>Ga0307513_10000021_pt1 | contig 228078 bp, 198 predicted proteins | sample 15_EM_MG_FD_202174 | JGI IMG/M metagenome (GOLD analysis project Ga0307513, IMG submission 202174) | Populus trichocarpa ectomycorrhiza microbial communities from riparian zone in the Pacific Northwest, United States - 15_EM | ecosystem: Host-associated > Plants > Roots > Unclassified...
TTATGCACCTATGTAGTGCATAAAGTGACCATGAGGGGGTCGGTCAGCCTAGGCGCGGGTTTGGCCTGAGGCGATCAGCGGCACGACATTATCAGTGCCAGGCGCGCCAAAAGCCTGCTCCTTGAGGATGTGCAACTGGTCCCGCACCCGCGCGGCTTTCTCGAACTCCAGGTTCTTGGCGTGTTCGATCATCTGCTTTTCCAGGCGCTTGATTTCGCGGGCGATGTCCTTTTCGCTCATGTCTTCGACCAGCGCTTTTTGCATCTCGATCTTTTCGGCTTCCTTGCCGGATTTCTCGCTGTAAACGCCGTCGATCAGGTCGCGGATGCGTTTGACCACGCTGCGCGGTGTGATGCCGTTCTCCAGGTTGAAGGCAATCTGCTTGTTGCGCCGGCGTTCGGTTTCGCCCATGGCCTTCGCCATGGAGTCAGTGATGCGGTCGGCATACAAAATGGCGCGGCCGTTCAGGTTTCGGGCGGCGCGGCCAATGGTCTGGATCAGGCTGCGTTCAGAGCGCAAAAAGCCTTCCTTGTCGGCATCCAGAATCGCCACCAGACTGACTTCGGGAATGTCCAGCCCTTCGCGCAGCAAATTGATACCCACCAGCACGTCAAAGGCGCCCAGCCGCAGGTCACGCAGGATTTCCACGCGCTCGACCGTGTCCACATCGCTGTGCAGGTAGCGCACCTTCACGCCGTTGTCGCTGAGGTAATCGGTCAACTGCTCGGCCATACGCTTGGTCAGCGTGGTGATCAGCACCCGTTCGTTCTTCTCAACCCGGATACGGATTTCCTGCAGCACGTCGTCGACCTGGTGCGTGGCGGGACGCACCTCCACCTGCGGATCTACCAGGCCGGTCGGCCTGACGACCTGTTCCACCACCTGGCCGGCATGCTCTTTCTCATAGGTCGCAGGCGTGGCCGAGACAAAAATCGCCTGCCGCATCTTGGCCTCGAACTCCTCAAACTTTAGCGGCCGGTTGTCTAACGCACTGGGTAGCCGAAAGCCGTACTCCACCAGCGTGGTCTTGCGGGCACGGTCGCCGTTGTACATGGCGTTGAGCTGGCCGATCATGACGTGGCTTTCGTCCAGGAACATCACCGCATCTTTGGGCAGGTAGTCGCACAGCGTCGAGGGCGGTGAGCCCGGCGGCGAGCCGCTCAGGTGGCGGGTGTAGTTCTCGATTCCCTTGCAGTGGCCGATTTCGCTGAGCATTTCCAGATCGAACCGGGTGCGTTGCTCGATGCGCTGGGCCTCCACCAGCTTGCCGTCGGCAACGAACTGGGCCACCCGCTCAGACAGCTCCAGCTTGATGGTCTCCACCGCCGTCATGACCTTGTCGCGCGGCGTGACGTAGTGGCTCTTGGGATAGACCACGAAGCGCGGGACTTTCTGGCGGATGCGGCCGGTCAGCGGGTCAAATAGCTGCAGCGACTCGATCTCGTCGTCGAATAGCTCGATGCGTATGGCCAGCTCGGAATGCTCGGCCGGGAAAACGTCGATCACGTCGCCGCGTACCCTGAACGTGCCACGGGCAAAGTCCTGATCGTTGCGCGAGTACTGCATGCGGATCAGCCGCGCGATCACGTCGCGCTGGCCCGTCTTGTCGCCGGTGCGCGCGATAAAGCGCATCTGCGTGTAATCCTCGGGCGCGCCTATGCCGTAAATCGCGCTGACCGTGCCGACGATGATGGTGTCGCGCCGCTCCAGCACGCTCTTGGTGGCCGACAGGCGCATCTGCTCGATGTGCTCGTTGATGGCCGAATCCTTTTCAATGAACAAGTCGCGTTGCGGCACATAGGCCTCAGGCTGGTAGTAGTCGTAGTAGCTGACGAAATACTCCACCGCGTTTTTCGGGAAAAACTCGCGGAACTCGCTGTAAAGCTGGGCCGCCAGCGTCTTGTTGGGCGCAAACACAATGGCCGGGCGGCCCAGGCGGGCAATCACGTTGGCCATGGTGAAAGTCTTGCCGGAACCGGTCACGCCCAGCAGGGTCTGAAACACCTCGCCGTCGTTGATGCCTTCGACCAGCAAATCAATCGCCTGCGGCTGGTCGCCTGCCGGCGGGAATGGCTGGAACAATTCGAACGGCGAATCCGGGAAACGGATGAACTGACCCTCACTGGGAGCCGACTCGGCCACATCGGTTATGACTTCTATAGCTTCTGGCATAAAACCTCGATCAAGCCCCGTTAAAATTCGGGGCAACCAAACAGAATACGACATTCGGCCGAAAATGGGAATTGCAATCCCCAATCGCCTTTTTTGATACCTCTTGTAGCCTTGTTTCCGGCCAACTTGTGACCTAAATCCCGGCCCCGTAAAAGCCGGACACCTGTACACCGACGCTTTCGTTTTTTTCACTTCTTCTGAGGAATTTTCATGTCTTTGTTTACCGCTGTCGAAATGGCCCCGCGTGACCCCATCCTGGGCCTCAACGAGCAGTTCAACGCCGACCCCAACCCTGCCAAGGTCAACCTGGGTGTGGGCGTGTATTACGACGACAACGGCAAACTTCCCCTGCTCGAATGCGTGCAGACAGCCGAAAAACAGATGATGGCCGACCCCAAGGCGCGCGGCTACCTGCCCATCGACGGCATCGCCGCCTATGACGCGGCCGTGAAGGGCCTGGTTTTCGGCTCCGACAGCGAACCCGTCAAGAGCGGCCGTGTCGCCACCGTGCAATGCATCGGCGGCACCGGCGGCCTCAAAGTCGGCGCCGATTTCCTCAAGCGCCTGAACCCCGGCGCCAAGGTGCTGATCAGCGACCCCAGCTGGGAAAACCACCGTGCGCTGTTCACCAACGCAGGCTTCCCGGTTGAAAGCTACCCCTACTACGACGCGGCCACGCGCGGCATCAACTTCGACGGCATGCTGGCAGCGCTCAAGGCCGCGGAAGCAGGCACCATCGTTGTATTGCACGCCTGCTGCCACAACCCGACCGGCTACGACATCACCCCTGAGCAATGGGATGAAGTAATTGCGGCTGTCAAGGCGAAGAACCTGACGCCCTTCCTGGACATGGCCTACCAGGGCTTTGGCTACGGCATCAGCGAAGACGGCGCCGTCATCGGCAAGTTCGTGGCCGCGGGCCTGAGCTTCTTTGTGTCGACCTCATTTTCAAAGAGCTTCAGCCTGTATGGCGAACGTGTGGGCGCGCTCAGCGTGCTCTGCGCCTCCAAGGAAGAAGCCGACCGAGTGCTCAGCCAGCTCAAGATCGTCATCCGCACCAACTACAGCAACCCGCCCATCCACGGCGGCACCGTGGTGGCCATGGTGCTCAACACACCAGAGCTGCGCGCCACCTGGGAAAAGGAACTCGGCGAGATGCGCCTTCGCATCAAGCAGATGCGCATCGCGCTGGTCGAAAAGCTGAAGGGCGCGGGCGTCAAGGACGACATGAGCTTCATCACCACGCAGATCGGCATGTTCAGCTACTCGGGCCTCTCCAAAGACCAGATGGTGCGCCTGCGCAATGAGTTCGGCGTCTACGGCACCGACACCGGCCGCATGTGCGTGGCCGCGCTCAACAGCAAGAACATCGACTACGTCTGCGCGTCCATTGCCAAGGTGATGTAACTCGGCCCCGGTGATGGAGCCGTCCGCTGCACCGCTCCCGGACCAATTCATCCGGGATGCGCTGCAAAACCGACACAACCGGGCCATTCTGGAGCGCCTGCCCGCACTGGGCTTGCCTGACGCCTGGCTGGTGGCAGGTTGCCTGTTCCAGACGGTCTGGAATGTGCGCTCGGGACAGCCGCCCGAGTCGCAAATCAAAGACTACGACCTGTTTTACTTTGACCCCTCCGACCTGTCGGAGGCGGCCGAAGCTCGTGTCAGCGAGCAGGTCAGTGACTGCTTTTCGGGGCTGGGCATCATGGTCGAAGCCAAAAATCAGGCCCGCGTCCATACCTGGTACCAGGAGTACTTTGGCTTTCCCTACCCTGCCCTGGGCAGCTCGATGGACGGAATCGACCGCTTTCTGGTGCGCTGCACTTGTGTCGGGCTGAAAGCTGGCGAGTCAGGGCTGGAGCTGTATGCGCCGAACGGCCTGCAAGCCCTCTACCAAGGTACGCTCAGCCCCAACCCTCTGTGCCCTCACCCGTCCCTGTTTGACAAGAAGGCCAAGGCCTATCAGGAGCGCTGGGACTGGCTCCAAATCCGGCCTTGAGCAGCCAATAGGCCGGCCCCAGCAGAGTTCTCAATAAAAACGGGTCCTAGCCCAGACGCTGACTTGGCAGTACGCTATCAAATTAATAGCAAACGATCAGGGAATAGTTCGCCCGCAAGCTCAACCCCAAATCACCGAGCGCATCGAAATCGAGCCCGCCTGGAAGCTGGTGTTAAAAAACTTCATCGGCTCTTTTGCGTCGGCCGCGCCTGCCGCATACAGCAAAGGCAGGTAATGCTCATAGGTGGGATGCGCCATCTTGGCCACCTGCCCCAGCTTCTGGAAGTTTTGCAGTGCATCCAGGTTGCCCTGCTGCAAAAAGCCGCCTGTCGTCTGGTCAAACTCCAGCGCCCAGTCGTAAGCCTGGTTGCCCGTTGCGCCGCGCTGCATCTGGCGCAGGTTGTGCACGATATTGCCGCTGGCCACGATCAGCACGCCCCGGTCGCGCAGGGCCTTGAGCTGCTTTGCCAACGCATAGTGGTCCTCGGGCGCCCGTCCGTAGTCCATGCTGAGCTGGATGACGGGGATGTCCGCATCGGCAAACATGGGCTTGAGCACCGACCAGGCGCCGTGGTCCAGCCCCCATTCGCTCTCATCCAGCCCCAGCGGCGCAGAGGCGCGCTGCCTGACCAGCTGGCTGATGGCCCGCGCTGCTGCCGGATCGCCGGGCGCCGGGTACTGCTGGTCAAACAGCTCTTGCGGAAACCCGCCGAAGTCGTGGATGGTCTTGGGCTTGTCCATCGCGGTCAGCCACCAGCCCTCCGTCAGCCAATGAGCCGAAATGCACAGAATCAGCTGCGGCCGCGGGTATTTGGCGCCAAACTCCGCGCCCAGCGCCTGCCAGCTGCGCCGGTACTCGTTGTCGCCAATGGCGTTCATCGGGCTGCCGTGCCCCACAAAAAGGACCGACATCCGGTCTGATTTCTTCAGGGAGGCCAGTTGGTCCAGCGCGGAGGTGTCAATCGAGGGGGACATGTTGTTTTTCCTGTTCAAGGGCTGCATCGGGGCCGGCAAAGACCACTGTCTGGAGGCAAAATGATAAGTATTCCTTCAATTCCGCAGGTGGCGGCGGTCTCTCGGTAAAACAAGCCCGCCGGCCCTCTGTGGTGCACGGGCACCAACACCGTGAAAACCGCCCGGAATTAGTAGATATCCCTAAATCAGTGCACCCCTCGCCTGTTATATTGCACTGCAACATAATACGTTTTTCGTAGCTATTTCCATAACCAAGGTTGATCCCGATGCTGTACCAAGTCTATGAAACCCAGCGCACATTGATGGAGCCCTTTGTTGATTTTGCGCAGGCGGCGGCCAAGCTTTATGGCAACCCCCTCTCGCCCCTCGGCCAAAACCCGTTTGCCCAGCGCGTGGCAGCCGGCTACAGCCTGATCTACCGGCTGGGCAAAGACTACGAAAAACCAGCCTTTGACATCCGGACCATCGACGTCAACGGCACCGATGTCAGCATCCACGAGCGCGTGGAGATCGACAAGCCCTTTTGCGAGCTGCGCCGCTTCAAGCGTTTCACCGACAACCCAGCCACGCTCACCGAACTCAAAGGCGAGCCCGCCGTGCTGATCGTGGCGCCGCTGTCTGGGCACTACGCGACCTTGCTGCGCGACACCGTCAAAACCATGCTCAAGGACCACAAGGTCTACATCACCGATTGGAAAAACGCGCGCACCGTGCCGCTGTCCGACGGTTCTTTCCACCTGGACGACTACGTCAACTACGTGCAGGAGTTCATTCGCCACATCCAGGGCATTTACGGAAACTGCCACGTCATCAGCGTCTGCCAGCCCACTGTGCCGGTGCTCGCGGCCGTGTCGCTGATGGCCTCGCGCGGCGAGACCACGCCTTTGAGCATGACCATGATGGGCGGCCCGATCGACGCGCGCAAGTCGCCCACGGCCGTGAACAACCTGGCCATGAACAAAAGCTACGAGTGGTTTGAAAACAACGTGATTTACCGCGTGCCGAGCAACTTCCCGGGCGCCGGGCGCCGCGTGTATCCCGGCTTTTTGCAGCACACCGGCTTCGTCGCGATGAACCCCGACCGCCACGCCACGAGCCATTACGACTACTTCAAGGACCTGCTCAAGGGCGACGACGCCAGCGCCGAGGCGCACCGCAAGTTTTACGACGAATACAACGCCGTGCTCGACATGGATGCCGACTACTACCTGGACACCATCAAGACGGTGTTCCAGGAGTTCAAACTGGTCAACGGCACCTGGGACGTCAAGAACGTGGACGGCGAACTCGAGCGCGTGCGCCCGCAAGACATCAAGACCACGGCCCACTTCACCATCGAAGGCGAGCTGGACGATATCTCAGGCTCCGGCCAGACCGAAGCGGCCCACAGCCTTTGCCACAACATCCCCAAGGCGCTGCAAAAGCACCTGGAAGTCAAGGGCGCGGGCCACTACGGCATCTTCAGCGGCCGCCGCTGGCGCGACATCGTCTATCCGCAGGTCAAGGCCTTTATTCTTGAGAACAATCGGACTCCAGCCCAGGCCAAGCGTGCGGTAGATGCTCCTAAAAAAGTAGCAAAGCCTGTCGCAAAAGCCGCCCCCAAAGCCGCTGCAAAACCAGCGACCAAGAAGGCTGCGCGCAGCAAGCAGGCTTGAAAGCGTGTCCAGCGAGGCCCGCTTGCCGGGGCCTTGACTGGTAGGACAATAGACGGGTGACCTCCCCTTCTTCTTCCGCCTCTCAGCTTTTCGAGCGCATCAACGCTGCCCTGCCCCAAACCCAGTGCACCCGCTGCGGTTACCCCGACTGCGCAGCGTACGCCACGGCCATTGCGCAAGACCTCGCCCCCATCAACCAATGCCCACCGGGCGGCGCCGAAGGCGTGCAGCGCCTGTCGGCCATCACCGGCCAGCCCGCACTGCCGCTCAACCCCGCCAATGGCACCGAGGGCCCGCGTGCCGTGGCCATCATCGATGAAAACTGGTGCATAGGCTGCACGCTGTGCATCAAGGCCTGCCCGACCGACGCCATCATGGGCAGCAACAAGATGATGCACACCGTGATCGAGCCGTGGTGCACGGGCTGCGAGCTGTGCATCCCGGTGTGCCCGGTCGATTGCATCAGCCTGGAAAACGTCACTGGCGAGCGCACCGGCTGGGCCGCGTGGTCAGCGCAAGAGGCCGGCACGGCCCGCAATCGCTATGAAATTCATAGCTATAGGCTTAAGAAGGGCTTGGGCTACAGCCCTAAATCGCTTGAAAAATCCGGCAAACCCGGCCACCCGGTACCTGAGCTGCCCGCAGCAAGCGCCGCGCGTGCCGAAGCCGATCCTGCCGTTGCCGATCGCAAGCGCGCGGTGATTGAAGCCGCGCTCGCCCGGTCACGGGCACAACGCGAAAAAAAGGCCAGCTAAAAAGCCGGCCTTTTTTGCAGCGCCTGCGATCTCAGGCAGCCAGTTCCGTCAGGCCCAGCACTTCCGCCTCATACGCGTGCAGCGAAGGGGCGCCGCCCGTGTGAATGAACAGCACGTTCTCATCCTTGCGAAAGAAACCCTTGCGCGCCAGGCCGATGAGGCCGGCCATGATCTTTCCGGTGTAGACCGGGTCCAGCAAGATGGCCTCGGTGCGCGCCAGCATCTGCACGGCCTCCACCATGGCCTGGTTGGGCACCGAGTACTTGGGCCGCCACCAGTCGCCGTGGCTCACCACTGCGTCTGCAGGGATCGTGATGCCCGGGCCCAGCAAGTCAGCCACGGCCTGCGCTTCCTTGTGCACCAGCGGGTTCTGGTCAGCCGGGTCGCGGCTCACGCCGATGCCGACGATGGGAATGTTGATGTGGTTGCCCATGAAGCCCGCCAGCAAGCCGCCATGCGTGCCCGAGCTGCCCGAGCCCACCACCACCTTGTCGATACGCACGCCCTGCTCAAAGAATTGCTGCTGCAGTTCTTGTGCGCAGGCCACATACCCGAGGCCGCCAATGGCATTGGAGCCACCGCCGGGCACGATATAGCCTTTGCGGCCTTCCTTGGCCAGGTCGGCTGCCACTTTTTGCATCGCTTCCAGCATGTTGGTGCCGGCCGGCACCACGGTGATGGCCTCAACGCCCATCAGGCGGAACAGGAAGTTGTTGCCGCTGGCGTCTTCCTTGTAGCTGTTGGGCACGCGCTCTTCGATCACGAAACGGCACTTCATGCCTTCCTTGATGGACGCAGACAGCGTGGCCCGGCAATGGTTGGACTGCGGTGCGCCGCAGGTGATCAGCGTGTCGGCGCCTTGCGCCAGCGCGTCGGCCGCCAGGAACTCCAGTTTGCGTGTCTTGTTGCCGCCGGGCGTGAGGCCCAGCATGTCGTCGCGTTTGATCCACACATTGGGCCCGCCATCGGGGCCGCATGAGGCACGCAGGGCCTTTGTAAAGTGGGGGAGAAACTCCAGCGGCGTGTGGCCTTCGGTGTAACGGCGGCGCGGAAAACGGCTCAAATCCATGAAACGATGCTCCAGACGAATCGGTTGATTGAAAAAGTCAGTCCCCATTGTGCCGTCTGCACCATGACTGTGCAGAGCACGACCTTTTCAACCCAGCGCGGTAAACGCCTTGATCACCTCGGGTGGCGCCTGGACCATCTCTATCAACACACCTTCGCCTGAAACCGGAAACTCGTCGTTAGCCTTGGGATGCAAAAAGCAGATGTCAAATCCCGCCGCGCCCTTGCGGATGCCGCCAGGGGCAAGGCGCACGCCCTTGGCCGTCAGCCACTCCACCGCTTTGGGCAGGTCGTCGATCCACAGGCCCACGTGGTTCAGCGGCGTGGTGTGCACCGCCGGCTTCTTGTCCACGTCCAGCGGTTGCATCAGGTCGACTTCGACCTTGAAAGGGCCGCTGCCGATCGCGCAGATGTCTTCATCGACGTTTTCGCGTTCGCTGACAAAGTTGCCGGTGACTTCCAGGCCCAGCATGTCAACCCACAAGGTGCGCAACCGGTCTTTGCTGGTCGCGCCAATGGCGATCTGCTGGATGCCCAGCACTTTGAAGGGACGACCGGCGCTCATGCCTGGAACTCCACAATCGGCTGGTCCACGCTCAGCGATTCGCCCTTGGCTGCCAGCACCTTGCCGACCACGCCGTCAGCGATGGCGAACAGCACGTTCTCCATCTTCATGGCCTCAATCACGGCCACGCGCTCTCCAGCCTGTACTTTCTGGCCCACCTGCACCGCCACATCCACCAGCAAGCCCGGCATGGGCGACAACACATAGCGGCTCATGTCCGGCGGCGCCTTGTAGGGCATGAGCGCATGCAGTTGCGCCGCGCGGGGCGACAGCACCAAAGCATCCAGCCGTGTGCCGTTGTGCGCGATGCGAATGGCCAACGGGTTGCGCCCAACGCCGCGCTCAACCTGCGCGGCAAACGGCTGCCCGTTCACCGTGCCGCGTATGCGTGCGCCGCCCAAATGCCAGTTGCTACAAATTTCATAGCTAGAAGCCCCTGTATCGACTGTGCCGGAGCCCGATTGGGCTTGATAATTTCGCACCGTGACGGGATGCTGCGTATTCTGGCCCGCCGCACCCAGGCCCACCACCACAAACTCTTCCCCCACCGTCACGCCATGGCCCGGCAGCTGCCCGCTGATGCCTGCGGCCCGGCCCAGCATGCGGCGATTGACATAAGCGGCCAGCGCCAACAGGAACGAAGGATCGTCGTGCGGCACGTCTTCGGCGTGAAAGCCCTTGCTGTAGTTCTCGGCAATGAAGCCGGTGTTGAAATCGCCCGCAACAAACTTGGGATGCGCCAGCAAAGCCGCCTGGAAAGGAATGTTGCTGGAGATGCCGCGGATCACAAAGCCATTGAGTGCCTCGCGCATCTTCGCGATCGCATCTTTGCGGTCCTTGCCGTGCACGATGAGCTTGGCAATCATCGAGTCATAAAACATCGGAATCTCGCCGCCATCCTGCACGCCAGTGTCGACGCGCACGCCATACAGCTGCGAGGTGTCAGCCGCAAACATCGTCTCCTTGGGTGGCTGAAAGCGCACCAGCCGGCCCGTGGAAGGCAGAAAGCTGCGAAACGGATCTTCAGCATTGATTCGGCACTCAATTGCCCAGCCGTTGCGCTGCACGTCTTTTTGCGCAATCGGCAATTTCTCGCCGGCCGCCACGCGGATCATCAGCTCCACCAGGTCCAGGCCAGTGATGCATTCCGTCACCGGATGCTCCACCTGCAAGCGGGTGTTCATTTCAAGGAAGTAAAAGCTCTGGTCCTTGCCGACGACGAACTCCACCGTGCCGGCGCTCTGGTACTTCACCGCCTTGGCCAGCGCCACCGCCTGCTCACCCATGGCCTTGCGCGTCGCATCACTGATGAAGGGAGACGGCGCTTCTTCAATCACCTTCTGGTGGCGCCGCTGGATGGAGCACTCGCGCTCATTCAGGTAAATCACACTGCCCTGGCTGTCACCGATCAGCTGGATTTCGATGTGCCGAGGTTCTTCGACAAACTTCTCGATGAAGACGCGGTCGTCGCCAAAGCTGTTGCGCGCTTCGTTACGGCAAGAGGTAAAACCTTCAAAGGCTTCCTTGTCATTGAAAGCCACACGCAAGCCCTTGCCGCCGCCGCCGGCCGACGCCTTGATCATCACGGGGTAGCCGATGCCCTTGGCGATCTCCACCGCTTTCTCGGCCGTTTCAATCGCATCGTTCACACCGGGAATGCAATTCACGCCCGCCGCACCCGCCAGCTTTTTCGATTCGATCTTGTCGCCCATGGCGGCAATCGAATAGTGCTTGGGGCCGATGAAGATGATGCCCTCTTCCTCGACACGCTTCGCAAAACCTGCGTTCTCGCTCAGGAAACCGTAGCCCGGATGCACCGCCTCTGCACCCGTCTGCTTGCAGGCCGCGATGATCTTGTCAGCCTGCAAATAGCTGTCACGGCTCGGTGCAGGGCCGATATTGACGGCTTCGTCCGCCAGCTCGACATGGCGCGCATCCTTGTCGGCGTCGGAATACACCGCGACGGTTTTGATGCCCATCTTGCGGGCTGTGAGGATGACTCGGCAAGCGATCTCGCCTCGATTCGCAATCAGTATTTTGGTAAACATCTTTTACTTCCTGTCCTGTTTGGCGAGCAGCGCCTTGCGCTCGGCCGTAAAGTTCCACCACGGCTGTTTCGGTCCGCCGTTCATGAATTTTTTCGCTGCCATGAAGGTGTCAAGAACGCATGGGTCGTGGCGTCGGCCCATGGGATCGCGCAACGCTTCGTACGTCTTTAACGCATTCATGTGCTTCACATCAGACGGGGTTTGAATGCCGACGGACTGCAGATCCGCTGCCAGCGACTTCCCGATATTCGGTATGTCGGTCAACACCCTCACCTCTGCAGCATGCATTGCCTTGCTCATCACGCGATCCCTACAGCGGAATATTGCCGTGCTTGCGCCACGGGTTCTCAATCTTCTTGTCTCGCAGCATCACCAGCGAACGGCAAATGCGTTTGCGCGTCTCATGCGGCAGGATCACGTCATCGATAAAGCCGCGCGCGCCGGCCACGAACGGATTGGCAAAGCGCGCCTTGTACTCGGCCTCCTTCGCGGCCAACTTGGCCGGGTCGCCCTTGTCTTCGCGGAAGATGATTTCCACCGCGCCCTTGGCGCCCATCACGGCGATCTCGGCATTGGGCCAGGCGAAGTTGACGTCGCCGCGCAGATGTTTAGAGGCCATCACGTCATAAGCGCCGCCGTAGGCCTTGCGCGTGATGACGGTGATCTTGGGCACGGTGCACTCGGCGTACGCGTAGAGCAGCTTGGCGCCGTGCTTGATGATGCCGCCGTATTCCTGTGAGGTGCCGGGCATGAAGCCGGGCACATCCACAAAGGTGATCACCGGAATGTTGAACGCATCGCAAAAGCGCACAAACCGCGCGGCCTTGATGGAGCTCTTGATGTCCAGGCAACCAGCCAGCACCAGCGGCTGGTTGGCGACGATGCCGACCGTCTGACCTTCCATGCGGGCAAAACCAATGATGATGTTTTTGGCGTACTCAGGTTGAATTTCAAAGAAGTCGCCGTCGTCTACCGTCTTGACGATGAGTTCCTTCATGTCATACGGCTTGTTCGGGTTCTCCGGCACCAGCGTGTCCAGGCTCAGGTCCATGCGGCCGGCCGGGTCAGCGCTGGGGCGTATGGGCGCTTTTTCGCGGTTATTCAGCGGCAGGTAGTTGTAAAGGCGGCGCAGCATCAACAGCGCCTCGACATCGTTCTCAAACGCCAGGTCGGCCACGCCGCTGCGCGTGGTGTGCGTGGTGGCACCACCGAGTTCCTCGGCCGTCACTTCCTCGTGCGTCACGGTTTTCACGACTTCGGGGCCGGTGACAAACATGTAGGAGCTGTCTTTGACCATAAAGATGAAGTCGGTCATGGCCGGCGAATACACCGCGCCGCCGGCGCAGGGGCCCATGACCATGCTGATCTGCGGCACCACGCCGCTTGCCATCACATTGCGCTGGAACACATCGGCATAACCGCCCAATGACGCCACACCTTCCTGAATGCGGGCGCCGCCTGAGTCATTGAGGCCAATGACAGGCGCGCCAACCTTCATGGCCTGGTCCATCACCTTGCAGATTTTTTCGGCATGGGCTTCGCTCAAGGCGCCGCCAAACACGGTGAAATCCTGGCTGAAGACAAACACCAGGCGGCCGTTGATCATGCCGTAGCCGGTGACGACGCCGTCGCCGGGGATCTTGTTGTCCTGCATGCCGAAGTCGGTGCAGCGATGTTCAACAAACATATCCCATTCTTCGAAAGTGCCCTCGTCCAGCAACAGCTCCAGCCGCTCGCGCGCTGTCAGCTTGCCTTTTCCGTGCTGTGCGTCTATGCGCTTTTGCCCGCCACCCAGGCGGGCTGCGGCGCGTTTCTGTTCGAGTTGTTCAAGGATTTCTTGCATGGTGTGTTCCGCAATTTTGGGACGGTGAGAATTTACTTGGCAGGTTCAAACAAAAGGCGCGCGGCGGCCTGGCTCATGCGGCGCGAGTCGTGCCCTACGCCTGGCACGGTGGCTCGCTCCCAGGCCAAGGGTGTGCCCAGCTTCTGTGCCTGCGCCTGGGCTTGCGCAAAGAAGTTGGTGCCGCGTTCGAAACGGTTCACGCCCTGGGCCGTGGCCTGCCTGGCCTTGGGCAGATTGGCACCATCGGTCTGTGTGTCGGCCTCACCGAGCAGCACGATCAGCTTGCGCGAAAAAACCTGCTTGAGTTTGTCGGGGCCGACGATGCCCTCATCCAGCGCGTAAGGAAATTTGTCGTCCATCACGCCTGGGTAACGAGGCATGGTGTAGCTGCCGGCATTGGCCGCCACGGCAACGGAAACGCGTGGGGCCTCCGTCAGCAACATGAAGCGGTGCACGAACTGCCCGCCGGCTGAATGACCGAACAGCAGGTAGTTGGGTGTAGTGAGTCCTTCATCGGCACGAACAAAATCGAAGAGATGCTCGACGATCTGGAACGACCATTTGCTGCGGTCGCGTGTCTCGATGCCGCCCATGTTGAAGAGCCGCGAAGAGAACCGCGCTTCGTCGAATTCCGGGGCCAGCACGATCAGCTTGTTTTTCTCGGCAAAGGGCATCCAGTTGTCGCGCATGCGCGAGCCTTGGCGTTCCATGCCGTGGATCACCATCATGACCCGCGCATCCGGGCCGGCACTGCGCGCCTTGTAGTAATGCACGGTGACAGGCTTGTCCGCGAAATAGCCTTTGTCGGTGAAGACAAAGCTCTGCGGTTCGCCGGCGACCATGCCGCCGGCCCAAACCAGGCAGGCCTGCAAAAGCAGCGCGCAAAAGAGGCCAAGTTTCTTCATGAGTTCCATCCTTTGGATGCGAGGGCCAGCAAGCTTCTGGCGGCTGTCGATGCCGCGACTTCGCCGCGCGCTACCTCAGCCAGCAGGCCGGGCAACCGCTCGCGTACCTGCGGGTCCTGACGGAAAGCTTGTTTCAGACCCGCATCAATGCGCTCCCACATCCAGGCCAGGGATTGTTGCTGGCGGCGTGCAGCGAGTTGGCCGTTGGCGGTCTGCAAAGCCTTGAACTGCGTCACGGCTTTCCAGAACACATCCACACCCTTGTTGTGCAAAGCGCTGAGCTGGATCACCTGCGGGTGCCAGTTCTTGTCGAAGTTGGCGGCCTGCGTGCCATCCATGGCGTTGTTGACCAGACCGAACAGGCGCATGGCTGAGGTGATCTGTGCCTCGGCCCGCATGGCCGCATCGGCATCGATGTCGGCCTTGTTGATGATGACCAGGTCGGCCAGTTCCATCACGCCTTTTTTGATGGCCTGCAGGTCGTCGCCGGCATTGGGCAACTGCATCAGCACAAACATGTCGGTCATGTTGGCCACGGCGGTTTCGCTCTGGCCCACGCCCACGGTCTCGACAATCACCACATCAAAACCGGCGGCCTCGCAGACCAGCATGGCTTCACGCGTCTTCTCCGCAACGCCGCCCAGATTGCCACTGGAGGGACTGGGCCGGATGTAGGCGCGCTCATGCACCGAGAGCTTTTCCATTCGCGTCTTGTCGCCCAGGATGGAACCGCCCGAGACAGAAGAGGATGGATCGATGGTGAGCACGGCCACGCGGTGGCCCTGCGCGATCAGGTATAGGCCCAGCACTTCGATAAAGGTGGACTTGCCCACGCCGGGCACACCGCTGATGCCCAGGCGCATGGCTTTGCCGGTGTGGGGCAGCAGGGCCGTCAGCAACTCGTCGCCTTGTGCCCTGTGGTCAGTGCGGGTGGACTCCAGCAGCGTGATGGCTTTGGCGATGGCACGGCGCTGCACCATGGTGTCCGGGCCCATGATGGCCTGGAGGAAATCTGGCGCGGCCATCACGTCGCCGGCTCCTTGACGGGCCACTCATAGTGCAAGTCGACGCCCTCTTCGCCTTGCAACACAAAACCGTGGCGCACATAGAAGCGGTTGGCATCGCTTTCTTTCAGCGCGGTCAGCCTGACGGCCAGGCCGCGCTCGCGTGCCTGGCTGAGCACCTGCAGCAACACCCACGCGCCTATGCCCTGACCGCTGGCATTGCTGCGCAGGTAAAGATGATCGAGTCGCAGAACCGCGTCGCCTTCGGGTTTGAGCGCGAAGAAGCCCACGCGTTCGCCGTCGAGCAGGATGTGCTGCATGTATTGCGGCAGAAAACTGGCGGACAGCCTTTCTCGCGAGCGCGCAAGATCAAAGCGGCCTACACGCTCCAGGCTGGGCCTCATCGCGTCTATGCGCAAGGCCAGCATCTCCTCGAAGTCGCCGGCAAGCACCGGCTGCAAGGACAGGCGGGAACTGATGTCCGTCACCGCACGCTCACTTCGCAACAGCGGCGCGAATCTGTTCCAGCACATCCTTGGCGCTGGCCGGGATCGGCGTGCCCGGGCCGTAGATGCCTTTCACGCCGGCTTCATACAGCATGTCGTAGTCCTGCCGCGGGATCACGCCGCCGACAAACACGATGATGTCGTCGGCGCCCTGCTTTTTCAGCTCGGCGATGATGGCCGGTACCAGCGTCTTGTGGCCGGCTGCCAGCGTAGAGACGCCCACCGCATGCACGTCGTTTTCGATCGCCTGGCGCGCGCACTCTTCGGGTGTCTGAAAGAGTGGCCCCATGTCCACGTCAAAGCCGAGGTCAGCGAAGGCCGTAGCCACCACCTTGGCGCCGCGATCATGGCCGTCCTGGCCGAGCTTGGAAATCATCACGCGCGGGCGGCGGCCCTGCTCTTCGGCAAAAGCGTTGATTTCAGTCTTGAGAGTTTCCCAGCCTTCGGCGGAGTCATAAGCGGCAGCGTACACACCGGTCACCTTTTGTGTATCGGCGCGGTGGCGCCCGTAGATTTTCTCGAGGGCATCGCTGACCTCACCCACTGTGGCGCGCAGGCGCACGGCCTTGATGCTGAGGTCCAGCAGATTGCCGTTGTTATTTTCGGCCGCCGCCGTCAAGGCGTCCAGCGCCGCTTGCACGGCGGCGTTGTCCCGCTTGGCCTTGATGGCTTTGAGCCGGGTGATCTGCCCGTCGCGCACGGCCACGTTGTCGATGTCGCGCGATTCGATGGCGTCTTCAGTCTTGAGCTTGTATTTGTTGACGCCGACGATGACGTCCTTGCCGCTGTCGATGCGCGCCTGCTTTTCAGCCGCGGCCGCTTCAATCTTGAGCTTGGCCCAGCCGCTGTCGACGGCTTTTGTCATGCCGCCCATGGCTTCGACTTCCTCAATGATGGCCCAGGCGGCATCGGCCATGTCCTGCGTGAGCTTTTCCATCATGTAGCTGCCGGCCCAGGGGTCGATCACGTGGGGAATGTGGGTTTCTTCCTGGATGATGAGCTGGGTGTTGCGGGCGATACGGGCGCTGAACTCGGTGGGCAGCGCAATTGCTTCGTCAAACGAATTGGTGTGCAGGCTTTGCGTGCCACCGAACACGGCAGCCATGGCCTCGATGGTGGTGCGCACCACGTTGTTGTAGGGGTCCTGCTCGGTCAGGCTCCAGCCGGAGGTCTGGCAGTGCGTGCGCAGCATCAGGCTCTTGGGGCTTTTGGCATTGAAGCCCTTCATGATGCGGCACCACAGCAGGCGGGCGGCGCGCATCTTGGCGACTTCAAGGTAGAAGTTCATGCCAATAGCCCAGAAGAAACTCAGGCGCCCGGCGAATTCGTCCACGTCCAGGCCCTTGCCCAGCGCGGTTTTGACATACTCTTTTCCGTCTGCCAGCGTAAAGGCCAGCTCCAACGCCTGGTTGGCGCCGGCTTCCTGCATGTGATAACCCGAAATCGAGATCGAGTTGAACTTGGGCATGTTCTGCGCCGTGTACTCAATGATGTCGCCGATGATGCGGATGCTGGGCTGGGGCGGGAAGATATAGGTGTTGCGGACCATGAACTCCTTGAGGATGTCGTTCTGGATGGTTCCGCTCAATTTGTCCTGGCTCACGCCCTGCTCTTCTGCCGCAACCACGTAACCCGCCAGCACCGGCAGCACCGCACCGTTCATCGTCATGGAGACGCTGACTTTGTCCAGCGGGATCTGATCAAACAGGATTTTCATGTCCTCGACCGAATCAATCGCCACGCCGGCTTTGCCCACGTCGCCGGTCACGCGCGGGTGGTCGCTGTCGTAGCCGCGATGCGTGGCGAGGTCAAACGCGACCGACACGCCTTGGCCGCCGGCGGCCAGTGCCTTGCGATAGAAGGCGTTCGACTCTTCAGCGGTAGAGAAGCCGGCGTACTGGCGAATCGTCCACGGGCGCACCGCGTACATGGTGGCCTGCGGGCCGCGGATGAAGGGCTCAAAACCCGGCAGCGTGTTGGTATGGGGCAGGTCTTTAGTGTCTTCGGCGGTATAGAGCGGTTTGACGCTGATGCCGTCTGGGGTGTGCCAGTTCAGTGCAGCCACGTCGCCGCCGGGCGCCGACTTGGCAGCCGCTTTGGCCCAGGCTTCGAGGCTGGCTGCGTGAAATTCAGGTTCTTTGCTGGGCTTGGACATGGGAGGTTCACCGTAACGAGATCTGCACGCCGGGGCGCTGTGAACAGCATAGGCCCAACCTGCGAGGGAGTCATGAATCCGGCCAAGTTTACATCATTTATAATTATTGATGCAAAATTCAGTTTACTGTAAGATGCAGCTACCTTGTGTTCAGCGCTGACAGGAAGCAGCGCCCACTCCAGGCTTTTGCCCCCCAAAAAACACCTCTATGCCCATGGCCGCAGTGTCCCTGACCCCCCGAGCGCTTTACGAAGAAGTGGCGGAGCTTTTGCGCCAGCGCATCTTCAATCGTGAACTGACGCCCGGCAGCTGGATCGACGAGCTCAAGCTGGCCGAGGAATACGGCATCAGCCGCACACCCCTGCGCGAGGCTCTCAAGGTTCTGGCCACCGAAGGCCTGGTCACGATGAAAGTGCGGCGCGGCGCCTACGTGACCGAAGTATCTGAGCGCGACCTGGCCGACGTGTACCACCTGCTCGCGCTGCTGGAGAGCGACGCGGCCGGCGTGGTGGCGGCCCAAGCCACGTCTTCCCAGTTAAAAGAACTGCAAGACCTTCACAACGAACTGGAAAAAGCCGTCGGCAACCGCGAACGGTTCTTCGAGATCAACGAAGCCTTTCACATGCGCCTGCTGGAAATCGCCAACAACCGCTGGCGCGACCAGATGGTGGCCGACTTGCGCAAGGTGATGAAACTCAACCGCCACAACTCGCTGCTGAAAAGCGGCCGCATTGAAGAGTCATTGGCCGAACACCGCACCATCATGCAGGCGCTTGCCGCGCGAGACGCCGAGGCCACCGCGCAACGCATGCGCGAGCACTTCAGGAACGGGCTGGAAGCCGCAGGCTGACATCGGGCACAGCTGACAAAGACGGCGTCAGGCGCGCGGTAGTGCCTCCCAATGCCGCACCACCTTGCCGTGCTTGTCCACGCTTTCAAGCAGGACGGGAAATCCCCACAGGCGCGCGACATGCCTCATCACTTCCTGGACATCATCCGTAAGCGGCCGGTCGTTGTGAAGCGTATGGCGCAAGGTCAGAGAGCGATTCCCGCGTACATCCACATCCCAGACCTGTATGTTGGGCTCGCGGTAGTTCAGGTCATGCTGACGCGAAAGCGCCTCGCGCACATGCCGATAGCCGGCGTCATCGTGGATGGCCGCCACTTCTAGCTCAGGCCTGCCTGCATCATCCACAATGGAAAAGAGACGGAGTTCCCGTATCAGACGGGGTGAAAGGTACTGCCCGATAAAGCTCTCATCCCGGAAATGCCGCATGGCGTAGTCCAGCGTCTTCAGCCAGTCCGACCCGGCAACGTCCGGCAACCACTGCCGGTCTTCCTCTGTGGGGGTCTGGCAAATCCGCTTGAGGTCGCTGAACATGGCAAAACCCAGCGCATAAGGATTGACACCGCTATAACCCGGATGCGTCACCGGCGGCTGGTAAATGACATTGGTATGGGACCGCAGGCATTCGATCATGAAGCCGTCGGTCAGCAAGCCGTCGTCGTACATGGCGTTGAGCAGTGTGTAGTGCCAGAACGTGGCCCAGCCTTCGTTCATGATCTGGGTCTGGCGCTGCGGATAAAAATACTGCGCGATCTTGCGCACGATGCGGATCACCTCGCGTTGCCAGGGCTCCAGCAGCGGCGCATTTTTCTCGATGAAGTAGAGGATGTTTTCCTGCGGCTCCGGCGGAAAGCGGCGATGGGTCGTCTCGGCCGGCTTGTCAGCCGATTTGGGCACCGTGCGCCACAAGTCGTTGAGCTGCTGCTGCAAATAGGCTTCGCGGTCCTTGCGGCGAACCTCCTCCTCCGCCAACGACAATTTCTGCGAGCGCTGGTAGCGGTCCACGCCGTGGCTCATCAGCGCATGGCAAGAGTCCAGCAACTCCTCGACCGCCTCCCAGCCATGTTGCTCCTCGCATTCCGCAATGTAGGCCCGCGCATACACCAGATAGTCGATGATGGCGGCAGCGTCGGTCCACATCCTGAACAGGTAGTTGCCCTTGAAGAAGGAGTTGTGGCCGTAGCAGGCATGGGCCATCACCAGCGCCTGCATCGGCATGGTGTTTTCTTCCATCAGGTAGGCGATGCAGGGGTCGGAATTGATCACGATTTCATAGGCCAACCCCATCTGGCCGCGGCGGTAATTTTTTTCCGTCGAAATGAACTGTTTTCCGAACGACCAGTGCCGGTAGTTCACCGGCATGCCCACTGACGCATAGGCATCGATCATCTGTTCGGCGGTGATGACTTCGAGTTGCACCGGGTAAGTGTCCAGACCGAAAGACTTCGCCGTTCGCGCAATCTCGTTGTGGTAGGCCTCGATCAATTCGAACGACCAGTCAGACGGGCTGGGCAAGCACGCACGCTTGCGCCCGCTAGCAGGCGGGCCGGACTCCGCCGCCCCGGAATGCTTTCTTCCGGCTTTTGTCATGGGTTGGCGCCTTTCTTGAACAGCTCCCTGAACACCGGGAAAATCTCGTCGGCCCCGCTGACTTTGCGCATCGCAAAGTTCGGGTTCTCCTCTTGCACCTGGGTGTATTCCTCCCAGAGGTTCTGGTCTTCTTCGCCCACCTGCACGTAGGCAAAATACCGCGACACCGGCAGCAGTTTGCCGACCAGCAACTCACGGCACCGGGCCGAATCCTGGTGCCAGTTGTCGCCGTCCGAGGCCTGCGCACCGTAGATGTTCCAGTCGCCGGGAGGGTAACGCTCCTGAATGATCTGGTGCATCAGGGCCAGGGCGCTGGACACCACGGTGCCGCCGGTCTCGGTCGACTGAAAGAACTCTTCTTCGGAAACCTCGGTGGCCTGCGTGTGGTGACGAATGAAAACGACATCGGTCCTCTCGTAATGCTTTCTCAGGAACAAATACAGCAGGATGAAAAACCGCTTGGCAATATCCTTGCGCGCTTCGTCCATCGAGCCCGAGACGTCCATCAGGCAAAACATGACCGCCTTGGCGGTGGGCAGCGGCACCCTGACCCGATTGCGGTAGCGCAGGTCAAACGGATCGAAAAACGGAATGGTCTTGAGCCGCCGGCGAAGCGTTTCGACCTGCGCTTTCAGCGCAAGCATCTCGTCGTGCGGGCCTGGCGCCTGGCGCAGGGCCTGCGCCAGCTGCGCCTCCAGCTCATGCAATTGCCGCCGGGTCTCGCCGCCTATGGCGATGCGCCGGCTGAGCGCGACCCGCAGCGACCGCACCACATGCAAGTTGGTCGGCGTTCCTTCCGAGACGAACCCGGCACGGCGGAACTTCCATTCCGGTGCATCGGGCAAGAGTTGGGTACGTATCAGGTGAGGCAGCGCAAGGTCGTCAAAGAAGTACTGCATGAATTCTTCGCGCGTAATGCGGAAGACAAAATCGTCTTCACCCACACCGTCGGGGCTGGCCTCGCCGCCAGAACCGCCACTGCCACCGCCCTGCGGCCGCTCGATGTGGTCGCCACGCACGTAATCGCGGTTGCCGGGGTGCACGGTCTCGCGCGTGCCACCGGTTCCGTGGCCAAACACCGGCTGGTAAACATCGCGTCGCGGCAATACGATGTCTTCACCCTGCTCAATGTCGTGGATGCTGCGACCCGCCACGGCACGGCGCACGGCATCGCGTATCTGCTCGCGGAAGCGGCGCAAAAAACGCTCGCGGTTGCCGATGGACTTGTTCTTTCCCGACAACCGCCGATCAATGACTTGCTGGAGCACAGTGATCTCCGGTCAGATGCAAATGACGCGCCCGCCGCCGCGCGCCGCGGACTTCAGGAACTCTTGCGAACCCGCAGGTACCAATCGCACAACAACCGGACCTGCCGCGTGGTGTATCCCTTGGCAACCATGCGGTTGACAAAATCCTCGTGTTTTTGCTGCTCGTCCGCGCTGGCCTTGGCATTGAACGAGATCACCGGCAACAGGTCTTCGGTATTCGAGAACATCTTCTTCTCGATCACGGTGCGCAGCTTTTCGTAGCTGGTCCAGACCGGGTTCTTGCCCGCGTTGTTGGCCCGTGCGCGCAACACAAAATTGACAATCTCGTTGCGGAAGTCTTTCGGGTTGCTGATGCCGGCCGGCTTCTCGATCTTTTCGAGCTCTGCATTGAGTGCCGAACGATCGAAGATTTCGCCGGTATCGGTATCGCGGTACTCCTGGTCCTGAATCCAGAAGTCGGCGTAGGTGACGTAGCGGTCGAAAATATTCTGCCCGTACTCCGAATAGGATTCCAGGTAGGCGGTCTGGATTTCCTTGCCGATGAACTCGGCGTAACGCATGGCCAGGATTTCCTTGATGAAACCCAGATACTTCTGCTCTGTTTCAGGCGGGAACTGCTCACGTTCGATCTGTTGCTCCAGCACATACATCAGATGCACCGGGTTGGCCGCGACTTCGGTGGAGTCGAAGTTGAACACCTTGGACACAATCTTGAAAGCAAAGCGCGTGGAGATGCCATTCATGCCCTCATCTACACCTGCGTAGTCGCGGTATTCCTGGTAACTCTTGGCTTTCGGATCGGTGTCTTTGAGGTTTTCGCCGTCATACACCTGCAGCTTGCTGAAAATGCTGGAGTTCTCGGGCTCTTTCAGTCGCGTCAATACGGCAAACTGCGCCATCATCTTCAAGGTGCCGGGCGCGCAGATGGCGTTCTGCAGCGAGGAGTTGCGAATCAGTTTTTCATAAATCTTGACTTCTTCCGAGACGCGCAGGCAATAGGGAACCTTGACGATGTAGATCCGGTCCAGGAAAGCCTCGTTGTTCCTGTTGTTCTTGAAAGCCTTCCATTCACTTTCGTTGGAGTGCGCCATCACGATGCCGTCGAAGGGAATGGCGCCGAAGCCCTCGGTGCCCTTGAAGTTGCCCTCCTGGGTGGCGGTCAGCAAGGGGTGCAGCACCTTGATGGGAGCCTTGAACATCTCGACAAATTCAAGCAGGCCCTGATTGGCCAGGCACAGGCCTCCGGAATAACTGTAGGCGTCCGGATCGTCTTGGGCATAGGTTTCCAGCTTGCGGATGTCAATCTTGCCGACCAGCGAAGAAATGTCCTGGTTGTTCTCGTCGCCGGGTTCGGTTTTGGAGATGGCGCATTGTTTCAGGATGGAGGGGAAGCGCCTGACCACACGGAACTGGCGAATGTCGCCACCGTACTCCTCAAGACGCTTGACCGCCCACGGCGACATGACCCGCTGCAAATAGCGTGGTGCAATGCCGTATTGAGACTCGAGCACCGGAGCGTCTTCTGCATTGTTGAACAGGCTGAGCGGCGACTCATTGACAGGCGAGCCTTTCAAGGCATAAAAAGGCACTTGCTCCATCAGCTGCTTGAGCCGCTCGGCGATCGACGACTTGCCACCGCCTACAGGGCCCAGCAAATAGAGGATTTGTTTTTTCTCTTCCAGGCCCTGCGCGGCATGACGGAAGTAGGACACCACCTGCTCGATGGGGTCTTCCAGCCCATAGAAGTCCCGGAATGCCGGGTAGATCTTGATGACCTTGTTGCCGAACAGGCGTGACAGGCGCTGGTCATGCCGCGTGTCCAGCAACTCAGGCTCACCGATGGCGGCGAGCATCCGCTCAGCCGCAGTGGCATAAACGAGAGGGCTGCGCTTGCAGGCATCGAGGTAGTCCTCGATGGACAATTCTTCTTCACGCGTTTGTTCATAACGCGTCAGAAAGTTACGGACGACATCCATAAATCCTCCTATGCGCGGGGAACCGAAGAGGCCCTGGCCGTAATGGAATCCGCTTCAGATTCCGCGCTATGCATTGAACTGTTGTCTCACATCAGGTACTGATAGACCGCAGCGTCAATGAAAAGTTTCACCAACAATCGTCTCCATTATTTTCCAAATGCGCGAATAGGTACAGCGTATTTTTTAAAGAGCCCGGATGATGTGTGTGCGCATGTTGCTGTGCCGGCTTCGGTGCGCATCGAGCAATTCGGCTTCGATCTATTTGCTATATTTTTAATAGCTACATACGAAGTAAATCAGCTGGCCGCAGGCCGATTTAGTGAATAACCAGTTCGGTCGCCGCGATCTGCGTCACACGCCCGGGTACATTCAAAAGGCAACACTCATGCATGCGCATTTCGTGAACGGGCCGCGCGGCCGCAAGCTGAAACCGCCAAAGCGTGTCAGGAATTTTCAGTGCCTTTTGTCAGTATCGGCCTTGAATGTTTTTTAGTCAGCCCTTTTCCGGCACCCGTTACAAAAAATACCCCAGGCAATATCAATGCGGCACCCATCGCGTGGTGCCAACCCAACGGCTCGCCCAGCACGCCCCAGGCGACCAGCGCCGCATAAAGGGGCCCCAGGTAAAGCGACACAGCCACGCGGCTGGCACCGAGAATTTTTTGCGCCCAGCCGTAAATCCAGTAAGCGCCCAGCCCCGGCACGATCGCTGCCACCACAATCAGCCACAGCCCGTAAGCGGTGAGCGGCAGCGCATCCGGTTGCGACATTTCCCACAGGGTCAAAGGGATCAGGACCAGCGTACCGCCTGTGCAGATAGCGGCAAGACGGGCTGTGGCGCCAAGTGGACTGGGCCATTGCTTTTGCAGCAGCGCGTAGGCCGCCCAGGACACCGTCGCGGCCACGATCCACAAATCGCCGGCGGCGAACTGCACATCGGCCAGCGCCATCCAGCGCCCTTTCACCACCACATGCACCACACCCGTGATGGCCAACATCACACCCAGCCCCTGGCGTAAGCTAAAGCGTTCACCCAGCCACAGCACGGCACCCAGGCCGATGAGCACCGGAGACGCGGAATAAATGAGCGCGATGTTCATCGCCCCGGTGGAGCGTGCGCCCTGGTACACCCAGGCGCCGCAGATCATCATGCCCAAAGTGCCCAGAATCAGGTACTGCCACCACACCTTGGCGATGTCGCCGCGCTGGCGCCAGAGTTCTGAACGGGTCAGCAGCAGTAAAAACACCGCAGCCAACCCCCAACGCCCGAAGGCCAGCAAATAAGGGCCAATCACGCCGGGCGCCTTACGCGCCACGATGTAGTTGACCGTCCAGAGCGCGGGCACCAGCCACAGCAGCGCCAAGGCCTGGCGCGAATGCTTCTGCGCGGAATCAGGCATCTGCCGTCACAGCGGTATCGGCAAGCATGAGCGAGGAATGCGCATGCGCTTCATGCGCCAGCGCCATCACGGCATGCGGGGGCACGTCGCGCAGGCGGTGGTCGCTCCATACCTGCCGCCAGCGCCTCGCGCCGGGCAGGCCGTTGCGCAGGCCCAGCATGTGGCGTGCGATGGCGCTTTTGGGGGTGCCGTGCTCCGCGGCCTCACGGACCATGTAATCGCACATCAATGCTTCTACATGCTCGCGTGTGAGGGCCGGATCCGGAACCGATTCACCGAAAAATTCGCTATCCCACGACGCCAGCCACCATGGGTTGTGATAGGCCTCCCTGCCCACCATCACGCCATCGATTTCAGCAAGTTGCTCCGACACCTGCCCGCTGGTGCTGATGCCGCCGTTGATGCCGATGACCAGATGGGGAAATTCTTTTTTCAGCCGATGCACCAGCTCGTAGCGCAGCGGTGGCACTTCACGGTTTTCCTTGGGCGACAGGCCCTTGAGCCAGGCGTTGCGGGCATGGACCATGAACACCTTGCAGCCGGCCTCACTCACGGTGCCCACGAAGTCGCGCACAAAATCGTAACTTTCAGCCTTGTCGATGCCGATACGGTGTTTGACCGTGACGGGCACATCCACCACGTCGACCATGGCCTTGACGCAGTCGGCCACCAATTGCGGCTCGGCCATCAGGCAGGCACCGAAAGCGCCGCGCTGCACGCGCTCGCTGGGGCAGCCGCAGTTGAGGTTGATTTCGTCATAGCCCCACTGTTCACCCAACTGGGCGCAGCGGGCCAGGTCGGCAGGCTCGCTGCCGCCGAGCTGCAGCGCCACCGGGTGTTCTTCCGCGTTAAAGCGCAGATGGCGTTCCACGTCGCCGTGAATCAGCGCGCCCGTGGTCACCATCTCGGTATAGAGCAAGGCATGGCGAGACAGCAGGCGATGGAAGTGCCGGCAATGCCTGTCGGTCCAGTCCATCATCGGGGCGACGCTCAGGCGCCAGGAATGGCCGGATGCGGGGATGCCAGCACCGTTCGGGCGTACAGGCGAAAACAAAGGGACGGACGGGGCGGGCATGGCCCATTTTCCCAGAAAGAGAACAATCCGGCCTGAGCGGGGTTTTACAGTGCTACAGACAGCTTACGAACAACTCCGAAATAGCGCCGGTTGTCATGCCGCCACACTGTCAAGGCGGGTAACATGAGCGGTCACGCCGCCAGATCAAGCCATGCCTGAAGTACAGGAACAGCACACAAAAGGATGCAAAGGACGATGACAATGCCGCGCCCCCTCTCGATAGCCTTCCACGCGTTGCCCGCTCCCCGTCTCGTCTTCCGTGTGCGTCCGCTCACCGTGATGGCGCCCCTGCTCTTGTTGGCGGCCTGCGCGTCGACTCCCCTGCCTCCCTGGACACCCGCCACCCTGCCGCGCCCACCGGCAAGCGCGCAAGCCCCTGCTCCCGCACAGCAGCCGGCAGCGCCCGCAGCGGCCCAGGCAACGCCTGTGGCCCCGGCCGCCTTGCCGTCCGCTCCAGCCGAGCAGGCCGCTCCCTACAGCGCTGCGGTGGCTGCCCGCTTCCCCGCGCCTTCTGTGACCTACAACACACCGGGGCTGCAACCCGGCCGAACGACTTTCACCAGCCAGACCGAAATTCAGGGCTGGCTGCGCGAACAGGCCGCGGCCGCGTCGCGCTCGCCCGGCGTGAAGGCAACCGTGTTGCCGATCGGCCGGTCGCAGCGTGGTGAGACGCTGGAGGCGCTGATCCTGACCCGCGCCGGAGGCACAGACCCGGCCGTCATGCAAGCCGCAGGCAAACCCACGGTGTTGCTGGTCGGCCAGCAGCATGGCGATGAACCCGCCGGCAGCGAGGCGCTGCTTGTGATTGCAAGAGAACTTGCGCAAGGCCTGCTCCTGCCCGTGCTGGACCGCATCAACGTCGTGATCGTTCCACGCGCCAACCCTGACGGCGCGGCCAGCGACCAGCGCGCCACCACCGGCGGGCTGGACATGAACCGGGACCACCTGCTGCTCAACACGCCCGAAGCCCAAGCGCTGGCCCGGCTGGCGCGCGACTACAGCCCGACGGTGGTGGTCGATGCCCATGAGTACACCGTGGTGGGCCGCTACCTGCAAAAATTCGGTACGGTGCAAAAATTCGATGCACTGTTCCAGTACGCCACCACCGCCAACCTGCCCGAGTTCTTGACCAAGGCCTCCGAAGAGTGGTATCGCCGCCCGCTCCTGGCCGCACTCAAGGACCAGAACCTCAGCACCGAGTGGTACTACACCACCTCCAGCGACCTGGCCGACAAGAAAATCTCCATGGGCGGCACACAGCCGGACACCGGCCGTAACGTGAACGGCCTGAAAAATGCCGTGAGCCTGCTGATCGAGACACGCGGCGTCGGGATCGGCCGCCTGCATATCCAGCGGCGCGTGCACACCCATGTCACGGCCATCACCAGCGTGCTGGCCAGCACCGCGCAGCGAGCCAACGAATTGCATCAGTTACGCCCCTACCTCGACAAGGAAGTCGGCGCGCAGGCCTGCAAGGAGCAAGCCGTCATCGAAGCCGGCGCCACCGCGGCCCAGTACGACCTGCTCATGCTGGACCCTGTGACCGGCGCCGACAAGTCCGTCTCCGTCGACTGGGACTCGGCACTCGCGCTTCGCACCCTGAAGGCGCGTGCGCGCCCCTGCGGCTACTGGCTGTCGGCAGCCTCCACAGTGGCCGTCGACAGGCTGCGTCTGCATGGCGTGCAGGTCCTGCGTGTTGCCGAGCAAGGCTCGATGCTGGGTGACAGCTACCGCGAAACCGCCAGCACGTCAGGAGAGCGCCAGGATGTGCGCGGCGCCATTGCAGACGCCAATGCGATCATCAAGGTGCAGGTCAGCCTGACACGCGGCGTGGTGGACGTGCCGCGCGGCAGCTACTACGTGCCGCTCAACCAGCCCATGGCCAACCTGGTGCTGGCGGCGCTCGAGCCCGACACTCAGAGCAGCTACTTTGCCAACCAGATCGTGCGAGGACTGCAAAGTACGGTGCGCGTTATGGCTGAGCCGACCGTGAAGCTAGAAGAGCTGAACTAGCGAGTCCCACAGCGGAGTCAACGGGAAGCACGGGGCATTATCTTTACCAGCATGAGCCGCGGGACTGGCTTTGCCAGACCGCAGGCGGGCGGCCCCCCGAGGGGCTGGAGCCCGCGGCTCCAAGCCTGCCCGCGCAGGCTTGGACGGGCGACAGAGGCGAAGCGTCTCGCGAGCCGCGGCCTGCAAGGCCTCGGGAGCTACACACAGTGAGCGACCGTGGGGGCCTTGACGATTGCGTCTGACAAGAAGACGATGTAAGCGCTGACCGGAGACGTTGAGTTTCCGCGCCTTAATGATTCGTTGAAGCAACGCAATCCATGAAAGGACTCGCCATGAAGCACTTTGAACTGACCAAAAAAATGCTCAGTATGGGCGGTGTGTTTTACCCCACTGGCTACGCCTTCATCATGTTCCCCGACGCCGAGGATGCCAAGCAGGTGGCTCAAGAGCTGGAGGTGGGCAGCGACGGCGTCATGCTGCTGACGCCGGAAGACATCATCGCGGACATCAGCCGCGCGGACGGCCATTCGGATGTGCGCCTGCCGCGCGTGGGCACCGAAGGGGCCACAGTCCATAAATATGTCGACCTGGCACGCGAAGGCCACTACGCGCTGATGATTCCCGTACCCAACAAGGACGCCACCGAACGCATCATGACGGTGGTACGCAGGGTTCCTTTTTCCTATGCCCAGAAGTACCACAGCCTGGCCATCGAAGACCTGGAATAGCATCTGTCCCCCACAGGTCAACGGGCAATCTCCGTCCATTGAAAGCCGCCCCGGCTTAAGAACCTGTTCACGATCTAAACGGGGCCGCGTTGGGGTGCAATCGGGATGAGTGGGCCGCCCGGGTCCGCTGCATGGGCTAATGCCCTGCAAGGATTCGGATGGCTCAATCGCCCGATTTCACCCCAACCCGGAGGGCAAGTGCCTTCTCGGGCGGTCTGCGGCGTTGCGGCGCTAGCCCATAGCTGTGCTATGGGCGGCGCACCGCGCCTTGCATCCCATCCCGAGAAGGGGCTTGCGCGGCCCCGTTTAGATCGTGAACAGGTTCTAAGGCACACTGCGCCTCATGCCTTTGACCAGCCACCCCACCCCCACAAGCACGCCCCGCACCCGGCAGCTGATTGAACAACTGCGGCTCCAGCCGCATCCGGAAGGCGGCTGGTACCGTGAAGTGTTCCGCTCTCAGGAACAAGTCATACCGCAAGACGGCCGACCCGCACGCAATGCTCTGACTTCCATTTACTTTTTGCTCGAAGCCGCGCAACACTCGCGCTGGCATCGTGTGCTGTCCGATGAGGTGTGGGTTCACCTGGAGGGTGCGCCGCTGGATCTCTGGACATGGGATGCGGCGGACAGCTGTCTGCACAGCACGGCGCTCGGTCCCGTTGGCGCGGCAACCCTTCCCCAACACGTTGTGGCGGCCGGCCTGTGGCAAGCAGCAAGGCTCCAGGCCAGCACTGCGTCGGCCTATACGCTCGTAGCCTGCATGGTGGGGCCGGGCTTTGACTTCTCGGACTTCCGGATGATGGAGCCGAGCGGCAGCGAGGCCCTGCGAATCACCACCGACCATCCACTGCTGGCGCCATTGATCTAGCGCTCAACAAGTTTCAAGCATTTCCGAGGATGACCCATGATTGACCTGCACTACTGGCCCACCCCCAACGGATGGAAGATTTCTATCATGCTGGAGGAATGCGGCCTGCCCTACCGGCTGGTTCCCGTGAACATCGGCAAGGGTGAGCAGTTCGCGCCGGAATTTCTGACCATCAGCCCCAATAACCGCATGCCGGCCATCGTTGACCACGCACCCGCCGGCGGGGGCGCGCCCGTGGCGGTGTTTGAAAGCGGCGCCATCCTGATGTACCTGGCCGAGAAAACCGGCCGCTTTTTGCCCACCGAACTGCGCGAGCGCTATCAGGCCATGCAGTGGCTGATGTGGCAAATGGGCGGGCTGGGCCCTATGGCCGGCCAGAACGGCCACTTCCTTTTGTATGCACCCGACAAAATCCCCTATGCCATAGACCGCTATGGCAAGGAAGTGGACCGCCTTTACGGCGTGCTCGATGCGCAGTTGGCGCGTACCGGCGCGCATGTTACCGGCGCCAAGTACTCCATTGCCGACATGGCCATCTTCCCCTGGGTGCGCACGCACAAGGCCCAGCAGGTTGAGCTGCAGAAATTTCCCCATGTGCAGCGCTGGTACGACGCCCTGTTTGAAAGGCCTGCCGTCAAGCGCGGACTGGACCTTGGCAAGGAGCTGCGCGCACCGGCGCTGACCGAAGAGGCGCGCAAAGCATTGTTCGGTCAGACAGCGCAAAGCATCCGCGATGGTGCGCACAAGGCTTCCTGATTCACCTATCGAACAAGAGCGAGACATCCATGATTGAATTTTTCTTCGACTGCTCCAGCCCCTGGACGTACATCGCCTTTCGCAACATCCAGCCAATGGCTGCTGAACTCGGGGAAACCATTCACTGGCGGCCGGTGTTGGTGGGTGGCATCTTCAACAGCGTCAACAAAGGCATTTATGCCGCGCGGGAAGACATGAACACGCCGAAGAACCGCTACACACTCAAGGACGTGCAGGACAACGCGCGCGAAGCAGGCCTGAAGATCGCATTTCCGCCCAAGGTGTTTCCGGTAAACAGCGTCAAGGCCATGCGCGGGTGCCTGTGGATTGCACAGGATGCCGCAGCGCAGGCGCACTACCTTGAATTTGTTGAAGCCGCCTTTGCCGCCTATTTCACCCGTGAAGAAGACATCTCACAGGACGAGGTGCTGGCCGCCATTTGCCGCCAGACCGGCATAGACCCGGACGCTTTTTTGACGGGCATTGCGCGCGCCGACATCAAGGAGCAGCTCAAGACCAATACCGACGAAGCCATCCGGCGCGGCGCTTTCGGCTCGCCCACTTTCTTTGTAGGCGACGACATGTATTTCGGCAATGACCGGCTCGCACTGGTGCGCTCGGCCGTGTTGCGGAGCAAACCCAAAGCCTAGTGCGTGCTTGTTGGTGTGGCTGCCGCCGCACGCTCCAGAACATGGCGCGTCATGGATTGCGCCAATTCCTGCTCGCCCAGAAAAACCTTGCCGGCTTTCTCGTTTTCGAGCAGGCGCGCTTCGGCTTCGTTGTGGGTGCGCACCACGGTTTCAATAGCAGGATTCAGTGAACGCGCGGTGGCCACCATGCGCCTGACGTCCAGCGTGTCGGGTGTGGCAATCACCAGCATGCGAGCTTGCGCGATGTGTGCCTGGATCAGCACTTCCGCTTCCACGGCGTCGCCAGACACGGCGGCCATGCCCTGCTCCCGCAAACGCTCCACGGTCTCACGGTTTTGCTCGGCCACGACGAAAGGAATGTGGTGGGCCTGGAGTGCATCGGCGATGCGCCGCCCCACACGTCCGTAGCCCACCAGCACCACGTGGTGCGAAAGATACTTTTGGTCGGTGGTAGCCGGCAGCTCGGCCGTCGGGTCGTCACGCGCCTCCAGCTTGCGCGCCAGCGGTGACTTGGCGAGTATCCATTTGTGCAGCGGCTGGACCGACTTGAACACCAGCTCGTTGAGTGCGATGGAGATCAGCGCACCGGCCAGCACCAGGCTTTGCCCCTCGGGCGGCAGCAGGCCGAGCGAAGCGCCCAAGCCGACCAGAATGAAAGAGAATTCGCCGATCTGGGCCAGGCTGGCAGACACTGTCAGCGCAGTGTTCAACGGATAGCGGAAAGCCATCACCAGCACGCCAGCCGCCAGCGTCTTGCCGACAATGATGATGCCGACCACCGCCAGCACCTGTAAAGGTCTCTCAATCAGTACCCAGGGGTCAAACAGCATGCCGACTGATACAAAGAACAGCACGGCAAAAGCGTCACGCAGCGGCAGGGACTCTTCGGCCGCCCGGTGACTGAATTCGGACTCCCGCATCACCATGCCGGCGAAGAAGGCGCCCAGCGCAAACGACACGCCGAACAGCGCCGTGGCGCCGAAAGCGATGCTGACGGCAGCTGCCACCACGCACAAGGTAAACAGCTCACGTGAACCAGTGCGCTGCACCTGCCACAGCACCCAGGGGAAGAACCGGCGCCCCACCACCAGCATCAGGGCAACAAAACCGCCCACCTGCAGCAGCGTGATGCCCAGCGTCTTCCACAGGGCATTGACGTCGGCATCAACTTTGCCCGACAGCCAGCCACCCAGCGGCGGCAGCAGCACCAGCACCAACACCATGGCCAGGTCTTCCACGACCAACCAGCCGACGGCGATGCGCCCGTTAACCGAATCGAGGATGCCGCGGCTTTCAAGTGCCCGAAGCAGCACCACAGTACTGGCCACCGACAACGACAGACCAAACACCAGCGCGCCGCCCAGGTTCCAGCCCCACCAATGCGCCAGGCCCATGCCCAGCGCGGTGGCCACCGTCATTTGCACGACGGCGCCGGGCACCGCGATCTTGCGCACCGCCAGCAGGTCATCCAGCGAGAAATGCAGGCCTACGCCGAACATCAGCAGCATCACGCCGATTTCGGCGAGCTGGCTGGCGATCTCCGCATCCGCCACAAAGCCGGGCGTGAACGGCCCGATGATCACGCCCGCCAGCAAATAGCCGACCAGCGCAGGCAAACGGAGCCGCACGGCGAGAAAGCCAAAAATCAGGGCGAGGCCAAGGCCCGCGGCGATGGTGCTGATCAGGGAGACGCTATGGGGCATGCGAGAGGGATTCCTTCAGGAACGCGGGTTGAGGAAGGCCTGCGACGCAGCCCGGCAGGCGGGCTGTCCCCGTAGAACACGTTTCTTTAATTTACTACAGTTGCGCAAGCGGTCTTGCGAAAAATCCCCACGCGTCTGCAGGATTTTCGTCATCGCGAGCGATAGGCGAACCCCGTCATCGAGGGTAAAACCAGGGGACCGGAGCTATGGCGCTACCTACAATTGCCGCATGCCGACCCCAATGCCCCCCGTCACACGAAACCGGTTGATCGGTTACTGGTGGGCACCGTTGATGCTGATCGCGGTGGTGCTGGCGGTGGTCGCCTACCTGCATCCCTACCAGCCGCTGCAACTCTCTGATCTTTCCCCCCAAGTAGTCGCCAGCGCCGCCGCGCTGGACCCTTCGTTCGGCAAGCCCGTCGCACACTCATTCAAGTACGCCACCCGGCGCAGCTATTCCTCTGCGGCCGGCTTGGTAGAAGTGGAAATCCGCGTCACACTGCAACCCATTGGCAGCGGCCTGGTCATGCGCCAGGACGACTGGTACGACCTGGGAGGCCGCAGCGTGGTCTACCAGGAGCGCTACGTTCTCTTTCGCAACCTGTTTTCGGTACACACGCGCAGCCGGGAGGTCGCGCCGCTGGTGCACGACCTGATGGGCCGGGTCGGCTGGTACAACGACTCGGTTGAGTCCCTCACCAGCACACATGAAGGCGGCGCGCCCGGCGACGACGCATGGAAGCTGGACCTGGCCATGGATCGGCTGTCCGACACCGACGGCAAGAGCCTGACGCTGCAGACCACGCGCTACCAGCGCCGCCAGCATTGCGAGCGCTCCGGGCAGGTGGAAGGCGCCGCGATAGGCGCCGGCTTCAGCGGCACTTATCCCAAGGTCATTTGCCGCAGCGAGACGACAAGCCAGTCCGCCGGACGCCGCTCGGAGTATGTCTGGCTGCCGGAACACGGCATTTTTCTGTCGCTGGGATTCCAGCAAGCGGCGGAGACGCCCGAGAAACCCGACACCGCGCTCGACGTAAAGGGGCGCTACGTTTCTTTCGGCGTAATGCCTTGAGTTCTTTCGGCACAAGCCGCGCCGCGGCCGCCCGGCCATAAAAAAACCCGCCTGGGCGGGTTTTTCAACAAGCACACCGATCAGTGCGCTCACCCCATGTGCAGGCCACCGTTGAGCGAGAAGTCTGCACCCGTGGCATAGCCGCCTTCCTCAGACGCGATCCAGGAGATGATGGATGCGATTTCTTCAGGCTGGCCGAGCCGTTTGGCCGGCACGCCCGCCACGATCTTTTCCAGCACATCGGGTCGGATGGCCTTGACCATGTCGGTGCCGATATAGCCAGGGCTGACCGTATTGACGGTCACGCCCTTGGCGGCGACTTCTTGCGCCAGCGCCATGGTGAAGCCGTGCAGGCCGGCCTTGGCGGTGGAGTAATTCACCTGGCCGAACTGGCCTTTCTGGCCGTTGACCGACGAGATGTTGATGATGCGGCCGAACCCGGCTTCGATCATGCCTTCAATGACCTGCTTGGTCACATTGAACATGCTGTTGAGGTTGGTGGAGATCACCGCGTCCCAATCGGCTTTGCTCATTTTGCGGAACTGGCCGTCACGCGTGATGCCGGCATTGTTGACCAGCACCGCCACGGGGCCGTGCTCGGACTTGACCTTGTCGAAGGCCGCCACGGTGGAATCCCAGTCGCCCACATTGCCCACCGAGGCGTAGAAGGTGTGGCCCAGGGCCTTTTGCTCGTCAAGCCACTTGGTGTAGTCACGTGTGGGGCCACAACCCGCCACCACGAGGTACCCGTCTTTGTCCAGCCGCTGGCAGATGGCGGTTCCGATGCCGCCCATGCCACCCGTGACGTACGCTACTTTCTTTGCCATGACTCTCTCCTTGATTTTGTGAATTATTGAAACCGTTTAACTTGCGCTATGAATTTAATAGCTGCTTATGCATGATTCATGCCCGCTACAGGCTGTTTTACCTGATATTCAGCGCTCCAGTGTGAGGGCAACCCCCATGCCGCCGCCTATGCAGAGGCTGGCGATGCCCTTTTTCGCATCGCGCTTGGCCATCTCGTGCAGCAAGGTCACCAGGATGCGGCAGCCGGACGCACCGATGGGGTGGCCGATGGCAATTGCGCCGCCATTCACGTTGACCTTGCTGGTGTCCCAGCCCATTTCCTTGTTGACCGCGCAGGCCTGTGCGGCGAAGGCCTCGTTGATTTCCAGCAGGTCGAGGTCTTGCGCTTTCCAGCCGGCGCGCTGTAGGGCCTTGGTAGATGCAGGCACAGGGCCCATGCCCATGTAGGCTGGGTCGAGGCCGGTAGTAGCGTAGCTGGCGATGCGCGCCAATGGCTTGAGGCCCAGCGCCGCAGCCTTTTTGGCCGTCATCACCATCACGGCGGCTGCGCCGTCATTCAGGCCCGAAGCATTGCCGGCCGTCACACCACCGGCTTTGTCAAACGCCGGGCGCAGGCCCGCCAGGCCTTCAGCGCTGGTCTTGCGGTTGATGAATTCGTCAGCGGCAAACACCACCGGGTCGCCCTTTTTCTGGGGAATGGTGATGGGGATGATTTCGTCCTTGAACTTGCCGGCGTCTTGCGCTGCGGCGGCTTTGGTCTGGCTGGCCAGGGCCAGTGCGTCCTGCGTTGCGCGGTCAATGCCGTATTTCTTGGCCACGTTTTCGGCGGTGATGCCCATGTGGTACTGGTTGTAGACGTCCCACAGGCCATCGACGATCATGGAGTCGACCATCTTCCAGTCGCCCATGCGCTGGCCGTCGCGCGAACCGTTGAGCACGTGCGGTGCGGCGCTCATGTTTTCCTGGCCGCCGGCGATCACGATCTCGCTGTCACCCGTGGCCACAGCCTGGGCCGCCAGCATGACGGCCTTCAGGCCCGAGCCGCAAACGGCGTTGATGGTCAGGCCCGGAATGCCATTGGGAAAGCCTGCCTTGATGACCGACTGGCGCGCCGGGTTCTGCCCCACACCGGCGGCGAGCACCTGGCCCAGGATGACTTCACCCAACTGGTCGGCGCTGAGGCCCGACCGTTCCAGCACGCCTTTGATGACTGCGGCGCCAAATTCGGTCGCCGGGATCTTGGCCAGCGAGCCGCCAAATTTTCCCACTGCCGTGCGGCCGGCTGCAACGATAACGATGTCTTCCATGATGTGTTCCCTTGTGAAGTTTTGGAATGCGGTTTTAAAAAATGCTTTGGCTGAAGTGTTGCCTCAAGTGCTACTCGGGTTGCAAATTCGGATCAGGCCTTTGCCTTGACGTAGCGGCCCGGCGCGGCCTCGATGGCTTTGTGTTGGCGACTGCCGTATGTTTTGGGTGCAGCAATTTGCTTGCCAGCATGGTCCTTGAGCCAGGCAGACCAGTCAGTCCACCAGCTGCCGGGGTGTTCGGTCGCCCCCTTAAGCCACTCGGCTTGCGTGGCGGGGAACTTGCCTTGCGGCAGTTTGTCGTTGGTCCAGTAGCTGCGTTTCTTCTTGGCAGGCGGATTGATCACACCGGCGATGTGGCCTGAGGCCCCCATCACAAAACGCTTCTTGCCCGGCAAATGCTGGGTAGACGCGTAAGCCCCGCCAATCGGAACGATATGGTCTTCGCGCGAGCCGTAGAGGTAGACCGGAATGTCAACTTTACGCAAGTCCACTTTCTGGCCGCACACCACGGCCTTGCCGGGTTGGATCAGGTTGTTTTCAAAGTAGGTGTTGCGCAGGTACCAGGCGTAAAAAGGCCCGGGCAGATTGGTGGAGTCGCTGTTCCAGTAGAGCAGGTCAAAAGGCGGCGGCGTTTCGCCCTTCAGGTAATTGCCCACCACGTAATTCCAGACCAGGTCATTGGGGCGCAGGAAGCTGAAGGTAGACGCGAGGTCTTGGCCCTTGAGCAAACCGCCCTGCCCCATCTCGGCCTCGCGGTACTTGACTGACGTTTCGTCGATGAAGATGTCGAGGATGCCGGTGTCGGTGAAATCAAGGAAGGACGTGAGCAAAGTCGCGCTGGCCACCGGCTTTTTGCCGCGTGCCGCCAGCACCGACAGCGCAGTGCCCAGGATGGTTCCACCCACGCAAAAACCGAGCGCATTGAGCGTTTTCGCACCGGTGATCTCCTGCACCACGTCAATCGCCTTGATGGCCGCGTGCTCGATGTAGTCATCCCAGGTCTTGCCGGCCATGGACTCGTCGGGGTTGCGCCAGCTGACGACGAAGGTGCGGTGCCCTTCGCTCACCGCGTAGCGGATCAGCGAGTTTTCGGGTTGCAGGTCGAGGATGTAGAACTTGTTGATGCAGGGTGGGATCAGCAGGAAAGGCTTTTCGTACACCTTGGTGGTGAGCGGCTTGTATTCCAGCAGCTGGAAAAATTCGTTTTCAAACACCACCGCGCCTTCGGTGGTGGCGACGTTTTTGCCGACCTCGAACATGCTTTCGTCGGTCATCGACACATGGCCCTGCTTCATGTCGTGCAGCAGGTTGGTGATGCCCTGGGCAATGCTTTCGCCCCGGCTGTCGATGGCTTTTTGCTGGGCCTCGGCGTTGAGCGCCAGGAAGTTGCTGGGCGCCGTGGCCGCCATCCATTGCTCGACCGCAAAGCGCACGCGGGCGCGCGTTTTGGCATCTGCCTGCACGGCTTCGGCCATGTCCATCAGGGTGCGGGCGTTCAGCAGATAAGCCGACGCAGAAAATTTGGAGACCGGGTTGGACTTCCACGCGTCGCCGGAAAACCGGCGGTCTGAGGACACCAGGGTGTCGGCGCCGTCTTGCAGGCCCTGGTTCCAGAGCGCTGAGGCGTCTGCGATGTAGCGCTGCTGCAATTCCTGGAGCTTGGCTGGATCGAACTGGAGCGCTGGCTGGGCCTGGCCCGGGCCCGTGTTCAAACCGGCACCTGATCCGGCGTTTGCCATCACGCCCATGGCCTGCTGCAGGCCTGCCGCAAAGGTCTCTTGCATCTGCCGGGCCGCTTCGGCCTGCTTTGCGTCAAAATTCATCTTGTCTCCCCGATCATGTTGAGTCTCGGTGACTCTTTTGAGTACACCAACAGTATCGTAGGATTTGCTTTACAAATTACTAACGAGGCACCGGAGTTCTACGTATTTATGTATTTGATTGTCATCGCCTGGATCTACGTCGTGCTCATGATGAGCGTTGCCGAAGCCACCAACAGCAACGGCACACTTCTGGGTGCACTGGTTACCTTTGTACTCTATGGACTGGGTCCTGTGGCATTGGTGGTTTACCTGATGGGCGCGCCCGCGCGCAGCAAGGCGATCAAAAAGCGCGCTGCAGAAGAACTGCAGCAAACTGCAGACGCTGCCTCAACCCACGAGAAAACCGCAGAAGCCCCTGCGGCAGACGCGCAAGAGCCACCCAAAGGCTGACTCACTCAGGGCGGGCGCGTGCGGGCCGCTTCGCCGTAATGCTGCAGACACAATTGCCGCGTCAGTTGCACCAAAAAGCGGCTCACGCGTGTGGCCGGCCTGGCTTTGGGCACGGCAATGCACAAACGGTTGCGGATTTGCGGCGCATGGATGGCTGCGGTGAAGGGCGGCGTTGCATGCGTCCATTCATGCACCGCACTGGCCGGCAGCACCGTGGCCGCCACGCCGCGCGCCACCAGCGACAGCACCGTCTTGATTGAATCGACCTCGGCGACCACCTTGAGGTTATAGCCACGGGGTTTGACCTCGCTCTCCAGCAGCTGCCGCAGGGAATTGGGCTTGCTGGGCAGCACCAGGGGCAGCGCCGCCACCTCGGCCAGGCGTATGCGCGCGGGCAAGGGCGTAGAGGCCATCAGCACCAGCGATTCTCGCGCCACCGTCTCGATATCCAGCAACGGTGAAGCCGGCGGGTCGAACAGCACAGCCACGTCAAGCCGCCCGGCCACAAGGCCTTCACGCAGGCGGATGCTCAATCCCTCTTCCACGCTGATCGCCGCATCGGGGAACTCGGCCCGAAAGCGCTCCACCAGGTCGGCCGTCATGGCGTGCGCCACGCGGGGCGGCAGGCCTATGGTGATGCGCCCGCTGGGAATGAGCTGCCGTTCGCGCATGTCGGCGCGGGCCCGCTCCGCCAAATCAAAAATGCCGCGTGCGTGCTGCAACAGGGCCAGCCCCGCCGCTGTGGGCTCGGCGCCTCGGCCCGTGCGGGTCAGCAGGCGGTGGCCGGTTTCCTGCTCAAGCGTGGCGATCTGCTGGCTGAGCGCGGGCTGCGACATCACCAGCGCGGCAGCAGCCTTGCTGAAACTGCCGGCCTCGGCAACGGCCACAAAGTACTCAAGACGGCGCAGGTCGATGGCGGGCTCCCAGAAAAATATGGTTTAGTCATTCTAAAGTCATTGCTATTTCTGATAACTGATATTCAGTAAAAGACATGCCAAATAGGGCGGCTGGGCACCAGAATACGGGCAACACCATGAACACAGAACCCGTCCTCACCTACCTGCCCGAGCCCTCACAGCCGGGCTTTCGCCCGCCACCCGGTGCCTGCGACAGCCATGTTCACGTCTTCGGGCCGGCCTCGCGCTTTCCCTTTGCGGCCACGCGCAACTTCACTCCGGCCGACGCGCCCGCGGCTACCTTGTTCAGCCTGCACCGCAAGCTGGGCATTTCGCGCTGCGTCATCGTGCAGTCGGCCGTCCACGGTTTTGACAACTCGGCGGTGGAAGACGCGATCTCGGCCGGCCGGGGCCGCTACCTCGGCGTGGCGCTGGCGCCGCACGACGTGGCCGATGCGGAACTGCGGCGTCTGATGGCCGCGGGTTTTCGCGGCGTGCGCTTTAACTTCATGAAGCACCTGGGCCAGGGCGCCACTGCCGAGCAAGCCGTCGCCCTCACCCATCGCCTGGCGCCGCTGGGCATGCATTTGCAGGTGCATTTCGACAGCAGCCTGATCCACGAACTCGGCCCGGCGCTCAAGACCTCGGCCGTGCCGGTGGTAATAGACCACATGGCCCGTGTCGATGCGCGGATGGGTCCAGACCACGCCGACTTCCGCGCGCTCTGCGGCCTAATGGAAAACCCCCTGTTTTATGTCAAGGTCAGCGGTGCGGACCGCATTGACAGCAGCCCACCGCATACCTATGCCGACGGCGCCGCGCTGGCACGCCGCCTGGTCGAATCATTCCCCGACCGTTGCCTCTGGGGCACGGACTGGCCGCACCCCAACCACACCCATGTACCGGACGACGGCACGCTGGTGGACTTGCTGCCCGCCATCGCCCCCACGCCTGATCTGCAAAACCGATTGCTGGTGCAGAACCCGCAGCGCCTTTACCAATTCCCCGCATGAACACTGCCGCACTCACCCGTCCACCCGCCACCGGGCGCCTCGCCGGCAAGGTGGCCTTTGTCACCGGCGCCGGATCGGTCGGCCCCGGCTGGGGCAACGGCCGCGCCATCGCCGTGCGCTTTGCCCAGGAAGGCGCCCGCGTGTTTGCCGTCGACCGCGACACCGAGCGCATGCAGGAAACCGTGCGCCTGGTGCAGGAAGCCGGCGGCGAGATCGCCACCGCGCAATGCGACGTGACCCAGTCGTCCTCCATCGCGGACGTCGTGGCGGCCTGCAGCGCCCGCTTCGGCCGCATCGATGTGCTGGTCAACAACGTGGGCGGCTCGGCAGCCGGCGGCCCGGTCGAGATGGCCGAAGAAACCTGGGACGCCCAGATAGACCACAACCTCAAAAGCGTGTTCCTCGCCTGCAAACATGTGCTGCCGCTGATGGAAGCCCAGGCGGCGGGCGCCATCGTCAACATCGCCTCGACCTCGGGCCTGCGCTGGACGGGTTCGGCCCAGGTCGCTTACGCCTCCACCAAAGCGGGCGTGATGCAGTTCTCGCGCGTGGTGGCCGTGCAGTACGCCAAGGCCGGCATACGCGTGAACACCGTCGTGCCCGGCCAGCTCTACACGCCCATGGTCGATGTGCGCCTGGCCAAACAGCGCACCGGCGGCGACGTGACGGCCTTGCTGCAACAACGCCAGTCACGCATCCCGCTGCCCTTTATGGGCGACGGCCGCGACACGGCGAATGCAGCGCTCTTCCTGGCGTCCGACGAGGCGCGCTTCATTACCGGCGCCGAGATCGTGGTGGACGGCGGGATGTCGGTGCGCTGCGATTAAAGAATTCAAGAACTCAAAAACTCAAATACAACGGAGACAAGGAAACACCATGACATCAATCCATCACAACATCCCCCGCAGGCGGGCCGCCCTGCTGCTGACGGCCGCTGTCCTGGCGCTGGGCTTTGCGCTTCCATCCGCCCATGCGCAAACCAAAATCACCCGCCTCGTAGTGGCCTTCCCGCCCGGCGGCCCGGTCGACTTTGTGGCCCGCACCATCGGCGAACAACTGGGCAAAGAACTCGGCTCGCAAGTCATCATCGAGAATCGTGCCGGCGCCAACGGCGCCATCGCGGCCGAATACGTGTCGCGCGCCACGCCCGACGGCAACACGATCTGGCTGACCAGCGTGGGAGCGGTCGCCATCAACCCGCCGCTCTATGAAAAGCTGCCCTACGACCCGGTGCGCGACCTCGCGCCGGTCTCGCTGGTGGCCAATAACGTGGAGCTGCTGGTGGTGGGCGCTGGCAACCCCGCCAACAGTGGCGCCGAATTCATCGCCAACGCCAGGCTGAAAAAGGACGGCGTGACCATGGCCTCGTCAGGCACCGGCAGCGTGCCGCACCTGGCGATGGAACTGCTGGCCGACGCGACCAAAGCGCCGCTGGTGCACGTGCCCTACAAAGGCGCGGCGCCGGCGATCACCGACGTGATTGCCGGCCACGTGGACGGCTTTTTCGGTGACATCCCCGGCCTGGTCGGTTTCATCAAGGCCGGCAAGCTCAAGCCCATCGGCATCGCGTCAAGCCGGCGCCACCCGCTGCTGCCCGAGGTGAAAACCTTCCAGGAAATGGGCATGGCCGGCGTCGACTCCGACAACTGGTATGCGCTCTTCGCGGGCAAGGCAACGCCAGCAGCTGACATCGAGCGGCTGAACCAGGCCGTCAGGCGCGCGCTGGCCAACGAAGGCGTTCGCAGCAGGCTGCTGGCCTCGGGCGCAGAGCCTGCCGCCTCCAGCCCGGCGGAGCTGGCCCTGCTGCTGAAAAATGACACCGCCAAGTGGGGCAAGGTCATACGCGACAAAAAGATCAAACCCGAATGAAGGCGAACTCCGGCCAATCTGCTCACGCCATGCGCATCACACCCGTCACCCCCGGCACACGGCCCGAACTGGCCGCCATCGAAGCGAGCATCCAGGCCGAACGCGGCCGCGTCTCGCTGCTCTACCAGGTGCTGCTCAACAGCCCGCCGCTTGCGCAGGGCTGGGAGCAGTTGTTAACGGCGGTGCGCAACCGCAGCTCGGTCCCCGCCGACCTGCGTGAGCTGGTCATCCTGCGGGTGGCGGTGTTGAACCGCGCGCCTTATGAATTTGAAGCCCATGTGCCGCACGCGCTGGCGGCCGGCATGGCGTCTGAAAAAATCGAGGCGCTGCGCGACCTGAACGCAGGTCAGGAGACAGACATGTTCTCAGCGCTGGAGCGCCAGGTGATCGCGCTGACCGATGCCATGACGCGAGACATCGAGGTGCCCGACAGCGTTTTTGACCCGCTCAAGCCTTTCTTCAATGAACAGCAGCGGGTGGACCTGGTGGCCACCGTGGCCGCTTACAACATGGTATCGCGTTTTCTGGTGGCGCTCAGGATTGGGCATTGAGGTGAGCGAAGCGCCCCCACTCATTGATGCCCTGCTGGTGCAGGCCCATGCGCCGGCAAGCCACGCCGCCAACTTCGCCGCCCTGCTGGAGCAGTTGCCCGCTGCCGCCGGGCTTGCGGCCAAACCGGCGCGCGCGGCCGTGAATAAAGCCGGGGGCGTTTTCTACGGCTACGTGTTTCTGGACCAGCGCACCCGCCTCGATCAATCCGCCACGCGACGGATCGAATCAGAACTGCGCAGACACTGGCCCGGCTTGCAGAACCTCAACATCTCCAGGCTGGAACGCGTGTTCGACACGCCGGGCGCTTCGGCAAACGCTGCACCGATGTTTCACTACGTCGTCGAGATGGACCCCGAAGCAGGCTGGATGCCCGAGCTGTCCGCCTGGTATGACACCGAACACATGCCGGGCCTGGCAAAGGTGACCGGCTGCATACGCGCCAGCCGCTACCTGAACCATGACCACGGCCCGCTGTCGCTGGCCTGCTATGACCTGGTGAGCGAAGAGACCCTGGGCTCGCCCCCCTGGCTGGCCGTGCGCGGCACCGAATGGAGCAGCCGCATGCGGCCGCGCTTTACCAATACACGGCGCACCATGTTTGAGGTGCTGCCGGTGAGCTCTTGAGTACGAAACCGGCGAACCTCAAGTCCGCCAGATGCAGGCCGCCATGCGGCCGGTGGTGCCAAAACCGTTGCCCGTAGGCCCGGCGTCGCGCCTGTGCGAGAAAAACCGGGAAGGATTGCGCACGGTGCACCAGGCATCGCTGCCGTCATTGCCGTACACCTGCGTGATGCCCATGGCCTTGAGGCGCAGCCGCGCCAGCGCCGGCAGATCAGCCAGGTATTTGCCCGTGCCGTTGGGAAGGAACAAGCGGCCCGCTTCAGGCTGCACAGCCTCAAACGCCGCTTTGACTTCAGCGCCGACTTCGAATGCCGAAGGACCAATGCACGGGCCCAACCATGCTATTGTTTTGATAGCTGCTTGCCCATATCCTTTCTGGGCTAGAGCCCGAAAAGACTCATAAACCGACTCCAGAACGCCTTGCGTGCCTGAAGGGCTTCCCGCCAGCCCGCGCCAGCCCGCATGCGCAGCGGCCACGACGGCGCCGTCTTCGCTCGCAAGCAGAACCGCCAGGCAATCGGCCACCATGATGGTGCACGCAAGCCCTGTCTGATCCGTCACACAGGCATCGGCTTCCTGGCCGTCGGCGGTATCGCCGTGCAGCACCAGCACTTTGCTGCCGTGCACTTGCTGCAGGAAAACCGCACGGCTGCCCAGGGCCTGCCGTAGCAAAGTGCGGTTGGCCGCGACCTTGACCGGCAGGTCAGCGACGTGATCGCCCAGGTTCATGCTGTCATAGGGAGCGGCGGACAGGCCGCCGGCCCGCGTGGTGAACACGGCCCGCACACCGGCGGGCGCAGGCCAGTCGGGAGTCAGCCAATCGGTATGCAAAGCGGGCACCGGTTATTTTCCGACGGGCCGCCCCTAGGAAAATTGGCCCCCTCGGGGGGCAGTGAACCACACGAAGTGAGGAACGTGGGGGCCATCAAACTTCGTTGTCGGGGCAAGCGGACGGCTGCGCTTTTTGGAACGCAGGCAGCGCCATGCAAGCATCAAATGCTGCCATGGTGCGCGGCAAGCCGTCAAAGCTCACGTTAAAACGTTTGGAGTTAAAGATCTGCGGCACCAGGCAGCAGTCGGCCAGCGTAGGTGTGTTGCCGTAACAATAGGTCGATGCGGGCAACTGGGCCAGTTGGCGTTCAAAAGCTTCCAGCCCATCGCGACACCAGTGGACGTACCAGGCGGCTTTGGCGGCATCGTCGAGCTTGAGTTCTTTCACCAGGTACTTGAGGACGCGCAGGTTGTTGAGGGGGTGGATTTCGCAGGCGATGGACTGGGCCAGCGCACGCACCTTGGCCCGGCCCAGTGCGTCGGCTGGCAGCAAGGCCGGCTCGGGGTGTTTTTCATCCAGGTACTCAATGATGGCCATGGACTGCGACAGCTTTTCGCCGTCGACTTCCAGCAGCGGCACCAGGGTGTCGACGGCCAGCGCGGCATAGGGCAGCTGCTTGTTCTCGCCTTTGGCGATGTGCACCGGGATGTAGTCGTAGCTGAGGCCTTTGATCTCCATCGCAATGCGTACACGAAAGGACGAGGAAGAGCGGAAATAGTTGTGGAGTTTCATCTCTAAAGCATAAACCGAAACGGTGAAACCCTGCTGTGCGAATCGCCTGCGCGACTCGCGCAATGCGCTGCCGGTACTACCATTTCAGCAGTACCCCCTACCCAACTTACTCAACTTACCCGAACTACACCATTCAGCGGAGACACCATGAGCGCCATCACCACCTTGAGCAACCACCAGATTCGCCTCGCCAGCCGCCCAGTCGGCCTGCCCACCCGTGACAACTGGAGCTTCACCACCGAGCCGGTCGCCGAACCCGGCCCGGGCGGCGTGCTCGTCAAAACCCTGTACCTGTCGCTGGACCCGGCCATGCGCGGCTGGATGAACGACGCCAAAAGCTACATCCCGCCGGTCGAGATCGGCGCTGTGATGCGCGCCGGCGGCGTGGGCAAGGTGATTGCCTCGAAAAACCCGTCTTTTGCCGTGGGCGACTACGTGAACGCCGCGCTCGACGTGCAGGAGTACTGCCTGATCCCGGCCGACCAGATCAAGCGCAGCGGCATGTTCAAGATCGACCCGCGCCTGGGCCTCACATCGTGGCTCAATGTGCTGGGCCTGCCCGGCATGACGGGCTACTTCGGCTTGCTGGAAGTCGGCCTGCCCAAGGCGGGTGAAACCGTGGTGGTCTCGGGCGCCGCCGGCGCAGTCGGCCAGACGGTCGGCCAGATCGCCAAGCTCAAGGGCTGCCGCGTCGTCGGGATCGCCGGCGGCCAAGCCAAGTGCGACTGGGTCGTCAAGGAACTGGGCTTTGATGCCTGCATTGACTACAAGAACGGCGACGTGCGTGCCGGCCTGAAAGAACACTGCCCCAAAGGCATCGACATCTACTTCGACAACGTGGGCGGCGAGATCCTGGACATGGTGCTGGCGCGCCTGGCGCGCGGCGCCCGCATCATCATCTGCGGCGCCATCAGCCAGTACAACAACACCACGCCCGTGAAGGGCCCGGCCAATTACCTGTCGCTGCTGGTGAACCGCGCCCGCATGGAAGGCATCGTGGTGTTCGACTACGCCGACCGTTACCACGTCGGTGTGGCCGAAATGGCGGGCTACCTCAAGGCCGGCACCATGAAGAGCAAGGAAGACATCGTCCAGGGCCTGGACACCTTTCCGGAAACGCTGCTCAAGCTCTTCAATGGGGAGAACTTCGGCAAGCTGGTGCTGCAAGTCGCCAAAGACTGACGACGCCGGGTATCCGGTTCCGCTTACTTCGCGCTGCGCACCAGCCGCACGGCGGCCGAGGTGGCGCGCGGGGCTTCACCGGCGCTGCCGTCACTGAAACCCACAAAGGTGAAATAGCCCGGGCCGGTGCTGCTGGAAGTCCAGAAGCGCGCCACCGGCGTGGCCGGAAAGGCATTGGGGTCTATCGCGGCCTTGTCTACATCAGCTTCCCGCGCAGAGACGATGCTGGAGAGTTCTTTGAGGATGGGCAAGCGCCATTCGGCGCCCGCGGCCTTGGCGCGCGTAGCCGCATCGGGCGCGCTTAAATAAGCCGCCTGCCCGGTGCAGGTTTTGCCCTTAAAGACCATGCCCTCCGCGCAGCGCCGCCAAATCAGGCCGGTGCGGCTGTCAGTGACTTCCTGGCCGTCGGCGGACGCGGTGAAGCGCTCCTGCGCAATGCCGGCGCCAGCCGACAGCAGAAGCAAAAAGGAAAGACCCACGGTGTGAACAGGAACGCGATGCATAAAAATCCTCCATGGCCGGAGCGGCCCTTGCAGCCTAACGACTTGTTACAGATGCTAGGCAAATTGGGCGGGCGTCGCCATAGGGAACCTATGTAGTGGGTAGTACCTAGCGGGCACGACCTGTCCGCATGGCTGAAGAGTTGCTCAGGGCTGGTGCAACTGGTAGTCAGGCCCCAGCCCGCCGCCATCAATCACCTCTTGCGTGACGTGCTTCACCAGGAAGTCCAGCAGCACGCGCACGCGCGCCGGCAAACGGCCGCCCTTGCCGACAAACACCGCATGAATCGGCTCGCGCTCGCCCGGGTTGAGTTCTTCAGCTACCCGCACCAGGCGGCCCGCGTCAATGTCGCGGCGGATATGAAACATCGACATGCGGGCCAGCCCCGCCCCCGCCAGCACCAGGTGGCGCATCGCCTCGCCGTCGCTGGCGCGCGCATAACCGGTGATGGGCAACTGCTGGATCTGCCCGTCCACCCGCACCGGCCAGTAATGCATATTGCGTTTGAAGGTGTGGGCCAGGCGCTGGTGCGCTTCGAGCTCCTCCAGCGTCTGCGGCGTGCCGTGGCGCGCCAGGTAGCCGGGGCTGCCGACGATCACCTGCGCCGTGTCGCCCAGGCGCCGCGCCACCAGCTGGGAAGACGCCAGCGCGCCCCAGCGGATCGCCACATCGGTGCGCTCGTCCAGCAAATCGACGATGCGATCAGTCAGGGTGATGTCCAGTGTGATGTCGGGAAAGCATTCGTGAAAGGCCGGCACCAGCGGCAGCAGCAGGCGGTGCGCGGTCGGCATGCTGGCGTTGATGCTGACGCGCCCGCGCGGCATGGCGCCGGCCGCCGCGCCGCGCTCGGCCTCGTCCATGTCGGCCAGCACGCGCGTGCTTTGCTCGTAAAACGTGGTGCCTTCGGGCGTGAGCTGCAGCTTGCGGGTGGAGCGGTTGACCAGCCGCGTGCCCAGCCGCGCCTCCAGCCGGGTGACCAGCTTGCTGACGGCCGAAGGCGTCATGCACAGCTGCCGCGCGGCGGCAGAAAAGCCGGCCTTTTCCACAACCTGCACAAAGGCTTCCATTTCGCCGGAGCGGTTGACGTCGATACGGGGCATGAGCGAACCTGTGGGTGTTTGTTGAGAACGCTATGTTTTTAATAGCGTTAAGCGCTTGTAGCTATTGGGCTAGAGGCCTATTTTGCTTACAAAAAATGAACTATCGACCTGCATCATTATGTGATTTGAATTCACAAATGATTGTCTCCAGGTCATTCTAGTCAAACTGACCTTTCGTTTCCATACTAGTCGCATCCTCTTTTTAAAGCGACTTCCATGGCTGCGAGCACATCACTTTCATCACGCCCCGCCCTTCCCCTGGGCCTGCTGGCCCTGACTGCGGGATCCTTCGGCATCGGCACGACCGAATTTGTCATCATGGGCCTGCTGCTGCAGGTCTCCGCCGACCTGGGCGTCACCATCGCCTCGGCCGGACTGCTGATTTCCGGCTATGCGCTGGGCGTGGCGGTGGGTGCGCCGGTGCTGACACTGGCCACACGCAAGCTGCCGCGCAAAACCGTGTTGCTGGCGCTGATGGCCATCTTCACGCTGGGCAACCTGGCCTGCGCGCTGGCGCCCGACTACGGCAGCCTGATGGCGGCACGCGTCATCACCTCGATGGCGCACGGCACCTTCTTCGGCGTGGGCTCCATCGTGGCCACCGGTTTGGTCGCACCTGAGCGCAAGGCCTCGGCGATTGCCATCATGTTCAGCGGGCTGTCGCTGGCCACCTTGCTCGGCGTACCTGCGGGCGCATGGCTGGGCCTGCACTACGGCTGGCGCTCCACCTTCTGGGTAGTCACGCTGATCGGCTTGCTGGCTTTTGTGGTGCTGGCCATTTTTGTGCCGCGCAGCGCAGCCGAAAACGGCACCTCGACCATCCGGCAAGAGCTGGCCGGGCTGGCCCGCCCGCAGGTGCTGCTGGGCTTGTTGATGACCGTGCTCGGCTTTGCCGGCCTGTTTGCGATCTTCACGTACATCCAGCCCATCCTCACGCAGATCACCGGCTTCAGCGAAGCGGCTGTCTCGCCCATCCTGCTGGTGTTTGGCGGCGGCTTCTTTGTGGGCAACCTCCTGGGCGGGCGCCTGGCCGACCGCGGCCTGAGGATGTCGCTGCTGGTCACGCTGAGCGCGCTAGCGCTGGTGCTGGGGGTGATGGGCTTTGTGCTGCATTCGCCGGTGGCGACGGTGGTGTTTGTCGGCTTGCTGGGCGCGGCCTCTTTTGCCACCGTGGCGCCGCTGCAAATGCGCGTGCTGCAGCAGGCGCATGGCGCAGGCCAGAACCTGGCGGCCAGCCTCAACATCGGCGCTTTCAATGTGGGAAATGCGCTGGGCGCCTGGCTGGGCGGCCTGGTCGTCAGCAGCTCTTTTGGCCTGAGCGGCTTGAGCTGGCTGGCCGCGTTGATCACGCTCGCCGGCATCGTTGTCGCGCTGTACAGCCTGTCGCGCGACAAAACAGAACCGCGGGCCATTCCCGCAACTTCCTGAGATCCATCACCATGAACACCTTCTTTTTTTCAAAGCGGCGCGCGCTTCAAGCGCTTCTTTCATTCGCGCTGCTGGCCACCGGTTCCTTTGCGCAGGCGCAGGCAGCCGGCGCATGGGTCCCCAGCTGGACGGCCAGCCCCCAGCCGATCTGGAACAGCGACTTTGTGCTGCCGCTGGGCCTTCCCGCCACGCTGCACGACCAGACGGTACGCCAGGTCGTCCGCGCCAGCGTGGGCGGCTCGCGCGTGCGCATCGTGCTGTCTAACGAATACGGGATGCAGGCTTTGCAGATAGGCGCAGCCGCCATCGCCCCTGCAGGCGACGCAGCCGGCAGCACCGGCGGCACCGGCAAGGCATTGACATTTGGCGGCCAGCAGGCCGTCACCGTGCCGGCCAACGCCATCGTGATGAGCGACCCCGTCGAGATGCCCGTCGCGCCGCTCAGCCGCCTGTCGGTCAGCCTCTACTTTCCGCAAACCACATCACTCACCACCATTCACTGGGACGGCCTGCAGCCCGCGCAGATTGCGGCGGGCAACGCGGTGAACGCGAGCGCGCTCAAGGCCGACAGCGTGGTGAGCAGCCGCCTCTTCCTCAGCGCCGTGCTGGTGGATTCCGCACCTGGCATGCGCACCGTGGTGGCCTTTGGCGATTCCATTACTGATGGCGCAGCGTCCACGCCGGGCACCGACCAGCGCTGGCCGGATTTTCTGGCGCGCCGCCTGGCCGGCCAGAACGTGGCAGTGCTCAATGCGGGCATTTCGGGCGGGCGGGTTCTTCAAAATCACATGGGGATGAATGCGCTGGCCCGTTTTGATCGCGACGTACTGAGCCAGCCCGGCATCACCAGCGTCGTGCTGCTGATGGGCATCAACGACATCAGCTGGCCCGGCAGCACGTTTGGGCCCGGCGAGCCGGCCACACAGGCCGATGCGCTGGTGGCAGGCTACCGCCAGCTGATTGCGCGCGCCAAAAGCCGCGGCGTGCGCATCGTGGGCGCCACGCTGACGCCCTTCGAGAGCGCGCTGACCATGCCGGGCTCGCCGATTGCGAACTACCACAGCCCCGCGAAAGATGCCCTGCGCCAGCGCATCAATGCATGGATACGCGGCAGCGGCGAATTCGATGCGGTGCTGGATTTTGATGCGGTGGTGCGCGACCCGAAAAACCCGCTGCGCATACTGCCCGCCTATGACTCGGGTGACCACCTGCACCTGGGCGACGCCGGTAACAAGGCGGTTGCCGAAGCTATCAACCTGAAGCTGCTGCTAGGCGAACGCTGAAGAACCTGTTCACGGCCTAAACGGGGTCGCGCAAGTAGCCTTCTCGGGATGGGATGCAAGGCGCGGTGCGACGCCCATAGCCCGCTATGGGCTAGCGCCGCAACGCCGCAGACCGCCCGAGAAGGCACTTGCCCTCCGGGTTGGGGTGAAATCGGGCGATTGAGCCACCCAGGCCCTTGCATGGGCATTAGCCCATGCGGCGTTCCCGGCCAGCCCACTCATCCCGATTGCACCCCAACGCGACCCCGTTTAGGCCGTGAACAGGTTCTACCCGCCCACCACCAGGCGCAGACCAGGCATCACGCTTTCGGTCTCGGCCCGCCGCTGCAGCGCCATGCGCATATTCATTTGCGCCACCTCTGTGTGCTCCACGGCCAGCGCCTGCGCTCGCGCGCCCTCACCGGCCTTGAGTGCCGCAAACAGCATGTGGTGCTGGCGGTGCGCGTAGTGCATCCAGTCGCGGTCTTGCTCCAGCGTCGACTGCATGGGCAGCATGGCCGAGGCTGAAGCGAAGGGCAGCTTGTCATTGAGCTCGATAGCGCGTTGCAGTGCGCGGTTGCCGCTGGCGTCCAGGACGAGCGCATGGAAGCGGTCGTTCATCGATGCGTAGGCCGCGTAGTTGTCATAGCCCAGCGGGTTGGCCGCCAATGCGCGGTCACCTTCGTCCAGGCAAGACTGCAAATCGAGCTGCAACTGGCGTGACACGCCGTGCTCGGCCACCAGCCGCGCCGCCATGCCTTCAAGGTGGCCGCGCACCGCGATCGCATCAGCCACTTCGCGCGGCGTGAACTGGCGCACCAAGTACTTGCCGGTGTCATTGGCCTCGACCAGGCCTTCCTGCTCCAGCGTGACCAGCGCGGCCCGCACTGGCGTACGTGAAGCGCCCAAACGTTCGGCCAGTTGCTGCTCGGCCAGGCGCTGGCCGGGCTCGAACTCGCCGCGCAGGATCAGGTCACGCAACTGCATCAAAACGGTTTCTTGCAAGTTCATGGCAGTGAATGTACACTGAATTTTAATTTCGGTATACCGTTTTCCGGTTTACCTCGGCAAGTGCCCTCAAAGCCACCTCACAAGGCCGCCATGAACGCTGAACAAAATGAGTTGCTGACCCGCATCACGCCGGGCACGCCCTGCGGCAAGTTGCTGCGCCAGTACTGGCAGCCCGCCGCGCTGGTCGATGAATTCAACCCTGCGCTGGACCCGCGCATGGAGATCCGCCCGGTCAAGGCGCTCAAGCTCTTTGGCCAGGACCTGGTGCTGTTCAAGGACGCATCAGGCGCCTGGGGTTTGCTGGACCGCGACTGCGCGCACCGCGGCGCTGATTTGTCTTTTGGCCGCCGTGAAAGCGCCGAGCAAGGCGGCGGCCTGCGCTGCCCTTTTCACGGCTGGAAGTTCGCCACCGACGGCCGCTGCCTCGAAACACCGGCCGAGCCCACCGGCAGCAAGCTGTGCGAGCGCATACGCCAGCGCAGCTACCCCGTGATGGAAAAAGCCGGCGTGCTGTTTGCCTGGCTGGGCGACGAAGGCAGCACGCCGCCGCCCTTCCCCGCTTTTGACTGCTTTACCGCACCGGCCACGCACAGCTTTGCCTTCAAGGGCTTGTGGAACGCCAACTGGCTGCAAGCGTTTGAAGTCGGCATTGACCCGGCGCACCCGTCCTTCCTGCACCGTTTTTTGCAAGACGACCCGCTAGCCGAGATCGGCCAGAACCCGGCCGGCAAACAATTTCGCAGCGCCAGCGCCGGCACCAAAGACGGCGAGCAGTGGCCGATGACGCGCATCATGCGCGAGTTCGCCCAGCCCGACATCAGCTTTGAGAACAAGCCCTGGGGCATGCAGCTGACCGCACTGCGCGCCATGACCGACCAACTCACGCACGTACGCGTGACCAACGCCATCTTCCCGGCCACCTTTGTGATTCCGCTGTCGGAAACCATGACCATCACGCAGATGCATGTGCCCGTGGATGACACACACACCTACTGGTACACCTTCTTCACCAGTTTTGCCGGCCCGCTGGACCGCGAGAGCATGCGGGCACAGCGCCAGCAGTTCATCGCCCTGCCCGACTACATCCCCAACGCCGGCCGCCACAACAATTGGGGCTTCAATGCCGAAGAGCAGATGAGCACCACCTACCTGGGTATGGGTGAAGAAGACATCAACGTGCACGACCAGTGGGCCGTGGAAAGCATGGGCGCTATTCAAGACCGCACGCGCGAACACCTGGCCACCTCCGACAAAGTCATCATGGCCAACCGGCGCGTGCTGCTCAAGGCGATAGAGACCGTGCAAAACGGCGGCGTGGCGCCCGGCATTGCCGACCCCGCGCAAGCAGCGCTGATCACCGGCCCTGATACGGTAGACGGCATTGCGCCGGCCGGCGAGTGGTCTGAGTGGTGGCAGCAAACCGCCCGCACCAAACGCGATGGCGCGCCGTGGCGGGGCGCCAAGGCTGTCACCGTCGCCACAGCCACGCAGCCATGAGCAGCTTTGCGGCGCAATGCGGCGTGCACGACGCGGCAAGACAGGCTGCGCTGGCCCAAGCGGCGCAACAGATCAAGACGAGCGGACTGGAGCTGGTGCGCTTTGCCTGGTGCGACCTGCACGGCATGCTGCGCGGCAAGACGCTGGTGGCTTCTGCCGCTGCAGAGGCCATGACGGGCGGCGTGGGCATGGTGAGCACGCTGCTGCTCAAGGACACCGCTGATCGCACCGCCTACAAGGTGTTTGACGCCGGCGGCGCGGCCGAACTGCCGGGCTTTGAATTTGGCGGCAATGTGATGTTGCTGGCCGACCCGGTGAGCTTGAAGGAATTGCCCTGGGCAGATAAAACCGGCTGGGTGCAGTGCCAGCCGTGGTTTCCGGATGGCCGCCCGCTTGAGCTCGACACACGCCGGATCTTGCAAAGCGCGCTGGCCAAACTGGCCGACGCCGGCTACGGCATGAAGTGCGGGCTGGAAATCGAATTTCACATTTACCGGATCGCCGACACCGCGCCTCAACTTGACCCGGAGCTGGCTGACTGGCCAGGCCTGCCGCCCGAGGTCAGCATGATCCACCCCGGCTACCACATGCTGTCCGAACAATGGGTGGACATGGCCGAAGAGCCGCTGCGTATCGTGCAGCGCACGGCGCAGGCGCTGGGCCTGCCGCTGCTGTCGCTGGAAATCGAACTCGGCCCCAGCCAGGTCGAGGCGGTGTTTGACGCGACCGATGCGCTGGCAGCGGCCGACAACATGGTGCTGTTTCGCAGTGCGGTCAAGCAGGCCTTGAGGCGTGCCGGTTACCACGCCACTTTCATGTGCCGGCCGCCCTTTCCGAACATCATGTCCAGCGGCTGGCACTTGCACCAGTCGCTGGTGGACATGAAAACCGGCGCCAATCTGTTCAAGCGCACGGCCCCTGCAGCCGCAAGCGCGCCCACAGATGCGCAATACACATTGTCGGAAGTTGGCGAGCAGTACCTCGCCGGCTTGCTGGCGCACGCGCGCGGCATGACGGCGTTTTGCACGCCCACCATCAACGGCTTCGGGCGCTTTCGGCCCAACGCGCTGGCGCCGCAATCCATCTTGTGGGGCCGCGACAATCGCGGCGCCATGCTGCGTGTGGTGGGCCAGTGCAATGACAACAGCACGCGCATCGAAAACCGCCTGGGCGAGCCGGCCGCCAATCCCTATCTCTACCTTGCCTCGCAGATTCACGCCGGGCTGGACGGCATCAGCCGCCGCCTCAAAGCCCCGCCGGCCACCGATGCGCCTTATGGCTCTGCCGCAGAAAAGATTCCCACCAGCCTGGGAGAAGCGCTGGATGCGCTGCAAGCCGATGCAGCCTTGACGGCCGCCTTCGGCGACACTTTCGTGCGCTATCTCGCACGCATCAAGCAAGCCGAAATCGCCCGGCATGCCGAAGCCGAAGACAAAGACGACTGGCAGCGCCGAGAATATTTCAGCCGCATTTAAGATCAACTCATGACCACCATCACTATCAATTTAATAGCGGCAGGCGGAAGCACCACGCGGATCAACGGCAAAATTGGCAAAAGCCTGATGGAAGCCGCCGTCTCGGCCGGCATTGACGGCATCGCGGCCGACTGTGGCGGGCTGCTGACCTGCGCCACCTGTCATGTGTATGTACAGGAGCCTTTTGCCTCGGACGCCAGCAGCTTGCCGCCACCCGACGGCGAAGAACTGGGCATGATCGAATTCACCGCCGCGCCGCGCAAGCCCACCAGCCGCCTGAGCTGCCAGATCACCCTCACACCCGCACTGGACGGATTGACGGTAGAGTTGCCGTCTACCCAGTATTAACAACGACAGGTGCCTGACATGATTCTCGAACTCGCCGACATCCGCATCCACCCCGGCCAGCAAGCCGCCTTTGACGAAGCCATCCAGCGCGGCATCAAGGAGGTGATTTCCAAGGCCAAGGGTTTCCAGGGCTACAAAGTCAACAAAGGCATTGAAAGCCCCGAGCGCTACATCCTGCAGATCTTCTGGGACACGCTGGAAAACCACACCGTCGACTTTCGCCAGTCGCCCGCCTTTGCCGACTGGCGCGCTATCGTCGGACCGTTTTTTGCAGGGCCGCCTACCGTGGAGCATTTCGACCTGCTGGCCAAGTCGAACTGAAAGCGGCACGCAAAAACAAAAACGGGGCTTTTCAGCCCCGTTTTTGCTTAGCCGCCTTACTACTCGGCGGCGTTTACTTGGCGTCGTTTTCGTGCCCCGCGACCAGCTTGGTCAGCAACAGGCCCAGCTGAGCCCGCTCTTCCTCCGCCAGGGGTGCCAGGATGCGCTGCTGGGTCTTGCCGACCGCGCGCTTCATCTGCAGGGCGACTTTTTCGCCTTCGGGTGTGTTCCACAGCAGCTTGCGGCGCTTGTCGCGTGGATCGGCTTCGCGCTTGACCCAGCCTTTAGCCTCCAGGCGCCCAATGACGGAGCCGAAGGTAGCCGGGTCAAAGGCGACACGGCCTGACAGCGTGATCTGGTCTTCGCCGGGGTCGTCCATCAGGGCATTGAGGATGGCAAATTGCACGGGAGTGGCGTCAAAACCGGCCGTCTCCTCCATGAAGATTGCCACTGCCAGCTGTTGTGCGCGCCGGATCAGGTGCCCGGGCGCTTCTCCGAAGTTAAAGCTTTTTGCCATTTACAGAGTTTAACGTTCGGTTTTGCCGTTCAGGGTATGTACTAGGTCCCAAATATAATAAGTATACTTATCATTAACGCACTCCAAGCGAATCACAATCACATTTCCCGGCTCAATCTTCCCCACTATGGCACACACATCTCCCCTCATCATCTCGGGCGGCGGCATCGGCGGATTGGCCGCGGCCATGGTGCTCGCACAAGACGGCCATAAGGTGACGCTGCTGGAGCAGGCGGCGAGCTTCGGTGAAATCGGCGCCGGCATCCAGCTGGGCCCGAACATCTTCCGGATGTTCGAATACCTCGGGTTGACCGAAGCCATCAACCGCCTGGCCTTCTTCCCCGCCGGCCTGGGCATGAACGATGTGCGCACCGGCGAAAAAGTTGTCCGCGTGCCGCTGGGCGATATGGCCCGTGCCACCTACGGTTTTCCTTATGGCGTGATCTACCGCGCCGACCTGCACCAGGTATTTCTGGATGCCTGCCGCGCCCAACCCAATGTCACGCTGCGCACCAGCGCCAAGGTGGAGTCGTTTAACCAGTCGGCTGATGGCGTGACGGTTCAACTCGAAGGAGGCGAAGTCGTTGAAGGCAGCGCATTGATAGGCGCCGACGGCATGTGGAGCCGCATCCGCGAGGCGGTAGTAGGCGACGGCAAGCCCCGCGTATCGGGCCACATCGCCTACCGCGCCGTGCTCAAGCGCGAAGACGTTCCGGCCCATCTGTGGAGCGACGACGTGTTGCTCTGGGGCGGCGAGAAAACCCATCTGGTGCACTACCCGCTGCGCCGCGGCGAGCTGTTCAACCTTGTCGCCGTCTTTCACAGCAACAAATACGACGAAGGCTGGAACACCTTTGGCGACACTGCCGAGCTGACCGAACGCTTCGCTGACGCCTGCCCCCAAGTCAAGGAGCTGCTGGGCAAGATCGAGACCTGGAAGATGTGGGTGCTGTGCGACCGCGAGCCGGTGAAGAACTGGACCGACAAACGCGTCACCCTGCTGGGCGACGCCGCCCACCCGATGCTGCAATATCTGGCCCAAGGCGCCGGCCAGGCCATCGAAGACGCCGTGGTGCTGCGCGAAGCGCTGCGCTTTACCCGGGGCGACGTGGAAAAGGCCTTCCAGAAATACCAGCAAAAGCGCTACCTGCGTACCGGCCGCGTGCAGCTCACGGCCCGTTTTTATGGTGATATTTACCATGCGGCCGGCGTGCAGCGCGAGCTGCGCAACCAGATGTTCCAGAGCGGCACCGAGAGCGCGGGCTTTGCGGGCCTGAAGTGGATGTACGACGGAATCGAGCCGTCAAAACTGTTCCAATGACGCTTTTAAAGTTTCAGGGACCGTCATGAAGTTTCTTGCCACCGCGTCTTTTTTACGGCTCACCGCTACATTTTTAATAGCGGCATCTGCATGTACCACCTGGGCTGCAGGCCAAAAAGACTTAAAAACCCCGGCTACGTGGCCAACCAGGCCCCTGCGCATCCTGGTGGGTTTCCCCGGCGGCTCCACGCCCGACATGGCCGCCCGCACACTGGCCGAGCCCTTAAGCCGTGTCCTGGGCCAGCCGGTGATCATTGAAAACAAACCCGGCGCGTCCGGCAACATCGCGGCCGACCAGGTTGCCAAGGCCACCGACGACCACACGCTCGGCGTCGTCATCAACGGCAACCTGACCTCGGCCAAGCTGCTGTACCCCAAGCTGCCCTACGACCCGGCCAAAGACTTTGCACTGATTTCGCTGTTGACCACCGCGCCGCTGGTGCTGGTGGCGCCTGCCAATGAGCCCGGCGGCGCTGAATTCTTCGCCGCCGCGCGCCAGGGTGCCAGCCAGTGGAACTACGGCTCAGTCGGCAATGGCTCGGTCGCCCACCTGGGCATGGAGCTGCTGAAAAGCCGCATGCCCGGCCTCACCCCCGTGCATGTGCCGTTTGCCGGCAACCCGCAGGTCGTCACCGCCATGCTGGGCGGCCAGATCCAGATGGCGCTGATTCCGCCCGGCGTGGCCATGCCGCATGTGCGCTCGGGCAAGCTCAAGGCGATTGGCCTGGCCGGCGGGCGCTCGTCGCTTGTGCCCGAAGTGCCGCCGCTGGCCGATGCCGGCGTGACGAACGTGAACCTCGAAGTGTGGACAGCGCTGATCGGTCCGGCGGGCCTCTCCAAGGCCGCACAGGCGCGGCTGGCGCAAGAAGTACCGCGCATCATCCGCGACGCGGACACGCGGCAAAAGCTGTTCAACCAGGGCTGGCAGGCTGTGGGCACCTCGCCTGACGGCCTGAAGAGCCGTGTGAAAGACGAAGCCGCCATCCTGGGCGGCATCATCCAATCGCGCGGCATCAAGCTCGAATAAGCAGTTGAAGACAGCCATGCCTCAAATCACAGAGCCCGCACGCACGCTGCCCATCTACGGCGAATTCGACGTCGTCGTGATCGGTGGCGGCCCCGCCGGTCTGGCCGCCAGCGTCAGCGCCGCGCGTCACGGCGCGCGCACATTGCTGGTAGAGCGCTACGGCTTTCTCGGCGGCATGGGCACCGCCGGCGGCGTCACCAATTTCGCAGGCCTCTACGGCCGCAAGAACGGCCAGATGCAGCAGGTGGTGCGCGGTGTGGCCGACGACCTGCTGCAGCGCATTGACGCGCTGGGCGGCCTGAACGCGCCGCAAGACGGCATGCAGGGCCGCATCCGTGTGCGCTCCTATGACGTGTCAGCCTATAAATGTGCGGCCGACCAGCTGCTGGTAGCAGCCGGCGTGCAAATTCTCTTTCACGCCTGGGCTTCGGCCGTGATGATGGACGGCAATCGCATCAACGCACTGGTGGTCGAAACCAAATCCGGCCGGCAGGCGATACGCGCCACGCGTTTTATCGACTGCTCGGGCGATGCCGATGTGGCGAACTTCGCGGGCGTGCCGTTTGAGCTGGGCGACGGCCACGGCAGCGCGCTGTTCCCTTCCACGATGTTCCGGGTTGGCCATGTCGACGCACCGCGCGCGCTGGCGGCGGTGGGAGAGTTCAAGGCCATCAACACCCTGATGGCCGAGAGCCAGGCGCGCGAACCGGGCCGCTATAAATTCCCGCGCGAAGGCGCGATCCTGCGGCCGCAGAAAAATCCGACTGAATGGCGCGCCAACGTCACGCAGATCCGCAATGCCCAGGGCACGGCCATGGACGCGACCGACGCGCGCCAGCTCAGCGAAGGCGAGCTCGAAGGCCGGCGCCAGATCACCGAATACTTTCGCTTCCTGCGCCATGAAGTGCCGGGCTTTGAAGACTCGGCCATCGTCGACATCGCGCCGCAAGTCGGCATCCGCGAGACGCGCCGCATCCACGGCATGTATGCCTTGAGCGGCGAAGACATCCTCTCGTCGGCGCGCTTTGACGACGCCATCGGCATCAATGCCTGGCCGATGGAACTGCACGCCGACGGCCGCATCGACTGGCAATTCCCGCGCAATGTGGAGGCGCCGCAAGGCCGCGCCTACAACGACCTGCCCTGGCGCATGCTGGTGCCGCAGGGCGTAGCCAACCTGCTGGTGGCTGGCCGCTGCGCATCGATGACGCATGAAGGCCAGTCGGCCGCGCGCGCCAGCGGCGGCTGCTTTGTGATGGGCCAGGCGGCGGGCACGGCGGCTGCGGTGCTTCAAGCTGGCCAAACTTTTACCGATACCGATGTGAAACAACTGCAACAGTTACTCACAAAGGACGGCGTGTATTTCGACCACGGCGATCTTTAAAAACCAGAGACTGGATACCCCCCATGGACATGACGCCCCCACCAACTCACGGCAAGAGTGCGGCGCCCAACAGCGCAGCACGCAAGGCTTTTTACGACGACATTTCAGCGCACAGCATGACGCCGCTGTGGGAAGTGCTGCACGCATTGGTGCCGCAGTCGCCCAGCACGCCCTGCCAGCCGGCGCTGTGGAAGTACGCCGACGTGCATCCCTTCCTGATGAAGTCGGGCGAGCTCATCACCGCCGAAGAAGCGGTGCGCCGCGTGCTGATCCTGGAGAACCCCGGTTTGCGCGGGCAGTCGTGCATCACGCAGTCGCTCTATGCGGGCCTGCAAGTCATCATGCCGGGCGAAATAGCGCCTAGCCACCGCCATACGCAAAGCGCGCTGCGCTTCGTGGTGGAAGGCCATGGCGCCTTCACTGCGGTAGACGGCGAACGCACGCAAATGAAGCCGGGCGACTTCATCATCACCCCCAGCTGGACCTGGCACGACCACGGCCACGAAGGCCGCGTCGAATCCGACACACCGGTGGTCTGGCTCGATGGACTGGACATTCCCATGCTGCGCTTCTTCGATGCGGGTTTTGCCGAAAACGGCACGGCCAAGCAGCAAGAGGTCACCAAACCCGAAGGCATCAGCACCCACCGCTATGGCGCCAACATGCTGCCCATGCGCTATGACGCGCCTTTCGGCGGCCAGACCTCGCCCATCTTCAGCTACCCCTACGACCGCACCCGCGAAACCCTGCACCAGCTGGAAACCCACGCCGACATCGACGCCTGGGACGGCGTCAAGCTGCGCTACGTGAACCCGGCCACCGGCGGCTCGCCCATGCCCACCATGGCGACCTTCATGCAGCGCCTGCCGGCGGGCTTTGCGGGCAAGCCCTGGCGCCAGACCGACGGCGCCGTCTACAGCGTCGTCGAGGGTTCGGGTTCCGTGCGCATTGAGCGTGACGGCAAAGTCTCGACTTTCGAGTTTGGCCCTCGCGACCATTTTGTGATTCCGTCGTGGCACACTGCGCAATTGCGTTCGGCGCAAGGTTGTGTGCTGTTCAGTTTTTCAGACCGCCCGGTGCATCAGGCATTGGGCATACACAGAGAAGAAAGGTTGTCATGAGTTTTGTCATCACCCCACCGGTTGCAGTGTCCGTCCCCGTCGTCGGCACCAAAGACCGTTTTCCGGTCAACCGCATTTACTGCGTGGGCCGCAACTACGAAGAGCACGCCAAAGAGATGGGTTTCACCGGCCGTGAGCCGCCCTTCTTTTTCCTCAAACCCGCTAATGCCGCTGTCGTGGTGGACGCAGGCGCCACCGGCACCATCCCCTACCCGTCGCTCACCAAAAACCTGCACCACGAAATTGAGATGGTGGTGGCCATTGGCACCGGCGGCAAAAACATCAAGGCCGCCGACGCGCAAAAGCACATCTACGGTTACGCCGTGGGCCTGGACATGACGCGCCGCGACCTGCAGGGCGAGATGAAAAAACAGGGCCGCCCCTGGTGCATCGGCAAGGCCTACGACGACTCCGCGCCCATCGGCCCCATCACCCCCGTGGCCCAGGCCGGCGACGTGAACAATGCCGAGATTTACATCCAGGTCAACGGCAAGGACCGCCAACGCAGCAATGTCTCCAAGCTGATCTGGAACGTGGCCGAAACCATTGAGCACCTGTCGGCCGCCTGGGAACTGCAGCCTGGCGACCTGATTTACACCGGCACGCCCGAAGGCGTGAATGCCGTGGTGTCGGGCGACACCATGGTGGGCGGCGTAGCGGGCCTCACCACGCTGACCGTCAAGGTGACGTAAGCGGGTTTGCATGCCCCTTCCGCACCCGCGGGCGGGGCGGAATGAACAAGCCTGAACGGCCGCCTTGCGCGGCCGTTTTGCATGGCAGAAAAGACATAACTCAAAGGGATGCCGGCTTGCGCGATGACCGCACACCTGTTTTAATCACCGCGCAATTACCTCGCGGTCTCCGGGTAAGCCGCCTGCCCGGATAAAGCCGCAATTCTGATAATCGGCCCATGCGGTTTGGGGAGCCCGCCAGACCTCCCCGAGACTCTCTTCTGCTTTTCGGAGACCTTTCTTGAAAATCCTGCAGTCCCTTGCGAAACTCTGCGCCGTGCTGGCCGGCGTGTTGCTCACCGCCATCACCCTGATGACCTGCGCCAGCCTGATAGGCCGCAACCTGCTGGGCGCCACGCTGGTCGGCGACTTCGAACTCACCGGCGTGGTCACCGGCGCGGCCATTGCGCTCTTCATGCCTTTTTGCCAGATCCAGCGCGGCAACATCATCGTGGACTTCTTCACGGCCAAACTGAGCCAGTCGTCCAACGACAGGCTGGATCGCTTCGGTGCGCTTTTGCTGGGCCTGATCTTCGGGCTGCTGGCCTGGCGCACAGTGCTGGGTGGCCTCAACTCCTACACGACTCACTCGGAGACCCAGATCCTGGGCTTTCCGGAATGGACGGTATACGCCGCCATGGTTCCGCCCTTTGTGCTGACCTTCGTGATCGGTATTTACCAATCCATATTCGGCTTTGGCGACGCCCATGAGCCGCACAACCCGCTGGACGAGCTGGAGGCCCACATATGAGCTCCATCACGCTCGCCTTGATCATTTTCGGCATCATGCTGGTCTTCATGGCCATCCGTGTGCCCATCGCAGTCGCCATGTTTGCCGCAGGCGGCATCGGCTACGTGATGCAGACCGGCTGGGGGCCGTTCTCAAGTTTCCTCAACACCCAGGCCTTCGCGCGTTTTGCCAGCTACGACCTGTCCGTGATTCCGCTTTTCATCCTGATGGGACATTTCGCGACGCAAGGGGGCATCAGCCGCGCACTCTTCGGCTTCGCGGCGGGCGTGATGGGCGGCTTCAAGGGCGGGCTGGCCATGGCGTCCGTCCTTGCGTGCGCGGCCTTCGGCGCCATCTGCGGGTCATCGGTGGCCACGGCCGCCACCATCACCGGCGTGGCGCTGCCCGAGATGAAGCGCCACGGCTATTCGGGGCGGCTGGCCACCGGCACGCTGGCGGCCGGCGGCACGCTGGGCATTCTGATCCCGCCTTCAGTGCCGCTGGTGATTTACGCCATCCTCACCGAACAAAACATCGCCAAGCTGTTTGCCGCGGCCATGGTGCCCGGCATCATCGCGATGTTCGGCTACATGGTGGCCATTGCCATCTATGTCCGGCTGGTGCCAGGCCAAGCGCCTGAGGTGGACAACGACAGACCGCCGATGACCCTGGCCTCGCTGCTGGGCATACTGCCGATCGCCATCATCTTCATCATCGTCTTCGGCGGCATTTACGGCGGCCTGTTCACACCCACCGAAGGCGCCGGAGTGGGCGCGGCGGCCACCTTTGTGGCCGCCCTGCTCAAGCGCGAAATCACCTGGGCCAAGTTCAAGCTGTGCTTTTATGCCACGGCGGAAAGCTCGGCCATGATCTTTCTGATCTTCATAGGCGCCGACTTGATGAACTCGGCACTGGCTCTCACGCAGGTGCCCAACCAGCTCGCCGGTGTGGTCGGCAGCTGGGGCCTGTCGCCGCTGATGGTCGTCACGGCCATTCTGCTGTTTTACGTGGTGCTGGGCGCGGTGATGGACGAGCTGTCCATGCTGCTGTTGACGATCCCCATCTTTTTCCCCATGGTGATGGCCCTGGATTTCGGCATGGCCAAGGAATCCACCGCGATCTGGTTCGGCATCATGGTGCTGATGACCGTCGGTTTCGGCATGCTGGCGCCGCCGGTGGGGCTGAACGTCTATGTAGTCAACGGGCTGGCCAAAGACGTGCCCATCAGCGAAAGCTACAAAGGCGTCATGCCTTTCCTGATCAGCGACACCCTGCGCACAACGCTGCTGCTGCTCTTCCCCGGCATATCGCTGTGGCTGGTGAAATACATCAGCTAGGGCTTTCACCGCTTCTCAAACCCATCCGCCTGCCTTAACCTGCCTTAAGTTACTCACATTGTTCACAGGAGACACGCCATGATTCAGCGACGAACCCTTCTTAAAACTGGCGCGGCCGCGGCACTCGGTGCACCGGCCCTGTCGGGCCTGGCGCAGCAAGCCGTGACCTTGAAGTTCCACACCTTCATGTCGCCCTCGTCCAATGTCTGGCTGGCCATGCACAAACCCTGGATGGACAAGGTCGAAAAAGAATCCGGCGGCCGCATCAAGTTTGAAGGCTACCCCGCCATGCAGTTGGGCGGCACGCCCGTGCAGCTCTATGACCAGGCCAAGGACGGCGTGGTTGACGTGGTGTGGACCTTGCCCGGCAACACCGCTGGCCGCTTCCCGCGCATCGAGGTGTTTGAGCTGCCTTTCATGATGTCCAACGCCGAAGCGACTTCCAAGGCGTATTGGGAATATGTGCAGACGGTCGCCCCCGATGAATTCAAGGACACGCAAGTGCTGGCGCTGCAGGTGCACGGCCCCGGCGTGATCCACACGGTCGACAAGCCCGTCAAGTCGATTGCAGATATGCGCGGCCTCAAGCTGCGCGCGCCGACGCGCCAGGTCACCAAGCTGATGGGCGTGCTGGGCGCCACGCCCGTGGGCATGCCGCTGCCGCAAATCCCCGATGCACTGAGCAAGGGCACCATCAACGGCTGCGTGATTCCGTGGGAAGTTGTGCCTTCGGTCAAGGTCAACGAGCTCACCAAGTTCCACGCCGAGTTCGACCCCGCCGGCGGCAGCCTCTACACCACCACCTTTGTGATGGCGATGAACAAGGCCAAGTACAACTCGCTGGCGCCCGACCTCAAGAAGGTCATCGACAACAACTCCGGCATGGCCACCTCGGCCTGGCTGGGCAAGGTGCAGCAGGGCAACGACGTCCCGGGCCGCAAGACCGCCAGCGACCGCGGCAACACCATCTACACCGTGAGCCCCGCCGAAGCCCAGGAATTCCGCCGCAAATCGCGCACGGTGGAAGTCGAGTGGGTGGAAGACATGAACAAGAAGGGCTTTGACGGCAAGAAACTGCTGGACACGGCGCGCAGCCTGATCGAGAAGCACACCAAGACGACGAAGGCCTGATCGACGGGCACAAAAGCCGCACTTGGGTGCGCATTCACGAAACCGGGCTCAGGCCCGGTTTTTTTATGCCAAATTGGCCTCCAGCCCAGTCACCACATAGGCTACCAGCTATTAATTTCATAGCAGGAAAACCTGCGCGGCGAGCCGGGTTACTGCGGCCCCGCATTCGCCCCCGGCCCGCCTGCATAAGAATGCACCCCGCACCGTCCCATTATTCCATTCAATCCAAGGGAGTCATTTCATGCTGCGTCCTCTTCAAACCCTGGCGGCCACCATCGTGGTCTCAAGCCTGGCCGCTTTCACTGTGCCGGCCTTTGCCGCCGGCCCCATGGTCAAGACCCAGGCCCCCGGTTACTACCGGCTGGCGCTCGGCGATTTTGAAGTCACCGCCCTGTCGGATGGCACCGTCAAGCTGCCGGTGAAAGACCTGCTCACCAATACAACGCCGGCCAAGGTCGGCGCGGCGCTGAAGCGTTCGTTTCTGCCTGATGCGGTCGAAACCTCGGTCAATGCCTATCTCGTCAACACAGGCAGCAAGCTGGTGCTGATCGACACGGGCGCCTCCGGCCTCTTCGGCCCGACCCTGGGCAGCCTGCAAGCCAACCTCAAGGCCGCCGGCCACCAGCCCGAGCAGGTCGACGAGATCTACATCACCCACCTGCACCCTGACCACGTGGGCGGCTTGGTGGTGAACGGCGCCATGGCCTTCCCGAATGCCGTGGTGCGCGTCGACAAGGCAGACGCCGACTTCTGGCTGGACGAAGCCAAGATGAATGCAGCGCCCAAAGAGTCCCAGGGCTTCTTCCAGGGCGCCATGGCATCGATCAAACCCTATGCGGCGGCCGGCAAACTCAAAACCTTTGAAGGCGCCATCGAACTCGTGCCTGGCGTCAAGGCGCAACCCGCCCACGGGCACACCGCAGGCCACAGCGTGTATGTGGTGGAAAGCAAGGGTGAGAAGCTGATGCTGTGGGGCGACCTGATGCATGTGGCGGCCGTCCAGTTCGACAACCCGGAGGTCACCATCAAGTTTGACTCCGAGTCGCCTCCGGCAGCCAAAGAGCGCGCCAAAGCCTATGCCGACGCCGCGAAAAACGGCTATCTGGTCGGCGCGGCGCATATCGCCTTCCCCGGCCTGGGCCATGTACGCAAAGGCGCGGGCAAGGCTTACACCTGGGTACCGGTGAATTACTCATCCCTCAAATAGAGCTAATAAGCAAAATAGGCCTCCAGCCCAGTATTTATCTGGGCTTGTAGCTATGCTTTTCATAGCACTCAGGCAGACCCACCAAACACTGGAGCAGGCCTTGCCCGGCGCAAAGCCGCTACACTCATCTGATGCAACGCCTGCCCCTGAACCACTGCCGCGTCTGCGGCACCGCCGTGGCTTATCGCTTGCCGGATGACGGCGACACGAGAGAACGGGCCATCTGCACGGCCTGCAATGCGGTCCACTACGAAAACCCGCTCAATGTCGTCGGCACCGTGCCCACCTGGGGCGAGGACGGCGCGCAGGTGCTGCTGTGCAAACGCAACATCGAGCCGCGCCGCGGCAAGTGGACATTGCCCGCTGGCTTTATGGAGCTGGGGGAAACCACCTCACAGGGCGCCGCCCGCGAGACCGATGAAGAAGCCGGCGCCCAGTATGAGCTGCTGGGCCTTTTCACGCTGATGAATGTGGTGCGCGTCGGGCAAGTGCATATGTATTACCGGGCACGGCTGCTCAGCACCGAGTTCAATCCGGGCCATGAAACCATGGAGGCCAAGCTGTTCACCGAGGCCGAAATTCCCTGGGACGAGATTGCCTTCAAGACGGTCAAGCAAACGCTGGAGCAGTACTTCGAAGACCGCCGCAAGGGTGCCTACGGCATCCACGCGTTTGATATTGAGTGAAGGTCAACGAAACCTTCAAGCCCATGCCGGCCGTTGGGCCCTTCAAAAGAGGCGCCAGTAAAATTTCCCTGCACCCGGCAAACCACCTCTTTGGCCTTCAGCCAATCCCCTTCTTTCAACCCCTTCCCCGGATTCCATGTTCAACACCGCAATCTTTTTTCGCATTGCCGACGATTTTGTGCTTCCACCGCTGGAAGCGCTTGAAGAAATTTTCCAGTCCCACCGTTTTGTGCCCTGCGGCGCCACAGAGCCCGAGTCCAGCGGCTGGGTGCCGCCGCGTGGCAACAAGAGCACCGTGCTGCTCGAAAGCGTGGGCCGCCAGCTGATCGCCCGGCTGTGCACCGAGCGCCGTCCCGTGCCCTCGTCAGCAGTCAAGGCCGCCGTGGAAGAACGCATCGAGAAATACAAAGAAGAAACCGGCCGCGAACGCGTGGGCGCCAAGATCAAGAAAGAGTTCAAGCAGGAAGTCATGCTGGACCTGCTGCCGCGCGCTTTCACCAAGCGCTCGACCACCACGCTCTGGATCGACATGACCAACAAATTCCTGGTGGTCGACTCCGGCAACCTCACCGGCGCCGACAAGATCGTGAGCTACCTGGTGGAAGCGCTGAGCGAGGTGCCCGGCGCCCTGCCCGGCCTGAAGGCCAGCCCCATCCAGACGCAGATGTCTGCCGCGGCCGCGATGTCGCACTGGCTGTCGACCCGTGAAGCGCCGTACAACTTCACGGTCGACCGCGACTGCGAACTCAAGACGCCCGACGACCAGAAATCCACCGTGCGCTATTCACGCCACACGCTGGAGATAGACGAAGTGGCCCAGCACATCGCCGCTGGCAAAGTACCAACGCAACTGGCAATGACGTGGAACGAGCGCGTGTCTTTTGTGCTGACCGAAACCGCACAGCTGAAAAAACTCAAGCTGCTGGATGTGGTGCTGGACGGCGTGCAGGAAAGCGGCAAGGACGATGACGGTTTTGACACCGACGCGGCCATCATCACGGGCGAGCTGTCGTCGCTGATCCCCGACCTGCTGGACGCGCTGGGTGGCGAGCTGGGGGATGAGGAGGCTGCAGGGGAGCCCGCAGTGCCAGTCGCGGCAGAACTGGCGCCAGAACCCGCCTGATCACGCAGGCCTGGCCCTTGGGCTCAGGGTTTTTCAGGGGTTGAAACATCGGACGACGAACCTAAGTGACTGAATAGGCGCCCCAGCACAGGGCGCAGCAATCCCTCATACAAGGTCACAACCACCATGCCCAAGCCCCAACACATCGGCATCGTCGGCTGCTCCGCGGAGGGCGCAGCGCTTTGTTACCAGACCATTTGCACGGAAGGCGCCAAACGCCTGGGCCCCCACGCCCATCCCGAGGTGTCGATGCACACGCCTTCGCTGTCGGACTATATGGCGCACATCTACCGGGACGACTGGCAAGGCGTGGGCGACGTCATGCTGGCCTCTGCCCACAAGCTCGCGAAAATGGGCGCCGATTTCCTGGTCTGCCCGGACAACACCATTCACCAGGCGTTTGCCTATGTCCAAGAGCGCTCGCCTTTGCCATGGCTGCACATTGCGGAGGTCGTCGCTGAGGAAGCGGCGCAGCGTGGATACCGGCGCATCGGCATCACCGGCACTCGCTGGCTGACAGACAGCGAGGTCTATCCTGAAAAACTCACCGCGCGCGGACTGCAGTACCTGCGCCCCACCGATGCCGAGCGAGACGAAATCAACCGCATCATCATGGATGAGCTGGTGTACGGCGTCTTCAAGCCCGAGGCGATTGCGTATTTCCAGCAAGTCATGGCGCGCATGAAACAAGAAGGCTGCGATGCGGTGGTGCTGGGCTGCACCGAGATCCCGCTGATCATGAGCGACGCGAATTCACCGCTGCCGACACTGGATTCGACGCGCCTGCTGGCGCGGGCCGCGCTTGGACGCGCCACGCAGGGAATCGCAACTGCAGCGTAGACCCTTGGAGGCAGCTTCGCGTTGGACCTGCAGCTCTTTTGCGCAGCGTGTTTTTTGCGGTTTGAGGCCCGCCAATGAAAAAGGGTTAGCAGACGCTAATCTGCTAACCCCTATCAATATTGGTCGGTGTGAAAGGATTCGAACCTTCGACCCCTTGCACCCCATGCAAGTGCGCTACCAGGCTGCGCCACACACCGAAGCCTCAGATTATAACGTGGTGCAGCGCACTTCTCAGTGGTTGTTGCCGAGCAGATCGCGGATTTCGAACAACTCGCGGCGCACCAGTTGCAGCCTTTGCTGCGCTGCAGTGCCGCTGGGCAGGTCAGCGCCTTCGGGTTCACTGTCTTCGAAGTCGGAGTGGTCTGTCGAGTCTTCAAAGTCGTCGAGTATGGACTCGCCGCCTTCAAGCACTTCAACGCCGTCGAGCATGACCTCGCCATTGCGGCGTTTGTCGCGTTCGATCTGGACGATTTCCTGGAGTTTGTTGCGCGCGCCGCTGATGGTGAAGCCCTGGTCATAGAGCAAATCGCGGATGCGGCGGATCATGAGCACCTCATGGTGCTGGTAGTAGCGGCGATTGCCACGCCTCTTCATCGGGCGCAGCTGCGTGAACTCTTGCTCCCAATAACGGAGCACGTGAGGTTTGACGCCGCACAAATCGCTGACTTCACCGATGGTGAAATAGCGTTTCGCCGGGATGGGTGGAAGGGTTTTCTCCAATTAAATCAATGCGCTAAGGAGGAAACCTCCAAATCTACTCTAAGTCGAAACTTAGCGCAAAGAGTTGCTCGGGTTTTTTGAAATGTGTTGTTCCGTCACACAACTGACACCTGCTTACCAAACCGGTGTTGCAGTGCAATAAAGCGGCTTCCGGGAGCCAAGCCCCGACCCGCCCTATTCGGCCGGGTTTTCGCCCTGGATCTGGTCTTTGAGCTTGTGGCTGGCGTGGAATGTGACCACGCGGCGGGCCTGGATGGGAATGGCTTCACCGGTGCGGGGGTTGCGGCCAGGGCGCGGCGCCTTGGTGCGGATCTGGAAGTTGCCAAAACCGGAAATTTTTACATCATTGCCGTCCACCAGACTGTCTGAAATCAGGTCGAAGAAAGCGTCGATCATGTCTTTTGATTCGCGCTTGTTGAGCCCGATCTGCTCAAACAGCAATTCGGCCAGGTGTGCTTTGGTCAGCGCCGGGGTCTCCAGGCTCTCTACAGAAAATTCCATGCGGCGTAACTCCTGCGATTTTTATTTTTGAAAGCTTGTCTTGACAGGTCAGGCACGCAAGCGTGCTCCCAGCTGGCCCTGAAGATTTGCGAGAACCGCCTGAACGGCCGCCTCAATTTCCTCGTCGGTCAGTGTAGCGGCGTCGCTCGAAAGCACCAAGCGCACCGCCAGGCTTTTTTCACCCATCTGCATGCTGGCGCTTGCTTGCTGGGGGCGATAGACGTCAAACAGCGTCGCGCCCTTGAGCAGGCCCTGGGTGTTGGCACCGTGGATGGCCGACATCAGCGCGGCATGGGTGACGCCTTCGGCCACGATGACGGCGATGTCGCGCTCGACCGGCTGGAGCTTGCTGACCGGTTTGAACTCCGGCACGGGCCGCTGCAGCACGGCATCAAGCTCCAGCTCAAAGAGGAGCGGCGCCTGGGCCAGGTCATAGCCCTGGCGCCACTGCGGGTGCAACTCGCCTACAAAGCCGATCAGCTTGCCGCCCACGGACACGCTGGCACAACGGCCGGGGTGCATGGCGGGGTGCGCCGCCGGCGCAAAAACGGCCTCAAGGGGTGCGAGCAAAGCCTCCACGTCGCCCTTGGCGTCGAAGAAATCCACGGCCTTGTCAGGCTGGCTCCAATTCAGCGCAGCTCGCGGGCCGTAAGCCAGGCCGGCTACGCGCATGGGCTGGTTGAAACCGGCCACGGTGGTGTCGGTGTTCTGAACCTGGGTGTCGCGCAGGAAAACGCGGCCGAGCTCGAATACGTTCACGCGGGGCGCCTTGCGGTCCAGGTTGAACTTGAGCACCTGCAGGAGCGAACCCAGCAGCGAAGAGCGCATCACGCTCATCTGGCTGGCGATGGGATTGAGCAGCTTGATGGGGTTGGGATTGCCGGCAAGCTCGTGCTCCCAGCGCTCTTCCACAAAGCTGAAGTTGATGGTTTCCTGGTAACCCAGCGATGCCAGCGCGCGGCGCACGGCAAAGGGGCTGCGCTCGGCCTCAGGACGCAACCTGGCCGTGATAGGCGCCAGCGGCGGTGTTTCGGGGAGCTGGTTGTAGCCCACCATGCGCACGACTTCTTCAATGAGGTCTTCTTCGATCTGCAAGTCAAAGCGATAGCTGGGCGGTGTCACGGTCAGCGTGCCCTCGCCTTGCGCGACCGGCAGGCCGAGGCGCTGCAGGGCGTCCAGGCATTGCGCCTGCGTGAGCGGCATGCCAATCACCTTGGCCGCACGCGCCACACGCAGGGTGACCGGCTCTGCTTTGGGCACGTTGACCTGCTGGTCGTCCATAGGGCCGCACACGGTGTCTGCAGTGCCGCAAATGTCGATGATCAGCTGGGTGATGCGCTCGATGTGTTCCACGGTCTGGCCGGGGTCTACACCACGCTCAAAGCGGTGGCCCGCGTCGGTCGAGAAGTTGTAGCGGCGTGAGCGGCCGGCAATGGCTTTGGGCCACCAGAAGGCGGCCTCAACGTAGACGTGTTTCGTGTCGTCAGAGACAGAAGTTGCGTCGCCGCCCATGATGCCGGCCAACGACTCAACCTGTGCGTTGTCGGCAATCACACCGACCTTGTCGTCAACCGTCACGGTGTTGCCGTTGAGCAGTTTCAGCGTCTCGCCGGGCTTGCCCCAGCGAACGTCGAGGCCGCCGTGGATCTTGTCGAGGTCAAAGATGTGCGAAGGTCGGCCCAACTCGAACATCACATAGTTAGAGATGTCGACCAGCGCCGTCACGCTGCGCTGGCCGCAGCGGGCCAGACGATCGACCATCCACTGCGGCGTAGCAGCCTTGGTGTTGACGTTGCGCACCACGCGACCGGAAAAACGGCCGCACAAATCAGGCGCACTGATCTTGACCGGCAGCTTCGTAGAGTCAGTAGCCTTCACTGCGGGAATGGCCGGCGTCTTCAGCGGCGCACCCGTGAGCGCTGCGACTTCACGCGCGACGCCGAAAACGCTCAGGCAATGCGCCAGATTGGGAGTGAGCTTGAGGGTGAACAGGGTGTCGTCGAGCTTGAGGTGCTCGCGGATGTCCTGGCCCAGCGGCGCATCGGCTGCCAGTTCGAGCAGGCCACCGTGGTCTTCAGAGAGCTTCAGTTCACGCGCGGAGCACAGCATGCCCTGGCTTTCAACGCCGCGCAGCTTGCCGACCTTGATCAGGAAAGGTTTGCCATCTTCACCAGGCGGCAACTCGGCGCCGACCAGTGCGCACGGCACCTTGATGCCCACGCGGGCATTGGGCGCGCCGCAGACGATGTTGAGCAGGCTGCCCTGCCCCACGTCGACCTGGCAGACGCGCAGGCGGTCGGCGTCCGGGTGCTGGACGGCTTCCTTGATTTCACCCACAACGATCTTGGTAAAAGGCGGCGCCACCGGCTTGAGTTCTTCGACCTCCAGGCCGGCCATAGTGAGGGTGTCGGCGAGCTGTTGAGTGCTGAGCGGCGGGTTGCAGAATTCGCGCAACCAGGATTCTGGGAATTGCATGGTCTAACCTTGTTTTTCTTGTTCTTGTATTTCAGGACTGAAACTGGGACAGGAAGCGGATGTCGCCGTCGAAGAACAGGCGCAGGTCGTTCACGCCATAGCGCAGCATGGTCAGGCGGTCAGGTCCCATACCGAAGGCAAAGCCGATGTACTTCTCGGGGTCCAGCCCCATGTTGCGCACCACGTTCGGGTGCACTTGACCAGAGCCGGCCACTTCCAGCCAGCGGCCTGCAAGCGGCCCAGTCTGAAACTGAATGTCAATCTCGGCGCTGGGCTCGGTGAAGGGGAAAAAGCTGGGCCTGAAACGCAGCACCAGGTCGTCGCTTTCAAAGAAGGTGCGGCAGAAATCGGTGAATACGAATTTGAGATCTTTGAAACTCACGTTCTCGCCAATCCACAGGCCTTCGCACTGGTGGAACATGGGCGAGTGAGTGGCATCGCTGTCGACACGGTAGGTGCGGCCCGGTGCAATGACGCGAATCTCGGGCATGCGGCCGCCGGCGTCGATAAGTGCACGGTGCTTTTTGACGTGCTGAACCGCGTAGCGGATCTGCATGGGGCTGGTGTGGGTGCGCAGCAAGTTGGGCGCGGCCTCGGTGCCACCCTCAACATAAAAGGTGTCGTGCATCGAGCGTGCCGGATGGTCTTCAGGCGTATTGAGCGCGGTGAAATTGAACCAGTCGGTTTCAATCTCGGGGCCTTGGGCCACGTCGAAACCCATAGAACCAAAAATGCCTTCAATGCGCTCCAGCGTCAACGACACCGGGTGCAAGCCGCCTTGCGTGCGCTGACGGCCAGGCAAGCTCACGTCGAGCGCTTCGGCCTTGAGTTGCTTTTGAAGCTCTGCATCCGCCAACGCCTGACGTCGCTCGGTCAGCGCGGTCTCAATGGCCTGCTTGGCCAGATTGATGGCGGCGCCGCGGGATTTTTTCTCTTCCACGCTCAGCGTGGCCATGCCCTTCATCAATTCGGTCACACGGCCGGTCTTTCCAAGGAACTGCGCCTTGGCGTTTTCCAGGTCGGCGGGCGTGAGGGCCTGCGCAAAACTGGCCTGGGCGCTGCTGACCAGTTCATGGAGGGCATCAGGTTGAGTCATACGTTCTCTTGTTCGAAATGCAAATCAGCGAAGGCGTTTTCGGCAACACTCTCACCCCCGTCGGGAATCGCGAGCGCTGCGGAAAAGACCATAAAAAAGGGCCAGAGCCTTTTCAAGCTCCAGCCCTTTATTTTCCTGGGTAAGCAGCTATTGATTTGATAGCATCAATACTGCCTGGCCTGAAAATCAGGCGGCCAGCTTGGCTTTCACCTGTTCAACGATGGCGCCAAAAGCAGCGCTGTCATTGATGGCCATGTCGGACAGAACCTTGCGGTCGATCTCGATGCCGGCTTTCTTCAGGCCGTTGGCAAACTGGCTGTAGGTCAAGCCAAATGAACGGCTTGCAGCGTTGATACGGGCGATCCACAACTGGCGGAACACGCGTTTCTTGGTACGGCGGTCACGGTAGGCATATTGCCCAGCCTTCATTACCGCTTCTTTGGCGATACGGAAGACATTACCGCGGCGGCCGCGGAAACCTTTTGCAAGGGCTAAAACTTTTTTGTGGCGGGCGCGAGCCGTTACACCACGTTTGACGCGAGGCATGTGTGTACTCCTTGTTCGTCGTTAATTAAATGCCTTGGCCTGGGAGCATCTGTGCCATGTGACCCATATTGGTCTCATGAACAGTCACCGCACCACGCAGATGGCGTTTGTTTTTGGTGGTCTTCTTGGTCAGGATGTGACGTTTGAAGGCTTGGCCGCGCTTGACGGTACCACCCGGACGAACGCGGAAACGCTTTTTAGCGCCGCTCTTGGTCTTCATTTTGGGCATGTAAATGCTCCTTTTCATTTGTGCTCGTGAGGCGCTGCGAACCTTCCGCAGACTTGATGGCCCCGAGACACTTGTTAAGCAAGAAATCTTTCGACTTCTCACGGGTCGCAAAAGGTTTCACCCTTCTGCTTTCGGAAAGCCGGTTTGCACCTGCTTTCACCGGAACGCCGCAAAGCGCCCCTTGTCTTTACCTTCTCTGCGCTGCCTCAGGCTGCGGACGGTGCCGGTGCCGGAGCTGGAGCTGCATCGGCTGCAGACTTGGCTGCCCCCGGCTTCTTGCGGCCCGGCGCGATCATCATGACCATCTGCCTGCCTTCAAGCTTGGGGAACTGCTCCACCACAATCAAATCAGCCAACTCGTCGCGGATACGCGCCAGCAGGGCCAGACCCAGTTCCTGGTGCGTGATTTCACGACCGCGAAAGCGCAAGGTAATCTTGCACTTGTCGCCATCTTCCAAAAAGCGCTTGATATTGCGCAATTTGATGTTGTAGTCCCCATCGTCAGTGCCGGGCCGGAATTTGATTTCCTTGATCTCGATCACTTTTTGCTTGGACTTCGCTTCCGCCGCCTTCTTTTGCTCGGCGTACTTGAACTTGCCGTAATCCATCAACCGGCACACCGGGGGAACCGCTGTGGGGGAGATTTCGACGAGGTCCACATCGGCCTCGCCTGCCAGGCGCAAGGCCTCCGTAATACTGACAATGCCTAAAGGCTCGTTGTCCGGCCCGCTCAGACGTACTTCGGGGGCCATGATTTCACGGTTCAAGCGGTGCTTGCGTTCTTCACGGTGACGGCGGTCACGAAATTCAGTAGCGATGGTTCTATCCTTTAACTCTTGCTATAAAAGCTATAGCGGCTTGCGCCCGTCCTACAGGGACGAGAAGCTTTATGGCCAACAACTCTATGGAGTTTGTCGGCGATTCAGGCTTTTTGTGCGATGTCAGAGGCAATTTGCTGGGCAAACGCATCGAGAGGCATCACTCCAAGGTCTTTGTTACCCCGGGCGCGCACTGCAACGGCTCCGGCTGCTTTCTCCTTGTCACCTACGACAAGGATGTAAGGCAGCTTTTGCATCGAGTGCTCCCGTATTTTATACGTAATTTTCTCATTGCGCAGGTCCAGGTTGACCCTAAGCCCTTGATTTTGCAGCGTTTTGGCAACTTGCCGGGCATATTCGGCCTGGGAATCGGTGATATTGAGGACCGAAACCTGCTCGGGAGCCAGCCAGGTTGGCAGGGCTCCGGCATGTTCCTCGATCAAAATGCCGATAAAACGCTCCAGACTGCCCACAATTGCCCGGTGCAGCATCACAGGCCGGTGGCGGGCACCGTCTTCGCCCACATATTCAGCGTCCAGGCGCTCCGGCATCGAAAAATCGACCTGCATGGTGCCGCACTGCCACTGGCGGCCAATCGCGTCTTTCAGCGTGTATTCGATCTTGGGGCCGTAAAAGGCGCCGTCCCCGGGGGCGATTTCAAACTCACAGCCGGACGCCCGCAGGCTTTCCATCAACGCGTGCTCGGCCTTGTCCCAGCTTTCATCGGAACCGATACGGGCCTCAGGACGCGTGGCGACTTTGTAAATGATGTTCTTGAAGCCAAAGTCGACATAAACCTTCTGCAGCAAGGTCGTGTAGTCCACGCACTCCTTGAGTATCTGGTCTTCGGTGCAGAAGATGTGGCCATCGTCTTGTGTGAAGCCGCGCACGCGCATGATGCCGTGCAGCCCGCCCGAAGGTTCGTTGCGGTGGCACTGGCCGAATTCGCCGTAGCGCAGCGGCAGGTCGCGATAGCTTTTGATGCCCTGCTTGAAGATCAGAATGTGGCCGGGGCAGTTCATCGGCTTGAGCGCGTATTCGCGCTTTTCGCTCTCCGTGGTGAACATGTTGTCGCGGTACTTGTCCCAGTGGCCGGTTTTTTCCCACAGCGTCTTGTCGATGATCTGCGGGCCTTTGACCTCCTGGTAGCCGTTGTCCTGGTAGACCTTGCGCATGTACTGCTCCACACCTTGCCAGACCGTCCAGCCTTTGGGGTGCCAGAACACCAAGCCGGGGGCATGGTCGTCGATGTGGAACAGGTCCAGTTCCTTGCCGAGCTTGCGATGGTCGCGTTTTTCGGCCTCTTCCAGCATCGTCAGGTACTGCTGCAGTTCGTCCTTGGTGGCCCAGGCCGTGCCGTAAACGCGCTGCAGCATTTCATTGCGGTGGTCACCGCGCCAGTAAGCGCCAGCCACCTTCATCAGCTTGAAGAACTTCAGCTTGCCCGTACTCGGTACGTGGGGCCCACGGCAGAGATCTTCAAACGCACCTTCGCGATACAACGAAACATCTTCATTGGCGGGAATGCTGGCGATGATTTCGGCTTTGTAGTGCTCGCCGATGCTCTTGAAATGCGCGACGGCTTCGTCGCGCGGCAACACGCGGCGTGTGACAGGCTCATCCTTGGCGGCGAGCTCCGTCATGCGCTTTTCGATGGCCACAAGGTCTTCCGGCGTAAACGGGCGCTTGTACGAGAAATCGTAGAAGAACCCGTTTTCAATCACAGGGCCGATGGTGACCTGTGCGTCCGGAAACAGCTCCTTGACGGCGTAAGCCAGCAAGTGGGCCGTGGAGTGGCGAATCATGTCCAGGCCGTCAGCGTCTTTGGCCGTGATGATGGACACCGCGCTGTCTTTGGCTATCAGGTAGCTGGTGTCGACGACCTTGCCGTCGACCTTGCCGCCCAGCGCGGCCTTGGCCAGTCCGGCGCCAATCGAAGCGGCGACTTCAGCGACCGTGACAGCTTGGGGATACTCGCGTTTGGAGGCGTCGGGAAGCGTGATTTGAATCATGGGAATAACTTTTAGGGCAGACAAAGAGATCGGAAAAACACAACAAAAAAGCGCGGGACATGCCGCGCTTTGATGGGGAAATTTGGATTTAAGCTATGAAATGTGTAGCTAACAATCACCAAGGGGTGCGGACTAGCGCCCTGGATGACTCCAGAAAACGGACGAAGTCGTAGTTCGCGGTGTCATAACCCGGCCGATCCTTCCTGTTTCCAGCTTGATTGATTGCATGCCGCTATTTTACGGCAGGTTGGCACGGCCCTGTTCACATCGCCCATTTGAGCGAGGCGACAGATGCTGCTACGACGAGCCCGGCGGCAAAAAGCCGAGGCCGAGGCAGCGCGGGCACTCAGTGATGACAGTCTGCTTTTCGACTTCGAAATCCTCGTTGATGTTTTCACTTTCGATGCGCAGCTCGCCAGACCCCTGGCAATCAGGGCACGAAATACGCTTGAACCCCACGGTTAATTCCGACACGGCGGCCTCCTCGATTTGATGTTCACAGTCGTGTTTTATGTAACAAACTGCACTCTACGCCAAAACACGCCCACAAAAAAGCCCGGACAGGCCCTAAGTTCCTGTCCGGGCTAAAGCTGTACCTGTGAAGGCACAAGCGTCTGGGTAATTTATCGGGTGAAGTCAGTTCAATGGAACTGTTCTTCTTCGGTGGAGCCGGTCAGCGCGGTCACACTGGACTTGCCGCCCTGGATGGTGGTGGTGACTTCGTCGAAGTAACCGGTGCCCACTTCCTGCTGGTGCGACACAAAGGTGTAGCCGCGGTCGCGTGCTGCGAATTCGGGCTCTTGCACCTTCTCGACATAAGCCGTCATGCCGCGCTTCACGTAGTCTTGCGACAGGTCATACATGTTGTACCACATGGAGTGGATGCCAGCGAGCGTGATGAACTGGTACTTGTAACCCATGGCGCCGAGTTCGCGCTGGAACTTGGCGATGGTCGCATCGTCGAGGTTCTTCTTCCAGTTGAAAGACGGCGAGCAGTTGTAGGCCAGCATCTTGCCGGGGTGAACCTTGTGCACGGCGTCAGCGAATTTCTTCGCGAAGTCGAGGTCAGGCGTGCCGGTTTCGCACCACACCAGATCGGCGTACTCGGCATAGGCATTGGCGCGGGCGATCGCCTGGTCAATACCTTTGCGGGTCTTGTAGAAGCCTTCTGCCGTGCGCTCGCCGGTCAGGAAAGGCTTGTCGATCTCATCGTAGTCAGAGGTCAACAGATCCGCCGCCTCAGCATCGGTGCGGGCAATCACCAGCGTAGGCACGCCGCAAACGTCTGCCGCCATACGGGCTGCGATCAGCTTCTGGCAGGACTCGCGGGTCGGGAGCAGCACCTTGCCGCCCATGTGGCCGCACTTCTTGACCGATGCGAGCTGGTCTTCCCAATGCACGCCGCCGGCGCCGGAGCGGATCATGGCCTTCATCAGTTCAAACGCATTGAGCACGCCGCCGAAGCCGGCTTCGGCGTCCGCCACGATGGGGGCGAAGTAGTCGATATAGCCCTTGTCGCCGGCATCGATGCCTTTGGAGTGCTGGATTTCGTCGGCACGGCGGAAGGTATTGTTAATGGTTTCAACAACCTTGGGCACCGAATCCACAGGGTACAGCGACTGGTCGGGGTACATCGACGAATAGGTGTTGTTGTCTGCGGCCACTTGCCAGCCCGACAGGTAGATGGCTTTGACGCCGGCCTTGACCTGCTGCATGGCCTGGCCGCCTGTCAGCGCGCCCAGGCAGTTGACGTAAGGCTCGTTGTGCAGGAGGCCCCAAAGTTTTTCAGCACCGCGGCGGGCCAGCGTGTATTCGATGGGGAAGGAGCCGCGTAAGCGCACCACATCGGCGGCGCTGTAGCCGCGCTTGATGCCTTTCCAGCGCGGGTTGGTGGCCCAGTCTTTTTCCAGGGCGGAAATCTGCTGGTCGCGGCTCAATTGTTCGGTCAGGGTTTGCGGCATGGTGGGCTCCGTAGGTTGAAAAAGAAAACGAGATGAATTGGCTGATTCGATGGAGTAACTTTAAGTCTTCTACAAGACTTTGTGAAGCTCTTATGTCTTATATAAGACAAAAATAAAACTCAATGAAATCAATAATGTTTAATTAAAATACCGCAATACAAAATTTAATTTCTTATATTGAGAAATATTTTTGCAGCGCAGCATTCTCTAATTCCACATTACGGAATGAATTTATCGAATGATGAAATGAGCAACAAGTAGGGCGATGCGCCTGCATCTGAAGCCTTCACCAAGGCGTTGCGGTTCAGAAGTTTGAACTCAGGTCTTGCGGCTGCTTCGATACGCAACCCAGTCACCGCCGGCGATGATGGGTTTTCCCTGCGTGCGTTCAGGCGCGATTTCGTAGAGTACGCACACCAGCTCACGGGCTGCGTCACTCGTCTCCACTGGAGCGTCTGCGGCTTCCAGCCGCACGGCAACTTCCCGCTTGGCGTATTCGCCGGTTTGCTGCGGCCAGACCTCCTCGATCTCATCCAGCACCCGTTCCAGCTCGGCCTCGACGGCGTAGACCTCGCCATGCACTGTGCCCTGCCCGCCCAGCACCAGCCCGGGGTAGCTGCCGAGGTGATGCATGACGCCAGCGATGGATGCCCGCCCTATCCAGCGCGGCGCGGGCCGCAGGCGGTTGATGTCACGCTCCTCCCCTTTGCGCAGAGTGCCATAGACAAAAACATAACGGGCTGAAGGTTGCGGCATCGCGTCAAGCCTCATCGGTGGTTCGGGTCGTGCATTAAACCTTAATCCGGCAGTTGACCGCTTCATTTCCTTTGCCAAGCCGCATGGCTGCTGAAGTTTGTGGCTTCGATGAAGGTTACCGTGGAAGTGAGAACGCTACGCACCCGGGCGCACCGCGCTCAGCGCGCCATGCGGCGTTGCTCCTCCTTGCGGGCAGGAGCCCGCTGCGTCGTCGCGCCTTGCCTGGCACGCCGATCGCGGCACGCCCGGGTGCGTTCAACTGCCGGATCAAGGTTAAAAATTGAGGCATGATTTCAGCCTGCGCCTGGCATCGCCATGCCAACCTATTCAACCGGCAGGCTGCAAGGCCACTGCAACAGGAATTCCCAGCTTCATGAACCGCATTGTGGCGTACGCCTGCCTCGCGCTCAGCATGTCCTTGGTGGGCAGCTACGTCGCGCTTTCCAAACCTCTCGTCGCCGCCCTGCCCGTTTTCCTGCTCGCATGGTTGCGCTTTGGCATCGGGGGCGCAGCCATGCTGCACTGGCTGAAAAAGCCTGCTGAAGAAGCCCCCATGAGCCGGCAAACCAGCCGCCTGCTGTTTCTTGAGTCCTTCCTGGGCAACTTCCTTTTTTCGATCTGCATGCTGTTTGGCGTGAGCATGACCAGCGCGGTGGCCGCCGGCGTCATCATGGCATCCATCCCGGCGGCCGTCGCGCTGATGAGCTGGATGTTCCTGCGCGAGCGCATCGGCATCCGGGTGTGGGGCGCTGTGGCCTGCGCCGTCGTCGGCATCGGCTTGGTGTCGCTATCAAAAAGTGAGCTGCCAGCCCATACCCTTCCTGGGCTAGAGGCCGATTTGGCATCAAGAAACGCCTGGCTGGGCAATCTGTTGCTGGTGGGCGCGGTTCTGTGTGAAGCCGCCTATGCGGTGATCGGCAAGAAGCTGACCGGCGTGCTCAGCCCCAAGCGCATCACCGCGCTGATTAACCTCTGGGGATTCGCGCTGATCACGCCGTTTGGGATATGGATGGCCTGGAGCTTTGACTTCAGCCGTGTGGCGTCTTCGTCCTGGTTGCTACTGCTGTTTTATTCGCTGGCCGCCAGCGTATGGACGGTCTGGCTCTGGATGACAGGGCTCAAAACCATTCCGGCCAACCAGGCCGGTGTATTTACCGTAATGCTGCCGGTCAGCGCCGCGGCAGTCGGCGTCATCGTTCTGGGCGAAGCACTGACCCCCACACAGATCGGCGCCTTCGGCATTGCGCTGGCCGGCGTGGTGCTGGCTACTTTGCCGGGTCGGGGTCCGGGAAGGCCTGCTCAGGCCGGGCCGCCGCACTGATTTCGCGGTCCAGCCGCTTTTGCCGGCGCATCACGGAGATGCTGTAAACAATGATGCCCAGCGATACCACCGTGATCAGAATCGTGGCCGCAGCGTAAATCGACGGGTTCACGCCGCGCCGGGCGTAGCTGAAGATCACTTGCGGCAAAGTCGTCACGCCGGGCCCTGACAAGAATTCGGAAATCACCACGTCATCAAACGACAGCGTGAAGGTGAGCAGCCAGGCCGACACGAGCGCCGGCGCAATGCTGGGCAAGGTCACCAGGAAGAACACCTGTATGGGCCGGCAGCCCAGATCCATGGCGGCTTCTTCCAGCGTGCGGTCCATTTCACTCAGCCGTGACTGAATCACCACCGTGGCGTAGGCCATGCCCAGCAAGGTGTGCCCCGTCACGATGGTGATGAAGCCCCGGTCCGGCCAGCCTAGGGTGCGCTGCACCGCCACCATCAACAGCAGTAGCGCCAGGCCGATGATGACTTCCGGCATAACCAGCGGCGCATTCACCAGCCCGTAGAACAGCGTGCGGCCGGTAAAGCGCAAATAGCGCACCAGTACAAACGCGGCAAAGCTGCCCAGCACCACCGACAAGGTGCCCGTGATCAGCGCGACTTTCAGTGACAGGAAGAAGCCCTCGACCAACCGAGAATCAGACAGCAGCGCCTCATACCAGCGCAAAGAAAAACCAGTGAAAACGCCGTCTTGCCGGGTGCTGTTGAAGGAAAAGACGATGAGAAAGATCAGCGGGATATAGAGGAACAGGTACACCAGCCCCATCCACATCCGGCCCACGTTGTTCTCAAGAAAGCGCAAGAAGGTTCTCAACACGTTTTTCATGTCAGTGTCGTCCTTGCGCATCGCGGTCGCTGCTGGAGCGGTAGTAAAACGCCAGCGGCACCAGAATCAGCAGGATCATCACGACCGCCAGCGCCGACGCGCGTGGCCAGTTGTTGCTGCTGAACATCTCATCCCACACCACGCGGCCGATCATGATGTTTTCGGCGCCGCCCAGCAGCGAAGGGATGACGAACTCGCCGACGCTGGGAATGAACACCAGCATGGAGCCGGCGACGATGCCCGATTTGCTGAGCGGCACGGTGATCAGCCAGAAGGCCTTCCAGGCGCTGGCGCCCAGGTCATGGGCGGCCTCCAGCAGACGGAAATCCATCTTCACCAGGTTGGCATACAGCGGCAGGATCATGAAGGGGCAATACACATAGGTCATGCCCACCAGCATGGACACATCGGTGTAGAGCATCACCATCGGCTCCTGGATGATGCCCAGCGAGATCAGCAGGTTGTTGAGCACGCCCTGGTCGGCCAGGATGCCCTTCCAGGCATACACACGCAGCAGGAAGGACGTCCAGAACGGCAGCATCACCAGCATCAACAAAGCCGGCCGAATCGCCGGCCGTGAGCGGGCGATGAAGTAGGCAAACGGATAGCCAATCACCAGGCACGACAGCGTCGTGAGCAAGGCGTATTTCAGCGAGGTCTTGTACGCCTCCATGTAGATGGTGTTGCCAAAACCACCCACAGCGTCGGCCGCGCTGTCGACGAAGATCGACGCGTAGTTGTTGTAGCGCAGCATGACGTGCCACGAGCCTTCGACCGTCTCGATCAACGGCGCAAAAGGGTCCACGCCGTTGCCCATGTCCGTCACGCTGATGCGCAAGAGGATCAGGAAAGGCAGCACGAAGAAAAGCAGCAACCACGCATAGGGCACGCCGATCACGAAGCGCCGCCCGAGGTTGAGTTGAAACCAGGAAGGGATTTTCATCACCGTATGCTGCAGCGGCTTATTGGGTCAGCACCACGGGCGCCGAGTCGTCCCACCAGAAGAACACCGCGTCCTCCCAGGTGATCAAGGAGCTTTCATGGCGGGTCGTGTTGGTCTCGGTGATCTTCACCCTGCGGCCACCCGGCATTTCGACAATGAAGGTGTTGTAGCTGCCGAAATAGGCGATCTCCCGCACCTTGCCGGTGAAAAGATTCACGTTCACGTCTGGCCTGGTTTTGTCGATATGGATCTTCTCGGGCCGCACCGCAATCGCCACCGACATGCCCAGCGTTCCGCTGATGCCGTGCCCCACATTCACCACGCCCTGCTCGGTCGTAACTTCGCAGCGGTCGGCTTCATCCAGTGTGAGCTCGCCTTCGAACATGTTGACGTTGCCGATAAAGTCGGCGACGAAGCGGCAGTTGGGGTGCTCGTAGATTTCTTTCGGCGTGCCTACCTGCAGAACGCGGCCGTGGCTCATGACGGCAATGCGGGAGGCCATGGCCATGGCCTCTTCCTGGTCGTGCGTCACCATCACACAGGTCACGCCTACGGATTCAAGGATGTTGACCAGCTCGAACTGCGTGCGTTCACGCAGCTTTTTGTCGAGCGCACCCAGAGGCTCATCCAGCAGCAGCAACTGTGGCCGTTTGGCCAGGCTGCGCGCCAGGGCCACGCGCTGTTGCTGGCCGCCCGAGAGCTGGTGCGGCTTGCGTTTGGCAAAGGTCTCCAGCTGGACCAGCTTGAGCATTTCCTGCACACGTGCCTCGATCTCGCCCTTGGGCATGCCTTCACGCTTGAGCCCGAAGGCAATGTTGTCCCACACCGTCAGGTGAGGAAACAGCGCGTACGACTGGAACATCATGTTGATGGGCCGCTCGTAGGGAGGAAAAGAGGCGATGTCCACGCCGTCCAGGATCACCGAACCCTCAGTGGGCTTCTCAAAACCCGCCAGCATGCGCAGCAAGGTCGACTTGCCGCAGCCGGAGCTGCCGAGCAGCGCGAAGATTTCGCCCTTGTGGACGGACAGGGACACATCGTCCACCGCCGCCACGCCATCAAATCGCTTGACCAGCTGGTCTGTCCGCAAAAATCCGTCGCCGGCCGAGAGGGGTAGATTCATGAACAGGCTTCCTGCCGTTTCATCAAGATGAAAAAAAGCTGCGCACACAACGCATTGCATGCACAGCCGGGGTCACACTGAAATCAGCGCTTGCCAGAGATCAGTAAAGCGTCACTTTCCCTTTTTGAAGGCGGTGAACACATTGCTCATGGATTCGCGCGCCTCGTTGCTGAAGCTGGCCGGAGACACCATTTTCTTCAGGTTGTCCGCGTCAGGGAAGACCGCCTTGTCTTTCGCGATTTCAGGCTTGACGTTGGCCAGGCTGGCCTTGTTGGCCGTGGCATAACCCAGCTCGTTGGTCAGCGAAGCGGAGACCTCCGGGCGCAGCGAGTAGTTGATGAAGGCCAACGCGTTGTTCGGATGCTTGGCATCTTTCGGGATGGCCAGGGTGTCAAAGAAGATCAAGCCACCGGTGCTGGGCAGCAAGGCTTCGACATCGTTGCCGCTCTTGTTTTCGATAGCGCGGCCGCGAGCGATGTTGATGTCGCCGGCCCAGGCCAGGGCCACGCAGGCCTTGCCGCCGGCCAGGTCGTCAATCATGGTGCTGGAGAACATCCGGATGTGCGGACGCACCTTGGCCAGCATCTCGGCGGCGGCCTTGTGGTCGGCCGGGTCATTCGAATAGGCGTTCTTGCCCAGGTAATGCATGGCCGGCGGCAGCACTTCGGTTGGCGAATCAAGGAAGGCGATACCGCAAGACTTGAGCTTGGCGGTGTAGACCGGGTTGAACACCAGGTCCCAGGCGTTTTCAGGCATGGGGGTGGAGCCCAGGGCCTTGGTCACCTTGGCCTTGTTGATGCCGACGGTGGTGAAGCTCCAGGCCCAGGGGACGAGGTAGGCGTTGCCCGGGTCGATGGTGCCCAGCTTTTCCATGATGGCCGGGTCGAGGTTGCCGTAGTTGGCGACCTTGGACTTGTCGAGCTTGGCGAGCAGGCCGCCGTCGATCTGCGGCTTGGCGAACACGGCGCCCGGCACCACGATGTCGTAGCCGGTGTTACCTGCGACCAGCTTGGCGTGCAGGGCTTCGTTGTTTTCAAAGGTCTGGTAGTTGACCTTGATGCCGGTTTCTTTTTCGAAGTTGGCGATCATGTCCTTGGCGACATAGTCAGGCCAGTTGTAGACATTGAGCACCTTTTCTTCGGCGGGGGCGGCGGCCGGTGCGCTTGCAGCGGGGGCCGGAGTGGCCGCTACGGGTGCCTCCTCTTTTTTGCCGCAACCGGCCAGCACAGCTGCCAGGATGGTTGAAATCGCCAGATAGCCAAGATGCTTTTTCATAATGTCCGCAACTCCTCTTAAAACTTGGAAGTGAAACCAGGAACCTACTCAAAAATACAAGCAAAAATCAGACCGGAGCAATTGTATAAGAGGCCCCAGCGACCCGGGGGCTTTTTATCCCCTGACAATCCCGCGCCGGGAGCACAGGCCGGCAATGTGGCAAATCCGCCTACAGCCGGACACGCCGGAAGGCCGCTGACAGAGTGAGCCGATATGCCTACGCTGGATCCTTCATTCGTTTCAGCTCAGGAGACACCCATGGGATTTGCCCGATGGCTAGGCCAGGCCGCCATGAAACCTTTTGCCCATGCACTGCCCGCCATGGGCGACACCGAACGGGCCGCACTCGAAGCAGGCACGGTCGGTTTTGAAGGCCGCTTGTTCTCGGGAACGCCCGATTTTGATGCGCTGCTCACTGCCGGGCCCAACGTGCTCACCGCCAGGGAGCAGGCCTTCCTGAACAACGAAGTCACCGCGCTGTGCGCCCTGCTGGACGATTTCGCCATCGACCAGGCCGGCGACCTGCCCGCCGAAGTCTGGGCATTCATGCGGGACAAGCGCTTCTTTGGAATGATCATTCCCGAAGAATGGGGCGGCCTCGGTTTCAGCCATTACGCCCACGCCACCGTGGTAACGCGCATCGCCACCCTCAACATCTCAGCCGCCGTGACCGTGATGGTGCCCAACTCCCTGGGCCCGGCCGAGTTGCTATTGCGCTACGGCACAGCGCCGCAAAAGCAGCACTACCTGCCGCGCCTGGCGGATGGCCGCGACCTGCCCTGCTTCGGGCTGACCTCGCCGTATGCGGGCTCCGACGCCGCGTCCATCCCCGACCGGGGCGTTCTCACCGAGCGTGAGATCGACGGTGCGATGGTGCGCGGCTTCAGCGTGGATTTCTCCAAGCGCTACATCACGCTGGCGCCGGTTGCCACTGTGGTCGGCCTGGCCTTCAATGCCATTGACGAAACCCTGCCCGAAGGCCAGCGCAACCTGGGCATCACCTGCGCGTTGATCCCCGTACCGCAAGCCGGCATGCAGATCGGCAGGCGGCACCGGCCCATGGACGCTGCCTTCATGAACGGCCCCATCGAAGGCAGCGAGGTCTTCATCCCCATGGACTGGATCATCGGCGGCGAGCAGCAGGTCGGCCAGGGCTGGCGCATGCTGATGGAATGCCTGGCCGCGGGGCGCGCCATCTCTTTGCCGGCATTGGGCTCAGCCATGCAGCAAACCGCCCTCTTCGTGGCCAACGGCTATGGCCAGGTGCGTGAGCAGTTCGGCCTTCCCATCGGCCGCTTCGATGCGATTGCCGGTGTGATTGCGGAAATGGCCTGCGAGCTCTACGCCACCGACGCCGCACGCCGCTACACCGCCGCCGTGCTCGACAAAGGCGAGCAACCCAGCGTGGCCAGCGCCATCCTGAAAGTACACCTGACCGAAGCCGGCCGGCGCGCCGTCAACCACGGCATGGACATCCTGGGTGGCAAGGGCATCATCCAGGGGCCTTCCAATTTGTTGTCAGTGGCCTACCGTGGCACGCCCATTGCCATCACCGTTGAAGGCGCCAACATCCTGACCCGTTCATTGATCATTTTTGGCCAGGGCGCGGTGCGCTGCCACCCATATGTGATGAAGGAAATGCAGGCCGTGCATGACAACGATGAAGAGGCGCTGGGCGAAGCATTGATCGGCCACGGCGGGCACGTACTGCGCAACTTCTGGCACAGCATCGCCGGTGCGCCTGTGCAAGGCACGCCGCCGATAGGCCTTGAAAAAGAAGCCCGGCTGATCGCCCGCCTGAGCAGCCAGTACGCGCTGACCTGCGACCTGGCGATGGGCCTTCTGGGTGGCAAGCTCAAGCGCATGGAGCTGCTGTCGGCCCGGCTGGGCGATGTGCTGGCGCACCTCTACATGGCCAGCGCCTGCCTGTGGCGTTATGCCTTCGAAAGGGACACGGAGATGCTGCCGGTAGCGCAGGCCGCCATTCGTGTGCAGCTCGACGAAGCCGGCAATGCACTGGAAGCGCTGTACGCCAACTTTCCTTCGCCGCTACGCCGGGTGGTGGGCGCGGTGGTGCTCAACCGCAGCACACGGCTGGCGCCGCTTCGCGATGTTCAGCTGCTGGCGCTGGCCAAACTTCTGCGAACCAACCCTGCTGTGGTGAAGCGCCTGTGCCCTGACCTGGCTACGCCCACCAGCGGTGGGCTGCGCGACCTGATGGATGCGCTGGATCTGGCAACGCAGCTCGGGGAAGAAACCGTGGCGCTCAACAAGGCCGTGCGCAGCAACCAGTCGATGGAGCGCGCCGCGCAAGCCTCAAGCCGCCCTGAGTTGGCGCTGGCCTACCTGCGTGCAGCCGACCGGGTCATCCAGGTCGACGACTTTGCGCCCTAGAACCAGTTCTTAAGCCGCAGCCCGGGCGAACAAGCCCTTGTATTGCTCGCGCAGCAAATTCTTCTGTACCTTGCCCATGGTGTTGCGCGGCAATTCATTGACCACAAAGCATTGCTTGGGAATCTTGAAGTTGGCCAGCTTCGATTTCAGTTCGCCCACAATCCGGCCGCCCTCGAGCGCCACGCCCGGTTTGGCAATCACTACGGCAACGCCGACCTCGCCGAAGTCGGGATGCGGCACACCGACCAGTGCGCTCTCAGCCACGCCGGGCATGTCGTTGATGTAGCCTTCGATCTCTGCCGGGTAGACGTTGTAGCCGCCGCTGATGATGAGGTCCTTGCTGCGGCCCACGATGACGATGTAGCCGCGCTCGTCGATCTTGCCCACGTCGCCGGTCTTGAAGTAGCCATCTGCCGTGAATTCTTCTTTCGTCTTCTCCGGCATGCGCCAGTAGCCCTTGAAGATGTTCGGGCCTTTGACCTGGATGCCGCCGATCTCACCGGCCGGCAAGGCCTTTCCGCCCTCATCCTGCACACGCAGGCTGACACCGGGCAACGCGAAGCCCACCGTGCCACCGCGCCGCTCAGCGCCCGCGTAGGGGTTGGAGGTGAGCATGACGGTTTCCGACATGCCGTAGCGCTCCAGGATGGTGTGGCCGGTGCGCTCTTTCCATTCGTTGAAGGTTTCGATCAGCAAGGGCGCCGACCCCGCCACAAAAAGCCGCATGTTGCGGCACGCCTCGCGCGTCAGGCCAGGCTCGGCCAGCAGGCGCACATACAAAGTGGGAACACCCATGAATACCGTGGCTTCGGGCAATTTTTTCACCACCAGCTTGGGGTCAAATTTGGCCAGCCAGATCATCTTGCTGCCGTTGATGAGCGCGCCGTGAATGGCGACAAAAAGGCCATGCACATGAAAAATCGGCAAGGCATGAATCAGCACATCGCCGGGCTGAAAGCCCCAGTAGTCTTTCAGCACCAGCGCATTGCTCAGCATGTTGCCGTGCGTCAGCATGGCGCCCTTGCTGCGGCCCGTGGTGCCGCTGGTGTAGAGGATGGCGGCCAGGTCGTCCGCCTGCCGGGCCACCACTTCATGCCGGTCGCTGCAATGCGCGGCGCGGTCCAGCAGCGAGCCGGTGCGGTCATCGTCCAGCGTGTACACGTTTTGCGTACCGGCCTTGAAGGCGATCTTGCTGACCCAGCCGAAATTCTTGCTGCTGCACACCATCACTGAAGGTTCGGCGTTGCCGATGAAGTATTCGATCTCGGCGCTCTGGTAGGCGGTGTTCAGCGGCAAAAACACATAGCCGGCGCGCAAGGTCGCCAGGTAGAGCATCATGGCCTCCACCGATTTTTCGACCTGTACCGCCACCCGGGCCCCTTCAGGCAGGCCGAGTGAGGCCAGCAGGTTGGCCATCATCGCGGTGCCGCGTTCGAGGTCGCGCCATGAGTAGTTCAGGCCGGTGTCGGTTTCGACGGCGACTTCATCAAGTGAAGCGGGAAAAGCGGCCCGCAGCGCGGCGAACAAGTTATGGTTTTTCATAAGTCAGACGGTCGGTAATAAAGAGGTCGGCAGGGGTCGGCAGGAGTCAGCGTTTCGGGGCGACAAACCGGGGCGGGCGCTTTTCATTGAAGGCCGTCACACCTTCCAGATGCTCGGGCGATGCGGCATAGCGGTAGGAATTTGCTATCAAATCAGTAGCTGGCTGCCCATATTCCACCTTGGCTAGAGTCCGAAACGCCTGTTTATTCAGGCGTGCTGCGCCCGGCGCAAGCGTCGCGCAGCGGTCTGCGTACACCATGGCCGCAGCGGCTGCCTCATCAGCCGGAACCACCTGGTTGAGGAAGCCTCTTTGCTTCATCTCCGCAGCGCCCAGGACGGCAGCCGACAGCAGCATCTCGCGGGCCGTCAGCTCGCCCGCCACGCGCATCACCAGCGCCGCCTCGCGCGGCGCCATGGGGAAACCAAGCTTGGCGATGGGTGCGCCAAATTTCGCGGTGTCGCCGGCCACGCGAATGTCGCAGCAGCTGGCGATTTCCAAGCCGGCGCCCATGCAGTTGCCTTCGACTTGCGCGACGATGGGCACGTCGCAGTCCAGCATGGCCTGCAGGCCGCCCCAGACATCGCCTTCATGAAACTCGCGCAGGCTGGTTTCTTCAAACCGGAAGCCGGCGTACTCGGAAATATCGCCACCCGCGCAGAAGTGCCCGCCCTCACCCCGCACCACCACGCAGCGCAAAGCCGCGGTTTGCTGGATGCTTTCAAACACCGCGCGCAGCTCGCGCCACATGGCGCGAGACATCGCGTTGAGTTTGCCGGGATGGGTCAGGGTCACGAAGGCAAGCGGGCCCTTCACTTCCAGTAAAACGGCACCGGTCATCAAGCGGTCATTCGAGTTTGGCGCCGGAGGTTTTCACCACGGCCGACCAGCGTTTGACCTCGCTGCTCACGAACGCGCCGAATTGCTGCGGCGTGAGATTGCCGAAGTCCGCGCCGTTGCTGGCCCAGATGGCTTTGAGCTCGTCGGTGGTGGCGGCTTTGCGCAGGTCTTCAACGATGCGCGCCTGCACGTCGGCCGGCGTGCCCTTGGGCGCCCACATGCCGTACCAGGTGGTCACGGTGTAGTCGGGCAGGCCCAGTTCGCCGGCACAGGGCACATCCGGGAAGGCCGGGTTGCGTTTGGTGCCGGACACCATGAGCGCCTTGATCCGGCCGCCCTTGATGTGGTTGGCGGAAGAGCCCAGGCCGTCAAACATCATGTCGACATTGCCGGAGATCAAATCCTGCAGCGCCGGGCCCGCGCCGCGGTAAGGAATGTGGGTGATGAAGGTCTTGGTCTGCTGCTTGAAGAGCTCACCCGCCAGATGGTGCGATGTGCCCGCGCCGGCCGAGCCGTAGTTGTACTTGCCCGGCGCCTTGCGCACAGCTTCAAGGTAGGCCTTGAAGTCGGCAAAGGGCAAGTTGCGGGGGTTGACCACCAGCACCTGCGGCACGTTGGCCATCAGGGCCAGCGGCACAAAATCTTTCTCGATGTCGTAGTCCAGCTTGGGATACATCGAGGGCGCGATGGTGTGGTGCACCGCGCCCATGAAGAGCGTGTAGCCGTCGGGCTGCGCCCTGGCAGCGATGCTGGCCCCCAGCGTGCCGCCGGCGCCGCCGCGGTTGTCGATGATGAGCTGCTTGCCGGTCAGCTTCGCGAACTGGGCGGACAGCGGGCGGGCGAACGCGTCAGTGCCGCCGCCGGCCGGGAACGGCACGATCATCGTCACCGGTTTGGTGGGCCATGCCGACTGGGCGTAGCTGCCGAGGGAAATCGTGGCAGCACCGGCCGCCGCGGCGCGCAAGATGTCGCGCCGGGAACCGCGGGCTTCAAAATTGAATGTCATCTTTGTCTCCTGTCGTTGTTGAATCGTCGTTGAATCAAAAAAATAAACCAGCCAAAACTCAGTCAAAAAAATTGGGCACGCCCAAAAACCTCATGCGGCGGCTACGCACCGCAATCCTAAGTACACGTTCAAATGTACAAACCTTCAATGTCACCTGATACGGGGATTTCCCCCTGTGCGAGCAGCGCGCGGTGCCGGTCCAGGCGCTTCAGGTCATAGAGGTAATTCACCATCAGGCCATACGACTGCTTGAGCCCTTTGGGCGTCGGGTCGCCCGCCCAGTTGATGCGCTCGATGCGCGCGCCGTTGCCCAGGTGAAAGCGCGCCACAGGATCCAGCGGCTTGCCTTCTTCCATCGCCCGGCCCAGGTAATGCGCGGCGCATTGCAGCAGCGTTTTGCGCACCGGTGATTTGTCGCCCAAAGACAGCGGGTCTTCGATCGCACTGAGAAAGTGTCCTGCGCCTGGCGGCTCAAAGCCCACTGCCCGCCCCAGTGCCGTACGCTCCTTCTCGCTCAGCTTGTCCAGCATGGCGCCGGCATGCTTGCCCAGCCAGCTGCGAAAGCCCGGGATGGGTGACAGCGTGGCAAAAGTCTTGAGCTTGGGGAATTCTTCCTTGAGCGTCTCGACCACGCGCTTGATCAATGAGTCGCCAAAGCTCACACCGCGCAGGCCCGCTTGCGTGTTGCTGATCGAATAGAAAATCGCGGTGGTGGCACGGCTCAAATCGGACGGCGCGGCCAACTCGTCCAGCAGCGGCATGATGTCGCCCGCAATCTGCTCGACCATGGCGACTTCCACAAAGATCAGCGGCACCTCGGGAAGGCGCGGGTGAAAGAAACCGTAGCAGCGCCGGTCGCTGTCGAGCCGGTTCTTGACGTCGGCCCAGCCCTTGATGTCGTGCACGGCTTCGTACTTGATGAGCTTTTCAATCAGCGACGCCGGCGAGTCCCAGGTGATGCGGCGCAAGTCAAGAAAGCCGACGTCGAACCAGGTGGAGAACATGTATTCCATCTCGACGTCGAGCGCCAGCAAGCGCTTGTCGGCCTTGAGGCTGGGCTGCATGTCGGCGCGCATGTCGACCAGAAACTGGATGCCGCCCGGGTAGACGCTGAAGCGCTGCAGCAAACGCCGGCGCGGCGACACCGTGGCCCGGCGGTAACGCACTTCGGCGACTGCCTCTTCAGGCGTACCCACTGCAGCGGCAAACTGCGCCTGCGCGGCTTTGACTTTTTGCGGGTTGGCAACGAACTGCTCGCTCATCAGCATCCACAGGTCGCGGCGGCGCGCGGGCGTGGCGCCTTCGTACCAAGCCGCGATAGCCATGGCCCGGCGCCCGCCTTCGACCTCGCTCACGCGCGGGTCGATGATGGCCTGCAACTCCTGCAAGGTACGGCGCAATACGCGCGGCGACAGGGCTTCGTCCTTCTGGCTCAGCGTGGCCTGTAGCCTCTCATGCGTGCTGCGCGCGGGCAAGCCCGCGCCTGTTGCTATCTTTTTTGTAGCTGCTTGCCCACGTCCTGTATCGGCTGCAGCCGTTTTTTCTGATAGACCTTTCTCGCCGGCCGTGAATCGCGAGACATTGCGGCTGAGCCAGTCGGCGGCGCTCATGAGGCCACCCGTGAGCGTTGGTTGCGGGCCAGGTCGCGCAGCGCCTCGCGCTGGCGTGTGAGGTGCGTGCGCATGGCGGCTTCGGCGCCTTCGCTGTCGCGGCTCTTCAGGGCGGCAAACACCGTCATGTGCTCCGACAGGCTTTGCGCCAGGCGGCCCGGCGCGTGCAGCTGCTGCAGCCGCGCCAGCTTGAGGATCTTGCGCAGATCGGCGATGGCCTGCGCCAGCCAGCGGTTGTCGGCCAGCATGATGATCGCCTCATGGATTGCGAAATTGGTGGCGTAGTACTCGTTGATGCGTCCGGCGCTGGCGTGGCTGTTCAGGCGCTCGTGCAGCGTCGTGAGCGCCGCCAGGTCGGCGTCGCTGGCATTGCGCGCCGCCTCGTAAGCGCAGCGCCCTTCCAGCAGAGCAATCACCGGAAAGATGTCGTCGAGGTCTTTTTCGGTGACTTCGTTGACAAAGCAGCCGCGCCGGGGTTCGTGGCGCAGCAGCCCCTCTGACGTCAACACCTTGAGCGCTTCGCGCAGGGGGGTGCGCGAGATCTCCAGGCGCTCGCAAAGCGCCACCTCGTCAAGGAAGCTGCCGGGTGCCAGCTGGCCGGCAAAGATCTGCTCTCGCAGCGTGTCGGCGACTTCCTGGTGCAATGAACTCTGGACAAGACGCATGGCATGACCCTCTGATTGACTTGAGGCGGCAATAATTTCAAGTAATTACCTGTAATTATGAAAAATAATCGAAATACCATCAAGTGGTGTGTGCCTGAAAACGACAGGTAAAAACCCGTAGCCGCATGATCCGGGCCTGCCCGGGCCAGCTGGCCCGCACTGGCCGGGAGTGCGCCGAGGTGCGCAGGTGCACCCGCCCAGGCAAGCCGCCAACGCGCGGCCGCCCTTCCCGCTATCAAATAGATAGCTGTCTGTGTACTACTTATATGGACTGCGGCCGCTTTGAGGCCCAAATCCAGAGCCAGGCACCACCCGCAATCATCGGCACGCACAGCCACTGCCCCATGCTCATGCCCAGGGCCAGGATGCCGAGGAACTCGTCGGGCTCCCGGAAGAATTCGGCAATGAAGCGGAAGACGCCATAACCCAGCAGGAAGGCGCCGGACACCTGCCCCACCTTGCGTGGCTTGCGCGCATACAGCCACAGCAGAACAAACAGCAGCAGCCCTTCCATCAGGAACTGGTAGACCTGCGAAGGATGGCGCGGCTGCATGGAGTTGCTGCCCGGAAACACCATGCCCCAAGGCAGGGCCGGGTCGCTAAAGCGCCCCCACAGTTCGCCGTTGATGAAGTTGCCGACGCGCCCCGCCGCCAGCCCCGTCGGCACGCAAGGCGCCACAAAATCCATGACCTGCAGCCAGGGCCGCTGGCGCGAGCGCGCAAACCACCACTGCGAAGCCAGCACACCCAGCATGCCGCCGTGAAAGCTCATGCCGCCTTGCCACACGAAAAAGATCTCCAGCGGGTGCGACAGGTAGTAGCCGGGCTTGTAAAAAAGGCAGTAGCCGAGCCGCCCGCCTATCACCACCCCCATGACACCCAGAAACAGGATGTCTTCAATGTCCTTGCGCGACCAGGCGCCGGGGCCGGTGATGGATGCATAGGGCTCATGCCGAAGGCGCCGCATGGCCAGAAAAAAGAACAGGCCGAAAGCCGCCAGATAAGTCAGGCCATACCAGTGGATGCCGACAGGGCCGAGCTGAAGCGCGACGGGATTGATTTGGGGATGGATGAGCATGCGGTATTTTGCACGCAGCTTAATGGGGGAGCCGTAGGAAAGGGCTTACGGTGCAGCCGCACTGAATTAGACTCGCTCAACGCCGTAACGGATCGCACCATGCGCCACGCTTTTCGCTCCGCCCTTATCGCCGGCCTGCTTGGCCTCCTCTTCATGCAGCACGCTGCGGCACAGGTGTACCAATGCCTTGATGCCGGCGGCAAAAAGATGTTCTCGCAAACACCCTGCGCCGCCCAGGCCGGCAAGGACGAAAAACTCATCATGCGGGCGCCCGGTGGCGTGGCGCCAGCAGCGCAACCAGCGCCGGCCGACGGCACACCGGTCAAAGGCGAGCCGGGCGTGCTCTACGGCAATGGCGGCGCTGCCGCTGCGCCCAAAGACTGGGCCGCCGAAAACGCAGCTGCCAACGCGCGTGCCAATGCAGGCGGCAACAACCAGGGCTCGTCGCAGTATGCGCCGCTGGGCGGGCTGCGCAAACGAAGCACCGCACCCACCGCGCCCGTGCCTTCCGACAAGCAGATCGTTGCCAATTGCGAAGCCAACCACGGCGCCCGCTGCAGCAGTGCTGGCGAGATCGCCCAGCGCAGGATGGAGCAGCGCGAGCTCACACTGTCGGAACGCCAGCGACAGCAAAACGCTGTGGCCGCCCGCCGGCAACGTGAGCAAGAGGAAGCCTTTAACCGGTCGATTCGCCGATAAAGGCCATGAAGCGCGCCAACGCAGGGTTGGCGCTCGCGGCGGGCCAGACCAGGCTTGTCTCGCACCCCGGCACCACCACGCCGGCACTGCGCGGTCCTGAACGCACAGCACGCCCGGCGGGCACACTGCGATACACCACGCCGGGCCGCTGAAACTGCCGCACGCTCTCGGGCACCCAGGCCACGCCCAGCCCGGCCGACACCAGGTTCACAATGGTCTGCATCTGGATGGCCTCCTGCGCGACACGCGGCAAGTTGCCTGCTGCGTGGTACATGGCAAAAATCGCGTCGTAAAGCGAAGGCACGATGCGCCGGGGGAAGATCACAAGGGGTTGCTCGAGCAGGTCTCTCAGGGCCAGCGCCGTCTGGCCGGCGAGTTCGCTCTGCTCAGGGATCGCGACCACCAGAGGGTCCTGGCTGATGCGCCGGGATGCCAGGCCGGGCGGCGCAAACCCAGGCGAATGCAGCACGAAGCCCGCATCGATCTCACCACGCTCGAAAGCCTGTAGCTGCACATCACCGGTCGCCTCGATCAACTCGAGCTGCACCTTGGGGTATTGCTCACGAAAAGCCCGCACCCAGCGCGGCAGCAGGTCAAAACCCACCGTCGAGACAAAGGCCAGCCTCAAGCGCCCGGCCTCGCCGTCGGCGCTGGCCCGCGCATAGGCCGGCAAGGCCTGCGCGCGTGCGAGCAGGTCGCGCGCCTCGGGCACGAGGGCCGCGCCCGCCGCCGTGAGCTGAACGCTGCGCTTGGTGCGCTCAAACAGCCGCAGCTCCAGCAACGCCTCCAGTTGCGCAATGGCTTGCGTCAGGGGCGGCTGGGTCATGTTCAGGCGCTGGGCGGCGCGGCCGAAATGGAGCTCTTCGGCTACGGCCAGAAACTGGCGCCATAAACGAAGCTCGATCAGGGGCGTTTTGCGGGGCGTCGTATCCATGGCATCCAAAACATTCAGTGACATCACTAATATGCAGTACGTATTAATACATGATAAATAATGGATTGGAAAGAATCAATCAAAGCACGCATACTCTGCTTTTCCGACAACAAACCCGGGGCCTCATGCCCGGGGTAGCAACCCACCCACGAGACACCCCATGACCACCAAAACCGTCAGCATCGTTCCCAACCCCCGCAGCAGAAACATCACCGAAGGCAAAGCGCGCGCGCCCAACCGCTCCATGTACTACGCCATGGGCTACGAGGCGGACGATTTCAAGAAGCCGATGATCGGCGTAGCCAACGGCCACAGCACCATCACGCCCTGCAACAGCGGCCTGCAAAAACTGGCCGACGCGGCGATTGCCGGCATCGAAGAAGCCGGCGGCAACGCGCAGGTGTTCGGCACGCCCACCATCTCCGACGGCATGGCCATGGGCACCGAAGGCATGAAGTATTCCCTGGTGAGCCGTGAAGTGATTTCGGACTGCATAGAAACCTGCGTGCAAGGCCAGTGGATGGACGGCGTGCTGGTGGTCGGCGGCTGCGACAAGAACATGCCCGGCGGCCTGATGGGCATGCTGCGCGCCAACGTGCCGGCGATCTACGTCTACGGCGGCACCATCCTGCCCGGCACTTACAAAGGCAAGGACCTCAACATCGTAAGCGTGTTTGAAGCCGTGGGCGAAAACGCCGCCGGCCGCATGAGCGACGAAGACCTGCTGCAAATCGAGCGCCGCGCCATTCCAGGCACCGGAAGCTGCGGCGGCATGTACACGGCCAACACCATGTCCAGTGCGTTTGAAGCGCTGGGCATTTCGCTGCCCTACTCCAGCACCATGGCCAACCCGCATGACGAAAAAATGAACTCGGCCAAAGAGTCGGCGAAGGTTCTGGTCGAAGCCATCAAGAAGGACATCAAGCCGCGCGACATCGTCACCAAGAAGGCGATTGAGAACGCCGTGGCCGTGATCATGGCGACCGGCGGCTCCACCAATGCCGTGCTGCACTTCCTGGCCATCGCCCACACCGCCGGCGTCGAGTGGACCATCGACGACTTCGAACGTGTACGCCAGCGCACGCCAGTGCTGTGCGACCTGAAGCCGTCCGGTAAATACCTCGCCGTGGACCTGCATCGCGCAGGCGGCATTCCACAAGTGATGAAAACACTGCTGGCCGCCGGCCTGCTGCACGGCGATTGCCTGACGATCTCCGGCCAGACCATCGCTGAGACACTGAAGGACGTGCCCGAAGTGCCACGCGCCGGCCAGGACGTGATCCGCCCCATCAACAACCCCATGTATGCGCAGGGCCACCTGGCCATCCTGAAGGGCAACCTCTCGCCCGAAGGCTGCGTGGCCAAGATCACCGGCCTGAAGAACCCGGTAATGACCGGCCCGGCCCGCGTGTTTGATGACGAGCAATCCGCGCTGGCCGCCATCCTGGCCGGCAAAATCAAGGCCGGCGATGTGATGGTGCTGCGTTACCTCGGCCCCAAAGGCGGCCCCGGTATGCCTGAAATGCTGGCCCCCACCGGCGCGTTAATCGGCGCCGGCCTGGGCGAAAGCGTGGGCCTCATCACCGACGGACGTTTCTCCGGCGGCACCTGGGGCATGGTGGTCGGCCACGTCGCGCCAGAGGCCGCAGCCGGCGGCAACATCGCCTTCATCCGCGAAGACGACTCCATCACCATCGATTCGAAGCAACTACTGCTGCAACTGAACATCAGCGACGCGGAGCTGGCCAAACGCAAGGTGGGCTGGAAGGCCCCCGCGCCGCGCTACACCCGCGGTGTGCAAGCCAAGTTCGCGTTCAACGCATCCAGCGCCAGCAAGGGCGCGGTGCTGGACGACTATTGAAACCTGTTGAAACCCGTTGAAACGCCTGATTCCGATTCAGGTTCGGTGAAGCGTTAAAGCACTGAAGACTGAAAAAAAGAGCCCGTGAAGTTACAGACTTCACGGGCTCTTTGCTTTTGGGGTATATCCGGCTGACAGGACGCGGATAAATTAGCGATTAATTGATGTCAGTTGATTCGCAACAACAGCTGATACAGCCTCAGGCTACTTCTTCTTACCCTTATTCCTGGCTGACAGCATGCCCATGGCATCACGCGACTTGTCGATACGGTCCTGCTTGCGCTGTGCCATTTTTTCGACTTCTTTACGCTTGGTGTAACCCGACGCGTCGGCGTACCACCACCATGCAACGGCCAGTGCAAAGGGCGACAGCACGATGAACCAGCTCAATGTGGCGACCGGCCCGATCTCCAGGTACTTCAGCGCCAGCGCCACAATGCCAATCAATAAAAAATACATGGGTTTCTCCTGAGAATATTTCTGTAATTGTCGACCAGAACCAACGGGTATCCCCTCGAAACAGGGGTCAACCGACATCACTACAATCACGTTAATTGACTGTAACCGAATCCATAACTCCCCCACGAGGACTCTTCATGAAACGCATTCTTCTGGTACTCGCTTCCATGGCTGCAGGTCTTGCAGTGTCGACCCCTGCCCTGGCTGACCTGCAACTGGCAACCGCCAAGAATTGCATGACCTGCCACGCCGTCGACAAGAAACTGGTGGGGCCTTCCTACAAGGACGTGGCCGCCAAATACGCCGGCCAGAAAGACGCCGCCGACAAACTGGCCGCCAAAATCGTCAAGGGCGGCTCAGGCGTTTGGGGTCCCGTGCCCATGCCCGCCAATCCTCAGGTCAGCCCCGACGAGGCCAAGAAATTGGCAGCCTGGGTTCTGACAGCCAAATAAGCGGCCCACACGCCCACAAAAAAGCCCGTCGATGACGGGCTTTTTTTACGCCTGGTTCACTTCACTGCTTTTCAGACAGCTGATCGAGGATGGCGGGGTTCTCTAACGTCGACGTGTCTTGGGTGATGGCCTCACCCTTGGCGATGCCGCGCAGCAGGCGGCGCATGATCTTGCCGCTTCGGGTTTTGGGCAGGTTGTCGCCAAAGCGGATGTCCTTGGGCTTGGCGATGGGGCCGATTTCTTTGCCCACCCAGTCGCGCAGTTCCTTGGCAATTGCTTTGGCTTCGTCGCCCGTGGGGCGTGAACGTTTGAGCACCACAAAGGCCACGATGGCCTCGCCCGTCAAGTCGTCAGGCCGCCCCACCACCGCGGCTTCTGCCACCAGTGCGGAATGGGCCACTAGGGCCGATTCGATTTCCATGGTGCCCATGCGGTGGCCCGAGACGTTGAGCACGTCGTCAATGCGGCCGGTGATCCGGAAATAGCCGTTGTCGACATTGCGCACTGCGCCATCGCCGGCCAGGTAAATCGTGCCGCCCATTTCTTCGGGGAAATAGCTTTTCTTGAAGCGGTCAGGGTCGTTCCAGATCGTGCGGATCATGGACGGCCAAGGGCGCTTGACGACCAGCATGCCGCCTGCGCCGTTAGGCAAGTCCTTGCCGGTTTCATCGACGATGGCGGTCATGATGCCGGGCAATGGCAAAGTGCAGCTGCCGGGCACCAGTGGCGTGGCGCCGGGCAGCGGCGTGATCATGTGGCCGCCGGTCTCGGTTTGCCAGAAGGTGTCGACGATCGGGCAACGTTCGCCGCCGACGTTCTTGTAGTACCACATCCAGGCTTCCGGGTTGATCGGCTCGCCAACGGACCCCAGGATGCGCAGGCTGCTCAGGTCAGAGCGGGCCGGATGCACCTTCTCGTCAGCCTCGGCCGCCTTGATCAATGAACGGATGGCCGTAGGCGCCGTATAGAAGATCGTGACCTTGTGTTTTTCGATCATCTGCCAGAAGCGGCCGGCGTTGGGGAAGGTCGGTATGCCTTCAAAGATGATCTGCGTCGCGCCGGCGGCCAGCGGGCCGTAGGCCACATAGGTGTGGCCGGTGATCCAGCCGATGTCGGCCGTGCACCAGAACACGTCGGCGGGCTGAATGTCGAAGGTCCAGTCCATCGTGAGCTTGGCCCAGAGCAAATAGCCGCCCGTGCTGTGCTGCACGCCCTTGGGCTTGCCGGTAGAGCCCGAGGTGTACAGGATGAACAGCGGATGCTCTGCGCCCACGAACTCGGGCTCGCATACCGGTGCGGCCTTGGCGGTGATCTCGTGCATCAGGCTGTCGCGGCCGGCCACCATGTTGCAGGCGGTGGCCGTGCGCTGGTAGACGATCACATTCTTGATCGACTCGCAGCCACCCATCGCGATGCCTTCATCGACGATGGCCTTGAGCGGCAACTCCTTGCCGCCGCGCAACTGATAGTTGGCGGTGATGACGGCCACGGCGCCCGCGTCCTGAATCCGCTCCTGCAGGCTCTTGGCCGAAAAGCCGCCGAACACCACCGAGTGCGTGGCGCCTATGCGCGCGCAAGCCTGCATGGCCACCACGCCTTCGACCGTCATCGGCATGTAGATGATGACGCGGTCGCCTTTTTTGATGCCGGCGCCTTTCAGCGCGCTCGCAAACTGGCTGACCTTGGCGTGCAGCTCTTTGTAGGTGACGTTGGTGACCTTGCCGTCATCGCTTTCGAAGATGATGGCTTTTTTGTTCTCAGTGGGTGTGCCGAGATGCCGGTCCAGGCAGTTGTATGACGCGTTCAGCTCGCCGTCCGCATACCACTTGTAAAACGGCGCTTTGGATTCGTCCAGCGTTTGGGTGAAAGGTTTCTTCCAGCTCAGGTTTTCACGCGCCAGACGGGCCCAGAAACCCTCGAAATCTTTCTCGGCCTCCGCGCACAGCGCCTGGTAAGCCGGCATGCCTGAAATGCGCGCGGCCTTCACGGTGGCGGGCGCCGGCGGGAAAATGCGATTCTCAACCAGGGTGGATTCGATCGCGGATGTAGGGGCGCTCATTGGTTTTGTCTCCTGTTTGTCACTGAATGCGTGGTACTGTCATCTGCCGCACTTACAAGCCACTGACTGGCTTGAACCTTACAAATTCGTCAAATTCGGGGGTGGCCAGCCTCCCCTCTACAATGCCGCAACCTCCCAGCTTACGCCATCATGACTGAACCTACCGAATCCCACACCCCCGCCAAAATCTCGCCCCTGCGCCCCTTGCCCAACCTGATTTTTGCCAGCCGCTGGCTGCAGCTACCGCTGTACCTTGGGCTGATTGCGGCACAGGCGGTGTACGTGATGCATTTCCTGGTCGAGTTGTGGCATCTGATTGAAGCCGCCTTCGGCAGCCAGACCGCCTTGCAGTCGCTGATCACCAGCATCGGCTACAAGACCGCCATACCGGTCGTATCGCTCAACGAGACGGTCATCATGCTGGTGGTGCTGGCACTGATCGACGTGGTGATGATCTCCAACCTGCTGATCATGGTGATCGTAGGCGGCTACGAAACCTTTGTAAGCCGCATGAACCTCGAAGGCCATCGCGACCAGCCTGAATGGCTGAGCCATGTGAATGCCTCGGTGCTAAAAGTGAAACTGGCCACGGCCATCATCGGCATCAGCTCCATCCACCTGCTGAAGACTTTCATCAACGCCGACAACTACACCGACAAGGTCTTGATCGCGCAAACGGTGATCCACATCACCTTCCTGCTGTCGGCCATTGCGATCGCCTACACCGACAAGATCATGTCGGGCATCGCTGCGCAAAAGCACTGAGCGGATGGCGCCCGGACAATCAGTCCGGCGCCTTTTCAGCCGCACCGGTGCGCAGCAGCATCAGCGCCCCCAACACCCCAGACAACAACGAACCGCAGAGCACGCCCAGCTTGAGCTGCGTTTCGTACATCGCATCTTGGCCGGCAAACGCGAGCGCACCGATAAAAAGGCTCATGGTGAAGCCGACACCACACAGCAGGCAAACACCAAAAAATTGACTCCAGCCAGCCCCAGCCGGCAGGCGCGCACCGGCAAACCGGATCAGTAGCCATGAGGCGCCAAACACGCCAATCGCTTTGCCCACCAGCAGACCTGCAGTGATGCCCAGAGGCACGCTTTGAAGAAGCGTTGCCGGCGTCACCCCCTGAAGCGACACCCCCGCATTGGCGAAGGCAAACATCGGCAACACGGCAAAAGCCACCCAGGGGTGCAGCGCATGTTCAGCGGTTTTAAGCGGTGAGCCGCCTTTGCCGTCTGAGAGGGGAATCGCCAGTGCGGTGATGACGCCTGCCAGCGTTGCGTGGATGCCGGACTTGTAGACGAAGAGCCAGATTACCAGGCCCACTGCCACGTAAGGCCCTATGGCCATTACCCTGGCCCGGTTAAAGGCCAGCAAGAGCAGCGCGCCAATGCCCGCAGCCAGCAACGCCGTCATCGACAGGCCCTCTGTGTAAAAGAAGGCAATGATCAAGATAGCGCCGAGGTCGTCAATGATGGCGACGGCCGTCAAGAACACTTTGAGCGATGCTGGGACACGGCTGCCCAGCAGCACCAGAATGCCCAGCGCGAAGGCAATATCGGTAGCCGCCGGAATAGCCCAGCCGCGCATGGCCACAGGGTCGCCGGCATTGATCGCCATGTAAATGAGAGCCGGCGCCACCATGCCGCCCAAGGCGGCGCCTGCCGGCAACAGCGCCTGCGCACGCGAGGCCAGTTCGCCTTCGATCAGCTCGCGCTTGATCTCCAACCCCACCAGAAAGAAAAACACCGCCATCCAGAGGTCGTTGACCCAGTGCAGCAACGACTTGGAGAGCACCAGCAAATCACTGCCGACACGCAACTCGCCAGGCAGTTGCACAAACCGGTTGTAAGCCTCACCCCATGGCGAGTTACTCAGCACCAGCGCGAGCACAGCGGCCAGCGCCAGTACCACGCCCGAGAGCGATTGCGAATTGATGAACTGGTTGAGTGTGCGGTAGACAAATTTGAGCATGCCGCTATTGTCCCAGACACGCTTCCTGACAGACAGGTGCCCCCTCCATACCTTGGGGACCGCAGGCCCGGCTCAGTCGTGATGCCGGCCATTGAGGCCCGGTGCCACTGAAAGCCCCGAGCCGCAAAGCCTGATTTCTATTGCGCGGACTGCGGAAGATGACCGAAGCCGGCAGCCTTGCCCGGCGTAGCCTCCGGCAGCACGGCCTTTTCCATTTCAGCACTTCGCATCGGGCGCAGCACATACCAGGCCATCAGCGCAGCGATCGCGTTCATGACGCTGCCGACAATGAACACGGCATGCCAGTTGCCGGTCATTGCCGTGAGCACGCTGGACAGCGGAACCAGCAGCGACGCCGTGCCCTTGGCGGTGTACAGCAGGCCGGCATTGGAAGCAGCGTACTTGGAGCCGAAGGTATCGGCACAGGTCGATGGAAAGAGGCTGTAGATCTCGCCCCAGGCGAAGAACACCATGCCCGTCAGGATCACGAAGGCGACCGGATTGTGGCCGAACTGATACAGCGCCAGGATACCGATCGATTCGATGCCAAAGGCGATCAGCATCGTTTTTTCGCGGCCGATCTGGTCCGACACCCAACCGAAGAAAGGACGGGTCAGCCCGTTGAGCACGCGGTCGATGGCAAGAGCAAACGTGAGTGCGGGCAGCATCAGGCCCATGATGCTGACGGGTACGTCACCGACATGGAAATCCTTGGCAATGGGGCCGAGCTGGGCCGTGGCCATCAAGCCGCCGGCCGCCACCATCACGAACATGACGTACATCACCCAGAACACCGGCGAGCGCAGGACTTCGGACGGCTTGTAGTCGCGCCGGCTCTGCTGCACATTGATCGTGGAGATCGAGCCGCTCTTGGCCAGATTCGACGGTGCTCGCGTCAGCAAGAACGACACGACGAATACGACCACGCCCTGGATGATGCCGAAATACAGGAAGGCCGCTTCATAGCCGCTGCCCTTGATCATGGCCGAGATCGGGAGAATGGTGAGCGCGGAACCTGCACCGAAACCCGCAGCCGTCAGGCCGGCAGCCAGGCCGCGGCGATCTGGAAACCATTTCAGCGCATTGCCAACGCAGGTGCCATACACTGCACCCGCGCCAACACCACTGATCGCAGCAGCGACGTAGAGCAGCGTGAGTGAATCAGCAAAGGAATTGAGCACCCAGCCCAGGCCGCAAAGAATGCCGCCCACCATGACCACCGGGCGCGGTCCGAAGCGGTCGACCAGGTAGCCTTCAATCGGCACGAGCCAGGTTTCAGTCAAAACAAAAATCGTGAAGGCAACCTGTATGGCGGCCTTGCTCCAGCCGTGCTTGTCGGCAATCGGATTCACAAAAAGGGTCCAGCCATATTGCAGGTTGGCAATCATCGCCATGCAGACGATGCCCAAAATAAGTTGTATCCAGCGATGGGCGCTGGATGGCGCGGGGGTGGCCGTGTTGGCGTATGTCATAAATGTCTCCTGTCGTTGTATGCCGTGGAAATTGCAGTTGCAATCGCTGATGCTGTTGTTGTCGGCGGATTGTGAGAGCGGGCGTTTAGAAGCTCCCTTGATCGCGATCAAGTTTGAAAAAACTTTCGCTCATCGCAAAAAAAACGAAAGCTGATTGAAAGAATTGCGCAGCGTTAACCCTCGGCTGCTGCGACGGATTCAATTCACAAGATGAAGGAGTACGGGTGTTGGCAGAGCTGAGCCTGAACACGCAATGCAAGGATCAGCAAACGCCCGGCGTTGCACCGGGCTTGGGAAACATTGAAAGCAAAAAGAGAAACGGCGCAACCGCGTGCGCCGTTGATGGCTGGCGGCGCAAACCGCCCGCAACAATTAACGGGCTCGCAGAGCGCTGATAAAAATAGACAGAGGAGTCGCAGCCATCAACTCACGCAGCAAAAGACGTGTGCGTGCACCGGCTAGAGGCTGGGCAATTTTCGAATACAGAGCGAAGGCGGTCATGATTTTCCTTTGTGACTGACATGGGTATCTTCAGAGGAGATCTTAGGGTAAACCCTAGGTTTCGTCAACTGACCCGCCGCCGGACCGTGCGCCAGCGTCAGCCCACCATGTTGCCCGGCACCACCCACTGGTCAAACTGCTCGGCCGTGACATGGCCAGAGGCGAGCGCCGCATCGCGCAGGCTGCTACCTTCCTTGTGGGCCTTCTTGGCGATGAAGGCGGCCTTGTCGTAGCCGATGTGCGTGTTGAGCGCCGTCACCAGCATCAGCGAGCGGTCAACCAGCTCGGCGATGCGTTCGCGGTTGGGCTCGATGCCAACCGCGCAGTGGTCGTTGAAGCTCACCATGCCGTCGGCCAGCAAGCGCACGCTTTGCAAAAAGTTGTGCGCCACCATGGGCCTGAATACGTTGAGTTCGAAGTTGCCGGACGCGCCGCCGAAATTAATGGCCACGTCATTGCCGAACACCTGCGCTGCCAGCATGGTGACGGCTTCGCTCTGCGTTGGATTGACCTTGCCCGGCATGATGGACGAACCGGGCTCGTTTTCAGGAATGCTGAGCTCACCGATGCCGCTGCGCGGGCCGCTGGCCAGCCAGCGCACATCGTTGGCGATCTTCATCATGCTGGCGGCCAGTGTCTTGAGCGCGCCGTGCGCATGCACCAGGCCGTCCACCGAAGCCAGTGCTTCAAACTTGTTGGGCGCCGTGACAAAAGGCAAACCGGTGAGCACCGCCAGCTCGGCCGCCACCTGTTCCGCATAGCCCTTGGGTGCGTTCAGGCCGGTGCCGACGGCGGTGCCGCCCAGTGCCAGTTCATACAGATGCGGCAAGGCGGCGCGCACATGCTTTTCGCCATGGTCCAGTTGCGCCACATAGCCCGAGAACTCCTGGCCCAAGGTCAGCGGTGTCGCATCTTGCAAATGGGTGCGGCCGATCTTCACAATGCCGTCAAAGTCTTTGGCCTTCATTGCCAAAGTAGCGCGCAACTTCGCAATCGCCGGCAGCAGCTTGTGCGTCATGGCCTCCACCGCAGCCACATGCATGGCGGTGGGAAACACATCGTTGGACGACTGGCTGCGGTTGACGTCGTCGTTGGGGTGCACCAGCCGGCCTTCGCCGCGCTCACCGCCCAGAATTTCACTGGCGCGGTTGGCCAGCACTTCATTGACATTCATGTTGGTCTGCGTGCCGGAGCCGGTCTGCCAGACCACCAGGGGAAATTCGTCCGCATGCTTGCCCGCGATCACTTCGTCCGCGGCTGCCACGATGGCCTTTGTTTTTTTCTCGTCCTGCAGGCCCAACGCATGGTTGACCTTGGCCGACGAACGCTTGACCTGTGCCAGCGCCTTGATGATTTCGCGCGGCTGCTGCTCGCCCGAGATGTCGAAGTTTTGCAAAGAGCGCTGCGTCTGCGCGCCCCAGAGCTTGTTGGCCGGCACTTCAATCGGTCCGAAGGTGTCGCGCTCCGTGCGCGTGGTGGTGCTTGTGGTCATGGAATGTCCTGCGCTGTCAAAAAAATGGATTGAACGCGAAGTATGACCGCAGACGAGAAGAATTCTCATCTGAAGGGTTTTGGTGAAAGCCACCGGCCGCCAGCGGGCCCTGGGCGCGCCCAAGGGCGGATAATTGCGGGGTTTGCCCGAAATCCCCTCAAACGCCCCTCAAAAAACGATCCCCCACGACGACCCCACCATGACCACGATCAAGCAAGCCGACCTCGTTGAATCCATCGCCGCTGCCCTGCAGTACATCAGCTACTACCACCCCACCGACTACATCGCCCACCTGGCACGTGCCTATGAGCGCGAGCAGAGCGCTGCGGCCAAAGATGCGATCGCGCAGATTCTTACCAACAGCAAGATGAGCGCGACCGGCCAGCGCCCGATCTGCCAGGACACCGGCATCGTCAACGTGTTCCTCAAAGTCGGCATGGACGTGCGCTGGGAAGGTTTCACCGGCAGTCTGGACGACGCCATCAACGAAGGCGTTCGCCGCGGCTACAACCATCCCGACAACACCCTGCGCGCCTCGGTGGTGGCCGACCCGCAGTTCGACCGCAAGAACACCAAGGACAACACACCCGCTGTGATCTTCACCGAGCTGGTGCCCGGCAACAAGATCGACATCACCGTGGCGGCCAAAGGCGGCGGCAGCGAAAACAAAAGCAAGATGGTCATGCTCAACCCCGGTGACTCGGTGGTCGACTGGGTGCTGAAAACCGTGCCCACCATGGGCGCCGGCTGGTGCCCGCCCGGCATGCTGGGCATCGGCATTGGCGGCACCGCCGAGAAAGCCGTGCTGATGGCCAAGGAAAGCCTGATGGACGACCTTGACATGTACGAGCTGCAAGCCAAATCGTCTTCGGGCGCCAAGCTGAGCAAGACCGAAGAGCTGCGCCTCGAGCTGTTCGAGAAAGTCAACGCGCTGGGCATTGGCGCGCAAGGCCTGGGCGGCCTCACCACCGTGCTCGATGTCAAGATCAAGATGTACCCGACGCACGCGGCCAGCAAGCCCGTCGCGATGATCCCCAACTGCGCCGCCACGCGCCATGCGCACTTCGTGATGGACGGCAGCGGCCCAGTCTATCTGGACCCGCCTTCGCTGGACCTCTGGCCCAATGTGAACTGGACCCCCGACTACAAGAAGAGCAAGACAGTCGATCTCAACACACTCACGAAAGAAGAAGTCGCCAGCTGGAAGCCCGGCCAGACCTTGCTGCTCAGCGGCAAGATGCTGACTGGCCGCGACGCCGCGCACAAGCGTATTCAGGACATGCTTGCCAGGGGCGAGAAGCTGCCGGTGGATTTCACCAACCGTGTCATCTACTACGTCGGCCCGGTCGATCCAGTGCGCGACGAAGCCGTGGGCCCGGCCGGCCCGACCACCGCCACCCGCATGGACGGTTTCACTGAAATGATGCTGGCCGAGACCGGCCTGATCTCGATGATCGGCAAGTCCGAGCGCGGCCCGGTCGCCATCGAAGCCATCAAGAAGCACAAAAGCGCTTACCTGATGGCCGTCGGCGGAGCCGCCTACCTGGTCAGCAAGGCCATCAAGACCGCCAAAGTAGTGGGCTTTGCCGACCTGGGCATGGAAGCGATCTATGAATTCGACGTGGTCGACATGCCCGTGACCGTGGCGGTGGACGCGGGCGGCACCAGTGCGCACATCACCGGCCCGGCCGAGTGGCAAAAGAAAATCGCCACGGGCGAGTTCAAGAACATTCCCGTCGCGGCCGCGTGACGCAAGGCCAGGCCGAAGCCGACCGGCCGGTCGGCGTGTTCGACAGCGGCGTAGGCGGCCTCAGCGTCTTCAAGGCGCTGCGGGCACAACTGCCCGCCGAAGCTTTCGTCTACCTGGCTGACGCGGGATTTTCGCCCTACGGTGAGCGCGGCGACGCTTTTGTCATTGAGCGTACCCGAGCCATCGTGCGGCAATTGCGTGATGAGCATGCGATCAAGGCGCTGGTGATTGCGTGCAACACGGCGACGGCCGCCGCCATCCACCTCGTGCGAACCGAGCATCCTGATCTGCCTCTGATCGGTATCGAGCCGGCACTCAAACCGGCTGTCGCATTGAGCAAGACACGCCGCATCGGTGTGATGGCGACGCGCGGCACGGTGGCGAGCGCCAAGCTGCGCGCCTTGCACGATTCACTGAAAGGCCAGGCCGAGTTCATCCTGCAACCGTGCGACGGGCTGGCCGACGCGATCCAGAACCATGATGTTGCGCAGATCGACTCGCTATGCGAGCAATACACGCAAGCGATCGGGCTATTCGGCGGCCAACCCGGGCAAGTCGACACCCTGGTGCTGGGCTGCACGCATTACGGCTTCGCGTGGGACACACTGCAAGCGCTGGTGGGTTCCGATGTCCATCTGATTGAAACCGGCGAACCGGTCGCGCGACAGACCCGCCGCCTGCTCGAAGCCGCCGGGCAGCTGCGGCAAGGCGACGCGCCCGGCCGCATCACGCTGCTGACGACGGGTCAGCAAGAGGCGCTGAAGGTAGCCGCACAACGCTGGCTGGGCCTGTAGCAATAGCACCGCAGCGCCGGCTGGACTCACCGGCACTGGTACTCACCGACCCAGTTGTGAGCCCAATCCGTTGAGCAACGGAAGTTATTGCGGCTTCAGTCCCACGTTGCGCGCCAGGGTGCGCCAACGCTCCGACTCCGACCGCAGGAATCCACGCAGTTGATCGCGTGAGGTGCCCTTCATTTCAACGCCCAAAGCGGACATGCGCTCCACCACCTTGAAATCCGACATAGCCGTCAAGAGTTCCAGGCGCAGCCGCTCGGTGACTTCGAGCGGCGTGGTGGCCGGCGCCACCAGCGCCCACCACTGGGCGACGTCCATATTCTTCAAGCCGAGCTCCCCCATCGTCGGCAGGGAGCGCAACACAGGAACGTCCGAGCGCTTGCGGCCCGTCACCGCCAGGGCTTTGACTTTTCCGGAAGCCATCAGGCTGGAGCCGGTTGCCAGCGTGGCGAAGTAGGAGCCCACCTGGCCTGCCGCCAGGTCCACCATGGCCGGCGCGCCGCCGCGGTAAGGCACCATGTTGAACTTGATTTTGGTTTCCTGGGAAAACAGCTCACCCACCAGGTGGCTGATCGATCCCGTGCCGCTGTTCGCCATGGCAGGCGGCCCGCCCTTCGTGGTCGAGGCGGTTTTCAGAAAAGTCTTGAAGTCGGCGTTCTCGGGGCCCATGCCCGTGAACAGCACCATCGGCGATGTACCCACCAGTGTGATCGGCGTGAAATCGCGCAGCATGTCGTAAGGCAGGTTGGCGACGACCGCCGGTGCGTACACGTGCGACAACTCCACAATCGCCAACGTGTAGCCATCGGGCGCCGACTTGGCGGCCTGCTCAATGCCGACGTGACCCGCACCACCCGGCTTGTTATCGACAATCACCGGCTGCTTGAGTCCTTCGCTCAGTCGCTGCGCAAGCACCCGGGTAATCGCGTCAGTGCTGCCGCCCGTTGCCCAGGGAACGATGATTTTGATGGGCTTGTCAGGATAGGCTGCCCACGCTGGTGCAGCGCCAAGCGCCAGGGTAGCCGCGGAACCAGCAAGCAGAGTGCGCCGCTTGATGGGAAAGTTTCGAACTGACATGAATTCTCCTTGCATTGATCTGATACGCCATACGACCCCACCTCCTCTTGGGCATCGTCAGCGTTCGGCGAGCGTACACCGGCGACGACGCAACCGCAGCGTTACCGCACAGTTACTTCATCGTCGTGTGGCTTGTGTCCAACGTTTCGTTACAGGCCTTTTTTTGCCCTGCATCACAACAGCCGCTGATACGCCAAACGTTCTTGCAGAAGTAAATAGAAAGTGAACACATCACCTATGCAAAGGCTTACACACCTGTGGCCGAAGGCCAACGCGAAGCAGCCGGCTCGGCCGCGTTGCGGATCAACCCGAGGTTGGCTTTGAGCATGTCAAACACCTTGCGTGTGACCGGGTTGATGACGTTTTTACGAATGAAAAGGTAATAGTCGAGATCGGGCAACCGCGGCAGGCCGTCGTTGTCTCCGAGCACACGGAGGTCGGGGCCTGCCGTTTCAATGCTGCGCGCGGTCACGCCCAGGCCCGCACGCAATGCGGCCTTGATGCCGATCAAACTGGAGGCGGTGTAACTGGGCGACCATGGGATGCCGGCGGCATCCAGCGCCTCACGTGCCAGGCGGTGAAACACGCTGGGGCCATCTACCAAAATCAGCGGCACCGGCTTGGCGCGGTCATGCACATAGCTGGCCGAACACAGCCACACCGTGGGCGAAGTACGCAGCACCACCCCGTCCAACCCCGGGTCGTTGCGGTTGGAAATCGTCATGTCGATCTCGCCGCGCTTGAGCGACTCCATCAGGAAAGGGCTGCGCCCCACATGGATGTCCAGTTGCAACAGCGGCGAGGCGCGCGCCACTTGCGCCAGCAGCGTAGGCAGCATGGTGTCTGCCACATCGTGCGGCGCACCTATGCGCAGCACGCCCTCCAGGTTGCCCTGCTGCAGGCTGCGCAGCGCGTCGTCGTTGATGGCCAGCAGGTGGCGCGCGTAGTCGAGCAACTTTTGCCCATGCGGCGTCAGGCGCTTGTTGCGGCCCTGCTTTTCAAACAAGGGGTGGCCTATCTGGTCTTCCAGGCGCTGCATCTGCTGCGTCACCGCCGATTGCGTTTTGCCCAGGTGGACCGCCGCACCGGCAAAGCTGTCTTGCTCGTCGATAGCGACCAGGGACCTCAGCAATTCCAGGTCAAGGGTTTTCATTCGAGGACCTCCTGGGCAGCATTTTCATATTACAAATACTAATGTGTTTATCTCAATTTTTGAGTTGTTTCACAAATACGACTTGACTATATTAAGTCCATCAAACCGAAACCCCACTCAGGAAAACGCCCATGAACGCAGCAGCAGAACGCAGCCAGGTGGTTGGCGCCGCCATTCAAAACATTAAGGTTATTGTTGGAAGCGGCGAAGCAAGCCGCCAGTCCCTGGCCAAAGTGCTGGCGGTGCTGAACCAGCTGGCCGGCCGCAAGGAACTTTGGAGCGACGCCGATTTCGCCGCGCCCGTCAGTCCCGAATTGCAGGCGCGCTACCTGATCGCCGAAGACGCCGACAAGAGCTTTGCGCTCTACCTCAACGTGATGCGCCCCGGCAAACGCATCGTGCCGCACAACCACACGACCTGGGCCTGTATCAGCGCCGTGGAAGGCACCGAGATCAACCGCGTGTACGAACGCCAGGATGACGGCTCAGTGCCGGGCAAGGCGCAGCTCAAGGAAGTCAGCTCCGTCGTGGTCGAGCCTGGCACGGGCATCGCACTGATGCCCGAAGACATCCACTCGGTGGAGATCCCGGCCGGCCAGGTGATACGCCACCTGCACATGTACGGCCGCGCGCTTGAAACGCTGAACACGCGCACCGGCTATGACCTGGAAAAAGGCACATACGAAACCATGGGCATCGGCGTGCAGACGCGCCGCTGACTTGCACCTTCCGAACTCCCCATCTCATTCAAATTCCATGACACGTTTTGTAGACGCCGCCACGCTGAAAACCTGGCTGCATGACGGCGAAGAAATCGCCTTGTTCGATGTGCGCGAGCACGGCGAGTACGGCCAGTCGCATTTGTTTTACGGCATCCCCCTGCCCTACAGCCGGCTAGAGCTGGATGCACCGCGCCTGGCGCCGCGCCAAAGTGTCCGGCTGGTGGTCTATGACGGCGACGGCAATGGCGCAGCGCCCCTGGCCGTACGCCGATTCACCGCGCTCGGCTATTCCGATGTGCAGGTGCTCAAAGGCGGCACGGCCGGCTGGCAGGCTGCCGGCTTTGCGTTGTTTGCCGGTGTCAACGTGCCGTCCAAAACCTTTGGCGAGTTGGCCGAGCAGGTCTATCACACGCCCCGCGTCAGCGCGACCGAACTGGCGGCCATGCTGGCGCGGCAGGACGATGTCGTGGTGCTGGATGGGCGTCCGTTCACGGAATTTCGCAAGATGAATATTCCGACGGCGATCAGTTGCCCCAATGGCGAGCTGGCCCTGCGCATCCGCGACCTCGTGCCCAGCGAGAAGACGCACATCGTGATCAACTGCGCGGGCCGCACGCGCAGCATCATAGGCGCGCAGACGCTGATCAACCTCGGCCTGCGCAACCCCGTGTCGGCGCTCGAGAACGGCACCCAGGGCTGGTACCTGGCCGACCTGAAACTTGAACACGGCGGCACGCGCCGTTACCCGGAATCGGCCCAGCCCAGCGAGCCCGCCGGCATGCGTGCGGCCGCCCAGGCCCTGGCAAAACGTTTCGATGTGCCCGTGGTCAACGCGCAGACCGTGCGCGGATGGGCTGGGGATGCGCAGCGCACACTCTTCTTGTGTGACGTGCGCAGCCCCGAGGAATTTGCGCGCGGCAGCCTGCCTGGCGCGCAGCACACACCGGGCGGCCAGCTGATCCAGGCGACCGACCAGTATGTCGGCGTGCGCCGGGCACGGTTGGTGCTGCTCGATACCGACGGCATACGCGCGCTGACCGTGGCCAGCTGGCTGCGCCAGCTGGGCCATGACGCCAGTGTGCTGGACCAGGGCCTAGCCAGCGGCTTGGCCCTGCCCGACGCAACGCCTGCGGCGCTGCCCGCGCTACCTGCCATCAGCGCGCAGGCGCTGTCAGCCGCCCTGACCGACGGCAGCATCGCAGCCATCGACCTGCGACCCAGCATGCAGTTCCGCCAAAGCCATATCGCGGGTTCGCGCTGGTCCATAAGGCCGCACCTCGCGGCGACCCTGGCCGGCGAGCATCGCCCCGTGGTACTGATTGCCGATGAGCCCGCCGTCGCGGCCTGTGCGGCCGTTGACCTTCAGGCATTGGGCCTGAAGGTCAGCCTGCTCGAAGGCGGCGTAGACGCCTGGCGTGCCGCCGGCCTGCCGGTCGAGGCAAATGAAAACATTCCAGCCGACAGCGACTGCATCGACTACCTGTTCTTCGTACACGACCGGCACGACGGCAACAAAGAGGCCGCCCGCCAGTACCTGGCTTGGGAAGTCAACCTGATCGGGCAGCTCGACGCGCTTGAGCTGAAGGCCTTTCAACTGCCGGATGCCGCAGCCACACACACGGCCACCTAGCCTCCTGCCTGTACAGCCCTTCGCTCTTCCTCACTGTTCGCATTTGTCCAAATTCATTCTGGAGCCCCCATGCTTGCCAAACTGAAATTCACCGCCGCCTCACTTTGCTGCGTCTTGCTCACCGTGCACGGCGCCGCGTCGGCACAGCCCATGCCGCAGATCGGCGGCTTCCCGAACCAGGCCATCAAGTTTGTCTCGCCCTTTCCGGCCGGCGGCGGCAATGACGCCACGACGCGCTTTGTGACCAGCCGCCTGTCCGACATCACCGGCCAGAGCGCCATCGTCGACAACCGTGGCGGCGCCGGCGGCAACATAGGCGCCAAGGCCGTGGCCGACGCCAAACCCGACGGCTACACCGTTCTGACGGGTCAGGTGTCGCTGATGGCCGTTAACCCGACGCTGTATGCCTCGCCCGGTTTCGATCCGCTGAAGAACTTCCTGCCCATCACGCAGATCAACGCGGCGCCGCTGGTCCTCGTCGTGGCCAGCAACTCGCCTCTTAAAAACTTTGCCGACCTGGCCGCACAAACCAAAGCTCCCGGTGGACGGGTCACCTATGCAACGCCCGGCAATGGCACGCTCTCGCACCTTGTCGGTGTGGTGCTGGAAAAGGACAGCGGCATCAGCATGACCCATGTGCCCTACAAGGGCGCAGCTCCGGCCATCACCGATCTGCTGGGCGGCCAGGTGGACGTGCTCGTCACTTCCACTGCCTCGGTGTCCAGCTTCATCCAGAACGGCAAGATGCGTGCGCTGGCCGTCACCAGCCCGCGCCGCATCGGCGTGTTCACCAAGGTCCCGACGCTGGAGGAGCTCGGCTACCGTAACACCACTTTCGAAGACTGGTACGGCTTTTTCGCGCCAGCCGGAACGCCCCCTGAGCGCGTGGCCTACCTGCATGCGAGCATCGTGCGCTCCCTCAAGTCGCCGGAAGTCAGCAAGCTGATCACCGACGGCGGCAGCGAAGTGGTAGGCAACACGCCGGCAGCTTTTGCCGCGCAGCTCAAGGAAGACATCGCCCGCTGGTCGCGTGTCGTCAAGCTTTCAGGCGCCAAGCTAGACTGAGCCGTCATTCATCAAGGCGCTACCGACATGAACAAAAAATCGCCACCGGCCACTTCACCTTCCACCCAGTCCCCCCTGACCCGCCTGGTCCACGCGGGCAAGCAGCCCGCCTATGACGGCGGCCGGCCGGTCAACCCGCCCGTGGTGCGTGCCAGCACCGTGCTGTTCGACAGCACGGCGCACCAGCGCGAAATGCGCCTCAAGCGCGGCGAAGAGCGCGTGTTCACCTACGGGGCCCGCGGCAACCCGACCAATTACGCACTGGAAGACGTGGTGAGCGAACTCGAAGGCGCTTACCGCACGCGACTGTTCCCCACGGGCCTGGCCGCTATCGCGATGACGCTGCTGGCCTACCTCAAGCCCGGCGACCATGTGTTGATGTCGGACTGCGTCTACGAACCGGCGCGCAAGCTGGTGGACTCATTCCTCACGCCCTACAACATCCGGTGCACTTTTTTTGCAGCCGACGGCAGCGACGTGGGAGAAAAAATCGAACCCGGCACGCGCATGATTTACACCGAGTGCCCGGGCTCGCTCGTCTATGAAATGTGCGACCTGCCGCGCCTGGCGGAAATCGCGCATGCCCGGGGCCTGCTGCTGGTGGCCGACAACACCTGGGGCTCCGGCTCCCAGTACCGGCCGCTGGCGCTGGGCGCCGACGTGTCTGTCATGGCCGCCACCAAATACCTGTCGGGCCACTCCGACGTGATGATGGGCACCGTAGCGACGACGCGGGATGCCTGGCAGGCGCTGAACGAACGCAGCGACGCCTTCGGCATGACGGTCAGCCCTGACGACGCCTACCTGGTGCTGCGCGGCGTGCGCAGCATGGCCGCGCGCCTGGCGCTGCATGAGAGCCACGCCTTGAAGGTCGCGGCCTGGCTGCAAACACGCAGCGAAGTCGCGACGGTGTTCTGCCCGGCCCTGCCAAGCCACCCGGGCCACGCCCTGTGGCAACGCGACTGCAAGGGCACCAACGGCTTGCTGTCTTTCGAACTGCAACACAGCTTCGACCAGGCCGCCGCCGAACGGCTGATCGACGGCCTGCAGCTGTTCGGCCTGGGCGCATCATGGGGCGGTTATGAAAGCCTGGTGACGCTGACCAACATGCGCAATGCCCGCAGCGTGACCGACTGGTCGGGCCATGGCCAGATCATCCGGCTGCACATCGGGCTCGAAGACCCGGCCGATCTGCTGGCCGATTTGCAGCAGGGCTTTGCCGCGCTGCAAGCCTGACCCCCGGGGGCCTTGAGCCCCTTACCCTCGCGCGCCCCACGGCGCCTTTCACTTTGCCTTTTCCCACGAGGTTTGCACGACCATGCTCAGCGCTGCGCGTCCCTGGCTTCTTCGCACCCGCAGCCTGTGGCCAGGCCTGGCCCTGCCACTGCTCATCATGTTGGGCGCGACCTTCCTCTCCGAACACTACGGGGGCCCGCAATTGCTGTACGCCCTGCTGTTCGGCCTGGCTTTTCACTTCCTCTACCAGGACGCGCGCTGCCGGCCCGGCATCGAGTTCTGCGCCAAAACCCTGCTGCGCATCGGCGTGGCCTTGCTGGGTGCGCGCATCACGCTCTCGCAAATCGGGCATCTGGGTGTCGGGCCGCTGGCCACTGCGGTGTTAGGCATTGGCAGCACGATCGCCTTGGGCGCCTGGTTGGCGCGGCGCTTTGACCTGAAGACCGATTTCGGCCTGCTCTGCGGTGCGGCTGTTTCCATTTGCGGCGCCTCCGCGGCGTTGGCCGTCGCGGCCGTCATGCCCAAGACCGAAGAGAACGAGCGCTACACGCTGTTGACCGTGGTTGGCGTCACCGGCCTCTCGACACTGGCGATGGTTGTTTTTCCGCTGCTGGCCAAAGGCTTGCGGCTGGACGACACCGGCGCCGGCATCTTCCTGGGCGGCACCATCCATGACGTGGCGCAGGTCGTCGGCGCCGGCTTGATGATGTCGCATGAGACCGGCGACGTAGCGGTGATCGTCAAGCTGTTTCGCGTCACGCTGCTGGTGCCCGTGGTGGCGGTGCTGGCCTGGTACTGGCGGCGCAACAGCAGCACCGGCGATGCCGGACGGCGGGCGCCGCTGCTGCCTTTCTTTCTGGTCGGCTTCATGGCACTGGTGCTGGCCAACAGCGTGGGCATGGTCACGCCCCGGCTCAACGAAGCGCTGGGCCAGGTGTCGCGCGCATGCCTTGTGGTCGCCATTTCGGCGCTGGGCATCAAAACCTCGTTCGAGGAACTCGTCAAGCTCGGCTGGCGTCCCATGGCCTTGATGCTGCTGGAAACCTTGTGGCTGGTCGCCGTTTTTACGGTGTACCTGTGCCTTGTCCGGTGACGCGCGAACCGGTAGTTGCTATTATTTTTATAGCGCAATGCCCATACACCTAAAGGGCTAGAGGCCTAAAAATCTTAAATTTTCAAGCCAGCAGGCAAGCCGCTTCGGTCTGGTCATCCAGGCGGCGAAGCGGCGGTATCTCTTCGGCACAGCGCGCGATGGCCACGGGGCAGCGCGTGCGGAACACGCATCCTGAGGGCGGGGACATGGGCGACGGCAAGTCACCCTGCAGCAACTGGATCACCTTCTTGCGCTCCAGCGCCGGGTCGGGAATCGGGATGGCCGACAGCAGCGCTTGCGTGTAGGGGTGGCGCGGCGCGGCATACAGAGCCTTCTTCTTCGCCACTTCCATTTCATGCCCGAGGTACATCACCAGGATGCGGTCGCTGATGTGTTTGACGACGGCCAGGTCATGCGCGATGAAAATCAGCGCGAGGCCCATGGACTTTTGCAAGGCCTTGAGCAGGTTGATGATCTGCGCCTGGATCGACACGTCCAGCGCCGACACCGGCTCGTCGCAGATGATGAGCTTGGGCTCCAGGATCAGCGCCCGGGCAATGCCGATGCGCTGGCACTGGCCGCCTGAAAATTCGTGCGGGTAGCGATTGATCTGCTGCGGCATCAGGCCGACGCGGCCCATCATCGCCTTGACGCGCAGCATCACCTCGGCCTCGGGCATGCGCGGGCGGTGAGTGCGCAGGGGCTCGGCAATGATTTGCGCGATGGTCATGCGCGGGTCCAGCGAGGCCAGCGGATCCTGAAAGATCATCTGGATGTCGGCCCGGGCGGCCAGCCAGGCCTGCGAGGAGGCGCTCGTCATCTCCTGCCCCATCCAGACAATGCTGCCCGCGGTGGCCGGGATCAGGTTCAGCACGGCGCGCGCCAAGGTGGATTTGCCGCAACCCGACTCCCCCACCACACCCAGCGTTTCGCCCGCATGGATGTCGAAGGAAATGCCGTCCACGGCTTTCAGGGTACGGGCCGCGGACCAGGGCCAAGCCCCGCCGCTTTTGATCTTGAAGTGCACCTTCAGGTCGCGCACCGACAGAATGGGTTGGGCTGCATCACGCATGAACAGCCCCTTTCGCCGCAAGTTCGGCCACAGCTTCGCTTGATCGATGGCAGGCTCTGAATACCGCCGGGTTGTGCGAGGCAGGCAGCAATGCGGGCATCACGTCCCGGCACTGGTCATCGGCCAGCGTGCAACGCTCACTGAACGGGCAACCTTTGGGCAGCCGCGCCATATTGGGCGGGGCACCGGGGATAGCGACCAAGGCTTCGTCATCGGCGTCCAGTCGCGGTATGGCGCCCAGCAGGCCCACGGTATAGGGATGGGAGGCGCCATAAAAAATGCTGTCGGCGCTGCCCTGCTCCATCACGCGGCCGCCATACAGCACCATCACCTCGTCGCACAAACCGGCCACCACGCCCAGGTCGTGGGTGATCATGATGATTGCGGTGCCGAAGTCGCGTTGCAGGTCACGCAGCAAGGCGATGATCTGCGCCTGCACCGTCACGTCCAGCGCCGTGGTGGGTTCATCGGCGATCAGCACTTCGGGCTCGCACAGCAAGGCCATGGCGATCATCACGCGCTGGCGCATGCCGCCTGAGAATTCGTGCGGGTACATGGTGATGCGGCGCGCGGCCTCCGGAATCTTGACGGCATCGAGCAGTTGCACCGATCTGGCGCGAGCGGCCTTGCGGTCCAGGCCTTTGTGAAACTGCAGCACCTCGGTCATCTGCCTCTCTACCGTCAGGTACGGATTCAGCGAGGTCATCGGGTCCTGAAAGATCATGGCCACGCGGTTGCCGCGTATCTTGTTGAGCTCGGCCGGCCTCATGGCCAGCAAGTCCTGGCCTTTGTACAAGGCCTGGCCGGTGGCCTTGCCATTGCTGGCGAGCAAACCCATCATGGCCAGCACGCTCTGGCTTTTGCCGGAACCGCTTTCGCCGACGATACCCAGCGTCTGGCCGCGATCGAGTGCGAAGTTGATGCCGTTGACGGCATAGACCAGTCCGTCCTGGGTCTGAAACTGCACGCCGAGGTTGTTGACTTCAATGAGGCTCATGGCGTGGCTCAGCGTTCTTTGGGGTCCAGCGCGTCGCGCAGGCCGTCCCCGATGTAGTTAAAGCAGTAGAGCGTCAGCGACAGCAAGCCGGCCGGAAACAGCAGCATCCACGACGAAACTTCCATGACAGAGGCGCCGTCGTGAATCAGCACGCCCCAGCTCGTCATCGGCTCCTGGATGCCGAGCCCCAGAAAAGACAGCACGGACTCCACCAGGATCACGGCCGGCACGGTGACGGTGGTGTAGATGACCACGATGCCCAGGAGATTGGGAACGATGTGCTGGAAGATGATGCGCCGCGTCGGCACACCCAGCGCGCGCGCCGCTTCAATGAACTCCTTGGACCGCAGCGAGAGCGTCTGGCCGCGCACCACGCGCGCCATGTCCATCCAGGAGAACACCGTGATGGTGATCACCACCAGGTAAAAGGCCCGCCCGAGGATGGTCACCATGAGGATGGCGATCAGCAGGTAAGGCACGGCATACATCATGTCGACAACGCGCATCATGAAGGCGTCTACCCTGCCGCCTATAAAGCCCGCCGTCGCGCCCCACACGATGCCCAGCGTGACGGCCGAGAGCGTCGCCAGGAAACCCACCAGCAGCGATACCCGGCCGCCCACCAGGCTGCGCACCAGCAAGTCGCGGCCCGACTCATCGGTGCCGAAAAAATGCCAGCCCTTGAGCATGGGCGGCAGGCTCATCGCGTCCCAGTCGGCGGCGTCAAAAGCATTGGGCAGCAACCAGGGGCCGACGACACAGCACACGGTGATGAGGGTCAACAGACAGAGGCTGAACACCGCCGCCTTGTTGCGCAGGAAACGCCCGCGCGCATCGGCCCAGGGGCTGCGCCCCTGGATATCCGCGGCGGCGGACTCTACCGCGCGGCCGAGGGCGGCGACCAGCTGGTCCTGTTTGTCTTTGTTTTTGAAAAGCATGAGAATTTGCGCCCGCACTCAGTACCGGATCTTCGGGTCGAGCAAGGCGTAGGCCAGATCGACCAGCAGGTTCAGCGTGACGGCGATCACAGTCACCAGCACGACCAGCCCCAGCACCAGCGTGTAGTCGCGGTTGGCGGCGCCGTTGACGATCAGCTTGCCGATGCCCGGCAGGGAGAACACCGACTCGGTCACGATGGCCGAGGTGATGGATGAAATCGCCAGGGGGCCGATGACGGACACCACCGGCAGCAGCGCGGGCTTGAAGGCGTGGCGCAGGATGACGGTGCGCATGGGCAGGCCTTTGGCGCGCGCGGTGCGGATGAAGTTGCTGTGCATCACCTCAATCAGGCTGCCGCGCATGACACGCCCGATGGTGGCGACGTTGATGAAGATCAGCAGCAGCATGGGCAGCACCATGAAGCGCGGTGAAAAGTCGTCCCAGCCCCCGGCCGGCGCCACCTTGAGCCAGACGGCGAACACCAGGATCAGCACCGGGCCGATCACGAAGGAAGGGAACACATGCCCGGCATTGCCGAGCAGCATCACCCCGTAATCAACCGCACTGTTCTGGCGCAGGGCAGCCACGGTGCCAAGAAACACGCCGACAAACAGCGAGATGACGATGGCGCCCCCGCCTATTGCCGCAGACACCGGCAGCGCCTTGGCCACCAGCTCGTTGACCGACCAGTCGGCATAACGGAACGAGGCGCCCAGATCGCCGTGCAGCAGGCTGTTGAGGTAATACAGGTACTGCTGCCACAGCGGCAAGTCGAGGTGGTACTTGGCCTGCAGGTTGGCCAGCACCGCCGCGGACACCTTGCGTTCGTCGTCGAAAGGCCCGCCGGGCGTGCCGTGCAGCAGGAGGTAGCAGACGGTGACAACGGCCAGCAAAGTGGGAATCGTCGCCAGGATGCGCCTGAAGGTGTAGGACCACATGAGGGATATCTCCGGCTAGGTCGATGTCAGTGGGAGCGCATGAACGCGTGGGCCAGGCACAGCTTAGCCCTGAAAGGCCTGCGAGGCATCAGAAAAAACGTGGAAGCGGTAAAAAGCAGATCAAGGACAGGCAGGCGCACGGCGGCGCCCACCATCCGGACATCAATGCTTGATGATGTAGAGGTCCTTGCCGCGATAGCGGTCCAGTGCATTGGTAGTCGAGTAACCGCCCACATAAGGCTTGACCAGGCGGGGCACGGTGTATTGCAGCAAAGGGATGATCGGGTAGTCTTCCATGATCATCTTGGCGGCCTGCGTCAGCAACGTCTTGCGCTTGGCCGGGTCCATCGACTGGTTGCCCTCGTCGATCAGCGCGGACGCCTTGCGGTTGCAGCTGTTGTGGTAGTTCTGGTCTGAATCGCACTGCACCAGCGTCAACCATGTGGTGGCGTCGTTGTAGTCGGCAATCCAGCCGTTGCGGGCGATCTGGTAGTCCTTGTCGGTGCGCTTTTTGATGAGCACCTTGAACTCCATCGCTTCGAGTTCAACGTCCAGGCCCAGCTTGGTCTTCCACTCGGAGGCCGCGAAGATGGCCATTTTCTTGTGGTAATCGCTGGTGTTGTAGGAGAACTTGAGCTTGGTGCCGGCAGGAAGGTTGGCTTCCTTGAGCAGCTTCTTGGCTTCAGCGATCCGCTTGTCGGCAGGCCACTTGGCCCAGTCGTAAGAGGTGACGTCGGCGCCCGAGGTGCCTTTGACGATCACGCCGTAAGCCGGCGTCTGGCCGTCGGCCGTCACGCGCTGCGCGAGGATGTCGCGATCCAGCGCCATCGACAGCGCCTTGCGCACGCGGATGTCTTTGAGCGCCGGGTCGGCACTGTTAAGCGAGTAATAACGCAAACCCAGCATGTCGGTATTGCGGATTTCCTTGGGGTACTGGGCCTTGTACTTGTCGAAGGTGCCGGGCGGCAACTGGTAGACCCAGTCGTTCTCGCCGGACTCATAAAGCTTCACGTCGGCGTTGCCGTCTTCAACCGAGAGGTAGGTGAGCTTGGTGAGCTGGACATTCTTCGCGTCCCAGTAGGTCGGGTTCTTGACCAGGATGATCTTGCTGTTGACCTGCCAGTCCTTCAGCGAGAAGGCGCCGTTGTTCACCATGTTGGCGGGCCGGGTCCAGTCTTTGCCGAATTTTTCGATGGTGGCTTTGTGCAGGGGCGCGAGCTGGGGGTTGGAGACAACTTCGGGCAAGAAGCCGACCGGGAAAGGTGTTTTGATCTCCAGGGTGTAGGCATCGATCGCCTTGACGCCAAGTTCGGTGACGGGCTTCTTGCCCTCAATGATTTCTTTGGCATTGAGCAGGAAAACGCCGTAAGTCGAAGCGTATTTGGAGGCGGTCGCCGGGTCGACGAAACGGCGCATGCTGTAGATGAAGTCTTCGGCCGTCACCGCGTCGCCGTTGGACCACTTGGCGTTCTTGCGCAGCTTGAAGACCCAGGTCAGGGGGTCCATCTGCTTCCAGCTCTCTGCCACGGCGGGGACGATCTTGCCGTTCTGGTCGGCGGCGGCCAAGCCTTCGAACATATCGCGGATGACATTGTTGGCCGGAACGCCGGTCGCCAGCGCGGCGTCCAGGGTTTCAGGCTCGGAGCCGTTGTTGCGGACCAGCTCCTGCGTGTCATGCAATTTCACGCCTGCGGGCACCGTGGCCGCAGCGGCCAGGCCGGCCGAGGCCAGCAGCATGGCGCTGGTCAGCGCCTTCATCGTCCAGTTTGAGTTCATGCTTGTTGCACTCCCGAATAAAAGTTTGGCGGGCTTGTGGCCCGCCATGGTTGATCGAATACCTCACTGCCCAAGGAGGAAACCCCGGCGTTTGGCCTGTCAGTCGGCGCGAATATAACGCCGCCTCACACCTAGCCCCGTAGGGAGTAACCCTTTTGCAATTACCGTGCCTCATCGCGGCAAGCAGGGGCACCGGCAAAGGACGGATACATTCCGCCACACTTCCTCACAACTGAACGAGGCAAAGCGGAAGGCTGCACGGAGGAATTGCCGGGGTGCCTTCGGGCAAGGCCGTGCATATGGCTCCACCTTGCCGGCCGGCCATGCTGCGCCGTGTGAGCACCGTGTGCCCTGGTTGCCGCTGTATCACTGCCGCTACTCACATCGCTATTATTTTGATAGCTGGCCGCGCCTGTATCCATTGGGCCGGCCCGAAATCATGCATGAATCCGCGCAGGGCGAGGTTTGAATCGCCCTTCTCTTCGATGATTTATGCTTCAATGTGCTTCCAGCCCAATATCAGCGTGCACTGTCAGCTACAAAATTTATAGCACTTTCCGTTCACGGGTTGGCGATGCAGGGCACCCGCAATCGTTCCAGGAGAACCGCTCATGACCACAGCCGCACCCCTTGAGGCGCACCACGTGCCGTCGGATTTTTCGGACGCATTTGCCTGGCGCGCGACCCGTTTCCTGCGTTTTCTGGCCGACACTTTTTTTGCCGGCCGCTACGGCAACCGGGCCGTCGTGCTGGAAACCGTGGCTGCCGTGCCCGGCATGGTGGGCGGGGCGCTCGTGCACCTGAAATCCCTGCGCAGCATGATCGATGACGAAGGGTGGATTCGCACGCTGCTGGATGAGGCCGAAAACGAGCGCATGCACCTGATGACCTTTATCCACATCGCCAAGCCGAGCCAGTTCGAGCGCTGGATGGTGATGCTGACACAGGGGATTTTCTACAACCTCTTTTTCCTGCTCTACCTCGTGTCGGCACGCACGGCGCACAGGCTGGTTGGCTACTTTGAAGAAGAGGCCGTCTACAGCTACACCGAGTACCTCGCAGGCATCGACGCCGGGCAGTACGAAAACGTGGCTGCGCCGCAAGTGGCCATCGACTACTGGAAGCTGGCGCCTGATGCACGCCTGCGCGAGGTGATTCTGGCGGTGCGCGATGACGAAGCGGGTCACCGCGACGTCAATCACGATTTTTCGAATCAGCTCAAGGCCAGGGCCTGAAACCCCGGGCTCGCTCCCGGCTCAGCGACTGAGCTGGGTGTCTGCCCTCAGGCTCAAGGCTTCCTCGGGCGGCTCTTTCCAGCCGCCACCCAGCGTCTTGTACAACGTGACCTGGCTTTGCAACTGGGCCAGGCGGGTTTGCACCACGGCCTGGCGCGCGGCGAACAGCGAGCGCTGTGCATCGAGCTGGTCCAGGTAGCTGGCAACGCCGTTCTGGTAGCGCAAATCAGCCAGCTTGAAGCGCGTGGCTTCGGCGTTGGCCTGGGCTTGCTGGGCGCGCAACTGCTCGCCCAGGGTTGCGCGGCCGGCCAGCGCGTCAGACACCTCACGAAAGGCCGTCTGGATGGCCTTCTCGTACTGCGCCACGGCAATGTCGCGGCCGGCGTTGGCTGAGTCCAGCCCCGCGCGGTTGCGGCCAGCGTCAAAGATCGGGAGGATCAATTGCGGCGCCATCGTCCAGCCGTAAGAGCCGCTCTTGAAGAGGCCCGACAAATGCGAACTGGCGCTGCCGGCCGATGCGGTGAGCGAGATGCGCGGGAAGAACGCCGCGCGGGCCGCGCCGATGTCGGCGTTGGCAGACAGCAACTGCTGCTCTGCCTGGCGGATATCGGGGCGCCGGGTCAGCAAGTCGGAAGGCAGGCCTGCCGGCACATCCACCATCATCGGTGCATCGGCCAGGCCCTTGCCGGCCGGCAAGGCCACCGCCAGGTCACCCGTGAGGGGCTGACCCAGAAGCAAGGTCAGGGCGTTCTGGTCCAGCGCGCGCTGGCGCACCTGCTGCGCCAGCGAAGCACGGGCCGCTTCGGTCAGCGACTCGGCCTGCCGGAAGTCCAGCTCGGATGCCACGCCATTGTCAAAGCGCAGCTTGCTCAGCTTGAAGGACTCCTCGCGCGTAACCAGTGTTTGCTGCGTGATGGCCAGCAGTTCTTCATCGGCCAACAGACTGAGGTAGCTGTTGGCCACGGCGGCGATCAGGCTGATCTGGGTGGTCTTGCGCCCTTCTTCGGTCGCCAGGTACTGCGCCAGTGCCGATTCTTTCAGGCTGGAGACCCGGCCGAAAAAGTCGAGCTCATAGGACGTCATCAACAAGCCGCCGGTGTAGGCGCTGGTAATGCTGCCGTTGCCATTGGCGTTGGGCTGGCGTGAGCCGGTGATGCCGGCGTTGATCGTGGGGAACTGGTCGGCGCGGCGAATCTGGAACTGCGCGCGGGCCTGCTCGATATTGAGCACCGCGATGCGCAGGTCACGGTTGTTGCGCAGCGCGGCGTCGATCAGCAGGCGCAGCTTGGGGTCGCTGAAAAACGCCTGCCATTCGATGTCGGCGGCGGCGGGCGCAGCAGCCGCTGCCGGCGTGGATACAGCCGGCGCCTGGGCTGAGCCGGCCACCCAGTTGGTGGTGGCAGGCCACTCGGCGGCCACAGGGGCCGCCGGGCGTTCGTACTTCGGGATCATCGAGCAGCCGGCCAGCATCGCCGCCGCGCTCAGCGTCAGAAGTTGTGGGAGCCTTGTCTTAGTCATGGGCCTTGCCTTCATTTTCTTCTTCTCCGGTGATGCCCGCCGCTTTGGCGTGCTCGGAGTACATCCTGTTCTGGCGTTCGCTGCCCTTGAAGAGGCCGCGCACCACCACGAAGAACACCGGAACAAAAATCACCGCGAGAGCCGTGCCGGTGATCATGCCGCCGATCACGCCGGTGCCGATGGCGCGCTGGCTGGCAGAACCGGCGCCAGAGGCCAGCACCAGGGGCAGCACACCCAGGCCAAAGGCCAGCGAGGTCATGACGATGGGGCGGAACCGCAGGTGGGCTGCGGCCAGCGCCGACTCGATCACGCCCTTGCCCTGGGCTTGCAGGTCTTTGGCGAACTCGATGATCAGAATCGCGTTCTTCGCAGACAAGCCGATGATGGTGATCAGGCCCACCTGGAAGTACACGTCGTTCGCATAGCCGCGGAACAAGGTAGCCAGCAGCACGCCGATCACGCCCAGCGGCACGACCAGAATCACCGCCAGCGGAATGCTCCAGCTTTCATACAAGGCAGCCAGGCACAGGAACACCGCCAGGATGGCGAAGCCATAGAGCAAGGTGGCCTGCGAGCCGGCGAGCTTTTCTTCGCGCGACTGGCCGGTCCATTCAAAGCCGAAGCCTTGCGGCAGCTGCGCGGCGAGCTTTTCCATCTCGGCCATCGCCGCGCCCGTGCTGTAGCCGGGTGCTGCGCTGCCACCAATGCGCATCGCGGGGTAGCCGTTGTAGCGCACAGTCTGCATCGCGCCGGTGATCCAGCGTGTGGTGGCAAATGCCGAGAGTGGCACGGGCTGGCCGCGGCTGTTGCTGGCGTTGAGCTTGAGGAGGTCGTCCGGTTGCATGCGCGAAGGCGCATCGGCTTGCACCACCACGCGCTGTAAACGCCCCTGGTTCGGGAAGTCATTCACGTAGCTGGAGCCCAACGCGGTCGACAGGATCGAGTTGATCGAATCAAACGGCACACCCAGTGCATTGGCCTTGTCGCGGTCGATGTCGATCTGCAGCTGCGGCGCATCTTCCAGGCCGTCGGGGCGCACCTGCGTGAGCACCTTGCTCTTGGACGCCGTGCCCAGCAACTGGTTGCGCGCGTTGACAAGCGCCTGGTGGCCCGCACCGGAACGGTCTTGCAGCCGGAAGCTGAAGCCTGAAGCCGTGCCCAATTCGGGAATCGGGGGCGGGCTGAGCGGAAAGATGAACGCATCGCGCACACCCATGAGCGCACCGAAAGCGCGCCCGGCAACAGCGCCGGCCGAGTGTTCCTCGCCGTCGCGTTCTTTCCAGTCCTTGAGCGTCACGAACGCGAGTGCCGCATTCTGGCCCTGGCCCGAGAAGCTGAAGCCGAGCACACCGACCATGCTTTCGACTTCAGGCTGCTTGAGCATGAAACCTTCAACGGTCTGCATCACCGAGAGCGTGCGTTCGTACGTCGCGCCGGGGGGCAGTTGCACGTTCACCAGCAGGTTGCCTTGGTCTTCGTTGGGCAGAAAGGACGTCGGCAAGCGCAGGTACACCACCGCGACCGCACCGATGATGGCCACGTAAATGATGAGGTAGCGAGCAGCACGTTTGAGGATTCGCGCTACCACGCTTTCGTAGCTTTTGGCAGTGCGCGAAAAGCCCCGGTTGAACCAACCGAAAAAGCCGGTCTTGGCGTGATGGTGCCCGGCCTCAACCGGCTTGAGCAGCGTGGCGCAAAGCGCCGGCGTAAGCGACAGGGCCATAAAGGCGGAAAAGGCGATGGACGAAACCATCACGGCAGAGAACTGGCGGTAGATATTGCCGGTTGAGCCCGCAAAGAACGCCAGCGGCACGAACACGGAGATCAGCACCACCGTCACGCCGATGATGGCGCCGGAGATTTGCTGCATGGCCTTGCGCGTCGCTTCCAGCGGCGGCAGGCCTTCCTCGGTCATGATGCGCTCGACGTTTTCGACCACCACGATTGCATCGTCCACCACGATACCGATGACCAGCACCATGCCGAACATGGTCAGCACGTTGATCGAAAAGCCCAGCGAGAGCAGCGTGGCAAAAGTGCCGAGCAACGCGATGGGCACCACGATGGTAGGGATGATGGTGTAGCGCCAGTTCTGCAGGAACAGGAACATCACCAGAAACACCAGCGCTACCGCCTCAAACAGGGTCTCGGCGACCTGCGAGATCGAGATTTTGACGAAGCGCGAGCTGTCGTAAGGAATATTCCACTTCATGCCCTGGGGGAAGAAGCGCTCAAGCTCGGTCATCTTGTCACGCACGGCCTTGGCCGAAGCCAGGGCATTGCCGCTGGGCGCGAGCTGAACGCCGATACCGATGGCCTGCTTGCCGTTCAGGCGTGCCGAGGTCGCGTAGGACTGGCCACCCAACTCGATGCGCGCCACATCCTTGAGGCGTACGGTCGATCCGTCGGTGTTGGCGCGCAAAACGATGTTGCCGAACTGCTCAACGTTGGCGAGCTGGCCGTTGACCACCACGGTGGCCGCAATGCCCTGCCCTGCCACGTTCGGACGGTCGCCAATGCTGCCGGCCGACACCTGCGCGTTTTGCGCGCGGATGGCGTTGTTGACGTCGTTGGCCGACAGGCTGTAGCCCGTGAGCTTGGCCGGGTCCAGCCAGATGCGCATGGCGCGCTCGCTGCCGAAGAGCTGGGCCTGGCCGATGCCTTTGACACGCTGGATCTCGGGCACGATGTTGCGTGAAGCGTAGTCGCCGAGCGCGATGGGGTCGTGCGCAGGATTGTCAGACGACAGCATGATGAACAGCAGGAAGTTGGCGCGCGATTTATCAACACGCACACCTTGCTGCGTCACGGCCGCCGGCAGGCGCGGTGCGGCGCGCGACAGGCGGTTTTGCACGTCGACCTGCGCCAGTTCGGCATTGGTGCCGGGCTCAAAGCTCAGCGTGATGCTGCCGGTGCCGTCCGCTTGCGCGACCGACTCCATGTAGATCAGACCGGGCGAGCCGTTCATTTCGCGCTCGATCACCGACAGCACGCTGTCTTCCAGTGTCTGGGCTGACGCGCCCGGATAGGCGGTGTTGACCACGATGGCGGGCGGCGCCACCGGCGGGTACTGCGCGATCGGCAGCTGCGTGATCGCCACGCCGCCGACCACCAGGATGAACAAGGCAATCACCCAGGCAAAGATCGGCCGATCAATAAAAAACTTGGCCATGTACTGGGCTCCTTACTTCGCTGCCGAGGATGCTGCAGATGCGCCAGGCGCTGCGGCTTTGGCTGCGCCGGATGCCGGCGCTGCCGGGGACGAAGCCGCGCCGGCAGGCGGGGTGGCTCCAGGCGGCTGCCATGGCACGGGCTTCACGGGAGCGCCGGGCTGCATCTTCTGGAAGCCGTCCACGACGACCTGCTCGCCGGTCTTCAGCCCATCAAGCACCACCCACTGGTTGCCTTGGGCAGAGCCGATCTTGATGTTGCGCGGGCTGACTTTGCCGTCGGCGCCGACCACCATGACGGAGTCGCCCTGGTTGGTGCGCGTCACAGCTTGCTGGGGCAAGGTGATCGCGTTGGTGGCTTGCGCCTGCTCCAGACGCACGCGCACGTAGAGGCCCGGCAACAACTGGCCGCCCGGGTTGGGGACTTCAGCGCGCAGAGTCACCTGCCCGGTCGTGGAGTCGACTGTCAGATCGGAAAACAGCAAGCGCCCGGGCCTGGCATATTCAGTGCCGTCTTCGAGCACGATGCGTACGCTGGCCGCATCGGCGCCGCTGGCGCGCTTGAACTGGCCGCTTTCCATCGCGGCGCGGAGCTTCATCACCTCCGTGGCGGACTGTGTGAAGTTGACATACATCGGGTTGATCTGCTGGACCACCGCCAATTGCGTCGCTTCACCCTGCCCGACCAGCGCGCCTTCGGTGACCAGTGCGCGGCCAATGCGGCCGGAGATCGGGGACGTCACGGCGGCATAGCCAAGGTTGATACTGGCCGTCTGCACATTGGCCTTGCCCACCGCCACGTCGGCTTCGGCCTGCTTCTGAGCCGCCACGGCGTTGGCATATTCCTGCTTGCTGATGGCGTTCGCCTCCACCAGCGGCTTGTAGCGCTCGGCCAAGGCAGCGGCTTGCGCCAGGTTGGCTTCGGCGCGTGCCTGACCGGCTTTTGCACTGGCGGCGGCGGCGGCATACGGCGCGGAGTCGATGGTGAAGAGCTGCTGGCCCTCTTTCACATCGCTACCCTCACGGAACAAGCGTTTTTGCAAAATGCCGGCGGCACGTGCCCTGACCTGCGCAACGCGCGAGGCCTCAAGGCGGCCCGGCAATTCGGTAACCAATCCGACATCACCCTGGGTTACCGTGACCACGCCCACTTGCGGCGGAGGCGGCGCACCACCGCCTTGTGCGTCACCCTTGCCGCAGCCTGCTAGCAGCAATGACAGCGCGGCCACTGCAACAAGGGAGTGGTGAAACGCAAATTTGGAGGTCATCAATGAATGGACAACGCGAGACTTGGGCATGCTGTTCCTCGGATTTTTTGGGAAAGAAGGCGCGAAAGCAAAAAGCGATATCGGCGACTGGGACAAAACACAGTCACCAAAAACGAAAAGAATAAGGGTTTTTGCGAGTGTTATAGTTTACATACATTTGTGAATGTATAACGACAGCCAGAAAAATTGCATTCAGGAGACCCCACGTGGCCCGTCGAACCAAAGAAGAGGCGCAGGAGACACGCCACAAGCTGCTGGACGCGGCTGAACACCTGTTTCAGGCGCAGGGAGTCTCTCGTACCAGCCTGCAGGACATCGCACGGCGCGCCGGAGCCACTCGTGGCGCCGTGTATTGGCATTTCAAGGACAAGGCGGACCTCTTCAACGCCATGATGGAGCGGGTCACGCTCCCCATGGAAGAGTCCTTCCACCATGAAAACAGCCCGCCAGACAACCTTCATGATTCCCAGCTCAATGCCATCGACAGAATACGGCACTCCACCGTCAACGCCTTGCGGCAAATTGTTACCGACACCCAGACGCGCAGGGTCTTTGAGGTAGCGACCCAAAAGGTGGAGTATGTTGAGGAGCTTCAGGCGGTGCGCCTTCGCCACCTGACGGTGCGTAAAGGTTTTTTGGATCGCATCCAGCAAGGCATGGAAACCGCAGCGGCCCAGATGGATTTGAAGTTACCTGTTTCAACTTCAGCGGCCGCGCAAGGACTGCACGCGCTCATCGACGGCCTCATTCAAAACTGGCTGCTTGACCCGGAAGCCTTCGATCTGCTTGAAGTTGGGCAGTGCGCCATCGATGTGTATCTGCGCGGCATGGGCTTTCCCGGCGATCAACAGGCGGTTACCGCCTCATAGCGCCCACTCAAGCCGTTTAGTGCAGATGCCGCGGCTTGCGGCCGCCGCCATGGCCTGAGCCGCCCTGCGGCCCGCCCAGGCCCCGTGGCGGCTTGCCAAGCTGCATGGAGCTGACGAGCGCATCAAAACGTTGCTCAAAGAGCTTGTCAACCGCCGCAACCACCTCGCCGAGTTCGGAGCCATCAAAGTGGCGCTCCATCAGGCCGATCATGTCCTGCACCAGCAAGTCGCGCTGCACCTGCATGATGGCCGCCGGTGTCGGACCGACAAAATACATCGCAAAGTCGTCACGCGCCTCTTCTTCGTCAGCGCCCTCTTCCTCGTCAAAGTCGGAGTCATAGAACGTCACCTCGATTGGTGCGCCTGCCTCCGCAAGGTCATTGAGTCCCATGCACATTTCATCCAGTGCCTGGCGGAAGTCTTCGTCGCCCGGCACCGTCCAGCACATCTGCAGCAGATGCTTGTGCGCGTCAAACCTGATGCCCGGCTCTTCCTCATAGGCGCTCGCAGCGCCTGCGGCCAGGGACTTGGAGCCCGCGTATTTCCATAGGGGCTTGAGAGCCTCTTGCAGCTGCTCAAAGCTGACATCAGCCCGCAGAGGCACTTCGCCGTGGACATGGATTTCAAAAGGTGTGTTGTAGCGGGACATGATGGAATTTATCTTACCCAGTTTTCAAAGACGCGCCAGAGGCATGGGTGAGCCGAAGTGGTGCCTGAGACCGGAATCGAACCGGTACGCCCGCTATTCACGAAGCGGCGGATTTTAAGTCCGCTGTGTCTACCTATTTCACCACTCAGGCTCAAGCTCTCTACGCAAACGTCGTATTCGAACCTTACAGCGTATTGTCAAACAAAAAAGCCCCATGGCTGGGGCTTATGACAACTGGCTTGATGGAGGCGCGGCCCGGAGTCGAACCGGGCTAGCCGGATTTGCAATCCGGTACATAACCGCTTTGTTACCGCGCCGTATTCTGTCTGCCTCGGCAAAGCGCGATCGCTCTACCGGTGTTCAACGAAACTCCAATGAAAAAGGACAGCATTTTGAAGTGCTGCCCTTTGAATTGGAGCGGGAGAAGAGTCTCGAACTCTCGACCTCAACCTTGGCAAGGTTGCGCTCTACCAACTGAGCTACTCCCGCGATTACAGCCTCAAATTATAGCTTAACTTTTTGGCCTTTTCCAGAACTTCGAAAAAACTTCTGAATTAATGTTTCACCGTGCCGGCAGCTTCCGCAGGAGGGACCACCGCGGCGGCCGCAGCAACGGCAACTTCTTCATCAGTGAGCGGAACGGGCTGACGCTCAAGCGCCACCTGCAGAACCTGGTCGATCCACTTCACCGGCACGATCTCCAGGCCACTCTTGACGTTGTCAGGGATCTCTTGCAAATCCTTGGCATTTTCTTCCGGGATCAGCACCGTCTTGATGCCGCCGCGCAAGGCCGCCAGCAGCTTCTCTTTCAGCCCGCCGATGGCCGTCACTTCGCCGCGCAGCGTGATCTCGCCTGTCATGGCGACGTCGCCCCGCACCGGAATGCCTGTCAGCGCGGAAACAAAAGCGGTCGTCATCGCGGCGCCGGCGCTCGGGCCATCTTTGGGCGTCGCACCGTCCGGCACGTGGATATGGATGTCGCGCTTTTCGAACATCTCGTCCTTGATGCCAAGCATCTTTGCGCGGCTGCGCACCACCGTGCGCGCGGCCTCGACGGATTCCTTCATGACGTCACCGAGCGAACCTGTCCGCGTGATCACACCCTTGCCGGGCATCATGGCGGCTTCGATCGTCAGCAGGTCACCACCGACTTCCGTCCATGCAAGGCCCACCACCTGGCCGACCTGGTTTTGCTGCTCGGCGCGGCCGTAGTTGAATTTGCGCACACCGAGGTAGTCATTGAGATTATCCGGCGTGACGATGACCTTGGGCGTCATCTTCTTGAGCTGGATTCCCTTGATGACCTTGCGGCAGATCTTGGAGAGCTCGCGCTCAAGTGAACGCACGCCTGCTTCACGTGTGTAGTAGCGCACGATGTCGCGCACGGCCTGCTCCTGAACCTCGAGCTCGCCTTCCTTCACGCCGTTGTTCTTGACCTGCTTGGGCAACAGGTAACGCATGGCGATGCTGGTTTTTTCGTCTTCGGTATAGCCGGACAGCCGGATGACTTCCATACGGTCCAGCAGGGCCGGCGGAATGTTCATTGAGTTCGACGTGGCCACGAACATCACGTCGCTCAGGTCAAAGTCGACTTCAACGTAGTGATCGCCAAAGGTGTGGTTCTGTTCAGGGTCCAGCACCTCCAACAACGCGCTTGAAGGGTCGCCGCGGAAATCCGTACCCAGCTTGTCGATCTCATCGAGAAGGAAAAGCGGATTGCGGGTACCGGCTTTGGTCAGGCTTTGCAAAACCTTGCCGGGCAAGGCGCCAATATAGGTACGGCGATGGCCACGAATCTCCGCCTCGTCCCGCATGCCGCCCAGAGCCATGCGAACGTACTTGCGCCCAGTCGCCTTGGCGATCGACTGCCCCAAGGAGGTCTTGCCTACACCGGGAGGCCCCACGAGGCACAAAATCGGCGCCTTGAGCTTGTCGACACGTTGCTGCACCGCGAGATATTCAACGATACGGTCTTTGACCTTCTCCAGGCCGTAGTGGTCTTCATTGAGCACGTTCTCGGCATTTCCCAGGTCGTGCTTGATCTTGGTCTTTTTGCTCCACGGCAGGCCAGTGAGCACGTCAATGTAGGTGCGCACCACGGTTGCTTCGGCAGACATGGGGGACATGAGCTTGAGCTTCTTGAGCTCGCTCTCGGCTTTTTTGCGGGCCTCTTGCGGCATTTTCGCCGCCTTGATCTTTTTCTCGATCTCTTCGATGTCCGCGCCTTCTTCGCCTTCACCCAGTTCCTTCTGGATGGCTTTTACCTGCTCATTGAGGTAGAAATCGCGCTGGTTTTTTTCCATCTGGCGTTTGACGCGGCCGCGGATCTTCTTGTCGACGTTGAGGATGTCTACTTCGCGCTCGAGCTGCTCATAGAGGTTTTCGAGCCGTGCCTTGACGTTGTCCAGGTCCAGGATCACCTGCTTCGCGTCCAGCTTGAGAGGCAGATGCGCGGCAATCGTGTCGGCCAGGCGCCCGGCGTCATCGATGCTGGAGATCGACGTGAGGATCTCGGGCGGGATTTTCTTGTTGAGTTTGACGTAATGGTCAAACTGCTGCATCACGGCGCGGCGCAATGCTTCAATTTCGCTGGTCTTGTCGCCTGCAATCACGACAGCCGTTTCAACCGGTGTGACATTGGCCGTGAAGTGCTGCTCACCCTCTTCAATTTTGTTGACGGTGGCGCGTTGCTGCCCTTCCACAAGCACCTTCACGGTGCCGTCAGGCAGCTTGAGCAGCTGCAGGATGGTGGCGACACAACCCACTTCAAACATGTCCTCGACCGACGGTTCATCTTTGGCTGCGGCTTTTTGCGCCACCAGCATGATGCGGCGCTCGGCTTCCATGGCCGACTCCAGCGCCTTGATGCTCTTGGGGCGGCCCACGAACAGCGGGATCACCATGTGCGGAAAGACCACCACGTCCCGCAAAGGCAGGAGAGGAAGATCAATGGGGGTGGAAGGCAATGAAGTTTGTCCGGACATATAAACCTTAAACGTTAGCCGTGGCTGCCAGTTGCATGGCCCGGCGAAACACAATCTACCCAGACATGGGGCGCAGGGGAGCGCTTTTCAAGCATTCCGGCCAGCCTTAGGATATTCAGGCTTTCTTGGCCGCTTCACGGTACACAAGCAAGGGGGCCTTGTTTTCTTCGATTGTGGACTCGTCCACAACAACCTTGTCCACATTGCTGGCATTGGGCAGGTCAAACATGGTGTCGATCAGCGATTGCTCCAGGATGGAGCGCAGGCCGCGGGCGCCGGTCTTGCGAGCCAAGGCCTTGCGGGCAATCGCCTTGAGCGCGGAGGGGCGAATCTCCAGATCAACCCCTTCCATGGCCAACAGCTTGCTGAATTGTTTGACCACCGCATTCTTCGGCTCGGTCAGGATTTGCACGAGTGCGTCTTCGCTGAGCTCAGCCAGCGTGGCGACCACAGGCATGCGCCCCACCAGTTCGGGGATCAAACCGAACTTGATCAGGTCTTCCGGCTCGACTTCCTTGAAGGCATCGGTCAACGTGCGCGATTTCTTGCTTTTGACGGTCGCGCCAAAACCCATGCCGGAAGCTTCCGTGCGGTTTTCAATGACTTTTTCCAGACCGGCGAAGGCGCCGCCGCAGATAAACAGGATGTTGGTGGTGTCCACCTGCAGAAAGTCCTGGTTCGGGTGCTTGCGGCCGCCCTGGGGCGGCACCGAGGCCATGGTGCCTTCAATCAGCTTGAGCAACGCCTGCTGGACGCCCTCGCCCGACACGTCGCGGGTGATGGACGGGTTGTCGGACTTGCGCGAGATCTTGTCGATTTCATCAATATAGACAATGCCTTGCTGGGCACGTTCCACTTCGTAATTGCAGCTCTGCAGCAATTTCTGGATGATGTTTTCCACGTCCTCGCCGACATAACCGGCCTCGGTCAGCGTGGTGGCATCGGCCATCACAAAGGGCACATTGAGTGTGCGCGCCAACGTCTGGGCCAGCAGAGTCTTGCCGGAACCAGTGGGGCCAATCAGCAAGATGTTGCTCTTGGTCAGCTCGACGTCGTCCTTCTTGGCTTTTTCCTTGTGGCGCAGGCGCTTGTAGTGGTTGTACACGGCCACAGCCAAGGTGCGCTTGGCCGGTTCCTGACCAATCACATAGCCGTCCAGCGTTCCTTTGATCTCGGAAGGGGTAGGCAGGTCGGTGCGGGTTTCGCGAACATCTTCGCCGGCTGGCAGCTCATCACGAATGATCTCGTTACAGAGATCGATGCACTCATCGCAAATAAAAACCGAGGGGCCAGCGATCAGTTTTTTGACTTCATGCTGACTTTTGCCGCAAAAAGAGCAGTGCAAGGTCTTTTCGCTGGAGGAGCCTTTTTTCTCGGCCATTGGTAGGGATGCCTTTAAGGTGCCTGGAGGAGGAACTGTTACCTAATGATAACCAATAAAAAAACGGCGTTTCCGTTACAGAAAACGCCGTTGTTGCGGAGCAACTTGAGGGTTTTGGGGCGTTTTGGCCGATTTTTAGCGATTTGGACGGCTTAGGGCCGCTTGGCGATCACCTGATCGACCAGGCCGTACTCCTTGGCCTCGTCCGCAAACATGAAATAGTCCCGTTCGGTATCGCGTTCAATCTTTTCAATCGGCTGACCGCAGTTGGCCGCCATGATCCGGTTGAGCTGGTCACGCGTCTTGAGGATGTCGCGGGCGTGGATTTCGATGTCCGTTGCCTGGCCTTGCGCACCGCCCGAGGGCTGGTGAATCATCACACGCGAGTTGGGCAGCGAGAATCGCTTGCCTTTGGTGCCAGCCGACAAGAGAAAAGCACCCATGCTGGCCGCCATGCCCACGCAGAGGGTGGAAACGTCAGGCTTGATGAACTGCATGGTGTCGTAAATCGCCATGCCGGCCGTCACAGAACCGCCTGGGGAGTTGATATAGAAGGAAATGTCCTTGTCCGGGTTTTCGCTTTCCAGGAACAGGAGCTGGGCCACCACCAGGTTGGCCGTCTGGTCGTTGACCGGGCCGACCAGGAAAATCACGCGCTCCTTAAGCAGACGCGAGTAAATGTCGTAGGAGCGCTCGCCGCGGCCAGACTGCTCGATGACCATAGGCACCATGCCCAGGCCTTGCGCATCCTGGGCGCCAGCTTGCGGGCCGGTATAGGCGCCGCCGTAAATACTGTTTCGGACCATCATGTTTTCTCCAGAGATGTTTGTACTGTACCCAAAAACTCTCGCCAGAGAGTTTTCAGCGAAGGCTAACAACTGCCCTCCTGGGCTTGTTATGCCGTAGCTAAAATAAATTGGGGCCTGCGCCGCAAAGCACAAGCCCCAATGTCAGCAAAGGCTGGGAAGAATCAGTTCTGGCCCATCAGGTCGTCGAAGGAAATAGCCTTTTCGGTGACTTTGGCCTTGGCCAGCACGAAATCGGTCACGTTGTTTTCGATCACAACAGCTTCGACTTCCGCCATGCGGCGGTTGTCGCTCAGGTACCAGCGCACCACATCTTGCGGCTTCTCGTAGCTGGCGGCCAGCTCTTCGATGTGAGCCTTGAGCTGCTCGGGCTTGGCCTGCAGGTCATTGGAGCGCACCAGTTCGGCGACCACCAGGCCCAGGCGCACGCGCTTTTCGGCTTGGGGGCGGAAGATTTCTTCAGGAATCGGCGCCTTGTCGGCGTCCTTGATGCCGCGCTGCTTGAGGTCGGCGCGGGCGCCTTCGATCATGCGGTCCAGTTCAGCCTGCACGCTGGACTTGGGCAGGTCGAGCTCGGCATTGGCTACCAGCGCGTCCATCACTGCGTTTTTGTTGCGGGCCAGCAGGCGGAACTTGACTTCGCGCTCGAGGTTTTTCTTGATGTCGGCGCGCAGGCCTTCGACCGTCGAATCGGCGATGCCCAGGGACTTGGCCAGCGCTTCGTTGACTTCAGGCAGATGCGCGGCTTCGATTTTCTTGACCGTCACGAGGAAGTCGGCCTGTTTGCCGGCAACGTCCTTACCGTGGTAGTCGGCCGGGAAGTTCAGCGGGAAAGTCTTGCTTTCGCCGGTTTTCATGCCGCGCACGGCGTCTTCGAATTCCTTGAGCATCTGGCCGTCGCCGATCAGGAACTGGTAATCCTCAGCCTTGCCGCCGGCGAAGGGTTCGCCGTCGATCTTGCCTTCAAAGTCGATGGTGGCACGGTCGCCGTCTTGCGCCGGCGCATCGGCTGCGCGCTGGGCGAAGGTGCGGCGCTGCTTGCGCAGGATGTCCAGGGTCTTGTCGATGGCTGCATCGCTGACTTCAGCGCTGACCTTTTCGACTTCGGCGCCCGACAGGTCGGCGATCTTGACTTCCGGGTAGACCTCAAACACCGCGTCGAACGTGAGTTCGCCTTCAGGGGCGCCCTCTTTTTCGCTGATGCGGGGCTGGCCGGCCACACGCAGTTTGGCTTCATTGGCTGCGACGGCAAAAGCCTCACCGACCTTGTCGTTCATGACTTCGTAGTGCACCGAGTAGCCATAGCGCTGGGCCACCACGTTCATGGGGACCTTGCCGGGACGGAAGCCGTCCATCTTGACCGTGCGGGCCAGCTTCTTCAGGCGGGTGTCAACTTCCGACTGGATGGTGTTGACGGGCAGCGTCAGCGTCATTTTGCGCTCGAGCTTTTCAAGGGTTTCAACAGTCACGGCCATGATGGTTTCCTAAGATCAAAAATAGTCAAAACAGGTTTTCACCTGGCATGCTGCGGGCTTTGCCGCAACGGCTGAGCGCATGGCGTGCGGCAAATGCCGCCCACAAGGCCCAGGGTGGTGCGCGGGGGGGGACTCGAACCCCCACACCATTGCTGGCGTCAGGACCTAAACCTGGTGCGTCTACCAATTTCGCCACCCGCGCGCCGGAAACAAAAACGGGAATCCGAAAAACCTCCGAATCCCCGCTTGAAATCGGTCAACTCTCTATTTTAGCCGTTATCGGGCCCGGTTTTGATGCCCGGGCTGGCGGCCAGAGAGAATCAGGCTGGCAGTGGCTTGGCGCCCTCTTGCGACTTGCTTTCCCGCCCGTCTTCCCGTTTGACACGGAACCATGCAGCGTACATAGCAGGCAAAGCCAGCAGCGTCAGCACCGTCGCTACCACCAGGCCACCCATGATGGCCACAGCCATCGGCCCCCAGAACACGCTGCGAGACAGCGGAATCATGGCCAGAACGGCAGCAGCAGCCGTCAGCACGATGGGCCGGAGCCGGCGCACGGCAGACTCGACGATGGCTTCCCAGGCCGGCACACCGCGGGCGCGGTCCTGCTCGATCTGGTCGATCAGGATGACGGAGTTGCGCTGGATCATGCCCATCAAGGCGATCACGCCCAGCAATGCCACAAAGCCGAAAGGCCGTCCCAGCAGCAGTAACGCAGCGGCCACGCCCGCAATGCCCAGCGGGCCGGTCACAAAGACCAGCATGGTCCGGCTGAAGCTTTGCAGTTGAAGCATCAGCAGGGTAAGGATCAGGAAGCCCGCGATGGGCAGGCCGGCAACGATCGAAGACGAACCCTTGCTGCTTTCCTCCACCGCGCCGGCCACCTGGATGCGGTAACCCGTCATCCCTTTTTCCAGCCATTTGGCTTCCAATGCCTTGAGCTTGGGCATCAGTTCCTGCGTCACCGTGGCGCCCTGCAGGCCTTCGACGATGTCGCTCTGCACCGTGATGGCATAGTCGCGGTTCTCACGCCACAGCACGCCCGGTTCCCAGGTAAACACTGGCTTGGCAATTTGCGTCAGCGGAATCGATTTGCCCGACGCCGTAGGCAGGTAGGCGTTGCCGATATCGGTGATCGCGTTGCGCTCGTCCAGCGGCTGGCGCAGCACGATGTCGATGAGCTTGTCGCCCTCTCGGAACTGGCCCACCGGCGTGCCCGCCAGGATGGTGCGCGAAGCCTGGGCGATCGACTGGCTGGTCACGCCCAGCGTGCGCGCCTTGGCCTGATCCACTTCCAGGCGCAGCACTTTCACCGACTCGTTCCAGTTGTCGTTCACGCCGCGCGTGTTGCTGCTTTCGCGCATCACCGCCTTGACCTCGTCGGCGCGCTCGCGCAGCACCAGCGGGTCAATGCCCACCACGCGGAACTGCACCGGGTACGGCACCGGCGGGCCATTGGGCAGCAGCTTGACGCGGCCGCGCACTTCGGGAAACTCGGTGGCCAGCAAGGCCGGCAACTTGATGCGCAAGGACTCGCGCACCTTCAAGTCCTTGGGCACCACGATCATCTGCGACACATTGGTCTGCGGAAAAACCTGGTCCAGCGGTAAATAAAAGCGCGGCACGCCCGAGCCCAGCCAGGTGCTGACCGTGCTCACGCCCTCTTCCTTCATCAGGCGCTGCTCCACCCGCTTGGCGGTGGCCTCGTTGGCGGCAAAGGAAGTCCCTTCAGGGAACCAGATGTCCACGATGATTTCAGGACGGCTCGAATCGGGGAAGAACTGCTGCTGCACTTTGCCCATGCCGACGATGCCGAGCGCAAAGATCAATACCGTGGATCCGATCGTGATCCAGCGGTGCTGTACGCACCAGCTCACCGTTTTGCGAAAGGTGTTGTAGAACGGGCTGTTGAACATTTCGTGTGGGCTGTCCAGGCCGGCCGCCACTTCCTGCACATGCGGCGGCACCTTCAGGAACAGCGTGCCCAAATAGGGAACGAAGTACACCGAGACAATCCAGCTCAGCACCAGTGCGATCACCGTGACGGCAAAAATCGCAAACGTGTATTCACCGGTGGTCGACTTGGCCAGGCCGATGGGCAGAAAGCCCGCAGCGGTGATCAAGGTACCCGTCAACATGGGCATGGCCGTGATCTCGTAGGCAAAGGTCGCGGCGCGCACCTTGTCGTAGCCCTCTTCCATTTTGCGCACCATCATCTCGACGGCAATGATGGCGTCGTCGACCAGCAGGCCCAGCGCGATGATCAGCGAGCCCAGCGAGATCTTGTGCAGACCGATGCCGTAGTACCACATGGCCAGAAAGGTCAGGCTCAGCACCAGTGGAATGGTGATACCCACCACCAGGCCGGGGCGCATGTCGATGTAGTAACGCTTCCACAGCGGCAGCGGGCCCGCCCCATTTGTCGGCCGCTTGTGAAAACCCAGGCTGATGAAACTCACCGCCAGCACAATCACCACCGCCTCGATCAGCACACGCACAAACTCGTTGACCGAGGTGGCCACCGCCTTGGGCTGGTTCTGCACATTCACCAGCTTGATGCCGGCCGGCAGGGTTTTCTCAATGCGGTCCGACAGCGTCGTGAGCGACTTGCCCAGCGCGATGATGTCGCCGCCCTTGGCCATGGACACGCCCAGCGCAATCACTTCCTTGCCCTGGTGGTGCACCTTCACCGCAGGCGGGTCCACATAACCGCGCTTGATCACGGCGATGTCGCCCAGTTGCATCTGGTTGCCCGAACTGCCGCGGATCGGCATGGCGCGCAGTTGTTCAACCACTTCAAACTGGCCTGCCACGCGCACCTGCACCACGTCCAGCGGCGTCTGCACCGCCCCGGCCGACTCGATCGCATTTTGCTGGCCCAGTTGCGCCAGCACCTGGTTCAAGTCCAGCCCCAGTTGCGCCAGGCGTTTTTGCGAGATTTCGATAAAGACTTTTTCGTCCTGCACGCCGAAAAGTTCGACCTTGCTCACGTCGGGCACACGCAGCAGTTGCTGGCGCACATCGTCGGCAAAAGTCTTGAGCTCGGCGTAGTTGAAGCCGTCAGCTTCCAGCGCGTAGATCACGCCGTACACGTCGCCAAAATCGTCGTTAAAGAAAGGTCCCTGAATACCGCCCGGCAAGGTGCCGCGCATGTCGCCCACCTTCTTGCGCACCGAATACCAGACATTGGCCACATCGCCCGGCTTGGACGAGTCCTTGATCTGGAAAATGATCTGCGACTCGCCCGGCTTGGAATAGCTGCGTATCTTGTCGGCGTAGGGCACTTCCTGCAGCGTGCGCTCGATCTTGTCGGTCACCTGCTCGGTCACCTGCTGCGCCGTGGCGCCCGGCCAGTAAGTGCGCACCACCATGGCACGGAAGGTAAACGGCGGGTCTTCGTCCTGCCCGAGCTGGAAGTAGGACGCAAAGCCCAGGATCATCAGCACCAGAAGCAGGTAACGCGTGAGCGCCGGATGGTCCAGCGCCCATTTGGACAGATTGAAGCGGCTGGAGGGCGAAGCGAGTTCGCCGGCAGGCTGGCTGTCGTGTTCGGGTTGTGTCATGCCGGCCTCACTTCACCGCTGGGGCGGTGGATGCGGCAGATACCGCGGGTGAAGGGGCGGATGCGGATGTCGGGGCAACGGACGATGTTGCTACAGAATTAATAGCTGTCTGTGCAGGCGTGGCGCCGGCCAGGGCCACACTGGGCTGATAGAAACTGACTTTCTGCCCGGGTGACAGCACATGCACGCCGGCACTCACCACCAGCATGCCGGGCTGCAGGCCCGAGGCGACGACCACTTCGTTGCCGTCAGCCGTGGCGATCTGAATCACCTGCGGCTTGACGGTCATGGTGGATTTATCGACCACCCACACGGCCGTGGCCTTGCCTTCCTGGCGCAAGGCCGTGGTCGGCAGCTTGATCACCGGCAGGCCCGCGATGCTGCCCGCTTCGGGTATCACTGATACTGTCGCACCCAGCGGCGGCGGCTCTTTGGAATCGACCGACACCTTGACGGTGTAGGTGCGCGTCACCGGGTCGCTGCTCGCAGCCACCTCCCTGACCTTGCCCTCAAATTCGGTGCTTTGCGACCACAGGCGAATCTTCACTGCAGAGCCGGGCTTGATGCTGGCCACCTTGTCTTCCGGCACCGAGAACACCACATCGCGCACACCGTCGGCGGCTATCCGGACCACGGGTGTTCCGGCGGTGACGACCTGGCCTGGCTCGGCCTCGATCGCCGTCACGACACCAGACACGTCGGCGACCAGCGACGCATAGTTGGCCTGGTTGCCTTGCACCGAGAACTGCGACTGTGCCTGCTCCAGCTGCGCCTGGGCCGACTTGAGGGTGGTTTCGCGGCGCTCCAGCTCGGCGCCGCTGATGAAGTTTTGCTCCTTGAGCTCTTTGTAGCGCTTGAAGTCTGCAGCAGCCAAGTCGCGATTGGTGGTGGCAGCAGCCACCTGGGCACGGGCCGAATCGGCGGCCAGCCTGAAGTCCTGCGGATCCAGCTGGGCCAGCACCTGCCCGGCCTTCACGCGCTGGCCGAGCTCGGCCTGGCGCTTGATGATCTTGCCCCCGACCCGAAAGCCCAGCCGCGACTCCACCTGGGCTTTGACCTCGCCCGCATACTCGTGCACGGAAGAGAAAGCGTTGGTTCCCACAGTAATCACCTTGACGGCGCGAACCGGCTCCTGGGGTGGGGCGGATTGGGAACAGGCGGCCAGCAGGACAGCGGCGCTCACCAGGGAGAAAACGGTTTTGTTCATGGTCTGATTCGGGATGAAAACTCGGGCGGGCAGACGGGCGGTCAGTCGTCAAACAATGCCGTTGAAACACCTTCAAAAAAGCGTTACTGACTGACCGGTTAGTAATCTAGGGTAAATCATTAGGCTTGTCAAGCGACAATCGCCCGCATGACTTCAGGCCCGCAACAGCCCCTCTCCGCACCTTCGCCGGTACCCACGCCCACCCCCAGGCTCCAGGGTGTGTCGCACTATGAAAACTTTCCCGTGGCTTCGCTGCTGTGCCCGCCGCTGCTGCGCCCGCCCATTGCCGCCATTTACTGGTTTGCCCGCACCGCGGACGACATTGCCGACGAAGGCGACGCCCTGCCGCACACCCGCCTGGACGACCTTGCGGCCTACCGGGCCGACCTTATGGCCACCGCGGCGGGTTTGACGCCCTCGCCGCGCTGGGCCGCGGTCTTCGGCCAGCTGCAACCCCAGATGGAGCAGTTCATGCTGCCGGTCAATCTGCTGGCCGACCTGCTGAGCGCTTTTGAGCAAGACGTGGTCAAGCAGCGCTACGCCGACGAGGCTGAATTGAACGACTACTGCCGCCGCTCAGCCAACCCGGTCGGACGGCTGCTGCTGCACCTTTATGGCATTGAGGACGCCGCTTCACTGCAAATGAGCGACGACATCTGCACCGCGCTGCAGTTGATCAACTTCTGGCAGGACTTGAGCGTGGACATTCCACGCGGCCGCATTTACCTGCCGGCCGACAGCTGGGCGCGCCACGGCGTGGACGAGGCCCAGTTGCTGGCGCTGAGCGTCAACCCGGCCACTATTAATTTGATAGCGGCAACCGTATGCTCCACACGGGCTACGATGCTAAAAGGCTCACAACTGGCGAAAAGAATCCCGGGACGGGGCGGCTGGGAATTGCGCCTGGTGGTGCAAGGCGGCCTGCGCATCCTGGACAAGATCGAGGCCCAGGGATTCAACACCCTGCAGCAGCGTCCCAAGCTCGGCCCGTGGGATGTCGTGGTGATGGGCTGGCGCGCGCTGTTCATGTAACCCGGCGCCCAGCCAACAACAAGAAGCCGCATGGCAATTCCACAGGCAAAACAGCCGCCCTCGGGTCTCTACCGCGCGTTGGTGTGGGGCCTGTTCCTCTTTTGCATCAGCTTCGCGCTGACAGGCGGCGTCATCGCCGAGCAACTCATGACCGCGCTCAATTGCCAGTTCCGTACAGACCCCCGGGCCGGAACCTGCTCCTTCTTGCAAAACGCGCTCGCTTCAAGGCTCTCGCCTTTTTTGTCTGCGGAGACCCCGCTGGACTACCCCTTCATGCTGCTGCGCAACTTCTGGGGACTCATCCTGGTCTGGCTGGCGGCCATCGGCTTTGCCCGCCATGCGTACCAAAACCCCCGCCAGGTCACCACCGCCTCACGCGCAACAGTGCGCACGGCCGTCTCGCCCCAGCAAAGACTGCATCAATTCCTGCAAGCCAGCTTCTGGATCCTGCTGGCAGGACTGGTCGCGTTTTGCATCGCCTTCGGCACGCCCTTCCTCAGCACCTACGTGTCGCGCGAAATACTGCAGGCCCTCGGGTGCAATCCCGGCACCTTCGATCCTCTGGTGTCGGCCTGCATGTCCAAGCCCGGTTTCTGGACACTGCGGCTGCAGCCTTTCCTGCTTCCCTTGCTGGGCCAGCTGGGCTCGCCGCTGTGGCTCTTCTGGCAGTTTGGCGATGTGCTGATTTACTGGTCTGCGGCGATCGCCGCCGTGCTGGCCCTGAAGGTCTACGTTGCGCACCGCATCGCTGTCACCAAAGTCTCCTGACGTGAGTGCGGGCTTCAACTCCCATGGGACAATTGCTGCATGACGCCTGAGCAGTATGTCCAGCAAAAAGCCGCCGCATCCGGCAGCAGTTTCTATTATGCCTTCCTGTTTTTACCCAAAGAAAGGCGTGCCGCTATCACGGCCTTCTACGCCTTTTGCCGCGAGATCGACGACGTGGTGGACGAGGTCACCGACCCCGGCGTGGCGCGCACCAAGCTGGCCTGGTGGCAAACCGAAGTGCTCAAGTCTTACGCCGGCGAGCCCACCCACCCGGTCATGAAAGCGCTGATGCCGCTGGCGGCCACCTACCGTATCGAGGCGCGCCACCTGCAGGCCGTGATTGACGGCTGCCAGATGGACCTGGAGCAAAACCGCTATCTCGATTTCCCCGGCCTCAAGCAGTACTGCCACCTGGTGGCCGGCATTGTGGGCGAGGTGGCCGCGCGCATCTTCGGCCAGGCTGACGAGGCCACCACGGCTTACGCCCACAAGCTGGGCCTGGCTTTCCAGCTGACCAACATCATCCGTGACGTGGGCGAAGACGCCATGCGGGGGCGCATCTATTTGCCTGTGAACGAGCTGCAGCAGTTTGATGTGAAGGCGCACGAGATTTTGAAGCGCCAGTATTCCGACCGTTTTTCCGCACTGATGAAGTTCCAGACCGACCGTGCGCTGACGCTGTATGACGAAGCACTGGCCATGCTGCCCGAATCTGACCGCCGCGCGCAAAAGCCCGGCCTCATGATGGCCAGCATCTACCGAACGCTGCTGCGTGAAATCGCCGCCGACGGCTACCAGGTGCTGCACCAGCGCGTGAGCCTCACGCCGTTGCGCAAATTCTGGCTGGCGTGGAAGACCCAGGCTTTCGGCCGCGTGGTCTGAACGCGAATGGCACACACCGTATTGCTGCAAAGGCGCAAGCCATGAGGGTTGCCGTCATCGGCGCCGGCTGGGCCGGCTGCGCCGCTGCCGTTGAGGCGACGCGCCTGGGCTACCAGACCACGCTGTTTGAAACCGCGCGCATCCCCGGCGGGCGCGCCCGGCGTGTGGGCGGCACCGTGGCCGGTGAGGCCGCCGCCCTCGACAACGGCCAGCACATCCTGATCGGCGCCTATGCTGAAACGCTGCGGCTGATGAAGGACCTGGGCATCGATACCGGCGCCGCGCTGCTGCGCATGCCCTTGACCTTGCAGTTCCCGGACGGCAGCGGACTGAAGCTCCCCAACCTGCCGGCGCCGCTGGATGCGCTCGCCGGCATCATCCTGGCGCGCGGCTGGTCGCTGGCCGACAAGTTCTCGATGCTCAAGGTTGCGGTGGGCTGGCAACTGAAGAAATTCCAGTGCGAGCCCGGCCAGTCAGTGGCGGATTTGTGCCGCGGCCTTTCGCCTGGCGCAATGGCTTCGCTGATCGAGCCCCTGTGCGTGTCGGCCCTCAACACGCCGGCCGCACGCGCCAGCGGCCAGGTGTTCCTGCGCGTGATGCACGACTCCCTCTTTTCTGAAAGCGGCGGCTCCAACCTGCTGCTGCCGCGCACCGACCTCAGCGCCCTGCTGCCCGATGCCGCACTGGCCTGGCTGGCCGCGCAAGGCGGCACAACGCGGCTGGGCGCGCGCGTGCAATCGATAGCGCCGGTCGGCTCCAGCTGGGTCATCACTACCGACATCAGCGCTGCGTTTGACTGTGTGGTGCTGGCCTGCCCGCCGCAGGAAGCGGCCCGGCTGGTGGAAGGCAGCGGCGTGACGGCTGCGGACTGGCTTGCCCAGGCGCATGGCCTGCAGCACGAGGCCTTGACCACCGTGTACGCCTGGGCGCCGGAAGCACGGCTTGAGCAACCCATGCTGGCATTGCCCGCTGAGCCCAACGAGCCGGCGCAATTCGTGTTCGACCGCGGACAACTGGGCGGCCCGCCCGGCCTGCTGGCATTTGTCATCAGCGCCAGCACGGGCGACGGCGCCACGCTGACCGCGCAGGTGCTGGCGCAGGCGAAAGCGCAACTCTGGCATTTGGGGATGGGCCCCCTGGAGGCGGTGCAAACCATTGTTGAAAAGCGCGCCACCTTCGCCTGCACACCCGGCCTGCAACGCCCGGGCGCCGATGTAGCGCCCGGCCTCTGGGCTTGTGGCGACTACGTCGAGGGGCCCTACCCCGCCACGCTGGAGGGCGCTGTGCGCTCAGGACTGGAAGCGGCCCGGCGTTTGCATTGAGCGTGGCACGCTCATTGGCCAACGGTGGCCAGCTACCGGACTCCTACGCTTCCGCTATCAAATAGATAGCTGCTTTCCAAGGTGGTTACTGGGTTTCAGGCACTTTTTGCCAATAACCGTACCGTCCGATAGGCTGGCCGCGACAAGCAGCGCTTGAGCCATTCGTCGACCCGCGGGCATTGCGCCATCAGGCTGGCAGCGCCCTGTACCCACGCCAGGACGGAGGCCACGCAGATGTCGGCCACGGTGAAGCGCTCGCCCGCCAGGTAGCTGCGGCCCTCGAGGTGCTGATCCAGCACACGCAGCGGCGTCAGCAGATGCCGTTCGGCATCGTCAGCCAACTGAGGCTTGCGGCGATCCGCCGGCATCATGATGCGGTGCATCAAAAACGCCAGCGCGTCTTTCTCGCATTCGGTCACCACCCAGAAACTCCAGCGCAGGATTTCGGCCTGCTCCGCATGGTTTTGCGCGGCGAGCAAAGGCCCGTCGGGCGTTTTGAAACGCTCGGCCAGGTAGAGCACACAGGCCATGGACTCCCACACCAGCACGCCGTCGTCGTCCACGACCGGGATACGGCCGTTCGGGTTGATCGCCAGAAACTCGGGCGTGCGCGTCGCGCCACTCGCATAGGGCAGCGCGATGTGCTCATGGGCCAGGCCCATTTCGTGTGCCACCCAGAGCGGGCGCGCCGCGCGGGAAGCCGCTGTGCCGTAAATCTTGACCGTCATGAGAGCCCCTTATCCCGTTTCAGCGCGGGAACAAATCACACAACTCAGTCAGCGTGGCCACCGTCTCATGCGGCACGGCCGGGTGGGCCCACAGCTGGTCCGACCGGTTGACCCATACCGTCTGCATGCCGCAGTTGAGCGCGCCCAGCACATCGAGCGTCGCATCGTCGCCCACATGCAGCACCTCTGTGGGCTGCACATCCACCGCACCCGCCGCCGCGTGAAAGATGCGCGGGTCGGGTTTGCCCACGCCAAACTGCTGGGCGCTGATGTTGGCCTTGAAATAGCCGTCAATGCCGATGCGCTTGATATCGGCATTGCCGTTGGACACCGCCACAAGCGGGTAGCGGCTCGACAAAAACTCCAGCGCCAGCACGGCATCCTCAAACAGTGTGACCTTGTTGCGCGCATCGTAGAAAACATCGAACGCGGCCTCGGCCAGCAAGGGGTCTTCGCGGGAGCGGTAGAGCGCCAGCCTGATCGCCTCGCGGCGTATGGCGCTCAGGTTGTACTTCAGTTCGGGGCGCGAGCGTGTGACGTGTTCGCGGATTTCATGCCGTGCGGCGGGGTTTGAAAACAAGGCCGCGGTCATCGGCGCGTGCCGGCTGAGCCAATCGTCCAGCGCTTTCTCAGCCTTCTCAATGGCGGGCCAGATCGGCCACAAGGTGTCATCGAGGTCGAGCGTGATGGCTTTGATGGTGGTCAGGTCAAGCATGCATAGTAAAAGGCTATTGGATAGGGGAGAATAACCCATGTCTTTTCGCTCACGCCTGCTCACGCCGTTCAATCCCGAGCCCCCCTTTTCCCACGGCGCGCCGCCGGCCAACTCCTCCGCATCCACCACCACCGCCGTCCTGTTGTGCAACCTGGGCACACCCGACGAGCCCACCGCGCCGGCGCTGCGCCGCTACCTCGCTGAATTCCTGAGCGACCCGCGTGTGGTCGAAATCCCCAAGCCCCTGTGGTGGCTGATCCTGCACGGCATCATCCTGCGTGTGCGGCCCAAGAAGTCGGCCGCCAAGTACGCCAGCATCTGGATGAAAGAAGGCTCGCCGCTGCGGGTCTGGACGCAAAAACAGGCCGTCATGCTGCGCGGCTACCTGGCAGTGCGCGGCCAGTCCGTTGATGTGCGCTACGCCATGCGTTACGGCAGCCCTTCCATCGCGTCGCAACTCGACCAGCTCAAGGCCGACGGCGTGACACGCGTGCTCATCCTGCCGGCCTACCCGCAATACAGCGGCACCACCACCGCCAGCGTGTTTGACGCGGTCTATGCCTGGGCTGCACGGATCCGCCGCATTCCCGAGTTCCGCTTCGTCAACCACTACCACGACCATGCCGGCTATATCGCAGCGCTGGCCGCGCGTGTGCGCGAGCATTGGCGCACGCAGGGCCGCGCGGAGCAACTGGTCATGAGCTTTCACGGCGTGCCTGAACGCACATTGAAGTTGGGCGACCCTTATCACTGTGAGTGCCACAAGACAGCCCGCCTGCTGGCACATCAGTTAAGCCTTGAGCCTTCGCAATACAAAGTGACCTTCCAGTCACGCTTCGGCAAAGCCAAGTGGCTGCAGCCCTATACCGAGCCCACGCTGGTGGCGATGGCCCAGGCCGGCGTGAAGCGGGTCGATGTGATCTGCCCGGGCTTTACCGGCGACTGCCTGGAAACGCTGGAAGAAATCAACATGGAAGCACGCGAAGCTTTCCTGCATGCGGGCGGAACGGAGTTTCATTACATCCCCTGCCTGAATGACAGCCATGAATGGATCGCCGGGCTGGCGGAGCTGGCGCAGCAGCATCTGGCGGGCTGGCCGGTGCAGCAAGCCGATGCCTCCGGGGCAGCCAAAGAACAGGCGGCGTCGCGCGAACGGGCCCTTGCCCTTGGCGCGACAAAGTAGCCCGCGCTCTCAAGCCTTGAGCTTGAGCAATTGCACCACCAACTGCGTGGTCTTGGTGTCGAAGTCGATGAAGTTCGCGAGGTCGGGCCCCGACAGCCAGGACTGCTCCCAATAGGCTTGCTTGAGGGTTTTCTTCCAGAGCTCGTAAGCCAGGGACGCTTTGACGGCCTCCACCATCTGGGCCTGCCGCGCGGCCGGCACGCCCTGGCCGGTAAACACAGCGCGCCAATTCGTGATGTCCACGTCCAGGCCTTGCTCGCGCACTGAACGCACACCGTAAGTGGTTTTCTTGGACGACACGCCAATGGCACGCAGCTTTCCGCCGGCCAGCTCCTGGCTGAAGGTGCCGTAACCGGACACACCGGCCACCGCCTTGCCGCCCATCACCGCATCCACCAGCTCAAAGTTGCGGGCAAACGGCAGATACACCACGTCTTCGGGCTTGGTGCCGGCCGCTTTGGCCAACAAGCCCGCGAACACATGGTCCGCGCCGCCGGCAGCGCCTATGGCCATAGGCGTCTGTTTGGGGCTGGTGCGCAGGCGCTCGACCAACTCGCCGATCGTCTTGATGGGCGATGCGGCCGCCACCACCACGACCGGGTAATCGCTGGTCAGCCGCGCCACAGGTTTGACTTTGGCGAGGTCGGCAGCGGGTTTTTGCAGCGCCAGCGAGCCGAGCAGGTTGCTGTCACCCATGAACAGTGCGTTGGGGTCGGCGTTGTACTTCTGCACATACCAGGCCAGGCCGGCGGTGCCGCCACCGCCTTCCTTGTTCTCGTACTCGATTTCGTCGGTGAGGCCCTGGTCGACGAGCGCATCGCCCAGCGCGCGGCCGGCTTCATCCAGTGCGGTGCGCGACATGGCGGGAATCACGATGCGCAGCTTGGGCGCAAGTTTGCCCTTTGACTGGGCCCAGGCCGGTGCAGATATGGCGCCCAATGAGGCAGCCCCCAGGCCGGCGAAACCGCCGAGAACCGTGCGTCGCTGGATAGTCATGTTGTTCCCTCCAAGCCCATGGTAGTTGCACTTTTCAGGCCCTGGATAGGTGTTTTATCCAGTACCTGCTTCGTTCAACACAGCACAGCACTTTTCATGCCACAGGGCAAGCGTGGGCATCCGGCCACGCTTGAGAGGGAATGTGGCCTCAGGCCTTCAGCTTGAGCAAGTGCACCATGACCCGCGAGGTGGTCAGGTCAAAGTCGATGAAGCTCGCCAGGCTCGGGCCTGACAGCAGCGAAGACTCCCAGTGGTTTTGCTTCAACGTCTTTTGCCACGACTCATGGCCGGTCGCGGCTTTCACGGCTTCCAGCATTTCGGCCTGGCGCGCTTCCGTCACGGTCTGGCCGGTAAACACACCGCGCCAGTTGGCCATGTCCACATCCACCCCTTGCTCACGGATGGAGGGAATGCCGAACACCGTGCGCTTGGACGACACGCCAATGGCGCGCAGCTTGCCGCTGGCAAGCTCATCGGCGAATTCGCTGTAACCCGAGATGCCGGCTGCGGCCTTGCCGGTGAGTACAGCCTGCACCACTTCGGCGCCGCCGGCAAAGGGCTGGTACACCAGTTCCTCGGGCTTGCTGCCGGCCGCGCGGGTGAACACGCCGGCAAACACATGGTCAACGCCGCCTGCGGAACCACCCGCGATGGGCACGTCCTTGGGATTGGCGCGCATGCGCCCGGCCAGGTCGGCAATGGTGCGCACCGGCGAGCTGGCCGCCACCACCACCACGAGGTAGTCGCTGGTCAGGCGTGCGATGGGCCGGATGCGGCTCATGTCGACAGCGGGCTTTTGCAGCGCCACCGCTCCTACCATCACCATGCCGCCCATCAGCAGCGTGTTGGGGTCGGCGCTGTATTTTTCAGCGTAGTAAGACAGGCCGATGGTGCCGCCCTTGCCGCCTTTGTTTTCATACTCGATCTCATCCGTCGCACCGGCGCCCACCAGCGCCGCACCCAGCGCGCGGCCGGTCTGGTCCCAACCGCCGCCGGCATTGGCCGGAATCACGATGCGCAGTTTGGGCGCCAGTTTGGCCGCCTTGCCCTTGGCCGGGGCGGCGGCCGGCGCCTTGGCCGTCTGCGCCCATGCTGGCGCGGTACCGCCCAGCGTCGCCAGCCCCAGTCCGGCAATCCCCCCCAATGCAGTGCGTCGTTTGATGTTCAGCATGTCATCTCCTTCTGTCGTTGGATCTTCAGCTTGCAGACTTCTTCGCCCCCCAATACTTGGCCAGGCGCGGCAACACCAGCACCGCCACCACGATCACGACCAGCGTGATCGACATGGGGCGCTGGAAGAACACGGCCGCGCTGCCTTCGCCTATCGACATGGCATTGCGCAACTGTGCCTCGGCCAGCGGGCCGAGGATCATGCCGACCACCACAGGGGCTGTCGGGAAATCAAAGCGGCGCATCAGCACGCCCAGCAATCCAATAGCGTACAGAAGGAATAAGTCAAATGCACTTTGGCGCATGCCGTAAGCGCCCACTGTCGCAAAAATGAGAATGCCCGCATACAGCTGCGGCTTGGGGATCTTCAGCAGCTTGACCCACAGGCCCACCATGGGCAGGTTCAGCACCAGCAGCATGACGTTGCCGATATAGAGCGAAGCAATCAGGGCCCACACCAGCGCGGCCGAGGTGGTGAACAATTGCGGCCCGGGCTGGATGCCGTAGTTCTGGAAGGCCCCCAGCAAAATGGCCGTGGTGTTGGAGGTCGGGATGCCCAGCGTGAGCAGCGGGATCAGCGCGGCCGTCACCGTGGCGTTGTTGGCCGCTTCCGGGCCGGCCACGCCTTCGATGGCGCCCTTGGTGCCGAATTCGGCTCGGATTTCAGGGCTCGCCAGTTTCTTTTCCATCGCGTAGCTCAGGAAAGTCGGGATCTCGGTGCCGCCTGCCGGAATGCAACCGAAGGGCGTGCCGATGGCCGTGCCGCGCAGCCAGGCGGGGATCGAGCGTTTCCAGTCAGCCTTGGTCATGTGCACGCGGCTGAGCTTGTTCTGCTCTTCCACCGTCTTGCCTTCATAGAGCACGGCGTACAGCACTTCAGCCACGGCAAACAGGCCGACTGCCACCAGCACGATTTCAATACCATCCAGCAGCTCCGGGATGCCGCCGGTGTAGCGGCCCTGGCCTGAGATCTGGTCCAGTCCCACACAGCCGGCGGCCAGGCCAACCAGCAGCGCCGTCATACCGCGCAGTGTGCTTTTACCCAGCACCGCGCTCACCGTGGTGAAAGCCAGCAGCATCAGGAGGAAGTATTCCGGCGGGCCCAGCTTGACCGCGAACTCGGCCACAAAAGGCGCAAACAGCGTAACGATGACGGTGGCGATGGTGCCCGCCAAAAACGAACCGATGGCAGCTGTGGCCAGTGCTGCGCCCGCGCGCCCGCTCTTGGCCATCTTGTTGCCCTCCATCGCCGTGACCATGCTGGCCGTTTCGCCGGGCGTGTTCAGCAGGATAGAGGTGGTCGAGCCGCCGTACATCGCGCCGTAGTAGATGCCCGAGAAAAAAATCATCGAGGCGGTGATGTCGACCTTGGCCGTGATGGGCAGCAGCATGGCCACCGCCACCGCCGGGCCGATACCGGGCAGCACGCCCACCGCCGTGCCGAGGGCGCAACCCACCAGGCACCAGAGCAAATTAACCGGCGTGATCGCTGTAGCGAAACCCGCCATCAGGGCATTGAAGATTTCCATGTCAGATCCACCCCGTGCTGGTTAAACCCGGCAAATTGATCGCCAGGAATTTCGTGAACATCCAGAACACCGGCGCGGAAATCGCCAGACCCACCAGAAAGTCGGTGACCCAGGTGCGCGGCGCGTTGACAGCTGTCTGGCCGCCCGCGCGGCGCAGGCCTTGCACCGCCAGCAGATAGCACAGCGTGCAGCTCAAAATGAAACCGATGGCGGTGATGAGCGCCGCATTGAGCAGCAAGCCCGCCGACACCCACACAAACCCCGGCCAGTAGGCCTGAGTTGCCCCCGAAGGCGGGTCCAGCTCGCGAAAGCCGCCGCTTCGCGCCTCCCAGATGATGAAGGCGCCGCATATCGTGAGCCCGATGGACACGACCCAAGGCAGGAAGTTGGGGCCTACGCCGCCATAACCCGCCTCGGACGAAATGCCGATTGCGCCAAAGGCCAGCGCCAGGCCGGTCAGCAGCACACCGCCGCCGACCACAGTTTGCGGCCAGACGGCCGAGGGATCTGAAGTTGTCATCGTTATAGTTCCCGTAAGACAGGGGGCAGACGTCAGCAGTCTGGCGGCGAGCCGCCCTTTCGTCAAATCTGCGTCAGCAAATTTGCGTCAGGGCGGCGTACCGCGGGTACGCGAAGGCGTAGAAACGTAGAAGGCGTAAAAGCGCGAAAGACCCGGAAGGTCAGACCATGCCGGACTTGACCATGGTGGCGCGCAGCGCGGCAAAGTCGTCGTCGACGAACTTGGCAAACGCCTCACCCGTCAGCACCGCCGGGGTCCAGTCGTTCTTCTTGACGGCCTCGGCCCAGGTGGGCGACTTCATCGCGGCCAGCACCATGTCGGTCAGGGCCTTGCGCTGCGCATCGGTGATGCCGGGGGCGCCGTAGACACCGCGCCAGTTGCCGATTTCAACGTCGATGCCCTGCTCTTTGAGCGTGGGCACATCCACGCCGGGCAAGCGCTTGCCGGAGGTGACGGCAATGGCTTTCATCTTGCCGGCCTTGATGTATTCGGCGAACTCGCTGTAGCCGCTGCCGCCCACCGTGACGTTGCCGCCCAGGATGGCCGCCGTGGCTTCACCGCCGCCGCGGAAGGCGACGTAGTTGATCTTGGAAGGATCGGCGCCGACCTTCTGCGCAATCATGGCCGCTGCGATGTGCTCGGTGGAGCCGCGCGAACCGCCGCCCCATTTCACGCTGCCGGGGTCTTTCTTGAGCTGGTCAACCACGTCCTTCATGGACTTGAAGGGCGAGTTGGCGGGCAGCACGAACACGTTGTATTCGCTCGACAGGCGGGCAATCGGCGTGGCCTGCGACAGGCTGACCGGCGGCTTGCCGGTGATCAGGCCGCCCAGCATCACGGCGCCCATCACCATCAATGCATTGGGGTCGCCCTTGGAGCCGTTGACGAATTGGGCCAGGCCCAGCGCACCGGCGGCGCCGCCCTTGTTGTCATAGGTCACCGTGTCGGCTGCCTTGGAGTCGGTCAAAGCCTTGCCCAGGGCGCGGCCCGTGGTGTCCCAGCCGCCGCCGGGGTTGGCCGGAATCATCATCTTCACATTGGCGGCTGCAAAGGCCGACAGGGGGAAGGCACCGGTCGCGGCCAGGGCCGCCATGGATTTGAGAAAGGTATCGCGACGCATGTATATGTCTCCTTTGGAATGGGCGCAAGGGAGCGCCCGTGGCTGATAACCTGCCTATCATGCACCTCCTGGCTGTCAAACGGCTGTCCGCCGGGACTGGGGAAAGTGCTAATGTCTGGGGCCTGCCAACACTGTGTCTGACTGTGTTTGCAGGCCCTAACCCATGACGCCCGCCGTGAAACTCCTGCTGATAGAAGATGATGCCTCGATGCAGGCGGCGCTGCAGCGCGCCCTGGGCCGCCGCGGCATGGAGGTTTTCGGCTGCACCGACGGGCGCCACGCCCTGGCACAGTGGACGGCCACACAGCCCGATGTGGTGGTGCTGGATCTGACCCTGCCCGGCCTTGACGGCCTGCAAGTGCTGGAGCAGGCCCGCGGCCAGGGACTTACCACCCCGGTGCTCATTCTCACGGCTCGCGGCACTGTGGGCGACCGCATCGTCGGGCTGAACACCGGCGCCGACGACTACCTGCCCAAACCCTTCGACCTGGATGAGCTGGAAGCGCGACTGCGCGCGCTGAGCCGCCGGCGCCCTGCGGCAGGCGCAAGTTTGAGCACCGAATCAGGCTCCGGCCCACAGTTCGTAGGCAACTTGCGCTATGAAAAAGATAGCGGCGCCATCTACCACCGTGACCAGGTGCTGGAGCTCACACCGCGCGAGCTGGCCTTACTGCAGTCCCTGATCGCCAAGCCGGGGCACGCCGTATCGAAAGAGCGGCTGTTCGAGCTGGTGTTTCCCAATGAAGCGGATGTGCAGTACGAAGCCGTGGAGGTGGTGGTGTACCGGCTTCGCAAAAAACTGGCCCACACCGGCGTCACGCTGGTGACGCTGCGCGGCCTTGGTTACCTGCTGAAAGTGGATACGTGACAGCCGCAGCGACCGGGACAAGAGCTATCTCGCTCAGGCGCTATCTGCTGACCGGCATCTTGCTGCCGGTGGGCGTGCTGATCATCGTTAATACCGCAAGCCTGTACCGTCAGGCGCTGTCCGCGGTGAACACCGCCTACGACCGCACCCTGCTGGCCTCCGCCAAATCCATCGGCGAGCAGCTCGACGTGACGGGCTTTGACGAGCAGTCAGAACTGCGAGTGACCGTGCCCTACGCCGCGCTGGAAGCATTCGAAGCCGACAACCAGAGCAAACTGTTTTACCGGGTGTCCAGCCTCAACGGCGAAATGATCTCGGGCTTTGGGGAGCTGCCCTTCTGGCGCGGAACCATTCCGATACGCCCGCCGTATTCGGCGCTGGTTGATTTTTACGACGATGTTTTCCGGGACGAGCCCGTGCGCGTCGCGGTCCTGCTGCAGCCCGTGGCCAGCGCGAACGGCCGCGCCATGGCGGTCGTGCAGGTGGCCGAGACCCTGGAGCTGCGCAAGACGCTGGCGCGCAAGATCCTCTTAGACACGCTGTGGCGCCAGGCCATCCTGCTGGCGGTGATCGCCCTGGTGGCGGTCGTGGTGGTGCAGCGCGCCACCCGCCCGGTGCGCCGCCTCAGCGCCGAACTGCAGGGGCGCCATGAAGGCGACCTGACCGCCATCTCGGCACCTGATGCGCCGCGCGAGCTCTTGCCGCTCATCGAGGCGACCAACCAGGTGATGGGCCGACTGCAGCACCTGCTGGACAACCAGAAGCGCTTTGTGCGCGACGCGGCGCACCAGCTGCGCACGCCACTGGCCGTGCTCAAGGTGCAGGTGCAGTCGGCGCTGCGCGGCGATATGGAGGCACGCGATGCGCTGGTCGACATCAACCAGACGGTGGACCGGGCCACCGTGCTGGCCAACCAGATGCTGGCGCTGGCCAAGGTCGAGCAGTTGCGCCAGCAGGCCGACCTGCAGGCGATTGACCTGGCGCAGGTGGTGCGCACGGTCGCGCTGGATTTGTCACCGCTGATCGCCGAAAAAGACATCGACTTCGAGATTGAAACCGTGCCCGCCCGGGTCACCTCTCATGAGTGGATGCTGGGCGAACTCACGCGCAACCTGTTGCACAACGCCATCAAACACACGCCGGCCGGCGGCACCCTAGCCGTGCGCATCGTGCGGGACGACCGCTTCGTCGCCATGACCATCAGCGACAGCGGGCCGGGCATACCGGACGAGTTGGCCGCGCGGCTGTTTCAGCCCTTTTCGGCGGGCAATGTGCGGCATGGCTCAGGCCTCGGGCTGGCGATCTGCCGGGAAATCACCGAGGCCATGCATGGCGGCATTTCGCTGGAAAACCGCGTGGTGCACGGCCGCGTCACGGGCCTTGACGCAACGGTTCGCCTGCCCATCACGTGAGATTGAGGCGCCCTCCTACGCACGGCGCCATGCGGTGGGTCAAAATAGGCGCCAATGGATAAATTGCGCATCGACAAATGGCTGTGGGCCGCCCGCTTTTACAAAACCCGTGCGCTGGCCGTGGAAGAAATTGACAAGGGCCGTGTCAAGGTCAACGGCGTAGAAGCCAAGCCCGCGCGCGAAGTCAAGGTAGGCGACACGGTGATGCTGCGGCAAGGCCCGGTGCAACGCACGCTGACCGTACGCGGCATCAGCAACCAGCGCGGCGCCGCGCCCATCGCCCAACAGCTGTATGAAGAAACCGAAGAAAGCCAGCGCCTGAGAGCCGAAGCCGCCGAGCAGCGCCGGCTGGCAGGCGACCCGGCCGGCAGCCAGGAGCACGGCCGGCCTACCAAACGCGACCGCCGCACGCTGGACAAGGCCTGGAACAACCGCTGGAGCGCTTCGGCGGACTAAGCGCCAACATCTTGATTGCTATTCTTTTAATAGCTACTTCCCCATGCGGTGCCTGGGCTAGAGGCTGATTTTTCTTATAAATCGGCTATGTACGACCCGAGGCTACGCCCGGGCTTACGCCGCGGCGTAAGCCCGCTGCGCCAGCGCTCGTGCCAGCAGGGCCGCCGGGTCCACCAGATCCATCGCATCCACACCCGGCACCGTGCTGAGGGCCAGCGGAATCTCGGTGCAGCCCAATATCAGCGTCGAAAGGCCATGCCGCTCTGCCAGCGCGCGCGCCACACCCGCAAAGCACTCGTGCGCAAAAGCCATGTCGCCCTTCTTGACGCCGTCGTAAATGCCGCGCATCAGGCGCTCACGTTCATCAGTAGAAGGGATATGGCACTCCAGCCCCGCCTGACGTAGCGCCTGGTCGTAAAGGCCGGCGCGGTAGGTACCTTCAGTGGCCAGCAGGCCCACCTCCCGCACGCCGCGCGCGGCCAGCGTCTCAGCGACTTCGCGCGCCACGTGCAGCACCTCGAGCTGCGGAAAGCGCTCTTGCAACTGGCCATGCCAGGCATGCGCCGTGTTGCAGGCCACCGCAACGGTGGTGGCGCCCAGCGCCGCCAGCTTGCCCATGGCGTGCAGCATCGGGTCCAGCGGCTGGTGGCCGCCCGGGCCGGGCAAGCCCAGCGCGGTGCTGCGGTCTGGCACCGGCACTTGGGCCAGCCAGTGTTCGGGAAACGCCTGGTCGGACACGGGAATCTGCAGCGACCGCATATGGTCCGCACAGGCCTGGACAAACAGGCGCGCAAAGTCCGCGCCCGCGGCCGGGCCCATGCCGCCCAGGATGCCGACGACGCGGGTTCTGTGCATGCCTTGCCTTTCAATGCTGCTCATGGCTTTAACTCCAAACAAACTCCACGCGCACCCATCCACTGGAGCGCAAAGCTCCGGGTTGGGATACTGGGGGGAAAAGAAGCTGCCTGCCCGTCTGGACGCGGCAGCTGTGAAAGCAAACTGGCGAGGAGCGGCGCGCGGCGCCCCCGCCCGCCGCTTACATCGCCGGCTTGTCGCTCAGCGCTTTCAGGTTGGCCTTGAGCTCTTCGCTCATGGGCAGATTCAGGTTCACGCCTTTCGGTGGGATTGGCGAGGTGAACCACTTGGCGTACATCTTGGCGAAGTCGCCCGACTTCATCAGGCGGGTGATGGTGCCGTCAACCAGCTTCTTGAACTCGGGGTCGTCCTTGCGCAGCATGCATGCGTAGGGCTCGACTTGCAGGGAGTCGCCCACGACTTCCAGCGATGCCGGGTTCTTGGAGTTGGCCATCAGGCCGAACAGCAGGATGTCGTCCATGGCGAAGGCCACGGCACGGTCGTTTTCAACCAGCAGCAGCGAATCGTCATGGTCTTTGCCCAGGATGAGCTGCATGTCGAGCTTCTTGTCGGCGCTGTACTTGCGGATGACCTGAGCGTTGGTGGTGCCGGTCGTGCTGGCAACCGTCTTTTTGGCCAGGTCGGCGTAGTTCTTGATGCCGGACGATTTTTTGGCCAGCAGGCGCGTGCCGGTGTAGAAGTGGTTGATGGCGAAGGCGACGTCTTTGCCGCGTGCGGTGTTGTTGGTGGTCGAGCCGCACTCGATGTCGTAGGTACCGTTGACCAGCAGCGGAATACGGTTCTGCGAGGTCACAGGCATGTAGGCGACTTCAAGGTTGGGCTTCTTCACCTTCTTGCGCACGTCGTCGATGATGGCTTCGGTCAGTTCCGCCGAAAAACCCACCGAGGTCTTGGAGCCGATCAGGTAGCTGAACGGAACCGATGCCTCACGGTAGGACACGGTGATCTTGTTGCTGTCGGCGATCTTTTTCAGCGTCGACGGGGTTTGCGCGCCGGCGGTGGTGGCCAGGCCGGCTGTCAGCAGCACGGCGGTCATGAGAATCGAGAGTTTCATGCTTGTCCTTTCGGGGGCAGGGGTTGGTAGTTCGGGAAACTGGCATCGCTAGTGTAGGAAGAGCAGCGCCAGGCGTGTCATTCATTTTCGCGGCAAACCCATGACCAAAACTCATGGTTTACCCAAGCGCACGCTCTCGGTGGCAGGGTTGTCCCTTACCGCATTTTTCTGTTTTTCATTGGCTCCCCTCTTGGCCGCAAGACACCCGTAAGGGCATAACCACAGGTCATGGCCGTGGGCGAATTCAGCATTGTTCAAACCCGCGCGCGCTGCGTAAAGTGGTGCACATCCAAAGAACTAAAGGCTTGTTATGCGTGTGTGCGTGCTGGGTGCGGGAATCGTCGGACTGGCAACTGCCTACAGCTTGCATCGTGCAGGCCATGAGGTCACCGTGGTGGACCGGGCCACGCCCGGCAGCGGCGCCAGCGGCGGCAACGGCGCGCAGCTCAGCTACTCCTACGTCCAGCCGCTGGCCGACCCGGGCATCTGGCGGCAGCTGCCCAAACTGCTGCTGTCGCCCTCCTCCCCCTTGAAGCTGCGCCCGCGGCTGGACATCCATCAATGGCTGTGGGGCGTGCGCTTTCTGGCGGCGTGCAACAGCAAGACCTCGCGTAACACCACGGGCTATTTGCTGACGCTCGCGGCACTGAGCCGCCAGTCCTTCGACGCGATGATGGCCGAAGAAAAACTGGACTGCGACTTTTCAGCCACTGGCAAGCTGGTGCTGTATTCGGACGAAGCCGCGTTTGCCGGTGCGCGCCGCCAGATGCTGCTGCAGCGCGAACTCGGCAGCACGCAGGAAGCCGTTAACGCAGACCGCTGCGTAGAAATCGAGCCCGCGCTGAAAAGCCGCCACGGGCAGATCGCCGGCGCCATCTACACACCCGGCGAATGCGCCGCCGATTGCCAGAAAGTCTGCGACGCCCTGATGGTGGTGCTGCGCCGGCAAGGCGTGCGTTTCTTGCTGGGCACGCAGGTGGATCAATTGGTGCTGCGCGGTAAATCCGTCGCCGCCGTGGCCACGCCGCAAGGTCACATTGAAGCCGACCGCTTTGTGATGGCACTGGGCGCCGAATCAGCCCGCATGGCGGGTACCCTGGGTGTGCACTTGCCCGTGTATCCACTCAAGGGTTACAGCATCACGGTGGATGTGGCGCCCGAGGCCGACGCAGCCCCGCAAGTCAGCGTGACCGACAGCGCACGCAAGGTCGTGTTCGCCCGCATCGGCTCGCGCCTGCGCGTGGCCGGCATGGCAGAGCTCTCGGGCTACGACAGCGCCGTTGACCCGGCGCAGATCGCCTCACTCAAGGCATCGGCGCAAACCGTCTTTCCGGCATCCAGCACGTTTGACAGCCTTAGCCCCTGGGCCGGCATGCGCCCGGCCACACCCACCGGCCTGCCGGTGATTGGTGTGCATGCGAAGGGACCCGACAACCTGCTGTTCAACACCGGGCATGGCGCGCTTGGATTCACGCTGGCTTTTGGTTCGGCCCAGCGCATCAGCCGGATGATGGCGCGCTGAGTTACCCCTCCCCCTTCTCGGCTCACTTCGTGTAGCCGGATCCCCCCGCAGGAGGCAACAGCAGCGGCCCGGCAAAGCCGGTTCCGCGCTGTCCGGTTAGTTCCCCCCTTCTCGGCTCACTTCGTGTAGCCGGATCCCCCGCAGGGGCAACAGCAGCGGCCCGGCAAAGCCGGTTCCGCGCTGTTACTTGCGAAGAGACCGCAGGTCGCACCTGGGGTTTCAGGCGCGCTGCGTCAGCGCCTGCTGGAAGCAGCGCACAAACGACCGGACCGCCACTGAGCCCGGTTTGCCCGCGGGCAGCAAGGCCTTGATGGGCACGGGAATCAAGGGCTCCAGCTCCAGCACATCAACCCGGCTCAGGTCGGCCGAGACGGCTGTGCAAGTGTCGATGACCGCGACACCAAGGCCGTGATGCGCGAGTGCCAGCGCCGAGTGATACGTCTGCACGGTGATGTGAAATTCCAGGCCCACACCGGCCTCACGGCAGGCCTGGTTGAGGCTGCGGCCCACCGGATCGAGCACGTCGAGCCCCACCACGGGCACCTTGGTGAGATCTGCCAACTCCACACTGCCACGCTTGACCAGGCGCGCGGGCAACATGCCTTTGGGCGCAACGCACACCATGCGGCCGTCAGCCAGGTGTTCTTGTGCCAGCGCCGAATGAGCCACCGGGCTGAACAGAAAGCCGACGTCGGCCTCTTGCAAAGCCAGCGCCGACACGATTTGCGGCGAATGCAAAGCCTGCAAGGTGATGGCCACGTCGGCATGCTTGACGCGGAACAGCTTGATGGCGTGCGGCAGGATTTCATAGCTCAACGCCAGCACCGTGAGGATGCGCAGCTCCTTGGCGCTCTCACCCGTCTTGAGGTTGGCCGCCAGACGCTGCACTTCGTCGAGCTGGGCAAACAGCCGCTCGATGTGCGGGTACAGCGTGAGTGCTTCGGACGTCGGCGTGAGCCGGCCCTTGGTGCGCTGGAAAAGTGCAAAGCCCAATTGCAGTTCAGCATGCTGAAGAATGCGGCTGACGGCGGGCTGGGTGACGTTGATCAGCCGGGCCGCCCCGCTCACGCTGCCGGTCAGCATGACGGCGTTGAAAACTTCAATGTGGCGCAGGCGCATGGCGGGTTCCGGTGTGCGTTCTAACTAGAAGAGCTGAGAGCAATTATCGTGCGCGGTGCTGATGTGTCACGAAGCCGGCGCGCCGGGCGCCGTCGACGTCAACATCCACTCCCGAAAAACATTCATCGCCAATGTGGTTCGCTTTGACTTCAATCGGGTCAGCCAATAGCTGCCATTTTCAATCTCCAGCGCAAAGGGCCTGGCCAAACGGCCACCCTGCAATTCACGCGTGAACAGGTTCACCGGCAGCAGCGCCACACCCGCGCCCTGCACCGCCGCTTCCGACATGGTCAATGAAGAATCGAACACAGCGCCCCTGACGACGGGGCTGTCCACGCCCGCGGCGGCAAACCAGTTGACCCACTCGTCGGAGCGGTAAGAACGCAGCAGCAACTCACCAGCCAGGTCCGCCGGCTCGCGCAGGCGTGACGCGATCGCCGGCGCACACATCGGCGACAGCGGCGCGGCGAACAAGGGCTCGGCCTCAGTGCCATGCCAGGCACCGTCGCCAAAGCGGATGGCGTAGTCCAGCCCCTCGCCCGCCAGGTCAACCCGGTTGTTGTTGGTGAACAGCCGGAAGTCGACAAACGGATGCGCCTCTTGAAACTGCGCCAGGCGCGGGATCAACCAGCCCACGGCAAACGTGCCGACCGCGCCCACCGTGAGCACCTCGCGAAAACGGCCATCGCGAAACTGCTCCAGCAAAGTGCCGATGCGGCCGAACGATTCCGCCAGCGCCGGCAACAAGGCCAGCCCTTCGTCGGTCAAGGCCAGGCCGCGCGGCAGCCGCCGAAAGAGCGGCACGCCCATGCGTTCCTCCAGGTTTTTGACATGCTGACTGATCGCGGTCTGCGTCACGTTGAGCTCGTCGGCAGCACGCGTGAAGCTCAGGTGCCGCGCGGACACCTCAAAAGCGCGCAAGGCATTCAGGGGAAGGTGCATTTTGTCTTGAGGCCAAGATTTACTTATGAATGGCACCGATTATTGCCGTTTGTGGGATTGGCTGGTTTTCCTTATCGTTGCTGTTCTGCGTTAGCCAGTCTCATCAATCACCAAGGAGAATCAATGCAAAGAAGGCAATTTACCGGCGTGCTCGGGGCCATGATGACAGGAATGGGGTTTTCAGCCTATGCCCAGAAATCATTGGGCAGCACCCACGCCGTCACCGCGCGCCTGAAAGCCCTGGAACGCGAAAGCGGCGGCAGGCTGGGCGTCAGCATTCTCGACACCGGCAACGGAGCCCGCTGGGGCTACCGCGCCGGCGAGCACTTCCCGATGTGCAGCACCTTCAAGCTGCTGGCCGCGGCCCTCGTGCTGCATCGCGTGGACAAGGACCAGGAACAGCTAGCCCGCAAAGTCATCGTCAAGGCGAGCGACATCATCACCCACTCGCCCACCACCAGCCAGTACGTTGGCGCACAGGGAATCACCATCGCGCAGTTATGCGAGGCGACTGTCACCCTCAGCGACAACGCAGCGGGCAACCTGTTGCTAGAGAGCTTCGGCGGCCCACAAGGCTTCACCGCCTACACCCGCTCGCTGGGCGACACCATGACCCGGCTAGACCGCAACGAACCCACCCTGAACGAAGCCACACCCGGCGACAAGCGCGACACCACAACACCCGACGCCATGGTCTCCAACATCCAGAAGATAGCTCTGGGCACAGCCCTGTCCGAAGCATCACGCAAACAGATGACGCAATGGCTGCTCGACAACAAGACCGGCGACACCCGCCTGCGCGCCCTGCTGCCACCCGGCTGGCGTGTAGGTGACAAAACAGGCACCGGCGGCCGCGGCTCCACCAACGACGTCGGCATTCTTTGGCCGCCCGGTCGCGCGCCTCTCGTGGTGGCGGCTTATCTCACGGAGACCAGTCGGCCGGCTGCGCAGCGTGAAGCGACGTTGGCGAAGGTGGGTGAGCTGGCGGCGGCTTTGATTGCTTGAGTCCGAGGAGCCGCAGTCACATTCAGCCAGGCGCAAAAAGCCGCTCGAAAGCGACTGTTTGCACTGGCGAAAACGGAGGGATTCGAACCCTCAATGCCCTGCTCAACGGCGAGTGAGAAAAGTAAAAATCCACCAAAAGCCCGGATCTCCCAGTTTTTTTAATTGATCCCTAAAACAAGATAAAGGCGAGGGTGGAGTACGGATACGCCTCCGCGAGATTGCAAGACATACAGCCTCGCTCGCGACAGCTTATTTTTTCAGAGAATAATACTTACAGCTTTCGAAATATAGTTGACTATTCCAAGCGTCAAGTATTGGGGCATTTCCTATCTCCGGCATGAACCTCGCTGTAACGGCATAGTCCCCGGCTTGGCAAGCGTACTTGGCGTACGCATTTTTATTCCATGAATCCGGGTATTTTTTTATGAGGTCTTCAAAACCAGCCTTCATTTTCGGCCAAACTGATTTTCGTTTAAAAAGCGTACTGCCTATCCGCTGCTCAACATACCAAAAAATACGAGCATACATGCCACTCCCTTCTGATTGGTTTGTGCGTGCAACGGCATTGTCGGCAAATGCTTCGATTTTCTCTAAGCTGCCGCCCCACATTGGAAGCAGAAGGTCTACTGCTGCAAAATACGTGCCGTAATGCAGAGGCTCTTTTCGGAGTGCCTCTTCGAGCAGCGAATTGACATCCTCCTGACTCCAACTCTGGCCCTGCGCGACTTTGAGCATGGTTTCGTACCACGTAGGATCAACACTACTGGTTGCCTTGTTCACTTCAAGTGTTTGGCGAGCAAGCCCCATGTACCGGGCGAACTGTTTCCATCCTTCGGGGGTAACGGTATCTGCAAACCCAAGACCTCTGTGTTGAAATCCGTGCCAGTAATACGCAGTTGCCAGAAAGATGGGGCCCGAAGCGGAGTGCGGCGCGGAAACGATTGATTTATTGATTTTGCTTTCAAGGTCTTCCCACTGCGCCTCCGTTTTGGTGTCGGTTGTCATCGCAATGAAAGCTCCGCCATACGCCGCGCGAAGGTGCCATAACCCGCTGGAAGTCCGGCTTCTGGATTCTCGATACTGCTTTAAAAGTCCCTCGATTTTTGCAAAATCGCCACCACGGAATGCAGCCTTCGTGGTCTCTTGAATTTTTTCCGACTCACTTAGCGTTGCGGCGCTACACGGCAACACCCCAATGAAAGCGCCAAAACAAACAAACAGGCAAAAAAATAAATTCCGCATGAACAGTTTCCGGTAGTAACTTCCGCTGAATTGTCGCGCACTCCTAGGCACCTTGCCGAAACCCAGGTTGACTCCTCAGTCTGCTACTACATGGGCACCTATTTCAAACTTGAGTGACCAGGTTTTTTAACCCGATACAAGGCGCGCTTGATGACCGAATCAGAAACCTCATATCGCTGAGCCAATCCAGCTATGGTGTATCGCTCTGCACGATAAAGGCGAACGGCCTCAGCCTCATCATCCGGGGACATGGCACGGGGACGCCCAGGCAACACACCCCGGTCCCGCGCCGCACGCTGACCCGCGATAGACCGCTCACGAATGATGCCGCGTTCAAGCTCAGCAACAGCGCCCAAAATCTGAATGACAAATGAGCCCATCGCCGTGGTCGTGTCAAGTGGCTCAGTAAGGCTCCTAACCAGCGCACCAGCAGCCTTTATATCCGCCAAGATAGAAAGCAAGTCAGGCAGCGACCGCGCAACTCTGTCGAGCTTGTAAATCACAAAAACATCACCAGGCCGCAAAGCTGAGAGGCAACGGCGCAACTGAGGTCGCGTACCCACAGAGCTTGCCTTCTCCTCAAAAATCTGCTGCTGGGTGTTGAGCCTCAGAACATCAGCGACTTCAAGCGCGGCACGCGGGTGTGTGGCCTGAAAAAACGAATTCAAATAGCGGAAATTGCCGGAGTGGACCGCCTGCGCACGATCTTCGAATATTTTGAAAATTCGCTAGACGAGGCAGATGAATATGAAGCCCAAGCGAAGGCCACTATTCGAGCAATGCTCGATGCGTTCCCACCGGAAACAGACGGATTGCAAGCGCCAAAAGAAAAACCCCTGCAAGCAAAAAGCTCACAGGGGTCATCTTGGCGGAAACGGAGGGATTCGAACCCTCGATGAGGCTCTACACCCCATACTCCCTTAGCAGGGGAGCACCTTCGGCCACTCGGTCACGTTTCCAATAAATCGATTATCTCACGACTTGCGGGGCATTTTCAGCCGGGGGTCAGACTGTCGGCTGGTCCAGGTCAAAAGCCTTGTGCAGGGCGCGCACGGCCAGTTCCATGTACTTTTCGTCGATGACGACCGAAGTCTTGATTTCGCTGGTGGAAATCATCTGGATGTTGATGCCCTCTTCACTCAGCACGCGGAACATCTTGCTGGCGATGCCCACATGGCTGCGCATGCCGATGCCGACGATGCTGACCTTGCAGATTTTGGCGTCGCCGGTGACTTCTTGCGCGCCCAGCTTGGGCAGGACCTGGGTTTTCAGCAGGTCGACGGCTTTGGCGTAGTCGTTGCGGTGAACGGTAAAGCTGAAGTCGGTTTTGCCGTCTTTGCTGATGTTCTGGATGATCACATCGACTTCGATGTTGGCGTCGGCCACGGCGCCCAGGATCTGGTACGCGATGCCGGGGGTGTCGGGCACGCCGAGCACGGAGATTTTGGCTTCATCGCGGTTGAATGCGATGCCCGATACGATGGCTTGTTCCATGTTTTCGTCTTCCTCAAAACTGATCAAAGTGCCTGACTTGGCTTCTTCGTTGATGTCGATATCCCAATCGGTGAAGCTGGACAGCACGCGCAGCGGCACCTTGTATTTGCCGGCAAATTCCACAGAGCGGATCTGCAGCACTTTGGAGCCCATGGAGGCCATCTCCAGCATCTCTTCAAAGCTCACGGTGTGCAGGCGGCGCGCCTCGGGCACCACGCGCGGGTCGGTGGTGTAGACGCCGTCGACGTCGGTGTAAATCAGGCACTCATGCGCCTTGAGTGCGGCTGCAACGGCCACGGCCGAGGTGTCGGAGCCGCCGCGGCCCAGCGTGGTGACGTTGCCGCCTTCGTCCACGCCCTGGAAGCCGGTGATGATGACGACCTTGCCGGCATCAAGGTCGGCGCGCACGCGCACGTCGTCGATGGATTCGATGCGGGCCTTGGTGTAGGCGTTGTTGGTCTTGATGGTGACTTGCCAGCCGGCGTAGCTCACGGCTTGCATGCCCTCGGCCTGCAGGGCAATCGCCAGCAGTGCGCTGGAGGCCTGCTCGCCGGTGGCGGCCAGGGCGTCGAGCTCGCGGCTGTAGGTGTCACCGGGCTTGGCGGGCGCCAGCTCTTTGGCCAAGCCCAGGAGGCGGTTGGTTTCGCCACTCATGGCGCTGGGGACGACGACCATCTGGTGGCCGGCCCGCGCCCATTTGGCCACGCGTTTGGCCACGTTGCGGATGCGCTCGGTGGAGCCCATCGACGTGCCGCCGTATTTATGAACGATCAATGCCATTGCAGGATGTCAATCAAGGGTTGTTGTGCGAATTTCTCGTGGCGGATTACCGGCAAAAGCGCTCTTTGGCGGACTTTTCGCAGGCTTTTGGCGGCTGTTGAAAGCCAGCAAAGCCTTCAATTATACCTAGGACTACTACCTAGTTAGCCCGGCTTATCTGCCGCTGCGGCGTACTGCAGCACCGTGCCGGCCCGTGTCACATGCCCGGTTGCCACCTTGAGGTGAATCTGGTGGCCGCGCGTGGTGCAGGCGGCGATCTGCGACAGCAATTGCTCCAGTTGCGCGGCGCTGGGCGTGGCCTGCTGTTGCAGCAGCCAATGGCGCAGCACATTGGCCCGCCGCGGCTCCGTCAGGGCCTGCAGGGCTTTGATGGCCGGCGGCGAGCCGACCACAGCGAGGTCTTGCTGCGCGACTTCCAGCAGCAGCGCCTGGCCCTGGGCCGCATGCCGGGCGCTGCGGGCAAAGGTCTCGCGAAACTGCGGAAAAGCCTCTTCCAGCGCGGGGAGCAGCCGCGCCCGGATGCGGTTACGCGTGAAGCGCTCATCGCTGTTGGTCGGGTCTTCCACCCAAGAGATGCCCCGCTCCACCAGCCAGGCGCGCAGCAACGCCCCAGGCACCGTGAGCAGCGGACGGTGATAGGTAATGCCGTCCCGCTCCCAACGCGCCGGCATGGCGGCCAGCCCCGGCAGACCGGCGCCGCGCGAAAGCGCCAGCAAAATGGTCTCGACCTGGTCATCGGCGTGCTGGGCGATTGCTATATCTTTGATAGCTATCTGCCCATGTCCTGCTTGGGCTGCAGCACTAAAAGCCTTATAACGCGCCTTGCGTGCCGCGTCTTCAGGGCTCTCGCCGGAAGCATGGCGGGCGTCCACACGCTGGATGATCAGCGGCACATTGAGCTGCGCGCAGAGGGCCACGCAGTGCCGCTCAAAGTCGTCAGCCGCAGCCTGCAGGCCGTGATGGATATGGATGGCGTACACCTGCCCCGGCCATTTCTCGGCACAGGCCACCAGCAAGGCAACAGAGTCGGCGCCGCCGCTGAGCGCGACGGCCAACGGCAGGCCCGGTGAAAAGGAACTCAGCGCATCCGTCAGGCCTTGAGCAGGTGCCGCGCCCTTATGCGCCACGGTGGCCCACCGTGAAATCGTTGCGGCCCGTCTTGTCTTCCCCGCGCAGCAGCCACAGCGGCCGCGTGGCAAAACTGACGGCCACGCCGGTCTTGCCGTCGGCCGGCCGCAAATCACGGTCAAACAGCGAGGTGCCGGGCATATAACGCAGCGCCACGCCGGTGCGGCGGATGCCCGACGTATTGGCCTTGGCGCCGTGGATCATGTAAATGTCATGCAGCGACATCTGCCCGGGCTGCAGCTCCAGATCGACGGCATCGTTTTCGTCAAAGCTGCCGTCGGCCATGCGCTGGTTCAGCGTGAGGTCGGTGCGGTCTTCGTGCAGGTGGGGGTGGAGTTGTTTGCCGGTATGCGAGCCGGGAATCACGCGCAGGCAGCCGTTTTCGCGCGTGCTCGGCTCCAGCGCCACCCAGACAGTGCAGTTGGCCAGCGGCCGGATGGGCCAGTAGTGGCCGTCCTGGTGCCAGGGTGTTTCATAGCCTTCGCTGGCCGGCTTGCAAAACACATGGCAACCCCAGAGGATGACGTCGGGGCCGATGGCTTGCGCCACCAGGTCGATGATGTCGGGGTTCATGGCCAGGTCGAAGAAATCGCGGCTGCCCCGCACACCTTCGTCGTTCTGGCCTTCGATATGGGCGCTGACGAGCTTTTCGGGCCGCACGCCGGGGTTGTTGCGGATCAGCGTGTTGAGCGCATCCTGCATGCGAGTGACCCAACCATCGTCAAGCCGGAACTGCGGAACCACATAGCCCTGCTCTCGGTAGTGCCTGATTTCGGGGTCGGACAGGCTGGCCATGGTTTGCTGGGCTTCGGGGCCGGGTTGCCTTTCGCCTGCTTACTTGCCGGCGTCGGCCTTGGTGTCGGTAAAGCGGCCGTAACTTTGCAGGCGCTCGTAGCGGCGGTCCAGCAGTTCCTTGACCTTCAGGTCGCTGACCTGGCGGAAGGCGTCATTGAGGGCGCGCTTGAGGAAAGCGGCCATCTGCTTGTGGTCGCGGTGGGCGCCGCCCACGGGTTCATTCACGATCTTGTCGATCACGCCCAAGGCCTTGAGCCGGTGCGCGGTGATGCCCAGGGCCTCGGCGGCTTCCTGCGCTTTGTCGGAGGTCTTCCACAAGATGGACGCGCAGCCTTCGGGGCTGATGACGGAGTAGATCGAATACTGCAGCATCACGACCTGGTCGGCCACCGAAATAGCCAGCGCGCCGCCGGAGCCGCCTTCGCCGATGATGGTGGTGATGATGGGCACCTCAAGCTGTGCCATCTCAAAAATGTTGCGGCCGATGGCCTCGGACTGGCCGCGCTCTTCGGCGTCGATGCCGGGGTAGGCGCCGGGGGTGTCGACAAAGGTGAACACCGGCAGCTTGAACTTCTCGGCGGTCTTCATCAGGCGCAGGGCCTTGCGGTAACCCTCGGGCTTGCTCATGCCGAAGTTGCGCAGGCCGCGCTCCTTGGTGTCCCGGCCCTTCTGGTGGCCCAGCACCATGCAGGCGGTGCCGTTAAAGCGGGCCAGGCCGCCCACGATGGACAGGTCGTCGGAAAAGTGCCGGTCGCCGTGCAGCTCGACGAAATCGGTGAAGATTTCGTTGACGTAGTCCAGGGTGTAGGGGCGCTCTGCGTGACGGGCGATCTTGGTGATCTGCCAGGGCGTCAGGTCGCTGTAGATGTCTTTGGTGAGCTGCTGGCTCTTTTTGGCCAGCTGGTCGATTTCTTCAGAGATATCAACGGCCGACTCGGTCTGTACGTAGCGCAGTTCTTCAATTTTTCCTTCAAGCTCCGCAATCGGTTGCTCGAAATCGAGGAAGGTCTTCTTCGCCATGTGCTGCTCCTCAGGGCTTCTTCAAAATGTCAATTCTGCTCGGCGCCCAAAACGGGTAGTGGGTCCAGCGAGCGCCAAATATACCAAGTTGCGACACTGCAGTACGGCGCCCAGGCGGCGGCCACCTCGCGAGCGTCGCTCCGGCTGACGGATTCACCGGAAAAATAGTTCTGGCTGATGCCACTGATCAGGCCGACGTCGTCCAGCGGCAAGACGTTGGGGCGCATCAGGTAGAAGATCAGAAACATCTCGGCCGTCCAGCGGCCTATGCCGCGAATGGCGATCAGCTCGGCAATGATGGCCTCGTCGTCCATCGCCTGCCAGTCCTTCACATGGACGGTGCCGGCATCGAAATGGATAGACAAATCCACCAAATATTCGACCTTGCGCGCGCTCAGGCCCGCAGCGCGCATGTCGTCGACCTTGAGCCGCAGCACGTTGGCCGGGGTGACTTTTTTGGGCAGGGCCGAGAACTTGGCCCAGACGCTTTGCGCGGCTTTCACGGAGATCTGCTGCCCGACGATGCTGCGCGCCAACGTGCTGAACGCGTCGCCGCGCGCCTGCAGGCAGGCATCGCCAAACTGCGGGATCAGGCGCTTCATGACCCGGTCTTTTTTGACGAGGTGCTTGCAGGCGTCGGCCCAGTACTCGGGCACCGTGGTGGCTGGCTCGGGAACGTCGGCCAGCTCGACGCTGCCGGGACCGCTCTTTACTATCTTTTTCATAGCTGTCAGCCCATGCTCTGCTTGGGCTGGAGGCCGAAATGACTAATAAGACTCACGACTGGGCCTCCCAGGTGGTGCCTGTGGGCGAGTCCTTGAGCACGATGCCCTTGGCCAGCAAATCCTGGCGGATGCGGTCGGCTTCGGCGAAGTTTTTGGCGGCCTTGGCTGCAGCGCGCTCGGCGATCAGGGCCTGGATGCTGGCGTCGTCCAGCTCCGCGCCGGTCTGCAAAAACGCCCTCGCATCACCCTGCAACAGGCCGAGCACCGATGCCAGCGACCGGAGAGTCTCGACTTCCGAGCGTAGTTTGTTACGAACAGCCAAGCGCTCTTCCGGATTGACCGTAGCCTTAGCGGTATGCAGCAGGTTGTTAATCCCGGTAGCCTGCATAAACAAGGCAGAGACAGCCAGCGGCGTGCCGAAATCGTCATTCATCGCATCAGTGAACAACTTCACTGCAGGGTCAACGGGTACAAGAGCCTTAAATGGCAAGGGGGCAACTTTTTCACCCAAAAACTGCTCCGCTTCAAAAAGCGAGTTGTAGAGCTTGCGCAACGAATTGCGCGCGTCGTCCAGGTGGGCGTCGCTGTAGTTCAGCGCGCTGCGGTAGTGCGCACGCACGATGAAAAAGCGGATGGTTTCGGCGTCGTACTTGGCCAGCACTTCGCGGATGGTGAAGAAGTTGCCCAGCGACTTGGACATCTTTTCGTTGTCTACCCGCACAAAACCGTTGTGCACCCAGAAATTGGCCAGCGGCTTGCCGTTGGCGCCTTCGCTCTGGGCGATCTCGTTTTCATGGTGGGGAAACTGCAGGTCGGCGCCGCCGCCGTGGATGTCGAAGGTCTCGCCCAGTGTCTGGCAGCTCATGGCCGAGCATTCGATATGCCAGCCCGGCCGGCCGGGGCCGTAGCTGCTGTCCCACTTGGCGTCGTCCGGTTCGGTGGGCTTGGCGCTCTTCCAGAGCACGAAGTCCAGTGGGTCGTCCTTGCCGTCCAGCACCGCCACGCGCTCGCCGGCGCGCAGCTCGTCCAGGGACTTGCCTGACAGCTTGCCGTAGCCGGGGAACTTGCGCACCGCGTAATTCATGTCACCGGTAGAGCCCTTGTAGGCCAGCCCTTTTGCCTCGAGGGTCGCAATCATGCCCAGCATCTGCGGCACGTATTCGGTGGCGCGCGGCTCCAGCGAAGGCGGCTCGATGCCCAGCGCGCCGATGTCCTGGTGCATGGCCAGGATCATCTCGTCCGTCAGCGCCCGGATGGTGATGCCGCGCTCAACCGCCCGCTTGATGATCTTGTCGTCGATGTCGGTGATGTTGCGCACGTAGGTCACGCGCAGGCCGCTGGCCTTGAGCCAGCGCTGAATGACATCGAACGCCATCATCATGCGCGCATGGCCGATGTGGCACAGGTCGTAAATCGTCATTCCGCACACATACATGCGCACGTGGCCGGGCTCCAGGGGGAAAAATTCGTCCACGGCACGCGACAGCGTGTTGTAAATGCGAAGGCTCATGAAAATTGTTGTGGCGGGGCCCGGCGTTGGCCGGCGCCCGGCTGTCAGTCAGGCTGGGGTAACAAGGAAAAAGGAAAGGAAGCTGGAGGAAAGCTGGAAGGTTATCTCACGGACGCCGCAGGCGGGCAAGGGCCATTCGGCGTACGCGCAAAACGTGGCGTAAAAACGAAAACTAGGGAATCCGGGCGGTCGTGAACTATACCCCCTCAGCTACAATCAGGCAGTATATCCAGCCCGCCAGGCGGCGTTTGGCCGGCCTTCACGGCCCCTGAAAAGCCGGGTTGCTTATATGGAATTTCCACCCGAAAGCCGTCAAACGGCCCTCAGGGGTTTCAAAACAATAGCGAGTGTTCTTATGCCCACGCCAAACTTCTTGACCCGCAAACCCCTGTCTGCCGCCCTGCGCATGCTGATCGTGGCAGCCACCCTGACGGTGTCTGCGGCGCATGCCGACGACTACACCGATGTCAGCCGCCTGATGCGTGCCGGCCAGTTTGCCGAAGCGATGACCAAGGTCGACCAATACCTCGCCACCAAGCCCCGCGATCCCCAGATGCGCTTTTTCAAGGGCGTCATCCAGACTGAAACCGGCAAGACCAACGACGCGATCGCCACCTTCATCAAGATCACTGAAGACTACCCGGAGCTGCCCGAACCGTACAACAACATGGCTGTGCTGTACGCCGGCCAGAGCCAGTTCGACAAGGCCCGCGCCGCGCTTGAAATGGCCATCCGCACCAACCCCAGCTATGCCACCGCGCATGAAAATCTCGGCGACGTCTATGCCCGCCTGGCCAGCCAGGCCTACAGCAAGGCGCTGCAGCTTGACGGCGGCAACGCGGCCGTGCCGCCCAAGCTGGCCCTGATTCGCAACCTCTTCTCTGCCGACGCCAAGACCCAAGCCCCCCAGGCCCAGCCACAAGCGGCAGCCAAGCCCGCAGCCGGCGCCCAGGCCTCCGGCCAGGTGACGGCGGCCGCTCCCGCAGCCGCCGCCAAACCAGCGCCCGCTGCACCAGCCGCCGCAACGCCTGCCGCGACACCCGCCACGCCGGCAGCACCGGCTGCCCCTGCCCCTGTCGCGACCTCCGGCACCGACAAGGACGTTGAAGCCGCCGTGCGCAACTGGGCCCAGGCATGGTCCAGCAAAGACATGACCGGTTACCTCGGCAGCTACGGCCAGAACTTCGACCCGCCCGGCAAACAGGCCCGCAAGGCCTGGGAAGAAGACCGCCGCGCGCGCATCGTCGGCAAGAACAGCATCAGCGTGAAGCTCTCCAACATGACCGTCTCGGTGCAGGGCGCCAAGGCCGTCGCCAAATTCAAGCAGGACTACAGCGCCGACTCGCTCAATATCTCGAGCCGTAAAACGCTGGACCTCGCCAAAGTGGGTGATCGCTGGGTCATCGTCAAGGAATCCACAGGCGGTTGATCGCCGGCGGCCGACCTGACCCAAGTGCTTCGTTTCAGCCTGTCTTTGTCCGTCGTTGCCGGCCGGCAACTTTCCGTGAAAGCCCGCATGAAGAAGGCGGTAACAGCTCTCTGTTTCATGGCACCTTGCCTGGTGCTGGCGCTTACGCCTGCGCGCGCTGAAAGCCGTTCCCGTGCACCGGTTGCCGGGGAACCAGCCGCGCGGCAAGCCGCCCCGGCACGTCCCGGCGCCCGGCCCGAAACACGCGACGGCGAAGCAGAAGCCCGCCTGATCGACATCTACAAGCTGATCGGCCAGGGCAACCCGCGCGAAGCGCTGCACAAAGCCGAAGGTCTCGTCAAGGACCACCCCAATTTTCAGCTCGCGCAGCTGGTGTACGGCGACTTGCTGTCGGGCTTTGCGCGCCCGGTGCGTACGATGGGCGATATCCCCCCTGACACAGCCTCCAGGGCCGCGGCGCCGTTACTGGCCGAGCTGCGGCAGGAATCCCAACTGCGCCTGCGCGCATTGCGCGAGCGCCCGGCGCCCGGCACCGTGCCCTCGCAGTTTTTGGCGCTGTCTCCGCGTAACAAGCACGCGATCGCCATCGATGCCTCCCGCTCGCGCCTGTACCTCTTTGAAAACACGGCTGCCGGCATCAAGCTGGTCGCCGACTACTACATCTCGGTCGGCAAGTCCGGCATTGAAAAGTCCGTCGAAGGCGATCTGCGCACCCCGGTCGGCGTGTACTTCATCACCAGCAACCTGAATCCCAAGTCGCTGCGCGACTTCTACGGCTCGGGCGCCCTGCCCATCAACTATCCCAACCAGCTTGACGTCAAACGCGGCAAGACGGGCGGAGGCATCTGGCTGCACGGCACGCCGCCGGCGCAGTTTTCCCGCGCGCCGCTGTCCACCGACGGTTGCGTGGTGCTGGCCAACCCCGACCTGGAACGCATCATCCGCACGGTGGAGGTGCGCAGCACGCCCGTCGTCATCGCGCACAGCCTCAAATGGGTGGCCCCGCAATCCCTCGCGGCCGACAGCAAGTCGTTTGAGAACGTGCTGCAAGGCTGGCACAGCGCCAAGTCCAGCGGCGACATGGCCAAGCTCACCGCCTGGTACACGCCCGACTTCACCAGCTACGGCAAGACGCTGGCCGAATGGACGCCGGCCCTGCAGACCGAGCTCAAGCAGCTCGGCGGGCGCGACATCCAGCTCAAGGATGTGTCTTACCTGCGCTGGACCGACAGCACCGACACGATGGTGGTAACCTTTGGCGAGCTGGTCAAAGGCGCCAAAACCGGCCGCACCAAACGCCAGTACTGGGTCCGTCAGGGCAGCCAGTGGAAAATATTCTTCGAAGGAACCATTTGATGATGGCTGTTCACAAGACGCCTGCCGTGTTCACGGCATTGTTCACCGCATTTCAACCCCTGCGCCGCGCCACGTTCGCCATGGCCGCCGCCGCCGGCCTGGCCCTGCTGGCCGGCCCGGCGCTCGCGCAAACCGCACCCAAGGTGAAGTTCGTCACCAGCGAAGGCGACTTCGTGGTCGAGGTCTATCCCGACAAAGCCCCCAAGACCGTCGAGAACTTCCTGCAGTACGTCAAAGACAAGCACTATGACGGCACGATTTTTCACCGCGTCATCAGCAACTTCATGGTCCAGGGCGGCGGCTACGACGCCACCTACGCCGAGAAGAAGACCCGCCCCCCCGTCGCCCATGAAGGCCGCGAAGCGCTCGCCAAAGGCGGCCCCAAAAACGTGGTCGGTACCCTGGCCATGGCGCGTACCAACGACCCCAACTCCGCCTCGTCGCAGTTCTTCATCAACGTGAAGGACAACGACTTCCTGAACCCCACCGTGATTCCGCCCGGCGACCCGGTGCCCAAGTTTGAATACCAGGGCCGCGTGTATGAAAACACCCCGCGCGCCCAGCTTGTCAACGCGCCGCAGCTGTACGGCTACACCGTGTTCGGCAAGGTCGTGAGCGGTATGGAAGTCGTCAACAAGATCAAGGGCGTGCCGACCGGTGCCGGCGGCCCCTTCCCGACTGACGTCCCCAAGACGCCCGTCCTCATCAAATCAGCAACCCTCGTCAATTGATTGACACTCCCTACAGGACACCATCATGAGCAACCCCAAAGTTGAACTGCACATCGCCGAATACGGCGTCATCACGCTTGAGCTCGACGCAGCCAAGGCGCCCAAGACCGTCGCCAACTTCCTGAGCTACGTCAACAAGGGCCACTACGCCAACACCGTGTTTCACCGCGTGATTCCCGGCTTCATGGTGCAGGGCGGCGGCTTTGAGCCGGGCATGAAACAAAAACCCACCGACGGCGAGATCGAGAACGAAGCCAACAACGGCCTCAAGAACGACAACTACACCGTGGCGATGGCGCGGACCAACGCACCACACTCGGCCAGCTCGCAGTTCTTCATCAACGTGGCGGACAACGGCTTCCTGAACCACACCGCGCCCAACGCCTCCGGCTGGGGCTACGCCGTGTTCGGCAAGGTCGTGGGCGGCGCCGACGTGGTCGACAAGATCAAGGCCGTCAAGACGGGCCGCAAGGGCTTTCACGACGACGTGCCGATGGAAGACGTGATCATCCAGAAAGCCGTTGCGCTGGCCTGAGGCCGGCAAACCGCGCTAGCGCCCAGTCCCAAGCCCAGCCGGTGAACACCCCACAGACCGTACCCGAGATGGCGGAGCTTTTGGCGCCGCCCTCCTGGCGTACGGTCGATTTCATTTCGGACCTGCATTTGCAGGCTTCGGACATGGCCACCTTCACGGCCTGGCAGCACTACCTTGAGTCCACACCCGCAGACGCGGTCTTCATCCTGGGCGACCTGTTTGAAGTCTGGGTGGGTGATGACGCCATCGATGAAGACCTGCACGCACCGGCCGCGGGTTTCGATGCGCGCTGCGTGCGGGCGATGGGCGAGGCCGCCGGCCGGCTGGCGCTCTTTTTCATGCATGGCAACCGCGACTTCCTGGTGGGCCAGCGCCTGATGGACCTGTGCAACGCCACCTTGCTGCAAGACCCCACCGTGCTGGTGTTTCCTGCCGGCACCAACCGGCGCTGGCTGCTGTCGCACGGCGATGCCCTGTGTCTGGGCGATACCGACTACATGCAATTCCGCCGCCAGGTGCGCACCACCGAGTGGCAGCGCGCCTTCCTCGCCAGGCCGCTGGCCGAGCGCCAGGCGATTGCGCGCGGGCTGCGCGAGCAAAGCGAGGCGCGCAAGAAGTCGGGCGTGCAGTATGCCGATGTCGACACCGAAGCCGCGCGCCAGTGGCTGCAGGCGGCCGCCTCGCACACGCTGATCCACGGCCACACGCACAAGCCCGCCGTGCACGACCTGGGCGGCGGCTACTCGCGCGTGGTGCTCAGCGACTGGGACCTTGCCGCGCCTGTGCCACGTGCAGAGGTATTGCGCCTGACAGCCGCCGGACTGCAACGTATCGCGCTGGGTTGAGCCCTCACCTTCCCTTTTTTCTCTTTTGTCTTTTTTTCCCTTTTACTTTGCCTTGATCTCTTTTACTTTTATCCTTTTGCCCCAACTCTTGTGCTCCTGATCAAGACATACACCCCATGCTGAACTGGTTACGAACGCTCGGAGGCTCCAGCCAAGCCCCCACCAAAACCATTCCGGACACGCTGTGGATGGACACCCTGCTGCGCTTTCCCTTTCTGGCCCGCCGCCCGGTGGCCGAGCTGCAGGAGCTGCACACACTGGCCGGCAAGTTCCTCAAGCAAAAGGAATTTACCGGCGCGCACGGCCTGAAGGTCACTGACGAGATGGCCGTCGCCATTGCCGCACAGGCCTGCCTGCCGGTGCTGCACCTGGGCCTGCGCTGGTATGACGACTTCAAGGGCATCGTGGTGCACCCGGGCACCATGCTCGCGCGCCGCGAAGTCACCGACCACGCGGGCGTGGTGCACCGCTATAACGAAGAACTGCTGGGCGAGGCCATGCAGGGCGGGCCCGTGACCCTGAGCTGGCAAGAGGTGGCCGACGCCGGCAACGCGGCCGAGCAAGGCCACAACGTGGTGATTCACGAGTTCGTCCACAAAATAGACATGCGCGACGGCGCGGCGGACGGCTGCCCGCCCCTGCCCTCACGCGGCTCCCATGCATCGTGGCATTCGATCATGCAGCCGGCCTTTGACGAATTTTGCGAAAAGGTCGCGATGGCCAAGCGCTTCGGCGCCGCGCCGCCCTGGCTGGACGCCTACGCCGCGACGTCCCCGGCCGAATTCTTCGCCGTCACCAGCGAGGCCTACTTCGTCAACCGCGAGCGCTTCACCCAGGACTTCGCGTCTTTAACGGTGCTGTTCGACAAGTTTTTCATTCCGGCCAAATAAACCAAAGCAGTCATTGACCGGCCTGGCGGCCTCAGTTTTAAGAAAAATCTGGCTACAGCCCAACAACTACGCGGGTCAGCCGCTCCTGAATTCATAGCAATCCGCCTGCGCCGGGTGCAGCGGCTTTGCGGTTTTCTGCTTTTTCCGGCCCTTTTTAACCCCATCCCCCGGGCCGCTTCGTTTCAACCAGCTCCACCTCACATGTCTGGAGCTCCCATGAAACGTCACCACCTTTCCCCTCCCTCCTCCTTTCGCGTTCGCGCGGTCCTCGCCCCGCTGGTTCTGCTGGCGGCTTCCACGCTGGCTTTACAGGCCCAGGCCGTCGGCCGGCTCGCCGACGTGACGGTCATCGACCGCAACACCGGCGCCACGCTGCCGCTGTACCACCATCGTGGTGAATACTGGGTCGCCGGCCAGTACGGCGCCAAATATGCGATCGCCGTGCGCAACAAGCTCGGCGAACGCGTGCTGGCCGTGACCGCTGTGGACGGCGTGAATGTGCTGAGCGGCGAGACCGCCGCCTGGGACCAGACCGGCTATGTGTTTTCCGCCTGGCAGCAGTACCAGGTCACCGGCTGGCGCAAAAGCAGCCAGGAGGTCGCAGCCTTTGAATTTTCCGCGCTCGGCGACTCTTACGCGGGCCGCACCGGCAGGCCCGGCAATGTCGGCGTGATCGGCGTGGCGCTTTTCAGGGAGCGGCTGCCGGAGCCGGTCGCACAGGCGGCGCCCGCCAGCCCAGCCCGGGTTGAACGCGAGGCCGATGCACCCGCCAGCCTCAAAAGCGCCCCGCAAGGTGGCGCCGGCAGATCCGCCCTGGCTGACCAGAGCAGCAGCGCGGCGGAAGCGTCCGCACAAGCCCCCAGCGCCTCAGCAGGGCTTGAGGGCATGGCCAGAAGGGCGCCGTCCCCACCGCCCGCCGCCCTGCCAGCCCCCAAGCTGGGCACCGGCCACGGCGCACGTGAAACCTCGGTGGTGTCGCACACCTCTTTTGCCCGCCTGCAATCGCAGCCCAACGAGGTCATCCGCATCCGCTACGACAGCCGCGAGAACCTGATTGCGAGTGGTGTGATTCGTGAACCCGTTGCACACAATCCTGTCCCGGATCCGTTCCCGCAATCCGGAAACACGTCCTATGTGCCCGACCCTCCTCTGCGCCGCTACTGACAAGGCACCGCCGCTGCGCCGTGATAATGTGGCGCATGCCCAGCGCCACTCCCGACAACGCAGCCGAAGAAAGCGACGAATCGCTGATGCTGCGCTTTGCGGGCGGCGACATCGGCGCGTTCGATATGCTTTATGCGCGCCATGAGCTGGGTGTGTGGCGCTATGTGTTTCGCAGCGTGCGTGTGCAGGCTGTGGCCGACGATCTGCTGCAGGACGTGTGGTTTGCGGTGGCGCGCAGCGCGCCCACTTACACCGTGTCGGCGCGCTTCAAGACCTGGCTGTTCACCATGGCGCACAACCGGGTGGTCGACCACTTCCGCACGGCAAAGCAGCATGTGAGCATCGATGCGCAGGGCGACGACGACGAGGGTCTCGGCCTGGGCGACACGCTGGCGGCCGACTCGGGCTTCGGTCCCGTGCGGCGGCTGGAGTCCAGCGAGCAGGCTGCGGCGCTGATTGCCGCGGTGGAGCGGCTGCCGCTGGAGCAGCGAGAAGCCTTTTTGCTGCAGGCCGAGGCGGGCCTCAGTGTGGAGGGCATCGCCGAGGCCACCGGCGTGAGTTTTGAAACCGCCAAGAGCCGCCTGCGCTACGCACGAAACAGCCTGCGCCAGCAGCTACAGGAGTTTGCATGACAGAGCCAGACCGAAGCCCCCCCGGCGACGAGCTGACAGAGCGCTACCGCGAGGCCAGCGCCCAGGACACACGCCGCCCCGGCGCGCATGTGCGGGAGGCCGTGCGTGCGCATGCGGAGATGGTGATCGCGGCCGGCAAGGCGCAGGGCGCCAATGCGGCCGCTGGCATCGTGCAGACGCAAGCGCCTGCCGCCAACCAGTCGCGCTGGAAAATTTCCGCTCTGGCCAGCATCGCGCTGGCGGGCTTGACGGGCCTGCTGGTGTTGCAATACGACCGTGGCAGCGATGAGGAAAAAGACCTGGTGTTTGGCCAGCCCAGTGCGAGCGCGCCGCCTGCCGCGGCACCCGCCCCCACACCTGCACCTGCAGCCGCCCCGGCAACCACTACCCCCCAGGCGCCGCAGCCGCCGCAACCCGAAGCCAGGGCCAAAGCACCAGCAGCCGAAAGCCCACCGGCTTCAGCGTTGAAAGCGCCGGCAACACCTGCCGCCCAAAAATCCGCACCTCAACCCACCGCACCCGGGCAAGCCGCACCCAAGGCCGAAGCAGAAATCGCGCAATTGCTGGGCGGCGCAGCGTCGCCGGCTACTGCCCCGCCACCGGCGCCTGCCCTGGCGCAGGGCAGCGCCGGGTACTCAGTTTCCGGGCGCACGGCTGATGCGGCGGCAAGCCCGCAAGCCGCCGCCTCTCCTGCGCCCACCGTGCAGGCCGACATATCTGCATCTGCACCGGCACCTGCCGCGCGCTCGGCCCCTGCCGCAGCACCTGCACCGGCCATGGTTGCCGCCGCACCGCCGGCTCCCATCGCGGCGGCGCCAGCGGCTGCAGCACCGGCAGCCGCAGCGCCAGCGGCCGCGGCTGCGGCAGAACAACGCCGGGAAAAATCTGCGTCCCCGCGCGCCGAAGCGGCGGGCTCACTCAGGCTGGCAAACCCACTGCAACAAGCCGCCCGCACCGGAAACCTGCAGCAGTTGGAGCGCCTGCTGCAGCAAGGCGCGCCACTCAATGCGGCCGACGCGGCAGGACGCACACCCTTGATCCTGGCGGTCATGCAAGGTCACACGGCCGTGGTCCAGCGCCTGCTGGCGGCGGGCGCCAACACAGCGCTGATCGACAAGGACGGACTGAACGCCCTGCAGCATGCGCGGCGGCTGGGCTTTGACGGGATTGCCCACCTGATCGAGACGGCGCCCTGAGCTTTACGGGGGCGTTGCACAATCACTTGGCGGGGGCTTCGGCCGCTCATGGGTGCAAAGTACCATGGCAGCCCCCTTGTCCCCGAACTTTTTTCACGAACCGGCCCCCCCATGGATATAGACCCCCTTGAAGTCGCCAAAGGCGACGACGCCGATGATGCATCGTTCGCGCAGTTCCGCAAGCTGAACCAGTTTGTCGCCATCACGATTGCCCTGCTGGCCACCTTCATGGGCATCTGCAAGGTCAAGGACGACAACATCGTCCAGACCATGCAGCAGGCCCAAGCCAACAAGCTGGACCACTGGAACTTCTACCAGGCGCGCAACATCCGCGAGGAAGTCGCCAAAGGCACGCTGCTGCAACTGCGGCTCACCGCCCCGTCACAGCCCGCGTCGCAACAGGCCAACTACCAGAAGGCGATCGCGCAGTACGAACAATTGGCGGCCGAACAAGCCAAAAAGAAAGACGAGCTGAAGGCGCAAGCCGCGCAGGACCAGAAAGACTATGACGCCGCCAATTTTCGCGACGACCAGTTCGACCTGGCCGATGCCCTGCTGGCCATTGCCATTTCACTGCTGGCCGTCACGGCGCTGACCCATTTCTGGTGGCTCTACTTCCTGGCGCTGGTGCCCACGGGTTTTGGCGTGTTGATGGGTCTGGCCGGCCTGGGGGGATGGGGCATTCACCCCGACGTATTGATCAGGCTGCTGTCCTAACGCTGCAATGACACGGGGCCTGGGGCCGGGCCTAAGTAGCGTAGTACAGCACGGCCACGCAGTGGCAAGCCGTGCCGGCCGCCACAAACAGGTGCCACACAAAGTGCCCATAACGCAGCCGTGAGTCGGTGGCAAAAAATCCCACGCCCAGCGTATAAAAAAGCCCCCCGGCCACCAGCCAGAACAAGCCCCAGTTCGGGATCAGTTCCAGCATGGGCTTGACGGCGATCAGGGCGATCCACCCCATCGCCACGTAGAGCGCAGTAGAGACACGCGGATAGCGGATGCCAGTCACGGCCTTCACGGCGACGCCGGCGAGCGCCATCGTCCAGACCAGGATGAACAGCGTCCAGCCCCAGGGCCCGCGCAGCACACCCAGCGTGAACGGCGTGTAGGTGCCGGCAATCAGGAGGTAGATGGCGCCGTGGTCCAGGATCTGGAACACGCTCTTGGCGCGCGCCGCACGCACGGCCGGAAGCGCGTGGTACAGCATCGAGGTGAAGTACAGCAGCACCATGGTTGCGGCAAATACGCTGGCGGCCGCGATGTCGATGGCGTCACCCTGGCGCACACTGGCCACCACCAAGAAAGGCGCCGCAATCACAGCCGCCAGCAAGGCAACGCCGTGACTCACGCTGTTCGCGATTTCCTCGCCCAGCGTTTGCGCGCGCTCCTGCGGCAGCGCCACAGCAGCGGCGTCCTCACTCATCGTTTGAGCAGCGCCTTCAGGACGTTCTGCACGCGCCGCGCGTTGGCGGGGTCAAAGTCGGCGGCCAGCACCTGGGCGGCGTCTTCGCCCCAGGTTTCAGCCGGCGCCGGCGCGTTGCGCTTGGTGAGCAGCTGCAGCTGCAGCATGCGGCGCGCGCTGATGTGCTCGGCCGGCGTCGGCAGCTCGGCGGCGATTTCCAGGCGCAGCAGCGCCTCGGAAGCATCCTTGCCCGAAGGCGTGCTGACAGCCTGCACCCAGCGGTTGCGCACAGCCGCGGGAACGGCCTTGCCGAGGTCTTGCACGCTCGGCAGTTGTTCCGGGTCGCGTTTTTCCCAGGCGGTGAGCAGATTCGTCAACACCTCGCCGTGCGCCTGCATGGCGAGCTTTTTGAGCGCCTGGTTGGCCGCTTCAAAAGCTTCGCGCTGGGCGCGGAAAGCCGCATCACCCAGACGTGGGCCGCGCTCTTCAAACGCTGGGCGCGCGTTGCGGTCGCCACGGTCGGCGCCGCGCGGGCCGCGGTCGTCACGACCTTCACGGTAAGGCTCGAACTTGTTGTCGGTGCTTTGGCGTGGGCCACCGGGCTTGCTGCCGGGGCGCGCGTCTTTGCGGTCGCCGAATTTGCCGCCGCGTCCTGCTGCGGCAGGCTCGGCCTTCTTCATGCCGGGGCGGTCGTCGCCGCGACGAGCAATCACTGGTTTGGGGGCAGGTTTCGGTGCGGGCGCCGGCTCGGCAGGCTCGCTGGCGGGCTCGCTGGATTCGGCAAATTCAGTGGCTGCGGCTTCTTCCACGGCATCGGTGGGCGCTGCCTCTGCTATGGTTTCTGTAGCTACTTGTTCAGATTCCGCTTGGGCTACAGCCTCATTTCCCTTTGAAACCGGGGTGGCGTTTGCATCGGCCAGCGCGGCTTCAACGGATGGTGCAGCCGGAGCAGCAGCGGCGGGCACAGGCACTTGCCCGCGCACGATCGCTTCCAGCGCCTTGGCAGCCGCGTGGATTTTCTGCACATCACCGCTGGCGGTCGCGGCTTCCACCGCCTTGGAGGCGTCCAGCACCATGCGGTCGTATTCACCCAGTGCCGCGGCGGCTTTTTCGCGCTCGGCAGTCTTGCGCTGGAAGGCGTCGTCGATGGGTTTGCGGAAGGCGTCCCACATCTTTTGCTCTTGCTTGCGCTCGACGGGCACGGCCTGCGCTTCATGCTGCCAGCGCTGCTGCAGCGACTTGACGGCGTCGATGCGCAGCATCGGCTCTGCGCCCAGCACGCCAGCTTCTTCAATCATGGCCTTGCGGTGCGCGATGCTTTCGGTGCGCGCGGCGGTCAGCGCGGCGTCGGCCGTTTCCATCGCAGCCTTCCACACGGGCTGGATTTCAGCAAAGGCTTTTTCGCCCAGGTGGCCGGCTTCGCGCCATTTTTCGACAAAGCCGTTCAGGCTGCGGATGTGGTGCTTCCAGTCGGTGTTGCCCTTGTTGGCTTCGGCCCAGGCCAGCACTTCGTCGATCAGCAGCTTGCGTTCGGCCTTGACGGTTTCGCTTTGCTCTTTGACCTTCTCGAGCCAGGCTTCGACGACCTTGTGCGCTTCGTTGCAGGCGTCGTCAAAACGCTTCCATAGCGCGTGGTTGGGCGTGCCGCCCTGATCGCTGGTCTTCCATTGCTCGCGCATGGCGCGCAGGGCTTCTTGCTGCTTGCGTCCGCCCAGCGGCTTGGCCACCAGGGCCTCGGCTTTGACCACCAGCTCTTCGCGGATCTGGTCGGCGCGCCAGCGCTGCCAGCCTTCGAGTTCACCGGCGGCCGTGAGTGCGGCATGCGCGGCAGCTTCGAGCTTGCTGTCGATGTTGCGGATGTGTTCTTTCAGCGCATGGCGCAGGTCGGCCGCCACCTTGGGGGTGGACTTGCCGTGGCCTTCGGTGACTTCATGCTCAAGCCGCGCCAATGCTTCCTGCACGACGGCAGATGACTTTTCGCGCATGTCTTTGAGCACGGCCGGATCAATCTTGGCCTTGGGCGCACGGGCGGACTGCTCACCCGCTGCGGGCGGCAGGCCGCGCGCGGCGCGCAGCTCGTCGGCCCACACTGGCACGGCAGGCAGAGGCGCAGCCGCATCTTCAGCAGCCTTTTGGGCCTGCGCGAGTGCACCCTGAAAGGCCTCCCACACGGCGAGCAACTGCGCACGCGATGCGTCGAGCAGCGGCGGAAATTTGGCGTCCACGCTGGCCCAGTTGGCGTCATGCGTGATTTCATCGGCCTGCGACTGCCAGTGCGTGACATCGCCGCGCAGGGATTCGAGCGCGGCTTCGGCATCGCGCCAGGGCTTGAGCGACAGCACTTCGGTGCGCTGGGCCAGCAGCACGGCGGCTTCGCGCTGCACCTGGGTGCGGTGCTGCAGGTCTTCAATCGTCTTGACGCGGTCGGCGAGCTGAACCTTCAGGCCGGCCAGCGGCTCTTTGGACAGCGGCGCGCCGGCCTTGGCGGCATCGCGCTGCCAGGCCAGGGCGTCGGCCAGGTTGAGCTTGGGCACGGCCAGCAGCGCCTGGGCTTTGTCGGCCCACTCGGCGGCCACGGCTTCCTGACCCTTGCTGCGTTTGATCTCGTCGAGCTTTTCTTTCAGCGGCTTGGCAGCGCCCTTGTCGCGGTTGGCGAGATCTTTGTAGACCTCGGCCATCTGCTCGGCCGTAGGCTCGGTGGCCAGCCAGGTGCGGATGCGCGCCGTGCGCTCGCCCGAGGTGGGCGCGGAGAACGCGCCGCCGGTCAGGCCGTCCAGCGGATGGGCTTCTGCCTGCTTGGTGGTGGGCGTTTTCACGGCGGGGGTTTCGGGTTTGGAAGATTTAAACATGGGAGCGCAAGGTCAAAAAAATAAGTGCCGCCAGCCGCAAGGCTCCCCGGTAAATGGGGGGTTTTGCGGGCGGCAGCGGGTGTTGGATTGGATGGGGGGCCGGCGCCGCAACCCGTGTTGCGCGCCCAGGCCCAAGGGCCCCATAAAAGCTTTATCAATAAAGCACTGACGCTATTTTCGCTGTTTTTACGGCATCGCCAAATTCAGCTCTGCGCGGGGTGTCCATTTGGCCTCCGGGGGTATGGCTTTGGCGGCACCCAGAAAGAGCCTTTCAGGGGGCAAATCACGCGATGCCAGGTAGTCTTTGACGGCCACACCGCGCTGCACGGCCAACTCACGCATGGCGCTGTCGTTGACCTGGATGTCGGCCAGCAGCAGCTTTTCCATTTCGGGCACGGGCAGGTCCTTGGCCAGGCCGATCAGGTTGCGCGGCTTGGGCATGTCGGCGCGTTTGTAGACCTCTTTGAGCAAAGCGGGGTATTCGGCCGGGCTGATGCTGACGGCCGCTGACGTGGTGCCGCCCTCCTTCACGGTGAGGCGGCGTTTTTCGGCGCGCACCAGCGAATCAAGCCGCTCGCGCTTGAAGCCGTCGCGTTCGGCTTCGACGCTGCTGGTGCCGACCACGGTGAGCTGCAGCGACGGCCGCTCGGCCAGCGCCTTGGCCACTTTGTCGAGGCCGGCCTTGGCTTCGGGGCCCAGCTCGGCGCTGCCGGCGTTAAAGCCCACGGTGCTGAGTTCTTCACCGCCACCGCCGAACGCATTGGCCAGCAGGCTGAAAGGCGCGGTAATGGCCTTGACGATCACATTGATGATGACCTTGATGATGATGGGCCCGAGGCTGAACTGCGGGTCGTTGAGTGAGCCGCTGATGGGCAGGTCGATGTCGATCACACCGTTGCGGTCGGCCAGCAAGGCGACGGCGAGCTTGACCGGCAGGCTGGCGGTAGAGCCCGGCACCTTCTCGCCGAAGGCAAGCTGGTTGAGGATGACCTTGTTGGTGGCGGTGAGGCGGCCGTCGGGCAGCACCACGTAGCCCACGTCGACACTGAGCTTGCCTCGGTTAATGCCGTAGCCCGAGTATTTGACGGAGTACGGCGACAACGGCGGAAGTTCCAGGTCGCGCACCTTGCCCTTGATATCGAGCGCCAGCGGCTTGGCCAGCGGATTGAGCTTGCCCAGGATTTCGAGTGAGGCCGTACCTTCGGCCCGGCCGCGCAGCTCGAGATCGGCCATGTTGGGTGCCGCCGGTGCGGCTCCAGGCGTGGTCGCAGTCGCGGGCGCCACCGATGAAAACGCGCTGAGCTTGCCGGTCAGCTCGGTCAGGTCGGCCGAATAATTGGGTTTGACGAAGCGGTCGGAGAACAACACCTTGCCGTTGATCAGGCTGATGGGGCCGAAGCTCACGATGGCGGGCGGGCCGCCGGACGCCGGCACCGATGCCTGCGGGCTGATCGGCTGTGCCGAGGTTTGTGAGCCTTTTTGGCCGCCGGCCAATGCGGCGCCTGGGCCGTCCGCTATCGTTTTTGTAGCATCAGCCGCTGGGGCCGGTGTCTCGGGTGCATTGCCTTTGACCAGATCCTGCAGATTGATGCGGCCGTCCGGCATGACGATCACGCGTGCGAAGAAGTCGGTGAGCACCGTTTCCTTCACGTCGACACGCGTGGCTTTGGCCGGCTCCAGCGCCACATGCAGGCCGCGCAGGTTCAGCGCTTTCCAGGCCAGCAGGTCCTCGCTGGGCGCCAGTGTGTTGGCGCGAAACTCTTCGAGCGACACATCGCCCGTCACCTGCGCCTGCGTGCCGGCCGGCAGCTGGCGGTAGGCGACGCGGCCCTTGAAGCTGGCGTCGGCGCGCAGCAATTCGATGTTGAGGCTTTCGGCCAGGTAGGGCTCAAAGGCCTGCAATGGCAAGCGGTCGACCACCAGCCGGCCCTGCGCCTGGATGGGCGCGAGGCCCATGCTGCCGTTGAAGTCGACCTTGCCGGGTTCAAACCGGCCTGTGGCCAGGCGCAAAGAGGCGGTCAACGGCATGGGCTTGGCAGCCTGCGCTTTGGAGGCGGGCCTGTCGTCGAGCAGCAGGCCGCCCAACTGAGCCTTGGCCGCACTGACCTCAAAGGTCACAGGCTTGGCGCCGGACTTGTCGGAAAACGACATGGCCCCGCCCTCAAGCTGCACGTCCTGCACGGCCACCGCCCATGAGGGCGCAGACGCCCGCGTGGCGGCGTCGGTGGGCGGCGGGGGTGCAGTGGGGGCAGCCGAACTGCGGCCCACCATCCAGCGCTCATACATCCAGCGTTTGTCGCTGTCGCGGTCGACTTTGGCCTTGGGCTCGGTCAGCTGCAGCTTGGCGGCCTTAAAGGTCTGGCCGGTCACGTCGATATCGACCTGGGCCAGGTCCACCCGTTTGATTGACACCAGCGAGACCTTGCCTTGGGCCAGTTGCACGTCGCTCACGGCGATTTGCGGCGCGGTGACTTGAAGCGCCTGTGGCTTGTCGCCGCTGGCCGCCTGCCAGTTCACACCCAGTTGGGCATCGAGCTGGCCGTTCAGCGCGGGCAGCAAAAACTGGCCGATGTATTTGGCGGCCATGCCGAGCGGCCACGCGGCTACGTTGGCAGTGACTTGCGCGGCCTGGTCGGTGGCGGTGCCGTTGAAAGTGAGGAGCGCGGGCACAGCCACAGCCTCGGGTGCCGCGATTTGAGCAGCGGGCTTGGCGGTTTTTTTAGCCACGGGCTTGGCGGGTGCGGGCGTGGCGGCCGGCGGCTCCAGCCCCACCGAGCCATCGAACTTCAGGGGTGCGCTGGCCATAAAAGGCATGGCGATGGCCGAGGCATTGAGCGCCAGGCCGCTCAGGCGGATGTCGGCGGGCGAGGCCAGGGTTTCGTCCAGCCAGTTCACGCGGCCGTCACGCACGGCCACGCGAGCCACCTGCACCTTCCACGGCGTGGCCGCCGGGGTTTTGGTGGCGGGCGCTGCGGCTGCGGGGCCGCTGGCGGCGGCCGAGGCGGCAGCAGCCGGATTTTTTGGATCATTTTGGCCTGTAGCCCTTTCCGCACCTGGGGTAGTCGCTCCTTTTTTGGTAGCAACAGCCGTATTGGATGGCATCAGGTTCAAGCGCCCTGCCCGGTCACGGGCCAACGACAACGTGGGCGCGGTGAGCTCCACCGCAGAAAGTTTGACGAACTGCTCGAGCGGGCGCACGTCGTCCATAGTGATCTGCAGGCGCTCGAAGGCCAGCAGGTCGGGCCGGGCAGCTGGCGGGGGTTCGCTGCCGGTGCCGCGTTTCTTGGCCTGTGCCGGGGCTGGCGGCTGGCCAATTTGCGCGGTCAGCAGCCGGACTTTTTCCGCCGTCACGGTGCCCGAGACTCGCACCACGGTGGCCGGCGTCTGCTCGAACGCCACCTTGGCGTCGGCATGCAGCACGGCGGCTTGCAGCTTCACGGGCAGGCTGGCAGGCCAGTACGCCAGATAAGGGTTGAGGTCAAAACCCCGCAGCGTGAAGGTGGCGTCGGTCTTGTGGGTCTGGGCAAAGGGCGTGCCTTCAGCGGCGGTGTCAAAGCTGCTGCCGTTGAGCTTGAAGGCCAGGTGCGGCGAGGTCTTGACCTCGCGCTTGGACTTGAGGTTGCTCAGAAAAGGCACCGACAGGCCCAGCTCGCGCAGTTCATGGGTTTTGCCGACAGACTGGTCGGTAAAGTCCATACGCCCGCCGCTGACCACGATGTTGTAGACCGCGAACTTCGGCGGGTCGCCGGCCGGCGTGTCCTCCGGCGTCTTGAAGCGCTCCAGGATGTCGTCGATGTCATAGCGGCCCTCGCCCTGGTGGGTGAGAAACACCACCGGTTCGTCGACCTGAACCGCGTCGGCCACCGGTGCGAAGCGCAGCAGGGACTCGAGCTCGGCATCTATATATATGCGCTTGATGGAAACCTGAGGGCTTTCCTGGGGAGATGACTGGGAAGCTTGAGGCGATCCGGCCCTGGCGATGGCCAAGTCGCGCAGGGTGAGCTCCAGCGACCAGGGCTTGAAGTCGACCTCGCCTACCGTGACTTGCCGGCCCAGCTTTTCAGAGGCGATCTTCTCCAGTTGCGACTTGAGGATGGAGGGCACGGCCGCATAGGCCAGCGCCCAGACCAGCAGCAAGCTGCCCACCGCCCAGGCCGCGCGGCGCCGCCAAAGCGGCGACCGGGCGACGGCGGCCCCCCTGGCTGGCAACGACTTCCCGATTTCACGCCAATTGGTCTCCCGCCAGTTGAATTCCCGCCATTTATTCTTCAAATCTTTGATTGCCATAGGCGTCGAGTTTTTAACGCCGGGGCCGATAGGTCAATGATTTATTTGAAAAAGACGGTCACCCCGAGGGGCAATAAATGACGCCGCCCAAAAGAAAAACCCCGGGCAGTGAGACCGACCGGGGTTGACGGCGGGCATTTATGCTCATGCCGTCTGGTTTCCGCAAAAGAGAGATGAATCGTCTCCAGTGCGATGAAAGCAAGTGATTGCTTCCAGATTTTCCGGGGTTGGTTACCCGGTTGATGCGTGAATGAACACGCAATTGCAGGTTAAACCTCTGCCGCGATGGAGGCAAGACCATCTTTTCAATCACAGCGGCGGCAGTGATTGCCTTTGCCTTTGACGGCCAGAACCGGCGGAATCTGTCCCACATCGAATGGCGAATCAGGCCTACGTTCGGGTCCGGGATCCGCTGATCGCACTTTTTTACGCCGAACCTAACTTAGAGCTTGGTCTCAAAAAGGGACCGTAACTACCTTGATTCAGGGCGTTTTTGCCGAGAATCAAGGTTTTTGTTTGCATTTTTAATATAAAGAAACGATTTGTTATTATTGACAGGTTATTAACGAGCCCCATAGAATCCCGCCAGTCCCACAAAAACCTAGGGACAACCCGAATCCGCTGCCCTATTCATCAACGAAGCCGGCAACGTCAAACAAGGGGTCAACACCCCACAAGGCATGCCTTGGTTTGATGGCGACCCAATCAAAGCCTGCCTGGCCCCCAAAGGGCCTGCAAGCGTAGAAAGGAGTGCTATGACAGCGCTAGGACAATTCAGCCTTGAGGCACACCTGAAAAGTGTGCGCAACGGTATTTCAACCGTTGCCGACGACATCGCCCAAGGCTTTTTCGAGATCACCCACAACAGCTTCGCCCTTCTGGGCCTGGCCGTCGTGTTCGCGGTGATCACACTGACTGCCCGGCCCGACTTGCGTCAGGCCGGTGAATTCAAGCTTATGACCTGGCTGCAAGAGCGCCAGGAAGCGGCCATCGGTTTTACCGAGCCGGCGGCCATTGAGCGCGCCACGGCGTCCAACCCGAAAGACCTGCCGGCCCAACAGGCGGCAGTGGCTTACTGGCTGAGCAAGAAATACGGCGTCGCGCCTGAGCCGCTGAGCGTGCTGGTGGCCGAAGCCTTCGAAATCGGCCAGAAAGCCAAGCTCGATCCCACTCTGATCCTGGCCATCATGGCGATCGAGTCCGGCTTCAATCCGTTCGCGCAAAGCCCGGTGGGCGCCCAGGGCCTGATGCAGGTCATGACCAAGGTGCACCACGACAAGTACGACAACTTCGGCGGCAAGCTGGCGGCCTTTGACCCGGTGACCAACCTGCGCGTCGGCGTCAAGGTGCTGCAGGAATGCATCGCCCGCGCCGGCTCCATCGAAGGCGGCCTCAAATACTATGTGGGCGCAGCCAACCTGGACGACGATGGCGGCTATGCCGGCAAAGTGATGGGCGAACATGCCCGCTTGCTGGCCGTGGTGGCGTCTGCCTCCAAGCGCGGCGCGCCCTCGCCTTTCTTCGCCGCACCCGGCACGTCGCGCCCCGTGCCGGCCTCCCTGCCGGCCAAATCCGATACGCCGGCGACCGAGGGCAAGACGCCCGAGAAAGTGGCGCTGCTGAGCCAGTCCTGATCCGGGTTGCTTCATGGCATTCCCTCTGCCTCGAAGCCGGGCCGCCGCAAGCGCCCCGGCTTTTTGCTTTTCGGGCTGCTGGCGAAGAACCCCGCGGCTGCCGGGTTTTGGGCTCCCTCAGTTACACTAGCAAGGTGCGCGACTGGCGATAGGCTCAAGGTTTTCGCAACCATTGAAGCTGACGTGGGACACCACTGGGAAGCGCACCGCTGAAAGCCGTTGGGTCTCAGCGTTCAGCCGTTCGCCTGGGCAGCCCTTGTTTCATTCATTGAATAGCAGGGACCACGTCTTTAAGGACTGCCATGTACCACCGCAACATCCTGGTTGAACAAACCGACCCCGAAATCTTCGCCGCCATCCAGGCTGAAAACGCCCGGCAAGAGCACCACATCGAGCTGATCGCCAGCGAAAACTACGCCTCGCCCGCCGTCATGGCCGCGCAGGGCTCGCAGCTCACTAATAAATATGCCGAAGGCTACCCCGGCCGCCGCTACTACGGCGGCTGCGAACACGTCGACGTGGCCGAGCAGCTGGCCATCGACCGCGTCAAAGCCATCTTCGGCGCCGAAGCCGCCAACGTGCAGGCGCATTGCGGCGCGTCGGCCAATGAGGCCGTGTTCCTGGCTTTCCTCAAGCCCGGTGACACCATCATGGGCATGAGCCTGGCCGAAGGCGGCCATCTGACGCACGGCATGGCGCTGAATATGAGCGGCAAGTGGTTCAACGTCGTCTCTTACGGCCTCAATGACAAGGAAGAGATTGACTACGACGCGATGGAGCGCAAGGCCCACGAGACCAAGCCCAAGCTGATCATCGCGGGCGCCTCGGCCTACAGCCTGCGTATCGACTTCGAGCGCTTCGCCAAGGTGGCCAAGGCCGTCGGCGCGATCTTCATGGTCGACATCGCCCACTACGCCGGCCTGGTGGCCGCAGGCGTGTACCCCAACCCGGTGCCGCATGCCGACATCGTCACCTCGACCACGCACAAGAGCCTGCGCGGCCCGCGCGGCGGCATCATCCTGATGAAGGCCGAGCACGAAAAGGTCATCAACAGCGCCATCTTCCCCGGCCTTCAAGGCGGCCCGCTGATGCACGTGATCGCAGCCAAGGCCGTGGCCTTCAAGGAAGCCATGGCCCCCGAATTCAAGACTTATCAGCAGCAGGTCGTCAAGAACGCACAAATCGTGGCCGACACCCTGACGCAGCGCGGCCTGCGCATCGTCAGCGGCCGCACCGAAAGCCACCTCATGCTGGTTGACCTGCGCGCCAAGGGCATCACCGGCAAGGAAGCCGAAGCCGTGCTGGGCAGCGCCCACATGACGATCAACAAAAATGCCATCCCGAACGACCCGGAAAAGCCGATGGTCACCAGCGGCGTGCGCATCGGCACACCGGCGATGACGACCCGCGGCTTCAAGGACGAAGAAGCCCGCGCCACGGCCAACCTGATCGCCGACGTGCTCGACAACCCGCGCGACGCGGCCAATATCGAAGCGGTCCGCGCCAAGGTTCATGCCCTGACCAGCCGCTTCCCGGTCTATCGCTGAACATGACGGGCAACGCAGGTACTATGATTTTGATAGCTACCTGTGCGTGTCCTGATTGGGCTAGAGGCCGATTTGGCTAATTTATTTCCTTAAATTCAGGTCTCAGCCCATGAAATGCCCTTTTTGCGGCCATCTTGAAACCCAGGTTGTCGAAACCCGGGTGTCCGAGGACGCCGACTTCATACGCCGCCGCCGCCAGTGCGGCGCGTGTGAAAAGCGCTTCACCACCTACGAGCGGCCCGACGTCACCTTTCCGTCCATCGTCAAGAAAGACGGCCGGCGCATCGAGTACAAGCGCACCAAAGTGCTGGCCTCCCTGAACCTGGCGCTGCGCAAGCGCCCCGTCAGCACCGAGCAGGTCGACTCGGCGATTGAACGCATTGAGGAAAAGCTGCTGAGCCTGGGGCTGCGCGAAGTCGCCTCCAACCGGATCGGCGAGCTGGTGATGCGAGAGCTGCGAAAGCTCGACAAGGTCGCCTATGTCCGTTTTGCCAGCGTCTACCGCAGTTTTGAGGACATTGACGAGTTCAAGACGCTGGTCGACGAGGTGCGGCGGTAGCGCACTGCACCATGCAAGCGGGTTTTTCAAATGCCCGCAGCATGCCCGCTACCAGCCGGCGGTTCCCCATAATTTTTGGCCGCTTTCGGAGATGGACAAATTGCCGTTGCCCTCCTGCGGCTTGCCCGCCACCGGGGTTGCTGTCAGCACGAAGGTTTGCGCGCCAGCGGGAACCACTAGGCTCAGGGTGTACTTGCCATCATTGGTGGTACCGCTGGTACGGCCGAGTCCGCCGGCTGCCGTGCCGTTATAGGCCGTGCCAACGTTGGCGGTGTAGGACGTGGAGTTGAGATAAATCTTCTCCTGCAAGCTGGCCATTTCCAGCATTTCAGTCTGCGCCTGCACGCGTGCCGCCTTGACGAGATGGGTTCGGTAACTGGGCAGCGCGATCGAGGCGACGACCCCCAGAATGGCCACCGTGATCATGAGCTCAATCAGGGTGAAGCCCCCGTTCCTGGCAAACCTCATGACGTACTCCTGTGTAGGCGAAGGATTCGGTTTCGGATTATGGCTCCTGACGTCATGGCTTCACCAATTCACGCCACGAAACACGGCCGGTTCGCGCCTGCAAACCGCGCTCGTCGCCACCCGAAACCACAGAGCCCTCACTGTTGGCAATCGTTTGTTCCGTCCGGTTGCCTAGCGCGTCCGTCGTGACAATCGTGACCGTGCCGTCCTTGGTGCCGTCCGCCTTGCGATTTTCGGTTCTCACAATGGAGGCCTGGCTGCCGTTGGAGTATCTGATGATGGTGGTGGTCACGTCCCCCGCAACAGTCATCGTCACATCCAGGATGGTGACACCCGAACCGGTGCCGGCACTCAGGTCGCCGATTTTCGGATCGGTGGAGCCCGCAGCCTTGGCGCTTAGATCGCTGGCACCGTCATCCGCGCCCGGCGTTTTGGTCCAGTCCGTCTTGCTATAGCACTTGCCGTTGGGGTGGTGCCAGTAAGTCGCGTATTCAGCCAGAACATAGTCTTTGAACAGCGCTGATTTGACCCGCCATCCGTATTCCGGGCGGCCAACCACATTCAGCTCAATTGCGGAGTTGGGCGTCGTATCCCTGATGATCTGGAACACCAGGGCGCCGTTGTGCCGCGCACCGGTTGCCGTGGAGGGCGTGGTAGCCCCAGACCAGCCCGCCGTTCCCGGACCGTCGGTGCCATTCGCAGGTGGATTCACAGGCTGGTACATATTGCCGTCGTTGGATCCTGCAGCGGCCCAGACGCAGCTGTAGATCGTCGGATGCAAACCGACCCGAATGTCCCCGTTACCCCACCAGTCCTTGGCCGACAGGGCATCCAGCGGCATGTTCCAGGCCAGGCTTCCTATGGGTTTGGGTGCCGCGAGTTTTTGTGCGTCAGTCGTCGCAGCGCCCGGCCAGACCGCGTTAGGGTCACGCCGGTAGGTCTGCACCGTGGCAAGGTCCAGCGTAGCAGCTGTCTGATAGTTTTTGACACTCACATAACCGAAATCCACGTTGTACAGATAAGCCGGATCGCCGATGTGCAGCTTCACCCCGGGGCTCAGGTACTGGTTCTGCATGATGACTTTGAAGTTCTGCGTGAGCGACGGTATGGCCAGCTTGAGATCAAGCTTGATGTCGCTAGGGTTCAGCATGTTCACCCCCGTCACGTCAAACTCATCGTCATACTGATGAATATGCTGGTCGTACTTGCAGGTACTGGCATTGGTGCAAGTGTCGCCATTGCTGGCGGGCTCGACGCCCGAATTGTTGAATGCCGTCACGGTCAGCGCGGGTTTGAAATTCGTCCAGCCCGACTGCACCACCGCTGGCACGGCTGGCACGGCTGGCACGCCGGGCACGCCGGGCACGCCGGGGATACCCGCCACAGCAGTCACGCCTCCGGAAGTATTGGTAAGGGTGAACGACAAGCCGCCGGTGCCGGTGATATTGCCGACGGTAATTACCTTGTTGTTGTTGCTTCCATTGCTGTTGGTGGAGGTATCGACGATACAAACCACGTTGGTGGGTTTCGCGGCGCACGCGGGCGTGCTGCCAGTAGGAGACGCCGCGGTGCCGCCTACAAACGCCTTGTAGACGCCACCGCTTCCCATGGCGCCGGCCACCGCAGCGGCAGCCTGCACCGCCGTCTTGCCGGAACCAATGTTTATATCGTTGGCGTACGCATTGTTGCCGTCCACTCTGATACTTTGACTGCCGCTCAAGGTATCGTTGATCTGGTAGTTTGCCGTGCTGGTGCCAGTAAAGGTAATAAATCCGGTCGGACGGACCGCCACAACCGCAGGCACCGCAGGCACCGCAGGCACCGGAGGCACCGCAGGCACCTCAGGGATGGTTGCCGCCGCAGGGACCAGTGTCTGGGACGTTCCCGGCGCGACGGTAATGGCCTTGCCGTTGTATTGCGCACCGACCGGCGCCTTGATGGTGATAACGCTGCCCGTCCTGGTCGCGGTAAAGCCGTTCGTTACCTTGCTCTTGATAGTTTCGGCATTGGTGCTGGTGATCGTGCCGTTAGGGATGTCGGCCACCGTCAGGGCCGGCACAATGACCACGCCGTCTACCGAGATGGCGCCCAGTGTGGCAGGGAAGGGGCTGGTCTGGCCGCTGGTGCCTACCGTGATGGTGGCGGTGGCCTGCGCACCGGCGGTGGGCGTTGCGTAGAAGATGTCCACGTCAAAGTGGCCGCCCGTCACGCCGTGGCCTGTCTCCAGCTCCACCGGCGGAATGATGATATCGGGATTCCGGTTGAAGAGCGTGTTGTTCAGGGAGCTGAGCTGCACCAAAATCGGCTGCGACATCACGCCTGTCTCCAAAACCTTGCCGACCGCGATGCCATCGGTAGTCATGACGGGGGCGGGAGGCGTCGCCGAATTTTTGACGCGGTCGTTGTTGTCGATCAGGTGGTCTCCGCTGAGATCCAGGAAAGGCGAATTCTTCGCGCCACCGGTCAGGTAATCCAGCTCCATCAACCAGCTTTGACCTTTGATCGTCGAAGACAGGACGGTGGTGGAAATGGTTGGATTAGTCGACATAAAGTAGAAACGGGCGTTTTCAATGAAACTGCCGTCGCCGAGAACCCTTTCACCGGCCGGAAGGGGAACCTTCCACCCCTTGTGGAAGCCGGCGGTCCAGTTCGGCTGGTTGGAGGTGGCGGTCCGCACACGGTTCACGCATGGCGACGGCGCAACCTCTGCGAGGGAGGTGTAGCAGCGCTCGGTCAGGGTCTGCTCCACCAAGGCAATGTTCGCCGCGGGCGCACCGTCCCAGACGCCGTAAGCCGCATAAACCGTGGTGGCATCCGTAGCGTCGGCATTGGTCAACATGGCGCCGGTGGCGAAATTGATCATGAAACCATTGCTGGGGTGCCGCGCCACGCCGGGCGTCATCGTGATGGGTTGTCCGGTGGCCAGCAGGGCGGTCGAAGTCCCCGCAGTGAGATTGAACTTCCACATGGTGCCGTTCAGGTCGCCGGCATAAACGGTGTCAACGACGCCGTTACCGTCGCTGTCGATGGCAACAGGCGAAGACAAACCATTGGGACTGGCGGCCGTACCCGAGGTGCCGGCCTTGATGGCGGAGATCAGCGCGCCGGTATCCGCATTGATGACATAAAGATAAGCCTGGTAGTCGCCGCCGTCGTTGTATCCGTTGCCGACGATCACGGAATCCGTGGTGCCGACCTTGGTAATGGCTGAATAACCGGTGGTGTACCCCAGGTTGCCGAAGCCTGAACTTGCCGATGTGATTTCCCAGAGAATGTTGGTCGCCGCGGCGGCTTCATTGGCAGGCGCCAGCCGTGCGCTGCCTGTGATGTCCAGTGCAAACAAGCCTTTACCCCCGGCCCCGAGGCCGCCCACCAGCACACGCTTGGAGCCGTTAACAATATTTCCCACGTTGATGGCGCCATCCACATAGTAGTCATGCACATAGGGGTTGACAGTAAGATTTTTCATCTTCGAAATCAGCGTGGAAGGCACGTAGGCCCAGCGTTCCGCACCGGTGGTTGCGTTGAAGGCATGCAACATGCCATCATTGGCGCCCACAAAGACCGTCGGATTCGTGCTATCGGCAATGTAGTAGGGCCGCGAATGAACGATGTCGCCAAGCGCGGATTTACGTTGACGCAAGGTGCCGCCCTCCTGGATTTCCTTGGTGCGGTCACCACGCAAAAAATCCAGAATGTCCGGCGAGGTGAGGTAGCCTTGCTGCGTCGCAGACAAACTGGCCCAGGTGAACGGTATTCTGGTGCCGTCAGTCTTGACGGTCACGATGCTCCGGGCCGCTCCTTGCAACTCGAGCTGATACGCCGCGCCTGCATTCCATCGCTGCGTGGCTGCTTTCAAATCACCAGCGGCGTTGATGGCATAGGCCAGGAGGTTGCCGCTCCAGAACTCTCGCTCGTACTGGCCGCGAAACAGGGTTTCAGTACCGCTTCGCAGGTCGTAGTTGGTCATTTCATCCTGGCCCACATTGCCCACGGGCATGTTGGCCGGGTTGAAAGCCGTGACCGCGAACGCAAATTTGAGAAAGGCCCCCAGGATCAGAAGGGCAGGAATCAACCCGAGCCAATAGGCTTTTTTGGTCGTTAGTTTGAACATGGCATACCTCTTCTTGGATTCTTGGATTCTTGAATTCTTGAATTCTTTAAATCAGCAGCTCAAAACGCTGTAATAGGACTGAAGGAACTTGGTGGCGCCTCGCGTCGCCTGGCCCCTGGCGGTGATCATGTAGGTATTGACCTGGTTGCACACCGCGGATTTGCGCCCGTCTTTCGTTATATCGGAACCTATCAGGACATTGCCGGCCGACATGAGCTGAATCATGTAGCGCTGATTGGTGCTTCCCACCTGCAGATCAGAGGTGCCGTCCCAGGCCATGGTCAAGGGGTCGTTGGCCGGTGCGGTCAGGTTTTGCAGATGGTTGATGGGGTGAAGCTGCGGGGTCGCGTTGGTGTAGGCCGTGAACGCCACGCTTCTGAAATTATCGGTGGTGGACAGCCAGTTCTCCGCAGCGGCGACGGCGGTTTCCGCATTGTTCATGGCAATCTCTTCGAACTGCAGGTTACCGGCCAGCTTGAATTGCACCTTGGAGGAATTGAATGCGGCGATGCCTAGCGTCATGATCAACACCAGAATGATCAAGGCGATGATCAGCGTCGCGCCTTTCTGGTTTGACGGTGGATGGGAATTGGTTTTACGCATCATGACGGGCGGTCCTCAATTGCGCAATTGCACGACGGATGTGAGCAGCTGACGACGGTAGTTGTCGTTGACGGCATAGGTTGTGTCGCCCATGACATAGCTTGTGTTGTTGACATATCCGGGCTCCGGCATCGCGCTGCGAACCAGAAGCCAGATGCGAACCGAATTGACCTCATCCCAGACCGTGGGCGTACTGGTGGTGGCCGCCCCCGTATCCAGGCTGCAACTCGGGCAGTTGGCCGCGGTAAAGCTGTCGAAATAGCGGGTGTCGAGCGCCGTGGTCACGCGCCCGTACTGCAACTGCATCTGCTCGATATTGCTCGTCACCAGTTCCCGGGCCATCGAGCCATTGGACAAAAGCGCCACCCGGTACAAGGCCGGCACCAGAGGGCTTTCCGTCGCGGCCGTGGTGTAAGGACGAACGTAGTACACGCTGGCCTGCACGGGAAAGTTACCCAATGGCACTACATCGCTGGCGACCGTGGCGGGCGGCGTGGCGCCTCGAAACATCTCGCCGGTGTTATAGGTCGACCTGAAATACAGGGTGTTGGCAACCGGCGTTGCCACCGAAGTTCCGTCCAGCCGGCGCACCACCAGCACATCGCCCCCGGCCGCTCCCGTCTTGTCCGGAATGCAATTGGCGGAAAACGGATTGCTGTCGTTCGCGCCCCATATGCCCTGGCGCAGGTTCGATATGAATGCCCCGGTTCCGTCGCCGCACTCCCCGGAGATGGTTCCCAGCGCGGTGGAAACGGTATTGGGCTCGGCCCAGGTGTAGCCGCGATAACCGGCCTGGCGCAGGTCCTGCTTGATCGCATTGAGCGCATAGACGCCATTGGTCTGGAGCTCGGAGGTGCGATCGTTGGTCTTCGAACTGCTTGACGTACTGGCCAGCATGCCGGCGAGGCCCGAAATGATGGCCAGCCCCATTCCGATGGCGATCATCAACTCGATCATCGTGAAACCCGCAGCACGGGCCATCAGCCGTTGCCGGCTCTCGTATTTGCGAGGTATGTTCTTCAGTTTCATGGCGCTCAGCTGCTGTAGACGGTTCGGGTGGCCGTAAAGGAAAAGGTTTCCCCTGTGCCCGCCGTGTCATAGGTGGCGCCGCTGCGGCGGTCGACCCATGTGATCACGATGGTGTAAGTACTGGGGTTTCCCGCTGTGGTTTGCGTCACGGACCAGGATGCCTGGGGAAGTGTCTGGACAATCGCTCTCTCCCACTGCGCCAGATCGTTGTCCGCCAGCTCATCCTTCAGGCATACAAGGGCAATACAGGAATTGGCGGTGGTGGTCGGTGTGCTGGAGGTTGCCACCACATAAGCGCCCAGCACTGCGGCCGCTTTGTTGGCTTCCATCCGTTCGGCCAGATCGCCGGCCAGAAATACGGCTTGAGCGCGAAACTGCCCGCCCTGACCCATGCGCAAGGACTGCGTCTGAAGCCCCACCGCGCCCAGCATGGCCAGCGCGACAATCAACAGCGTCACCAACACCTCAATCATGGAAAAGCCACGCTGGAAGGCATGCGCAGGCCTGCGCCGGGAATGAAGAGGATTCATCATGATGGCCCTATTGCTTTGTAATGTTTCCGGTCGCTGCGACCGTCACGGTGCGCGTTGAGCTTGCAGATGTCACACCCACCGTGAGCGTCGCGGCGGCCGCCCCGGAGGCGCCCTGGGAACCGTTCGGGTTGAAACGGATGGATGCGGCAGACCCCGTCAAGGTCACCGAGTTGCCCAGGGCCGGCTGAAGGGCCATGGGATTCGGGTTGGATCCATTGCCAGGCGCTACATCGCACTTTCCATCGGCAATGCCGTTGCCCGGTGTCGACTCGGTCTCGTTGTCATAGCAGACCAGCCAGCCCGCGGCCCAGTTCGTGGTGGTGCCGCAATCAGTGCCCGCGGCATTCCGCACACAGACCAGGACGCGGCTGTTGCGCTTGATGGCTTCACTGCGGGCCATATTCAGCTCATTGAGCAATTGCGAGGAGGTCGCGGACAGCTTCGAGTTGTTCATGAAGGTCGAAAAGGAGGGTGCACCCACCACCGCCAAGACAGCCGCAATGGCAATCACAACCAGGAGTTCAATCGTGGTGAAACCGCCGGCGCGCCAAGCCGCCGCCAAGCCTGCAGGCCGTTGCCGGGATCGTTTCATAGTTCTCATGAGCGAGAAGTTACCATGCAGCTTTGACTCCCAGCCACACGCGCACGACTGACGGCGCGAATTCGCCGCCGGACGGTAGATTCCCTGTTTTTAGTGCACGACGCCCCTCTCTCTGCCTTATGGAGTTACCCCAACATGATGGATTTCGTCATCCAGCTGGCCAGGTCCAATCGCCTGGCGCCACCGCCCAATCCTGCGGTGGGCTGCGCCATCGTTTCTGCAGACGGCCGGCACCTGCTGGGGCAAGGCCACACCCAGGCGGCCGGCGGACCGCACGCTGAAATCATGGCCCTGCGAGATGCCGCCGCCCACGGCCGCGCCGTAGCCGGGGCCACCGCCTATGTTTCCCTGGAACCCTGCTCACACCACGGGCGTACAGGCCCCTGCTGCGATGCGTTGATTGCGGCCGGCATAAAGAAGGTTGTTGCTTCGATTGCAGACCCCAATCCGCTGGTTTCCGGGCAAGGGTTTGAGCGCCTGCGCGCAGCGGGAATCGAAGTGGAAGTGGGCCCAGGCGCTGCGGAGTCCAGGGAACTCAATATCGGTTTCTTTAGCCGGATGATCCGCAAAACGCCTTGGGTTCGCATGAAAATCGCCGCCTCGCTGGACGGCATGACGGCGCTTCCCAATGGCCAGAGCCAATGGATCACCTCACCCGAAGCGCGTACGGACGGCCACGCCTGGCGGGCCCGGGCTTCCGCCGTGCTGACCGGCATTGGCACGGTGCTTCAAGACAACCCACAGCTAGACGTCCGTCTAGTCGATACGCCAAGACAACCCTGCCGCATCATCGTGGACAGCCAGCTCCAGACGCCGGCCGACGCGCAAATATTCAAGTCTGGGGGTGAGATCTGGATCTACGCCGCCATCAGGGATGCGGCCCGCGAGGCCACCTTGACAGCCTTGGGCGCAACAGTGAGTTACTTGCCAAACGCCCATGGAAAGGTCGACTTGCCGGCCTTGATGCAGGATCTGGCCCGCCGTGAGATCAACGAATTGCATGTCGAGGCCGGCAGCAAGCTCAACGGCTCACTGATCCGCGAAGGCCTGGTGGACGAATTCCTGGTTTATCTGGCCCCCAAGCTGCTCGGCTCCGGCCAGGGCATGGCCTCATTCGGGCCACTGCAGCAGCTGTCTCATGCGGTACCCCTGCAGTTCCTTTCCACTGAAATGGTCGGCGCCGACCTGCGCGTGCTCGCACGCGGCGTGGGCCGGGACCAGTTCTAGCGCGGGGCGGGACCGCTTTTTCCGGGTCAATCCGGGTCAATAGTGCCCCTTCCCCACGCGCCAGCCCCATTCCCTGCGAAAATGGCGGCATGTTTACCGGAATCATTACCGGCATGGGGCGCATCGTCGCCATCCATAGCCTGGGCAGCTCTTCAGACCATGGCAAGCGACTCACCATCGAGGCGCCTGCGGGTTATCTCGACGACGTGGGCCTGGGAGACAGCATTGCGCTGAACGGCGCCTGCATGACAGCCACCACGCTGGACCTGGCCAACCACCGTTTCACGATTGATATTTCCGCCGAATCCCTGGCCAAAACCACTGGCCTTGCGCAAACCGGCCCCATTAACCTCGAAAAAGCCCTGCGTGCCCATGACCGCCTGGGCGGCCACATCGTGTCGGGCCATGTCGATGGCATTGGCAGCGTGACGCATTTTGCGCAAGTCGGTGAAAGCTGGGAGCTGCGCATACGCGCCCCGCGTGAGCTGAGCAAATACCTGGCGTACAAAGGATCCATCACCGTCAACGGTGTGAGCCTGACCGTCAACCGCGTCGTTGACCTGGCCGATGAGGCCGGCGGCAGCGAAATCAGCATCAACCTGATTCCCCACACCGTCGAAAATACGGCCCTGGGCCGACTGGCCGCAGGCTCCAGCGTCAATCTGGAAATCGACCTGATCGCGCGTTACGTAGAGCGTATGCTCAACGACCCCCACAAAAACATCAAAGCTCCCTGAACCATGACCACTGCCTCCACTGTCATATCCCCTGTTGAAGACATCGTTGCCGACATGCGTGCCGGCCGCATGGTCATCCTGATTGACGAAGAAGACCGCGAGAACGAAGGTGACCTAGTCCTCGCTGCCGACCACGTGACGGCCGATGCCATCAATTTCATGGCGCGCTTTGGCCGTGGCCTGATTTGCCTGACTCTGACCCGCGAGCGCTGCGAGCTGCTGCAACTGCCGCCCATGGCTACCCGCAACGGCACAAAACATTCGACGGCGTTCACCGTGTCCATCGAGGCCGCTGAAGGCGTGACCACCGGTATTTCCGCAGCCGACCGCGCCCGCACCGTTCAGGCCGCCGTCGCCAAGAACGCCACGGTTAGCGACCTGGTCCAGCCCGGCCACATTTTTCCGTTGCAAGCGGTTGACGGCGGTGTGCTGATGCGCGCCGGCCATACCGAAGCCGGCTGCGACCTGGCCGGCATGGCCGGCTGCTCCCCGGCCGCCGTGATCTGCGAGATCATGAAGGACGACGGCACCATGGCCCGCCTTCCGGATTTGCTGCTGTTTGCCGCCGAGCACGACCTGAAGATCGGCACCATCGCCGACCTGATCGAGCACCGCAGCCGCAACGACTCGCTGGTGGAAAAGATTGGCTGCCGCACCATTCAGACGGCTTTTGGCGAATTCACCGCTCACGCCTTCAGGGACAAACCCAGCCAGGGCCTGCACCTGGCCCTCGTACGGGGCCAATGGTCCGATGGCGACGTCGTGGCCGCGCGTGTACACGAGCCGCTGTCGGTGCTTGACGTGCTGGAAACAGGCCGTCCCATGCACTCGTGGAGCCTGGACCAGAGCCTCAAGCACATCGCAAACGAAGGCAAAGGCGTGGCCGTGCTGCTGAACTGCGGCGAAAGCGCGGCGCAATTGCTAGCCCAATTTGAAGGTACCGCTCGCGCCAGCCAGGCGCCCGAACGCGGCCGCATGGACTTGCGCACTTATGGCGTGGGCGCGCAAATTTTGCGCGAATGCGGTGTGCACCGGATGAACCTGATGGGCAACCCGCGCCGCATGCCCAGCATGACGGGCTATGGCCTGGAGATCGTCGGCTACATCACCAAAGACTGACCCTCCCCTTCCGTCATTCATTAATCTACAAATCAATCAAAAGGGAATCACCGTGTTTCGAGCAGAAAAAGGTAGCGCCGACAAACTGGACGGCAGAAAACTTTCCATCGGCATCGTGCAGGCGCGCTTCAATGAAAGCATCACCAATGCCCTGGCCGAAGCCTGCAAGCACGAGCTCGCGGCCCTGGGTGTGCACGAAGACAGCATCCGGCACATCCTGGTGCCCGGCGCGCTGGAAGTGCCCTGCGCGCTGCAAGCCCTGGCAGAAAGCGACAAGTACGACGCCCTGATCGCACTGGGCTGCATCATCCGCGGCGAGACCTATCACTTCGAGCTGGTCGCCAACGAAAGCGGCGCGGCCGTCACGCGCCTGGCGCTGGACTACCAGTTGCCGATTGCCAACGCCATCCTGACGACAGAAAACCTGGCGCAAGCACAGGCCCGTCAGATTGAAAAAGGGCGCGACGCGGCCCGCGTGGCCGTTGAAATGGCCAACCTGATCAATGAAATTGCCTGAGCCTTGGCTCCATCCCTTTAAACCGACTGGCACTTTCCATGGCTGATCCCATCATCAAACCCAAACGCCCTCCCCAAACCCGCACCGGCCTGACCGACACGGGCGTGAAGAAAGCGGCAGACAAATCGGCGCGCACCCGTGCCCGCGAATTCGTACTGCAGGCGCTCTACCAACATCTGGTGGGCCGCAACGAGGCCGACTCGATTGATGCCTTTACCCGCGACCTGGTGGGTTTTCACAAGGCCGACTCCGCCCACTACGACGCCCTGCTGCACGGCTGCATTGAAGGCGCGAAAACACTGGACGCCCAGATCATCCCCCTGCTGGACCGGCCCATGGCCGAGATATCGCCTGTCGAGCATGCCGTGCTGTGGATAGGCGCCTATGAGTTCACCCACTGCCTGGACGTACCCTGGCGCGTTGTCATCAACGAATGCATCGAGCTTGCCAAGGCTTTTGGCGGCACCGATGGCCACAAATACGTCAATGGCGTGCTCAACAAGATGGCCCCGTCCCTTCGCGCTGCCGAAGTGGCCGCCGACAAATCCAGGCAAGCGCCGGCGTGAAGGGCCGGCCGTGAGGATCGCCCAGCGGGCTCAGCGCATTGAGCCGTTCTACGTCATGGAAGTGGCCAAGGCGGCTTCAGCCCTGGCCCAGGAGTTCGCCCACAGCGACAAGCCGATGATCTTCCTGAACATCGGCGAGCCGGACTTCACGGCCCCGCCGCTGGTGCAACAAGCGGCAGCACGTGCCATCGAGCGCGGCACAACCCAGTACACCCAGGCCACTGGCCTGCCGGCCCTGCGCGAACACATCAGCGGCTGGTATGCCTCCCGCTTCGGCGCGCAGGTGGCCCCGAACCGCATCATCATCACGGCAGGCGCGTCCGCCGCACTGCAACTGGCCTGCCTGGCCTTGATTGAGGCGGGCGACGAGATCCTGATGCCCGACCCCAGTTACCCCTGCAACCGGCATTTCGTCAGCGCGGCGGAAGGCCAGGCGGTACTGGTACCCACGACGGCAGACGAGCGCTTTCAACTCACCCGTGAAAAAGTCGAAGCCGCCTGGAACCCCAAGACACGCGGCGTGTTGCTGGCGTCGCCCTCCAACCCGACGGGCACTTCGATTGCACCGGAAGAGCTGCAGCGCATCCACGAGTTCGTGCACAGCCGCGGCGGCATCACGCTGATCGACGAGATCTACCTGGGCCTGAGCTACGAAGAACATTTCGGCCACTCGGCGCTGGCCATGCCCGGCGAGCTGGGCCAGAGCGTCATCAGCATCAACAGTTTCAGCAAGTACTTCAACATGACCGGCTGGCGCCTGGGCTGGCTGGTGGTGCCTGAAGCGCTTGCACCGGTCATTGAGCGTATCGCGCAAAATCTTTTCATCTGCGCCAGTACAGTCGCCCAGCATGCCGCCCTCGCCTGCTTTGAAGCGCAAAGCCTGCAGGAATACGAACGCCGGCGCGCGGAGTTCAAGGCGCGCCGCGACTACTTCATTCCTGAACTGAACCGCCTGGGCCTCACGGTGCCTGTGATGCCCGACGGCGCGTTCTACGCCTATGCTGATTGCACCGAGGCCGCCAAGCGCCTGGGCGTGAGCGGCAGCTGGGACTTCGCCTTCGAGCTGATGAAACGCGCCCACCTGGCCGTCACGCCGGGCCGCGATTTCGGCCTGGCCGCACCAGACCGCTTCATCCGGTTTTCCACAGCCAACTCCATGGCGCAGTTGCATGAAGCCGTGGCCCGGCTCAAGGCAGCGCTGGCATGAAGGCAGGCGAGCGGGTTTTCAGCTGGCCCCTGCGGGTCTATTGGGAAGACACCGACGCCGGCGGCATTGTGTTTTACGCCAACTACCTGAAATTTTTTGAACGTTCGCGCACCGAATGGCTCAGATCATTGGGTATTGAACAGCAGCGCCTGCGGGAAAGCACTGGCGGCATCTTTGTGGTGGCCGAAACAAGCATTCGCTACCACCGCTCCGCCCGCCTGGATGATGAACTGATTGTTACGGCGGCTTTGATCGAATCGGGTCGGGCGTCCATGATAATCAAGCAGCAGGCGCTATTAAAAACAGAGCAGACGGCGAAAAATTCCACGGTGCTACTCTGTGAAGGCACGATACGGATTGGTTGGGTCGACGCCGCCACCTTGCAACCTCAGCGCATTCCTGCCTCCATTCTTGACAGCCTAAAAACGTGAGCAAAGCTTCAACATGAACCAAGACCTCTCCATCGTCAGCCTCATCCTTAACGCCAGCTGGGTGGTGCAGGCCGTGGTCGCGCTGCTGGTCGGCGTCTCCATTGCCAGCTGGGCCGCGATCTTCCGCAAGATCATTGCGCTCAAGAAAGTACAGAAGCTCAACGACGAATTCGACCGCGAATTCTGGTCGGGCACCAGTCTGAACGACCTCTTTGCCGGCGCCGCGCAAAACGCCAAGCACTCGGGGCCGATGGAGCGGATTTTTGCCAGCGGCATGCGCGAATTCCAGAAGCTGCGTGAGCGCCACATCACCGACCCCGGCACTTTGCTGGACGGCGCGCGCCGCGCCATGCGCGCCAGCTACCAGCGTGAACTCGACGCCATCGAAGCCAATTTGTCTTTCCTGGCCACTGTCGGCTCGGTGTCGCCTTATGTGGGCCTGTTCGGCACGGTCTGGGGCATCATGCACGCCTTCACCGGCCTGGCAGCACTGGAGCAGGTCACGCTGGCCACGGTAGCGCCCGGCATCGCCGAAGCGCTGGTCGCCACCGCCATCGGCCTGTTCGCGGCCATCCCGGCCGTGGTGGCCTACAACCGCTTCTCGCACGACATCGACCGTGTGGCCAATCGGCTCGAAACCTTCATTGAAGAGTTCTCCAATATCCTGCAGCGCAACCTGGGCGCCCAGTCGCCTTCAGGTCATTAAAAATGTTGGCCCCCACGCTTTTCACTTCGTGTAATACGCTGCCCCCCGAGGGGGCTGGCCTTGCTCGGGGCGGCCCTTCGCTGCGGCCGTCCATCTAGGAGACCGCCATGCCAGCAGTCAACTCCCGCCGCGGCCGCAACCGGCGCACCATCAGCGAAATCAACATGGTGCCGTTTATCGACGTCATGCTGGTGCTGCTCATCATCTTCATGGTGACGGCGCCCCTCATCACGCCCAGCATGATCGCGCTGCCCAAAGTGGGCAAGGCGCCCAGCCAGCCGCAAAACCCGGTGCAGATCCTGATCGGCAAGGACGAAACCGTGCAGATCAAGATCAAGACCGACAGCGTGCCCAGCAACGTGCGCAATGTGGCGGCCGACATCGCACGGCTGGAGCCGGCCGTGAAGGCTGAAGGCGCGCAGGCCGTGCCCGTGGTCATCAGCGCCGACAAGTCCATCAAATACGAGACCGTGGTTCAGGTCATGGACAACCTGCAAAAAGCCGGTGTGTCGCGCGTGGGCCTTTCGGTGCAGACCGGCAACAAGTAGCCCCGGCCAACCAGAGTTCGCCATGCCCAGCGCCGCAGACCGCCTCGAATTTGGCCCGCCCCGCGACTCGGGTTCGGTGCGCGCATTCGGGCTGGCGCTATTGGCTCACCTGCTGCTGATGGGCGCGTTGACCTGGGGGATCAACTGGAAACGCACTGACAAGGCCGCTTCGTTCGAGGCCGAGATCTGGTCCAGCGTGCCGGAGGCCGCAGCGCCCAAACTGATTGAAGCGCCAACTGCGCCACCTCCCCCGCCTTCACGCCCCGCGCCGGAAGTCACCGCGCCACCCGCACCCAAGGTCGACATCGCGCTGGAACAGGAGAAAAAGCGCAAGCTGCTGCAGCAACAACAAGAGGCCGAGAACCAGCGGCAGGAAAAGCTCAAGGCGGAGCAGCAGACAAAGAAAGAAAAAGAGCTGAAAGACCAGAAGGTCAAGGAAGAGCTCGCCAAGCGCAAAGCAGCGGAAGACGCCAAGAAGGTCGAAGCGAAAAAGCAGGATACCAAGGAAGACGAGAAACAAAAGCAGGCTGATGCCGCCGCGAAGAAGCAGCGCCAGGACGCTCTCAACCGCATGATGGGCCTGGCTGGCGCTACCGGCGGGGCGACGGCGACAGGCACGGCCCAATCGTCAAAAGGCCCATCGGCAAATTACAGAGCACGACTGGCCGCTTTGTTCAAGCGCAACATCATCTTTGCAAATCCTGAAGGCATTCAAGGAAATCCGAAAGCCATTGTCCAGGTGAAAGTCTCTTCCACAGGACTTATCATGGGCTCGAAACTGAGCAAATCCAGTGGAGTGCCCGCTTGGGACGATGCCGTTCTCCGGGCTGTAGAGAAGGCAGAACGCATTCCTCCAGATGAAAACGGCAAGGTGATCACAGACTTTCCCGTTGAATTCGGCCCCAAGGACTAGCGCTTGGATACTGACTGTTTGCTACCAATTAGATAGCAAATAGCCAAGACAGGTCCTGGGCTAGAGCCCGATTTCACTCATAAACAATCTGAACCAGCCCGCGGTCGGCCTGCGCCATCCAGCTGGCCAGCGCCGCGTCGGTCGGGAAGAATTTGGCGGCTTCGCCCAGCTGAAGCTCGGCAGTGGCGCCAGCCACGCCGTTTTGCCGCCTGAGGCTCAGGCGCACTGGCAGGCCGCGAACAAGCTCGCCCTGGTCCGACATTTCGCGCTTCGGCGGGAAGTCCCGCACCAGCCTTGAGATGTCGGGCGCACTGCCATTGACCGCGACGCGCAAATATTTGCCGAACTTGCAGCGCGCGGTTTCCAGGTCCCACACCTGCGTGACCTTGAAGCGGCGGCCGAAACGCTCGGACGCGCCTTGCAGCGTGCCCTGCACGATGACCAGCTCGTCGTCTTTGAGCAGGTTGCGGTTGGCGTTGAACACGGTTTCGTCCACCGAGGCCTCGAGCACGTCGGTCTTGTCGTCGAGCTTGAAGATGATCAGCTTGCCGCGGTTGCCATTGATGACACGCAGGTCGCTCAGGATGGCGGCCAGCAACTGGGGCTCGCGCGAGTCGATCAGGTCTTCAATCTTGCGCTTGGCAAACTGGCGCACTTCGGTTTCCACCTCGTCAAACAGGTGCCCTGACAGGTAGAACCCGATCGCGGTTTTCTCTTGCACTAGCCGCGCCTTCACGCCGAAAGGCATGGCCTCGACCAGCGCCGGCTCCTGCGTGCTGGCCGCGTGCGAGTCAGACATATCGAACAGTCCGCCCTGGTTGGCATTGGCTTCGGTCGCCACGGCAAAGTCAAAGGCACGGTCCACCGACGCCAGCAGCGAGGCGCGGTTGAGCTGCAGGTTGTCGAATGCGCCGCCCTTGATCAGCGCCTCGACCGTGCGCTTGTTCAGGCGGCTGCGATCCACCCGCACGCAAAAATCGTAGAGCGAGGTGAAAGGGCCGCCTTCTTTGCGCGCCGCCACGATGGCGGCAATCGCCTGCTGGCCGGTGCCCTTGATGGCGCCCAGCCCGTAACGCACGGAAGTCGCACTGATGGGTTCAAAGCGGTAGTCGCCGCGGTTGATGTCGGGAGACTCGAACTGCAGGCCCATCTTCTGCGCGTCGCCGAACAAGATCTTGAGCTTGTCGGTGTCGTCCATTTCTACCGTCATATTGGCGGCGAAGAACTCGGCGGTGTAGTGCACCTTGAGCCAGGCCGTGTGATAGGCCAGCAGCGCATAGGCGGCGGAGTGCGACTTGTTGAAGCCGTAGCCCGCGAATTTTTCCATCAGATCGAAAACCTCGTCGGCTTTCTCCAGACTCAGGCCGCCTTCGCCCGCGCCCTTTCGGAACACCTCGCGCTGGGCGTCCATCTCTTCTTTTTTCTTCTTGCCCATGGCGCGGCGCAGCAAGTCGGCGCCGCCCAGCGAATAACCGCCCAGGATCTGTGCGGTCTGCATCACCTGCTCCTGGTAGACCATGATGCCGTAGGTCTCTTCCAGGATGGCCTTGACGCGCGGGTCCGGGTATTCGGGCACTTCCTTGCCCTGCTTGCGCGCGATGTAAGTCGGGATCAGCTCCATCGGCCCCGGCCGGTAGAGCGCATTCATGGCGATCAGATCTTCAAGGCGGTCCGGCTTGGCGTCTTTGAGCATGCGCTGCATGCCGATACTTTCAAACTGGAACACGGCCTCTGTCTGCCCCCGGCCGAACAGCTCGTAAACCTTTCGGTCATTGAGCGGCAGGTCTTCAAACTTGAAGTCTTTTTGCGCCGGGTGGCGCGCGATGATGAATTCCCTGGCAATTTCCAGGATAGTTAAAGTCGCCAAGCCCAAGAAGTCGAACTTGACGAGGCCAATCGCCTCCACGTCGTCCTTGTCGAACTGGCTCACGGCAGAGTTACTGCCGGGCTGCGCATAGAGCGGGCAAAAATCGGTCAGCCTGCTGGGCGCAATCAACACACCGCCGGCATGCATGCCGACGTTACGGGTCAGGCCTTCGAGCTTTTGCGCGAGTTCCAGCAGCGTGCGCACGTCTTCTTCTTTGCGCTCGCGCTCGGCCAGGATGGGCTCCTGCTCCTTCGCTTGTTCAATCGTGATGTGCTGGCCCGGCTTGTTGGGGATGAGCTTGGAAATGCCGTCGCAAAAGCCATAGGGAAAGTCCAGCACGCGGCCCACGTCGCGGATGGCAGCGCGCGCCGCCATGGTGCCGAAGGTCACAATCTGGCTCACGGCTTCCTTGCCGTACTTGTCTTTCACGTAGTCAATCACGCGGTCTCGGTTGCTCTGGCAAAAGTCGATATCGAAGTCGGGCATGGACACCCGCTCCGGATTCAGGAAGCGCTCGAACAGCAGGTTGTACTGCAGCGGGTCCAGGTCGGTGATCTTGAGCGAGTACGCCACCAGCGAGCCTGCGCCCGAGCCGCGGCCCGGCCCGACCGGGCAGCCGTTGTTCTTGGCCCAGTTGATGAAGTCGCCGACGATCAGGAAGTAGCCGGGGAAACCCATCTTCAGGATGGTGTTGATCTCGAACTCAAGGCGGCTCACGTACTCGGGCCGCTTTTTGTCACGCACTGCCGCATCGCGGTACAGGTGCGCCAGGCGATCCTCCAGCCCTTCAAACGAGGCATGGCGGAAGTACTCGTCAATCGGCAGGCGCACGCCGTTGACCTCGGGCGTGGGGTAATCGGGCAGCATGGGCTTGCCCAGCTCCAGCGTCAGGTTGCAGCGCCGGGCGATTTCCAGCGTGTTGGCCAAAGCGGTCGGCACATCGGCAAAAAGCTCCGCCATCTGAGCGCTGGACTTGAAGTACTGCTCGCGCGTGAACTTGCGCACGCGCCGCGAATTGCCCAGGATTTCGCCTTCCGAGATGCAAACGCGCGCTTCATGCGCCTCATAATCGTCGTAGGTCAAAAACTGTACCGGGTGCGTGGCCACCACCGGCAGCTTGAGCCGCGCCGCCAACTGGACGGCGGCCGTGACATGACGCTCATCGTCGGGCCGCTGGGCACGCTGCAACTCAAGATAAAAGCGATGGGGAAAGAGACCCGCAAAGTACAGGGCACACTCCACCGCGCGGGCGCTGTCGCCCTGCACCAGCGCCTGGCCCACGGCGCCGCCCTGCGCACCCGACAAGGCAATCAGGCCTTCGTTGAGCTCTTGCAGCCACTCGAGCTTGACCACCGCCTGGTCGCGCACCACATTCTTCGTCCAGGCCCGGGTGATGATTTCAGAAAGATTGAGGTAACCCTGGCGGCTTTGCACCAGCAGCAGCAAGCGGGCCGCAGGCGCGCCGGGATCTTTGCCAGGCACCTGCACCCAAAGGTCGGCGCCTATGAGCGGCTTGACGCCAGCCCCGCGGGTTTCCTTGTAGAACTTGACAGTGCCGAACAGGTTGGAGAGGTCGGTGATGGCCAGCGCGGGCTGCTGGTCCGCAGCGGCGGCGGCCACGACTTCATCGATGCGGTTGGTGCCGTCGACGACTGAGAATTCGGTGTGAAGGCGCAAATGGACAAACATGCGGATCATTTTAGGGCCGGGGCTGCCCGCTTAGGCGCCTGCATACCGTGCAAGGCCTTGCATGGCTGCCTACAATCGGCCGGATCATGCAAATTCTGAACATTGCAGCCTACAAGTTCGTCACGCTGGCCCAGCCTGCGGCGCTGCAGGCCAGCCTTGCCGAAGCCCTGCAGCAGCGCGCCATCAAGGGCACGGTGCTGCTGGCGGAAGAAGGCATCAACCTCTTCCTGGCGGGCCCGGCCGGCGATATTCATGATTTTTTGACATGGTTAAAGCAGGATGCCCGTTTTGCCGACCTGCAAACCAAGGAAAGCTGGTCGGGCGCCCAGCCCTTTCGCAAGCTGCTGGTGAAGGTCAAGCCGGAGATCATCCGCATGAACCACCCCGCCATTCAGCCCGCCGCAGGCCGTGCACCGGCGGTAGACGCCGCCACACTCAAACGCTGGCTGGACGCCGGGCACGACGATACCGGCCGGCCGGTGGTCACATTGGATACGCGCAATGACTTTGAGGTGGATGTCGGCACCTTCAAAAACACCATCGACTGGCGCATCAGCAAGTTCACCGAGTTTCCCGGCGCCCTGCTGAACCACCGGCAGGAACTGGCCGGCAAGACTGTCGTGAGCTTTTGCACCGGCGGCATACGCTGCGAAAAAGCGGCGATCTTCATGCGTGAAGCCGGTGTGGACAACGTTTTCCAGCTCGAAGGAGGCATCCTCAAATACTTCGAGGAAAGCGGGCATGCGCATTTTGAGGGCGAATGTTTTGTCTTTGACGAACGGCGCGCGCTGGACCCTGCCCTCAAGCCCCTGGTGAGCCCCACGCCCAAACCGCCCGGCCCCAACCCTTCCGGCCGCAGGCACGCGGCAGTCGGGCTCTTGTCTGACAGCTGAGCCCGAAGCGGTATGCGAAGCTTTTTGAATTGTTCGCAGTGCCCCCCTTCAAACGGTCATCACACGGTAGCCACCATGCCTACAGAATCATCCCATTCGCGCATTCCAGCCGCCGACGCGCGGCTATCCGCTCTGGCCGCGCGCTTCAGCGCGGTTCGCCAGCAGACCGAGTCCCTGATCAAACCGCTGAGCCCCGAGGATTGCCAGCTGCAGTCCATGCCCGACGCAAGCCCCGCCAAATGGCACCTCGCGCACCTGACCTGGTTCTTCGAGACCTTTATCCTGGAACGGTTTGAGTCCGGCTTCACGCCGTTTGACGCCAGCTTTCGCGTGCTGTTCAACAGCTATTACAACGGCGTGGGCGATAAATATCCCCGGCCTAAACGCGGCCTGATCAGCCGGCCTTCCCTGGCCGACGTGCTGGCCTACCGCGCGCAGGTCAACCAGCGCATGCTGGAAGTGATCGCGCGGGTCGAATCCGGCCCCGATGTTGCTGAGCGGCGGGAGCTGGTTGACCTCGTCACCCTGGGCCTGCACCATGAACAGCAACACCAGGAGTTGCTGCTGACAGACATCAAGCACGCACTGTCGTTTAACCCCGCGCGCCCGGCTTATGCCAGCCGCTGGCCGCTGGCCGGCATCCACCCGCAGCCGGTCAACTGGCTACGTCACGAAGCGGGACTGGTGGAGCATGGCTTTGAGGCGGCGCGTGACGGCGAATTTGCCTTTGACAACGAAACGCCTCGCCACAAGGTCTATGTGGCGGCCTTCGAGCTGGCCAGCCGGCCGGTGACCAATGGCGAGGTCATGGCCTTTATCGCCGACAAGGGCTACCAGCGTCCCGAGCTGTGGCTGTCGATGGGCTGGGACTGGGTGGTGGAAAACAAGGTCAGCTTGCCGTTTTACTGGCAAGGCGACGAAGGGCGCTACCAGCACTTCACGCTGCAAGGGCTGATCGATGTGGACCCCAACACGCCGGCTTGCCACCTCAGCTACTTTGAAGCTGATGCATTCGCGCGTTGGTCCGGTGCACGCCTGCCGACCGAATTCGAGTGGGAACTCGCGGCGCGCGGCGTGCCGGCAGGCCCCGCGCCGCAAGGCAATTTTGTCGAGAAAGCCGCCTACCATCCGTTGCCGCAGCAAGAGAGCAGTCATGGCGTGCCTGCACAGATGTTTGGCGATGTGTGGGAATGGACGCAGTCCAACTACAACCCCTATCCCGGCTACAAGCCCTGGGAAGGCCTAGTGGGCGAGTACAACGGCAAGTTCATGTGCAACCAGTTTGTGCTGCGCGGGGGCTCTTGTGCGACGCCGCAAAGCCACATACGCGCCAGCTACCGCAATTTCTTCCCGCCCGATGCACGCTGGCAGTTCAGCGGCCTGCGGCTGGCACGCGACCTGCCGGCGCAGTGAACTGAACTAGTCCCGTAATACGCCGAGCACGTCGGAGTTGAACTCGCGGTTGTAGAGAATCAGCACGACCACGCCGGTGGCCAGTGCAAATGCGAAGGTCGAAAAGAACCAGGCCATGATGGCAAAGCTGAAGTAATACCCCCGCAGCCCGTCGTTGAAGGTTTCGGCCGCCAGGGCCACCATGCGGCTGGCGCGCGTGGCAAAGACCTCGCGGTCAAATTTGCCGACCTCAAACTCCTGCGGCGACGGCATGGAGCCAATCAGCAGGGCGACAAAGGTGTACTGGCGCATCGACCAGCTGAAACGAAAGAAGGCGTAAACAAACACACCCACCATCATCAGCACCTTGAGGTCAAAAATCAGCACCGAGGTGCGCACGGCAAATGGAATCTCCCGTACCAGCTCAGCCGCCTTGTCGGTCGTGCCCAGCAAGGCGAACAAGCCGCCGATGATGATGATTGTGGTCGACGAGAAAAAGGCCGGTGTGCTGGAGAGGTTCTGCGTGATGATGCCGTCGATGACCCGCGGGTCACGCGATGTGGCCTGCAGCAGCCAGTAATGCCGGTAGCGGTTGGTGGTGAGCAGCAGCGATGACCGCCTGACGCCGTAATGCCGGGCAAACCAGGCGTAACCGGCCCAGCCCAGAAAGAACCAGACAATCGCCATCCAGTCGGGCCAGGGAAGTAGAGTGAAAATTTGCATCGCGTGATCTTAAGCGGCCGACCGGTTTCAGCTCGCCGTGAATTTACGTTCAGGCAGAGGAATGAATTCAGTCTCACCGGGCACCTGCCCCATGGTTTGCGCAGCCCAGTCTTCGCCCGCCTGCACGATGCGCTCTTTGCGGCTGGAGACAAAGTTCCACCACATGAAGCGGTGCGCATCCAGCGCATCGCCGCCTATCACGACCAGACGCGTCGGGGCATTAGCGCTGAGTTGCACCGCAGCGCCGGGCGAGAGGGTCGCCAGCGTGTGTGCTGCCAGCGGTTCACCGTCCACCAGCAGGTCGCCATCCACCGGATACAGCGCCATCTGTTCTGCCAGCGAAGGCAAGGTGAACGGATTCCCCGGTGCGAGCGCCACATCGAGGTAAAGGGTTTTAGAAAATGTCTTGACGGGAGAAGTCTTGCCAAATGCCTCGCCAATCAGGACGCGCACGGCCGCGCCGTCCACCGTGGCCGTTGGAATCGTCTCCGCCGGTGTGTGCGAAAAAACCGGCGCCGTTTCTTCAAACTCCTTCGGCAAGGCCGCCCAAAGCTGCAGGCCATGATTGACATACGCGGTGCCGCGCAAGTCTTCCGGTGCGCGCTCTGAATGCACAATGCCCCGCCCCGCCGTCATCCAGTTGATGGCGCCCGGCTCTATGCGCTGGGCCGAACCCAAGCTGTCGCGATGCATCATCGCCCCTTCGAACAAGTAGGTCACCGTCGCCAGGCCGATATGCGGGTGCGGCCGCACGTCGTGATTGGTTTCCGGCTGCTCGGTGACCGGCCCGAAGTGGTCAAAGAAGATGAAGGGGCCGACAGACTGCTGCTGCGCGGAAGGCAGCAGGCGGCGCACCATGAAGCCGCCGCCCAAGTCCTTATGGTGCCCCGTCAGTTTCAGCGCAACGCTCATGCCAGCCGCTCCACATCCGTAGTGATTTCCGTCGTCACGGTGCTCATGAGCTTGTGCACCGGACATTTCTGGGCAACGGTGTGCAGCTCCTGCAGCTGCGCGTCCGTCAAAGCACCCTTGATCTGGAGCTTGGTGGCGAGCTTATAGACGCCAGCCCGCTCCTGGGAGTCGTCGCGTTCAACGCGTGTTTTTATCTCGTCGACAGGAATTCCCTTCTTGCGGGCGTACCACATCACCGTCACGGCCTTGCAGGCGCCGAGCGCCGCGTCATACAGGTCATGGGGTGAGGGGCCGGCATCGTCACCGCCTTCTGCCAGGGTAGCGTCGGTAATCAGCTCGTGGCTGCGGATTTGCAGATGCTGGGCCAGCTCCGCTGGAAGGTTACGCCTGAGTTCAACGGTCATGACAGTTCCTGTAAAAAAAGAAAGATGGGTCAGGCAGTGAATCGTGCGGCGATACCGGCCACACGCTGCCCGAAGTTGCGGGCGTTGTCCAGGTCGCCTGCGTTCATTTCGCCGGCACCGGCATCCGATGGCGATTGTGCGACGGCGCCACTGTAAGACCCCAGGTAGTTGGCGTCGCTGCGCACCGCCGCCTTGCTGTTGCTGGGCAGCACGCCCTGGCTGATCCAGATGCCGCCATGCTGCATGGCCAGGGTAAAAAGGTAATTCAGCGTGGACATCTTGTCGCCGCTAATAGCCGCGCTGTTGGTAAAGCCGGCAAAGAGCTTGTCTTTCCAGGCCTGGGCATACCAGGGCTTGGAGGAGGCGTCGGCAAACTTCTTGAATTGCCAGCTGACGTTTCCCATATAGGTGGGCGAGCCCATGACGATGGCGTCGGCGGCGTTCAGCGTTTCCCATCCGCCCTCGGGCAGGTTGCCTTCGGCGTCTATCTCCACCAGTTCGGCGCCTGCGCCTTCGGCCACAGATTGCGCCATGCGCTGGGTATGGCCGTAGCCGGAGTGGTAAATCACGACAACTTTGGGCATTCAGGATCTTTCGCGGGAGATGATTGAAATCAGGGAGCAGTCAAACAAAAAGGCTGCAGCCCGGTCGTGAAACCTCGCTGCAGCCCTTCGTTTTTAAATCAGCTCTTGATCTTGCCGTCCACGCTCCAGGCGCCGCCGCCGAAAGCCGCGATGCTGAACAGGCCGCCGACGATGGCCATGTTCTTGAAGAACATCATCTGTTGCGTAGGGTCGGTCCAGAACGCATGGAAGATGCAGGTGATGACGACCGTGAAGAGGCCGATGCCGAGCGCGGCCCAGCGCGTCTGGAAGCCCACGGCCAGAAGGAGGCCCAGGCCGAGTTCCACCACGATGGCGATAGCTGCAGCGACCGCAGGCAGCGGCACACCCTTGGACGAGATGTAGCCTACCGTGCCCGCAAAGCCGGCGATTTTGGCAAAGCCGGCAGGCACAAACAGCAGGGCCAGCAGCAGGCGGCCGATCAGCGAGAGAGGGTTTTGCAGGGAATTGAGCATGGTGAGTCCTTATTGGTAAAAGTAAACAGGGAAATGATGGAGGAAAAAAACACTCTGGGCAAGCGCTACGCACCTCTGCGCATTCAGCGCTTGCCCCGGGTGATGGGTTACAAGGTGTTATCGGGCCCCACGGGCTTATGGCGCAAGGTCAAACACCAGCACTTCGGCATCCTGGCCATGGGCCAGCTGCAGCGTGCCTTCCGACTGCAGGGCTACGGCGTCGCCTGCCTTCAGCATCTGGCCGTTGACTTCGAGTTGCCCGCGGATCAGGTGCACATAGGTCTTGCGCGTAGAGGCCAGTTCCAGCGTGGCGGTTTCCGTACCGTCAAAGAGGCCTGCGTAAATCCTTGCGTCAGCATGAATCATTACCGAGCCCTGGGCGCCATCGGGTGATGCCACCAGCCGCAAGGCCCCGCGCTTTTCGGCGTCGGCAAATGTCTTTTGTTCATAGCTCGGGGGAATGCCCGTCACATTGGGTTCGATCCAGATCTGCAGGAAGTGCGTCGTCTGGCCGTCCGCATGGTTGAACTCGCTGTGCTGCACGCCCGTGCCGGCGCTCATGCGCTGCACATCACCGGGCGGGATGCCTTTGATATTGCCGATGCTGTCTTTATGCGCCAGCTCGCCACTCAGTACGTAGCTGATGATTTCCATGTCCTTGTGGCCGTGCGTGCCGAAGCCGCGGCCGGCGGCAATGCGGTCTTCGTTGATGACGCGCAGGTTGCCAAAGCCCATGTGGGCCGGGTCGTAGTAGCCGGCAAAGGAAAAGGAATGAAACGACTTGAGCCAGCCGTGGTCTGCGTAGCCGCGTTCGCTGGAGGTTCTTAAGGTCATCATCAGGTGCTCCTTTCAAGGTGCGTTGCTTTCGTTTGCGATGACTCCAATGTAGATTCCAAGGCCCTGCTTTCCATTGCTGTTGTTTGATGGCATCATTCAAATTATTTGAATCATTTTGATCTCAGTGAACAACAATGGCAACGATCAATAACCGGGTGCGCGACGCCCTGACACCCGAAAGCATTAGCCTGATAGGCGCCGTGCACCGCGCCGGCAGCATGGCGGCGGCCGCGCGGGAGCTGGGCGTGGTTCCCAGCGCCCTGACCTACCGGATCCGCCAGGTGGAAGATGCGCTGGATGTGCTGCTGTTTGACCGCTCTTCAAGGCAGGCCAAGCTGACCGAAGCCGGCAAGGAACTGCTGCGTGAAGGAAACCGCCTGCTGGCAGAGCTCGATGCCGTGGCCAACCGCGTCAAGCGCGTGGCCACCGGCTGGGAGCCCGAACTCACGCTGGCGGTGGACAGCGTGATCTCGCGCACCACGGTGATGGAGCTGTGCGAGGCCTTTTTTGCGCTGAACCCGCCTACCCGCCTGCGTATACGCGAAGAAGCGCTTTCGGGCACGCTGGAGGCATTGACCTCGGGCCAGGCCGACATCGCCATCGGCGTAGCCATTGAGCCGGCCGTCAACACCTCGGTGCTGCACAAGACGCTGGGCACCATCCATTTCATTTATGTCGTTGCACCGCACCACCCGCTGGCCAAGGCTGCCGAGCCTGTGACGGACGACATGCTGATGCCGCACCGCGCCGTGGCGGTGGCCGACTCCGTACAGCGCGGCAGCGGCGTCACCATAGGCCTCTTGGGCGGCCAGGACATTTTTACCGTGCCCGGCATGCAGGAAAAGCTGCACGCGCAGTTGCGCGGGCTGGGCGGCGGCTTCCTGCCGGAGTACTTGGCGCGCCCGCACGTCATCACCGGTAGATTGGTGGAAAAACGCATGCAGCGTGCCCCGCGCCAGGTGTCCATGAGTTATGCATGGCTGCGTGCGCCTGATGGCAAAGAGGGGCGCGCGCTGCAGTGGTGGCTCAAGCAACTCGAAAATCCCGGCACGCGAAAAGCGCTGCTTGAGCGCGACCAGTCTGTATGAAAACCCGTAGATGCGATGCAATCCATTCGCGCGCGGCTCGCCTGCGTGTAGAGTGTGCTTGTGGTTTCATTTATGGTTTCGTTTTATGGTTGAGATGAGATGACCAACGCCGGGGGGCCGTGAGCTGCATGCGAAAGCCGCAAACCGCCCCATTCATCAACCCCCAATAAGCACAAAGACATGACCAAAAAATCCAGCATCCGATCTCCTGAATCCGCGGCCCCGCGCCGCATCGCCGTGGTGGGCGCGGGCATCGCCGGCGTTGCGTGCGCGCGCACACTGGTGCAAGCCGGGCATGATGTCACCGTTTTCGAGAAAAGCCTAGGCGCCGGCGGGCGCATGGCCACCCGGGAAAGCGAATTCGGCGGTTTCGACCACGGCACCCAATATTTCACCGTGCGCGACGCGCGGTTTGAAAAAGCCCTGGCCACTGCCACAAAGCTGGTGCGGCCCTGGAGCGCCAACACCGTGCGCATCCTGGACGAGTTGGGCCGCGTGGTGGCTTCAGCGCTGCCGCCCAAAGAAGCCCATTGGGTCGCCACGCCGGGCATGAATGCGCTGGTGAAAGAATGGGCGCAGCCGCTGGCTGCCGCCAGCCGGCTGGTGCTGGAAACCGCAGTGACGCGGATCGAGCCCGACAAGCTGCATGCCGAGCAGTGGCAGCTGCAAACCGAAGGCGCCGGCAGCCGGGTTCATTCGGGCTTTGATGCCGTCGTCCTGGCCATTCCCTCTGCACAGGCGCAAGCGCTGCTGCTCAGCTCCCAACAAGGCAAGCCGCTGATGGCCCAGCTGTCGGACGTCAGCGTGGCGCCCTGCTGGACCTTGATGCTGGCTTTTCCCAAAGCGCTGCAGCCCACCATGGCGCACCTGGGCCCTCACTGGAATGCCGCGCGCAGCACCCACCACCGCATTGCCTGGCTGGCGCGCGAATCGTCCAAACCCGGGCGCAGCCCGATCGAGCGCTGGACGGTGCAGGCCAGCCCCGAGTGGTCGGAGCGCCATCTGGAAGACGACGCCGAGCGCGTCAAGGCCAAACTCCTGAAGGCCTTCACCGAAGTCACCGGCATCCGGGCCGAGCCGCCCCATGCCGTAGTGCACCGTTGGCGCCACGCCCAAACCATGCAGCCCCTGGGCAAAAGCCACGCGTGGGACCCCAAATCCCGCATCGGCGCCTGTGGCGACTGGTGCCTGGGGCACCGGGTTGAAGACGGTTTTGTGTCGGGCCTTGAGATGGCCCTGGCCCTGGCCTGAGTTCCGAAGTCAGGGGCGCGGGCATGGGGGCCGCTTACCGAGGCCGGTTTGCCCCTTCCCCGACCGGGCCGCTTCACGCCGGTTCGTTGGTGGCGGCCCTTGCCAGCTGGCTGGATGCCCGGGCGCATCATGGCCGCTGGCTGGTGCGGATTGAAGATGTCGACACGCCACGCTGCGTGCCCGGCGCCGATCGCGTCATTCTTGAACAGCTGGCGCATTGCGGCCTGGTGCCCGACGAACCTCCAGTCTACCAATCGCAGCGCGGCGCCCTGTACCAAAATGCACTGGACTCATTGATCGCCCGCGGACTGGCCTACCCTTGTGCCTGCACGCGCCAGGACATCGCCCGGGCGCTTGCCGCATCGGGCCAGGCACGCGAACGCCATGGCGAGCTGGTGTACCCAGGCACCTGCCGCGCAGGACTGCACGGCCGCCCCGCGCGGGCGTGGCGGTTTGGCACGCAAAGTTATGAACAAAATAGGGCTCCAGCCCAGACACCATCTAGGCTTTCAGCTATTAATTCAATAGCAAATCTCTCGCAAGCCGGGCCGAAGGGAAGTGCCGAATCCGTCTGGCACGACCGCCGTTTGGGCCAACAGGCGCAGGATGTCGGCCGTGAAGTGGGCGATTTTGTGCTCAAGCGGGCCGACGGCTTGTGGGCCTACCAGTTGGCGGTGGTGGTAGACGACGCAGCTCAGGGGATCACAGACATCGTGCGCGGCGAAGACCTTGCCGACAACACGGCGCGGCAAATCCTGCTTCAGCGTGCGCTGGGTCTGCCCACACCGCGCTACCTGCACACGCCCCTGGTGCTGGGTGCCAACGGCGAAAAGCTCTCCAAACAGAACGGCGCCGAGGCGCTGGATACCTCCGGGCCGCTCAAGCTGCTGGCGCAAGCTGGCAAAACACTGGGGTTGGATATAGAGAGCCTGGCAAGCGCGGAATCACCCGCCGCCTGGCTGCAACAGGCAACATCCATCTGGGCGACTAAAATTAGCGGGTGATTCAAACCCTTCCCCCTGTGCCGCCCTCCTCCCCCGACGGCGAGCCGACCGACACCCACCCACCCCACAAAATCCGCAGCTTTGTGCGCCGCACCGGCCGCACCACGGCGGGCCAGGCCAAAGCCTTTGCCGACGTGGGCCCGAAGTTTTTGCTGTCTTACGCTGACGCGCCGCTCGACTTTGAAAGCACCTTTGGGCGCGCAGCCCCCACCGTCCTTGAGGTCGGCTTTGGCATGGGCGAGGCAACAGCCCACATTGCCGCACTGATGCCCGGCACAAACTTCCTCTGCTGCGAAGTGCACACACCCGGTGTCGGCGCCCTGCTCAAGCGCATCGCCGAGCAAAACCTGACCAACATCCGCATCCTGCAGCACGATGCGGTCGAGGTGATGGACGACATGCTGCCGCTGGCCAGCCTCGATGGCGTGCACATCTTCTTCCCCGACCCGTGGCACAAGAAAAAACACAACAAACGCCGCCTGATCCAGTCGCCGCTGATCGCCAAGCTGGCCACCCGCCTCAAACCCGGCGGCTACCTGCACTGCGCCACCGACTGGCAGCCTTACGCCGAGCAGATTCTTGAAGTCCTGGCGGCTGAACCTTTGCTCAAAAACACAGCGGACTCCGTCCAGGGCGGCTACGCAGCCAAGCCCGCCTACCGGCCTCTGACCAAATTTGAAAACCGCGGCATCAAGCTCGGGCACGGTGTGTGGGACGTGGTGTTCACCCGTGCGTAAGCAGCCGCCTCTACAGGTGTGAACGAGCCCACCCACAAGTTGCCGGCCCGCAGCGGGGTGAGCCCAAGTTGCGTCGGCCTGCCGGCGGGCGACTGGCTGACCATCACGGATTTCCTGGTGCAACGCTTTCCTGCGATCTCGCGCGAGACCTGGATGCAGCGCATGGGGGACGGGCTGGTGGCCGATGAGTTCGGCGAGGCCGTCACATCCGAACGCCCGTATCGGGGCCATATGCGCGTTTACTACTACCGCGCTCTCGAAGACGAGCCCCGTGTGCCCTTTGAGGCCAGCGTGCTGTGGCAAGACGAGCACCTGGTGGTCGCCGACAAACCCCATTTTTTGCCCGTCACGCCCTCAGGCCATTACCTTCAGGAGACCCTGCTGGTGCGGCTCAAGAACAGCCTGGGACTGGAAGCGCTGGCGCCGATTCACCGGATAGACCGTGAAACAGCCGGCCTGGTGCTGTTTTCAGTTCAGCCCGGGGAGCGCGATGCCTACCAGGCCCTTTTCAGGCGCCACGAAGTGAGCAAGGACTACCAGGCCATCGCGCCCTGGCGTGAAGACATTCAGTTTCCGTTGACCCGTAAAAGCAGGATCGTTCAGGGCGAACCGTTCTTCCGGCAGTGCGAGGCCGAGGGCGGGCCCAACAGTGAGACCCATATCGACATCCTCGAGACAGCACCTCACACGGGCCTGGCACGCTACGCCCTGCGCCCGGTGACCGGCAAAAAACATCAGTTGCGGGTGCATATGAACGCCCTGGGTATCCCTATCCTCCATGACCGGATTTACCCGCCGGTGTATCCCACTCCCGACGACGACTACACCCGGCCACTGCAGCTTCTGGCCAAAGCCGTGAACTTCAGGGACCCGTTTACGGGTGAACCACGGGCATTTCATACGCGTCTCAGCCTTTCCCTGGACCCGGGTTTCACGTCCTGATCGCAAGCCCGACCAAGTCCAGTCATGCCCAAAACCCGAAACCTGGAAGATCGCAAGCGCACACAAGGAAAGCGCCTTCTTGCTTCGGCCTACCGGGCATTCCAAACCCGGGAATATCGGCTGGCAGCTCATTTCTGTGTGGAAGCCCGCCGGCTCATTCCGAAAGACGCCGAGGTCTGCAATCTGCTGGCCTGCACTTTTTTGAAGCAAAAGTCCCCCCAGGAAGCAAAAGTTTGGCTTCACAGGGCGCTTCGCATTGATCCCGACCATGTGGATGCGTTGGTCAATCTTGGAAATTGCCTGCGCGAAGAAAAAGATCTCGAAGGTTCGCGGATTCATTTGCAGCATGCTGTCGATCTGGCTCCGCAGCATTCCATGGCTGTCCAAGACCTATTCGCTACGCTGATCTGGCAGCATCGTTTTCGCCAGGCCGCGATGCTGGCCCTTGCAGCGCATGCCCAAGGGGCTTTTGATGAGGCATTGATGAATCCGTGGCTGCTCTTCGCCTTGCGGGCGGACGCCGTATGGGACGTGGATATAGACGCCATCACCAGGCAGATGGCCGACCATTGGCGGGCCGGCGACAAGGTGTATGGTGGATTCACATTGCTTCCACTTGCGGCCTGGGATGACCCTTCACTGCATCAGATTGTGAGCCGCATTCATTCAAGGGAGCTGCTCGAAAAAGACGCTTTGCAACTTTCAAAAGTCCTGCCGGCGCCTCGCCGCGAAATACGGCCGGATCACAAGCCTCTGAGGTTGGGCTACCTTTCCAGCAGCTTTAAAGAGCACCCGACCGGGTGGCTGATCGATGGCGTGTTCGCGCTGCATGACCGGAGACAGTTTGAGGTGTATGGCTACTTCGCGTCGCCAGAAGTAAAAAGTGCCATTGGGCAGCGCCTGCGAACTGGCTGCGATCACATTCGGGAAGTAGCGCATCTTGCACATCGAGACATCGCGGACCTCATCATGCGCGATGACATCGATATTCTGATTTGCTGCGGAGGACACACGGAAGACACTCGCCTGCCAGTGCTGGCCATGCGACCCGCACCTGTCCAGATTCATTATCTGGACTACGCTGGCCCTCTGTGCTTTCCCGAATTGGATTACGCAATCTTCGATCAACATGTGGTGCCTCCTGGCGCCGAAATTCATTTCGACGAGGCGGTGCTGGCGTTGCCGCACTCCTATCATGCTTGCGCCCCTCAAGCGCCGCCGCATCGAAGTGTGACCCGAGACGAATTAGGATGGCCTGAAAGCGCCGTGGTGATGGGAGACTGGGCCAAAAGCTACAGGATGTCCCCTGAAATGTTCGCATCAAGAATGCGGATCATTGAACAAGCTCCCAAAAGCATCCTGGTCTTGTTCGCGGCTACTCGGGCTTACGAAGAGAGCTTGCGGCAGCGCTGGGCCGCGAATGGCCTCTCGCAAGATCGGCTCCTGTTTGCGCCGGCCGTTTCGTCCGAGGCTCATCTCTCCCGAACAGCCCACCTGGATTTACTGCTGTCACCGTTTCCGTGTGGCCTCGCCGCCAATGCAATCGATGCTTTGCGCCAGGGTATTCCGGTGCTGGGCATAGAAGGGCAAAGCGTGGCATCGCGCAACCTGGCGAGCATTCTGCTGACGCACGGTATCCCGGAACTGATCAGTTCAACATTCGCAGAACTCGAACAAAAGGCGATTTTTTACGCCAATAATCCCGTCGAATTGCAAGCGTTGAAAACCCGGCTTCGCGGGCTGATCGCCACCTCACCGCTTTTTGACCAGCGCAAGCATGTACTTGCCTTGGAAAAAGGGCTGCTTGCAGCTTGGCAGCACTATTCCCAGGGCAAGGCGCCTGCCCGCATCGACGTTTCACCGGACTGACGATTCGCTGCAGGGTTATTGCCTGGCATGCTGCGCCCGGCATCCTGTAACCGGCAAAAACAACCGTTGCGGGTGTATATGAACGCTCTGGGCATCCCGATCCTCCGTGACCGGGCTACCCGCCAATGCACCCACCCCAGTCGATGACTACGCCCAGCCGCCGTATTCTGGCGAAGTCCGTGGCCTCCATTGGACCCGTTCACGGGTGAACCCCGGGCATTGCATACCCCCTCAGTCTTTCTCTGGACTACGCCCCAAACAGGCCGCCCCCGGCCCCTCACTGCCGGCCCCATTTCCGGGATTTGAGCCCCGGTAAATCAATCACGCACCAGCGCACCAGCGGGTTTCCCCGACCCGATTGACCTTGATTCGCCACTTTGTCTCTTGAATCCAACAGATTCGGACCTGAAAAAGCCTTGGCAAGTCATTTCCTATGCGGCGGATCAAAGTATTAATCCTACAGATACACATTACGTGAGATTTGCAACAAAAAGCAACTAGAAGCACTGGAAGAACTGCTAATTCATTACATATTGAATTACTTTTGCTGCGTAATGTCAGATATGTCCAAAGATTCAATGCGGAGCTGGTTTGTGATTTTTTCCGCAAAATTTCAATCAAATCAATGCCTTGCAACAATTTCGTGCTGTACTTCTCACCTATATCAAGAGGCACATGAGAAAATCTTGAGAACTAATTACATTTCCCATACATCCTTGGAACATTTTTTTACAAATAGCGCTTAAGCACACATTTCTGGATGCAAAGAGACGAATTAGAAAGAAACCAGATGAACACCGCAACACACCGTGACCTGAAAAGCAGTTTGGCACTACGCCTGTGGGCGTTGGCAATGACGCTGATGTTGTCCTTCGGTGTGTCCGCGCAGACCCCTTCTTCTGCGGACGCCGCCATTGCTGTTGCCGAGCAGTGGCTCACCTTGGCGGATGCCGATCAGGGTGGGGCGATGTGGGACCAGAGCTTTTCCTTCATGAAGGAAAAAGAAAACCGCACCACCTGGATCGCCTACGTTTCCTCCAAAAAAAGCCTTCTGGGCACAAGAGTCGCGCCCAGGGTTTGGGCGGTGATGGAGCACGACATCAACAAAGCAGGGCTTCCACAGGGGGAGTTCGCCAGCGTGCTGTTCTACGCGCCATTTGCCAATAGCCGGGGCTGGGAAAAAGTCGCCGTCTATTGGAACAAGGACCGCTGGGTTCCCGTTGGCTATCTGTATGGCGTGGGCCAGCCGATCGCGCAGCAACCAGCCAAATGAATTGCGCCAACCAGCCGTATCCCTGTGAACCGACACCCGTCCTGAGCCAAAAATGAATAAGTTTTACCGCACCGTCTACAGCGAGCTTTTAGGTACGTGGATCGCCGTATCCGAAATCTCCAGCGCGCGAGGCAAACGCAGCGGGTCAAAAGTCAGCGCCATCGCGGCCTCTTCGATCCTTGGTGCGGCGGTGCTCCTGTCCACGGGCGCCAATGCCAACTTTATCGGGGGCGCTCCCGGAGCCACAGGTACCTACGGAACGATCACCCCTGCAGGCGCAGGCACAGGTGTTGCGATCGGCGGCGGCACCACGGCCACTACACAACGAGCAACGGCCAGCGGAAACGCTGGTACGGCCGTCGGCAATGCGGCACTCGCCACAGGTGATCAGTCAAGCGCTTATGGCAACCTGGCCACCGCCAGCGGAGCACAAGCAACGGCCCTGGGGAACCTGACCACCGCAAGCGGCGCTCAATCCGTAGCCATTGGCAATAACGCAGATGCTACAAATACCGGTGCCGTCGCCGTCGGTAATGGCGCCCAGGCAACTAACGTGTCAGCGGTTGCAGTCGGCGCCACCGCTACCGCCAGCAACCAGGCCACTGTAGCCCTGGGCGTAAGCGCCAAGGCAACGGCCGACTTTGCCGTCGCCATTGGTAATAGCGCGGCAGCTTCCGCTGGCAGTTCAACGGCCATCGGCTCGGGATCCAAGGCGTCAGGCGCCGGTGCCTACGGTCTTGGCAATGATGCAAATGCGGTGGGACTGTCTTCCGTCGCGATCGGCGGAGGCAACGGCACCGGTGCAGGCGGCTCGACGGCCGGTGCGGACCAATCCATTGCCATCGGCCGCAATGCGCTGATAACTGCGGCGGGCACGGATGCAGTCGCCATCGGCGGCAGCTTGAATGCAGGCAATGCCGCCACCGCCAGCGCCGCCAGTGCAGTCGCGCTGGGCAGGGGCGCTGTTGCGAGTGCCACCAACTCAATTGCCATTGGAACCGCCGCCGCCGCCAGCAAGGCAGACAGCGTGGCGCTGGGCTCCAACTCCTCCACCGCGGTGGGCGCGCAAACCGGCTACACGGCTTTCGGCCTCGCTGCTGCGCAGACCTCTGCCGGCGAAGTCAACGTTGGCAACCGCACCATCACAGGCGTAGCAGCGGGCATCGGCCAGGCGGACGCCGTCAACGTGGCTCAGCTGTCCACGGTGACAAGCTCCCTCTCGACCGGCCTGAGCACGACCAACAGCAATGTCACTTCGCTCTCGACCGGCCTGAGCACTACCAACAGCAATGTCACTTCACTCTCGACCGGCCTGAGCACGACCAACAGTAATGTCACGTCGCTGTCGACCGGCCTGAGTACCGCCACCAGCCGTATCACGTCCCTGTCAACCGGCCTGAGCACCACGGACAGCCGGGTGACGTCCCTGTCTACCGGATTGAGCAGCACCAACAGCGGCATCACCTCGCTGTCTACCGGCCTGAGCACCACCAACAGCAACGTTACTTCGCTGTCGACATCAGCTTCCACTGGCATCAGTTCTCTGTCCACGGGTCTGAGCACGGCAACGAGCGGCATTACATCCCTGTCCACTGGCCTGAGCACCACAAACAGCAACGTTACTTCGCTGTCAACATCAGCTTCCACTGGTATCAGTTCTTTGTCCACGGGTCTGAGCACGGCAACGAGCGACATTACCTCGCTGTCGACCTCTGCTTCCACCGGTATCAGCTCGCTCTCGACCTCGACCTCCACCGGTTTGAGCACTGCTACCAGCAGCATCGTTTCCCTGTCCACTTCGACATCTACCGGCCTGAGCACGGCAACCAGCGGCATCACCTCGCTGTCTACCGGACTGAGCACAACGAACAGTAACGTCACGTCGCTGTCAACATCAGCTTCGACTGGCATCAGCTCTTTGTCCACGGGCCTGAGCACTGCAACGAGCGACATTACGTCTCTGTCCACGGGCCTGAGCACCACCAACAGCAATGTCACCTCGCTGTCGACCTCAACTTCGACTGGTTTGAGCACGGCAACGAGCGGCATTACCTCCCTGTCCACCGGGCTGAGCACAACGAACAGC
>Ga0307513_10000022_pt1 | contig 222771 bp, 271 predicted proteins | sample 15_EM_MG_FD_202174 | JGI IMG/M metagenome (GOLD analysis project Ga0307513, IMG submission 202174) | Populus trichocarpa ectomycorrhiza microbial communities from riparian zone in the Pacific Northwest, United States - 15_EM | ecosystem: Host-associated > Plants > Roots > Unclassified...
CTATCTACATGTCCGCTTTGACCAAGTCGGACGATACCTTCGGGGAAATCAACATCGCAGACTGGGATCCCGTCGACCGTCTCTTGTCCGAGCTGGGACATCAGAGGAGGACAAGGACCAATGGGGAGGAGGCTTTGGTGGTTGAGATAGGGATTGGGTTTGGATGCAAGCAGATCATTGACGGAGAAGATATCGATCTGGGCAGCTTCCTCGGTCGTTTCAGGGCTGTTGGTAACGTGCGGTGTATTGTCTAATCGATACCAGAGCCTCAGACTCGTTTACTATCCGATCTTTACTTCGTCATATGTGCGTATGGATGTATGTATGTATTTGTCAGTCGGCTAATATTGTAATATGTCTTGGTCTTGTCTTCCCTGCTCAATGTCTGTACGACTCATCCAGGCGACCTGCGAACTCCGTTACTAGCGGAAACTTCCGGCCTCCAGGGTGGTGTTTGCTATTTGGGCAGAATGACCATCACTGCAGATTTAAAAAAGAACAGGATCTAGTAGGGTGAAATCCCCCTAACAACCAGTGCGACCCACAACACCAAAAAAAAAAAAGAACAGGATCCTGTAGTCGGTAAGGGTCGGGTCTATGTCATTGGTGCCGCATGACCCACTCTCCGCAAACCAGAACCCACATCCTCCGGCAGAGCTATCAAACCGCTCCGCTACTAAAGTACTAATGAGTGGGTGGTTGAAGGGAACGCCGCATAGTAGCCGCGGCCCCACGAATTCGCCGCGCGTTCCATCGGCACGGTGAATAAGTTATGGGGATCGCGTTCGCCGACCAGATATATAAGCAGGGAGCATGGGGTGGTGAAAACAACGCCAGGATCTCCCCTCCACCCCCTCAGTACCACACAAGAAGCGAGCCTCTCTCCGTCGGACCGCCGATAATAATGTCCACTCCCAACAAGACCATGAAATACGGTCCGTAATTCGCCACTGCGGGTGCCCGCGAGTCCTATATTGACCGGTCTATACAGTTCGCCTCGGAAAATCTGGCCTTAAAGTTAGCCGGATTATTCTCGGTTTGTCAACGAACGAATTTAAATAGAAAGGAAACAGCTGACACCAACTCTCCAGGATGCATGAGCTATGGCCACCCCGACTGGGCTGGTTGGGTTCTCGGTGAGAAAGAGGGAATTGAACACATTAAGTTCGCGTACGTCCAATTCCCTCTCGAACCCACACAAATAATACCAAATCTGAGCCTACTTTTCTACCGGCAGCTTCGACCACGGAATCAACACCTTCGACACCGCAAATGTGTATTCAAACGGCGAGTCCGAGCGCATTCTCGGCAAAGCTCTCAAGATCCACAACATCCCCAGGGAGCAGGTCGTCATCATGACTAAACTCTACGCCCCGGTCTTCGAGGAGGTATCCATGAGCATTGCGTTTGATAAAAACCCAGATGAAGTCGGTTACGTCAACAGACACGGTCTCTCTCGCAAGGTGAGTATACAGGCTGGCACATAACCAACTCAGGAACGCTTATTTTGTGTTATTAGAATATCTTCGCCGCCGTAAAGGCCAGCCTTGAACGCCTTGATCTAGAGTATATCGACGTTTTGCAGTGCCACAGATTCGACACAGGGACTCCCATCGAGGAAACGGTACAGCGTTTACCTTGTCACATGATTGTATAATTGTAAACGCCCTCCGTAGATGCGCGCCTTGCACGATGTTGTCCAAGCCGGCTACGTTCGTTACATTGGTATGAGCAGCTGCTGGGCCTGGCAGTGTGAGTTATTTTGTACCCTAGAATGTCTACACACCCACTAACCATCCTCGCTTTCTAGTCCACGCCATGCAGAGTGCGTAGACACTATCATCCGCATATCCCAGACCGCTAATCTTTCCGAAACTTTGCAGACTACGCTATCCAAAATAACCTTACCCCCTTTATCTCTATGCAGAACCACCACAACTTGATCTACCGTGAGGAAGAACGTGAAATGATGCCCCTTCTTAAGGTCTGCCTCCGCCCTACTATAAGTAATCCATATGTCAGAACTTACCCACCGTCTGTGCAGCACCTCGAAGTCGGTGTCATTCCGTGGAGCCCTATCGCTCGCGGGTTACTCACTCGCCCTTGGGGAGAGACCTCCAAGCGTGCTGAAACTGATCGATGGGGCGGCATCTATAGTGGCAGTACCTGTGCCGGAGACATCATCAAGCGCGTTGAAGAAATTGCAAACAAGAAGGGTGTCAAGATGGCCCAAATCTCCGTCGCTTGGAGTCTTACGAAGGTCACCGCTCCCATCGTTGGTACCACCCGATTGGAGAACTTGAAGGAGATGATCGGTACGTCATCAAACCCTCCGGCCTCGTTCTTGATTGCTGAAGCGCACTTTTTGGTTTACAGACGCGGTCGACGTCGAGTTGACCGATGAAGAAGTCAAGTACCTTGAGGAATTGTACAAGCCATCCGCCGTCGTCGGTCACTGGTGAACAGGTCGCGAGAATCGTGCGCCCGACTGTAGAACCCCTTCCTACGTAGATCTCGGAACCTGTCTTATGATATTTATTTTGACAGATGTACCAGTAGCTAGTCAGAGAACAACAAAGATTACACTACACCGGGGACCCGGAATCTATGTATATATGTACGGAGAAGAACGAAGAGTCCGAATCGGAGCAAGAAAATGCAAGGTCTGTTTGAAGTGCGAATAGAATTCCAAGCCGAAAGGTCCATCAGGTACAAATATATAGTGCAGAAAGTGGACGGGATTATGCCTCTAGTGAGTGGGATTTCTCTCTAGGAGAACCAACGGCAGTGGGAGTGGGGGAGAGGGAAGATGACGAAGACATGGCACTCATGAGGGAGACCGTATCCCCGTCGTCCTCAAGCTTTGATAGGACGATCGTGGGTGGTCTCCTGCAGAATCCAAGATGCAGCGCGTTCCCGGATTGGTTGTACATCCACGTGGCGGCTAACACAACACTAGCGCCGAGCGCGAAGGCGAAAGTGAGCGGGAAATCGAAGAGGGCGACAGAAGCGAGACACGAGATGATGATGCTCAAGCTCGTAGCGAAGCCTTTGAGGATGTTGTCGGCGTATTTGATCACCAGTGCTGTGATGAGACCGCCAAAGACTTGAATGAAGACCGTTGACCACGCCCAGCCTCCAAAATTATGGAACAGGTCTAACCCGTATTCGCTCGTCGAGAGGTCGTAAATGATAGGAAGGGCGGCAGGTATAAGCGAAAAGAGCGAGAGTTGGACGTTTCTTATCCACAGGTCCGTTTGGGAATTCTTCAAGACCATCTCGAAATAGACGCCAGCTAGCCCGGAGGTGCAGCACGCGACCAAGACGGCGAGGAACCCAGCGAGGGGATTTGTCGGATGGGCTGAAGACTCCCTCCCTCCACCTCCTACACTCTGTAATTGCACGATCCCAACGCCCACGGCCAATAGGAGCAACGAAAGCCACTTGTTTAGGTTGAGCGACTTGTGGAGGAGGAGAACCGAGAACCCAGCGGTTGTGAGGATCTTCATCTGGTATGAGACTTGAAATGTTGCGGCGTCGAGGTTTTCAGCAGCAATGTACTGTAAGTTGTTTTGGATAACTGATATGCAGACATCCGCCCTTCAGTGTCTGCCCTTCCTCAACGCGTGAAAGGACCGAGGCGCACCATAAAGAATCGCGGGAATTGATAACTTCCAACAATCCGATCTGAAAATCTCCCTCCCGAGCTTCCTCAACCGCGAAAATGGATTTGACCTCGCTGCGGACGCGTTGTTTGGCAGGTTGTACGTCGTCGTGCTTTCTATCCGCAGATACGCGATCACGAAGGAGATGGTTCCTTTGAGCAGCTCGACCATCAGCACAGCCGTTCCAGCCGAGTACGTTTCAGAGGGGGCGGTGGACACTCTTGAGTAGTGCATAACGAGTGATAAGAGGGCATTTTGAGCTGCAAGGGTCACCAGCCTTAAAATCCGTCAGCGGTGTTCAGGGGGAAGGGTTTCGTCACGACTCACGAGACATATTTCAGTGGTAACCCAAAGACCGAAGGCTGGGCCATGCCTTCCAAAACGATCTCCTCCTTGTTCATTGTGGTGTATGGTCTGGGTATAATATCCTTGAGGATGGGTGTCGATGTGGGTGGTCAGAACCAGAGTGTGGTGGATGGCATATATGTACTGCGCCCCGGATATAAACGGGGGAGCGGGGGGAGAAAATAAAAGAGCCGCACGCGGTGGCTCGCACACGATTGCAACCCCTCTATATCAACACCGCGGGGAGAATTCGAAGCTTAGCCACGGATTCATCATCATCACCATCATCAACTCCGGCTCCTTTTGTCAGCTGTTCTCTCGGAGTTCTACGAGTCTAGTGAACGCTCGAGTGCTGTGTCTAGCTGCGCACGCGCAGGGGCAAAACGCGCCAAGCGCAACGCTATCAATACCAAGGACTGCCCACTAGTGCACCGCTTGTGGCAAGAATCGAGTGCCCGTGGAGGAGAAACGAGAGGGGGTCGCCGGTCACACCTTTTAGGGGACAGGATTCGAGGTAACCAGCCCCGAGGGGCGGAACTGACCAAACGAGCATTTGCACATCACTTCCACGAGGTACCAGTACGGCGACCCCCATCTGGGACATCCACAGAGTAGGGCCTTGCGAGAAATCCGCGTGAATTTCTATGTCGCTGGCTTGGCGCGTCGAACACCGCTACCGGGACGAGCCCGGCCGGCGGTTGTTGTCGGTGGAGGTCCTCCCCGCTTCGCAGCGGAACGTGAGGCCGTCGCGTGGTCCGAGGTTGATCCTGCAAAGCAGCCACGCCAAGCCTGGTTATTCCCGTGTAGCAACCAATCACCGAAAGCGCGTGCATGCGAGAGCCCCGGCTGTCTCACCAGGAGAGATCACGTTCGCATCATATATGCGCGGGCGTTCACCTGTTCCGATTCAGTCGGGAAAACGGAAGCGACCCGGGAGCGGCGATGGTTTCGTTGCCATTCTTCGTGTGGATTCGTCGGGGAGATGAGTTCCACTGCATACACCGTGGTTGAACTCACGTGTTTATCACATCGTGCAGCGGGCTCCCTCAGTTTCTTCCCATTTAGCGCTCTACAAACACCAACGCGGGCCAACCCAAGCTCGACACAACCCGGTTCGTTCACAGCGCGGAATTGCAGAACAGGAGGGAACACACCCTGATCGCTGTGGGGTGGACGCCGACGGCCAAAAACGGTCTCGGCTGGTTCGATGCCCGAGACCTTCGCGAAGTTCATGACATCGATAGCCACGTTCAATGAGGAAAGTCCACCGTCCAGGCCGCCCCTTCGGTCGTCGGGGATTCACATCCATGGTTCGAGCTCAGAACAGTAGCGAGGCCGCGATGTGGTGTACAGGTTAGGCTGTAAGGCAAGACCCGAGCCCTGATAGAGGTAAGTGGCCACCCCGCCACGACACATCTCATGCTGACAGAACCATCAGATGAAGAGAGCTACATCCATTGTCGACGCACACCCGAGTAACCGAGTCGGGTAGAAGACTTTGATTTTGAGTGGAGAACTCAACGCTTCGACTCAAAATCAACTTCAAAACCAGATCGATCGCCTTCTCGCAGAGCAAGCGAGGCCCTCGGGGTCGATTTGCATTTCAAGCTGTATGCGATCGACGCCAGTGACTGGCGCTCCACTCCGGATCACCCTGTCAGGTCTCGTGGTCGTAATATACGCAGGTATTCATTCCCCATGGGGAGCGAAATGAACTGCGAGAATGACGGCGTTAAAGGTAGATGATACATGCAGAGGCTAATCGACAGCAAGAAGTGGGGTTTACACTAGCGATACACAAAATGAAACAAGATGCGGGGTAGCTAAAGATCAGAACTCTCACTTCTTCGAACGTTCACCAACAGGACACCCCCTGGGTCCAGTCAGAAGAGGAATCAACGGGCAAATGAAAAGAAATGGGGGAAAGAATTATTTTTTCGCTTCCGTTCCATCTCCAAGATCTTCCTCGTTCTTTTAGACCTTGGAGACCTCTTCCCGTTTTCCCTCCTTATTTTCAGAACCAGCGTCGGTAGTATCGTTCGGGCCTTCCAATGGAGCGGGGGTTTTCTCGCTACCGAGGTTCTCGAACCACGAGGTAGAACGGATAAAAATTTTGTACAGCTCAACGGCGACCATGAAGAGAGTGGTCATGCCAATGACAACGCCCCATTCCCAGGCTACAAGCAAACGTCAGTCGATTGAAGCGAGAGAGAGAGATGACGGAGGACAAAACGTACTGATGGGGGCCTGGTAGAATACCCTCGAGTTGAACACCGGGATATAGATAGGAAGTGGGATACTCGCACACCCAATAACAACAGTCCAGAACAAGATCTTGTTGGCCCACAAGTCCTCGTAAAAGGGCCTTCCAGGAGTAATGTTGAACATACTCCTATCGAGCGCCTTAAGCTCCCAAGCGAACAGCAAAATCTCCAAGATGATGGTGGCGAAAACCGTGGAACGGGCGCGGAAGACGTAGACACAATCACCATCCGGATCGGCACGGTTGCACTCGCTTCCAAGATCTCCATTGTAGCGTCCCCACATAACCACGACGAATGCAATCATGACGGTAATGCCCATAACGAGACCGTAGTAGAGAATATCGATGATGATCTGGATGGTGAAGACACCCTTCTTGATACTGTGCGGTGGTCGCTTCATGACACGAGCTGCGGGAGGCTCCATGCCCAAACCGAACGCGGGAGGGCTCGATGTGACCATATTGATCCAGAGAATTGACAAAGGAGAAAGAGGGAAGACACTGTGCCCGCCATGATCGAGGAAAGCGAGACCGAGGACCAACAAGATGCATTCACCGACATTAACACAGACTGAAGTTCAAAAGTAAGTCCAAGAAAATCGAGTACGACAGTTGGACGACTTACGCAAGTGGAGGATGAAACGCTGGATGTTGTCAAAAATACGACGGCCTTCACTGATAGCCAAACGGATGGAGTCAAAGTTGTCATCTATGAATGCTATGAGTGGGGAGTCCGTGAAAACCGATGATGTGATTGCAGTTACCAGTGAGGACGAGCTCGGAAGCATCCTTAGCAACATCGGATCCCTCCATACCCATAGCAATACCAACAGGGGCGAGCTTCAACGAAGGAGCATCATTTACACCGTCACCAGTCATAGCAGTGTACATTCCCCTTCGTCCAGCAGCCAAAATCATTCGGACCTTCGTCTCCGGGTCGCATCGGGCAATGACGAGCGGCAACTCGGGCAGAGCGTCAATTTCCTTATCAGTGAGCTTATTAAACTCGGCGGCAGTCACGATGGCACTGGGTGGGTCATCTGGAGTGACAATTTCGATCTCCTTGGCAATGGCGCGAGCGGTGGCGGCGTGATCGCCTGTCAACCTAATCGAGTTAAAAAGGTCAATGCAAATGTCAGGGATCCTCCAATTTTGGAAAGCGCACATGTGAACCGTGATGCTAGCCTGCTTACAAGCGCGGACGGCGTGGATACTCTCGGGTCGTGGGGGGTCGTAAATACCAACAAGGCCAATGAAAGTGAAATTTCTCTCGACGTCTTCTCGCTTCAAGGCATCCAAGTCGTCGACCTCAGTTAGCCTGCGGCTTGCGAGGGCGAGCACGCGGAGTCCCTGGCCAGCAAGTTGTTCCATCACCTGCAAAGTCCTCTCCTTGACCTCTGGCGTCAAAGGAACTATGTGCTCAGGACCGGCGTGAGAATGAGCAAGATAGTGGGAGCAGCAATCCTGGACATGTTCCACGGCACCCTTCAGAAGGGCTAGGGGGGCATCGGGGCGCTTGCGGTCGATGAAGATGGTAGACATACGCTTGATGGACGAGTCAAAGGGGTATTCAGCCCTGAGGTGGTACCGAACAGGGTTGGCTTCCGGATGCTCCTTGAGTTCGCGTTCCGAGCGGGTGTGTTCGTCCTCGCGGGCTCCAGCGGTGCTGAGAGTAGCGCGTGCCTTGCCGAGTTTTGTAGCGAAAACTTGGAGAGCAACCTCAGTCGGGTCACCGGTACTCCTCCAACGCCCTTCCTGGTTCTTGCTGATACTAAACGTTCGTGTAAATCCGTAGAGCTATTTTTAACACCACGATGAAACTTACGTTGCGACGTTGCACATACAAGCGACGTGAACCATCTCCTTGAAGCTCTCATCCAAGGCAAAGGAATCAATAATGGCTTGATCCCTGTCGGGAAAGTCTTCGAAGACCTTCCCTTCGGGGTTAAGGGCCTCGTTGGAAGATTCGATGGTGAAATTCCTCTCGGGCCCGGAGGCGGAGGGAACCCAGGCTTTGCGAACGATCATCTTGCCCTGGGTTAGAGTACCAGTCTTATCGGAACAAATGTCCCTGCAAGCAGGGTCAGAATGAAACCTACGCGTTCAACAAAACGGACATACGTGACACCACCAAGGGCTTCGAGGGCGTTGAGGCGACGGACGATGACGCTGTTCTTTGCCATTCGGCTGGTACCAGCAGACATGGTGATTGTCAAGACGGCAATGAGTCCCTCCGGAATGACAGAGATGGCGAGGGCGATAGCGTAGATGGCTACCTCCTCGTTAACACGGAATCTGGCGGCACCAAAAACGATGATCGCGAGACTACGAGCAGGTTGAGATCATTGAAACAGATGCATGAGGAGAATTGAAAGCTCACACGAGGGCAGTCTATTCAATAATACTCGTAAGCAGACTGGGAGTTTCAGGAGCAGGGACCGGGGGACTCACTAAGAACAGGATGTATGCGAGCTTGCTCAATCTAGTGGTGTAAATTCGTTGGGTCAGTGAGCGATCAGACCAGACGAATTAGTTTGAGCATACTTGATCTGCAGCGGAGTACCAGTGCGGAGACCCAACCATAGCATGAGTTTCTCGTAAACCCTCGACCACAGTGGAAGTCTGTTTCCGTCTTCGTCTTGCTTCTCCTCCTTCTTCCTGCTGTTCATGGCCAAAGCAATAGCACCGACTTGTGTCCCCATACCAGTAGCAACGACGACACCACTGCCGCGGCCCTTGCTGACATTTGTGGAGGCATATGCGAGGTTAATGCGATCGCCGACGCCGATGGGGATGATGTCTCCGGCGGGACCGGGGCGGGTGGCAAGGGTGTCCGTGGTCTTGGCGACTGGCAAGGCCTCACCAGTCAGGAGAGCTTCATCGATTTCGAGGTTGGCAACGCTGAAGAGACGAATGTCGGCAGGGACGACATCTCCGGGTTTGATCATGACAATGTCGCCGGGTACAACGTGACGGGCAGCGATGTATTTGGGTTCACCGCTGCGGATGACCAGAGCAGTGGGTGATGAGAGTGAACGAAGGGAGTCCATGGTCTTCTCGGCTTTGTACTCCTGCAAAGTAGGTGGTTAGAATCGTATGTGGAAACATGATCATAGGGGTGACGAACTTGGAAGAAACCAACGGTGATGTTAAGGATAATCACCGCACTGATGGTAGCACCCTCAATCCAGTCTTGGACACCGTAAGACAGGGCCATAGCGGCGACCAGCACGAGAGTGAGAGCATTGGCTATTTGGTTCAATCGATGGTTTGAGTAAACTTTGGTCCAGCCACCGATCGGTGACGACATACCCATCTGACGGATTAGGACCTTGATGGCGGAAACCCCCTCTCCGCCCTCCAGAGCATTCTCTCCATATCTAGGAAGACATCAATATTTGCGTCTCGGGAGGGGTACGCGAAGTGACAGGAGGGCGTACTCTTCTAAACGGCTTTCAGCCTCAGTATCGGTCAACCCATCTTGTATATTGACCCTAAGCTTTGTGGCAGTGACTTCGTAATCCAAGAGGTGGGCACGCTCGTTAAGAGCGGCGGTGGGGTGAGGTTGAGGCTGGGCCTTGCCCTTGCCCTTATCGACGGTCGATGACCGGGTGTAGGTTCGGCCGACTCTCTTGCGCCAGAATGGCATATTCGTGTGCAGAGTGTAGCGTAGTAGTTGTCGTCAACGAGAGTCGTGGAGGTCGGATCGGACGTAGACTATAGGATAGTCGTAAAAGAACACCGGGGTTCTATGCAGATTAGGGTCGCATGCTGGGCTATTTAAGTCATTGAGTGTCGTTTTGCCAAGAAGACTCCAAAACTGCCCAGCCTTAGGAGGCCCCGCCAAGCAGCAGAACAAATAAGACCTCGCCCAACGCTTTTCAGAGGATACTCCAATGGATATAGTGCCCATGCATCGGAACAAGCTGGCATCTGGTCACCAGTTACCGGTCAGAGCCTGGAGGCACCCACCTCCTCCATAGAGGCTCGATCGACCAACTGAGGCATTTTTGGTACGCCACAACGCCGAGGAAACGGCCGCAAATGACACCCAAGAGGAGAGTCGGACGTGGGAAACCAACACAATAGGGCGCCACAAGATCCGAGGCGATTGTATTCGCATGACAAACGAGGTACCTAGGGTGAAGTGCTGCAATTGCCAGGAATGTAAGAAGACGCCCTCCCCAGCGCCGGGCCGGAGGGACGAATGTATTCGACGTGGTGTAAGAGATCCACAATGATTCAGCGCCAAGGATCTAATGGACCTGCCAAGGATAAGGAACCCGGGTATGTAGCGTTTCGGTGGTCTGTCCGTCCTTGCCAACCGCCCGAGGACCCAACGGATTATCTTGCGTGGGAACGGGCAGCGGCCTTTTATCGCGTCACTAGACGTCACTTGATCACTTGACGCGCCAATCAATCGGCGCGGGGGGAATCGAGAGGGACAAAGGTTTCAAAAACCACTGTAAACGGAGAAGCCCTTAGATATTTGTGTGCACATGCGTATGTGTACCCGTCTCTACACGCTTACGGATCCACTTACATACAACCGTTCAAAGGATGTAATGGTTCCTGGTCATTCACTCTTCCGACCTGGCGTGGTATCGCTAGGAACAGCCACTGCGTTGATGAAAACTCTAGAGGGCAACAAACTCTCCGCCACTCAAGCGAGGCGAAACGAAGTGGTCGGGCTCGGCTGGGCTCATGAGAGCCCGAAGCTACAGAAACCCCGAATTGACGGGCCTGTGATCGATGAGACGTGAAGAAGTCATGAGTCAGTCCCAAGGAACGTTCCTTCTTCCAACAAAACTACGAAGTTTGCGGTCGAGATGTTGGCGAGCGTGCATACAAACTACGTTCATGGCCATGGACCGGTGATAACTGGAAGGCGCGACGCCGAATCTTTTGGGACCAGCAAAATACCGGGGTCACCCACTTGGCGGGTGATAAACAGAAGGAACACATCCAATAAAAACCATAACACGGGGGGACATGAATGTCGTGCTACACTGACAGTTTTGCCAACCGTTGACGAAGAGGAATCGAGAATGTCGTCTTCTCGCGATAATCGAAGGGATCATGGGAAACCCTTGCTTAGAATTTGAATTGGGCTGAACGCTACTCCACCTTGGCGACTTTGTAGGGTACAAAGTTTAAGGTGCCGAGAAAAATGAAGACAGGTACCATCAGCCAACGAGCGCACAATCCAACATCCACCTTCTCTCTTTGACCTGGGTCCCCCTTGGATCGCACGACTCGACTGACGCCGCTACTTATATTAAGGCTAGCGACCAAACCCAACAGGAGAAGATTTGACCAAGAACGAAAGAGTTCGCATGCAAAAGTTTTACATACATTTGTATTCTGTCTTGATATCTACAGCTAGAGCCCAGTTAGATGCAAAAGGGGTCAATTCTTCTTCCACCTTTCACAACTTCGTCTTCAACGCCGTTTTGAGTGCTGGGTAAACCCAAGTTAGCATTCGAAAAAGAGAGGGGACAGAAGGCCCGAGTTGAGATAACGGGGTTCACATACCATCACAGGTGTCCTTGGCATCTCCAAACAACATCCTCGTGCTCGGCATATAGAACAGTGGGTTCGGGACATCAGCTGTAGATTCAAATAAGTTCGTAAGAAACACGTGAATCATCTCGCTCGCCTCAATGGAGCGGGTATCTTACCATATCCACTCGACATTCCTCTCTTCATCACAATCGTCTGTTTGCTCTGCCACGCGTGCAGCACTGGCATCCCAGCAATCGGAGAACCCTTCTCGAGAGCAATGGGATTGACCGTATCGTTCGCACCAATGACGAGCGTCAAATCAGTATCCTTGAAGTCATCGTTGATCTCCTCCATCTCCAACACAACTACAACATTGGGTAAGAACACGCCAAGGCTCCAGTGGATTCACTCACTGTCATAAGGAACGGAAGCCTCGGCCAAGAGGACGTTACACTGCCCCGGCATTCGCCCAGCAACCGGATGGATTGCGAATCTTACGTTCGTTCCCTTGGCTCTGAGCATCGCAACGATCTCTGAGATTGGATATTGGGCCCCCGCGACGGCCATCCCGTAGCCGACCACCTGCGCGCCGTCGTTAAAACCACAACTCGGTTGCATAGAACAAGAACGGCATACCAATATTACACTATCAGCATTGGCGAGTGCATCGGCGGTTTCATCGATGGCGATTTGAGTTACTGTTCCCTCGATCTTGTAATCACTAGCCGCTTCCGAGGAAATTCCACCAAATAGAACGTTGCTCAGCGTTCGGTTCATCGCTACGCACTGAATCACCCAACCCGCGATCAGTACACGTCCGTTTCCCTTGAAATCTTGACTGCATACCATGATGTACGACAGAATCGAACCGCTGACCCCAATGAGTGCACCCACTGTCGTCAACAGTGGATTGTCGAGCATGAAACCTTCAGCCACGAGGGCGAACCCTGAGTAGGCATTCAAAACCGTAATGATGACAGCTGGAAAGCACGTTGTATTCGTCAGAAGTCTTGGCTTGATTTCGCACAGGAACCAATCCAATAGGAAATCACTCACGCATGTCGGCTCCTCCGACAGCCGCGGTCGTCGTATAACCAGAAATGAAAGACAACAGCGCATTGGCACCGAGATATCCCGCAGCGACCAATGGGACGGTAGGAGGAACCGACAGGAAGGCGCCCATCGTCAATGCATTCAAGCCCATGATCCCACCATTCACGAGATGCTTCGCGGGGAGGGCGAGGGGCCTGGAAGACATGCGACCTGAGAGTTTCAAGAAGGCAACGATAGACCCGGTGAAGGTTATTCCACCAACGAGGACACCGAGATAGGCGGTAACAAGCTAGACAAGACGGAAATGAATGGGTAACCGATGATAAATATTGACGATATTCGTACGTGAAGCGTAGACGCGTGGCCAACATCCGCCAACACACTTCCAATAGAGGTAAGGACAGCAGCGAGACCAACGACAGAGTGCAATGCTGTGGAAACACGTAACAAAGTTAATCCGCCGTCCATATCAATCCAACGGGGAAGACCACTAACCAGCGACCATCTGAGGAAGTTCCGTGGGGGTAATCCTCCTCCCAAGGATCGAACCAATAGTCCCTCCTGCAGCTGCTAACATACCGAATTGTGCGAGGACGGCAGGGGGGAATCCAACGGCAGCCAAGGATGTGACGAAACCAGAGCCAACGCCCAGCATGCCGAGGACGTTGCCCTGCCTTGCGGTAGACTGGGAGGCCAGTCCGGTAAGGGAACCTAATGGAAATCACGTAAGGATGGAGTAAGTTAAGGCGAGAGGTGGGGCCTACTAATGCAAAGGACACTGCTAGTCAAATACCCAGCTTGGACAAGACCAGCAAAGCCGGTCTGGGCAGCAAGCAAGAATCCACCAGTGAAAACTGCAGCAGGAATCGAATACAACCAGTTGTACTCAGGTGGGTCAGTGGGACCTGCAGATCTCACCCGTAAACGATTCTGATGGACAAGAAAAGTAAAACGGAAAACCCACGTTTGAACATATCCAACATCCTCTTGCTAATAACGAATCCTCCAGCGACGTTCACACTGGCCAACAAGACCGATAGTGCACCGAGTGCTTGGGGAATCGTGCCAGGGAAGTATCCGCCACCCATGATAAACAATCCACCGACGCCAACTATACCCGAGATCGCATTCGTGACAGACATAAGCGGAGAGTGGAGCTGAGAACGAAGTTTTCAATATCACCTCCCATAGACGAAGGCTGTAACGAAAAGCTTACCGCCGGAGAAACACCCCAGACGACACGGTAACCGATGAGGGAAGCCAATCCGAACGTGAAGAAGTTAGACATCAAAGCCGGGCCAGTGAACTTCCCGAGCGCGACGATGCCTCCCATTCCCGCCGTGACGGTCGCGACATCTCTGGAGGCCTTTTGCCATGGAGTAAGAGCCTTGGTCGCCTCTTGTTCGGCAGCTTTGGTGGCAGCAGGTGAAGGAGCAGCCTGGGGAGGGACAGCCAGGGGAGCCGGTGGCAGAACCTCTCCCTTGTGTAGGACAATCGACCCTCTGACAACCTCGTCTTCCAAATTGACAACAAAGTCATCCTTCTCCGTCATGGACAAGAAGAACTTGGTGACATTGTTAGAGTAGAGCGTACTCGATTGGGTAGGGAGCCGACTCGGCAGGTCCGTGTAGCCTATATCGACAGATCAGCCACCGAGTAAACGGAATGCCGGGCCACAACATCGTACCAACGATGGTGACACCATTCTTCGTGTAAAGTTCACCGGGTTTCGTGGCCTCACAATTACCACCGGCCTCGGCAGCAAGATCGACAATGACCGAACCTCGTTTCATTGCAGCAACCATCTGAGTAGGATCATCAGCAACCGGGGAAGCACGGCACAAATCCCACCCACCTGATTCGTAATCAACTTTGGAGCGGGTTTTCCTGGAATCAGCGCCTACGCGCATTCAGTCACATCGCCGGAGTAATGAATTAGGTGGCCATACCGTGGTGATTATGATATCAACATCCTTGGATTGCTCCAAGAACAGCGCCATCTCAGCCTCGATGAACTCCTTGGACATAACCTAACCCGCACGCGACTCGCCAGATCAGCACATCAGACCGAGGAGAACGAACACGCAGGAGAACCTTAGCGTATCCACCAGCACCGTCACCATCTTCCTTGAGAGTAACTTCCAGGAACTCCGCTCCAAGAGATTCCACTTGTTCACGGGCGGCCGACCGGGTATCAAAGCCTCTGACGATAGCACCCATTCTCCTCGCCTGCCACGTCGACCTCAGCACGTGAAATGCGACTGGGTGAAGTACCACGTACCGTAGCGATAGCGCTAAGACCAGCAACACCAGCACCGATAACGAGGACCTTGCATGGAGGGATTTTCCTAGAGAAGGATGACAGTTTCAGTGGTTGAAGCCGAGGAGGGGTCACAGTGAACTCACCCAGCAGCAGTTACTTGACCAGTCATATACCGTCCGAAGTGATTCGAAGCTTCTAGAACGGCTTTGTAACCGGCAATGTTCGCCATAGAGCTAACAAACACGACATCAGAACCAGCGTGCTAGCGGAAGGGGACTGATCGTAGGATACCTAAGCGCGTCAAACACCTGAGCTCTGGAAATCCGAGGGATCTTGTCCATCGCAAACACGTTCAACTCTGCGTTCCTAGTAGCGAGCGCATCGACGATCGGCTTGTTCTGCACTGGATACAAAAACGAAATAAGGGTGCTTCCTTTCCGCAGGTTGTCGATCTCGGACCCGAGAGTTGGCGGGCGGACTTTGAACAAGACGTCCGAGGAGGCGTAGAGTTCTTCCCTGGAAACCAGGGTGGCGCCGGCGGCTTTGTAGTGCTCATCGGGGAACTGCGCAGCAGCTCCGGCGTTCCGTTCGACGAGGACCTTGGACACCCCCTTCTTCAAGAGCAACACGGTATTCTGCGGCGTGAGAGCGACTCTGCGCTCATTGGGAAAGGTTTCTAGTGGAACTCCTACGGTGAGTGAGGAGTACGGTGTTCCTGATACTGAAAAAGAGTGAGACAACACGGGGATCAAAAAAAAAAACAAGCTCGTCAGCTATCAAACCCGATTGGAAGGAACAAAAGGGATGATGCGTACCGACGGTTGAATCAGGCTCCTTTTGCGGTTGAGCGCTATTGCAAACCCGTGACGACGGATGGTAGAGGCGGAAAGCGAAAGAAACTAAGGCACGCGGGATCGCAGGTCAGATGGTTCGGAAAATGTAAATCGGAGGAGGAAGGTGTGGCAGGAGACGCAACGAAACCGCGAAACGCGCTGCAGAGAAAATGCCGTACACTGGCGCAAACTAGAACTGACCGGTTTTGCCTCCGCCGGGTCTCGTCCTGCACGCAGGGATCGCCAATACAGATCTAGTCAACCAAGCCATGTTTGGATTTTGTCTACCCCCGGCGCGTATCCAGGCTTCCGATACGGTCTTGCTGGTGAGAGAGACGAACACGCTTTCGGAGGCTCTTGGGATGAGGAAAAACGAGAGATGAGCACCGGCAGGTAACGGTTCGAACTTGGAGGGACGGAAATGGTGCTGGAGACCTGGGTAACGATCAGGGGGACGGCCGCAATTCAGCTAGCCCAGATCGGTTTCCCCGCGTTTGAATGGGATCAGCGTCCCTCCGGTCCGCCCTAATCACGGGTTCCTTCCCTCTCCCGGGAGTCCCGGTGGGCCACGCGCTCCAATCATGGTTTCTCGCGTGGATAAGAGGATACAAAAAATACACGACTGCCCCCGTCACACATCACCGAGCCAGCGACTTCTCTAATTCAACCAACGCCTGCACGTGGGGGTTCTCCCACAAGGCCTTGACGGTAGCGGGCTCTATCGGAGGGAGAGGTCGCCTGCAGTGTCCTCCATACCCGTGCAACTTCTCCAAAAGACCTTTTCCTCCAGCGACCCCGCCCTGAGCCATGACGTAGTCGGCATTTGCAACGATTCCTTGTACACGAACCGCTTCTTCGGAAACGGAGGGATCTTTTGTCATTGCCGTGGCGAGTTCGAACAATTTCGCGGAGGCGTACTAGAGAGAAACGGTTATGAGGGCCAGCATTGTGGATCAAAACCGAGAGCGAAAGCTTACAGGCGAAATGTTTGCCAGCCCAGTAATCGCGCCGTGTCCACAAACCGCTAGTGATGACACAATGGTATCGGTGTACCCGCTCAATACGAGGAATGAAGCATCAGCATCAGCAGTGGCGAAACTCCGAGGGAATTTCGATGCAAATGAGGGCTGAGAGACAGTCGCGCAGATCCTCGTCGACTTTCCAACGTTCCCACACCTGAGATGCAAAAAGAATCAATTCGGACAATCCTTGAGAGTGGTTCGCGAGTTCCACATACGTTAGTTTCACCCCTGCAATGTTGGGAGACTCCTTGGCGATTTCAATGATCAAGTCGGAGTCGAGATCAATTCCTCCACTAGCCCCGGGATCTGGGATCAGATTATCAGTGCTCCGGTCGGGTTTACAACCGCCCAAGGTGGACCCACAGTTGTAAATGATGACGGGTATGGGGCTCTTGTCTGCAACCTCGGTAAAGAAAGCCTTCAAAGCCTTCTTGTTGCTCGCCAGAACGCCACTGAAGTACCCCGAGGTGATGACGATCACATAGTCAGCCCCAGCTTCAGCTGCCTCCCTGCACAGTTGGACGGTCTCGCGAGTACTTCCGGTACCAGTCCCGGCAATGATCGGCATATCGACGAACCCGGCTTCGTCCAAAGCCTCCCGAGTTGCCTTGATCAAAGCGATACGCTCGGGGTGGGACAGGTGTATTCCTTCACCCATGGTGCCAGCCAGGAGGGGTTTTATTCCGGCCTTCGCAAGGAAAACGACGTGCTTCTTCAGGGTGGGAATATCTATGATCGCATCGAGGCGTTAGTAAATCACGCGTGAACACTGCAGACAAGATCGATTTCGACCTCCGTGCTAGGAAGATCGCGGGGCGGGATTCCAGACTCACCGAGATCTTGTTCGTCGTTGTCCAAATAGAAAGTCGGCAGAGGGGCATATATCCCAGGCACCAACAGCCTTGGGGCCCTGCCGGAGTGTTCGCTGAGAGTGCTGGTCATATCCACTGAGTACGCGGTGAGTCAATGAGAGGTTATGGGTGGTGGGAGTCAAGGAAGGAGGGCAGAATTCTCTCCTTGACTTTTCATCGTTTCTGAGAGGTTTTTAGTGCGCATCGCGCTGATCAATCACTCCAAGCGGTCCGGCGGACCGCGAATGCGGGGACTGCGGACCGGGGACTCACTGTATGGGACCGGCACCGGAAGTCTTGGCTGTGCCTTGGTGACATCTTTTTGTCCCACATTGATCCTTCTGCTCGCGATGGGTTCTTCGACAACAAATTTTGAAGGCGATATGTAGCCCACGGAACGGGTAGTAATGGTAGCTAGGAAAGTGTACCATACGCAGTGGATGCTTATATGTTTATCTGGACATGCGCGGCTGCTACCCTCAGATCCACGTTGGTGTCCAGGGCGCACGAGGCATTCGAAGCCTCCTTACTTTCACTGCGTATAAGACCGTGTCTCTGAGCAATCATGTCGAATGAATTGGGAGCAACTTTACCTTTGGTCAGATGGTCGGTTGCTGCTGCTCTCCCAACAGCACGTCAGGAATGCCGGATTCCGGCCATCCCGCCGAAGAAGCCCCTCCTCGGCCACCTTTGATCTCGGCCCTGAGCCGTTCGACCGTCTTCTGGATCTCCCGGACCTCCTCGTTTGACCTGCTGAGTTCAGCCCCTATCTCGTGCAACGCGGTTTCGTCACGTCGGTTGGCCGGTGTGAGCGTGGTGGCTTCCTCCGACTTCTTCGCCAACTTCTCCCTTAGCCTCTGTTCCCTCCTAGCGGCGTTAACGATGTCCTTTTTGAGCCGGATAATCCTCCGGTTTAGTCTCAGTATGTTTGCCCTCGGGGTGGGGAGTTCTGTGGCAGCAGGTATCGCTTCGTCCCGCGAGCGGTGACGGACCGTCGACATGAACTTGACATGGTTCTTCTGTTTCTCGGAGCGTTTCTTGCGATGCATTGGTGGGGTGCGACGAAGCGTTTTTTTTGGCCCTACCCGGCGGATGCAAACCTACCGGGTCGATCGCTACTAGCCCAGTAATACTTATCCGACCGAAAGACAGTGTGGTCTATCATTAGCGCGACCCGTTGTCGTTTGCGCGTTTCTTGACTTCACGACGACTTATCGAGCACGATTGAACGCATCAAGGTTCACCTTCGTGAATTAGTCGGACACGCTTTTCATTTTATTCCCCATCGCAGGAGATGTGTAAGGTAACTCAGATTGGGTGAAACCGCAATGGGTGCACATATATTTAATTCCTGAAAGCCTGACCTTCCACGTTGCAGATGGAGGTTAAAACGATGTTCACGAATCCCTATCCATTTCTTCGTATCAGAGTGCCGCTCCGGTGGATAGGAAATATGGTCGCGGAGTTGAAATCCACAGCGCTAATAAAAGACAGATGCACAGAAAACACGGGCGCACCGAGTGATAACTACGAGCTATATCTTGAGTAAACACGAAAGCCCTGGTATAGATCCAAGATGTGAACTAGAAATGGATACCTATGCACAAGGCTGAGCGGAAGATTGGCCGGATTTTATGTCGGAGGCGGTAGTCGTCGGAATGTCGATAGCTTCAAACTTACCAAGCGCCTCCCGCTCCCAAGCAGCCCGTCCACCTTCGTCTACGGGACCAACGTCCTCTGCAACCGCTTCGAACGCGTCCCACGGGACGCATCCCATGTCTCCTGCTTGACCCGGCTCCAACACAAACCTCCCTTGACGTGATCTCATCAACGTGACCGCATGGGCCGCAGATCCCACGCCATGGCCCAGGTCGTTGCACGACAGACCTCACATAGGTCCCGCCGGACACCCTCATCCTCAGCACGAACGCGGTCGGTGCCCGGCCATCTCCCGCTGGTTCTTCGGGTTGATCGGCCACTCGTGCGTCCTCCTGTTCAGGCTCGACTCTGGTGCCTGCTTCTGTTCCTCGGAAAGAACCTGTTCGGAGTACCTGAAGTCGCGGTCATTTCCGACTCGAGCGAATGGATCGTGACGGGCCGCTTCTCGATCTTGCGAGGTAACGGAGTTCCGCTCCTGGCATACTCGTACAATAGTTTCCCGCACATCTTCAGAGCAGAGAATCTATGACGCTGAGGGCTTGTCACTACCCCTTCAAACAAGCGAAGGCGATGGCTTACATCGGTGGAGTTTGTTCTATCTGACCGCAAAATGCGGAGAGTGCATTCTCTACCGCTTCGCGCGTTACGTGCCTCCAGGGAGCCTGGCGTACCTGCGCTCCTTGACTGTTGTATGAATCGGTTTCACATCCCAATAGACACGTCGTTTTGTATTCCTACAGGGAGTCAATATGCTGATCGAAGGTGTGCAGCACGGCCGGAGTCGCGAACGCACTTTAGCGCAGTCCAAGAACTCGGACAACTTCTTGGTGCCTCTTCCGATACCCACGACTTGAATAATGATGCAATGTCAGGCAGGCGCAGAAGAACGATATTGAAGCCGGAGTTACCTAGCACACCATCTAGTAGTGATCAAATGAGAAAGTGTGAACCGGAGCGGGGATTTGGCCAACTCACCAGCCAACGGATCCAACGTCCCTCCCTGGCCGATCTTGACCATACCTCGATTGCTCTTCCACTTCCTCCTCTTCGGTTTCTCGTTCCATGAACAGCGGGGAGGTGTTGATCAAGTTTTTGACGTCGTTGATTATGGCCGTGGACGTTGGGCCAGATGGTTTCGTGACGGCAAAGAGGCCAGAAAGCGACAACGGCGGGAGAGCATCCTTGGGCATTCGCGCTCTGGCCTCGGTTGGAACGGGGGTAACGCGATGAGTAGAGGCAAGGCGGCAGAACGCGGACCAAGGAGGTCGCGCCGGTATCAGGTGAGAAAGTATTGTGGCTTCCGCTTCTGCTGGGTCGTTGATCGGAGGCGAGGGGTATCGAACGGCTTCCACAAGCGCTCGAATATTATCTGTTTACTTCCGTACTCGCGCCGTCCGTTCTACACAGTTGATGGACCGCAAAGGAATACCACATCTTCGAAAGTCCCCCGGGACTACGAGGAGATAAAGCTACACCGTATGCCCGGGCTAGGTGCGTCCCGAGCGTTATCGTGCGGCCGTCAGTTTTCCTGACCAGACCACAGCCACACGCAAGTGCCCATTCAATTCTTTGAGGTCGCACGCAAGGCTAGCTCTAACTTGGATCATATCCCCCTTGTCCCCGCCCTCCTTCCACCCACTCTGTTCTGCTTCAACCCTCTGTTTCCCGTTTCCCGTTGGGCACGGACCACTGTCCCTTGTAGTCTACAATGGGGGAAACAACCATCGACCCAAAAGCGTGCGCAAAACTAACATGTCTTTCACCTATTTTTCTAATCACATTTTCGTTGTTTTCAGCCTGGAGGATGCCATGCTTAAAGCATTGCCAACTGTCTTTCCAACCCTCCTCGGGACGACCAATAGCCCCCACATCGACTTCTACGATCAGTTCCATCGCGTAGCCGACGACCATGACCGTGACTTTGTCAAGAGATACGATGAAGACTTGAATACCACATTGATCTTTGTGGGCTCTATTTTCCATACGCTTTGGCCTCGCTGTTAACTCCGTGTTGATTAGGCCGGTCTGTTCTCTGCGGTCACATCCGCTTTCATCATAGACGTCCAAACAAACCTACAACCGGATTACGAACAAATGAGTTTCCAGCTCCTCACGATTGTCGCCAGCGTCTCGCTCGGGAACGTCCCAACAGGTGACAATGCCGCTTTCCCCCAATGGACTGGCCCTGATCCCGCTGCCGTCCGCATCCAAGCCATCCTCTACTCAAGTTTATCGGCAACTCTCCTCGCCGCCCTCATCGCCATGTTGGGGAAGCAATGGTTGAACCGCTACGCCTCGGCGGGGCGCGGATCGATCGTCGATCGTGGTCGGCAACGGAAGCGCAAGATGGAAGGAATGGACACCTGGAAGTTTGACCTCGTGATGGAATGCGTACCCCTGATGCTCCAAGCCGCTCTCCTCCTCCTCGGATACGCCCTCTCCGACTACCTCTACTTCATCAACCGAGTTGTCGCCAGCGTTGTCATCGGCTTCACCGCATTCGGACTTCTGTTCTACTTCCTCATAACATCGGCTGGTACCCTTTCCTTCAATTGTCCATTCCAAACCCCCCTCTCCCTTGTCCTCCGATACATGATTCGCTTCGACAATGAACACAAGAAGTACCTCGAGCGATCTGGAAAGTGGTTCGGCCGACGTTTGAAGTGGTTCCGACGTGTGCTCTCCTGGAGGAAGAATCGACCGGGACCAGAAGCTGATGGTTCGAGAACATTCGGTGCACTCTATGGGAACGGCTCCGATGATCGCATTGAATTGACCATGGCCAATCCACCTAACCAGCCACCTCCAATCTTCCGTATGGAGATCGACTGGGAAGCCCACAGGTTCGACTCGAACTCTATTGACTGGACATTAGGGATGTCGTTGGACATGGACGTCACGATGGCCATTGCAAGGGTCATTCCCGAGATCGTCTGGCACACTGGCGTCCGGGCTATCTCGTTGGAAAGGTTCTACGACGTGTTACTGGAATGCTTCGACCGTTCATCTGGATATCCCACAGTGAAACCAGGCTTCAGGAACATGGCGTACCTCAGCGCCAAAGCTCTGGTCCACATGGTCATTCAGCGCAAATCCATCGGTGGTGTGCCTGAAAAAACCGTATTGGAAACTATCTCAAGGCGACACCGACTCATGGGACCTAAGCATTATGAGGGAGACTCGGACCTGGAATCCACTATCGGCATGATCGATCGCGTCCTCGATGACTTCGAACCTATCCATTGGCAGAACTTTTCCTTCACTATTCCGCACCACGCTTGGATGGGCCATATTCTCCTCTACCGTGCCTGGGATGTCCTCAGGAGAGGTCAAGCCTTACCTGATGACATAAAGGAATTTGTCCTTTACTCCTTCCGGTTGGAGCCTCCCCCTCCAGCATCAATCGTGGCAGACTGTCTGCTTATAATTGGCTTGCTGCTTGGAATTAGGTTGCATGCCTACGACCTGTTGGTTGCTGACAAGAGGTGAGCGGACCTGGCACGCGTTCTCTATTGTATGAGGCTCAATCGTCCTGCTACAGTCGAGAACGTAGCCCTCAGATCGACAGGATCTACGAGAAGCTCACCGCGACGTTGACGAGCGCCACTCCCACCACCGATGAGATCGATCGCGCTCTGGAGGCCATGGAGTTGATCGCTCCCCTCTGTGAGAACGTGATCGCTGAAAAGAGTTACCAACTATTCCACGTCGCAATGAGGACTCCCGTCTCTCCCGCCTACTCCCCAGAGAAGAAGTGGGAAGCTTCTCGTCTGACCATGCGTGGGACCTACAAGTGGGACGCGTTCCTGCCGTGGGTCGAAGATCCTCACGACATCCTCGTGTTCTTGGATCACCACTTCGACTTGGCCACCAGGTGTGATCAAAACCAGGACGAGCCGATCCAGAATGCTTTGCGTGCGCTGGCCTACGCGTCCGGGCCTGCCACCATCGAGGCTCTTGAGCGGTTCGACCCGATCGAGCCTTCGTTCGTTCGCGGTATCTGTTATGTTTTCCAGGACGACAAGCCGTTTCAGCTTCGCAAGGCCGCGCTCTTCTTCCTTCCTCTCATCGGCGACAGGTGGTTCAACACCCCTCATCCGATCATGGAACCCGATCAGATGAGGAGCTTGTGTGTCGATTGGGCCTCCGCTGTCGACGGTATCGAACACACGAACGACGTCCAGAAGGCCGCTCTTGCGGTTCTCTTTGGAATGATCAATTCTTCTCACTGGCGTCCCCACATCGTTACGGAGAAATGGAAATTGTTGGAGTACTCCACTTCAGTTCCGGACGACTCCCTGCCTTTGAGGAGGTGTATTGATAATCCAGAGTTGACGCACGCAATCGCGGAGGTGGAGGATCCTGCTGCCATGTTCCTTTGGTCGGCAATCCTGTGGCTGAAGTACAAGGAATTGACTCCTCAGGTCCAGGAGCAATTGGAGATAATTACGAAAGAGGTCGTTCAGGGTAGGAGGAGGACGGATCTCGATGCGTATCTGTCAATGATGGATTCTGAGTTGAGGAAGGCCGAGGATGCGTTGACGCAGTATAATACGTTGTCTACCGACCCAGCGGCCCTTGCCCTCAGGACGAAGATCGACAACCTTCAACAGGCCAGGACTTCCTTGGTCGCTCTTAAGGGAGGTTAACTTCGATGTTTACTGCACTTGGACAGTGTCGATATCTTATGCTTTCTCATTCATCTTTCCTTGCGTTCGTTTTATTTTCTCACACATCCCTGCTGGTTTGCCGCGTTGCACCCATATCATATTGATATTATCTCTCTTTCGATCTCTGCTCTATGCTTTTCCGTTCTAAACACTTTATCGCGGACGTAGATCTCCCCCCCCCACGTTTAGTCAGCTGTGCATTTTCGATTGCGGGGTTCTCGGTTCGCAGAACTCAGGGCGGTTGGACTCGATTACTGCAAGAGAATATGTACACCGTTAGTTGGGCATCCAGGCTCTGGCGTGACCTGAGCAGGGTAGCGTGATGGGCGATAGACAGAGGACTATTGCAGTCGGCCCCCAGTGATTGCGGCTGCCACTTCCATCCGGATTGTCGTGCATGCCAAACCCTTGATTTCCCGTCACTTTCTCCTCACTGATCAAGATGGCCTCCAGTTGCCGATCGATTGTTCGAAGATCGGGGTTTTTTACGCCGTTGATTATGACCATAGATGTTGGGCCAGACGGTTTCGTGGCAGAAAAGCAGCCGGAAAGCGGCAAGGGTGGGAGAGTATCATCGGGCATTCGAGCTCTAGCTGTGGTCCGAACGGGGGTAACGCGATGAGCAGAGGTCGGCGGGACGACGGACCGAAGACCAGGGAGGTGACTCGGGCCTTCCAAACACAAATTTGTGCCGGTATCTGGGGAGAAAGCATGGTGGGTGACACTTTTTCTGGGTTGTTAATCGAAGGTCTGGTCGGCGGTTTCGAACGCCTTCCACCAGCGCTTATCCGTCTCGTGCCGTCTGCTCTATGCGTCTGCTGGGCCTCACTGGAGTACTACTCATTCGAGAGTCCTCTGGGACTACGAGGAAATGAAGCCGGACCGTAAAGCCAGGTTGGATGTGTTCCGAGTATTAACATACAGCTGTCAGTTTCCTGGTGACCCTGAATGGACCCCAGTCGCACGTAGGTACCAACTCAATTATTTGAGATTGCATGGAAACCGCACGGATGTTAGCTCAAATCCGGATTCTCTTCTCCCTTTCTTCCCCTTCCTTCCACCCACTCCCCTTTGTTTCTGGTTTCCCATCAGGCGCGGATCGTAGATCCTTGCACATAGCCTACAATAAGGGAAGCGACCATCGGCCCAAAAGCGTGCACCAAACTAAAGTCTAACGTGGATTCCCCTCTCTCCTCTCACTGTTCTCGCCTTCCTCTCACCCACTCCCTCTGTTCAGCCTTGACCCTCCGCTTCCCGTCGGGTGCGGACCACCGTTCCTTGTAGCCTACAATGGAAGAAGCAGCCATCGACCCAAAAGCGTACGCCGAACTAACTTCCCCTCCTCTATGATTTGCCTTTCTAATCACTTTTTTCTCTTCTGCCGCTTAAAGCCCGCCAGGGGAGGCCCCGCCCAAAGAGTTGCCAACCCCCCCGAACCCCACTGGAAAGAGAAACAACGCCCGCGCCGAATTCTACGATAAATTCCAGCGTGTAGCCGACGCGTACGACCTTGATTTTATCAAGAAATACGATGAAGACTTGAACACAACGCTGATCTTTGTGAGTATTGTTTTCGCATCCACCTTGATTCTTGTGTGAACTCCTCAGGGGATAGGCTGGTTTGTTCTCCGCAGTCACAACTGCTTTTATCATAGATGTCCAAAGCGAGTTTAAACCGGATTATGAAGAAATGAACCATGTCCTCCTCAAGATTGTCGCCAGCACCGCACTTGGAAATACTCCGACTGGGCCCGATGCCGCTTTTCCTCAATGGGGTGGCCCCGATCCGTCCATCGTCTACGTCCAAGCCATCCTCTACTCAAGTTTGTTGGCTTCCCTCCTTGCTGCCTTCATTGCTATGTTGGGAAAACAATGGTTGAACCGGTACGCCTCGGTAGAGCGTGGATCCATAATCGACAGAGGCCACAGCCGGAAGCGCAAGATGGATGGAATGGTCACCTGGCGGTTCAACCTCGTGATGGAATGTTTACCCCTCATGCTCCAAGCCGCGCTCTTCCTCCTCGGTTATGCCCTCTCCGAATACCTCTACTTCATCAACAAAACTATCGCCAGCGTTGCCATCGGTTTCACCGCATTTGGTCTTCTCTTCTACCTCCTCATAGTTTCAGCTGCTACCCTTTCCTACAACTGTCCATTCCAAACCCCCCTCTCCCTTATCATTCGATACTTGATTCGCTTCGACAACAAACACAACAAGTACCTCGAGCGATCCGGCAAGTGGCTCCGGTGTATATTCTCCCAGAAGAAGAATCGACCGAGGCAGGCGTCAAGGCCTGGCAGTCCTGTCAGGTTCAGCACATTTGATCAGAGCAACTTTGATGATCACGTCGAGTTGCCTTTGATCAGCCTACCCCACCAGCCACCCCCGCTCTTCAAGTTCAATAAGGAGACAAACTGGGATGTTTACCTTTCCGACTCAGAGTGTATCGCATTGACGTTCAAGATGTCGATGGATGAAGACGAAGACATCGCTATGGCCACCACAAAGTTCATCCCCGAGATTGTCTGGCATGCAGGGATTCGGGCTGCCCCGCTGTCAAAACTCTATGATATGTTCTATGAATGTTTCGATCGTTCATCTGGACACCCAATAGTGAAACCGGCATTCAGGGACATGACTTACCTCAGCGCCAAGGCTCTCCTCCACATGACCATTCAGCGCAAGTGCATTGGTGGCGAATCCAAAAATGACATGTTCGAATCCGTATCGAGCCGACACCAACTTGTGGGATCCAATCATTATGAAGGAGACTCAGACCTGGAATCTACCCTCGGCATTATTGACCACGTCTTCGGTGACTTCGAACCTATGGACTGGCAGAACTTCTCCTTCACCATTCCACACCATGCTTGGATGGGTCATATCCTCCTTTACCGTGCATGGGATGTCCTCAGGAAAGGCGAGCCTTTACCCGAAGAGATCAGAGAATTCATTCTTCACTCCCTTCGATTGGTCCCTCCCCCTCCGGCGTCGATAGTAACGGATTGTCTATTCATCATTGGCCTGGTCCTTGAAATCCACCTGCACGCTAAAGATATATTGGTTCTTGACAAGAGGTGGGTTGATCCGGTATGCGTTCTCTGCGTTATGAGGCTGAATCGTCCTGCTACAGTCAGGAATGTAACCCGCAAATCACCAGGATCTACGACAAGCTCACTGCGGTGTTCGGGGGCATCACCCCCGCCACCGATGAGATCGATCGCGCTCTGGAGGCCGTGGAGTTGATCACTCCCCTCTGTGAGAACGAGATTGCTCTAGAGAGTTACCAACTATTCCACGTTGCCATGAGGACCCCCGTCTCTCTCACCTACTCCGCGGAGAAGAAGTGGGAAGCTTCTCGTCTGATCATGCGTGGGGCCTACAAGTGGGACAAGTTCCTGCCGTGGGTCGAAGATCCTCAAGATATCCTCATGTTCTTGGATCACCACTTCGACTTGGCCACCAGGGGTGGTCAAAACCAGGACGAGCCGATTCAGAATGCTCTGCGTGCTCTGGCCTACGCCTCCGGTCCCGTCACCATTGAGACTCTCAAGCGGTTCGACCCGACCGAGCCTGCATTCGTTCGCGGTATCTGTTACGTTTTCCAGGATGACAAGCCGTTTCAACTTCATAAGGCCGCTCTCTTCTTCCTTCCTCTCATCGGCGACGGGTGGTTCAACACTCCTCATCCGATCATGGAACCCGATAAAATGAAGACTTTCTGCATCAACTGGGCTTCCGCTATTGATGGTATCGAGCACACATTCGACGTTCAGAAGGCCGCACTTGCGGTTCTATTCGGAATGATCAACTCCCCTCACTGGCGTCCCCACATCGTTATGGAGAAATGGAAATTGTTGGAGTATTTCACTTCTGTTCCGGACGACTCTCAGCCTTTGAGAAGGTGTATCGACAATACAGATTTGATGGACGCGATCGCAAACGTGGAGAATCCTGCTGCCCTGGTCCTTTGGTTGGCAATCCTGTGGTTGAAGTATAAGGAATTGATTCCTCAGGTCCAGGAGCAATTGGAGACGGCTACGAGGGAGGTTGCCCAGGGTAGGAGGAAGACGGATCTTGATATGTATCTGTCATTGATGGATTCCGAGTTGAGGAAGGCCCAGGACGCATTGACGCAGTACGATCTATGGTCTACTGACCCAGCGGCCCTCGCTCTCAGGACGAAGATTGAAAACCTCCAACAGGCTAAGGCTGCCTTGGTCGCTCTCAGGGGGGGTTAAATTTGATCCTTACTGAACTCGGACAGTGTCAATGTTTACGCTTTCTAATTGCTCTCTCCCTGCCTTCGTTTCATTCTCCCACCCGCTTTCCCTTCGTTTGTTACGTTGCACCTGTATCACATTCATATTTCCCCTCCTTCCATCTCTTCTCTAAACCCTTCCATTCTAAATGCTTTACCACGGGCGCGGGTTTCTTCTTGTTTAGTCGGTTGTACATTATCAATTCCGAGGCTCTCGGTTCACGGAACTTGGGGCGTGAACCATGATGACTTTGGCTGCCTGTGGTTTCGGTCGTGTCTGATTACTACGGGGGGCTGCGTACACTGTTCGTTGGGCAATCGAGCTCTGGCGCAACCGGGGACCACGGCAATCGTCCCTTCCTGGCACCTTCGCCGATGAAAAGTATTACGGCTGCCACTTCTACTGGGTCGTCGTGATTTATGTCAAACCCCTGATTTCCTATTGTCCTCTCCTCGTTGAGGTGGCCTCCAGTTGCCGGTCGAGAGTCAAGATCGAAGTGAATTCCGCGAGAGCCGGACCTGGGCTTTCATCGAGACCGGTCTATACGAGCGCTTGTCTCATCTGTTTGCCCCGCACATGTGTCGCCGGGTCGACAACTCTCATTATCTGCTGGTTCCTCGCCCCCCAACGTTTTACAACGGGTGAAAATGGGGTGGGGAAGCTGCCATCAACGTGGAAACCGCCACCCGGCGAGTGGGCAGTGTCTCAAAACCCTCGTACTTGAAGGTTGACAACTTTGACACCGAGCGCTCCCCACCTTCCTCCCACCCGCTCCCCTCTGCGCAGGTGCCAGGACCGACTCTCTTCGCTTCCAAGAGCCCATTGAGCACAGTTCCCCGAAACCTATGATGGGGGAAACAACTATCAACCCAAAAACGTGCGTCGAGTTACAGCGGTTCTGTAATCTCACTCTTATCTCTGTCCTGGCCTCTTCTGATCACACTTTCTGCCGTTTACAGACTGGAGAATGCAGTGCTTAAAGCATTATCAACTCCCTTCCCAAACCTCGCAACTTCAAGAAATGCTGGCGTCGAGTTCTACGCCAAGTTCCAGCGCGTGGCCGATGATTATGACCGTCCCTTTATCAAGAAATACGACGAGGACTTGAACAGCACCTTAATATTTGTGAGCACTTTCCTGTATGCACCACGAGACCTGTATGTGATGTTAATTTGGGGGAGAAATAGGCCGGTCTGTTCTCCGCAGTCACATCAGCTTTCATCATCGACGTTCAAAGTAAGCTCGAACCGGATTACGAAGAAATGAACCATGTCCTCCTCAAGATTATCGCCAGTGCCGCACTCGGAAACACTCCGACTGGCGCCGATGTCGCTTTCCCCCAGTGGGATGGCCCCAATCCAACCATTATCCATGTGCAAGCCATCCTCTATTCCAGCTTGTCAGCTTCTCTCCTTGCCGCATTCATCGCCATGTTGGGAAAGCAATGGTTGAACCGCTATGCCTCAGCGGAGCATGGAACTACAATTGACCGTGGCCGAGACCGAAAGCGTAAGATGGACGGAATGGTCACTTGGCAGTTCGGTCTTGTGATGGAATGTTTGCCCCTCATGCTCCAGGCCGCTCTCCTCCTCCTTGGTTGCGCCCTCTCCGACTACCTCTACTTCATCAACAGGGTTGTCGCCAGCGTTCTCATCGGTTTCACTACATTTGGCCTTCTCTTCTACCTCCTCATCGTTTCAGCGGCTACCCTCTCCTACAACTGCCCATTCCAAACTCCCCTCTCCCATATATTTCGTTTCATGATCCGTTTCGACAACAAACACAAGAAGTACCTCGAGCGATCCGGGAAGTGGTTCGGGCACATCTTCTCCCGGATGAAGAACAAGAATAAACAGAAACCAACCTTGGGTAGTCCCTATGGTCTGAACAGGTTCAGCACACCCGACGGGAACAGTTTCTGGGATCACATTGGGTTGCCTATGTCCATTCCATTCGACCAGCCACCTCCGATCTTCGATGTGGAAACCGACTGGAGTGGTTATGTGTTGGACTCGGATTGTATCGCCCTGATGTTCGAGATGCCGATGGACATAGATGTCACCATGGCCATTGCGAGGTTCATCCCTGAAATCGTCTGGCATGCTGACATTCGGTCCATCCCACTGGAAAGGCTCTACGACACGTTCCTTGAGTGCTTCGATCGTTCGTCAGGACGCCCCATAGTGAAACCGGTTTTTCGGGACATGGCTTACCTTAGCGCCAAGGCCTTCATCCATGTCGTTATCCAACGCAAGTGCATCGGTGACGGATCCGAAAATGTCGTGTTTGATTCCATCTTGCGCCGACACCAAATGGTGGGATTCGGGCATTACAAGGAAGATTCGGACCTGGAATCCGCTCTCGGGATTATCGACCGTGTCTTCGGTGACTGCGAATCATCCATGGACTGGCAGAACTTCTCCTTCACCGTTCCACATCATGCTTGGATGGGCCATACTCTCCTCTACTGTGCCTGGGATGCTCTTAGGAAAGGCGAGCCATTACCAGATAACATCAGGGAATTTATTCTCCACTCCCTTCGATTGGACCCTCCTCCCCCAGCGCCGGTTGTGGCGGACTGTCTGTTCATGATTGGTCTGGCCTTCGGGATCAAGTTGCACGTTGAAGATCTCTTGGTTGTTGACAAGAGGTGAGTTGACGTTGCATATGTTTTCTATGACACGAAACTGAATCGTCTCGCTAAAGTCACGAAGTCGGCCCTCAGATTAACAAGATCTACGAGAAACTCACTTGGACGTTCAGCAATCCGATTTCCATCACCGACGAGATTGACCGTGCTCTGGAGGTCATGGAACTCATCGCCCCCCTCTCTGAGAACGAAATCGCTCAAAGGAGTTACCACTTGTTTCGTGTCGTTATGAAGGCTCCCGTCTTCCTTGCCTACTCTCAGGAGATGAAGTGGGAAGCTTCTCGTCTCGCTTTACACGGTGCCTACAAATGGGACAAGTTTTTGCCGTGGGTCGGGGATCCTCAAGACATTCTTACCTTCTTGGGCCATCACTTCGACTTGGTTGGCAGAGGAGGTCGAAACCAACACGTGCCAATTCAGAACGCTTTGCGTGCGTTGGTTCATGCCCCCGGACCCGCCACCATCGAGGCTCTCGGGCGCTTTGACCCGACACAGCCCTCGTTCGTTCGAGGTATCTGTCATGTTTTCCAGGATGACAAGCCGTTCCGACTTCACAAGGCTGCCCTCTTCTTCCTTCCTCTTATTGGCGACAGGTGGTTCAACACTCCCCATCCGATCATGGAGCCTGATCAAATGAGGAGTTTGTGTATGGATTGGGCTTCCGTTGTCGAGCGTATCGAGCACACGTACGATGTCCAGAAAGCGATTCTCGCGGTTCTACTCAGGATGATCAACTCCCCTCACTGGTGCCCCCACATCGTCCCGGAGAACTGGAGGTTGCTGGAATACTTCACTTTGGTTCCGGATGACGATGCGCCTTTGAGGAGCTGTCTCGACAACCCGGAGTTGGTAGACGCGATCAAGGATGTGGAACACCCGGATGCTTTGGTCCTTTGGTTGGTGATTTTGTGTTGGAAGCACGAGGAGTTGATTCCTCAAGTTCAGGAGCAGTTGGAGACGGTTATGAAGGAGATCGTTCCAGGTGACAGCAGATCATACCTCGATATGTGCCTGTTGGTGGTGGATTCGAGATTGAAGAAGGCCAAGGACGCGTTGCAGCGGGATACCAATCAGTGGTCTACCGATCCGGCTGCCAACGCTCTTCGGACGAAGATCGACCACCTTCAACTGGCCAAGGTTTCTTTGGTCGCTCTCAGAGGAAATTAATTTCGACCTCTGTTTGACCACGTTGATGGTTCACGCTTTCTTGTCCGTTTGCCCCTGCGTTCGTGTCGTTTGGCCACCCATCTTGTCTCGGTTGTTGCTCTGCGTCTGTGTCATGTTCATATTCTTCTCCCTTTCTATTCTGCTCAAGGTCCCTCCATTTCGAACCTATTACTGGTGTTACTGCAGTCGTGGACTTTCTCTCTGTCAGGTGTCGCGCTAATGCTTATATTACTTTGCTCGTTGCGTGCGTACATCCTATGAATTGTGTCCCTCGTGTGGATTACGGAATTCTTGGTACACAGAACGGGGTGCGACCAAGCGACGTATTCCAGGACCAATAGTTTGTAGCCAGAAGGCAAGCATCGACCGTTCCGCCGTGTTTGAGTAGGCAGCGCGTACCCATACCTAAGAGAGTGGGAGCCTGCCCTAAAGCGGTAGGTGAACACGGGACGCGCCTGCGATAGTTTTTCTCTTCATCTTTTAACAACTACGCAGGCGTAACTTCCACATGAGGGCTGGTCGTCTCTGCAAAGAGTGATGGTCGATTTCTCATCGTTTATGCCTCAGAAGGATAGCTCGCCTTTGGCTGTTTTTCCTAATCCTTTGGACCGTGCAGTCACCTAGCGGGCTTACATGTATTTCTGGTATAGGCCTCCTTCCTGGATTCCTCAGAATCGTAGCTTGGTATCTTGAATATATGTTTCCTGCGTAATCTTGGCCAAGTGCGGGTGTAGTATATGGGAATCAAATCGGTGTTTCTATTGAGCGACACAGCCCCACTATTTTCCGACGGCTTGTCGGTTCACCAAGTTTGCTCAATTACCTCAAGCTTTCCAAATACAGCACCGCTGTGCACCTCACCAAGCGTTTGCACAAAAATTTAACGTTCCCTAAGTTCCGCGACTCCGCCCGAGTACAACGCTGCCGCGAGCGGTGTGACCAACTCCGGCACGTCGTGACTTCACCTTCATCCACCATCGCGATCGAGTTCTCGTCCCCCAGTCTCACGACCATAACGTGCCCACCCTCCACTTCCACTCATGTCCGCTGGCATCAGGTACACGGATCTCCACTCGTTACCAGCATACAACACATCTTCTCCGTCGCGACTCAAGTCCCTCTATTCGGATATTTCTCGCCAAAAGCACTCGAATCCCGCTCCGTACCGATCGACGGTCCAATGGTGGCGCGAGGTCCTGCAGACAGTTGTATTGAAGCATTGGCTATCGCAGTCTTCCGACACTTTGGTTCTCCACGCGGTTCCTACTTTGGCCGATTCGTTCCGGTATGAAGGAGCGGGTAAACCGTTGTGTCTGGCCACCGTAATCGTGAGTTCCGTGGCGAGACCTAGTCTGTGGACGTGAACGCTAATGTAGACTTAGTAAAGTCTGAACTACAAGAAGAGAAAGTCTACATCCAACTAAACCAGTTCTTGACCGCGGCGCAGTCGATATACGATCCTGGATGGTTGCCGTATCGATTCGCCAGCTACGTAATTGGGAAGCCACTCTGGTGGGCCCTTCAGCAGGCTGGTGTAGTGGGATCGGGTGATGTTATCGAGAGCGACACCCAGAGGTGGAAAAGGGTCAAGGGTGACTACGTCTTGCGCGATTTGGCAGAGTCCGCAGCTCAAGCTGTTTTGGCTCACCAACGGACGAAAGAATCCGGGGCGTACGCGGACGGGCTCTACACTGTCGAATCCTTTAAGAGGGAGTTTTCAGGTATCGCCCTGCCTGGTGTCGTTCTTTCCGACTTGGACATGAAGGTCTTGCTGAAACACCTGGAACGGGATATGAAGGTCGTCGTGGTTGATGGGAAGGTAGCTATCGAATCAATTCCTAACCGCCACACGTTAACCCTAGGTTTTATAGACTATCAAGTTTACAGACGAGGATTCTGAATCTCGGGCAATCAACGCCGTTGACAGCGGCCTGCTCGAGCTTAAGACCGCCGTGGAGAGCTTAAATACCCAGATTGAGTCGATACAAAGTCAGATCAAACAGTATGGTGGATCCACTCTTGGTCACTCGTGCCTGTCACTTACCCCCTCCTCAGGCGAACAGAGAAGGCATCCTCTGCACTGAAACAGAACCGCAAAGAGATCGCGTTGAGCCATCTCAGGGCAAGGAAACAACTCGAAGATATCCTGGTCAAACGTTCCAAGGCTCTTGGGGATCTGGAGTCTACGCTCTGGACTGTTGAACATGCCGCAGGAGACGTTGAGGTAATCACATCTCCGTATTATTCCCTCGACATCTGGGATCTAAACGTTTGCCCGTAGATCATGAAACTTTACGAGTCCTCTACTGTCACTCTTCGTACCATCCTTTCGCACCCATCTCTCCAACGCGACAAAATCGACGAGACGATGGACGCGTTGCAGAGCGCGACTGAAGACGCGAAAGATGTGGATTTGACGATCCGTCTGGCTGGCGAGGTGGAACAGGCGACGATCATAGACGATGACGAGATTGAACGAGAATTGCGCGCATTGGTTCAAGACGCTGAGAACGAGAAACGTGAGGCTAAGGAGCGGGCAGCATTGGAAGATTCAAAGCGGCTCGAGGAGAGACTGGGAGAAGTGAAGACTCCGACGGATGTCCCTGAGGCGTTTGGTGGGCCGGAACGGACTGGGCCGATGGAGGAAGGTGTTCATGCTTAGAACGTTGCTGGATTTTTTAGACACTATAGCAGTCGTGGAAATCAACCCGAGTCACGCTGTCCATCATCTTTTCACGCACATAATTGGCATTGCTCCCTCGTCTTTAACCCGCATTTACTGAGGTGCTTCCACTTCCTTCCCCTTATCGCGACAGGGGCTCCGGGCGCTCAGAGTCAAACCCCTCTTCTGTCAATTCGCGGCACCGAGCAGAACATCACGATCATCTCTAGGAAGTGTGCGCTAAAACAAATAAACATTTTGATATTGCATCTCGAAAACATTTACACGAGGAGATCCTAACTACCACATCCATACGCGGGGCAACAAGGGGTGGTGAGATACGCAGAGTGAGATAAAAATAAGAGAAAACCGAGGACAACACGATGGACCAGACATTGACAAAATTTGTATACAGGGAAGGAGGAAACCAGCGATGCAAGGCGGAAAACAGTGAAATATGGTATTATGTCCTGCTGAGGAGGAAACATAAAGAATAAAGTGACTTAGATTGGGAATTACGAGGATGGGGTTGCGCGTGATGGGGTCGTGAGTGGTGCGATGGGGGTTGATAGGAAAACACTATGAGAAGGAAAGCAAGGACGATTGTCAACGTGCGGATGAGCATTGAGAGGTCTCGCAAAGATGGTCCGAGAGGCGATAGAAAGTTGTCACTTTCTACGTTGCCTCTTGCTGGTTGTTGGTGGTTCAGCGGGCTGTTCCAGGGCATGTTCCTGGAGTTCCTGAGCCTTTTCATGGGTAAAAGCGAATGGGCTGTCGTTAAACCACATAAACGACTGGCCTGGATACGGCATTTGAGCGGAAGTGCCGGGGATAGGGGTATCCGATTCGCCGCTTTCGTTGGGATTCGAAACGCTCTGATGATGATCATCGATATCAGCAATCACATCAAAGGCTGAAAGGTAAATCCTCCGCTTACAACTTCCCGTCTTGCACGTTTCTTGCCACGGTCACTCGGGGTAGGGACCGTGGAGGTCGTGTTAGCCGGGGTACTGGCGTTCGAGAGCTCCGGCGTTGGAGGGATAGCTGGAGTTTGAACCGGGGTCGGGATCGCCGGTGCATCGGAAGTGGGAATAATGCCCTCCGAAACCAGCCATTCTGGATTACCAAGGAAGCCGTGAGGCGTGGGACGCACCAAGGGGGAAGGAGCGTGTATACGTACCGACAGATCGATAACGGAAGACAAAGGTAACAAAGGGATGAGGATTGGATAAATCCCATGGAAGTATCTTCCAAGTCGCTTTGTGCTGTGGAGCGACCCGTCGCTCAACTCCATAGCTGTGCGGCAGGTTAGGGTTCATGATAAACGAAGGAGACAATCAAAGTGCGAACCCGATACAATCATCTCCCACCCGGCGCTTACCGCGCACTTGCCGTGGAACAAGTAGTGGGGAGTTTGCAGGTCTGCCGGCGATCCTCCGGACCAGCTTGATCTTGAGCATGATAGACCCTATACTGCTCTCCTTTCCGACGAGAGGTATGTCATCGATATCTATAAGACAAGTAGGCAAGCGCTCGTGACGGCGAACTCAACCGAGAAGTGAGAGGAGACGAACTACGATCAATCTGATTGAAGACGAATGGTTTTTCGGTTTGGTCGCCAGTCCTGACTCCGGTTCTCCTAGCTTGACCGTGTCCGTAGATGTACTTGCCGGGGAGGACGATTCCGTCTAGTTCGATGAAGGACTGTGAGTCGATGCCAGAACCGGAGTCACACCAGTTGATTGTGAAGTTCCTGCTCAGTTGACTGGGGAGCCAACAGGTGACCTTGTTTCCAGAGACCGACACATCGTACTCAGGTAGCAATTTGCCGTCACATTCGACCCATGCTTACGCGATATGTTAGCACACGAACGGCCGAGGTCCCGGGGGAAAGAAAAACAAAATCACCGTAGAATTTTCCGTAGTTCAACATCTTGCCTCGATAGTAGAGAGTGGAATTTGTCTTGAGCGTCGGAACCGTTGAAATGAGCGGTGGTGGTGAACCGTGGCGACTTTCTGTTCTGTTGCCGTTATCCTCAGCGCAATATTGTGGGTGCGTGGGGGTTCAGCAAAGTAGACGCGAAGTCGCCGAGGTGGCTGACCTCCAAGGACCGTGTCCCGGAAGGAGGAAAGAGAGATAAGGAGAAGGTACGGGCGAAGGGAATGTTGGGGGGAGAACTCGATCGGCGGAACTTCAACTCCCGCGATCTCCCTCATCACGTGGCTGTGACTCCTGTCACATGTCCTTTCTCACGCGACCATCTTGTCTCCGTTCTGCGGCGCTAATTACCAGACGCGTCATATTGCCTTCCACTCACCCCAGATTCTTCGCCACTATGCCTCCAAAGACGAAGCGTAAGACGACTGAAGAGAGCCTGCAACCAGGAAAGCGCGTCAAGAAGACAGATACCATGACTTCCCAGGCATCCGCCGCTTCAGTGGCAGCGTCAGAAACCGATCCGACCGGCCAGCCCACGAACACGAAACTGCCGGATGAGATCTCATTCCCGGAACGCGTTCCTGGGACAAAACGCATCTCAGCCTGGAACGTATGTGGCTGGGCTGCCTCTAACAAGAAGGTTATTCCTCGATGGAATCTCCGCGTGTACATGGGGGCTTATCAATAATCAATCTAGGGGTTTGGTCGGTATGTTGAAGCGGAGGATGCTGACATACTGGTGCTTACGGAGACTAAGGTCTGTGTTTCCTCGCTATCCACTATCGTCCTCACCTACCTATTGTGCAGGTCAGTGATGAGCCCATGGATCCAACAATTGCGAAGCGGTATCCATTTCGATATTGGGCTATGGCAGAGAAGAAGGGATATTGTACGAATATTATGTTGTGTTCTTTCCCCGGATACTCACAGGACGCAGCTGGCACGGCCATATTCTCGAAAGATAAACCTCTAAGCATCGACAAGACGTTACCAGGTCATCCAAACGCTACGATTTGGAAAGGCCGCATCATCACCCTCGAGTACCCTACCTTCTACATTGTCGGAACGTACGTCGTCAATGCCGGGGAGGGTCTGAAGGTGCACCCCATGATTCTGGGTGGATGATTGTACACTGACGATATCCCCAGACCCTTGGCGAAAAAAACGAGTGGAACAAATATCTGGAGGTCCACTTAAAAGACCTCGACAAAAAGAAGCCAGTAATCTGGACGGGAGACCTCAATGTGGCACCGACTGAGAAAGGTTTGGTAATCACTAAAGTCATTTGGATGGCGGCTAATTTATGTCCCCAGACCTTTCGAACGCAAAACGGAACTGGAACAAGGCTGCTGGCTATACTGAGGCAGAAACTTCCTGGTACCGCAACCTCCTCGATCCACCCGGTTCAGGAGATGAGGATGCTGAGAAGTCGAATAAATTTGTCGACGTCTGGAGGCACAGAAATCCTGAACTCCGTCATTACACATACTTCTCTTACCGATTTGGTTGCCGTGGGAAAGGTATCGGATGGAGATTGGATCACTGTGCGTTGACCGACTCGTTTCACATTCCACGCAACCCGCTCACTCCCTCCCAGTCGTTATCAGCGAGAGATTGTTGGAGGGGGTCAAGATGTGCGAGATCAGGAGCGAGATTTATGGGGCCTCGGATCATTGCCCGATTGTCTTGGAGATTGATGATACACTTGAAGCTGCAGATGACGCGAAGGCTATTGCTACTGTGAGTACTACCGATACCATAGAAACTACAGAGCCAAGTGCTGCTTAGACTTGGTTATTCTCTTTCTTGATTTGTTCGTGCAGTTGGTAGACGACAAAACTGTCACGTTCTGGTGCGGTATTCAATACTCTCCAAAGCTCACATGGCCTGTTTCTGAGGCGTGGGCGCGGGCTTCCTTCTCTCCGGTCAAGCCTTTTCCGCAATTCTACAACGAGATTCAGGCTCTGATGGACGGACGCAAGCGGCTATATACCAACCTCGCACTTCAAAGTGAACGTTGACGTGTTTGTGAATGCCTTCTTAGCCCTGAGCTTATCTGCGAGACTCTTCGCTGCTTTGAGGAGCGGATCGCTTTCTGGTGTCGACCCCCTAACTGGCATTATTGTCTGATGGAAATCTTCGGGTGCGTCCTTGATTGGTGCCAGTGTTGCTGCATCGTAGTGAATCCCCGAGTAGATCAGGATGGACCTGTTTCCGGAATCGGCCTCTGGAGAAGGCGTGAAATGATCTATCCGGCCAGTCTCGACGTCGACGGAGGAAATCCCAGTGTTGTAGTGTTTCGCTAGAATAGCGAGTTCGATGGCACCACCCCAGGTCGATGGTTTCAATATCGTCGAGATGTAGTCGTCTCTTGGCCGGCTGCGATGTCGTCTTTGTTACCACGTACGATCCCTCGGATCAAAAAGCACCTACCCAAGAATTGCCTCAGACCACGTCACCATATCCTTCCGGATCTCATCCGCCACGACTGCAGATTGTTAGAGGCAATTTTACCTAACCACAATTCAGCGCACTTTTCCGAATTTCTTGGGCTTTCCCAATGTTTTGCTCGAACACGATGGCGATGGAGGAAAACAAACAGGAGTTGTCATCCGGCACGATCTACCACTCCACTCAGCAACTTGGCGTCTCGAGGACGCGCGAGATCGTACCCTATGCATCAGATAACCACCTTCTACCTCAACAGAGTCGGGTTCGTTCGTTGTCGGCCGGGCTGTGGCTGATGGGGGAGTACTTGATTGAGGCACTACGCCGGGACCAGAGGTTCCGGTGGCGGACCGAGTTGATGTGGGTCCTGTACTTGGGCCCCTACCATTCTGATTGACTATCAACTGTTCACCCTTGGACAGTCCAAGACTCGAAACAGGCAGTTCTGGTATCAACGTCAAACTCTTAGGAGGGTATCCGGTCTTTACTGAGAGAGGCATCGAGGTGAGCTCCACTGAACTGAACGTGGCTGACGTACCGTCCTGTTGTGAGGGCAGGATCTCCGTAATTTTGTAGATCTCTTGCAAGAGATCTTGAACCGTCGCAGACTCAAGATCGACCTGGATCGTAGAGACACCTTTGGGATGCCTTAGTCGCAGTTGTGCCATCACGGTTTTGACTGGGGTCAGAGGGTGAAGAAGTTTTGCTCGGCAGAGATACGGGAAAACATGGATTTCGGCAGGTCCTCCGAGATGATGACGTCACGTGTGAACCACTTCTTCCGATCGGGGATTGCGGTTAGGAAACGACGGGAGAGGTCCGAGAAAACCCTCTTCAACAAAAACGATGCTTCCCTCACTGTGCGTGAGCCACGCTCATGCCGTTAGTAGACGAAGCCCGCCATTCCAAGCGGCCGGCAATCATTCGTCACTTCAGGGCAGGACATCGACACATGTGCGGCCCCCGAGTGATGTGGTAAGTTCGCGACCTTGATAACTTTGAGCCGTAAGTTATATATAAAAGCTGAACCACAGTCGACTCACCCCACTTTCCAAGATTAGTCTCCTGCGAATATGTCTCAACCGACCTTCACACTCAACGACGGTAACAAGATCCCTTTCCTCGCCTTCGGAACTGGGACGAGCTTCTTCGGCCGGGATGTGGCTGAACCGGTGATCATGGCTATCGAAAAAGGTTTCACCCACCTGGACGGTGCCCAGGTATGCGCACACAATTACGAATCAGTCGGTCCCATCACTCAAGGTTGGAACCCAGTTATACCGAAACGAGGATACTCTCGGCGCGGCGATTAAGGCGTCCAAGGGGCCTAGAGAATCATTTTTTGTAACGACCAAGCTTAGTTTAGCCCTGGAGCCTGGCGATACCGTCTCCGACGCCTTGCGCGGGTCATTGGCCAGGCTGGGACTCGGTTCGTTATAATTGGTTTCTCAGCACTTCGGAACGGTTGACACCTCGTTTCAGATTACGTCGACCTCTACTTGATCCATTGCCCGCGTGGTACGTTCAATGATAATCTCAAGGAGATTTGGAAGGGCATGGAGGAAGCAAAACGGGACGGTCTCACTAAATCGATTGGGATTTCTAACTCTGGTGCTCCAGAGATAGAAGAGATATTATCGGTTGCGGAAATCGTTCCTGCCGTTAATCAGGTCAGGACTATCCCCCGAATCCATATGCGATTGTCCCATTGACATAGGACCGGGACAGATTGAGTTCCATCCGTACCTCCTATCGGTTCACGGGGCAACTTACGAGCTCAACAAGAAACACGGAATTCTCACCGCTTCGTACAGCGGACTGGGACCTCTACATAAGGCGAAGGGAGGACCGCTGGATCCCATCCTTGATCAACTCGCCGAGGTGTTGTCGAAGAGGGCAGGGAAACCGGTAACCCCTGCCCAAGTTCTCGGAAAGTGGCAACAGGCCAAAGGCAACGTCTTCGTTTCGTGAGCCTGCCGTTTCTGCCGGTTCCTCACGGTGTAGCCTAACGGTAAACCGTAGGACATCATCCAAGGCTGAACGTCTAGAGGAGTACCTCGCTATCCCTGGATTGCCAGACCTTTCCGAGGAAGAGGTCAAACTAATTGATGATATAGGAGGAACCCATTTCTTCCATCTTTATGTGAGTTTTCGACCTGTCGGGATTGGTTTCCCGTGTTGATCGGAGATTCTTCCTAGCCCGCTGCATATCCTTTGTTGGATAGCGAGAAGCCAGTGGCTAAGTGAAATAGTAGAGGCCACGATACGTATCGGGCGTCGGGTGGGAACAAAGACTCGCTAAATTGTATCAACGAGGTGGACATAAACACAGCACCATACGAAATATCAGTACTCTGTTCTGGCCCTTACCTGAGTTATTACAACCGTGACGGCTCGTCTAGCCCACCCGCTCAAGCGACTTCCGTGAAACTTACGGCGATTACCCCCTGCCCTTGACCATCCTCCGATTTCTCCCTGTGCCAGACAATCCAAGTAACTTTCTTCCCGCGGCCATTCTACAACTCGACCGCAAGAAATTGTTTCCATCGTACGCCCTCTCCCCAGACCGTGAACTACGTCTGGATTTGTCGTGCTCGTTCTTGGGTGGTGTGCGGAGTCCCGTTAAACGGGGGAATATTCATTTTCACGATGCTGCACAAGGTGAAGGGATGCCCATGAAAGTGGACGACATTTGAACGTTAGAATTTGTATACATCATACCTCCTACGATGGATACAATGATATCTCGTGTTACGAATAGTCACCCATTACCTCAAAACCAGTTATGACCTATGGTGATTCCTCATGGATTTTTCCGTCAGAGTGATAAAGGAAACCCTGGCCTGCTGAATGTTGTAGATCTTTGTCCTAAGGGTAATGGCCGCTGGATGGGTCGACCGCCCATCGTACTCCTTCAATGCATCCTTGGCCTTCTCCAACTCGGAATCCATCGCCGACAGATACATACCAAGACTTTCCCTCCTCTCGCCCCGAGCTTCCTTCATAACCGTCTCCAATTGCTCCTGGACCTGAGGGACCAACTCGTCATACTTGAACCACAGGATTTCCAACCAAAGGACCACGACAGTGGGATCCGCGGTCTTCAGGATTGCATAGATCAGCTCGGGATTGTCGATACACCTCCTCAGGGGCCGGGAATCGTCTGGAACCGAAATAAAGTACTCCAACAATTTCCATTTATTAGTGACGATATGAGGACGCCAGTGAGGGGAGTTGATCATTCCGAATAGAGCTGCGAGAATGACCTTCTGGATTTCAGGTGTGTGCTCAATACTGTCGACGGCGGAAGCCCAATCCACACACAAGCTCCTCATTCGATCTCGTCCCATGATTGGGCGAAGAGTATTGAACCATCTGTCACCAATGAGAGGAAGGAAGAGGAGAGCGGCCTTGCGAAGCCGGGATGGTCTGTCATTCTGGAAGGCGTAACAAATGCCGCGAATGAACGAGGGTCGTGTCGGGTCCAACCGCCTGAGAACCTCAACGGTGACAGGACTGGAGGCGTAGGCCAGCGCGCGCAGAGCATTCTGGATTGGCTCGTCCTGGTTTTGACGATCTCTGGTGGCCAGATCGAAGTGGTGATCCAAGAATATAAGGATATCTTGAGGATCTCCAACCCACGGTAGTAGAAACCCATCCCAATTGTAGGCACTGTGCAAAGCAAGACGAGAAGCTCTCCACTTCTGCTCCTGAGAGCAGACAAAAGAGACGGGGGTCTGCATGATGACGTGGAATAGCTCGTAACTCTTTTTGGCGATCCCATTCTTGCAAATGGGAGCGATCAACTCCATGGCATCCAGAGCGCGATCGATCTCGCTGGTGGCGGGAATGGCGCTCCTGAACGTTTCAGTGAGTTTCTCGTAGATCCTGGCAATCTGAGAACTGGAATCGTGGCTGTAGCAGGAAGATTCAGTCTCATATAATAGAGAACACGTGCCAGATCTGCCCACCTCTTGTCAACAACCAACAGGTCATAGGGGTGCAACCTAATTCCAAGCAACAAGCCAATGATAAACAGACAGTCTGCCACGATCTGTGCTGGAGGGGGAGGCTCCAATTGGAGGGAGTGAATTACAAATTGTTTTGCGTCATCAGGTAAAGCTCCACCATCCCTGAGGACGTTCCAAGTGTGGTAGGGGAGGATATGACTCATCCAAGTGTGATGCGGAATGGTGAAGGAGAAGCTCTGCCAGTCCATGGATGATTCACAATCACCGAAGACACGGTCGATAATGCCGAGAGTGGATTCCAGGTCCGAGTCTCCCTCATAATGCCCGAACCCCACGGGTTGGTGCCTCCTCGAGATAGCTTCCAATACGGCTCTTTCGGACCCGTCACCAATGCACTTGCGCTGAATAACCATGTGGACCAGGGCTTTGGCGCTGAGATAAGCCATGTTTCTGAAACCCGGTTTGACTGTGGGGTATCTAGATGAACGGTCGAAGCATTCCAGTAACACATCGTAGAACCTTTCCAACGAGACGGCCCGAACGCCAGTGTGCCAGACGATCTCGGGAATGACCCTTGCAGTGGCCATTGTGACATCCATGTCCAACGACATCCCTAATGTCCAGTCGATAGAGTTCGAGTCGAACCTGTAGGCTTCCCAGTCGATCTCCATACGGAAGATTGGAGGTGGCTGGTCGTGTGGATTGGCCATGGTTAATTCAATGTGAAGACTAGAGATGTCCTCATTGAGCGTGCCGAACTTTCCTGATCTAAAGGGACCATCAGGTCTGGTTCTCGGCTGATTCTCCTTCCGGGAGAACACATACCGGAACCACTGCAAACATCGGCAGAGCCACTTTCCAAATCGCTTGAGGTACTTCCTGTGTTCATCGTCGAAGTGAATCATGTATCGAAGGGCAAGGGAGAGGGGAGTTTGGAATGGACAATTGAAGGAAAGGGTACCAGCCGAAGTTATGAGGAAGTAGAACAGAAGACCGAATGCGGTGAAGCCGATGACAACGCTGGCGACAACTCGGTTGATGAAGTAGAGGTAGTCGGAGAGGGCGTATCCGAGGAGGAGGAGAGCGGCTTGGAGCATCAGGGGTAGAGATTCCATCACGAGGTCAAATTTCCAGGTGTCCATTCCTTCCATCTTGCGCTTCCGTTGCCGGCCACGATCGACAATAGATCCGCGCCCCGCCGAGGCGTAGCGGTTCAACCATTGCTTCCCCAACATGGCGATGAGGGCGGCGAGGAGAGATGCTGATAAACTTGAGTAGAGGATGGCTTGGACGCGGACGACAGCAGGATCAGGGCCAGCCCATTGGGGTAGAACGGCATTGTTGCCGGTCGGGACGTTTCCAAGCGAAACATTGGCGACAATCGTGAGGAGCTGGAAACTCATTTGTTCGTAATCCGGTTGTAGGTTGGTTTGGACATCTATGATGAAAGCGGATGTGACCGCAGAGAACAGACCGGCCTATTCCCATCAGATCAACACGGAATTAACAGGGGTCAAAGGGTACGCGGAATAATGCTCACAAAGATCAATGTTGTATTCAAGTCTTCATCGTATTTCTTGACAAAGTCACGGTCATGGTCGTCGGCTACGCGATGGAACTGATCGTAGAAGTCGATGTGGGGGTTATTGGTCGACCCGAGGAGGCTTGGGAAGACAATTGGCAATGCTTTAAGCATGGCATTCTGCAGGCTGAAAACGACGAAAAAGCGATTAGAAAAAACAAGGTAAAAGACAGAGGAGGGGAAGTTAGTTTGGCGCACGCTTTTGGGGTGACGGTCGCTTCCCCCATTGTTTGCTACAAGGAACAGTGGGCCGTGTCCAACGGGAAACTGGAAGCAGAGGGTTGAAGCAGAACAGAGCGGGTAGAAGGGAGGCGGGGCCAGGGGGAATAGAACCCAAATTAGAGCTAGCATCCATGCGGCTTGCATGCGACCTCATCAAAGAATTGAGTAGGCACTTGCGTGTGGCTGAGGTCCGGTCAGGGAAACTGACAGCTACACATTGATAATCGAGACGCACCTAGCCCGGGGATATCAATACGATCTGGCTTTATCTCCGCGTAGTCCCGGAGGACTTTCGAATGGGTAGTATTCCTTTGTGGTCCATCAGCTGCGTGGAACGGACGGCGCGTGCACGGAAGTAAACAGACAAGATCCAAGCGCTGGCGGAAGACTCTGAAACCCCAGCGGAAGTGGCAGCCATCATACTTTCTCACCGGAAACCGGCACGGGATGGCCCGACACCCTTGGTCCCTGGTCTGCCGCCTTGCCTGTACCCATCGTGTCTTACCTACGTTCGGACGACACCCGGGGCTCGGATACCCCTTGCCGCTCCCCGGCCTATATGCCGTCACGAAGCCGTCTGGCCCAACGTCTATGGCCATAATCAACGACGTCGAAAACTTGATCAACACCTCCCCCTTGTTCGTGGAACAAGAGAAACTCGCTGCTCACAAGGGAGGGAAGAGCGAGAAGCCGAAGAGGAGGAGGTGAAAGAGCAATAGAAATATGGTCAAGATTGGCCAGGGAGGGACGTTGGATCCGCTAGCTGGTGAATTGGCCAAATCCCTCTTCTCGGATTCGCACTTTTCCCACCCGACTGCCACTAGATGGTGTGTTAGGTACCACCGGCTTCAATGTTCTTCTGCATTCGTCTGACGCTGCATCGTTATTCAAGTCGTGGGTATCGGAAGAGGAATCAAAAAGTTTTCTGAGTTCTTGGACTGCGTTAAAGTGCGTTCGCGACTTCGACCGTGCTGCACACCTTCGATCGACATCTTGACTTCGTGTAGGAACACAAAACGACGTGTCTATCGGGATGTGAAACCGATTCATACGATATCCAAGGAGCGCAGGTACGCGCGGCTCCCTGGAGGCACGCAACACGCGAGACGGTCGAGAATGCATTCTCCGCATTCCACCGTCAGATAGAGCAAACTCCACCAATGTAAGCCATCGCCTTCGCTTGTTTGCAGGGGTAGTGACAAGCCCTCAGCGTCGTAGATTCTCCGCTTTGAAAATGGACGGGAAACCGTTGTACGAGTATGCCTGGAGTAGAATTCTGTTACCTCGCAGGATCGAGAAGCGGCCCATCACGATCCATTCGTTCGAGATACCCAGTAAATCCGACAATGAACAATGGGGGGACCCTTGATACCGGTGGGCCTGGTAGTCGGACGATGTCCGATAACAAGGACACCGGCTCTCCCACCAGATCATGGCACGAATCTATGCTATTCTACACTAGCAACGCGCGATCTCCTTGGTCCCCGGTCCGCCGCCTCACCCTTATCCGTTGTGTTACTCCTGTCCAGACTATAACCAGATCTCGGATACCCAAGGATTCCCTCCCACCCTTGCCGCTCCTTGACCTCATTGCGGTCGCGAAATCATTTGACCCCGTCTATGACCACAATCAATGACGCTTGAAAACTTGTCAAATATCCTTCCCTTGTTCGTGGAACAAGAGAAACTTCCTGCCCATATGAATGTGAAGCCGAAGAGGAGCAATAAAGATACGACCACAATTGGCCGGGGAGGGACGTTGGGTCCCTTGGCTGGTGAGTTGACCAACCCCCCATTCTGGTCTTTGTCTTTCTGATACCATTGCCTCCAGATGGTGTGCTAGGTAACTGGGGGTAACGGCGAAGATCGATCTGATCCTCCGCTTGACTTACGACAATACTGGCATAATACGTTGACTTCGGGGAAGCGCCGAAAATCCCGGTTGATCCTTCCTCATGGGTCAGTCACAAGCTTGTATGAGATTGTTTTGGGTATAAAAAATTAGTGAACCGCGAGTGAACAACGCCGACGACGGGGTTCGGGAAAGCCTGAGCGCCGCTGGGCGTTCCTGATCCCTTCGATCGGACCCGCCGCGAAGCTTGCAGGTCTTAGATCCACGTTCGAAAGCGGTCGAAAGCTTGTGGCCATTGAATGGAAGCGCGGTCCGGGTGTCAGTGATCGGGATTGGCACATCCAACCAAACTCGACTCTCCACCATCGAACCCGACGAGACCAGGAAGTTATATACTGGGACAGGCACACCCATCCACTCTCTGTCTGCTCATTTCTCAGTACTGTCATACGGACGCGGGCATTTTTATTCTGGATAATCTCTCCTTATTTCCTGCGAACACCCTCTCGCACACCACGCACCTCCTCCAACAAAGCATTGAGGCAACCGTTCCATGTCCCAGTCCTGCGAACCAAGGAACCGTCCCCACGCTGATGGTCGCGCCGCCTGCTCCATTTTACCCCATTCGTTCCTAACATGGTTTTGCGATCAAACGACCCTCGAACGTGCCTTTTCCTTCGTGATGTCACCCGAGGGCTTCGGCAATCCCATCGTGGGTCGTCTGTGGGTGCCATTATGGCGACTCTGGTCGCGGCCTTAGCTTCCACCCCATGTACCGCATAAATCTTGTGTACTATCGTTGTACCTTTTCACGGTTTGTAATTTCGCAGCCTTTGCGCCCGTTAGACATCACCGTCCGTATCACCTATGGTCTCTCTCCGGTGTTGGGGAACACCTTCGTCAGTTCCGGTGCCTCTACAGATGTCCCACGACTAGGACGAGAGCTGCGTTTTCCAGCTTTCCCCTTCTCAGTTGGTACCCGATATAGGAAGGATCGGGTGACAATCATTACACCAAACATGAGTGTTCCCCCACTCCCCAGGAGATAACTTGGAAAGAGTCAGATGCGGAGTCGCGAAAGGGCTTGGATCTTGGATACTCACGGAGTACTCTCCCGGATATCTGCTGAGGCTTCAGCTCCAAGTCTAGGAATGTCTAGCTTCGGGCACGTGGGGACCGACAAAACATAGAACGCGTTTTCGAGGAAAGTGAAGATGACAAGATACACGGGGGGGCACTCAGGGGATTTCCTGACGAACTCGAACGACACGTAACAGCTCCAGAACGAACGGCTCAGCATTCAGCGTGAGGTAATCGTGTGAGCAAGAGTATCTCACCTGATCAAAACGGCGGCTGAAGCGCTGATGGGCGAGAATGCAGCCCAGGAGATTCGTGTAGTTGACTGCACCCGGCGATCCACGATTCAACCTTTGTCCGCATAAGACCGACCCAAACGATACCGATACCCAGAAACCAATGGGTCAAAAAGGTGAGAGAATGGCCGCTGCTGATCTTCTGCGAGCATTTTCGACGGCCTGACTGTCAATGCGGATAGACGGTGTCATCAGCGGGGGTCGAACAAACGTCACGAAGGCGGCACAGTGTGGCCCTGTCCGCTGACACGGCGGTGGCCCAAGCGCTCAGAGCTTCTCGATAATTCCGTCTTGCGCCTGGGTTTGCTTTGCCGGTTGCGGTCAACCGCGTCAAAGGCATAGGAGAGATGGAACGAACTTACCCCCCTGAATGACGGTAACCTCCCCTCCCCTGAAGCAGAGGCTAGATTCCAGCCTAGAACGAACTCAACAACGCTCTTCGTGGGGGACGTCGGACAAGATTGACGAATCGTCAACAAACACTCAGCGGGCTGAAGAGTCATTCGGTACCGTGACAAAACCTGGTGTTGCATCAAGACGCGTTGTCTTTAGGTGGAAACCGCTTGAACGGGCGGCCGTTATTCGTCAACAATGTCCCAATTACCCGCTAAGGGCACTGTGGGTCAACGTTTCAACGTTCAACGTTCAACGACCGGCTCCTGAACCTGGCGTTCCAGCATCTAGGCTCTGCCCCATTTACGACGCGGCGGTCAAGGTAAGCGGCTTGGAAACTATGGCATTACTAAACCAAACCGTCGGACACCGGGATACATAAATGTGGAACGAATATGGTGCGGGAGGTGGGGAAACAGGCAACCCAAGATGCAGATCAACGACAATAGCGGGATAACGAACATGAAACGAAGGGGGGTGGGGATAGTGTTGGTATCGAAGGACACCATGACAGATACAGTGAAGGGACGAAGCGTATAGTGCGCCCGGAGAGATCGACGTCACCGCCGATGCCATCATTTAGTTCCCTGAGTCGAGACAGCCAAGTCAATACACACTGGAAGTAGCACTGTTTCCAGGGGCTTACTGTTGTTCATTTCCTTGTCAATCTCTCGGAGACGCCCTTTGCACCTCTCCAGATCCTGTGTAGCCCCGAGCTTCTCATACACCTCAACCGCGCGCAGAATCTCAGACCTTTCCTCATCAAACCTGCGTTGTTCATACCAAAACCTTGCCTGCAGCACCATCGTGTGGCCCAGGTTGTATGCGCTGTTGGCCGTGTGCGACTTGGCTTGTTCGATGTGGGCGTGCGCGTCGTCGAACCTGCCCTCATCGAGAAACAGTTCGGCCAGGGAGCGATGAGCCAAATACAGCTGCTCGTGCCAACCGAAAGAGGATGCAATTCCCAGGGATATCTCGAAATGGCGAGTGGCCTTCTCCCTCTCGCCCTTGGACTGATATATTAGACCAAGAAGACGGTGACATCCGCAGACCAGAGATTGATTGCCTTTCTCCGGAACTAGGTTGATCGCGCGGGATGCGGCTTTCTCTGCGGTGTCGAGCTGGCCGTCCATGTACAACAACCGAGCGAGGTATTTCGAACACTCTGCTTGTCCCACCGCATCACCGCGCCGTTTAAAAATCTCCAGTGCTTCTTTGGCCTGTGATATCCCCTCCTTGTAGAGGCCCAGTTCCATATTTGCATCAGATAGGAGCCTCAACACTTGAGCAACCCAATAGACATCCCCCCACCCTCGATAGAGCTTTAAGGCATGAGTAAGGAGTCGTTTGTACTCCACTTGATTTCCGACCGATCTGAATAACCGTGAGAGCTCGACTAAGCATCGTGGCTTGGAGGGGTGGTCATCCCGAAGCCCCTCGATCTTCGGTCCCAGAGCAACAAGCCGCCTCTTGTGCCAATGGAGATGCTCCATGAAGTGGGCGCACGTATCCCAGATATCACCCGATTCAGCGTTGATGGATATGAAGACATTGAGCAAGTGCTCAACGTTCACATCCTCTGACACAATCCATTGTGCCTCCTCGAACCCAGGTTCGCCGGGACCAACCAAAACCGACAATCGGCTAGAGTAACGTTCCTTGGTCATACAGAGGAGCGGGGATGACTTGGGGTCTCTGGGACAGAGGTGGTCCCGGAGTGGCGCGAGCATCGTGATAAATCCGTCATTTCGGTGTGTCAGAGAAAGAATGCAGAACTTGTCCAAGACATTTGCTCTGTTCGAGATGGTGGGAAATAACCAGTCGACGTTGATCTCGTTAATGCCTTGTGGGAAGAAGGCGACCACTCCAAGAAGCCCTCTGGCGTCACGCCCAAGTTCTCGGAACATGGGGGAGGCGAGCGACAGTTCGATTGTGGCGGCGAGGGTCTTGTTATGCTCCGTCTGCAGCACACCCGTTCGTCGGCTCTCCCATTCCCTCGTTAGTCGGTCTGGGGTCCACTTGTTGTGATGCGCGACAGTCGCGAGTAGGGTGATCGAGAGTGGATGGAAGTCGAGACGTTCTAGGATGTTGTTGACCAAATCCGACCGTTCGCGGTGTTTGTAGATCCGATAGAACGTGTCGTGCGCAGCCTCCATCGACAATATCGGGACATCAAGGGTCTCGCACTCAGGAGGGACGGCAGAGATGCGGGATGTGATACAGAGACATACAGTCTCCAATTGACCCAGCTCCTCCACTATCCCATATATCTCCCGAGCGTTTGTTCCCTGTGGGTCCAGAATGGATTCCGCATTGTCGAGGACGATGACCATCTTCTTCGAAGACAGGAATGGACGCAGAGAGGTTAGGTCCTCAGGGTTCTCGACACCTGCGCCGGTCACCTTCGAGAGCCGAGCGAGCAGATGAGTGGGTGTCGCCGGGAATTGGTCACATCTGATGAATCGACGATCCCCCTCGAACAGTTGCTTGATCCGATCGTGGTGGAGAACGGTTAGAGCGATGGACGTCTTGCCAATGCCGCCGGCGCCAATGAGAGCAACGGGAGTCAGGTTTTCCGCCAGACCAACGATCAACTCGATCAACTCGTCGCGTCCAAGAAAGATCCTCGGTGGCGGGGGAGGTGATTCCCCGAGTATTCTAGACAGAAATGTAAGAACGCGGTCCCACGGTATTTGAGGTTGCCGACCTGGTTTGAGCCTAGCCAACTATCACTGTCTATTCGGTGATGGGTGGAGTACGAGTGCCACTTACAGCCTGATATTTACCGCCAGTATCCTCAGAACCTTTTAACATGTTCTGGTGCATGTCGGAAACCATGGTGTGGGCACTCAGGGTCAACTCAGTCTGGAAGGAGGCGATTAGCGGTAATCGAACAGAGCCGGCTGAACGTACATTGAAGACTTGGAGGATCCTAATGAGGTCCAACCTCCAGGCCGCGATGATCTCCTTGTCATTCTTCGCGTGGGCAAGCCGGGAGAGTAGACCCCGTTCCCTCTTCCCGATGATCCTGCCCTGGATTTCTGCCACAGTTCTGCGATCGAGGTCGCAGTGAGTAAAGGACACACGATATGCATCGCTGATCGAACCCACGTTGTTAATTTCCCAATCGCCTCGCACGAGGATCGGCTGAGCTGGTCCAATTGCCTTCCGCCCACCCCGCGGTCAAGGGCTCCACATACGTCGGCGCAGGCGAGTCCGAGTTCGACGTAGTCCCGTTTGTTTACCATGGTGTCCTGGCCACGTATGAGTTTGGGTCACGTCGTCGCAGAAGAGGAGGAAAGATACCTTGATCATTGTGAGGAGGATACTGGCGGAACCGAAGACGGCCTTGGCTGGGGTGATACTTGAGACCTCCTTCGCGAGATTCAAGCCCTCGATGGCCACATTCAAGGACGAGATGGTTTGATCCTTCCCCTTTGGTCGTTGGGACTCGGTTTGCATGGTCGAGATTCAAGACGGCCACGAGGAAGGGGTGGGCGCGCGGGCTGTGAATATTGAATATTAATCCTGACGTAAATAGGCGACCGTCCTCGTGCCTGTCGGTGAAGGAAACTGTTCATGACCGGGGGCCGGCGGAACGTTTTGAGATGCGTGCGATCGGTTGGTCTCTGACCACAACTCTTTGTCACCCCGACGTAGAAATTCAGCCGTTCTCCCAGAGCCACATCTTTGAACCCCCACCTACTTCTTGCGTATCCTCCATTCACCTCCCTTCCATAACCGTGGATCTCCTCCCAGTCGATCAGCTGGCACGACACTGTTGGTCTGTCCTCTGAACTTGAGGTTGGATTCCAGCATACTCGACGTCACCCCAGGCCGCCGAGGGCTTACGACCGCAGACCTAGTCAACGGCCTTGCCACTCATTCATGGGTTTCCAGACCTCCAGCACAGACTTCATCCCACCCGTCCGCTGGACCACAATTCTGCTCCCGTAGGGTACTGTCCAGACAGTATCGTTCAAGCCAAAAGTCTGGATCACGGTCTCTTCCTCCATGGCGTGCTTCAGTTCGGGCTGGGGATGTCCGATTTTAAGGCGTCCTCTGGCCGGGGGAAGGTCCACGGGGGTAGATCAGGACATGATGCTAGGAGGGTGAGGAATGTTATTGGTGCCCCCCTTCCTACCCCTGGAGTTCCTCGGGATGAAAGAGTCGTGATTGCCCCGAACGTTGATCATAAATTATTTGGTGGGGACCCCTCCAATACTTCAGAAAGTCTCTCTCTAGCTATACCATCACGCCGATTCCAGGTGCTGCGTTATAGCACACGGTTCTCGCCATTGCATAACAATTTCCCAGGGACCTTGTCATCGTTGTCATCAGCCGTGATTGCTGAGATCTACACCTTGTTTCACCGATCCGTCTATCAACGTCCGACGGGTCAAGTGCTGTGTTGAATGGCCAAACCGCCACGCGAACCTGTGAGGGGAGCCTTGTCTCCTAAAGATGTCTCGTGACCCGAGTGGTACGCGAAGACGAAATTTTCGTGCCCTGCTGAACCTGCACACTGGTAACTTTGATGCCAAACGTTTGTCGGTGGGGAATGTGACCGATCGAGACCGAGCCCGGGCTAATGTGCACTTGAAGCTTGAAGCTAAGGTTGGCGGTTCCCGCCACTCATTATCGGCACTCCTCTGGCTGCGCCTTCACTTCGCCGAGTCGCAGGAACCATGGATCGCTACCGCGGAAAGGCTTCAACGCTCCTTACCAAGCTTCCATGGAAACGGAATCCGGCCACTACGGTTATCCCAGTCCCAAAATCCTCGAGATCCCCCGCACCTCAAACCAGCCTCAGTGCGAACTCTTGCATCGATTCCTTGGATCCAAAGTTGATATCTTTCGTAGTTTTCGAACTCCCAGACGAACTCATCCTCTCGATTCTCTCTCATATCTCTCCAGAACAGCAGTTCACCGGTCACTACGCATGGTTCCGCATTCAGTATGACCTGATGACCGACGACCGCCATCGACTGCGGGTGGGGTTTCTACGACCGTTAAGCATGACATGCAAAGAAATGCGGTTGCGATTGATCCCGTTCATTTGGGAGCACCTCCAGCTCTTCCTTGTGGATTCGGTTTTGCGGAAAGGTGGTGGGGGAGATGGCGCGCCGCGGTTAGAGACCCTGTTGAGTGCTTTACGCGCGGATATGAGTCTCGCGATCACCGTGAAGTACTTACCCCTCTGCCCCTTTTCTTTTCCTGGCTCTGGACTGACCTGTATCCTCCGAAGAGTTGTATCTTTGGATGTCGCCTTTAAGTCCGGCTTTCCTGTGTTCATCGAATTCCTACAGTCCCTCCCAAACCTCCACACGCTGGAGGTCAGATGGTGGGATCCTTATGACTTCTTTGGAGAACCGCTCGGGAACGTGCTCAAGCGTGTCAAGCTCCCCCAGATCAGGACCCTGATTATCCCTCCCGCCGCTCATCCTCTTCTTCGGTACTGCCACGAACTTGAAGATATCAACCTCGTGATTGTGGAAGGGTGGATGGGATATTCCGATTCGGTTCACAGATCTCTTGCGTCCAACCAGAACTCAAAAATCCGGCGAGCGGCAATCCCCCTCTTCTGGGAAAGTTCGTCTCGTAAGTGGTCCAGCGCTCCGCGACGTCACAAGGTGGGAATGTTAACTCGACACCTCTAACCTCAGGATTTGTGACCGCGTGTCCGAAACTCACCGAGCTCACTATCGTTTGCCCACATCTGGTTCGGAGATATGTCTTAAAAACGGTGTATCTCACAGATCAGGTCAGAATGACGCGTCGCGCAATGTTAGAACTGGTGAACGCATGCAGGATGCTCCCGAATTTTGATACTTTCCAGATCGTATATTTTCTCATCCCTGGACAACAAGTGTATTCATACGTGCGCAAGAGCGACGTGCGCATCGAGCTCTCGAATCAGCAACAGAGGATGAGAAGGGAAGCAAAAGATGTGGGGGACTTGTTGGTGGACTGTTTGAAGCTGACGGGGACGAAGGCCACGTATAGGTTCATCGAGTTGGAGCCGGAGTCCCCCGAGCCGATACATTTGGATTCTGTAGAGGTTAGGGGGTGTGGGGTGTAGTTATCTGATAAGTGAGGATCCGTAACATGTATAATATTATGATAAAAAGATTAAGCGGCGCATCCGGGAAACCCGGGAGTGGAAGGGCACGCAGGGGTGTTCTCCCCCGCTAGCATAGGCGGAGGTCTGAGTGTGATTAACGAGGTTGTCCGACTATTAGGTTGTGGATATCTTAAGCTGCATCATCGTCTTCAGCCTCCGTATCCACCAGGACCTCTCCTCCATCCGCTTCATCACCATTCTCGGGCTCCGCTTCGTGTTCTTCCTCCTCGTCCTGCAATTTCACAACCACAATCAAGGGGTTTATCCACAAATACCCAATCGATGACGCGATCGCTAGTCCAATCCATGCCCATCTCATTGTTGTGAACTCCTTTTCAGCTTCGCTGAGTTCTGGTTTGGGCGCGTTGGCACCAAAGGTCGGGATAAGCACCGACCATGTGTTCGCGAGGGGTTTGTGGTAAGTCAGTAGGGAGACGGTGGGGTCGGGGAAAGCTTGTGAGAGGACTAGGCGGGCGTGAACCGCGAGGGAAGGGTAGGATTCGATTATGAGGTCTTTGAGAAGCGGATCTGGGAAGGGGGGGCTGAGGAGAAGGAGTGTGTGTGCCGCCACGATTACGTCTAACGTCGATGGCCTAGGCGAAACGGGTTACATGAAGAACAAAAAGGAGAAGGAGCGAGCACACTTTTCATCGTAGAAATATACGTGACCATCGAGGAGTTTCGTGTAGGTGTCCAGGCAAGCCCTTGCCTTCTCAAGCGTCTGGGACAACTCTAGGCACACAATGGAAAGGAAGGATAGCCAAAGCGTACCTGTTCGAGAGCAAAGACGTTCCTTGCGATCTCCTTTGGGTCTTTTGCTGGTGGGGGTTTGCCAAACAGTGAAGCACCTAGATTCGACCGCTCAGACGGTGCTTCAGATTCCGTGGGCCAAAGTCCCACATTTTCCAGCCGAGGTTTATACAATTCCCTGATGCGGTTTGGCACATAGTATCGTTGTGGAATGGGCATCATCTTTGCAAGCGTTGGTCGGATGAGTTTCCAATAATTGGCGGACGAATAGAATGAATATGCCTGGAAGGAGATTAAACCGTGTCCGGGAATAGAACTAGTTCATACCCACCACGAGGTCACCGAGGGTTGAAGCTGCGTGTGCTTTCCACGCAGTACGTTGTGCCTTCTCCTTAGCAGAGGCGTGACCGTCCAGTTTTGAAGAGCCTGGAAGCCCTGAGACATATGTCATGATTCCAGGGAGGGACGAGATCGTAACGAGATCATGAGTAAGATATGGTAGCTGTCCTATACGTGTTTCATCAGCTCAGGGGTTAATAACTCAAGTTCTCCTCACGCGCCATTGGGAGAATAGTCTGGGGTAGTTGATTCCTCCAAGGTGAATTTGCCCGGGATGACTAGTTGTAAATAGAGCACAGCAGCAAGACACGTCGGTTCTAGCGACGCCATGCCAAACGCACCCGGCCAGATGTGCAAAATGAGATTTCCAGCCAGCGTCGTCGCATCGGAAGTAGACGCGGAGGTGGACATGACCGTCTGCCGTTGAGGCGTGATGAGGCGCGTCCGGAGCGCTCCTTTGACACATTCCCTCCGACCTTCTACTATTCCCTCCGATGTTCCGACTATGGAGTCTGTCTCCGTCGGCCAGCGTTAGATACTTCAGCTCAACCGTCGCGAAATTAGCCACACCCGCTACGAACGCCGTGCCGAAATGGTCGCCAAATTCGATTCGTACGGGCCTCATTGCACGGAAACGCGGGATGACGAGCATGTACGATGACAACGGAGTCAGGGTTCCTGTGACTGTCCTGCAGGTGCGCCTCGCTTTTTCGTGCGTGATTCGCTCAAGTCCGAGCGTGTTTTCGTTGTAGTTGGAAGATTGCCAAGTCACAGCAAACATCAAAACCGTCCGACCTGATCAGTCAGAGTATCATGCTGTCCAACTCGCTGCTTCAGACCGGCCTCATAAGACGACTACGGCTCAGATGCGGGGCCATTTCAAGAAGGCGAACGTCCATCCAAAGCGCATTGTGAAAGAGTTCCCCGTTACTCCAGATGCTCACGTTCCAATCGGTGAGGATATACATGCTCACGGGATTTCGGCTTTTGGCTAAATTCGCTAACGATATCAGGAACTACCCTCTCTGCTATTCATTTTGTTCCGGGGCAACATGTGGATGTTGTCGCTAAATCGTGAGCGGGTAAAAAGACGGTGTCTCGAATTGTACTGAAGGACTGCTCAGGATTGGCAAGGGTTTCCAAGGTGGTATGAAGAGGTGGAATTTCAAGGGTTTGCGGGCTAGTCATGGTGTTTCCGTCTCGCATCGTTCAATTGGTTCGACCGGTGGTCATCAGGTGAGTCTTTCTATGTTCTCGAGCTTGAACTTCCGCCGACCCTTGAAATAGGACCCAGGTAGGATTTGGCCCGGCAAAAAAATGGCTGGACGTATGGGTGGAGAGACGACAACCAGTCAGAATCTCCGCGTCGTCCGTGTCGATACTTCCCTCGACCTTATCTTCGTGAAAGGTTGTGTGCCAGGTGTCGATAATGCACAAGTCTTTGTTCGCGACGCCAAGAAGAAACTGCAATCGTTAGCAAAGGCCAACCAGGCCAAGGGTCTGTACGAGAAGGTGCTTCCCAAGGGTGTGACGGATTTACCGTTCCCCGCCGGAACTGCTGAGCTCGCGAAGACTCTGCCCACGATCATCGAGGCACCTTCAGACCGCGTTTCCAGTCCGTTTACACCTAGAGAATAAATATTTTACCTACTTTTCCGGTTATTTTCTAATACGCACGTTGTTTTGAATTTCATCTCCCCTATGTCATTCCTGGCCAGACGTCAACAATGCCTCTTGGCATTCTCCACGTCGAGCTCCCCTTATCCCCCACACAGCACTAGACCAATCCCATGACGGGAACTACAAGGATCATAACTAAGGACCGGCTACTCGTACAGACTGCGTCGTACAATACCAACTTGCAGGGAGACTCCGGCGTCCCACAGGACCTGGTCGACTGGTTGTCCCCAACACTCCAAGTCTCTAGTTTCCTCGCGAAGGAGCCTCGAGCCCCGGACATCGTAGCTGTTGGCTTTCAAGAGCTTTTACCTCTACACCTTGGTTGTGAGTTCGCACCCCGACGCACGGGAAACCTCGATTGAAATACGTTCACCCCCAGTCGCCGGCCTCTCCAAGAGCGTAATCGAGAGCCGCAACTCGCTTATCCTCTCCCAGATCGAAGCCAACGCCCCGAACAACGAGAAATACGCCCTCATCGCCAAGGTTGTGCATGTCAGCGTCGCTTTGTTGGTGTACATCCGGGATGAGCATTTTGCACGAGTCGCAGACGTACAGACATCGTGGACGGGCTGTGGACCTGCGTACCTTGGGAATAAGGGGGCGGTAAGCGTGAGGTTCAGACTCGCTGGCGAGGATGGTGGATTGGGTGAAACATTAACGTGAGTCCCCCGGTCCGCACCATGACCCGAGAGCTCATGCTGCTTTTCCGTGGGATAGATTTGTATGTGCCCACCTCACGCCGCACGAACACAAGCTACCCCAACGGATCACAGACTACAAGCACATAGTGGGCTCGCTCGTATTCCCTCCCCTCCCCAGCTCCCTCTCCTCTTCCCACAAACCCTCAACTACACCGACTACCATCTACGATACCTCTCACCTCTTTTTCTTTGGTGACCTCAACTTCCGCCTCGATCTCCCAGAAACGCACCCCTTGCGCGGACCGGATAATCACGATTCCTTGGTCTCCGCACTCGATAGCGAGACAAAGCGAGAGGAGTTGAAGGAGTATGATCAGCTGAGGGTGGAACGGAAGAAAGGCACCGTGTTTGCGGGGTTGAGAGAGGGCGACTTTTGGAAGTTCAAGGTTCGCTCCCCTCTCTTTATCCACAGGGCCAGAACCTCCCGACTCATTCATGCTTGGCTTTTGCAGTGTACGTACAAGTACGGCATTGGTGAAGTCGACAGATATAGGTAGGCACGATCTTTCATATTTCGGTATGAAACTGATCTCGGTCACGATAGTTCCCACAGGACACCGTCCTGGACAGACAGGGTGTTGTATACCACATATTCCGATGATCCAGAGACCCCAGAAAAGTCGAACATTACCAACTTGTTGTATACCTCTGTTCCAGGATACACCACGTCTGACCACGTAAGCCCTTTTCGTTTCATTATGCGACCACTATTCCTGACCGCAGCTGGATTGTGTAGAAACCTGTTGTCTCTCTTCTTCTTCTCCCCCCTCCCTCCTCCGCACCAGTCACACCTGGAGGAAGGGAAACCGAAATTCCAATTCTCAGGCTCCCTGCAGACTTCAAGCCTGTACTTATACCGTACGCCTCCCTGAAATCTGTCATCGGCAGAATACTCGACAGGATCCTTGGATATGTCCTCTCGATATTGACCCTCCTCGGCGCCGGGTCAGCGGTGATCGGAGTGGGGAACTTCGTTCTTGGGATGAGCGTCCTGACTTTCTGGAGGAAGAATACAGGCGCTGCATCCGATGTCTAAGATTCGGTTTGGTGCTTCATCTTATGTATTATCAGTGCGTTTTCGTGGTTATGTATATATCTTTGGGGTGATACGCCTCGACGGTTCACATTCAGCTCCTGTCATGTGCGATTCCACCCCTGGGGATACTCAATGCAACGGCTGGAAAACACCGTGCGAATCCCGAAGGGTAACGGAAGACTCTAGCTCTTTGGATCACTTCCCCGCTTCGGAAACGCTATCGGACTCGTCATTGGAAATGAGGCTGCCACATGAGATTTTCACCCTCACGTCTACCTCATGTTCGCCTGGCCTTTCTTCTTATAGCTTGAACAGGAAGCTGTCGTCACCCGTCCTCATCCTCCTGACTCTTCGCTCTGTCTTTCCCGTGACCCTGGCCCCAACGGTCAACCCACAGACGCCTTTTGTCTGACGCCCCTTGATTCGTCGACGATGGCACCGACTTCCGGGCCGCGAACGACGACCACGACCGAGCATGCCATGAAGCGTGTAATCTCAGGGATATCGTCGGACCGGGCTCGTGAAGATCCTTCCGCGTGCATCAGCGCTCTCAATCCACTTATGGACACAGCGGAAGGGAGAAAGTTCCTCTCGAAGCAACAAGGGGAGAAAGCATTGGTGTTGATTGAATTATTTGATTGGGTGACTATCTCTCTCTGTTCTTACGTCTTACACACGAAGGTTGAAACGTGATTTTTCAAAAGGCTTTGAAATCTCACGGGGTCCCTAAAAAGGGTTGTATATTATGGACCCTACGACAGTTATGCGCCTACCAGGAGACTCTACCCAAGTCCTGCGTCCTCCCGATTGAGTTCAAGTCCTCTGATCCACACCACGCGGCAGGAGGGTTCGCAGATGTTTGGAAGGGGAACTACAATGGGAGGGAGGTGGCGTTCAAATCTATCAGGGGGAGCACTCTGTCCGATGATGCGGCACGTTTGAAACGCAAGGTAAGATACAACATCCTCCCTCAGGCCGGGCGTCTCAGTGACACCCGTTCATTGTTTTAGAGAAGGTTTTGTAAGGAGGTGATATTGTGGAAATCGCTCCGCCATCCGAATATTTTGGGACTCATCGGCGTCTGTCAATGGGAAAACACACCTGATGCCAGACTCACCATGGTCTCCGTGTGGATGGCAAACGGGAATATTACGGAATATATCAGGCGCAATGATTCTCCACGCATGGAACTGGTGCGGGAGGCTCGCCATGACGATGTACGGGAACTGACGGATCCTACAGCTTATCGACTGTGCTGAGGGGTTGCGATATCTCCATGGCTCGAATCTCGTTCACGGGGACCTCAAGGGCGTACGGCGAACCCCCTCGAAAGATTTCGTTGCTTAACTAACTCACCCACGTTAATCCACAGGCAAACATTCTCGTTACCTCCGATACCCCTGTTCGTGCTTGCCTAGCCGATTTTGGGTTCATGACGATCGTCTACGACGATGCAAGCGGACCGGAGACCACTACAGCGCTAGGAGGAGGAACGACGCCATTCATGGCTCCAGAATTGCTGTCCCCATCCATGTTCGGGAAGAAGAGGTGCCAGGTGTCGAAAGAGGCAGATGCGTACGCGTTCGGGATGGTAGTCCTACAGGTGCCTCTTTATCTCTCGATGGTATCTGATCGCATACTGAAGAGAGTGGTTTCTAGGTGTTGACTGGTCTGATGCCGTTTCACACTCTTCGGGACACAGAGATCTCGTACAAGGTCATCCAAGGCGATCGCCCCGCAATGCCAACCAATGCCAGCGAATTAGGCATATCGGATGGACTCTGGCAGCTCCTTGTCAGATGTTGGAATGTCGATTACACCAAACGTCCCCAGATCAATGAGATTCTTCAACGTCTCTCTCAAGAACCTGACCTGGGACGGATTTTCCCTCCTTTGAAACCACCTCCGGCCCCCATCTGCGACTGCGAAAGTGTCTTTGAGTCCGGAACACAGAAATATGGTAATGGTTCACGATCAAAACCGGTGTGCTCTCCTACTCACCCGTCCATAGGTGAGATATTCGTTACGGCACCGGCGAGTGCGGATGCACGGGTTTCGAGTGAAGGTATGCTTGGCGCTACATTATGGATCATTGGTTTGAATACTCCCCCGGTTAGAATGTCCGCCGTTCCCCATGCCCATAAGTCCTGCAGACACCGCCGAGTACTCGAGTCATGAAACGCGAAACTCCAGTGGGTTCCGTCGCTTGTGATTGATGTTGGGTAATGATCGCTTACTCTTTTCCTCATCGCTGCAGTGAGTTTGTTCTCGGATGAAACTCAAGACGCCAGTCCTGTCACAAGTCCTGTCACAAGTCCTGGAAACTCCCAAACCAGAGCCGAAGAGTTGAAGCCACCTGTATCCGATACGACCCCCCGAACGATCTCGAACGGAAGTGATTCCGCTACGATCGTCGCAGATTCAGCAGATCAGGCGGTTCTCGAGGACACGCAGAAACCAGATAGGGGTGCTGACACCGTCGCCCAGGATCCCGGTCCTTTACAGCCCAATCATGACGAGAATCAACGCAACCCTACTATCTATGACATACCGCACGTGGACTTGACACCCGTACCAGCTCAGGGAGCTCTACACCCACCCTCTTCCAGACCCGATCCATTCGGGGGAAAGCCAATCCTTCCGAAGATCATGACGAACGCGCAACTCGAATCGAGGAACTCCGACAGCCCCGGTACCGCGTTCTACACTCCTGGCGGAAGTGGTGAGGTTGTGGATAGGTGGCCATTCGACTCCGCTGTGAATGTACGGGTCGTGTATTCCGGGGCTGGTTCGAGTTCTCGGGAGGTGATTGGTAACAGAGTGGTCGACGTTCACCAACCCACAGATAAATGGAAATCTAAGTACCAGTTCCCGATCCAACCTCTACAATTGCCCCGACGTGACTCGAAGATGGCCGGGGTTAACTCAAGGCATGGCTTCGGGATATCGTTGGCCCGGCCCTCACAGAATACCCGAGAGCACCGGGGGGATTCGACGTTCAGTTATTCATCTTCTCCATTCGACGAATTCGTAAAGGATGCCGGTTCATCCACACATATTCCGGAAACCAACACTCCCACCATCCCAAGGCGCGAGTCTAGATCTCAGCTCAGGCCAAAGTTACTGGGAGGAGATAAGGGAAATGATGCCGGAGAGACCATGTTCCCCCGACAAAATGGGAAGAGGGCGGTACCGGGGTGGGGTGGTAGCGAGAGCAAGAGTGAAGAGACACGCAAGGAGAAGGGAAAAGAGAGAGACGACCGCTCTCGCCTGTCGCGCGACTACGTCTCCGTGCCGAACGAGGTCGAAGAACACTCCCGGGATCAAATTAATACCTTGACACCGGTGAGTCCAACACGACCGGGGATGAGGTACACGACTCAGGATGCTGTTTCGATCCTGATACAGCGTCCCTCCCCAAACACCTCCATCATCAAACAGCTGTGGAAGAAACTTGGCGTTCGTAAACCATCTCAGCTCCTTCGGTCCTCGCCACCGAAGCGCCCCGTAACCCAGACTCCGAACAATGCGTCCGCGGCTTCTATGATCACGGCTACGACTGAGTCGGCTTTCGCACCGACGGTCGATTCCGGTAAAGACCGTGAGCGCACCTTGAGCGGGATCTCCTTCGTGAACTTGCAGCATTGGTCGGCAACGGGGAGGAAGAACGGGAACAGGCGAGAGGTGATGTCGCCTATCGTGGGTTTCTTCGAAGACCGTATGGCGCCGTTTGCTTAGATATAGGTTCGTCTTCGTGGATTGCAGTGGCCTGTGATGCCCACCCCTCTGGATTGTGTTACCGGTTCGATATGCTACACGCGAGGCCTTAAGGGGTAGGCACTCCGTTGTATGATATTACTTGTTCATATATCCGTGTACCCATGATCTACCTTACATATGTCTATAATGGAGAGTTCTGTGTACGAATTACACACGAACCAGGTGATACAGCACTCGATCGTAAGTTCCTGGGACTGTAATTTGACCTGACCCCCGCGACTGGTTCGAAGCAACCTCCAGCATGTGCTTATCAACTGTTTGTTCGCGGTCTCTCTGCCGGGGGTTTCGGTTGACATGTTCTGGATCGAGTTGAGAGTCACCGTCACCGTCGCAAATGTTCAATATCAATACTTACCTCAGAGCTTTGACCCGGGCCGGTGACGCTTTCAGGCACTAAGAACGAATATCCAATAGGGGGTTAGTCTGCGCGGTGCTTTGTCACTCTCTTCCCGCCCGGGGGAAAACCCGAAGGAAGCTTGTTCAAAGTTCACTCAGTTTTGTCATCGCCAAGTCTCCGCACTGCGTGATCTGTCTCAACATCGAATGCAGGGGAACTTGATTCTGACAAAGCTCTCCCACGGTCCTGCCCGTGGGTTTACGACTCCGGTTTGCTTCTCGTCGACTTGAGGTACTTAAGATGATACACCTGGCTGTGTTGTTGAACTGTATCGACAACTGTCACATCTACCATGGCATCCCCAATCACACAAATCCCAGCTACTTGCAAAGCTCTCGTTGAAGAGGTTCGTAGCGATGCTACCGGGTGTAGCCGCTCCATTGTAGTACTGATGACCGCAATACCAGGGCAAAGATATCGTTCTCAAGGAAGTTCCTGTCCCGGAATTGGACGATAATGAAGTGTTGATCAAAGTCAAAGCCATTGGAATAAACCCCAGCGATGTCAGAGGTTAGTGTGCCTCTGAATATATGTTTTTTCCTTGATAAAGAGTAATGACTGAACGTTGAACACACGCCGTTGCTCAGTCCCACAGCTGTACCCAGCCGAGGGCGCATTCGTTGGATCGGATTTATCCGGAGAGGTCGTCAAGCTCGGGCCGAATCTTCAGAAGGATATCAAGATCGGAGACGTGGTTGGCGCGTCTGTTGTCGGCAGTACGCTCTCAGTTCCCCTAAAAACCAATCACGTCGATATTCACATCGATCTGTAGATGTCACTAGTGGACGTGGTGCTTTTGCAGAATACGCGAAAGCGTTTTCCGACATTATCTGGAAGGTCCCTGAGGGGACGTACTCCTTAGAAGAGGTCGCTGCGACAGGGATACCGTGAGCCCGTACCCATTCTCCGGCGCCCAGCTAACTCCAGCTCTCACATGAATTCGCCTAGGCTCAACACAGCGTTCCAAACGTTGTTCGGATCTCGACACCTCAACTTGGTTCAACCATTCGATCCCACCCCGCTGCAGGACGAAACCTGGATTTTCATTTACGGAGGGAGCACTTCCGTTGGACTGTATGCGATTCAGCTCGCCAAGCTTTCAGGGTATAAAATCGCCACGGTCGCTTCGCCTCGGAATCACGAGCTCCTCAAGCGCTATGGCGCGGACGTCGTTTTTGACGTGGGCATCCCAATCCTCCGCTCTCAGCCTAGTGTAGTACGGTGGCTGACACACGCTTCTACAGTACAGGGATCCGGAAATGATCCAGAAGGTCAAGGCTGCAACGGGCGACAAGATCCACATCGTACTCGATGCCGTCTCCGAGGAAGCAACCCAATTCACCGCCATCAAGGCTCTGGCAGAAGTTGTACCCGGGAGGCTTCTAATCATACTCCCGCAAGCCGAGGGCCTATCTGACATCAGAAGCGACGTGGAAATCAAATGTTCGTCCACATTTTCCCTCTCTCACGCGATGGAGAACTCCGCCGATAGCTTACCACTTGTTTACAGTTACAATGGTACTAACCGCCTATGGTTTCGAGTACAGGTCCTACGGTCTCAACGACAGCGACAGACAAGAACTCTCCGGGTTCTTGCAGAAAGTCCCGGGTTTAATCAAGGGTGGAAAGCTCAAGCCGACCCCGGTCAAGAAGTTTGAGGGTGGTCTTGAGAAGGTCTATAGTGAGGGGTATAAGTATTTTTTGGAAGGGAGAGTGAGCGCGGAGAGGGTCGTATTCACATTGTGAGGATGCACCTCTACTGGGCAGTACTGGTGAACCCCATGTGTGAAATTGGGGTGAATCTCTAACCAATTTCAAGTCGTAAAATTGTCCTTTGAACGTAAAGTTATTAAACGATGGCATACAAGTCACTGCAGGTTTCGGTATCTAACACAGAAAAACGCAATAATAGCTGGTAATCAACTGGGGCGGTAGGGGTCTAAGCGACTATCCACGCTGGAGAACGGTGAATCGCAAAACGAGTAAATAATTACTGGGACACGGAGGCGAGTCTAAGAACCAAGAGAAAGCCGGTACAAGAGAACGTCCGATAAGAAGAAATATGACAGTCCCGGAACAGCAAACACCTTCCGTTGCAGAACAAGGTGGGTAGCAGGGAAGCCATGCCCAGAAGTACATACGTGCCAGTGCCTTGGTGAGATATTTGGATCCAAGGACAGGAGTGGACCCAACAGCACCTAGCACGGGGTTCCGAAGAGGAGACGCCTCTAATACGATTCCTCTTCGCCGCCAGGAACAAGCCTCTCCCTCTCTTCATCGAGACCTCCGTCATCTATGGCAACGATCGGTTCACCTGCCCCACCCTTGGGAAGCCTAATCAAGAGAGTGCACAAAAGAGCCAGCGCAACGGCCGAAGCCCCAACGACGAACATTGCCTGAGGGAAGGTCGCGACCGTCCTGGAGAATGTCAACCCAAAAAGCATCGGGGAGAGGATCGAACCGCTGTAACGCCGAGTCAACAGACGCATCTGGCTTGGGTGACAAGGAGAGCGTACCCTAAAACCTGCACCACACTCAAACCTCCAAACAATTTACCAGTTTCTTCTCCTCCCCTTCCGCCGTAAATCCCTAACGCCAAGCTCTGAACAGCAGGCGTAAAGCCGCCCGCGAGACTACCCAGGACAGTGTATACCGTAAACATGGTTCCAGTCTTTGCGGTCGCCATCAGCGTATACGAGGTTAACTCCATGACCAGGGATACCCGGGCCGTATTGAGGTCCAGGCGGGGTGAAGAGGGATCCTTATTCTCCTTCATTCCCATGGGGGTCCGGCCACTAGCCTCGCTGCTGGATCGCACTGAGGAACGTGCACGGGTAGTATGGTTTGTTCGAGCGGTCGCCGAACTTTGTGAAGAGAGGACCCTAGCGATGGGTTCCTGGACGGCAGACACCCGGGTATTTCGAGTCGTTGTAGCCGGTTGGATTGAGGAGGTATAAAAAGCCTCAGGATCTTCGTCGACTTCCACCACAGGGGGAAGGGGCGTGGACTGAGCTGATGGACTCGAGAGTTGGATGGGCGAAGACACCTTCTTCTTGAACAGAGAGATTACGGCTGATGAACTGTGTCAGTGGCAACCATTGAAAATGAAGGGAACGGGTCACCTGGGATAAAGATAGCGAGAGAGATCGCACGAGCGAGGCTGGAAATACTCATCCAATATCCGAGCTACGAGAGGGATGCTGAGGAGGGATTTGCAGGGTGATGGCATTTGATGCTTACGATTTCGGCATCCCAACCAAATACCGCTGCGGCTATAATAGGTAGAGTTGTTAGCAGAATACCCAGTCCAGTACAAGAGAACAAACGGTTACCATATTGGAATTTGAACGGGTACGCCCCCTACCGTCGAATAAAGTTAACATTTCAAGCACATCAGAGCGCCTTGGAGGATTTCACGAGAGATTTACTTACCACCAACATAACCACAAGTCCATGCGCTGCCGCCAAGAGCGTCAGATTCCAATCCTTCCTTCTCTTCAGCGGGTCACTACCAGTTGCGACCGTGACGGGGATGAAAAGCTTGAGAGGGGCCAGGAATGACGTAAGGGTGGCAAAAATGCCGCTGATTCCTCTCCTAGTTTGAGTCTTGCCCTTGTTGTATGCAGCTTTGGCCCTGGAAAGCTGAGTCGGGGCAAGGGACTCAGGGACAACAAACCAGACCATGCATGCGAAAATAAAGTGGTTCCCAAAGGCATAGTAAAAGACTGTCAGGAGATCACCCGACTGTCGAATCAAGAGACCACCGAGGGCAGGCCCTATAGCCATGCCAATATACACCAACCCAAGATAAATCGAGAAAACTCTGGACCGACGCGCGGGATCCGTACAATCGGCTATGTAGGCGTGGATATTTGCCTGTGCGGCACTCAGGCCTGTAGTAGGCATTAGTGAAGGCATGGAACCACCCAAGAATCTTTCCATACCTCCCAGTGCACCCTCAAAGACGGGAGCGATGAGAAGGAGCCAGTAGGCACCTTTGTGATCCCTGAAAAGGGAATACACGAGCAGGTATGTGAGGTCCGTGATGAGATTGCCGAAGAGGCAAATCCTTAAGGTGCTGATGCGACCCTTACGATCCGAGCGCTAACCATGATCGCAGTGTCCGCGTTAGGCGCTGCAGAAGCGAACTAGGGGCGGATGTGCTTACTGATCCCCAGTATGCGGTGGTTAAGCAGCTCAGGATACCAGTTGCAGTGGTGATTACTTTCCGGATCAGGGAGGTTATGTTCAGGCTCTCTGACAGGATGCCCTGGGGGACACTTACACGTAAGGAACTCAGCAGAAGCTGCCTGGACCACTGGATCAGCGTTGCAGAGTTTGGTCTCCTCATCGTCAGATGCAGAAAAGGTGATGTTGGCTCCAGCGCCCGATTGATTTGAATACTCCGGCCGGAGAGTCTTGCACACGAGGTGGGTGATTAGTTGTACCTTCGGGGCGGCAGTAGTGGTGGAAGCCACCAAAACGATGGGGATCATACCGAGAAACCTACATCGAATAGAGTAGTTAGAATTGTATGCATTGTCACGAGGGGGCATGATTTGTGGCGGGCTGCCGAAGCTGAAGAGGCGTGCGTGTCAAGAACGTACCAGAGGGCCGAGGGCCGCCTCCACCAGGCGCGACTTCGCATCTCCTCAAGCTCTTTGGCGATAACGGGCGCATCACCACCAGCGTCGTCGAGTTCCTCCTCTGCTTCGAGCAGATTCTCCCGCGAATGGTGGTGAGGATGGACGAACTCGTGGATGAGTTCAGCGGCCTGCTCGCTTACAGGACTGTCGGGGTTGATGTGCACATCGGTGGGTTGGGGAAGATAAGGAACCCGGCGTGGGCGCGAGTGGCTGCGCCTCATGGGAGAGTGAGCCGAAGTCGATCTGCTGGTTCTGCTGTTGGGCGTGCGGGACATTTCTTGGCCGCCGTCTCTGTCGAGGTCGTCGAAAGCGTCGGGGGTGCTAGAAGAGGGAGAGATGGGGGTGAGGGGGTAGGCAGCCAGTTCCCCGTGTGACACCGCATGCGTTTCCCTGCTTACACGAGCTGGCATCACTCGTCTCATCATCCGCTAGGGGGCCAGCGGTCAATTGGAAATGGTGGATGCAGAGTGGGTCGGGCGGATAAACTCGCGCTCGGCTCGCGTTTTCATTCTTCCATCTCAAATAACTTCTACCTCGACGACGACCTCCAATTCCAAGGCGAAAATCGCTGATATCACTCCGTGGCGCCGTTCTCCGTTGTCAGCACGTCATGGCTGGCCAGAGTCTGATTGCCGTCCCGGCCAGAATTGCAGTCTAGCCGAGAAATGGGCTCGGTCGAAGTCACGATGCGGAATGCCTCGCCTGTCATGTCTCCGTCGGGCACGTGAACGCTGTCTGAGCAGACAGTTCTTACAGCATCTATGAGGGAAACCGGTTTCCCCATCTCCCCTGTTGCTTTGTCCTATCACAATGTCGAACCCCGTACCTCTCCGGGCCTTCGTCGGAGGTGTTGGCATCGCTCTGACCGCCCATAATCTCCTCCTTCTCAACGGCTCTGTCTTTGGAATCTCCGGGTTCATACACCGTTGTTACCGTGGCGTCGGCGAGCCTTTATTTTCCGTTGGAGGACTCATCCTCGGAGGTGCAGCCATCGGCGCGTTGCGATCGACCGTGCCCCCGTCGTTCCTACCCAGCGTCGATGGTTTACCCATCATTGCAGCCTCTGGGTTTCTAGTAGGGTTGGGGACGAAGGTTCGTTGGGCATCACGTAAGGTGTCACCAGCTTGCAAATACTGACGCGATCATCTTTTGACAGCTCTCCAATGGCTGTACTTCTGGGTAAGTGTTCCCAACTAGCGGTTTCATGACCTGAGAGTGACGACTCCATCTCAGACACATGGTGTGTGGCATGTCACGTTTATCCCCAAGGTACCGTTGGACAGATGTGACAGATCATTCTTCATGTCAGGCTGAGCGCCTTGCACGCAGATCCGTAGCCGCAACTCTGGCCTTCGTGCTCGCTGGCTCGATTACGGCAACTGTTGTTCATGGGGAGTCAGCATTTCCTCCTGGGTCATTAGATTGGTCACTGGGCGACTTTGCGAGTACTTTTGCTGTTGCTCAGGTTTCGTTGTCCCTTGCATCCTTGTGTCTCCACAAAGCGGTGAGCACTCCAGATAGACCACCCGACCGTGCAGAACTCAACTAAAGATCCAGATACCAAAACCCCAAGCAGAGCCTAATGACGGCCTCGTAGATCTGCCGACTCACAGGCGCCTTGCGTCGCTTTTGACTGCTGTACAATTTGGACTTGGACTTCACATGGCCTCCCTCACGGATCCCAGTCGGGTTGTCCAATTCCTTGTCATGCCGTTACACCGCGCCTTCGATCCCACCCTGGCTTTCCTCGCTCTGGGGGCATTGCCAGTCGCTACAATTCTTTACTTCTACGGGAGAGGTGAAGAGAAGCCACGACTCGGCGGAAAATGGTCCATACCCAAGGGTGGTGCAATCGACGGCCGGTTGCTAGTCGGATCTGCTATCTTTGGGATCGGATGGGGAATCCAGGGTATTTGTCGTACGTCTTCCGCCTCCCCAGCCCTCAGTCAAACGATATTTTAATGTTTGCGCGTACAGCCGGTCCTGCACTCGTGAATTTTGGAATCGCTGCCGCCCGAAGGCATTCGACATTTTGGCAATTGGCTGGGTGGCTGGTTTCTTTTGTCTTTGGCGGTGCCTTTGCAGGAAATATTTGGCCTTGATTGAGACTTTCCAATGATGATACCCAGTTGCAGTCGAGGCTGTCCGAATGCATGGGAACGACCTCCCGGAAATTCTATGTCCCAAGCGGAGGGCGGAGGGCCATCGGAGCGCTCACTTCATATTCCCGTTCTCCTATGCGGTGATGTTCCTTCCCCGGGCTTGACCCACTTTTAGATCTATGTATAAAGGTTTTGCCCATTTGTCCCATTCTGACTGCACCGTGATTTTGATTTTCTGGGTCTCTGCGTGCTCTCCGCTCATCCCTCTCCGTAGCTGTCCGGTTTCCTTACAAACTTTGGCTTATAGAAGCATTCATAATACAGCCGCATCTAATAATCCCCACAATCAGCGGTGAGGGGCCTTATTCTTCGTTCGGTAAAGATTTGGACAACCCTGGCTCGACTCGTTCCACGTAGCGCAGAACGGCCCGCAAGTGCCCGTTACCGGGAACAATGAAGTATCCTTTCACAAAAGTGCTGACTTTATGCTGAAGTTCAGCTCTTTTGCGGGGCGAGCGGGAAACCCTTGAAATGGACGGGAGCTGCTCTCATTCGCTAACGCATGATCGTCGCTACTTTGCACTCCTCGACTCGCTTTGCACTTTGGATGTTGATTCAGACTTCAGCATCAAATCGTCATTTATTTCATGGAAAAATACTCCGTTACCCCGGTACGTGCATGAGGGGGCGACTCGAAAACCAACCTCCTCGTCTAGAATCAAGCCGGTGGGGAGGACACTTTTTGGAGTCGCCGTCGCGGGGTCAGATTTTTGCGATCGGATATAAGGGGACCTGTGATACCCGGATCTCTGTCGGTGCCTGCAGAGAGTCCGGTTCAGGCACCACCCCAGCATCGTGGGTAATTCCAAGGCTCGGAATAGCTGGACCTGTGGCCACCAACCATTCAGATCACAGGCATCTGGAAGGACGGCAGCCCTGGTGTCTGCTGCACTGTGTCCACCGGCAAACCGACCCCATAGCTTGCTCGGCAAGGTGATTGACTTGGTTCTGGAGTCGGCTTTCAGTCAAAGCGCTGAGTTCTTCATTCAAGATCTTCCCCCCGACTCGGCTACTCGGCAGACGGATGCTGATGCTCGCTTCGGCCCTCGATCGTTCCTGGTCCCGTTGGTGTGCGCGATGAGAAATTTTCGAGTGTTGGAGAGTAAACCTCGGTTAATGGGACTCTCTTGAAGCGGATATACCTGTTAGCCGTCTTACGGGTGGTCACTCATCGGACGCAGGGCCCAAAACCTATCAGACTTCGGTGGTTGGGCGGCAGTTCACGTGACCTAGGATTCGCTCCGAGATCCCCGTTACTATCAGCCACTTGTCTCGTTGGAGTTCCAGCCGTGGCTATGGTACCCTGCCTACCGCTTAACGGGCTCTGGCTGCATGTAAGGCAACTGGGATGGCCTACTTTCTCCTTTACTACCCCCCCTTTGCGTTCTTGATCTTCCCTCTGCTCGATTGTTATGATATTTCCTGATGCTGCATCTATGTCGGTCACCACCGTTGACAATATCAACGCCGCCGTTGTGTTGTCTCCCGTTGGGACATGGTTCCGCCTTGAAGGATCTAGGTACCCTAAAGAGAGAGCAGGTTCCCGGTTTTTGGTGGGTTATGGCAACGTTTGCGCTTTGGAGTGTATTATAACTCTCCTTAGACCGAAATTCGTGCTGGTCTCATGACCTGGGTAAGTCATCTAAGTTATTCGCGCGACGGCTCGGTTAAACTAAGCTATGTTGGCGTAGGCCACCATGGCGTACATCGTCAGTGACCACGCCCGAGCGACTTGCGATACCGTTATCCATCCACTCCCATGGGTATCCGTAAACGGGTCCATAATCTCTGACAGTGGAGACATATATGTTTGTCCAACAAATGACCTCTGCATTGAGGATCCAGTCTATCTCACCTGCGTAGAGGAAGTGCGACGTGAGTTGATAACAACCACTGCCGCCATATTTACCTCCGCGTCCGCCACCATGGGTCTTGTCGCCGACTTGCCTGTTGGCTTGGCCCCAGGACTGGGTCTGAATTCATACGTAAGCACCAGTGCCAACTGATCACCGTAACGTCACCCTTCTCACAAATACGAATACATAGTTAGCCTACTCGATCGTGGGCTTCCATGGCTCAGGATCAGTGACGTACAGAGAAGCCATGAGTGCCGTGTTCTTGGAAGGGTGGGTCGGTTTGGTATGGGAATTGACCTGGCTGATCGCGCTCTGGGATATGCAGAATTATCTTCTTCATTCTGTCCCTATGTGGGCCACGACAGTGGTTGGCGTGAATTGTGCCTCGATCGCTCGTCGTGGCTGTGGGGGTTGGAATTGGGTTGTTTGTCGAGTTTATTGGTCTTTGTGAGTGATCGGTCTTCCGTGTACCCCAGCACGCCGGCTGATGGAGAGAAGCGCCGACTGGGTTGGGAGTTATTGGAAGTAACACCATCCATCTGGTGGGCTTAGGTGGTTGCAAAGCGGAACGCACGCCATACAATCCTTTACCCGGTACACGGCTGATTCCCTTGTTAAGATTATATCGAGGGTTTACCCAGTTACTGTGCCAATCATGTCCTACAAAACCCCACCATGTGGCTTGGAGTTTTACTCGGGGGGTGAGCCTCAAATCACTTTACCTCACGGATCCCTCACTCACGAACATCCGAAGTGTCCTCGCGGTTTATTTGATGATGTACCGTGTCCGATGCGCGATCCTAATCGGAATTCTCCTGGTTTCCGTCGTTAGCTGGCCTAGGACAACCCTAGTTATATTATTCCCCCGCACGGTTGAAGGAGATGCGGCATTCGACTACTTTAAGAAGGTCGTGACATTCGTGCCTCTTAAAAAGGTCGGCAACGTGATCGACGTGAGTGAGTACCCTGTCCCAGAAGATCTGTTTTTAACGACTGTCGCAGTTCTGCGGTTATGAGAACAGCAGGGTGTGATATGCGTTGGTTACTGTGCTCTATGTTGATATTCTCGGTGAGCTACACACGATATTCCCCGAAGTTGCTTTACTCCTGACATCCGGCGTTTCTAGATACAACCGGGTGCGCTTTCTCCTTCCTGATGCATTCGGGACGCATCTCTTATGGTCCAGAGCAGTACCCTGTATTCCATGGCGAAGTTTACGGGCCTCCGAGATCCCGTTACACTGGATTTTGAGGGATCAACCTTGGCGTACTGTGTCGACGCGGTCGCAATCACAATGGGTTCCCTGCTCGGAACTTCGCCTGTAACTGCGTTCATTGAACCGGCTACCGGTATTGCGGGTGTGTATTACTCAAGATGGCCCGCTCAGCCATCTTTTGCTCGAGGCTGAAATGTTTGTTCCAGAAGTTGGGAAGACAGGTATCACGGGCATCGTGACGGGTCTGATGTTCTTCGTTTTGGTTTTCTTCGCCCCGATATTTGCTTCCATCCCACCGTGGGCTACCGGTGGCGCCCCCGCTCCTTCCCATTCCGCGGGGGGGGGGGGGCACGAACATGATATGCTCATCGGCGTCTCATTTTGTTCTTACATCCGTAGTGTCTGCGAGATCAATTGGAACTACATTGGGGACGCAGTACCTGCATTTTTGACTATCATCATTATCCCATTGTCGTACAAGTTGAGCTCGCATTCTCTCGATTGGCTGATCTACGATCACTGACGGGCCGTTTTCTACCCGTCCCACCACTCCCCGCCCGTCATCTGCATCGATATCTGACCCATCTGACCTAGTATTGCTTATGGGGTTATCGCCGGTGTTGCCTCCTACATTGTGATAAACTCTATACCCTGGGCCATCCGCAAGATTTCTAGTGGAGGGATATCTCCCCCCACATGCGATGCGGGCGAGCCTTGGGTTATACCTCCTGGCGGAATCGCCCCTCCTTGGATGTAAGTTTTGAGTTCCGGTATTTTGAATTTCCCGGCGCATTTACTAATTCGCCACCTACCGGTGCTACTCAAACCACAGTAAGAAGCTCATGGGACGGGGTGATACTGCGAGCCCGCGCGTGGGTGACTTTCAAATGCGACAGACTCCGAAGTCCTCTTATGTCGATTTCCAAGGTGTTATCTTAGAGATAGGCCACGAGCAATCACTTGAGGAGCAAGAACCCAAAATTCCGGCTTAAGCTCATGCTCACACTCTTTTCTATTGATTGATCCTGTATCTTGGTTGTAATATTATATCCGTTTCGATCCGATAACATCTGGGTTTGTGATAACGCTTACATGTCCGGGAGAAGATGTGGATCGCGTGCATCGATAGGAAATGGTGCCCCATCTGGGTCAAAAGGGACGTAGGGAGGACTTGAGCACGCCGCAAATTTTGCTTCTTCAAAAGTCCACCTGCCCTTTCGTGAATCATTTTGTTACCAACGCCGACAACAGAATGTCAAATAGTAAACCTTCACGGCTACGAAAAGGGTCAGTGGAAAGTCGCACACCGTGTGAACCTCAGTAACTTCATTTGCCTCTCATGACGAGCCTACGATAACTGTCCTAGACGTCTACGGTTCGGTCATGGGCAATCCCGTTTGTCGGCGCTACCGATTATATAATCTTGAGAACTCCACGTGATGTACGCTGACTAAGACGATCGACCACTTCTGCAACAGACAGTGACACACGCTCGCCTCCACCTTCCGCAACTTCCTAATCCTCAGCTTCAGTCCAGCACCGCAAATGCCCCCCAAATCCGATATCAACAAGGCTGGATGGGAACAGAGCGAGTTTCCCATCTTATGCGAGACATGTGCGTCGTGGTTCTCGCTCGGTTATTGAGAGAATTCGGGCAAAGCTGACAATACTATTGCATCCCCTTAGGTCTTGGAGATAATCCGTTCATCCGGATGGTACGCATATAACCAACCTTGCATACCCAATATATCATCTAATGTGTCTTTCCGTGCAGTCTAAACAAGAATTCGGACGCGAATGTGGGACATGTGCTCGGCCATTCACAATCTTTCGTTGGAATCCCGGAAACGGCATGCGTTTCAAAACCACCGTAATCTGCCAAACCTGCGCAAAGATCAAGAATGTCTGTCAAACGTGTTTGCTTGACTTGGAGTACGGGCTGCCCACGCAAGTGCGAGACACAGCCTTGGCGCTGCAGAACGAAGCACCTACGAGCGACATAAACAGGGAGTACTACGCGCAGAACATGGAAGGCAAGGTATGTCGCGCGTTACAATTCAAGGAATCAGCGACTGATTCCCTCTCTTCCCAGTTGGAGGCTAACAGATCGGGGCTGGATTCAACAAAAGCAAGTTCGGCGGCGAAGGATATGCTGAAGCAGCTGGCCCGAACGGACCCGTACTACAAGCGGAACAGGCCGCACATTTGCTCGTTCTTTGTCAAAGGCGAGTGTAACCGGGGGGCCCAGTGTCCATTTAGGTGAGTACCTCATGCTCGCCAGCGATCGTTCGACCAAACGTGGCAATTAGGCACGAAAAACCCACAGACGGTGCTCTTGCGAAACAAAACATCCAAGACAGGTACCATGGCCGTAGCGACCCTGTTGCGCACAAAATTATGGCGAAGCACGCAGAAAACCAAGGTCTTAAGCCTCCCGAGGATACCTCGATTGTAGGTGACCACTCAATCTACCATATGAGTACACCAACTCATGGTGCTTTAGATGTCCCTATTCCTGTCATCGTTACCCACAGAAGCCACCGAACTCTCATTACGGACCACGGTCATCACGTCTCTGCCTTTCATGAATCCAGATAAACTCAAATCAGTCGTACACGTCGCTAAGTCAAAGTGAGTATTTGCATGCAAGTACAGAAAGAGTTAGGTCCCCAGGAAACTGATAACATTTCAGATGCGCGTTTGTTAACTTCAAGGACCGTGATTCAGCCGAACGTGCGGCGGAAGCCTGGGCGAACGGCATCGACATCGACGGCCAGAGAGTCAGCGTCAAGTGGGGCAGAGGAAGGAACTCAGCAGCCAAGTTGTCGACTAGCCCTATTCCTGTTGCCTCGACCAGCGCATAACCCCCACCCACTTGTGTAATCACCGTCTGCTCGAGATTTATTGTACTCTGTGATATTTTAATTACTCCAGGCGATCCTAGGGATAAACCATGAAACTAGAACCCTCCAACTCGTTTCTGACGCTTCTTCTGGCCCGTCTTCCGATCCCCAAATTTCCCCGGTTCCACCTGTGTGCTCACCATTATGACGTCCTGCGAAGATCCTTGAGTTTGCAATGGATCACCTTGAGTGAATCCACCCTCGGCAGGCGTTTTCTCCCTCTCTCTGACCACTGCATTCCTCGAAGGATCTATGAGAGGGGGAGCACGAGCTACCAAGACCGTTGGAGGGTTTAACCGGGCGGTCATATCGATTTGTTGGCTTTGGGCATTCAGGGCTGGGAGCGGTTCCTCCCCGACTCTACGTTTCGGTTCTGCCTGACTGAATATGTCGTCACTGTACGGGTCGAAGTATTTGTAATCCTTGGGGTCCTCGCCAATCTTCCATTCGTCTATCAACAACTGGACACCCAGAGGGACCAGTTCCGTCTCCTCCGTCCGAGGTGTACCAGGGTTCTCTGGTCGAATGTTTGGGCTATGATCCCCAGGTCCAGCAGTGATCGGTGTGAGGAACCCAAAGTGGACAGGGGGAGGCCCTGGGGCATCGATTGAAAGTGCGCCAGTTGCCAGAGACATATCCGCCACCGCGTCTTCGAAAGTCTGGGCCTGTCGGAGCGACGTAGGGTTCAGCCTCGAAAAGGTTTTTGACGCGAAAACGTGCGACGACATCCCAAGATCCAACGCCAGCTGTTCACAAGCATCATTCTCGAGTTTCAACGACTCCTTCGTCCGGTTATCTTCGAGCAGGAGATTGTGGGACTGGAGCCCGTTCATAATCGTGTCAACGTCGTCGGAAAAGTCGGGTGTAGAGGACTTAAGAAATCCTGTAAGATCGAAGTTCCAGTTGGAACCGCGAGATACACCCTGAGAGTCGATTCGGCCTTGTTTCCAAGCTCGATAACCTCGTTTCCCGGTGATTGGGTTGGGTGTGAGGAAATCTGCCCTGTGGATGTCTGGCGGATCATCTCCTAATCGACAAGCGATGTCGTTTCTACGAGGGGTGTTGTCAGGGAATGAATCATCCCGGGACTTGGAAAACTGACATCGTCATGACTTGATCTACAGGGGCATCAAGATTCTGCCAGAAAGTGGGGAGACGGTCCAGGGCATCGTATGTAGCGTCTGCGCTCTCATCCTCTTCTTTAGTGGGGAAGAAAAGGTCTTGAAAATGTACGAGTAAAGATGGTGCAAAGCATCGTGAACTGGAGGTCTACCTTGGTATGCAGGCCCGAGATTCACCGTAGAACTCTCGCGAGCAGTGAACCGATCCGAACCCGTAACATCCAGACCAGCACCCGCCAATTCCATCACATCGTCGTTCCACATAAAACCCTGGCTCCGGTCTGAGGCGAACAAATCTACATCCTTATCCGAGTGAAGTTGAGCATGTAGCCGGTTGATGCCACCCCTTGATGACAGGTGAAGCACATCTATGTGCGAAGGGTCCATGAGAGGGTGTTGGAATAAGCTCCAACCCGCAACAGGGAGGCCCCCATGTGGAGTGATGCATGGAAGAGAGTGAAATGGGGCATTCATGTGAACAAGATCGTCCTCTCCACGTGAGACATCGTAAATGGATACCAGACCTGTCCTCCTTGAAGCCAAGAAGGTCGCTGGCTGGCTATCCACCCCAGCGCCATTACGAAGCAAGGCGGTACGAGCCTCCAAGGTCCTGTCAAACTCTCGGTAGTGTTTGATTCCGAGAACGGGTTTGCCGGGGTATCGCTCATCGAACCAGTAAACTCCTTCCGTAGTGACAACATTGGAGAGTTGTCCCTTCAGGGGTAGCTCCGCAGAAGTAATGGTGGTTCGTTCTGAAGTGGGAAGTGACCACAAGGGTTGGATAGGACTATGTGTCTTAATGCGCCATCAGAGGGACTTCAGGGGACTCCACGACGATTGCATACCTTGAGATCCAACTGTTGAATTTGGTACGGAGATACGATATAGCAGGTCGATGAGGTGGACCCAACCACTAGTCTCTGAGACGCCCCCGTCATTGCCCTTTTTGTCTCGGAGGGTTGGTAGATAGGGTACCTATCCACTCTTTGAGAATGAGAAATTACCCGGCTGGGGAAAGGCCTACAGCGTTTGGGTATTGGACATCACGGTCGACTGGAAAACAGTTCCTTCATCATTGATGACGAGGGCTACGGGACCGGATATCGTGTCGAATATGCGCACGTCGACGATCGGCCGTCCTCCGGTTTCCGCGTGATGAATGCGGGTGACCTCCGTGGCCACGATATTTGGAAGCGAATCTAACCCCAACTTGTATTTCAAACTAGAAATAGAAGAGTATCCCATGGTTCGTGCGGCTAACAAGGATCCTGGGATGGCCTCAGTGACTAGAATCCCCGAGGAACCACCACCTACCCGATAAATTGGAATGGGGAGAACTTTTCAGGGAGTCGAGTTGCAGGATTGGGGTAGGAAACTCGCACAAGGGTTTGGACGTGGGCCGGAAAATAGGAAGCTTGTCTTTCTTAGAATAAGAAAACGCAGATACGTCTGTAACCGAACGTCAGGTTACGACAACAGAGTCACAATGAAGAGCACAAACTCAGCTGTCGCCCAGAGTCCCCCATCGGAAACGCCAGGCACGTAAAACATCTCCTTGGGCCCAGCTCACGATACAGGACCTCAAGAACATTCCCGGTAAGAGGGTCAAATACCTGTCGCTCGTTCAGGACCTCGGTGTCTTCGGCGGTCTCCGACGCAAGGAGGGTAGCTGTGATGTCTACATCGGGATACGCTTTCCGCAGGAAGTCTGCCTAGGAAAAGTGAGCGAAAATGCAGTCCCAGCCACTCCATTCCTCACACTTGCTTCCGGATGTTTCGCGGGTGACTTCCCCCACACCCACGGATCGGGGCTTCTTGTGATAGGGAATATCTGGGTGCGTTTCCCCCTCGGGTGCATTCTTAACCCTTTACAGAGTTGTTGGCGGTGGATTCATCTCTGAGTTGAAATGGACCGACCTTTATCTTGTAGTACATGTGTCCACAGGAACTTTCCGTCCTTGTTTATGAGCGTGGTCGCCGCCAAAGACCCCTCCATAACAAACGGATACTCCCATCGCGCTTGCTTGACCCCCTTTCTCGAGCGTTTCGAGGCTACCAGGACGTTTTCGCGTGAATCAGCTGGCCAAAATGCCATTCCATCGAGACCGAGGATGGCAAAATCTGGGAGGGAGTCGCGGATCACCAGAGTCGATCGTTTGTCCGTGACGCGCTGCAGACGCGAAGACTTGGATCTGCTCCGCCACCTCCTCCAGGTCTACGCACCTGTTCGCCGTCATGCAAGAAGATCTGATAGTTGTCGATGACAACGAACCATCCGGGTCCGGTCTCGACGCTGCCACAAACCCCGGTTCTTTCTACGGGAACCCCTCAACGCCTGCAGCCCCCATGTCTACGGTATCTACCTCCGGGCGACCACGTAGAGCAGCGTCAATGGCCCAGACCCCGATTATCTCCGAGACCTCGGATAGATTACGCGCCCCACAGAAAGCCAAGATGCAGCCCAAGTTGAAGCTGAAGCTGAGCGAGAAGGCTGCTGCTCAAGCACCCGGGATGTCATTCTTGGGGCCATACGATCGTGAACTTGACTCGGACGACGACGAAGACTTGGTGTTCGAAGAACAGTTTATATTGAGGCTTCCACCAGGGGAGGATTGTGAGCGGTTGAAGAAGGTTGCTTCGTCAAGAGAGGTCTCGGACGACGTCTGGTTCAAGTTTAAAGGTATGTCAACCCTACTCAAGGTGTATACCTCAATTTTGAGCTCGGGTATGGTATCAGATTCACGTCGCGGCATCTTTCACATCGGAAATTCGACATACTCGTCCAGACTAGTCGACCTCCCGTGTGTAATCGAATCACAAAAGACTTTGGACAATAAGCAGATGTTCAAGGTTGCAGATATCTGTCAGGTTTCGTGGTGTTGTTTTAAACTCACTCGGAACCTTGTTGACTCGTGGGACTATAGATGCTCGTGGTTGAAGACCGGATAGTTGATGAACATCATCAGCCTGAGCGAAAGTTCGAGGTCGACGAGTTCCTGTGGCCGCACGGAATCACGCCTCCATTGCATTGGGTCAGGAAACGACGGTTTCGTAAAAGGATAAACAAAAGAGTGCGCCTGATCGTTTGGCTGGACGAGATCCCAGTAACCGAATAACATGTGTCCCTCTCAGATGATCGAGAGTGTAGAAGAAGCGGTCGAACGGTTGCTAGAAGCTGATGCACAAGCGTTGGAGGTAAAGTACGGTACGTGAGTTCCGCTGCTCAAAGGCCACTCTGGATAACCTCTTTAAAGAAATACTCGAAAATGTCAACCCAGACCTATCAGACTCGGAACTGGTAGATCGTGATCCCGTAGCCAACCCAATTACTCCAGGCCCAACCTCGGACGCCGGCGATCACGCGACGCCGGCCGACTTGGGTGAAGACGACGGCCGTGGAGACAGAAGTGACGATGAACCGGACGGTGAGATCGACGAGGAGCTTGCTGCTGAGTTGGATATGGTTTTGGGTGACCAAGGCCAAGAAAGAGACGAGGATGACGAGGATGATGAGGACGACGAGGACGACAGTGATGAAGAGGAGGAGGACGAAGATGATGAGACCTCACAGTCGATGAAGCTGCTGAACGAGGAGATCCGAGATCTGACAGCAGCAGTGGCGAAGAAGGAGCACGAAATCGCCAGTTCTTCGAATCCTCTCATCAAGGTATATACCGCTTCTCACTCTCTCGTTGCGGATTTCTCAAATTGTTTGCAGCGTCGTTTCGAGGACGCCTTGAGAAAGCTCAAGGCAGATCTGGAGATGAAGGTGGCACAACGTGACGAAGCCAAGGAAAGACAACGCTTGCAGAGGGAGGGCATCTCCCCAGAAGATGTTGAGAGGGGTCCAAGTGTGGACCCAGAGGATAACGAAGATGATTTATTCGGTGACGAGGGTCAAGACGATATGATGGAGATCGGTTAAATTGGTGCCTTCTCCCCTATTTTTGTGCGTTTGAGAGTACTAGGGTGTGGTATATATTGTACACTATGGTCGGTTAGTTAATGAAGACACGATGACCGCCTGCCATACGATGGGAACGTAAATGATGCAGATGAATGGAGCAAAATAACCGCCAAGAAATTCCCATTCCCATACCGCCTGGTCCATCACCTTCCACGCTGGGGTAAACCAGAAAACCGCCAGAAGCATATACGCAAGTCTCAAAGTCAAGGAAGTCAACACGTCATCCGTAGGTCCAGAAAATGACAGGGGAACACCGAGAAGAACTGCGAGGACGGCTGCGAGGGAGAAATTGAGGACGGACGTAGCGGATATGATGGCCGATGCGAAGCAAAGATTGAACGATCTTAAGAGCATCCAGATGGGTGCAGCCTTCTTCGTATCCAAATCGATCTTGTCGATGAACAGTGGAGCCAGCAGCACCGAAAAGCACAGGCAAAGAAGAGCGAGCTGAGGGACAGGGTCAAAGACTGGACATATGGAGCAGAAGACGTACGCACCAATCTGGGGAGAATTTCCCATAATGAGACGAAGTATAAGGGAACCCCCCAGGCGTGCGTTGCAAGGATAATAAGCACGGCCTGTAATGATGGACGGCTCCTTCGTTCCCACTCCGTGGTCTGACCGCCTTTCGTCTCTTCGCTGTTATTGCCTGGAACGGGGACCTCAACCCAACCTGCCTGTACCCACGACCGCAGGCCGCTGAAAAGAATCGCAGTGCTGATGACCACTGCACTTGGTAGGTAATTCCCAATCTTTGTGAAAGTTCCTGGTTCTGGAAGCAAGTAGAAAAAGAAGGACGCGTGAAGTCTTTCCAAGAGATTGTTGCAGGCTCGTAGTGTTGACTCGACGACTCTACGGGAAAATGAGTAAGAGTCCAATGGGTAAGCGGGTTGGATTACCTTCCAATTGCGTGGAAGCCATGCGGACCAGTTGCTGGAACGGCGAATATCGTGAAAGCGTCAATGTGGAATCTGGTGACAGTAAGGAGAGTGTTCCAAGAGACGGTAGTCTCACGTACTGATGTAGCAGCCCGTGTATACCGCTTGGATGGCCGCGGGCCTGGTAACTGACGTGGCGAAGTAGGTTTCGGGCACGATATGCATAATCCTTAACCCTCTTATTATTCCGCAGAGCACTTGGAAGCCACGATACCGGCAGTGGGTCTCGCCAGTTACCGTCGGCGGGATCAGGATTGTCATATAGGAGCACTGGCACGCCGCCGGTATTCCTTGAAATGATGTGGAACGAGTTCAACAAATCCTGGTTCGGTAGGCGTCCGTTCAGGCCCTCTGTACAAGTTTCTTAACTGAAGCACACCCGTATTACCTGAACTTACTCACCCCAGAAAATCCCCAGATGAGAGAATGAGTGACCAGGGTAGTCGATATTAAGTGCCGTCCAGATCACGCCGGAGGTTAACTGTAAGGACTCGGCATGCATATCTAAGTGGGAAATGTTTAGTGTAGGAACACGAGCACCGCATGAGACCTACTTGACTGTGTATGCCCATGGTATGCGCTAGCCCACGCTTGCATGCCTTCCATATATCCATCGGAGATCACGAATATCAGGTCTTTCGACCAGAGCGAGTACTCTGAGAAGAATTAATTGGGTATGCGGGCAGACAGTTGCTGAAACTGACGATTAAGAAATGCTGCTAATGAAAGCACGATGGCTACGCCCCGAAGGTTGAGAGTGCCATCTCCGTCCCCCGTCCTACTCAACCACGACGCGCTTATGACGGTTGCTTCTGCTCCCGAGTATCTTGGTGAAGATAGAATGGCGTAGGCATTACTTCCGGAAATAGTCTGGGGTGAGTTGCAGACCCAGTTTTTGTAACCGAAGGAGGTAAGAACGTACGCCATTTCTTGTGTGGAAGTTATAGTTCTGGGTGGAGGCTGGTATCCGTAGTTTTTGGAACTGGAGGCTAATGTATTCTGCACGCCTAGGAACGATGAGTGGTGGTGATAATCATGAAACAGCTGCCACTCACTCAGCGCTGGTTGCATTGCTGTCGCGCAGTTTCTCCAGTTCGTTGAGGTATGAATCCGCCCGATGCACGTCTCCCCAATTCCAGTATGCGTGTACCTGGTGGACGTGTAAGTTAGAAATGGTAGTAGATGATGCGACTGAACGAGACAGACCCCCCCAGGCTGCAGCGCATTCTCGTCGATATATATCCCTCTACTCAGATCTCTCAGAGGCAGGCAAAACATCCACACGTATCCAATGACCAAGAGCAGTATCTTGAGTCTGGGGAAGTGAGTCCATGTCACGTTATCTAGAGCCCTGCGACGCTTCAGTTTCGAACCCGTAACACGGGTTCGCAGTCGACCCAGGATCTCGCGAAGATTTGGAGCCATGTCGCCAGCGAGCAAGAGAAACTTTGGTCCTCGTCACTTCCGGCGACGGTGGCGGTCGAAGAAGTGATCCGAACGTGGGAATATGATCCAGCCCGGATTGAACTTCGGCCACTTGACCTCAAGGGATATCCTCACCACAGGTGTCCCTGCCACCAACCGCCATACGGAGCCATGACCATGAAGCGGAAGCGACGGACGGCCGCCCAGCCTAACGGGCTCGCTCCTGGCGAAACTTTGAACCGCGCTCAACTTCCCGGGAGGGAAGAGCTCTGCTGGGGCTGGATCTCATCTGTGCCGAACGCGACAAGCATCTCGGAGGACCATTTCTTGAGGACCTGTGGGTTCTCTCCTCACTCTCGACCCCGATTCTGTCGCAATCAGTATGCCGGACCGTCTGGCATGAGCCCCGAGCTGCCCCCGGTGACTGATTCGGATGGTGACCTCATCGTTGTGTCGGACGACGAGGGACCGATCTGTGACAAAAAGTCCTGTCAAAGTAACCCTTACTGCCTGAACTATCTTGGTCAGAAGATGTGGGAGGATGAAGGTGTGCTTTCAAGGCCCGCGCTGTGACTAGACATTAAATTATCTAGGGCCCTCCAAGGAATCCTACTTGAAGCTTATAAAGCTTGGCTCGGACCCGATCACCAGAGTTCGTGAACCGGGCCAACCAGTTGGCTTGAAGGTATTGGCTTATTTGATGACCTGCACCACTACCCTTGTGATCTAATCCCTGGCGTAGAATTTGGGTGCGACGTGCTACGCAAATGCCTTCCTTCAGGTATGGAGAATTGTATCACCCATCGCTTAACACTGAACACGGCAACGGAAGGTCTGGTTTCAAGACCTGGACTTTAGACACGGGGTTTACGACTGCAAACCGACAGATTCTGGCGATAGATTCGAGGTGGGTCGTTTGGCGGCACGCGTGGGGCGATTCATAACATCCGCGAAAATAGGAGACGCCGATATTTCAATTACAGACGACTTTTGCGGCATTACAAGAAAGTGCCGAGAGCGTCTTCAACCCCGTCAAACTTGTGGAAAGCCTAAAGCTTCGTACCACAGAACAACAAGATGCTCAGGAGTGAGACATCACCGAATAATGCTTATCGTTAACCCTGAGAACTTTGTAGGTTCTCCAAACTCTTCATCTCCCACCTGGACGAAGCCTTTCAAAAACAATCTCAGCCTGGGCTAAGGACCCTAGTGGCAGACAAGGTTGAACAAACTCGCCCACGCACTCGACAACGACACTAAACTTCAGACAGTTTCAAGGCGAACAGGTTTACGGCACAATCTGTGGTAAATGCAATAACCAATCAAACCGCACGAGTGACTATCTTGAAATCGAGGTCAACATAGAGGTATTCCGTATCCATCCGCCATTTTCAATCCCTTATCTTGTACACAGAAAAACGGCGCTACGCTGGAAGATCGGTTAATCGCCTCCTTGAAAGCGGAAACTCTCAGTGGAGACAACGCGTAAGGACCGGTTTTCATCCCCGCACATAGGTTCACACCCCGTGTAGATATTTCTGCTCCAAGTGCGAAAGCTTGGTGGACGCCACTCGTTACACTGCATACAATACGTTCCCCCCCGTCTTACACTTTTCGATTCTTCGATTCGTTTATGACCTAACCTCTATGGAGCGGAAGAAATCCAAACATACCATTAACTTCCCCCTTAGTCTCGACATGAACCAGTTCCTCGTAATCGAACGACAGACCACGGATCCTCTCATTTACGATCTCCGTGGTGTGCTGCTCCATAAAGGTGCCAGCGCTTACCATGGCCACTATGAAGCCCAAGTTTTTGATGTGCTGTAAGTTCTGTGTTGCGCTCAGCCATCGGGGTTAACCACGGTGTGCAGAAACCAGTCATGGTATCAATTCAACGATGAAGTCGTCACACACATAGGGATATTGGGTGCCAAGGTGAAACCCATTGATGTGATTGATGTCACTGAGGAAGGGACTATGAAGTGAGGGCTTGCCCCTCTGAGAGTATCAGTTGATTTAACCTCCGCTGCCAGAAAACAGCCACCGAACCGAGGGAAGAAGAAACGTAGGATTGAATCCGACGACGAAGACGAGTGGGTGTTGATCCTGTGTCCCGTTTTCGTTCTAACCCTAACGTACATCTAGTCCAACTATCCCAAGGTTCGCGTGGGCATTCGGCCATGATTTTTTTCGACTAACTATCCCTTAGGCGTGTTTCTTCAAAAGACGCCTACATGTTGGTTTATGTCCGCCGCTCAGACGGGGATGTAGGTTCCAACTCAGTCGAACCCGTCGCACGCACACCTCCACCTCACGTCATGACAGCCGTCGACGAATTGAATGAACGTTATCATAGGAAGTGCGAAGAATACAATACGAGGTTATTGGAGTAATTCTGATCTTTGGTGGGATATTAACATGTCTTACAGACAAAAGGCCCATTTGGAACGGTTCTCTCAGGCTCGGGAACAAGTCATGGATGTTTATCGTTCGTGGGAAGCATCATCTCCTACAAAGGTCCGGGACTCCTTTGTCTTCACCTCCCCTCCCTAAATGTGCTCCAGGCTGTCGTAGTGAGCAGGCAGGGTTTGGAAAAGTGGCTCGCTCGCAACCAGACTCATCTTCCACAACCCAATGAAGACATGGAGGTTCTGGAAGAAATATGTGTCTTAGATATTCTTTGTGAACACAGTGCTCTGGATCCATCCAAAGCTAACCGCATGAAGTGCATAAACGAGGTAAGCGTAGAATCTATCGCTAGGGCCAGAAACTAGATCGCAAGCTTAGGGTGCCCACGAGAAGATCTCGGCTGCCGGATGCAAGTTCACGCCTCTTCTCTACACTGATAATATCTGTCCAATTTGCGTCACACAAACATACCAAGGTCCGTGATTTACGTTCACTCGAGAGGTACCCAGGCACCAAGTCCTCGTAATGTGTAGAAAAGCAGTACCAACAAGAGCACCCCCGCTTGGTCTCCGCTTTTAACGAGGTTTGTGAGGTGTCTCTGGATGAGCCCGGGTTCTGGATATCAAAGCCATGGTTGAAAGGTAAGCGGTCCCTCCAGACCCCAACCGCCGAAAGAAATTGAGTCTGGTGCCATCAGATTGGAGACTCGCGAGGCCAAAGATGCATATGCCCTACCAAAATGACCCAGCTCCAGACAGTCCTGAATACGATGTTCACGTGCGATGCGAACATGGGGGCCTGTGTCCCAATATTGCGCATCGCAGACGGGTATCTGAAGAAGGCGCACAAATCATCCGAATTTTATACCCGTCATGGAACCCACCATCTACGGGTGCTGGGGTGTGTACAGTGTGCCAGGCTTCGGCATCCAAATCGCGTGAGAGTAACCGTGACCTTCGGAAGCGGGCGGAGGATGAGAAGGTAAACTTAACCCCCATTGCTTGTTCTGCCTTAACACTCCTCGGTACAGAGTCGCTTGAAACGCATGTACGACCATGACTCAAACCAAACCTCGCTCCTCGAAGATACCCCCCTATGCATCATCCCTGAGGAGTTCTTACAGGACTGGAAGCAATGGCTTTTCCGGCCGGCCGAATTTCCACGGCCGAACTCCGTGGACACTGCTCCCTTGTTCTGTGAACATAATCTCTTACTCATCGACCCGAACTCCACCGGGGATATGGACTCTCTATCCGTGGTCACCATGACGGACTGGGAGATTCTTCGAGGGTTATACATGACGGGACCGATAATCGCCATCCAACGACTTTCAGTTGGAGGGGCATGTCCTGGTTTCGCGCATGAGATCGAGGTCTGCCACGATTGTCGGACTCGAAGGTGTGCTACCATGGCCGTCATCTAAGGGGAGTTTGCTGACAGACTCAACGACAGACTAACGGATTATGAGGAGGCGGAAATCGCGATCCGCATCCACGCCCCCGGAGAATCTGTTCCTGCTCTGGCATCGACAAATGGGGCACCTAAACTCGACGTCGCTCGGTACAGAAGCGCGGACGGCACCATTACCTACCGTAAGTCGAGGCGGTTGAGGAATGGCAAGTCCCGCGTTCAGAAACGAAGGCTCGTAGTCAAGAAGAGCACGAGGGTGAAGGAAATCAAGATGATGGTCTGTCTTCTTTCCCTCCATCCATTCCGCCACCACTCCTCATTCCTGATGGTGCCACCTATCCTTTCCCTCAGGTCTACGAAGAACTCGACATCCCACCAGTGTACCAAACCCTCTTCCTGAACGGCCACGAGCTCGCAGATGGCTCCGCAACCGTAGCAGAGATCGGGCTCTTGCTCAACGACACCCTCGACCTTCGGCAGGACCAAGAAACCGACCAGACGAGCGATATCGAAGATATCCAAAAACCCAGAGCCAACGAGGTTGAAGGGTTTGGAGGAACCCTGTTGGGTGGATTTACAACCGGCACTGAAGGCTCAGATGCGGATGAGTTGGCTCCTTCGTTGGGCGGGTCTGGGACGAATGGTAAGGGGATAGAACATCCCCCCAGTTCCAGCCCTGCTCACGATACGGATGCAAAGGCATGTCCGGCGTGTACGTTCCATAATTCGTCTCAGGATAAGAACTGCCAGATATGTTTCAATCCTCTCGAAGGTTGACTGTTTTCTCTCTGCTTGCGTCGGACATTGTTGGCTTTATGTAATACCTTTGGGATACAGTTTACTGTACATCATTCTTGTCTCGATGGGCAACAAGAGTAAATACAGCTCGTCCTTTACTAGTTGCGTTTCACTGCTGCAAAGGCAGAAAGAATGCGAGGGTGATATTGAAACACGGCACGATTGACTTCTTTTTGCAAATATTCGTACACAAGAACAGGGTGAGGGAAAAAGGGAATGAAGAAAGAGGTGGGGACTGATGGAAGAGGGGGGATCATATGCGAGAGGGAAAATGTAGTGGGGAGAGAAAACGGGGAAGACTCATCCGACAAGTCACCCGCGGTCCGCGTCTATAGAAAGGAGTGATCCTGAAAAGGGAAGAAACCGTGGGGAGGGGAAGGGATAAAGTTATCGATTGGCGGGAAGTGTGAAGGTGCCTGAATATACTGAAACAGTTGAACGGTGAATGACACCTGTCGTTCTTGAAGTTGAGTGTATGTGTGCACGTGTTGCGCGGAGAGAGGAACCGAGGCCCAACAGGGAGGAAACGAACGTAAACGATGAGAATGAGTGGAAGTGCAGTGTGGGTGTGAAGATGTGATGAAAGAGAGCGGGAACGGAATGATTAAGCGTCGTAAGCAAATTCAACAAGCACGAAAACTCAGCAATGCGACAAAGTAGTATGCAACAACACGTATCCCATTGACAAAAACACGCGAGTGAGAATGGGTACAACATAAAGACCTGACCAGGAAGGTAACCAAATGAAAAGGGAAGCAGACATAAAGGGAAAAACCCAAATGATGAAAGATGAAAGTATAGATGAATGGTTGATGAGCAGGAACAACAAGATGTGAGGTGGAGGGATGTGCGCCGCGATGCACGCGCGCTTTGCGTCCGCATCATTAAGTAAACAACGAGGTCCAAATGGTCCGAACTGCAGCTGGGACACCATGGGAGATAAAGGAGATAGTAAAGAAACACCGTTATACCACGAGGTTAGCATCAGTGCTGCATCTCGGCGGGATCGACCGGTAAAGGTCCCGACGTAGGAACAGCACCTGGGACAGGAGAAACTATAGCTGCTTGGTGGGACAAAAGGGAACTCGCTGTCATCATCACATCCACCTCACTGGACAACGGCCCAACGATATCCACGGCTTGAGCAACAGCCGAGAGGGTCGCGGCCGACACGTCCCGAACGGATAATTGGGTTGTGGTGACCGGCAACGATTGGATCACAGAATTCGTCGTTGCAACCTGCACGGCGGCTTTATAGACAACTTGATGCGCAGCAGCAACGAGGACGTTGGCAGCCGATGAAGATCCAGAAGGGTTTGTTCCTTTGCTATCGAGCGCCTGAGCCGAAACGCTTAAGACATGTTGTTGTTTTGCCTAAGAGAGCGATCAAAACGGCAAGGGCGCCGAGTTAATAACATAAAATAATGCGCGAAATCGGAGTCACATACCAACGCTTGAAGCTCTGGGCTATGTTCGACTGGGTGCCTAGAAGCGACGACTTGTTCTTGCACAGCTTGGGAAACCTGCTCGACAGCAGTATTCAAAACTTGAACAATTTGAGCGTTGGGCGTTACAAGTGGAGCAGGGGCAGGGGGCAAGACTGGCGGGCGCTGACCCATCCTACACGAGGAATCACAGGCGTTAGCGCCGAAAACTTAGATCGGTCATGAGCAAGTGTGACACGTACCAAGTCTGGTTAGAGGAACTAGATTGTTGTACTCCAGAGTCGCTTTGGACTCTCCTCGCGTCTGCAGCACCGATCAAAGAAGGGCGGCGTGAAGTGGAAAGCGTAGAATCGATCGCTGTCATGGGCGCAATGGTGATCTGGATGGTCTGTGACAGAAGTTCGTCTTGACCATCAACGTTGAACTGCGGGACGGGGTGAGTTAAACCCTTGAGCCCCCATCCGAGAGAAATACCTGCCTCCGCGGTCACCGTAACCTCACAGCTTTGTGCGTCCGCTGGGGGCACCCCGGCCAGCACATCATCCTTCCACGAAAGCCAGGCCGGCAACGAGGGTGAACCATACCTGACCGACCCGCTGAACTTGGCCCCCTGGGGGTCCCACACACGTGGTTGCCACGACCATCGCAGGCCAACATATGCGACAGTCGGGGGAGACCCAGCCAGTCTGCGATGAAATGGTCTGAACTTCCAGCCGCCGTCTTGGCTCTTTTTGGCATCTATGTGCCAGATGTGATTCCCCTTGGACTTGGTCTTCTTCCCTTCCTCGTTGAAGCGCGAGATGAAGGGTTGATTCCATAGGTAATTCCGGACCTTCTTCATGGGTATTTTATCGTCGGACAAGTTCTGTCTGGCGAGCTGTGAAAAGAACTAGTTGGTAATAGATTATAAGAACCAACACCCAACCCACCTCCTCGAGGAAGGCGTTAGTGAAGGCCTGAATCCTGAACTTGAAAGGTCGGAAATCCGGCGACTCGTCGAGTCGCTGCATCTTTTTTGCCATCAAGGTTTGATGGATCGCCTCGCCTTTGGCATCCGTGGCATCCACTAAAGAGAGTGGAGGAGTATGTCTGTCAGCATGTACACGTGTGGTGTTGTAAGGAGAACACCCACAGTTCGAACAGATATTACTCAAGAAATCGAAGAAGATCCTATCCACTTCCACCTTGTATTCCGCGGGTATTTCATTCGCATCCGTTGTCGACGTTCTCCTTGCGTTCTTCGGTCGGGATACCGATCCGGACCCAGGATCGTCGGTGCGGGCCCTCTTATTCCTTCCGTACATCGCCGACGGCGGGGAGTGCATGTAGTCTTCGCCGTCCGACTCATCACATTCGTCATCCGGTGAGGAAGCAATTGGGGTCTGTGGCCTTGAGGATTCTTGGATCATCTTGGGATGCATTTCATATGTGGAGGGGAGATACACCTTCGATAGTGATGATGAACGAGATGGTCTGACGACATGGACCGGGCGTGGAGGCGACGACACCGAAACCATGGACACCGACATCCCAGAGGGCGTAGGGCCCAGGGAAGGCGGATGAGAAGGTAAGGTCGAAGAAAAGCCGTTCGCGATCTGGGGGTAGTTGAGAGCTGGAGGTTCTGAAATGGGGATGATTGAGTGGATAGAACTCCCAGAGAGTGAATGTTGATGTTGGGGACGGCTTGGGAAAGGTGCCCGAGTATCGGCCCAGGTGACGGGGGGAGAGGAGAACGGAACAGGCGGGACCTCGCCGCTGCCTGGCTGTTTCAGTAAGAGTGGTGGGGGGATGTGGCCGGCCGAAATGAGGGTAGGGTTGGTGCTGCCGGCACTAGGAGGGCGGGAGGCGGGCTGAGAGGGTGGGAGGGAGGGTGCGGGAAGCTGGACCGAGTCAGGGAGTGGATGGGAGAGGCCAAATGAAGGGAAGGCGGGAACGGGGCAAGGGTTTAAAGCCGGGATAGTGGGGTTTACAACGGAAGAAACGGTTGGAAGGGAGTGGAGTGGAGCGACCCCAATTGATGGCTGGATGGAGTGCAACGGTGGATCATCAAGAGGTTCTAACTTGGGTGCCTTTATTACACGTTCCGGCCCAAGGGAAGAAGCACACCGTTTACGAGATGGATCGACAACTTGGTCTAGAACATTATGATCATAGTCCATTGATTCACTCGTACCAGGCGGCGGGTAGTCTGGAGGCTGAAATGCAGTCGTGGTCCTGTTCGCGTTTGGAGACGGAACAGGACCATCTACGATATGGGTTGACGCGATAAGGTCTGCGACAGCGTGCACTGTCCTTACAAGCTCCTCAACGCGTATGTTCGCTTCCATTGATTGACCCATAGAGCACGCCTCCCGCGCGGAGAAGACAGACTGTTGAACCCTAAAATTGTCGATCAGGAACAAATGCTTAAGTCATGGATGACACATATCCGACCTCTGAAGCATATTGTCCACCGCTTGGAGTGGGCCAACTTTTGTGAGCACTATAGACCCGGTCGGGATCGGAGATGTCTCAGCCGCGGGAGCCGGTCTAATGATCTCCGAAGAGAATTTGATAACCGGATCTGTGACCGGGAGCGATTCAATCTGGGTTGAGCCAAGGAAATGAGGTGGTGAAGCAGAGGAATTCGTGCGAGTCCTGTTGATGACCATGTCGTCAAGCGCCGAGGCTAAGGACGATGTGCCGGGAACGAATCCAGGAGGCAAACTGTTGACAGGGGACGACGAAGCGTGAGATGCGGTGCTGACCGCACTGGTAGAAGACGGTGAACGCGTTGAAAGAGAGGCAGCTGTTTCGAGCATATCGATTGCATCAGAAGCGGTTAAATTGGCTGGTGGTGGTGGGAAATCCGGAATCAAACCTGGCGGGGGAGCCCGGCCAGAGGTATCCCTTGGAGAGGCCGTTTCTATTGTCGGGGGGGAGCCTTGGATGACTGACAGGGTATCGAGCCCCATGGTCAACATCTGAGAGTGGAGAGGCGCAGATCCATCGTGCACAATTCCAGCGGCAAAGGAATTAATCTGTGACGCAGACTCAATGAGCTGTGAATCGGTCAGGGTATCCATGTGGATATCAAGAAGGTCGAGGGAGTGTTTGAGCTCGAATGCTCGGACAGCCGGATCTTCAGGCCAGAGGACGACGGAGATCGGTAGTTTTATGCGCGACTAGAGAAGAAAAACGAGGAAAATCGTGAGCAGGGAGACGAAAGCGGGTGGACGGCGGAAGCAAGCTCTGGCTGACCGTAATCGGGTGCAAGGAGAGGATAGCTCAGGAGGCGAAAGGAAGCAAAAACCGCGGACAGAGGGAAAGACTAAGCGTGAAAGGCGCCGTCTGACGCGCCGGGGTTCTGGTCGTAAGACAGACCTGTGTCTATGAGGGAAACTGGGACGTTCGAAGCTGGCCGGGGAGGTGAGAGAGGGTCGGATGGAGAAGAGGGAGACCGCGACAACGACGGCGGCGAGGCGAGTCGATTGGGACGAGCTACCGACTTTAATTATTTGGGAAAATGCAGGGGGGGTGTCAGCCGTGACGCGTGACAGCCCATCACGTTCATGGAACGGGAGGCTAGACCCTTGCGCATTTTCATTTAATTTTGCCGAAAATAAATAAAAAGTTTAATATATTAAATTTGTCGGAATCGCCCTTGAGACTGATTGAAGCTCGGGGCACCGCGCACCGTCGCGGGTGAGGGGGGCGAGGCGGATAGACAGCAGCCTGGCAGCCCACCTGTGCTCTATCGAGATCGCGTGCTCACGTACAGCGATTGATAGACGATAGACCCTGTCCCCCTACTAATAACCCTAACTTGCTTCCCCTGTCATCTGCATCCAGCGGCGAGGATTCTGATCCACGATGCGTCTACAATTAGGCAGGCGTGACCCCGCAACACCTGTCGAGACCATGCACCCTGGCAACCTAGACAAATTTAACCTTCGTGCCCACCAATGAAAACCCGGCCTCCTGCATGCCATCAGTCTCAGTCCCACCAACAGCCACCTCCCGCAGGCGGTGATAACCACAACTCGTTCTTCATACCATCCAAACTGACGTACAAATCCAGTGTGGCCGTACCAGCCCCCCCGCACGAGAGCGTACATACACCAAGTCCTTAGCAAGCCCCCGTCACTCAGTTCCTGTACCTGCACACGGTAGCCGAAGACCACATCTTCTTCCGATATATGCCATTCCCAAACGTTTCAGTACCGTCTCTTTGGGGAACGGGATCTCTCCCTCCGCCGGTCGCTATAATAATGTTAAGCGTGTGAGTGTCCAAAATCGTTATCGTGATCAAAAGAACGTCATGCCACTCACTCGTAGCGGGAACCATGATATCCTCTATCCCGTTCCCGGTAATCGTCCCGCGACGATCGATGGTCTCGGTCAGACCCATACCGTCCCGGTGGCCCGCCTCCAGAACCATCAGGGCCGGATGACATCGTTTGGGGAGGTGGTGGTGCGCCTTTCGCTTTTTCACGTTCCTCCTTAAACTTCTGCAACATACTTCGCAGCTCGTGATAGCCTAGGTGCATCTGAAAAATAAATAATCAATTCACCACGTCAAAAAACGTTCTTTGATATTCTCCTCATGCGGATTACGTTGCGATTTGCACAAATTCGGACTTACTTTACCACCGAAATGATCTGCTAGCCGTCGATCCGAATCCAACACTGAGAGATATGCACCGCAGATATCGCATACACGTAATTTTTGGTGGCCTGAGGCGCCCGACGTATCCGTCAGTTGCTGGAGCTCTCGCTGTACAACAGAATACCATCAATAAGCACGCAGTCCGCCAGTATATCAGGAGTCCCAATCATTCAAACTGACCTCCTTGTCGGCCTTCTCGCTCTTCAGGGCTTCGATGGCTTGCATCTCCCGCATGGATTCATCCACCTTTCCTTGTTCGCCTGCGGAGCCGCATCAATTCAGTAATCATCCAACAAGCACGACGGCGTTTCCCTTTGCTGAAACGTCAGAGGGAGAGCGAAAGGGAATGGGACGGACCATAAACCTCGATCTTTTCTGTTCCTCCCTGAATTGCCAATTCGATTTCCGCAATCTCGCGCATCTACAGGGTTATGTGGTATCCGGGTCAGCGTTCGGTTTGCATCGTAATTTCCAAAACGTAAACGGAAGAGAACAAGCAAGGGGCTGAGACGAGAAGGAAGCGCGACGGCGAAGAGAGTTTTTGATACGCCAAGTGAGATGGGCCGTCTAGACGCTTGATGCGAGCCATCCCCGATCTTCACTTTCCCTCCATGTCTGGTGACCGGCACCGGGTACACACTCACCAGGTTTGTTGTCTTGGCGTTCTCCTCTGGTGTCTTCTCCAACCTTCTGTGCGCAGCCCGAATGCGTCTATCGCATTCGTCAACGAACTGGAAGATATTGGCCTCGTACTCCTTTTGGAACCGGGCGAACGTCGGGTCACCGGGATTGGTTGTCCTAGCCGCCAAAAATTCGGTCTTGAGCCGCTCAGTGTGTGACTTAGGACAGGCGCCAAGGTCCATTTTCTGGGTAAGCCGCCGTAGCCACAAACAGCACCCAATGCAGCATCGTTAAGTTCCGGGCCCGAATGAATGGATCAGGTCGGCAACATCAATAACGAACGTGATTAAAGTAAGAAGGTTCCATGTGATGATTCCCAAGGTACGGTTCAGGACGTGCAGGGGCAGACGAGGATGTGGGGGACACGAGGTAATCATTGGTGAAATTAACAAAGAGTCCGAGTCAGTGGGCAGAATGGTATATGACGCGATCGAAACGTACGGTGTTCGTGAAGAGAGTATGGGGACATGTACCGCACAAGAAGTTCCTGCAAACCTTCTCATCTGACCAATGAAGGTTCGCGTTTGCGGTGCCCATAGCTTCTGGGCCCATCATTTGCTACGAGGGATGAGTGGCCAGCATTAGCTACGAACTGAAACAACACAACAACCCCGCCAGGCAACAACGAGGCTTTCGTCGCCGGGTGTTTGGACTGTTGTTGGGTGCCACCACGAGAGCCGAAATGGTTACACACCTCCAAGAGCTTCCTCTGCATTTCCGCAAGTCGGCCCATGCTCCGCGATTATGAAAGTCTTCCGTTACTTCGGTGGAGATATGTCGCCTCGCTGGGTGAGAACCGTAGCCGTGACCACAACGAAGTGAGGCTGACGGTGGATGAGTGTAAGGACAGATAGGCGCCAATTTGTTCGTGTTTACCTCCAAACTCGAATCGGACTGGATTGGTCAGGTGACCTTCCCCCTCTCTTATCCCCGCCTGAGAAACAGAAACCGTTTACGTGCAAGATAAGATTCTGATTATCACCAATTGGCTGGTGAAAGAAATAATAGAAAGACAAAATAAAAGCGAGGTGTCGAAAGAAAACTGAGATATCCTACGTGGGAACGACAGCAAGCAGTGCGGTGGGAACATCAAAGGTCATAAGAAATGGCTACAAGTGCTTTGTGGATGGTGTACATGCAATGTCTGATGAGGGAGGAAGATCAAACCCTATCAAACCCATCGTAATTAGGACCGGCCACGGCCCCGTCCGCGACCTCGACCACCACGCGTGTTTTGGGTTACCTTGGGCCGAGTATCGGAGGCGGATTGGTCGTTAGCGTTCCGTTTCGGCTTCCGTTGATCAAACCTTGCAGGTGGGTTTTCACTTTGAACATGAGGTTGTGCTGAATGGCGTTGTGATGGAACATCCCGCCCGGTTCGAGAACCCGGAGATGAAGTCGCAGGCGGTTCGTGAGGAGGAACCGAGTCAGATGACTTCATTGAATTGCGAACTGGTGGTGTCGGGGGACGTGTGAATCCACCAAAATTCATGATAAGGTTCATGACCTCGTCAAAAATCTCCTCATTCTTCGCCGTGCTTTTTACGTTCTTCTGTTGAATGCCATTGATGAAGGCGGCCGTTCCTGCAGGTGATGAGAGGTTTTTCCAGACATCAACGATTTCCTTCCTTTGGAAAACTTTGTTGTCAAGGATCATCCAGACTGCCTCCGGGACACGGGATTCGACCGCAAGACTGAGGAGCGAAGAGGGCCCATGAAGGGAATAGATCCCCCTCGTATCGTTGTCGTTTGTAGGATACGTTTCGAAAAAATACTTGAGGACTGGGATATGACCATGTTTCAATGCGACGTGAAACGCAGTATGATCTTCGGATGTCCGCTCTTCCATATCACCACCTGATGTTGAGTATAAGCAACCGGTAGGGACAGGCAACGGGAGAATGGGAACAGACTGTGTGAGCCAAGCCACTCAACAAGGTCCTTGTCACCACGTCGAGCTGCAATGTGTAACAACGTTTCGTGGGGATCTGCAGGTTTCTGGCGGACCAAATGGTCGCAACCAGATCTGATCTCCCCACCGGACGGATCGATGTCTTGTTCCCAAACCCCTTTCTTCACGACCTCGGTTTCTCCGCTCCTAGCGGCGGCGAACACATTCGAGCGAAGAGCCTGCATCTTTTCTTGCTGAGTTGCGAGAACCTTCGCCGCAGACTGGCGGTCCTGCTTCGCCTTTTCTCTTCTCCGCTCCGCCTTTTCCTTTTGGCGAGTCGCGGCATCCTTCGTCTCTGGTGGCGTCCGTCGGCACCGAAACACACAACCGAGGGTCGCCAAGAACATACCATTCTCTCTCTGTTGTTTCATGCGCTCCCTAGCGCGGGCAGTCTCCTCTGCTCGACGGATCGCGGCCTGCTCCGGTGTTTCTTCCGGAGAACCACTGGTGTCCCGACTATAGTCTGGCTTGAATTGTGCCTCTCTGTCTGACCCCCGAGGACGATGGGGCCTAGGAGTGTAGTTGCGGTGGTCGCAACGATCATAGACATTGGGGAATGCTGTGGCCAGCATGTCAGCTTTTGGAAGTGAGCCACTGGGAGGGTATTACGGTTTCTCATGCGGGGGCGCCTGTGACCTCCACCCGACATCCGTTCGTACATGTATCTATGCGGGAGTATGTAAGCGGTTCCAAAAGAGGGGCGACGAACCACCCACAGGTAGAATAGGAGGTCTTCGAAATCAAACCCGAAAGTGAAGTGAACCCCGTCATCGTTGTCGCCATCATCACCGTTATTGTATGAATCAAATGGGTCGGAGTATTCATGTCTGTGGGCTGACTCGTCGAGGTGCGCTGCCAAGATACGGTAGGCTTCGCCGATTTGTTGAAATTGTTCAGTGGCTCCTTGGTTATCTGGGTTCTTATCGGGATGGGTCGTAAGCGCAAGCTACGAGGGTTGGCAAAACTTTAGCGATCGTACAGCAGTCGGAGATTCGCAGGCAGCCACTGACCCGTTTGTATGCAGTCCTAACTACGTCCAGAGGGTCCCCCTAAACGACAAACCAGAACGTGGGGCAGTCAGAATCGAATCAAATCCAGTGCCATACCCTTGTACAAACACTCTGGACACCCAGGACTCGATAAGCTTCAGCTATAGTCACCGGGTGATGTGTGTAACCCATCGATGCAGATAAAGGGGTGAGTGGAGCGGAGGTGCGTCGCGACGCGAGTAATTATGCGCACGTGATCGTGAGAACCGCGGATTCTAAAGCAGCAAAGGCTATTCTCGATTGGGCGAAGGCGGTACGAAATTCCATTCCTTGCAGTCCCAAATAACAGGCCCCCGTAAGCTGGAGGCAGACCCGGGCCAAGTCAATCCCTGGGGTCAAATACGCAGTTAGGTTTACAAGAGCACGTGAGGGCCATTCCAGAAAGACCATTGAGTATGTACAACAACGTAGAATTTTAAACTTCGGAGCGCTCATCACTGGAGGGTTTCGGCACACAACCACAATCACACCACTCGCCGGCCTCCTTCACCTTCGCGAGGGTATCTGTACTCGAATTCAGTCTCGGCAATCCCTTCGCAGGAGCACCACCATGTCCAAGGAGCTGTCCAGGATGTAAAATGTTCAAGCAGAACATCGAGGCGACGATCATGGCGCCATCCAGGATGTTGAAGTACAGTTCATTCTTGATAATCCTACCATCCCAACCGTCGATCAGCTCAATGGTTCTGTACACCGATCTATATGGAGGATCAGGACCGCAATGCGGGGATTAGGTTGGACTTGTTGGATTCACCTGACGTATATCAGGAGAGAACTGAGCGTAGATCCCAATAGCATCAGCTTCGTATTGTGGTCCAATGAGTGACGACCAGATGGGGGAACGTCGTTACGGCCCTCGAAGGGTTTGTTATGCCAGGACCGATAGACAAACTCAATCGCCAATCCCACATAAACCGTGATGGCGAAGAGCTGGAAGACAATACCACCCAGCATGATTCTTCCGCCCTTCTCAGGGTCTTTATGATTCCCAGCCGCAATCGCCGCGAGAGCTCCACCGACGCCCTGGACACTCAAAGACACAAGATCAGCAGTGACAAACACGATTGTGTCTGTGATCGAGTTTTAACTCCTGCTCTCTTATCTTTCGAATGACTTAGAAGGGAACGTACAAAGTTTCGGCTGTAAACGACTATAGCACGGCCCAAGACGTCTGATGATCTCCGCCAGGATGACGAAATAAGCTGCGACCAATGGGGTTGGACCGTTGATGGTGGTGACGGTTCTGCAAAGAACGTGTAAGAGACGCTGGGTTCCGGGGGGGTTAAAAAAACTGACTGGACAAGATAAGGCCCGAGCTTGTCAGGATAATAGTGGGAGTACATGCGGGCGGCCCATCCAGAGATTTCAAACAACCCGGCAGCAATGGCAGTGTATAGCAGATACCCAAGCCTGTATTGCATAAACTGCCCGAGATGAATAACTACAAAACGCGGGTAAGTTGGGGAGAATGGACTTCAGGATAGCTGCACGCACAGGTGGAAATGGTAAAGAGGATTGTGAAAATTATCGTTGCTGGAAGGGAGGGGATGTATCCGTAATAGGGAGAAATTTCGTCCATGGTCGGGCCGGCCGAGGCTACCTGGGTTGAATACGTGCTCCTCAGGTCGACGTGCGGGATGTACTCACTAGAAGAGCTCATAATGAAAATGAGGGTATGAGAGAAAGGAAGGGGGGAGGTGGAACCTGGGGGACGAAGCTGGCCGAGGCTTGGGGTATTTATTCCGGCCCCTCACACATGTTCCCCCTGTGAGAACGAGACAGGACAATGATGCTACCAAATGATGCCGCAGCTCAGGTTTGCACCGCATACTGAACCATTCGGGGGTTCAACCATACACCCCGCACCGTCCACTGGCCCCTTTCGATTGGATCAGGCTATGGCAGGACTGGCCTCGAGCTGGGGTGCTTCAAGCGAGGGTAACTGAAACACGGCGCCAAGGCGTTGTCACTTGCTCCCGCTGATGATCGATTTGGAGTACGAGGGACGGAGTGTGTCCCACAGACAGAGTGCCAATAATCCGCTCCAAAATATGATCGACGCCGTGATGGAAGCATCGGGGAGGCTTCGGGTTGAGTGGCTGTGGTCGGCGAGAAGCCGCTGCGCATTTCGGCATTTGCGATCAAGCAACGGCACTCATGGGACACCCATCACATTCTAAGAGCACTTGGAATTGAAAGCTCATCCACCAGTCCACACCTTGCCCCATGACCCAGAGCGAACACAGCGGCTGTTCGCAACGAAGCTGGGCATTGTAATATTTGGACCGCCAAAGTTGACGCCTGTGTCGAGCACCAGGACGTTATAAGACGAGTTTCAAGATGCCCCTAGTGACTCCACCAGAGGCCGGAGAACGGGAGCTCAACAATGTTCTTTTTTCCTCTCGAAATGCTTGATGGGACCTTTGTGGATTTTTGCATCTCAAGCTTACATTTGTTCCACAACGCTAGCCCGTAAGATTGAGTAACGTGGGGTACAAAGCCCCTTTGAGCGGAATGCGCCGTGTTGGAGATTGTACCGTATTTGCCCGATACGACCAAAGAATTTACAAGTGGCGAGGGAACGCTCTCTTCCTCTCCGTACAGCTGCCTCGAAGGCCCAGACTAACTCCTCAAGCCATGTCAAACGTCAAGCGTAGGCCTGCAATACTTCACTAAAGGTTTGTAGAAATTTCTACGCGAGAGACGGCGCCGAGGCACTTGTCGACGAGAGAGCGGTAAGTGTCTGACATGTGCCATTGTTTGTTATACGTTTATTTACTACAATAACTGCAACCACGTTCATAGGGGTTCGCCGACTTCTTTCACAACTTCCGTTTCATGCGTCGAGACAGGGATTCGCATTCTTGGTTATTCACCGTCGAACTCGCTTCATCATCCGGGGACCGGCTAGAAGTCGAACGCTGTACAGTTAGCCCGACCTCGTGCTAGTGCTGACCGAGACCTCTCACTCCCACATAGGGGGTGGATAAGGCCAACGGCGAAATGGAACACAGCACCCTCGAATCAGGCTCACGCCCACGCCGCTTTCGCGAGGTCAGCCTAATAACGGACGCGTCCATTCCTCTATATTGCCGAAATACCGACTGGTCGGGATCACGATGAGTTCGACACCCCTTCAACCTAGGCCCCATTTGTATGTTCGGTTCCAGCACCTGATGTACATCAAGCGCTGCGACCTGGACCAGCAAGCGCATGGAGGGTCCCATAATCTGGAGGATCACAATCGGATTATCTTTATACTTCTGAGTCTAGAAGCGGAGCAACTTCATAACAGCACCAGGCACACCCCTATTGTTACACCATAAACCATGCTAGTTGTCAGAGCGAGAAGTTGACGGCTTTACCATCCGTATGTAGATGTAAAACGATCCCTGATTCACCACATCATACACGAGATAATGCAGAGAGTACTTTTATGCGGCGAAGCTTCCCTGTCATATCAGATCAGATCCGGCGTGATAGAACTGATAGAGTGGTGCGGTCAGAAAACAGACCTAAGGTTTGCGAGCCCAGCAACGAACGGGCTCGTGTGATGGGCAGCTCCGAGTGTTGATGAAGCATCGTGTTACACCCAACTGATCTACGAGCGCTTAACGATCACTCGCCCAGTCGGTTCATAACGTGTGATGGTCCCTGCAAAGTGCAAATACCACACACGCAAGAGCAGCTTCAACCCAAGAAAGAATAAGCCGTTATGGGCGTCAGCCCAACTATGCTCGCTGTTCGTTCGAGGCGTGGGTTCGGAGTTTCGACGCCCCAACGGGCTGCCGGCAACGTGCCCTCGGAGAATGCCGAAGTTCAACTGTGCAGCGGGGTCAGCCACCACACAGTAAGGTTAGGGTTCCCCAGTCTCACCGATAACCGACAACTCCATCCCTCAAGACCCTGACAACGATGAAGTTCAACTCCGGTTAGCTTCAGCTTCAGAAATGTCGCTCATACGCTCTCCTGCTGACCCCGTGCTTGATACAGACATTTCCTCCGCCAGGCGCAAGTCGCGCAAGGCTCACTTCTCCGCCCCGTCCTCCGTGCGGAGGAAGATCATGTCATCTTCCCTTTCCAAGGAGCTGAGAGGAAAATACAATGTCCGTCCTGTCATTCAGAATTTGCCCCAACCTTCACGGTCATGTTGACTGGATATTCTTCACCTGTCCAGACACGATCAATACCCGTTCGCAAGGACGACGAAGTCAGGATTGTCCGTGGAAAATATAAGGGTCGTGAGGGAAAGGTTACCCAGGTCTACCGTAAAAAGTGGGTTATCCACATCGATCGTGTCCAGAGGGACAAGTCGAATGGCTCTTCGGTTCCCATTGGTGTCCATCCAAGCAACGTCGTTGTTACCTCTCTCAAGCTTGACAAGGACAGGCGGGCGATCCTTGAGCGAAAAGATCGCAAGAAGTCCACGACTGAGGCCGAGGCCGAGGCTGATGAGGTCAGTGACTTTCGGTTTTTAGTTTTCTTGGTCGTTCTCATCCCAGATTGCAGTAAACACCCTGTTCCACACATCTGTGACTCCGCGCAACATGATAATATACATGTATTACTCGAGCATCGTATGCATTTTTTCTCACAAGACTCTGTTGAAATGAGCGTTGAGGGTATAAAAAGCATCGTCTTGGAAAGCTAGAAAATGACATCCTCATCCTTCTCGTTCAGCAAGTCGCCTACTGATTCTGTCGTTGAGGGTGCCTCCTTCGACTCAACCTCATCGCCAGTTTCACCAGCGGCTTCTGCTTCTATCTTCGCAGCTTCCGCCTGGCCTGCGTCTCGTTTCTTCTTTCCTTGAACCTTCTTGAGCCTAGACGGGATTAAGTACAGCCTTCTATGATCAAGGTCACGCATTCGAACCTGAAGAATTCCTCTCGATCCATCTCATCAAGTTCGCTTATGATGTATTTGACGGTGCCCTCGAGACGAGGTATTACAACGTGCTCGATAGCGTTCACCCGTCGATTTGTGGCGCGAATAACTTCATCCAGGATTGTGAAGGCGGTCTGGAGTGATGCGAGTTCCACCAGCGTTTCGACCGCTTTCGCGTAGACCTCTTTGGCTCGTAAAACCTGTTGACCACCACGTCCGAGGCCGGTCAGGTTGAAGTCTACATGTCATAAACGTAAATAAGCGGACGCCAACTCTAGGCATGGCAGTTCCAATTCCTTACCACTTCCAGCAACGCGATCTACTTCGAAAGCGGGCAGCATGACACCAGATACGTTCTCCTGTTTAGCCTTCACTCTGAATGTCGCAGTCTTGGCTTGCTCTTGAACGAGATACGAAATGTCTCCCGTGGCGTAGGTCACCTCCGCCAGTGAGAACGAGGCGAGTTGCATGACCCGTCCCATTTTTCGTTTGGCCTACAAGCTGACGCATGTCAATCAAACCCGCTCTCGTCCATCCTCAAATCTCGAACCCCAAATCAAATGCATCCGATAGATGTAACGAAGTTTGGGGTGACCCGGATCGTGAGCAATGCGGGGAACGCAAAGACGCACCTCGTCTACTTTTCTTAGGATTGCCCGGAACCGAGTAGTAAGGGCGTCTCGCTTCTTGGCAAGGAGTGAATGTCCGGTCTGAGCTCCTTTCAGCCTCAACTTCGTGTTCGTCAACGCCATCCGTGTCGGAAAGATGCTTTCCCTTGGGCCTGTTCCAGACATGTTCGTTTAAGTACCTTCACCGGTCGTTCGTGGAAACAGAAAAACGGCGAATCAGAGATGAAGATAATGAAAGGAGGGATCAAGGGAATCGAGATCACGGAAGCATGGTCGGACGAACTGATAACCTCCGTTTAGGGAATTCGTTCACACGTTTGCTCATCCATAAGGTACAGAAGCCGATGGTATGTGAGTCTCCCAGCAAGTACAGAAATCTAGAATGCATCGACTTGTGTGACGAGTGGATGGATCTACCGAGCTTGTACATAGTCATCGATCTTTAACAACAAACAAATCGTCTCAGTGGAAAGCTCTATCGCACTTGTGGAGACAAGCAGAGGTTGGACGACGTCTTCGTCCAAGATGTTTGAGATCAGACCCTACGAGATTGCAGTCGTTCGTAAGAACGGTGAATTTAACCCAAGATCTGACACGTACGGTCCGAACATTAATTCCTGCGTTCCTCTCCCCGAGGGCATGCCGGTTCCGAAGCTCCGTAACGATGGCAATCGGGTTAAGGCCAGCGTTTTCGGCCAGAGTCGTTGGAATGACCTCAAGTGCGTCCGCGTAGGCCTGGAAACAATATGCTTCCATCCCCTTCAATGAGTGAGCGTAGGCCGCCAACAATCGCGAAACGTGGATCTCGGGCGATCCTCCACCAGCAATCAACGCACTGAGAACGTTCAGCTTCAGCAATGACTCCAGGCAACGCTAGACGGCGGACTGACCGCTTCTTCACTAGACACCTCACCACACATAGAGCATCATGCAAACTCCTCTCGCACTCCTCCAACACCAAGTTGTTGCTTCCCATCGCCAGGATGCTTACCGTCTTCCCTTTATGTTTGACACCGGTGATTCTAACCACTTTTGGACCCGAATCGCTCGTCTCTTCGACCAGTTCAGCGTAACCCAGTTTATCCTCCGTGAAGGCCTCGATATCTGCGACCGGTTTGCATCCCAGGCTCTTCGTGAGGAACTCGATCTCGTCCCGTTCTACATCCTTCACGACAAGAATGTTGAGTTTCTTCAGGAAACTCAGGGCGGTCTCATCAACTGCGTCACGGAGGATGGATTTTTGGATCAACAAGACGTTGCAGCCAGCTTTCTTGATCTTTTTGAACATATTCAAAAGGTACTGTCGACCCTCCTTGATAACTTTGTCCATTTGTCTGTAGTCATTAATGATAACAGTGTTGTCCATCTGGATAGCACGTGAGGCTTTCACTCTAATCCAAAAGTGCAACGCTTACGTCTGGTTTAGGAGCACTCAACTGAAACTGAATGAGACCGATCTTGGCCTTTTCCACCCGTGTTGGACCCCCAGCGGAGACAACAACGTTTTGGTTGAGGACAACTCCCTCTACTAGCTCGGTGTCTTCGATGGTACCGCCGACCTTTTTAACAACGCGGATGTCTCGCAAATCGACATTCGAGGAAGCTGGTGTGACGAGACGACGGACGGCTTGAACGGCAATCGGAGCAAGGGTAGAGGAATATTGTGACACGATCTAAGATGCCGTTAGTGAATAAATAACAGCTGGATGATACGGGATCTCTCACCTTTGAGTTGAGCGAGGTGGTGGCTGCTCGCAGCAGAGCCGCATTGTCATCCAAGTTAATTGGAACAGAGATCTCTGTGAGGTACTCCACGGCCCTCGCGGAAGCTTTTAAGAACGATTCCGCGATAATGGTCGGATGGATACCCTTGTTGAGCATCTTTTCCGCTGCGCCCAGTAGACTTCCAGCCAGAACAACGACAGAAGTGGTGCCGTCACCGGCTTCAACGTCTTGTGCGGCAGAGAGATCGACGAGCTACGGAAAATATGGTCCTCAATGACTTCTGACCCGGTGAGTACAGACTCCTGCCAGACGGACCATTTTGGCAGCGGGGTGAAGCGCCTGGATGCTCCGTAAAATGGTAGCTCCGTCGTTAGTGACAATAACCTCTCCCTTGGCGGTTTGGATCTTGATAGGGAACGCGTTCAAAAAACAGGATACACAGTAGGCGACTTATAGATCACCATTTTATCCATTCCCCTCGGACCGAGTGAGGTTCTGACGGCATCGCTGATCGCTGTGTTATGACCACAAAGTCAGCTTTCAGCCAGGGTATTCTGCCGGCCATTCGGACGCACCCTTAGCAGCAACCATGTTCGATAACCTCACTTCCATCGGTTTGCCCTAGTTCCCACATATACAGATCAATCGCCATTTCTCTCAGATTTTCGCGAGAAATCAGACCTTGTCATTGAAGGCAGCGTTTGATCCAGACTTTGCAGGAGCCAGTGTTTGTGCTGTTGTCCGCATAGCCATGATGAACCACTGCCGATTTTTGGAGAAGAGGGTGAGAAGAAGAGGAGATCGCGATTGGTCTCACGTGGCCTCCTGTGGAACGCTTGCGTACTTGCCTCCAACCCACCACGTCGGGTTCCAGCTACAATTGTCCACCGTCGCGGCTTCACCCCCGAGACACGATTTAGAATTTTCCAAACGTTATGGATCTCGTACGCATTCAACCGTGTGTTGCTTGGATTTCTGATTCCTGACTGTGCATACCTTCACAGTTCGGACAGGGTATAGGACCGAATCTATTTGCCCAGCTGGCAAAGTATGTGGTGGCATTTCGTGGCACAATCTCTGAGGAGCATCTTTGATGACGATCCGATATTCCCAGTGGAATGGTAGCCCACCATGCTAATCCACGGCAGTTCGACCAATATCTCAAAGCATACAGCATGGCTATGCTCCCCGGGAAGGAACGAGAGAACGTCAGTTATGGTGGAAAAAGTGTGTCCCGCTCTCAGAACTGCCCTACGGGTTTTATACTCATCAGTTGCCCCCCCCCCCCCGACCCCAGTAATCATGCCTCCGTCTGCCTTGGCACACCTGACATCGTTGGATCTACAATCCCCGTGGAAGTTTAAATTACGCAATCCGGCGAACCCTGCAGCCTCGACACACGCTGGTGTACTCGAGTTCATCGCTCAGGAGGGCGTCGTACACCTCCCGTACTGGATGATGAAGACACTCCGACTTAACGAGGGTGACCCAATTAGGATCACTGGCACCGAGTTACCGAAAGGAAAGATGGTCAAAATACAAGCACAATCTGTGCATTTCCTCGAGGTCTCGGACCCAAAAGCTGTGTACGTGTTTAAACCGACACCCACGTCCTCTCGGTGCCCCATCAACTGAATCCTTCACAGGCTTGAGCAGGCCCTTCGGCACTTTTCATGTCTTACCCAAGGGGACATTATCGAAATCATATACAATTCGATAGTATTTGGTTTCCTGATTATGGAAACTAACCCTGGGGGTGAAGGTATCGATGTCTTGGATACAGACCTCGAGGTAGACTTTGCCACACCAATAGGTTATGTCGAACCCGAACGTCCGAAGGTTGCGCCTCCTGCTACTATGGCATCTAAACTCAAGATCGATTTGAACCAACAAACTCCGGGGTCTTCACGGCCGTCTTCTTCCCAGAGCGGGACATTTGTCGGCCCACCAAGAATCGGGGGCACGACATTGAGTAAAGACGGAGATACTTGGGAAAGCTTTAAAGGAAAGGGCCAGACCTTGGAAGGAAGGAAGACCAAGGGCAGGGGTGTCAGTCACCGAAAGGCGGAGGAGGTCTCCGTTGACAGTCGGATCATCCGCACCGAGTTCGTCATCCTAATCTATTATCTATCATCTTTACTTCCGCGGAAATATTTATTTCCTTTTCTTCCCTGACAGCAAACCCCGAATTGTTACCAACAACTCATTGGAAAACGATAGCCAAGCACCCGCTCCTCTCAACCTTCCCTTTGGGAAGCTATTTTTTGGTTATCGATACGTGGAATATGTCCCACCCGATTCAGACAAGAAGGGCAAGTCCAAAGCTCAAGATGCGCAAGATGGAGCGAACAGCAAAGATTGGGGTGGAGGCCAGAAGCTCGGTAGAAATGCCTGGAAACCTTCAGAAACCACAGGAGCTGGGGGCGCCAGCGTCCCAGTACTGCAGAGCCGGAACGGAAAGAACGCGGCAAAGGCGGAGGAGAAAGTGAAGTCCCGAAGTCCATCCCCAGACTGGGGTGTGGATGACGATGAGATGATTGTTTATGACAGCGATTAGATGGTCACTCTTTGATGCAGGGATACAAATGTCTCTTGGGCCAAGGATGCACTAGAAGCAAAGATCGCGTTCGAAGCAGGGGAAGAATGGACTGTCAACCCCATGAGGTATTCATGCGCGCGGTCTTCGGGCTTCCTTTCTTTTTCTTTTCCTACAATTTTGTACTACTAGCCAGATTTTATCATGGGTCACACCCAGTCACGATTCAGACATGATATTCAGTGAAACAGACTTGGCAGGTAGCTCAGGCCCAAGCTTTCGGTGGGCGGCGTGAAGTGAGATGTGTCATGTCTAGGTTTGATACATTCGAGTGAAGGAGATACAAATTTGTGTTCCAGTTATGACGCGACTTTTGAGAACGAGGTGTGAATGTGAAGATGTGGGGGGAGGGGTGACGTGATTTAATTGTATAAAATGCGGAGAGATAAGTTGAACGGCAAGGTGGAGGCTGTGACGGTGACCTCTCCCCCATTCGGAACCAACTCCGAGACCTTCTTCTCCAGGTTTGGTCGCGTGGCCGCTTCTAACTGCGGCGGTGCCTGGAAGTAGATCTGGCTCGTTGGCGTAGACAATGACGGCTTTTTGATTTGACTACGGAACGAGTCCAGCGTCAGCAAGACAAACAGCTGCGAGGAAAGGGGGAGGAACGTACATGTTCTGTCGCTCGGTAAGCATCTCTATGAGCCGTTCGACCGTCAACTCCGAGCTGATCGATAGCTCGAGCGATTCTCCGCCGCAAACAGGACAGTCAGCTTTCTTCTCGTGCTCAAAGGTGTAGGAATATACGCCGTCTGTACCAATCAGCATGAAGTAATTGTTCAAGAATGCCGCGGAACTTGTTGCAATCTTGAACGCTTCGTTACAACAAGAAGCTACAGAGGTCAATTAACACCGCGGGAAGGATCGCGATGGGAACAGGTCGTGTACCTGCGATGATAGCGTTCGTGGAAGCGATGGCGGGGATGATGTTCTTTACAACTCCCTGCGCCAGGGACCAGGTAACACCCTCGATTTTGAACTCCCGAGCGCGATGAGATGCTTTGTTGAATAACCAGTCGATGTGCTCGGGATCATCCGTATCCATCTTCTTGTCTAAATGGAAATAAATCAAGAGAGTTAGCACATAAACTCACCTCGGCGGATGAGAAAGAAAAAACCTGGGAAGACACGAGGCCACTCAAGAACGGAAGCCCACTCGATGCAGTGCTCCGGCAATCGAGGTGTATTGGCGATGGTACAGATAGGGAACGCCGTGGGCTTGTTCAGCATATCGAGAGAGCATTCGTAACATGATGACACGGTGGGGAGGATGACACGGGCTTGACCCTTGAAGCCTAGCAGGTGGTTGGTTGTCAGTTCTAATCACTCAAGCGAACAGACAGACCTTCTGTCCCGCCATCAATTAGGGGCTTTAGGCTCTCTGGCACCTCAGGATCGACCAAGTTAACAAGGGTTGCGTTGATCCATCGTCTAGCTTCTACCGAGTCAAGACCGCAAATGACGATGTTGAACTGCATATAATAGTCTTCGCCTTTATCTTGGATTTTTCCATGGTATCTGGATAGACGATAAGGGGAAGAGACCTGGTTTAGGGGGGGAAGCGTACGGGGTAACAACGACTCCTGGCACCCGATTCATAATGAACTCCGCCGCAATCGTCGCTTTCGGCTTCCCAACATCCTTAGGCCTACAAAAAATCACCCGGTCAAGACATGGTCGAGCGCAAATATACACGACGCACCTGAACAAGAACTGTCTATTGAGGTTGCTGATGTCTATGGTGTCCATATCGATAACATGGATGTCCTTGAATCCCGATAAAGCGAGGTTCGCGAGGATTTCGCATCCCAAACCTCCAGCCCCGATGACCAAGATCTTGCACTGATTCCTGAGGAATGCTTTGACCTTTAGACACCGACCATCACGATCGCGTTAGCAAGTTGGAAACTCTCGGAGGGTTTATCGTACTTCTTCACCGGCAAGGAACGAAGGATCAGTCCGTGGGCCGGGTCTATCGAGGATTTGGTCTACGTGGTAGTATCTGGACTCCCAGTCCGCGGTGTGTGCCGTCCCGTTCAAGGCCATCATAGCTTGGTGGTATTAGTGATCGGCACCGGAGAGGGGGGCTTTGGGAGATAGGCGTTCATGGTGTTCTGTTTCCCACGAATACTTCGTCGGGTTCGTCAACTCATTCTCAAGGGATACTTTAATCAGAAAGTGTTGTCGGAATTGTTATTTTTGCATTATCACACGAGCACAGTTTTTGCAAGGTTACATTCTAAGAATTTGCTAGAGACCACGTTTACAACCAGCCGCGAGTCGGTTGAACTTGTTCAGCAGGGTGGCCCACCCTGGCAGTATCCCCGAGGGAGTCCGGCTTCAACCCAAGGATCTTCTTGAGTTTCCCATTACTGAATACGTTTTCATAAGTGATCTTCGAAGCGCCGCAGCCTCCGTAGCCGTACGGCAAACCGTTCAGACCGATGGATCGGCCAACTGCCCTCGATACGCCGACTGGTAGCAGGGGTCAGCAAATTTGGAGGGCCAATGCAACAGATATCCTGCAAAGCGAGCGGAGCTGAGAAATAAGTGGCGTTAACGATCAGCCTAGAGACTTGGTGGTGGTTTGGCTTGCCCGTCGGAGGCTCGGCTGCCAAAGGTGAGCAGGCACGTGTAGAATAACTACATATAAAACCTATACCAAAGATCTAAAGAATGGACCACCGGCCAAAGGGCACAACGCAGGGTAAGTTGTGAAGACGTACCCTTTTTTTTCCTGAGAGCGAACGGCTCCTCTGACAGAGCGACCGTGCTCGGGAAAGGCTTTCATGATGTGGATGGCCAGATATCCGCTCGCGTCAGTGACGAGAACCCCGCTTCCAGTGTTACCAGGGTCTCTGAGTAGATGAAGGAGAAATGGGAGACAGGGAAGGCATTCCGCCGGTTCGTGTGTTCGAGTGTAACGGTGAACCATGACGCCTTCCGAAACACCTGAAGTCTGTGGTAGCGCAATTGAAAGTATCGTGGTTTCAGTTTGGTTTTCGGTTCACCAGGGTTCACCGCCAGCCATCGGTGGAGGGAGCGGGGTGACCGTGATTGTCCACCAGAAGATCATGAGATCGGCCAAACATTCGGATCTCGCCGACACTCTAATTTTTCGCACCATGACGGCCCCCGCGGATTCAACAAACGCTCCCTTATCCTTCAGCGGCCACGAATACTTCAGACATAGACTCGTGCTATCCATCCTCTCTGGTCGTCCTGTGCGTATAGACAAAATTCGCTCGGCGGATGCGAACCCCGGCCTTAGAGGTCCGTCCATTTGACCAGATGATCGAGAATGTATGCAGCAAGGCTGAACGCGTTCTACGTCGCGAACAGACTACGAAATCAGCCTTCTCAGACTTCTTGAGAGGGTGACGAACGGAACCGTCATCGAAATTTCAGTTACCGGTGCGTCGACACCAACTTCAGATCTTGTGTTGTGGCTGAACGGCTTTTTGGCTAAGGTACCGCGGTCCAACTTAAACCTGGTATCATCGCTGGAGGCCCAGTCACCCACGAATGCCCACTATCTCGCTCGATCGGTTATTTCTTGGAGCCCGTCATTATGATGGCCCCGTTCTCCAAAAAGCCTCTAGACCTCACACTAAAAGGCATCACCACGGACGACAATGATCTATCTGTAAGCGCGACCAGACGTGATTGAGAGGCAAATCCCATGCTCATTGGCAAAAGGCAGATATGATTCGAACAGTAACACTACCCCATCTAGAGTTATTTGGTATCTCAGATGGTCTTGAACTCCGAGTGAGTGCAGAATGTCTAACTGCCTGGGAAGAATAACCCATTTCGTTCCAAAGATAAAGAAGCGGGGTTCCCCACCCCTCGGCGGCGGCGAAGTCCAGTTCTTGTGCCCCGTCATCAAACAAGCAAAGACCATCAACTTCGTTGACCCTGGAAAGATCAAACGGATACGGGGAATCTCGTCAGTCCCCCCTCTCCCTAAAACCCCCATTACAATTCTTAATCTCGTTACAGACACGCGGTCCGCGTTAGCCCGCAATTCTCAAATCGCATGATTGAGGCCTGTAGATCGGTGCTTAACCAATTCATCCCTGACATCTACTTATACTCGGATGTGTACAAGGGGAACGAGAGTGGAAAGTAAGCTGAGCCTTCTATCAAAAGCAGCGCCCAGCTGACCTTCGGAATAGGTCACCCGGGTACGCCTTAACCCTCCTCGCAGAATCTACAACAGGTGCTCTGCACTGTTCAGAGGCCGTCTCAAAACCTGGAGCCGCCCCAGAAGATATCGCCTTGCAGTCAACATATGCGCTCCTCACCGAGATCGAGCGAGGCGGGTGCATCGACAGACTTCATCAACCCCTCGTGTTGTTGTACATGGTTCTCGGGAGCGAAGATGTTGGTCGATGTGTGATGGGCGAACCAGCCCCAAGAACGTATGTGGAGCCTCCCTCTGTCAAATCTGATTCCCTAGGTGTCAACTTTAACCCCCCCACTCCAGGATACAGTTTCTGCGAGATATCAAAGAATTCTTTGGCATCTCATTTAAGATCGCTCCTCATCAAGGGTCGGAAGCAAATCCCCCAGAACTGTTATTTGCATGTTACGGCACCGGTTATGTTAATGCAAATAGGTCCCTTGCATAATACATGGTTCGCTCGTAATATCTCCCCAAGGCAGGGTGGTATTAAATGGACCCGCTGTCCACCTTCGAAACTTCGACTACGTATGCCCCGCTGTTATTTAGGGGGCTTCAGATGAAAAGAAGTGAACGCGCACCGTTCACCGGTAGACCATGATAACTCTCCCAAAATCACCATCTCCACCACCTCCCCCAATCACAACTAGCCACTTCTGCAACATTGGCCAGCCTGCTTCAAACTTTGTAGCCAACTCATCGGTGTGATGCTCTCCATCCAACAGCTGGGCTAGCTCCGAGGGGACGACAAGAGTCGAAACCGCCCCAACGCTTGAATCCATTCCCAGGCCAATCCCACTTGACCCGAAGCTCGTCCTTGAGGTCCGTTGCGATTGCTGAATCGGCGTCGACGGCGACCTTAGATGGAGCGGGAGAGGGTGTGGGGTCATGACGGGTGAAGATGGAGGCGCTGGCGGATCTGGGGGTCGTGCTCCAGGAAGACCTTGAGATAACTTAGACAACATCGAGCGGAGGTTCTGGGGTGGCTGACGGATGTTGGAACTGTCAGATCCTCGTTCGCCTCTTTCAATACCCTTTTCTAAACTCCTGCGGGCAAAGACCAGCTCGTCCTTCGTCGGGTGACCTGCTGGGATCGACGCTGAATCGGCACGACGCCTTTGATGTTGATTCCTGAGTAGCTCCAGAGCGTTCTCAGCCGCGCTGGGTTTCCGTTGTCTCGTCACCGTCGTCTCCTGTACTAGGGCGTGTGGCTGGAAGGATAACGGTTCTGGGCGGTCGGGTGGACGACCACGAGTAGCGTGCTGTGGAGGTGTCAATTGGTCGATGTTTTGTTGGGTTGGGACGGTGAACATGGAGTTAGAGAAGCTCGCTGCACGCCTTCGCATCACAGAACTAGAAGACCTGCGTTCTGTAGAGGCGGACGATGATTGGGTATCCGGTAGGAGAACGGGCCACCTATGAACCCGACGGAGGAAACCCTGATGCAAAACTAAGTGACTCTGGTCATCACGCCAAACCTTTCTCAACTACCTTGATGACGCCAAAACTTGTGAACCTTCGAACGTCGATCCCCCACCGTTCGACTTGGTATTCCTGCATCCATTCAAGAACAGTTTTCCCCGGTTTCATCCGAGAGTAGAGATGTAGCAATCTCGGCCAATCCGGTACTTGGCGCCCTAAACGTGAAATATGGGTCAACCCACTCGAGGGAGTTGTCCGGCATCACGGACCTGGTAATGTCACATATGGGCCGCATTCTCCGTAGACATGACGTTCGTCTGCAAGCCATTGGATGCTCCTTCGCAATGTGTACATGTTTGAGAATTGAAAGATGTCGGTCATCATGATGACCTGATAATGTCTAAAGCTGGGATCAGCAGGGAGATTTGGATAGGGAGGTGGTTTCGGCGAACAGGAGATGTGCGATTGCTTGTCTCGTGAGTTCGAGGTCGCAGTCTGCGAGAGCTGCTAGGCGAGATACGTGGGACACCCCGTCGATGACATTACAAACCTTAGCAACGTGAATCATTGAATTCATGGACTTTGGAAGAGTGAACCTACTTTCGCCATAGTTAGATCCCAATTTGGTTCTATCCGCTTCCTGAGGTTTACCAACGCAAGTGGGACCTGTTCGCACCAACTTAGCGACACGACCACTAGTGAGTTGGATCAGCTTACTTGCCAATCGTGCACTTGTGGGGGGTTTGGGTAGAATGGGAGGATCTTGAGTTGTATCGAATTGAACTGGTCAATCGGTATCGAGGTCTCAGAATATGAATTCAGGTCCTCGTAAAGTTGCTCAAGGATCGCATAGATCTGTGTCGAGGTCTTGGGATTTGAAAGGAATCCAGATTCTTCCTAACGACTGAAGCTCTATCAATCCATAAAGCTTTTCCAATCCTTCGAGCATACCTCACAAGAAGTCAAGACCCGGCTGACCTTCCGCACGACCGGTTCATAACAACTGAGATCCGCAGATCGGTTAAACACAAAACAGACGTTGTATCGCAGGTAATTCCTGCTGTAGTTTCCGCGCAATTCCACAGGAAACCCGATAACTCGGTGGTCACGCGTGGGGCAAGCCACTAGCCTACCACAAAGGGGACTCTGTGGTATCACTAGAACCCGATGATCAGCCCTCCCCCACTGACCAAAATCCAGACGGGTGGGGGGCATACCGTATTTCGAGATTTCATCAAAGTGGAAGAGCACAGTATTCGTGGTTGACGGTCTCTTTCGAGGAGAGGAGGTTCCAACAGTAGCGTTCGGGGGAGGCTGGAAATGCTGTGAAGACGAAAGATCGGTAGAAACGGCAATGAGGCCTTCTGGAACTTGGTACACGATTTTTGGGCCCTGGTCGTTATCGAAGACGGCGTAAAACACGGACTGTATCCGCGGAAGGAACGAGTCCCCGTCGGCCATATCCTAAGGAGGTGCGGTCACTGGGGTGATAGCTCGTGCGAAACTTCGCGATCATCAATGACAAGGGTCCAGCGCCAGCCCCAGACAGCCGCGAACGCGTTTACGGACGCGTCTCGACCCTCGTCAACGGTGATGTCCACCGCAATAGCTTTCCGCAAGATCCCTCTCTCTCTTTCCCAACTCTCTCTGGACGCTGTATTACAATGCGGACAGTCATTCCGGTGGTCAATTTTCCCGTTGGTTGCCCCAGAAGGGCAAGGGGAGACAGCACAACACGGCCAGCCGTCCCACGAATATAGATTGTGCTTGCGAGACCGCGTCATCTGCTTGCGGCAGTCTCAGGAAACCCTCCTTTGGAACGCCGTGTTTCCAAACCCTCCAATTTCCCCAGAGGAAACGGCGAAACGGGACGCGGAAACGTTGGAATGGCTGAATGGTTACTTCCAGTTAGATGTTGACCTTCAAGAGCTCTATCAGACATGGAGCAAACGAGACCCCATTTTCAACGGATTGCAGGAACGCTTTAGTGGTATCAGAATTTTAAGGCAGGATCCTTGGGAGAACCTCATATCGTATGTTACCTTCGTTTCGTACCTTTCCATCCTCTGATGATGACCATATTGTTTCCTTTATGCATATACCAGGTTTATTTGCTCTTCCAATAACAATATTTCACGTATCTCAAAGATGGTCAAATCCCTGTGCACAAACTACTCTCCCTCCCTCCTTTCTCTCCCTCCACCATCCGGATCCGGGGAGCCGGAAGCATATCACTCATTCCCACCCCCATCAGCCCTGGCCTCCCCCGAAGTGGCCACTGAGCTCCGTGCGCTTGGGTTTGGTTACCGAGCGGGCTTCATCCAGAAAACCGCGAAGATGTTGGTTGAACGTAACATCGAACCTCCGTCGTCTAAACCCTCATCCGCGTTCTACGCTGGGCAAGAGCCTGCGGAGGTGTGGTTAGCCGGTCTGAGGAATGAACAGACAGCCGTTGCGAGAGAAGAGTTGACCAAGCTCATGGGGGTCGGACGTAAAGTTGCAGATTGTGTGCTCTTAATGAGCTTAGACAAGGTCTGCCTGATATCCACCACTTTCCCAAAGAACCATTCGTGTTGAGTCGTTTTGAATCAGAGGGAAGTTGTCCCTGTTGACACACACGTCCACCAAATCGCCCACAAGCACTACGGAGTCAAGATGCCCTCCGCGAAGGGCGGAAAAGTACCCATGACCCCCAAGTTATACGAAGAGGTCGCCACGAAGTTGGCTGACGTGTGGGGTGACTACGCTGGTTGGGCACAATCAGTACGTGATGCAGAGACAGAACCAACGAGGTTCCCTGACATGCGTCCGTAGGTTCTGTTTACTTCGGACCTCAAATCCTTCGCGGATTACGGTACAAAGCAACAAGCACCGGTCAACGGTACTGGACTTTTGACTCCAGAAGATACGCCGGAGCCAACCTCGACCGCGAAGCGGAAACGAGGGAGGGCAAAGCTCGTGATCAAAGCAGAAACCACATTAGATTCGTCACTGCAAGTGACATCGGCGGCTGCTATCGTAGAAGAGACCTACGACGATGGTTCTTCAACCCTTACTCTCGCCGAAAGAGTCAAACGGCGACGGAGGACGAAAACCTAAGACGGACAGCAAGTCTCAACCCGCGAGACCATATCCATGCATTTCATATAGCAATGGACTTGTACATCATGTAATGTTAAAGTTTAAGGAATACAATTTCGTGTTCATGTTAGCTTTGGTTGTTAGTTGCTTTGCTTCCGTCATCCGGTTTCTTATGCAGATGTTTCGTAGTTGGCTCCTAGATCATGACGACACCAACCCCTTGTCCAGGCTTGACACCGTCTTTGCCTTCCATACCAGCCAGTGGGCCGGTTCGCCAGTTGTAGAGGTAGTAATTGAGTAGACCGTCGCCAGCTCCAAACTACGCAAAGTAAACTTCAGCCCGTTGAAGAACCAGCAGTCTATGGAATACCTTACCCTCAATGGCTCCAGTAGCGCCACATTATCCATGAGAGTCAACGCGTTGAACACGTCGAACTTGGCCCGGTCAGCAACGATCAAAGCGTCCTTGATAAGGTCCTCTAAACGCTGTTTCAAAGCACCGGATTCTTCAGCCTGTGGCTCGAATGCGGTCTCAGTAGCGTAGTAGTAGAGGTATGCAGCATCCAACACGGAGTGCTTGACGTTGCCGATGATTGAAGACGGAAGGGTGAAGAACGAGAAGAAATCAGTGATCTTCTTTGTCTTGGGGTTCTAGGAATATGTAATCCACTTGGTGAACTTCTTGTGTCGGATGGAAGGAAATTAAGATTACCTCGACGACATACACCCAAAGTACCTGTCCTTCCCTCCTCCTAGATGCGCCCACCTCACCGGTTCCCTTGCCACTCAGGAAGAAATGTCTGACTTCTTCAATCGTCATCAATGGCGACATATCAAACCTGCCCATGTACCGCTCGTATAAATCCGTTACTTGTTCCACATCGCGTTCTTCCATCTCCCGCAGGCCAGAAGCGGCAAAATGGGGGGTAGAAGGGAGTTTATACTGGAGCATCATCCGAGCGCGAGTCGAACTCCGCGGAACGTAGGTGAACTTGACATCGAGGAGCTTTTGGACGTTGAGCGAACGATGGTAATATCTGATACGTGATCGTCAGCGCGGACCCGGCGAGGAGCGGTTGCAGCTGGCGAACCGGCAGGTGGATACTGGAGTCGGTAGGAAAATTCCTCCGGTGTAGATCGCCTGGAAGATCCCCTTCAGGTTGCATTGTCGGGTGACTTCTCGAATCAGGACGGGGGCGAGTCTTTTGTGACGCAATTTCTTGATCACGCAAAGGAAATTGATCTCGCTGGCCCTGATCACCCTGTCATAAGGTCAATATCCGAAATTGAGCGCTAGAACCGCGGGCACGCACTTTTGTCGGACGCGCAGCGTCACCGGAACACCAGAGATGAATGCTACAAGCTTCTTGTTGCCAGCAACACGTACGCCGAGATGCCACTCCTTGAAATAACCCGGTGGTTGTAGAGCCCTGGGGAGGCGCTAATGTTGATTTGGGTTGACGTCAGCGAGTGTGAAATATGGGGATCGCACCACTTCAAGAATTCGGCGGAGTAGTTGAACCGGAAGGACGCATCGTCGTCCTCAACGTAGTTTGCAGACAAGAGTTCGTACACCTCTTTCAGCTGGATAATGCATGGTTGGCAGAGTTACACGGGATCAAAACGGCTGTTTACCTGGGCGGGGTCATTGATGTCCAGCGTCGCCCATTCGAAATCCTTGGGGAGAGGATCTGGTTGTTGCTTGAGCTCTTCAGGAGGCTTTGAGGGCTCGATGTAGCCATCCTCCTCGGGCGATCCCTCGCCTAATCAAATACGACGTGAGACGGGATGTTCCTAGGCTAGGAGCCAGGGTAATACCGTATTGTGGGACCGGCTGGGTCGCCCAGAACTGCAGGCCCGCTGTCAATGTACTAGGCACACAAAAACGCGACAATCACGAACCTTGTGACCTCCAGTATCCTTCTGATTCTTTCCACCCAAGCCAGATTTACCAGCAACGACATCCTTGAGGTTCAACTGTCGTAGGGTGGCCCTGAGGGTGTCCTCGTCCGTATCGGCGTGCTCAGACTTGACCTTTTCAAGAACGGTCTCGACAATTTTATCCTCGGTAGCCCCAGAGACAGAGTTCAGAAGTTTGGAAAGCTTAGATTTCTTCTTTTTCTTCTTTTTAGAGGAAGGCGACTGAACACTGGGCTCGTTGGTGGGCCGTTCAGGTTCGGAGCCGTCAGATTCGTCGGCAGAGAGTTCGTTGTCGTCGTCGACTGTGTCGATGACTTGTTTTCGCTTGGCTTCTTGCGAGGACATGATCAGAACTGGATGACCAAAGGAGAGTCACAGCCGCGCCACGTCCGAGATCTTTTGAACCGCAACTACCACCATCTCCCTTATCCGACCCACCACGCGATAAAGACGACAATTCATGTCTACTTCTGCTGCTCCAAACATCCCCACTTTCAAACTTGTCCTCGGTAGGCACATCGTCGTCAGCTATCTCGCCACGCCGGCCTCTAATCACTTTTCGCTAAATTTTCTAATCGATAATGTTTACCCGGTCCTCGATGTCCTCGCTCCCCACCTGCCTACGCTCTCGCCTCGCACTCCCCCCGAAATCCCCCTTGATTGAGTGCAGTTGGCGATGGTGGAACCGGGAAGACCACTTTCGTCAAGGTACATCATGAGTTACCGTCATCCATCCTGATCGCGGTCTTGATCTTCCATATCTGCGTTCTAGCGTCACTTGACTGGCGAGTTCGAGAAGAAGTACATTGGTGTGTCTATGCTTGTGTCCAATGACGCGTCCAAGACCAACTAAACTGTTGTTTTCAGCCACCCTCGGTGTTGAGGTCCATCCCTTAACCTTCACCACAAACTTCGGCACAATTTGTTTCAACGTGTGGGATACTGCTGGCCAGGAAAAGTTCGGTGGTCTCCGTGACGGTTACTATATCCAGGGCCAATGCGGTATCATCATGTTTGATGTCACCTCCCGTATCACCTACAAGAATGTTCCCAACTGGCATCGTGATCTCGAGCGGGTCTGTGAGAACATCCCTATTGTTCTTTGTGGAAACAAGGTCGATGTCAAGGTATGCCTGTGACTTCCTATTTTGCTGTGAGTCAACCAAGTTGACGTTATTCCAGGAGCGAAAAGTAAAGACCGGTGCCGTAACCTTCCACCGAAAGAAGAATATCCAGTACTTCGAAATTTCGGCCAAATCGAACTACAACTTTGAAAAACCATTCCTCTGGTTGGCGAGGAAACTCGTCGGGTAATTCCCCGTCGCTACAGATCCGCGAGGTGAAATCTGACCCATTTTTACAACTAAAGAAATCCTACTCTTGAGTTCGTTGCCGCTCCTGCCTTGGCACCCGCTGAGGTCCAAATCGAGCCCAGTTTGATGGCGCAGTACGAGCGGGAACTGGCTCAGGTATGTCTTCCCCCATTTTGACGCCCTCCCTGGAACTGACGCACCTCCACAAAACTAGGCCGAGGCTGTTCCCCTGCCTGAAGATGAAGATGAAGGACTGTAAATCGAGAGAACTTTTCACTAGCACCGCCGGTTCCACATGTTTCAAATATAAACTTTCATGACCACACGCGATACCACGTGATCTCGACTTTGCGTAATGCGATGTTCCCTTTCGTGTCGGGCCCTGCATGGTGGCCCTTGGCGGGAGTTTGGAGTAGCGAGGCCTCCCATACTGGCTTCAACGACAACTGTGGTTTCCCACGATCGCTCGTTCTCCCAGGCACACATCATGCCTCAGAGACACTGCCCAACTAGGTTTCTCGCAGTAGCCAGACCTGAGCCCTCCAATCCAAAAAATCTGTTACGACGCAGGATACGATTGGTGTACGTAATATTGGGATATTGGTATTGACCGTGGACGGGTGCCGGCGGTGGCCATGATTTGTGCCCTCGATGACATGACGAAGCAGTCGAAGTCCCCGCGCCCTCCTCAAATGCTGATCTGAACGTGTAGACTTGTGGACGGCGGGTCCTGGTGGGCGGTCAGAATGTATCCCAGAAAACAGGTGACTCACTCGGGAAGGAAAGGATTGGTTTATCACCCGGAAGGTCCGCAGACGGATACCCAAACCCACTACTTTCCCCCGTCCGTGCGATAAAAGGTTGGGCGGACGTGTAGGCTATTCCGTTCTCATTGAACCGATGCGGGTATACCTGTAAGGAGGACTCAACGTACCTGTCATGCGCTACGGGATAGCACTCCTTCCCGATCTCTCTATCCCTGAATTGTATATTCTAGTCCATGTATATACACATCGAAGATGATAAGCAGATGTCCGTAAATATCATGGTCTGCCTCCGAGACCACCCGATCCCATAAATTATAACTGTTACACGATCTCCTCCGGTCTATCTGGCGGGGTTCCCGCTTCAAGGACTATAGGGACGAGTTGGATCAGTTGCGGCAGTGTCAGGAAGGGTGAGCCAAATGGTGGAGTCATACCGATATTCGATGGTGGGACAATAGAGGATGCTAGCGTTGTTTCCGTGAACGTCCCAAGATTTTGTGGCAATCGAGGGACGGAGTCAAATTCAATACTCTCCTCGTCCGATGGAGTGAAAGTTTCCGGGATTTCATGCGACCCACCACGTATCCGTGGCGCGAAATCGACGGTCCCACCCTCCACTGACCTTCCATGGCTGAGATTGGCCATGGTTGGGAGAGACCACAGCTGTTTCGGATCGACGGCGGCTTTCTTTAAAGAAAGCATAAGGTGTGACGCCGTCATTGGAATGAGAACTGTGCCCTGTAGGACGCGGGTTGACATCAGCTACTCAGGGGGCTTTCGGGGATCGAGAAAGGATCGAGAAAGAAAACTTACAACAAGGGAAAGAGCTGGTATTCATCCTGCATATATCCACACGGTAAGCACAACACGATCAACAACCCTTGCGACGCATCGCATACCACCTACCTCAGTGGTAAACAAGGCCACCTGGGGCAAGAATTGATAGAGAAAAATTAACATGAAGTATCGCGTCGCGTCTCGCAGAATTATATCCAAGAGGCTCGGAATGCCCGGAAATCTATTCCTCGCCGACCTCCTGGCTGTGAACAGAATGATCGAGAATGCAAAAACGTCTGTAATGCCACGACGTTGGGTGTGGAACGTGAGGTACATCAGAACTCCCGAGGTGAAAGTGTGGTGGATTGTAGGAGCGTACCGAAAGCAAGGGCTATATTAACGAAAAGGAACTCCCCAAGTCGCCACTGTTTGTAAATGCAAAACTTGAACATGTCAGAGTCCATCTCTGGAAGCGGTTGCACTAGAGACAGGCATGAGCCTGCACATGAATGAACCAGAGGCTATGGGACTTACAAGGCTCAATTGCAGCCCAGACGACCGATAAGATACCGAAGCAGAGCTGCATGGCAATCAAAATGACAAGTCCGCCGGCAAACAACTTGTTTTTCTCTGTCACGGCATATACCCTATGGTTAAAACCACCATAGTTAATCTTAACATAGAATCATTTCGGTCCGGAGAGAACGTGCGGACCTTAATGCAACCGTTATTTGGGCGAGAACTGTAGCGGCGGTCAAGTGGAGCATCAATATCCATTTAGTATTTTGACAACTGTCAAGTTATTGAGCGGGGTGAAGATCGACCGTGAGGATGCAAGGTGCGAAGGGAAGAGAACGCACAACTACAGTTCTCGTGAGCAAGGGGCCGCGACAGCTCTGTGAACAGGTACTTACGGACTGTGTGTAATTATACGTGGTGATGTTGGTCCAGATGAGACTCAACACGGGGGTGTACCTATTCTACAAAACCGTCAGGTCCATCACGACTTGCCAGAGTATTTCGGGATGTCGCACGGCGAGGAATAATGCAAATACTATCGGGTAACTGTATAGGTCATTGGATATTTAGGGGAGGTGGGTCGGACTCACTCCAGGACCTCTTTCCAGACCAGGCGTAGTTTATCTGTCCGACGATCAGAACGTGGAGTCTCGGTGGAAGAAATGTAGGAGTATGCCGGACCTCATCTCCCAAGGTCAAGAAGTAGTCGTAGATCCACAGACAGTGTACGGCGATCATAGACAACTGCTCAGGTTGTGTGAGTTGACGTCGGCTGTCTACAGGTGTTCAGGATTCGAGACATTACCTTGATCACGAAACTAGAGAAGTCCATTTAACCGGGGACTTTACAACGCAGAAAGCATAGAGGAAAACACCCACAGCCGCGCTCTGGCCTCGATTAATAATGCCGGATCTGCGCCATCCATCTAAGTCGGCCAGAAGGGTCAACCTCTGCAGACGCTGCCGAGAGCGATGGGGTTCCCACCTTGAAAGTGTGGACCGTCGAGCCGTGTGTGCACGTTCTGTGCTCTTGAGTGGGGTGAGATAAAGTGGAGGGGAATAAGAGAGGGATACGTCCGCCGCCGGTCAATTGATCTTAAAGAAGGTCATGGACCGATTGGATTGACGGAATAGCATGGAATCCAGACCCACGGAACTGACCAGGCTCCGATACATGTTCCCATGTCAATCCTGTTTGGTCTTGTCCTTCCGCCTCCCTTCATCTCATGCCGACCCTGTTTGGTCTTGTCCTCCGCCCCCCTTCATCTCAGGTTCTCGAATTTGAAATCACATCCGCCCAGGACCCGCTGACGGCACATGACATATCGTTCGGCCCGCACTCCCATGTGGCGGCGCTTGTCATGGATCCTAAGTCGTCCTTCGTCTTCCATCGTTGACCTGGCGGGGGCGCATAAAGAAAGCATCAGTTCGCATGCATAGGGGGAGAAAAACCGGACACCACCCGACATTGATATTGAGTGGAGATCCGATAAGGAAAAACTTGTCGACGGTGGCGACGCTCCTGATCAGGAGGATTAAACATCAACGAGCTGTCCCGTTCCCCGCGACCGGAGGTCGTAGGCGACCGTCGCCCCGAATTGGCTGCCGTCATGATCTAGCACCTGGTGATCGCTCAAAAACCTGTAACCATTTGCGCACGCACGCAAACCAGTATTGAATAAGGAAGGCCCAGCAGGTGGCCCATCGCTCTGTCTGGTCACATACAGCACTCTTCTTGGTAACTCTGGCCCCGAACCAGGGGTACTTATGGTAGTACGTGACCATCCGTGGCATGGTAGAAAAACGCGTATCCGCACCCTAGTAACCGAGGCTTATTCCTCGACGTTTGGGGATCCTCCGCCTAGCGCGCGTTAATGGATCAGACGTAGAGACTATGCCGTCATTCGGTGGGTTTGGATGATTAGGTGGGGTTTCGGTCCTTCCGACTCCTGACGCTCGAAAGCTCGGGTTGTTTTCAAAAGAAAAGGTGGTAGGGCCGTGATTCCAGAAGTGGGGTTCGGAGATGACATCAATGACCCTACCCAAAGAATGGGTCCCGGCGGTATGTCACTGGATAGTCTAGAGTGTGGAGAGTGCAACCATATAGACAGTCACCCACTGTCGTGTACTAACAAGTGGAAGCGACGGGTGGTAGGTGTGATTTCTCACGGTCGCTCATTCTCCTCGGCCCACCCCCTCACCCACCCCGAGAACATATATTCCCCACAGAGGTCTCCCAAACCGAGCCTTCTAACAATGCTGTCACAAAAAAGTTGATACGATGCATGGTACTTAACCTTAATCCCTACGTGATCCGGCGTGGTACCACACGCTCGGTATGCCCTGCAAGTTCTGAGGGGCTCACACTGACCGCATGCGAGAAAAGGGGATGACCAACTCCCAGGTGTCGTCAACTATTGTATATCGTGTATCATTATAGAGAGGAATCGGAAGGTCTCGAAGTAAATGTCATCAAGTCATGTAGTCACCAAGCCGGTTCGGAAACATGTTGAACACCGCCGTTTCCGCTCCCGTTCCGCGCCTTCTATAAGATCATCCCTAGTTCCTATAAGTGCGAATGAAAAAAGAAGTTGAGCAACACGTCAAAACGAAAGGGCTGATTAAACTCACAGCATAGACTCGGTTACTGCATTCGGGATTGTACACAGCTCCGCACTCGCTTACGATCCGATTACCGATGGCGGTGTTAAGGTCGTTGAATGGGGAGGGCTCGCGTTTCCACCCTCTCGAACTACGCCGACTTAATTTCGAGCGCGCCGCTTGGTCTGTTTGTGTCATCATCTGATTTCCCTGTGCCATATTCTGATTCAGCCTTGCGATGTTTTCCATCATCTGTTGGTTTTGCTGCATAATTTTGTTCATTTGGTCCATTTGTACTTGGAAGCTGGACTGCCGCGTTTGTACGCGTCGCCCTGCGAACATGAGGTGGTGTCAAGAAAAACGAAGAGCCAGAGCTAAAACTCGGGCTCACGGGTAAAATGATGCGGAAAAGGAAGGGGCTCGAGCTCGGGTTGAATGGGGCGCGTTGACCCCGGACGTGACATAGCTTTGTTATAGTTCGCTTGCTCCTCTGTGAACGAGAGGTGGTGTCACCACGCTGGGAAGAGGCAGAGCTGGCGCACGGACTTACCAGGGGTAATGGGGCCAACAATGAGGGGCTCGCGCCTCTGAACTGTGAACACAGGTGGTGATCAGGACGGCATAAAAATGGTGGGGTAGGGCTTTGTGAACTGACGGATGGTTCCGTTGACCAAGGTGTTGACAGAGGCAAGCGTCACGAGGAAAAGAATGAAAGCTTTCGAGAACATGATGGTGAATTGGATCGTGATAGGGTAATGGACGACAACGGCACCAGGCCTGGTGTTGGAAGGATCGGGGAGTAGAAACTGGATGGGCTGCACAGCGGCTGGGGAATTCAGGAGGCGCATAGCGAGCCTTTTATACACAAGGGATCCTCTGTGCAGCATTGAATCCGTTTGGGTTATCCGCGTTTTTTTTTTCGGAATATGTGAGGTGCGATCATACTCGCGCGTATGAGGTTGGGGGCCTGAATTACAAGCCATACTGTTCTGTTGCTCGAAACGTACGTTCCTGATGGACTTTGTTGGAAGATTGATCTTGCAGGGTCATCAAAACCGGCCATTGCTGTGACTCACAACAGTGGGGAGGAAGGGAATACAGGACAGGCGTGACCAGGGTAAAGGCAAACCCAAACTACGGGGACGGGCGACACTTTCCTTTTGCACATAGCCTCAGCAGGGGTTCGCGATCATCCCGGGACCGCGGTGGACAGTCAAGTGAAGAGCGGCTTGCTGCCACGGTCACGTCCATAGCCAAACCACTTTAAAACGTGGAGCAGAGCCGGTACGTTGACCTGTATGCGATACGCTCCTGGCTTTCTGGGCCCAGTGGCCGGATGTGCAGTGGGGTCGGATGGGCTATCCTATCCATTCAATTCTTCCCCGGAGATCGGGGAGTTAATGAATGGGTAAGAGCTGTGAGGAAAGCGCAGGGCGATGGTGAGCGATATCACGGCCCCATTGGAGATGGATCATGATGGTAGGTGAGTTGCGGCCGATGGGGGAGGCCTGGGGCGAGAGTTACGCCCACACTGGAGTTTCTCGTTGTCCACTAAAAATTCCCACGGTTCTGATTGGCTGAGACTGTAGTTTGACCGCACGCATCACCCACCCGGAGGGGAGTCTGAAAATTTATATCGCCTCACGTTGTGCATGCGGCACTCTTACGTCCTTCCTTATCATTTTTGCACTGACGTAACGATGGAGCGGCAGCGACATCTTTCGCTTTCGCTGTCTTCAAGCTCGAACCTGAGGCCTGAGGGTCCGAGTTCCACGTCTACGTATCCAAGGGTCGCGCCCACTCAGCCACTTTCCGTGCGTGTTCCCGTAATCGTTGGGAAAACCAACCCTTCTGTCATTGCAGTCGTATTCTATTTTATTCGTCTCCCAGCCGGAATCTTTTCGGGTTTAAGAATGTAGAGAACCTCACTCCTCAGTATACATGGATAAGACTGAGGAGTGCCTGGGACCAAAAACATGCTTGAAGCGTGTCCGTATATATACAAAAACAAATATAAATATCTGATCGGATGCTACATGATCGTCGGTTTTCCGAAACAGTAACCGCTATATAAACAGTCATTGAATAAGTAACCTGGTGCATAAACATAAAACAAAAGTCCAATGTTCGATCCCCTGCAATAAATGGGCTTACGGTTAGGCTATGCCTTAGTCCGATCCCCCCACGGGGGCCATAAAATATCGTCAACAGTGCAAACCTCAGGGACAGTGATCCTCGAATCCTGATAATCCGGGGGAACCATCTCCACACTAACGTTGCCCTCCACCAAACCCATCAAAGCCTCCTTCAACTTGAAGTTCTCCATCTCGCAACCGTCCCTACCAACTTTCCTGTACACCCTCACGTCTTTGAACGGGATCCCCGCCTTCGCTCGCGAACTCGCGACCTCGACGAACTTGTCGGCGGGGATGTACCTCGTTTGTAGGGTAATGGTTTGAAGATTGGGTAGCGGGATGTACCCTCTGCCTTCGTCTGGAACAAGGGAGTGTAGGATAGCAGTATCGGGTGGGAGGAGATTGTCCGTGATCGCCAACTCCTCCAGCTCTGGAACCGAGGCAAAAATGGTAGGGTATGCCGACCGGCTAGTCAAAATAGACTCAATCCATAGCTGCCGTGCCGCTGGTAAAGGTGACGCGAATAGATCCCGCAAGCCTTGAGGGATGAAAGCGTTCATTTGGTGATGTGACGTCGTCGAGAGGAAAACCGATGAATGAGGTCCACACGAGATAAGTCGGAGACCGGCGGACGTGCACCCAAGTTCGATTCGGGTCGCTCCTTGCAACCGATGTTCTGATGGGTAGTTCGGTGGAAAAACATCGTGAATCGTAAAGTTCTGTTGGGGTGGGAACCTAACGCTGTCGAACCTAATCGCGACGTCGTTCGCTGTAGGCAGTTGTATCAAGGACAAAAGTCTCGAAATCCCATGGTGTGTGAAACCAGAAAGATGCAACCTCTGGAGTTTATCCAGAGGAACGGGCGTTATGTCCGATGAATCTCGCGCCGGTGTCCTGCTGATCCCTACGTCGTCTTGTTCCAGCAAGATGTCTCGAAGCCCCGGACTACGTTGAAAGAGGTCCAGGAGCTGCTTCATTGAGTGTTCCAGGTTGCGCTGAGCGGCTAGGCACAACACCGAGAGGTTATGAAAACGGTTGTTGGGCCATATAGTAAAGTGATTGACCCTCAGCACCCGCAGGGAAGGGAGCGACTCCGCGAAGATCGTAGGGAGGGATGGGTTAACTCTATGGTTTGTCCCGGCGAATGGGTTCCGATACAGGACGTTGGCCGGGGGGTAAATCACCAACGTCTCGAGCAGGGGCGCTGGAAGGTGAAAATTGGACAGCGGCCCTTGAACATCCAGTGGATAGACTATCGTGAATGTCCGGAATCTTCCGCTGTGATCAGCGAGGTTTCCCATGAAGTCAGGGGTCGTCCGCTTCACCAGGTCCGAGTCGGAGCTGCCACGAGAGCGTCTAAAGTGTTCCCCCTCAAACCTGACGTGAACCTGGAGGGGCAAACTGCCAGATCTCGAGGTGAAGGCGTTGACAACCTCTGGCCTTGTGACATCGACAGTCGACCACAGCGAGGGGAACATAAGTGCCGTCTCTCGCCAGTGGTGGCACACGTGCGTCGCCCACTGTACCCACTCGTGAAACGGTCGTCGTGGCGTTATATACTCCGATTTGTGGATGGGGGGAACCTCACTTCGGAGGAAGAGGAACACGTTGGCCAGAGTCTCCCGTGGAATGCGGTTGATGGGCCGCGCAGCATTCTTCGACCGACGGAGCTTGACTATCACCATTGATAGCTTTTGTTCCAAGGGCGCGAGCTACGGGACGGTAAGCCTGGCGCAAAAGATACAAAGGCCCTCGAGTCCCAGTAGTACCTCATGATGCAGAGTATCTACATCCTCTCCTGCCCTGTGGATGTGTCAACCCGGTGCTCAATCACGTCGTCGCGGCTAAGGTTTTTCTCACCTTTGTCTTTCGAATAAGCTCTCGCAAACGTTGGATACCTTCTGGCCGAGGTCGTCGGCGATGTTATATAGAGCAACAGTGCGGGGAGATTCGTCGCTCATGCTGGATGTGCTTGGTGGAGGTGCAGAGTTGAACAGGCAGCCATGAGATGTGGTGAAACTTCAGTATGCTTTGCGCATGCCGCGGGGTTGGCCGTCGATCCGCGATCACACACCTTATCAAGATATCACGTCCGGTCACCGGGGCCGCTTCTCCATCAGGTAAACGGCCGGTCCGAGAAACACCATCCTCGTTTGTCTCAGGCATGCGGGAGCGGGCACGAAACAACGCGTACAATATAGGGGTAGGGACTTAACTACGGGGATGGAGCACGAGGTGGGTGAGGGACGGAGCAAAAAGACGGAGCAGAGGAAAGTATGATAATACATAGGATACAACGCACTGAACCATGATCTTCAATCAAAGAGGCATCACAAGTCATAAGCCACGGTATTTTGCGCACGAATTAACCGGGGTCCATGATATAGGATCTGACATCTACCGGAGCTCAAAGCATGTGTCTGCCCTTTGGGGGATGTGATTCAATGATAACTGTTGGTAACTGCGCCGGAGAGATGGAATTCAAGATGGTGATGGAGCGGGTATATAGGGATCATCACTCACGGCTCGGAGTTCTGGTGGAAGTAGAAGCCGCTCATCGTAGCCACAAGTGGGCCGGGCCCACTACGTGAACTAGAGCGCGACATCCCCCGCTGGAATCTGCCCTCCCTCTCAATCGATCGCCTCCTAGACCGGCGAGGACTTTCGGGTTTTGCTACGATCTCGACGGGTTCGGACGCCACGTCGGGAGTCTCATCGGTGTTCATATCATCTGTCTCACGAATCAGCGGCATGGGGTTTGACGCTGGTGTCTGCGGCTGCTGATTGAAATCAACGCAAACGTAATAGAACCCTGGAATAGGTTTCGCGGGACGTAAGCGGATTTGACCTGTGGAAACGGGGAAGGACCTACCTGCGAAGCTAGCGCCATTGATGTCTTGTACACGGTGGTCAGGGACAAGGAATCGCTCCTTCCAGCGCATAAAGACAGCCCCGCGGTCATTCTCAGGCATGGTCAGGTACGGCCGTTTCAGTTCGTTTTTAACATGTCGGAATGCTGGGAAGCGTTGCCAGTGTACCATGTCCTCCTGTTCGGTGGCGCCCCAATTGCGCGTCAGGAAGCCGTAACGGCTGCCAATAATTTCGGCATCGAAGTACGTTGTGAGCTCTGGCCAGTCCTCAGTCAAGCCGCGTATCCGCAGGTAGCCACACAGGAACGACGATGAAAAGTCAACATCCTGTCCAGGAAGAGTGTTGATTTAGGTGACCAGGGCGAAGATGGGGGACTCGTACCACGATGGTCACGTTGACATCATAACTGCTCCGCCCGCTTTTCTGTGTACCAGTGAACGTTGCTCCAGGGTAGAGGCAATGGTGGGTGGGCGACCGGACGCGGAGCCTTGTGATGTCCACCAGGGGGTTGGGGGAGTAAGTGGCCTCGTGCCTGCTCTCCTTCTGAGACTGTGAGGACTCTGAAGATGCTGTCCTGGAGATTGGGTATTGGTTATCTGTTTGAATTTTGACTTTTGGAGCATGGTGGATCTTGTCCGATATCCTAGGCAAATAACTGTTGGGCTCGGAAGACATGGAAATCGAGCGTGACAGTTCCGGGCCGTCCAGCGGGGACGTCGAAGGGTGGGGTTGGGAGGTAGGGAATGGTATCGGGCTTGGTCCATCTGGGGGGAGTTGCAGAACGGGCCTGACGAGCTCGGACCCACCGAAGGAGCCGCGACTACCGGCTGAGATGGGGTGTTGTTGTCGGACGGGTATGCTCCTGGCCTCTCTACAACCTGCGCATAAGAGAGGAATGTCTGGCTCGATTAACAGCTGGTGGGGCGGATGGTCTGCGTCGGACGACAGGACAGGAGTCCTGCAGAACATGCAGACCTTGATCTGCTCTCGCGAGAGATCAAGGTCTTCGGGTTGGGGCTGGGTCGGTACCGACTGCTCAGCAGGCATTAGGGACACGAACGTTGGATGGGAGAGGACAAAGGTGCAAGGTCTGTGCGTGGGGCGGGAGGAGGGTCTGCAATATTCCCACGTGGTGCGTCCCCCGCACAGCTGAGGGTTTCGGAACCCAGCCCAGTCTGTTCCGCCGCCGTAGGTAAATCCCCGGTCGAGTGTCTCCTTGCTCTTCGCATCCATCTGTAATTGCCCGCTCACTCTGAATCCAGGCCCGACTCTCTTCCGGTCGGTGCTCCCTCCGCACTCAACAGCACAAATCAAAATAATCATACGTTACGGCCCCGCTGTACGGGACCTGGCCGAACAATTCGAGACCAATGCGGCTATCAGCGGCCGAACGGATGATATAGATAAGGGGCTGATGCACGCCCCTCTTCACTTTCCGTTGATGGACTGGTGCAACATACTCCACCTTTCTCTCTCCTCTTCACTCCCTTCAAAGTACCACCTGACATTAACGATCTCGGAGAACCCCTCCTCCAGCGATGGCTCCTCATAGTTCTTCTGAAACCCGAAGTACGCAATGTTCGGCACCTTGTTCCGCTTAGCCTTTGTCTGGCAGTTAGTACAACGGGAACGGACCCACGCAATAGTACTCACTTCATTCTCCAGAGTGGACGAGGCGAGGCAGTGGGTTCTGTACATATTGTTGTGCCAAGCCAAGTCAATGGAATTTTCAAATTTGAAACACCTGGTCACCAGCAGTGTGCGTGAATGAAGCTCGATGTTTCGGGGGCCATCACGCGCTCACCGGACTGGGGTACCGATCTTTTTTGCAATGTCAATATAGTGCTTCCGTGTTTGCCCGTCTCTGTTCGTGTTGTCTGGGTGAAGACGTGATTAGTAGCAAGGTTAGGGTACCGCCAGGGACACCTCATACCAATCACGCAACTCTTGCCACTCGAGAGCACCTCTTCTGTCGCCTTTATACACTTGGGTCTACTTCCTAAGACATCCTGGCTGATGTGCTTATACCCAGCGGGACCGAAATATTTCCGGTACAATGTCGATTTCCCCATACTCGGGTAGCCGACAAGTATCACAAGCTCGGACTTGGGAGACAACGCCGGCTTGAACGGCTCTCCATCTAGAAAACGTTGTGCTCAGTTCTCGCTAGCGAGTGCTAGTATGTGACATTAAATTTTACCTGTGATCACTGATGAGGTATCATATCCAAAGAACTGGTATTCTGACGCCGGTTGTCCCAAGAAGAATTCCTGAACAGACCTGAGGTCATGGTCCTTGGGCGACAATCACGGTTAATTCATACCTCGGGTGTATAAAACTTGAGGCCAGCATTCATTGCCCACTTCCTATCGGTCCCCGAGTGATCGTTCGGACGGCCCGCAGCGTCTCCTACAAAGTACGATTCCGCCATATCTACGAATCCATTGTCGACATCAGCAACGGAGAACGCCGAGCGGCGATGAATTTTACCCATCTCCACTTTCTCGGACATATATATATCCTTCAGCGCGTGAAGCATCCCCAACATCGGTTTGCGGTACTCGTCATCCGCAGACGCGGCGAAAATTCTGAATGGGACATTCGGAAGCTGGGAAATATATCCGAGACTGAGCGCGCGTGACCACGAGCAAGGATTAACCGGAACTCACAGATACAGCAACAAGATGGATCTTCTGCTTCCACACTTCGAGGTCTTTCGAAAGCTTCTGGTTTGAGATCACGACGATCGAGTACCTGTGACGGTCAAGATCAACACAGAACAGACCAGGTCGTCCATCTTACCCGCTATGATGGACCTCCTCTAGCTTCTTCACGACGCTCTTATGCCACCAGGTGAAGGAGGCGTGACGATCCTTCTTGGCCTGCCCCTTCCCATAGGGTGAAACAATTATTGTCCCGTCCAAATCAAACATCGCGACCTTGGGATTAGTCGTAGGCGTGAGATTCGTCCCATACAGACACGTTTTCTTAGGACCTAGGGGATTTAGCCACTGAAAGCGTGATTCATTTGACACCCCGGGTTTGGAACCGGACGCGTCTGATTTGGCGAAGAACGGGTGGACTGCTGAGGACCGCAAACAGGCTCAACACGATATTCACAGATACGTGGTAGCACACACTTTTCTGAGCTTTCGTCGACGTTAAAGGCGGAAATGCATCAGAATCGGCTTTCCGTTTCTTGGTGGGCGCTGTAGACATGTTGTGGAAGTGGAAACGAGGTATCCGGGTGTAGACAATGCACGGAACGACCAAGGGGTAAACGTGGGGCCCCAGCCTCAGATTTGCAGCCCGTGTGGTCCGCCAAGGTCGCCGTTCCGATACCAAGCGGCGGAAGTCGTGAGAGACGAGGACAGCGGTGGATGGGCGTCGGAAACGCGTGTTGGGCCTACCGTCCGGTTTCGGAAGATGGCTTAGTGCCCGTCCACCATCTCTTCAACATTTTCTGCCAATTTACCTCCGTCGACGTCCCTCTCACCAAGCATTCTCGCGAACTGCAATCCTGGTCCGGCGGCAGGCCTGGCTCGCGTGCATCTCGCACGGAACTTTCTTTGACAAAACGTCGGCTCGAACATTTCCATGGATGGTAGAAGGTATGCCGAGTCGAATCACTCAGTCTCTGTTCCACTCCTTGGTCGTGAGATTGAGCGTATTCCCGTAGCCCAAGTGACATATCATATGCGGTGAACGGTATCCTTCATCGTACGTTGAGTCCCAAAAGTTTTCCGTTTTCTCCTTGCACCTTAATTCGGTTTTAGAGTACAAAGCGGTGGCTTGTGCCATAGTCGCAAGTGGAGTATCAACTTTTGCTGGATACCCTGTCAGTCTTCGCACCCACTGCGAAGACGAGCTTCAGACATAGGCTAACTCGTTCAACCAGCTTGATTCACTCAAATCTCGCCTGCAAACAATCAAACACCCGATATCTGTTCCAAGTCTTGCCGTACTTGTATATCGCGAGGAGGGCGTTCGCGGGTTTTATCGTGGGCTGTGGATTCCGCTGGTGACCATCACATTCGTCCGTATGTCATATTTCTTCCTTTTTTCCCTGGGATCATCCCCTTGGTGCTCGGGTGCTGATGATGTCACAAGGAGCGGCCTCGTTTACCATCTATTCCGGAACAAAGGAGACTCTTCGAGATGCTCGTGTTCTCCATCGGGACACTCTTGTCGATATTTCATTGTTGGGAGGACTGGGGTCAGACTCGGATTATTCCTCCGGAACCCCGGATTGCTAACCTTTGACGTCAGGGGCGCGTTGGCGGGATCACTAATCTCATTCGGCTCTGCCCCATTCGAACTCGTCAAGGTCTGGTTATCACTTCATGTTACCGAACCGCCGACCGTTCTCATGACCTCTGCCTATATTCTGTCCCCCCATGCTATGATGAGAATAGGTCCGACGTCAACTCGAGTATTCGATCGCTGCCTCAAAAGGACTTCACATCTCCCGGCCCCCCGGCACTCTCGAAGCCGTCCGAGACATTATGAGGACCCGAGGATTGTTCGGGCTGTACACCGGATTCAAGCTCCACTTCGGTACGTGAGATCCCCCCCCCAGTCACAGCGCTGTCGCTACGGCATGTTCGCGGGACCCCGCGAGAGTACGTGATGACTGATTTTCTCCACCTCCTCGGCTCTCTTGTGCGCTACAGTGAGGGATACTTCTGGGACCGCGTTGTACTTTATGGAATACGACGGTATGCGCCACATGTTGGGGCGGCTACCATCCGGGGAACAAGGACCTACACCCGCATGGCTTCCAATCCATTCTTCGCTCGTTCCATTTGTCTGTGGATCTTTATCGGGTGTTACATCTTGGGCATTGATCTATCCGATGGACGTGTACGTTACCCACCACCTCCCCACTCATGTGGGCCAGTCATGAGAACACTTTTGTCCTGATGATATACGTTATTTAGGGTTAAAACGAAAGTTCAACAACGTGCGCTCGCGGGTGAGAGATACCGTGGGGTCATTGAGACGCTCACCCGTTTGATCCGGGGTAAGTTCATAATCCCACTCCCCGGCCTATGTTTGCATTCCTCCATCCGGTCTCCCGGATCCGTTGTCCCGACATGATCATGGAGAAATGCTGATCCCGGTTCTTCCTTCTGCCCCAGGTCCTGACCCGCAAAATCCGAAGCCGTTATTAGCGGGGATCGCTCGGTTGTATCGGGGACTTGGTGTCAGTGCTGTTAGGAGCATCACTACACATGGGCTCTTGTGGACGTTCTTTGACTTTGTGTCGGGTTACATCGATCGACTTCCGGTCCGCTGACCCCTTCAAGGGTGGTATCATTGGCGTTTCACACCTGTGTGGTTGATCGTGCCGAGGTTGCGGGCGACTTTGACCCCGACGTTCCTTCCTCCTCACTCCCTCCCCTCCTTTGTTCGCCAGGCTTTGCACTGCCGGTTCCGGTCGCGTGCCAGCCCGTCTCCTGATCCCTCGCATCATTACCCGTTCTTTGGGGCCTCATTCAACAACAGTGAAGGGTTTTGTCCGGCTCTACCCCCCCTCTCGCTTTTCATTTCCCCGTTTCTTTCCACTCCCTCATATTTACCGTAGACAATGCATCATTTAGTCCTCTTTCGTATAGCGTAGCTTATAGCATAACGATATCAAAAATCGACAACAATCCCACGCAACCCCCACCGATCCCACTACGAAATGGTATACCCTCCATACTTCCTTTCAGGGTCATAAACCTGAAGTATCCATGAGTGACCTCGCTGAATGGGATGCTTATGTCAATGCGTACCTCCCAGCGCGAGGCGGGGAATATATGCTTGTTCCTCTGATACCAGCTCCGTTCCACCACCTTCCCTGCATGGGATTCATCTTTCTCCATTGAGGCGTCGGCGAGGAGTCGTACATCGTCGTGCACGTCAAAATTGAACAGCGGTCCGGATTTTCCGCGCGCCTTGTTGACGATGAAATTGTAGAACGTGTAGTGCTACAAATACAGGGTCAGCCCGAAAGTCAGACATATTAATTCCTGCCCTTACTTGGGGAATGATAAGGTCCTCCTGGTCCATTAGAACGATCAGTATATGCGGTAGGAGACGAGAGGAAAAAAACAGAACCTTGATGTACATCAGGTTGTCCACACTGATCCCTCGAAGCTCGGGGAACTGTTGTCGGCATTTCTCCAGGAACTGGGAAACAGTGTCGCCCTTCTTGCACTGGGCGTGATGGAAAGAAGTGAGATTGGGGCTGCCCGGGCTGTTGTGCGGCCACGCACCATGACGCTCTTCCGATGACCACTTCCATCCCAGTAAGAATACGTGATCTCTATATCTTCATCCTTGAGTTCCTCCTGCTTCTTCAACCACTGCTGGCGCAACTCTTCACGTTCCTTCCTCTCTACCTCCTCTCTTTCTCGATCAGGCAAGAAAGACGTATCGACGGCAGGATTTTTCCCCAACTTGGACTTCTTTGCTGGTTTACCATCTTCGTCTGCTCCAGAGCCGGGAGCGGGTGAGTTCGAACCGGTGCCAGTCGGGGAGGTTTCTTGTTCGTCTCCCTCGTCGTCTAAGGCGAAAGATAGAGTAGACTTTTGAGTTTTCTTTCGCTTCTTGGTCTTCTTCTGTTCACCCCTAAACAAGAGCTACAGCGTTTGAGTGCACCGTCCCCACTTCCTTCAAAGAGGCAGACAACAAAACACGTCATGCGAGAAAGACGTACTTGAGTTCACTGGTCATAGCTGCTTCTCGTTCTTTGGCCTCCTGGATTTCCTTGCGCCTAGCTTGGAACTCCTCGAGCCTGACCAGACCCACAGTACTCCTCTTCAGGGAGTCTTCCATGGAATCATGCTGGCCAACAAAGCGGTTGGACGAAGGTCGAGCCTTCTCCGTCTCTTCTACAAGAGCGGCCTTTTGTTTCTCATATTGCTCGCGCATACGCTGTCGCTCTTTCGTGAGCTCTTCCTGACGTCTACCTTCGGCTCTGTTGCTCGCCATGTCTCGTGATGAATATGAAGATAAGAAAGAAAGAGTCGAGGTATGGAGGATGGGGAAGGAGATCGGAACACAGCTGGACGTCGATCACGTGAAGCCAAAACCTACTTCCCCCCCTCCTCCGCTTCCGAAACTGCGATGGTGTATGTGCTGGGAGTGCTGTTACCAGAGAACCAGTTTGCACGGGTAAGCGCACCGTTCTCCCACTCGAGTCGCACAACGAACGAAACAAACGGATTTTCAGTTCGCGTTGACGCATTTCTACGGCATCGGTCACAACACCGCACACCGTATATGTGCCCGGTTCCAAATTCACGACCGGTGTCGAGTCAAAGACCTGACCCCGACTCAACTGACTTCAATCACCGCCTTCCTCTCCTCACCGTCCACTGCACAACCCGTTCAGCGCGTCACACTCGCGAGTCCGAGCTTCCGCCCGAAACTCGGTTCCACCGCTTCGGACGTCCAATCTTCCTCTGCCCTCAAACCCAGTACCAGTGGCTCGACATCTCTGTCGAACGCGAAGGGAGGAAATGACCCCTTGAGAAAATTGAAGATCGAGACGGAATTGAGGAGGGAGATTCGAGAGAATATTTCTCACCAGAGGATGATTGGAAGTTATGTTGGAAGGAGACACGCGATGGGCCTCCCGGTCAGAGGGCAGAACACTCAAAACAACGCGAAGACGGCCAAGAAACTCAACAGGATCGACAGGTGGTAGTGGTTCCCCTTCTGGAGGATCCTCCATCTACTCGATCTCCCCTTTGCATTATGGTTACAATAATACACCCTCTAGTCCTCAGCCGTGTGTGAGACACAAGCGCTCTAGTCGTCTCCCACAGGAATCTCTTCCTCCAGGAGTTTTACCAGTTTCACCCTGATTTCCGTCGTTTCGTCTCCCCGTAGCACGTCTGAAATGAACTCAGCTGTGACCTGCATCTGCACCTAGAGATATCTATCAGGTCACCAGGTTAGCAAAGAGACGATGAAGTATGGCGCACCATTTCGAGTGCACCCCGTATCACACCACAGAGGACGTTACTGAACCAGAGTCCGCCTTCCAGAGCCTCTTCTGGGAGTTCGACGAACTCCGCGAGAGGGTTATCGTCGAACGTCAGTGAAAACATCGAACCAGGACTTGCACCCGTCGACGTTTTCGCCGTTGGCGATGTCGGCGGTTGTGGTTGCGCATGAGTGATGTTTGGTGTGATGTTCAGGAACGACTTGAACCCAACCTAAGCCGTTGAGATCAGCTCACGATAACGTGGTACACGGATCACCGACTACCTTTGCGATTACCTCCCCGACGTCCTTGAAATCCCCGCATCGGCCTAATGAACTCTTTGCAAGGAACTCTTCGATGAGCCTCGTTCCGATATTGTAGCCCATCTTCTCCAGTTGCTTATTGACCTCAGCATAGTCCTCGTAGTCCTGAATGAGCTGTACGACCAACGCGCCATAGGTCAACGCGAACAGTTCTGCGTTCTTGGTCTGATTAGATGGCAGCTCTTTCGACGAGGGTGATCAAGCAGAGGAGAGCCGCCTCACGATTTTCTCCGCCTTGTTTTTCCAGAGGTCCTCGCCGATGGCTTTGTACTGCTTACTCGTTGTAGCCATAGTCCGTTGTCGTCGTGGAAGGTGGGTCGGGGTAACAACGGAGTAGGCGGAAGGTTGCTTGGCCCAGTGGGATCACTGCTGCCGGGATTGATCTCGATCAAACACCAGGTTTTTCTCTTTCAAAAAAAATCATGTCGAGGCCAGAACTCATCGCGCCTCCAGAAATCGTAGGTCCGCTTCACATCCTGCTTAACTCTATTGCCGATCTGATTCACGCCGGACAGTACTATGGCGACACCGAATCTAAAAAATACACAAACAAGTGAGCCGCGTCGTGGACATCACTTCTGAGATCCTCGTCTGAAGCCTCGCAGCACACGGATCCAACAGGTCCAAGCGGACATGACCTACCGTGCACTGGAGCTACTTAACATGCCACCTGGTCAACCCGCATTCTTGCTTGACATCGGGTGCGGATCCGGTCTCTCGGGTGAGATCCTCGATGATGAGGGCTATATCTGGGCTGGTGTCGACATCGCTCCTAGTATGCTGGGTGAGTTTAACTTTTTTTTCTTGGTAGACGGAAAGGGATATATGACAGTCAAGTCTGATTCGTTGAAGAGGTTGCTCTGGAGCGAGAGGTTGAAGGAGATCTCTTCCTTCAGGATATCGGGCAGGGATTCGGGTTCCGTCCCGGCAGCTTCGATGGTGCAATAAGGTATTTCGCGTCGACCCCGACCGGCGCATTTCGAAGCTCATACAGATCGTAGCATCTCCGTCATCCAATGGCTTCTCAACGCAGAAACCTCACACCCAACATCCTCTCCTCCCCACCGTCTCACTCGCTTCTTCACAACCCTCTTCTCCGCCCTCCGAAACCCCTCCCGCGCCGTCCTCCAATTCTATCCCTCCTCGGACGACCAGATCCAACTGATAACTTCGATCGCGCAAAAAGCCGGATTTGGAGGTGGTATCGTTGTGGATTACCCTAATTCTAACAAAGCCAAGAAGGTATTCTTGGTGTTGCTAGTTGGGTCCGGTGGACAGGTGCCTCAAGGTCTCCAAGGAGATGCCGAGGGGGTGGAGAATGAGGACAAGGCAAAGTTCGAGAGGAGGAGAGAAAGAGCCAAGGCGAGATTGGGCGTAAAGAAGAAGAATGTCAAGGATAGGGACTGGGTGCTCAAGAAGAAGCAGGTATGGGCCCGCCATTCCTGCCCCTTTCATGAACTGACAGATGGCTCGATTGTCATTAGTTATATCGACAACGAGGGAAAGAGGACGTTCCTCGGGACTCGAAATATACTGCCCGGAAGCGGAAGATTCGTTTCTGACCTCCCAGGGCATATGCTCGTACCTACACATCCATTAATTCACTATTATGTACACTACTTAGGTCACGAACAACCCGAGCAGGGTCACCGCTCTACAAACAGTTCCCTGGCTGCCCTTACCGCCTCCTCAGGACCGTTCCTGATGAAAGTGCCCTGGAGGGCGGCCATGCTCACTCTCCTACCCTCCTTCATCTCCTTATCCACCACACTTTCCAATTCATTGCCAAAAGTTTCCAGATCCACGTTCTGCTCTGAGTCGTAGAACCGAGTGAAGAGACATTTGGCTTGGGAGGGAGAGGCGTCGTCGATCAAGCATGCGAGGTCTACTCGGCCTGGACGAACGAGTGCGGGATCTAGCTTTTCTATGTGGTTCGTCGTGAGGAATATTATCCTCTCTTCACCCGAAGCGACGCCATCTAAAGCATTGAGAAAGCCAGAGAACGTGACGGAGGATTGGTACCTAAGGCAAAATAGAAAACACCATGAGTCTCGACTCTCTGACCGCAGAGCGTTTTTCCGCCCGTGCGAAAATTCTGGCCACATACCCGTCTTCGCTAGTCTGAACCCGTTTGTTAAACGCCGCATCGACGTCTTCTATGAGGATTATGCTCCGTTCTGGAGCATTTGAGAGGAGATGAAAGAGCTTGTCGTCTGCTAGACCTCTTTCAGAGAGGTTGAGTAGACAGATGTCGTACCCCAGTGACCCTGCCAATGCCTGAATGAAAGAGGATTTCCCTGACCCTGGGGGGCCGTGCAACAGGTATCCTCGTCTGTAAGGAATGCCTGAAGAAGAAGGGGACCGTCAGGCTTAACGAGCTCACAGACGATACGATGGGATACTACCTCTGTCAGCATACCATCGCCGTCTATCCAAGAACGCTTTGACGTCGCTCTCGATCTTCTCCGATACGCCGTCATCCAACACGACACTCTTGAGGGGCCGCTTCCTCCTCGGAAGTCCAAATGGTCTCCACTCGATCCCCCAAGCCGTCATCACAACAAGCTTTCCTTCGTGTCCCTTCATCGCGAGCTCTCGCGCCTCACTCAAAAGGGACGGAAACAATTTCCGGTCTTTCGAAAGGGTCGTAAGGGTAACAGTCTCCCAAGGTTGTCCAGACATCATCTGCATGGACCTCGTTTCGCGTTCTCGTTTGACCTGCATCCACGCGCCTTGGTATCTAAACCAATGGGTTCCCGGTCCAGCGACGAGGTTAAAGAGCACAGACGAGCTCCCGTTCTTCCGCTGTTCGAAAGTGGTCTCTACACTCAGCTGGTGGCTTCGTATCCAAGGGACAGAGCGGGAGAGGATAGAACGCGAAGAGGCGGCAGCCTGGGCTTGGACTTGGGTTTGGTGCGCCATCCACGCGAGGAACCAGTCATACGCTTTGTCTTTATTGCTTATCTCGAGTGAGACGAGCATCCGACGACGTAAAGCGGTGGAACCGAATATCAAGGCTTGTCGTGCTCCTGTGAGCACGACTCCGATGCCCTATAACGTTGAGGATAAGTTCCCTGGGAGATCAAGGAGACCAAGGTGCGACTCGCCATAAGACCAAAACCGGCCTGGAAGTAGGGGCTACACGCAAGGTTCGGAATTCATCCTAGTGAGTGGGTTGGTCGAATTCTTGGAGTTTGGGTGAGAACTTACTTGTCCCCGATTATACTTCCGACGAACGAGTGCTGTGACGGGACCGCATTTTGGGGGACCACTGAGGTGCTACTAGGTGCGGGTGCGGTAGGAGCTGTGTTCGTGGGTCCGGTCGTTAGAGCATTGTTTACTGTATCCTGCACGGTCGCGACAGTGGACGCGTCCGACATGGACTTCGGAAGGAAAGGTGAGTTGATCGGAAAGCGGGTGAGCCTCTTCCGGCCTTGCCTCTCTTCCGCAACGACCACCAACCGCCCCGTTTCTCATCCTCTCACCAGGTTGCAACCTCGCAGGTCGTGTTCGTATTTCAGTGTACGAGGTTTTTGAAACAATGATTATAAATATATATAGTGTTCAGCCAAACTTCCATCGAAATCCCTTATTCACACCGCCAAGAAATCCCCGACAACCTTCATATACCAGTCCCTCTCCTCCCAATGGGCCAAGTGAGAAGACTCGGCGAACTGAATCCACTTCACTTTCGGAAGCTTATCGAAGAAGGGCTGGAGACATGTGTCGTCGACCTCGTCGTATTTTCCGTTGGTCAACAATGTTCTGTACGTGATTTCGGGGATACGGTCGAGGATTGACCACGTTTTCAGAGATCCAATGATGTGGAATTCGGAGGGGCCGTTCCTATTCACAGGAGTTGTCAGAAACTGTTCTATTTGCTCTGTGGGGGAAAAACGTACATGGTATGATAGACCGTCGGGTCCTTCTCCAACCAATCTAGACAGACCATGAACTCTGGTGGGGGCGGGTTCAACCTGCAGACATGCTTGAATATGAAGGGCATCATAGCCTTTGTGTACTCGGGGTCGTCTGTGGTGCCGGCATCTTCGTGTTTCTTGAGGATGTCCCGGATCTCCTGGGGGAGTTTGGCGATCTTCTCCTTCTGGGAGGCTATGAACAGGGGCATCGAGGATGGACCGGAGGCGAGGACGAGGTTTTTGAGACCTTTGGGTTTAGTCACCGCGAACTCGGCCGCGAATATAGCTCCCCATGAGTTGCCCAGAAGATCGAAATCATCCTCGATGCTGAAGTGTTTGAGGAGATTGTAGAGTTCGGCGACGAAGAGCTGGATGGTCCAGAACTTGGTGTCCCCCTTCTTTTCGGGGAGATGGGTCGACATCCCGTTGCCGATCTGGTCGTAGAAGATGATGGGTATCTCGTTCCTTGTCCAGAGATCGGAGAGGGAGAGCATGTAATCGTGAACGACACCTGGGCCTCCATGTAGGACGACCAAAGGTCGGTGTTTCTTGTTGGCGAGGTTACCGTAGATCTTGTACCATGTCTTGGTGGTCTGCCCGGTGCTCGGTACGGTGAAATCGATCTCGCCGGTAGTGAAACCTTCAGTGGGCATGGCACTTCGAGATGGGTGGTTGAGGAAGGAAGTGAATCACCATGCCGACCGAGGGGTGCTATCCTTTTACCTACCCTCGGAATTGGATCTGGCCTGGTCTACTGAGCGCGGAAGAAGCGGTGATTCAACGATGCATCAGTGATTTGTTGCGGACGATGGTTTGTAACAGGAGGAATTCCGGTGGACAATGGTAGACATAAGGATTGCTATGATCTTATCAACACAGCTTAATGATACAGTTGGACAGTGTTAGGGGATCTCATGCGCTTAGAAGACGAGGTGTCGAAATACCACTGTGGGAAAGGTCAGTACTGATCGTCAGTGTGGAAAGGTTCTGCTAACAACGGATCTCTCTGTACTGTGGGGATCCAGGCGCCAAAATAGGTCGGTACTGAAAACGGCCCAATAGGGACTGAAATTCTATACTGGTCGAAACCCCTCCCGCAGAGATACAGTGTCCTCAGATGATGATCAGCACAAGGATGAAGTTCATCTGATCTGAACTTGGTTGCCGGCTCACAATTAGGGCCAATATCCGTAGGGTTTCATGGCCCTCGGTGGACGCCTTCAGGGTGATCTGTATCTCCGGGAATATGCTGATTGATGAGCCGGGAACCCTATAGGTACCCCACGCCTCCATACCTAAACCTTACAATTTGTTACGATGAGTTCCTGAAGTTTATTGTGTTCTCAGGCGGCAGGAGTCCTCGAGGTCGCAATATCAATATCGATCCTCAGCGCTTCAGCTGCGCGAAAGGGACACCCCGTACGATCACTAGGCAAACACACTCGACGGCTGTCGGTCCCTGGATTCCTTGCCCCGTGGCCAATCTGTTCACCCCCTTTGCTTATCCTCGTTCTCAATATCAATCCTGGAAACAGGAAGTAGAATGGACCACGGTAGGATTTAGGGCCATTGGTAAACAAAGCCAAACAACGATATCGGTACTGAAGCTGAAGCGCTGACCATTGAATGACCGGTTCCGCAACATATCATGGACTTGGACAACGAGAGGCGGACCCCCGTCATGAGTGTACGAAAGACTTTGGTAACAGACAACGCTGTCTGCGGGAATCTCTGCACTGTTATATGGTATCGACAGCACCAGAAACTGGGGTAGCCTACCCCGATCCCCTGGAGGGCGTCACTCTCCCGTACCATAGTTCTGGGGACACCCAACCTGTCTTGTGCCCATCTCCTTTCGGTAAGCGTGTTTGCCACACCTCGCCTCACTGGACCCTCCATTGCGCCGCGAGGGGAGAAGCTTCTGAGTGGAACCGGCTGGCTAACGTCTTCTGGTATAGTTCTACAGATCCTTCCGTATATATTATACAACAAAAGCTCGCGTCCTATTTGGCTCCGCCTCCGTCCTAAATGATCTCTGGACACTCAGACGACAACAATGGCTTACGGAAACACGCCAATTGCAGAGCGCCGGAGTCGCAGGCTGAACCACGCTAGAAGGGAGGAGAATGTCGATGACCAGCATGCAAACGTAAGAGCTACGCCTGCTTTCCAATGGATTTATCTTGGCCACCTCTCGTTGGCTCGCACACTTGACTTCTTGTCAGCACGTGCCAGATCTTCGCCAAATGCTTAGACATCAATCTTTCACAAGCGCAGAGCTTTTCCGTTGCGGGCGGACGCTTCTGGTGCCATCACGTACATAACTTGCATCCTCATGCCCACACTTGTGTCCGTGTCGGTCCCAGTATTTTTCTCGTTTCAAGAGGTTCGCTAGTCCTATCGCCCGGCCCTACAGCCCCAGTCCATCGCTGAACGTAAATAGACTTGTCGACATCTTCACTGTAAACGCCGCCATTCCGCTGGGAGAATGCCTAGGACACCCCGTGACCTTCTTTTTATGCATCCTGTCGGCCATGTGCCCTGCCAATTGTGGACTTCCTGCAGCTCCGCCCTCTCTAAGCGCCTCGCCCAGCCCTTTCGCCCCGTTTAGCCGGTGGGGCAGCTTGTTGTCCTGTGGGGTTTTCGCACAGCAGGGTGCGATTATCTCGGGCGGCACCGCGTCCGCGATTGGTATCTGGAGGTGAAGCGCCGACGCCACACTTCTACCCGATCACGTTGTGAGCGGTCAGGTAACTGGAGCGGACTTGCACGCCCCCTTCAGTTTTTCTTGTTCCCTCGCTGGCTGAGTGATCAGGGAGCGCTATTTTTCACGGGGACAACGTCTTTTCCCGGACTCATTGATGGTGTCAAAAGCGCAATTTAGCCCCAATGACATGCTCCGTGGCGCGCCGCGGTTTTCGCGTTCTATTGACAGCACTCAAAGCCAGCTGCCATCCAGATACGCTGTGCCTGTCCTGGGATCGTGGCAAGGTAGAGGTCATTCCGTCTAGGGCAAGCGCCTGTGATGGTCCGTCCACTTCCCCCCCAATAAGGCTGATGCTTGGCTTCAAGTACCCCTATATGTGTTGGTGCAGAGCTCTCAACACGCAATGAGGCATCAGTACTTGGCTCTATGCCATCTGTCATTCTGCCTCCTCATGTAAGTTTACACTCACATGACCACGTCATGATTTTGTAATGGAATTGGTCAGGTCGGAGAGCGAATCAACAGGGAGCCAGGAGTCGTTGCAATCGTGCGAATCGTTATGGAATCGGAATCGGCTCAGTAGAACAGCGCACAAAGGGTCCGCTAGCTCGGTCGGGCTGCTGCCTGTTTAAAAGGCCTTCGGGATCTGGGGGGAAATTCCAGGGATCCGAATACCCTTTGCTCCCGCCTCCTCCCCCTTCATGTACTTCTCAGCAGAGGCGATCACCAAGTCTGCCTGGCTCTACGTCGCGGCCATTGGAGTATGCCTCTGTACGATGCCCCCCCAGCCGATACCCCCCGCCGAGCTTCGCGAAAAATACGAGGATCCGTCAACCGGCGAGGGAGCTTCTGCCGATAAGCCAGCTGTCACCCGCTCACCTTCACCGTCCCGGTTCGACTACAAGGCGGCGACCGCGACGTTCGCCCTTTCCTACTTCCCGTACATCTTTTCGGCATGGGTGGCGTTCATGAGCACGCTCGATACATTCCACACACTCGACCTATTCCCGCAAATCATGCCCGTCGATCACACCACGGCCTCCCAAACCCTTAACCCGCAGTTGATCGCCGGCCTCGCAGTCGCCACCGCCTCCTCCGCATTCCGCGTCACCGCGTTTCGAACGCTAGGAAGGTTTTTCACCTATCAACTGGCCATCCTACCCGACCACAAGCTGGTCACACACGGACTGTATTCGTGGGTCCGGCACCCATCCTACACCGCCGTTCCATTCGTATATGCGGGAGTGTTGTTGACGATCACTGCGCCGGGGAGCGTGTTGTATGATTGCCTTGGGGTAGACTCGACGAGGAAGTTGATGGCCGTGCTGGCGTTGGCGATTGCGCGTGGGACTTACGTGTTCATATGCAGGGCGGAGATTGAGGACCAGGTTTTGCAGAAGGAGTTTGGGAAGGAGTGGGAGGAGTGGGCCCGGGTCGTTAGGTACAAGTTTATTCCGGGCGTGCTTTGAGCTTTTGTGTACAAGTAGGTGCACTGTAACTTAGGGAAATGTATAGACGTCCCAATTGAGAAATGCCTGTCGCACACGCCGGAACAATCCGAACCTGTACCCGTCCAACTCTAGGTCCCTCTCCGTCCGTCTGCGGCTGCTCAGTTGGTGGTCAGCTCAAGCTGTATTATCTTGGCCACCCTCCCCTCCCTCTTCCCCGACCATGTCCTCCCAACACCACTCCTCCTCTCCAAACCTCGTCGGCGGCCACTACCGCGTAGGCAGGAAGATCGGCGAGGGCTCTTTTGGTGTCATCTTCGAAGGTCGGCTTTTCTTGCCCTTACTCCTCCCCGTCCCTTTTCCCAACCCGAACACGTTTTCGCAATAGGGACAAACCTCCTCAATTCTCAGACGGTCGCCATCAAATTCGTCAGTTCTCGTTCACCCCGGTACTCGCTCGTGTTGCCGCTCACCGTCGTAACCCACAGGAACCTCGCAAGGCTGAAGCCCCCCAGCTGAGAGATGAATGTCGCTCGTATCGTATCCTCGCCGGCTGTCGTCAGTGCAATAATCTTTCGCGTCGAGCATCATATCCAGTGGTTTCTGACCAACCAATCTATTTCGCCTCAACACAGCCGGGATCCCTCAAATTTACCACTTTGGTCAAGAGGGTCTCCACAACATCCTCGTAATCGACCTTTTGGGTCCCAGTCTCGAAGATCTGTTTGACATGTGCGGCCGAAAATTTAACATCAAGACCGTCTGCATGGCCGCCAGGCAAATGGTATGAGTTGCGCCCTCGTTTTCAATACTTCCGCTTTCTTCTCCCTCTTGATCCCGCTGGCCCACGTGACTCGCCTAAACTCGTCCTCCCCTCCCCTTCCGTTTTAGATCTCAAGAGTGCAAACCATTCACGAAAAGAACTTGATCTATCGCGACATTAAACCCGACAACTTTCTGATTGGGCGGCCCGGGACGAAAGGTAGCAACGGTGAGTGTTCCCACATGCTTTCGCGCTTGCTGTCAGCTGATTACTCTTCCATCAAGTCGTCCACATGGTTGATTTTGGCATGGCCAAGCAATATCGCGACCCGAAAACCAAGCAGCATATACCCTACCGTGAACGAAAGAGCCTGAGCGGAACCGCGCGGTATATGAGCATCAACACCCATTTGGGTCGAGGTGAGGGTGGTTAATGTTTGATCCGCGGTGTTTCAAAACTGACGCCGTGTTCGCAGAGCAATCCCGCCGAGACGACCTGGAATCGTTAGGACACGTCTTCATGTACTTCCTGAGGGGCAGTCTCCCTTGGCAGGGCTTGAAGGCGGCCACAAACAAGCAGAAGTATGAGAAGATTGGGGAGAAGAAGCAGACGACTCCGATCAAGGAACTCTGTGAAGGCTTCCCAGGCAGGTTTCCATTCCATGCCTGACTTACGCCTCCTGATTGACACCCGTCCGCTGTTCTCAGAGGAGTTCAACATCTATCTGAACTACGTGCGCAAGCTCGGGTTCGAAGAGACCCCTGATTACGAGTTTCTACGAGAGCTGTTTGCAAAGGTGATGAAGAATAATGGTGACATTGATGACCAAGTTTATGACTGGAACCTGCTCAACGGTATACCTCTTCATTTCGCTTGTTGTTGTCGCCGCATGCTCAACGGCTGGTTCACAGGAGGAAGGGGGTGGGAATCCGCTATGGGACAGAACAATCAAACCTTACAACAGGTGCAGAACGCCCAGCCGCCACGAAGACCAGACGTTCCCGGCCAAAGTACCCCAGTCCCCCCATCCCCCGCTCTTGTCCGCCATGGATCCAAGAAGGGTCAATCCCCGGGCATCTCACTCCCACCGAACAACAACCAAGGCGGTCCTGGGCAGCTCACCCCTGTTTCTGGCGTCGCCCAGGTCAACGTTTCGATCACACCGATCAGGCAACCGACCCAACAGAACGGTTACGACTTCGGAGATGAATCATACATTGGCAACCAGACGTATGACCGGGCGTCACCGATGGTGTCAACAATCCAAAACACACCGGGGCCTCTCACCGCAAATCATCCTGGAGGTCTGCAGAATGGGGGGATTTCGGAGCAGGACGAGACCGAGCCACCAAAGTTTAGTATTTGGAAGATCCTCACGTGCAAGTGTTCGTGACACCCCCCAGTTGTCTTAACATCTATGCCCCCTTCTCCCCGGATTCCTTGTTATATCCCATATCACACAAACATAATTCATGACCTCTCTCCATCGCATCCCCTCCCTCCCTTTGCATCTGCTTTCGATATCTCTTTCGTGGTCCTTCTTTGATTTTCTCTTTTGTCACAATATCCTTCCCCTGCTTCAACGAGCGCTCCCATAGAGCCTCTGATCGATGCCCCTCCACAATCGTTTGTCTCCTCCCTACTTATTGCCGCGGATGAAGTTCACCGTACCGACATCCCCCGCGTGGGGTCCACAACGGGACTTCGCCCGCAGGCCCGCGATTAAGTTGCTCTTTTACCCCTTATATTTATACCTCGTTAATGTTCTCCTTCCTCGCCTATTCTTTTTCTCCCTCTCCTTTGTTCCAGATCAAGGAAGGAAGGACTGATGGTATATATACACACTCACCTCTACGTATCTACACGTCTTCTGTATTTTTTTCTTCGGTCCATTTTCTGCAGCTTTGGGTTTCCATTTCTACTGTCACAAACTTTCGGCCTTACGGCCTACGGGGTAGTGGTTAGTGGTTGTTTCCACCTGTTTTCTACATCTCTTTATGTGTCCCGCTTTCTCTGGAAATGGCTCTTACCGGTACTTGCTTTGATTTCCATCCTCATTTACCCCCCTCGTCTGCTCTATCGGGCAGATATACACCATACCACGAATGACAAACGACCCTAAACACCGATAACGCTCATCGAACGCGGTGTGCACAAGGTTTTAATTTCCCCTGCCTCCCTCTATTTAATTATGCGTGTGTTCTTTCTCGCCTATTCGCTTTCCGCACCTGGTCCCTCCGTTAGATTAATGCGCCGATTAATAGCTTCGGTTCTGGCGGTACCGATTCCTTGGATATTCGGTGCTTTTGCGCTGAGGGTCGTTAGGCTGAAAAATTTCCGTTGACGTAGAAGGTTGAATGGAATTCGTTCAGGACGTCCATGAAAGCACGCTAACTGATAGTGTTCATACTTGTTGCCAATCCGACAACCTTAATCTTGGATTTACGGGTGGCGTCGCCAAGGATACACAGTAGGTAAGTATACTAGATGCTCAAGTGCATTAATCCAGAATCTGGGTCATGGTGCGTGCGGAGAGACCGAGGATAATGAAAGCGAAAGTATTGGTCGTTGCTGACAACAGGTGCGTCAGGTTGGTGACAGCGACGTGTCAAGACGAGAATGAAAGAGATCTCACCAAGGATAGCAGACCTGATGAGGGGAAGGGGTGATAGCATTAGAGAGGCGGGTGAGGGGAAAAGGGACCTGAGGCGGAAGTCAGGCGTGGGAAACCGAACTTGAAGGAGCAGTAACGGACTCTCATTGATGCACACCGCCAGGTTGGTGGTGCGTGGATGAGCCAAAAAAAAACGACGAATCTTTCTGAGTCCGGGACTCCCCTCAAGTTCTCGTGTCTACCACACGTCCCAGGTATATTCAAGGTATCCCTTCAGGAGACCGCTGAACATTCATCTTCACTCACCCCTGGCTCTTTCACTCGCGCGCGCGCCATCCAAGAGTCTCGATGGGTCCCCTCTCACCCCTTGACTTTTACTTCGCTGGCCCGGATTTGGAGGATCCGAGTAGATATCGACCTGGAGGGTACCATCCGGTACATCTCGGGGACGTCTACTGCAAGAGGTACAGGGTGATCCATAAACTTGGATTCGGTGCCTATTCCACTGTTTGGCTCGCACGCGACCTCCAATCAACCGCTCAGACGTGAGTTATCGTCGTCGTGAATTCCAGTCCATTGTTTCCGCGACTGTTCGTCACAACGGGCTCCTGCCGCTAACTAACCCCCCCCCCCCCCATGACGTAGTCGATACGTCGCCCTCAAGTTCGCCGTGGCTAAGCTCACCGGCAGGAACAACGAGATCAAGATTTATCGTCATCTTGCGTCCTGTTCAGGGACGCACCCCGGATCTGGCTACGTCCTCGCTCTCTTGGACCATTTCAGGGTGCAAGGCGCAAACGGAGAACACGACGTGTTGGTATCGCAGGTTGTTGGGCCTCCCCTTGAAGCCATGCTCGACGACGACCCAGCCGTACTCCAAAAGACGATCAGATCCCTCGCTCATCAAATCGTGCTCGGGACCTCTTTCCTCCATGATTGCGGGGTAGTTCACGGAGGCGAGTTAATAAATCTGTCGACCGGTTCAAGCGACAGCTCATAGGCGTGGTCCAGACCTGCACAAAGGCAACGTCGCATTTGAGATCCTTGATCTCGGGGGGAAATCCGAGGAAAACGCAATGATGGCCTTGGACGTCCCGCGATGCGTACCAGTGATTCCTCGAGACCAATCAAATCAGAGCGGTTCACTTCCTAGATACCTAGTTCTCCCTGGGGACCTGGTAGAGTGTGTGAAGGGAGATGACACCCGCATAAAGATAATCGACTTGGGAGAAGGTTCGTTGTGGTGGCCTCAACCGTGTTGCCGAGTGTTAAGTTCCCGCAGCGTTCCTCAGTAACGAAGCACCTCGAGACCTCCACACTCCGTTGCAAGTTCGGGCACCGGAGGCTATGTTCAATCATCTCTCAACGCTGCTCAGGGTTGAGATTGGGGCGCAAGTAGATGCTTGGTCGATAGGGTGTCTGGTACGGCTCTCCAAAATCAGTGTGGCGCTGTCAGACTGGAATTATCGAAAGATCTATGAACTGGCCGTTGGATGGTCTCTGATACGCACCGCGCATGACGAGGTGGGGGCACTGCGCGAACTGACGACCCTTCTTGGGCCTCTTCCTGAGGAATGGATATCCTCGCTAGGTGCGGAGACTCATCCCTAGAAGGTTCCCATTTTTACTGTGTCCACAGGGACATCGTATTCCGACGCTCGTGATACCTCCCTTGAACAGAGGGTCCGATCGACCACGGGGATTGACGACACACCCGGATTGACCACGTTGCTTCAGTGTGTCCTCGTCTTTGACCCGCTACGACGATCGGACGTGCCGGGTCTCCTGAACCACCCGTGGTTTGTGAATTCACCAAGCCCGACTACCCCATCTGGGTCTGCAACGGGTTGAGATATGGCCACAGCACTCGCGCTCTTCTTTAGAATGCATCCTACCTCATGGCACGAGACCCCTTTTACAATAACTATTACCGTCACTGTCCCCTGTACATCCCATGTAGCTTCCAGTTAAATGAGACGAAAGATCAAGGGATCGCGATTGAATATCGATGGGTGATTGAGAACGGGGCGGCACAGTTGCGTCTCACTGCTAGATCGGCGACCGGGGTCGTGGAAGGCTGCATGCGCAGCCGACACCAAGAGCGGCAACGGAGAGGACAACGGCTAGTATTTTTGTGGTCAAGAAATAAGAGACAAAATGTGTCTACGATCGGAACGCAAGATATATATACAAAAACCAACAGGACGTCGGAATCCTAGAATGGGATTACAAGTAGGCGGGGATGAGCGGTCGTGGGGAATTTGGCTTGCGGCGTAAGTGATGATGGAACGTGAAGTTTGATTGCCTCCGGATGACGCCCGATCCTGCACCGTGAACGGGAAGGTGAGGGACGATGGAGTTGGGACGCTCGCTTGGGTTGATGGTCGGGCAACCCTCCTTCCCTATCTCGTATTCTGTTCCTAGTCGATTGCCGTCGAAGGCACGAAGGCGAGCAGCTTGGAAGCTGCGACATTACTAAACCAAACTGTTGGACACCGGGGCAGCATACACACGGGATACACAAATGCGAAACAAATATTGTACAGGAGATGGGGAAACGGGGAACCCGATATGCAGATCAACGACAATAGCGGGATAACGAACATGAAATGAAGGGGATCGAAGGACAACACAGTGAAGGGACGAAGCGTACGTCGGGAGAGATCGATGTCACCGTCGATGCCACCATTTAGTTCTCCGAGCTGAGACAGCCAAGTCAATGCACGCAGAAAGTAGTACCGTTTCCAGGAGCTTACCGCCGTTTATTTTCTCATCGATCTGCCGGAGGTACTCTTTGCACCTCTCCAGATCCTGCACAGCCCCGAGTTTCTCGAAGACCCCAGCCGCGCGTAGAACCTCGGACTTTGCCTCGTCGAACCTACGTTGCCGATACCAGAGGTGTGTCTGCAGCTCCGTCGCGATACCCAGGTTGTATGCGCTGTCGACCGTGTGTAACTTGGCTTGTTCGATGTGAGCGGACGCGTCGTCGAACCTGTCTTCATCGAGAAACAGTTCGGCCAGGCAGGAATGAGCCATAAACAGCTGCTCGTGCCAACCGAAAGAGGATGCAATTCCCAGGGATGTCTCGAAATGGCGAATGGCCTTCTCTCTCTCGCCCTCGGATCGATATATTGAGCCGAGAAGACGATGACATCCGCAGACCAGAGATTGATTGCCTTTCTCCGGAACCAGGTTGATTGCGCGGATTGCGGCTTTCTCTGCGTCGTCGAGCTGGCCGTCGTGGTACAACAGCCAAGCGAGGTTTTTCGAACAATGTGCTTGTCCCACCGTGTCACCAAGCCGTTTATAAACTTCCAATGCTTCTTCAGCCTGCTGAATCCCTTCCTTGTAGAGGCCTAATTCCTGATTTGCAATACATAGGAGCCTCAACACGTGAGCGACCCAATGGTCATCCCCCCGCTCTCGATAGAGCTTCAAGGCATGAGTAAGGAGTCGTTTGTACTCCACGTTATTTCCGACCGATCTGAATAACCGTGAGAGCTCGACTAAGCATTCTGGCTTGGAGGGATGGTCATCCCGGAGGCCCTCGATCTTTGGTCCCAGAGCGACAAGCCGCCTTTTGTGCCAACTGAGATGCTCCATGAAGTGGACAGACGCATCCCAGATATCGCCCGATTCCGCATCGATGGATATGAAGACGTTGAGCAAGTGCTCAACGTTCACATCCTCTGACACAATCCATCGTGCCTCCTCGAACCCGGGTGTGCCGGGACAAACCGAAACTGACAATCGGGTGAAGTAGCGTTCCTTGGTCACGCAGAGGAGTGGGGACGACTTGGGATCTCTGGGACAGAGATAATCCCGAAGTGGCGCGAGCATTGTGATACATCCATCGTTTCGATATGTCAGAGACAGAATACAGAACTTATCCAAGATATTCGCTCTGTTCGAAATGGTGGGGAACAACCAATCAATGTTATTCTCATTGACGCCCTGGGGGAAAAAGGCGACGACCCCAAGGAACCCTCGGGCGTCAGACCCAAGTTCCTGGAACATGGGGGAGGCAAGCGAAAGTTCGATCGTCGCAGCGAGGGTCTTGTTATGCTCTGTCTGCAGCACATCCGTTCGTCGGCTCTCCCATTCCCTCGTGAGTCGGTCTGGGGTCCACTTGTTGTGATGCGCAACCGTCGCGAGCAGGGTGATCGACAGTGGATGGAAGTCGAGTCGTTCCAGGATGTTATTGACCAAATCCGACCGTTCGCGGTGTTTGTAGATCCGATAGAATGTGTCGCACGCGGCCTCTGCCGACAATATTGGGACATCGAGGGTCTCGCACTCGGGAGGGACGGTAGAGATGCGGGATGTGATACAGAGACACACGGTCTCTAACTGACCCAACTCCTCCACTATCCCATATATCTCCCGAGCGTTCATCCCCTGTGGGTCCAGAATGGATTCCGCATTGTCGAGGACGATGACCATCTCCTTCGAAGAGAGGAACGGGCGAAGAGAGGTTAGGTCCTCAGGGTTCTCGATGCCTGCACCGGTCACCTTGGAGAGCCGAGCGAGCAGATGGGTGGGCGTCGCCGGGAACTGGTCACACCGAAGGAATCGACGATCCCCCCCGAACCGTTGCTTGATACGATCGTGATGGAGAACGGTTAGAGCGATGGACGTCTTGCCAATGCCGCCGGCGCCAATGAGAGCAACGGGAGTCAGATTTTCCGCCAGACCAACGATCTCCTCGATCAACCCGTCGCGTCCAAGAAAGATCCTCGGTGGCGGGGGAGGTGATTCCCCGAGTACTCTAGACAGAAATGTAAGGATGTGATCCCACGATATTCGACATTGCCAACCTGGTTTGAGCCTAGACAACCGTCACTGTTTGTTTGGTGATGGGTGGAGTACGAATGCCGCTCACCATCTCATCTTTGCCGCTAGTATTCTCAGAACCCTTCAGCATGTTCTCCTGCATGCCATAAACTATTGTGTGAGTATTCAGAGCCAACTCGGTCTGGAAGGAGGTGATTAGCGGTCGTCGAACAGAGCCGGCTGAACGTACATTGAAGACTTGAAGGATCCTAATGAGGTCCAACTTCCAGGCCGCGATGGTCTCTTTGTCATTCTTCGCGTGGGCAAGACGGGAGAGTAAGCCCCGTTCCCTCTTCTCGACGATCCTGCCCTGGATTTCCGCCATTGTTCTGCGATCGAGATCGCAGTGAGGAAATGATATACAACACGCATCGTTGGTCGGGCTCACGTTGTTAATTGGCCAATCGCCTCGCACGAGGATCGGCTGAGCTGGTCCAGTTGCCTTCCGCCCACCCCACGGTCAAGGGCTCCACATACATCTGCGCAGGCGAGCCCGAGTTCGACGTAGTCCCGTTTGTTGACCATGGTGTCCTGGCCACGTATGAGTTTGGGTCACGTCGTCGCAGAAGAGGAGGAAATATACCTTGATCATTGTGAGGAGGATGCTGGCGGAACCGAAAACGGCCTTGGCTGGGGTGATACTTGAGACTTCCTTCGCGAGATTCAAGCCCTCGATGGCCACATTCAAGGACGAGATAGTCTGATCCTTCCCCTTTGGTCGTTGGGACTCGGTTTGCATGGTCGGGATTCAAGGTGGCCACGAGGAAAGGGTGGGACGCGCGGGATGCGAACCCTGACGGAAATAGGCGACCATCCTCGTGCGTTCATGCATGAAGCTTGAAGCTTGACCGGTGACATGTGATAACTCGTGTAAGTGCTTCTTCGCTGTTGCGAAGACGTACCCAAGCAGAAATACAACAATGCGAGAGTCCCGTTCTGCGATACTTTGGTGCATCGCTTCTAGCTTATACTGGGCTGGGAGAAGAGCGCTTGTCTCGTCTGAGGAGTATCAGAGACCCGTACTTCCCTTCTGTAACGTTTTAGTTCAACTTACCGTTTAGAACTTGATCTGTGCAATATCATCATGTCGTCTTGTCGTCTCATCCGAACCCAACACCAAGTTGAACACGATTTCATCTTGCAACACTTGTTCAAGTAGACTAGGGTCGTCCATCCAACAGGACAAACCGCTTGACCACCGAGACTGCACCCAGCTACCACCGCGCACCACGCTGTGGTATCCGTATACCCACATCTGTCGTGATTATGTCCTTCTCGTGAGACGTTATTTGACTGCAGGGGAGATAGTTCAAAGGTAAAGTAACCAGCTCTAGCCTCTAGAGATACAAAACACAAGTGAAATTTAGACGTCAGAAAAGTGGCTGGTACAAGCCAAGCATTCAATATTCAATATTCAGGTCGGGACGAATTTGATACAGTAAGTACACAGAACGACACCCGCTCTCTGGAATCATGGGACACGAGAGCACAAACCAAGGGGAACACGCGCACTGTACAATCACCAAACCAGGTAGCAGTAGAGTCCTGTAACCGAACATCCAAAAGCGAATCTGGGAATTCTCACGTCCGACCGGGAATTGTGGCTGTCGTCCGTAGTCCCACTCTGGCCATACGTGCAAGTCGCTCAGTATGGTGGACCGTGGTCGAGCTTGCCGTCAAACCCTTACCCGCCGTGCACATCACCATCTTCGTAAGCGGAACCGAGGTTCCCGTCATCCTCTGCACGGGGAAACTTCGACAGCCCAGGCTGTTTGTTCAGGTTGGTCTTTCCATTTTTCTTCTCCAACCTCTTCCTCTTCCTCTTCGACTTAAGGGTCTCAGAAGGTCTCCGTTTCCGGGTTCCGCTACCATTCTTTCCCCGGTTCGGGCTCTGGTTTGGATTTCCATGAGTCTGGGTAGGGGTGTGCTGGTTGACGGAATTGGAGGATGTAGTGAAGGGGGAGAAATGAGGGAATCCAGGTGTGGTCGGAGTAGCAACGTCGTCGAGTGTGAGACGACTCGAAGAGGGGATGGGCCCATCTCGCGGTGGTACAGTGACATTCGTCCCAGAGAGGAACGTTGGCAACGACCGCGAATGATAAACCGGAACGGGGCGCTGCTGGGAACCATTAAGGCTGGCATGAGGTGAGAATGGCGTCGAGGTGACTGCAGATGAAAGTTGGTTGGGATCTGTGAGAAAAGCGATCCGATCGGGGTGCATCCCGGCAAGTGGTTGGATCGGTATCGAAGGGATGTTTTCGGGGCGAGTCGTGGGAGGAGTATTTGGTTGGGGCCTAGGGGTGAGAGTGGCGATGACAGGAGGTTCAGAGTCCTTGGTGGTGAAAGGACTAAATGCGTCTGTTTCCAACCGAGTGAATCGAGACGGATGCATTCCATGGAAAGGCCGAGGGAGAGTGGGTATCGGTGGAGCTGAAGTTAAAGGAGACGACTGTTCGTATACAATGTGGAAGGTCGTAGATTGGGGAGAAATCGGTCCTGGACGGGGTGAACGGGTGGGGGTAAGTGGGAAGGTGGAGGATGATCGCGGCGGGGCTGCACTACGTCGTGGATCTTGGGTAGGACCAGCTCGCAGGGGATTATTCACCTCGTCACCTGGACCCTGGTGAGAGGGGTATGAGTTCTGGTCGGGCGCTACTGGGGATGTTTCCGCACCTCGTTGCTGAGGGCCTTGCTGGGGATCATCCACCCAAGGAGGAGACTTTCGAGGCAAAATCGGAGGAGGCACTACGGAGGAATAAGGTACTCGGCTTGGCAGGATCGTGATCACGTACTGTTCCCAGTGTTGGTCGGTGTTGATCTTTGGGCGTCCAATGCAGAATTGTGTAGGGTCTTCTCGAGCTCCTCTTGTTTCGTTTGAATAAGCTCAATAGCCTGCTTGAGTTGGGCAACTGCAGGGTCTCCGTTCTGGATGATTCCACCAGCGATCGATTTCTGTTGGAATGCCACCAGCTCTGACCTGATCAGTGCCATTTCGTCTGAAAGTTTGCCGATCTCCTTATCCATGTGGTCTTTCACTGATGGGGGCAACTCCTTCCATAGCTGGTTCTTCATATCGGTCTTTGCTGATGGCCAGTAGTAACCAAAGTTTGACTTGACTTCAGACTGGACAGCAGTGTGGAACTTCTCCGTGTTGAACAGGTTATCGCCCCTCAGCAAGTTCGAGAGCTTGTCGTAGTCCTCCTTCATACCATCTACTCTTGAGTCCAGAGCCTCCAAACCGTGCAGGCTATGCTTCGTGGTGTCGATGCGTGCAAGGGCGGCAGTGAGCTCCTCCCTAGCAGCCACAAGTTCGCCCTTAACGGTTGTAAGCTCGTCTCTGAGCTTTTGATTTTCATCCGCAAAGGCGTTCATCTTGGCCTCATAGGTGCCCATCCTAGTTTCCAGAGCAGCTAATCCGGGGGGTGGCGGTGGGGGTCGAGGTGGGGGGAGCTCAGCAGCAGGGCGAACTTTCGGTCCCGGTCGCTCCGGCAGCCTGTGTTTTGGAGGGCCAACTCTCGTATTTGGATGTGAAGGCCCAGCAGCTAGCTGACGAGTCTGTGACCAATCGTATATCGACCTTGGGTTTTTCGCAAGTTGGTGTTGGTGAGGAGCGCGGCGGGGTTCGGACCCGGGTGGTCTCTGTTTGGTTCGGACGATGGTGTAGTAGGGTAGTTTGTCGGGTTGTAGTGAACGTGATGAGCTGGATGGCGGTGGCAGACCCACAGGAGAAATTGGTGAATCGCTTTCAATCCTCTTCCGCCGGTAGGAAAGGAACGACAGCACTCCACGATCGGAATCGTCTACCTCGTCCGAATCTTCCTGTACAGAGGACTCTTCAACCTCGATTTGGTCAGAGTCGGTTTGATCCAGTGGGGGGGTCGTTTCCTAGAACAAGAGTCAAAGACTATTGAGCCCAAGGCGGCTACGGACTCACAGGCTCGAACAGAGGGGGTCGAAGGGATGATACAGAATGAGACCGAGAATGCATGGACTGGACCACCAAGGATTGAGAGTCGGAACGAACCGAAGCACCCTCCCGTCGTTTCCCTCGTCGCTTCTCCCGGGCCTTTTTCCTTGCTTGTGAACTCTGGTCCTCGTCTCCAGATGTTTCCGGAGGAGCGGCCTTCCTGCGCGATGCCGGGGGTAACGTGGTGATCAGGACGCAATCCATCCATAGCCTCTTCGACGACTGGGGCGAATGGGATAATCGTCCGCTCGCCAAGTCGTCCGCTGGTTGTTGAGATGGGCGATCATGTTCAGCTTTCGGATTTGGCGGTTTGGAGGAGCGTTTCCGTTTCCGTGAGGGGACGTCTGCTGTAGGGGGTGCAGCGGGGTTTTCTACCGGGATGGGATCCAGTTGGTCTACCTGATGGGGTGTATCAATCCAATTAGAGTGGTTCTGTGTGAATAAGCTAACAGCTTACTTCCTCAGGATCGGGTAACTTCTTATCGTAGAATCCAAGTGATACCTGCTCGCTCAGCGGCCGGGGAGTCTGGAAGCTTCGCGCGAAATACACTAGTCGATCGGCGATCGTGGTTGGGTCACCCATCCTCGTAGACCAAATCAAAGTAGGAACCGCGCTTTCGTAACGTTTCTGCCGGTTGGTGTGACTCGAATGCCATTTTCCGTAGGTTTTGTCATGGTCGACGGTCATGAGGGCCACTGACGAGTGAATTCCGGCTTCCAGAATGTGGACGAAGCACTTCCCAGCGTGACAATCCTTGCACATGATTATCGCCCAGCCATCCACAACGTGAGACTGAGACTGCCCATTTTTACGGATTGTGCACGTCCTTATGGCCTTCTGTGGAACGGTGAAAAGCTGTCGCTGTCCCACGAGGAGGGAGACATACCTGAGTGTTCAAAATATCACGTCTCTTTTCCGCTAAAAGACAAGCCGCCTGGAAGGTGGTTGTCACGCTTTCAATCAAATGCCTAGGAAAGGGACAGTATTGAGTTTTAATTGGTCATCAATAAATCGTTTTTGTTACCCACTGGTCAGAAAGCTCCTCCGGTTCATCCTCATAAAATCCGGCTTCACGAGCTTGACGGAGTCTGATCATGGCGGAATTACGATTCCTGAGAAGCTCCCTGAAGCTACCACTTTGCACCGGTACCATGCTCCCACACTCGCACGCCCTACCCTCGACGACACAGGTAGGGCAGAGACAAATTGGGTCCCCAGAATCACCTCTCGAGGTACACGAGTCGCATCGAAAGGAAGACAAAAAGATGTCTGCACCACAAAAGTCGCATGGATGACCCCGACCGTCGGGAGCGAAATTACTCGTCACCTGTCGCAGCCTGCGGTGCTGAGTGGAATACTCTTGTTCCAGCACGTCGTCAAGAAGCGAAATCAGCCGGGCGATCTCCTTACAGAGTGGGTTTACAGAATTGAGCGTTGAATCCGGGGTGTTATTTACGAGAGTGTTCAACGTGGTGGTTCGCTGAACGAGTGTATCGTAGATCGTCCGTTTTACCCTGAAAATCTCGGACCGGCAGACCCTGGATGTTTTCTGTTCGCCAGGGAATCTAAGAGTACATGGAACAGCATACCTTCTATAGACCGGGAGTTCATGATATAATGCGATCTCAAGGCTTCGTATTGACATCCGCGACCAAGAGGTTTTGATTGTTAATCCCTTAGTATTGACGACCTGGTGAAAACTAATGACACAGATTTGTACGTGTAAGTGCGAAGCTGGTGTGACTTGGTCACGTACCTCCGCGGTGGAATGAGAACCAGGTCCCCTAGCTTTTGCTCCAAGACATATACATCAAATGGGGCTTTTGCAAGCTCTTCAAGAGTGGCAACGTGGTCTTCCCAGCACAATTCGTGGCCAAGCCCTCGGAAATAATTTGCGACGGCGCCGCAATCCATTGGACCGGTCATGAACCAAAACGAAGAACCGTCATCCTCAGTGTAGCACATGATGTTTTGCCCGTAAGACGCGCAAGGGCCTTTATGCAATGGCGTGGCTGGAGAAAGCGTTCGTTTAGAGACCCACCGACAGAACCACAAACACTATACGTACACGCGTCAGAAGCTCCCAAATGACTCATCGAAGTTTCCACGGTCTCTGGGAGAACATCCCCGGTTGATCCTGGTATGACCACGTCGGGCAGAACCCTAGAGGTCTTAATCCAGGTCCTCCACTCTCTTGGACAATCCATGTATCTGCCGTACATTTGCTCATGTTCTAGGAGGAATGTTGGTCGTAGACATAAGCGTAGGGTCGATGCCATACCTCCCTGGCCTGCGAACGGCGGAGCATTGCGCAAACCGTCGATAAGCTCGGTGACGGACGATTCCTTATCCAGTCTCTTGCCATGGACACTGCGAACTTGGACCGCTGAAACGTGAGAGGTCGGTACTTGCGGTTTGGGTTGAAAGTGTTGGGGTCCACGTACTTTGCGATTCGTAATGACTCTCAAGCCACTGTGGGGTAAGGAACTCTGGCCAATCGGGATGATGGTGTAAGTCTTCCACTATGAGTGGGAGGTTGCGGTTCTCGTATTCCTTGATCGTTGACGCGATCTCCTCCGGCGTACGAGAAATTGCTGAGATTCTGTCGGTGGTTCGAAATCTTGGTCCAGACGTGACCAAGTGCTCCAATTTCCATTCTCTCGAGGTGACCAAGCCAACTGTGGAGTTGTTGGGGTCGTCCATGCGTATCCGTTGGAGGGGATCCGCTCACCCAAGCGACAAGGAATAAGAGTCGCGAGGGCAGAGATGGTGATGGTAGAGATGATAGAAGGGATGGCAGGGTCGCCGTCCGTCACGTAATACTACTTCGATCAAGTCAACTTGCCTCCTTCGTCCATCTATGGCTTCCTCATCAATCGCGGGCGACTCCGTCTACGACTTCTGGGAGGCCGTAACTTGCGCGAAATGTCACCTGAGGTTTGTTCCAGACGGCGGTGGGTCGCCGTTGGCCCCGTTCTGGATCACCGAGTGCGGCCACATTTTGTGTAATAATCATCTCAGTGGGTACACAGATGACCCATCCTTTTTGAACCCGCTTTAATTTCCAACGGCCTCGAAGATGCGGATCAGAGTTGCTCGCATTGCGGAGACAGACCAATCGGCCTGGCACCATTACAGCGAGAGGTCAGTGATGATGGGTGAACCGCGCGGTTTTTCATCTGGCTCTTGACTGGTGCAGATGGAGCCGCCAATAAGCGACTGGTTCAGGTCACTTCCTTACGCCATAGATTCACTTGCGAACTCTGTCAAGGTTTCGGGTTCATCCCATTGAAAAAAAAAATCATGTTACTTATCACGTTTGTTCAGTTCCAGCAGGCGACAATGGGATCCCTCCTCAAATATTACAGGGAAAAGATTCACAGACAGCGTTCCATTATAGAACAATTTAGGAAGGAGCGAGCAGAGTTGATTGCTCTCCGGAGGTGCGGATAATGAGGACAAGCCACACCCATTCACTCAACGGGCTGTTCAGTATCAACGAGCAACTCCAACAGGAAAACGAATATATGCGCAGCCAGCTTGAATGTTCCGGCAATAGCGATCCTGGAGATCCCAGCAGGTCTGCAAAACGACAAAGGCTCGATCATCATGGGTGGGTTTTGACCACCGGGCTTCCTCGTTCTTTACAAACACGCTATTAGCAGGACTTCGTTCTCTAGTCCACGAAGAATGAGCACTCCCATTCGTCCGGAACGGTTGACGTTTCCCCCAGACCACCAAGAACCCGACCTCTCGCGTTCGGATGACGGCTATCCAAACGACAGTGCACTACCAAACGAGCGACCGGGGTCTAGCCGGTTTAATCAGTTTGTCTGTCGGGACTGTCATGGCATCAACTCACCTCAGTTTGCAGGAAGTACACTTACAATCCGCCTGGAACATCCCAGTTGGGACAGCAGAGTATGGTCTCCCGCGACCAAACACAACAAGTGCCCCGCCACCGTCAACCACCTCCGCATCAGCCCCAAGCCCACCGCCCTCATAACCATGGACATGGTCATACACACACTACACACGCTCATCACACACACAAGCATCGCAAGGCTATGCCTCCTCCTCCAACCCCACGACGCCACCCCGCGGAGATGCCCCGCACGCCTACGATACTTCCTCCTCCGGTCTCCGCTTTTAAACCTGTATCTTCTGTCTCCACGCCCCTGATGCCTCCCGGCGGCGTGTCTGCTCAACGATCTGTCCCAATGACGCCAACGAGTGCATCTCAGAGATTCGCCCCTCCTCCATCGGTCGCTAGGTTGAACACTACTGCCAACCGGCAAAGCTCTGCACAAGGTCACAGGATGCCTTTCATACCTAGTGGCGCTTAATGAAACCTGCTAATGCTGTGCCCCCTTTTTTCCTGCCGGTCGGCAGTACTTGGCTCGTGCTTTCTGTTTTACATAGTTTCGTATCAAAATCCTAAACCACAAATACCATGACCCCACTATGCGGAAATGTGCCCGCAACTGAGAAAAACAAACGCTGGATTTTTGACGCACGTGAGCCAGCCATTGAGTATTGAATATTGAGACCGAGGGGGCCCTTGAAGTGCTGCGACCTTGGAGATCTCGGCATCACCCCGATCAAACGGTCAGACCAGTCAAGCGCAGTTGCCTGGAGCAACACTCCCCCCATCCCTCCTTCTCCTTCTCCCCGTCCTTCCTCCTTTATTCCCAACCCGTTCAAATTCCTTGCTCCGATGGCGTACCGGCAGAACTCACAAGACCACAATACGTACACCGGGAACCACTACAGTCCCCCGCAACAACAGCAACAGTACCGTAGCGAGTTTAACGAGGGGTATGGCGGACACAACAACACTCGACACGACGATTCGCACGACGATGGAACATACGACCCATACAGTAGCTATGGTGCTTACAACAGCCGTCAACCACACCAGGCGTACGATCAGGGGGGATACAATCAGTACGCCGGAGTTGCTGGGTATCGAGACGATATGGATAGAAACACCCCAAGTCCGGAGGGTGACCCACCTGTGCCGCCGTCGAAAGAGAATTATGCGAACACGACGGCGTATGAGCATGACGACCAGATGGCGCAAGCTAGGCCTCGAGGGAAACTCGCCGGCTCGTGAGTTGGCCACCAGTGTACCTGACGTCGGCCAAGCGCTGAGATTCCCTCCTTGCAGACAGAAAAGTTTCAAGAACTGGAGAGCCGAGGGTCAAGAGAACCTGTGGACTAGGGGGAGCCGTGCAAAAACCTGTGGACGCTTCTTCTGTTGCACGGTAATGATCACTGTGTTTCTGATTATCAGCATTCTCCTTTCTCTCGCTTTGGTACGAGCTCGACTGAGTGACCGAGTGCTGGCTACTGCGATCTGATCACCGTCGTTCACAGTGGGTCCAGCCACCGAATGTTACCATTGGCACTCCTGCCCAGAATGCTACCCAAGCGGTAAGTCGCACGTACATCGACCTACCTTCTTGCTGCTCACGGGTTTCTCCCTAGTTTACCCTCCAAAATGGCCAACTTTCCTTCAACCTTGCCGCAAATATAACGTACGCACAGCTAAATTCTCTAGCTGTTTCTTGATCTTTATGGCCCAACAGAGTGGACAACCCCAACTACTTCGGCGTCGCCCTCAACAAGGTCGAGTTAGATGTAAGTACGACGCTCTGTTCACTGAGATCATGACTAACGAAAATTGGTCTATAGTTAATCTATCCGGTCGGCAACTACCCAGTTGGAGGCGGAGAAAAAACAGACATCAGCATTAGATCCAATACTCAGACGAATTTCACCTTCCCCTTCTCGCTGAACTATAATACTTCGGACACCTCTGGTACAGGCGCATTCCAGGACATTGTGACTAAATGCCGTGCCCAACAGGACCTGACAGTCAACTACGAACTCAAGGTCAGTCATTAGATCCTCTCCCCCTTCAAGGTGTTTACGCATATCGTCTCCCCAAGCTTTCCTTACGGATCATCATTGTCTCGATCAGTCCGACGATCAGCAACTCGTTCACCTTTGGCTGCCCCATTGACCCTGATGAAATCGATGTACGTCACCCCTCTGGATCGTTTTGGGTCCTTTGTGCCTTACGGTAGACTGACAATGTTCTATCGTAGAACCTGCTCGGTGGCGACCTTAGCTCTCTACTTAAATAGACGACTGCTTGTCATCCATCCAACGTCCTTCCACCCCCACTTTCCCCGCTCTTGCTCTCATCTTGTGGACGTGGACTCTTTTTTGCGATTGTATCATTATACGAACAGCACCACGAGATACAATAATTATTTTGCCCCAGTTGGGAGTTGTTGCCTCCGGCCCTTTTGGAGCTGGACTGGATCAGTAATCGCAGATCGATCGCCAGGCTGGCATCTCCAGCCCCACTTACATCGTTGCAGCATGCCTACCCCGGTCCTATTCTCCACCTCCATCTCCACACCTGGGCAGACAATATGGTCTCGTTGACCCTCTTTTCCAACCACGCCCAAAGCGATGCTGGCTGCGGTAGGCCGACTACTCAGGAGGAGCGGAACACAGACACAGCCAATGTCTTCGAACACGCCTATAGGCATCTCACGAGTTACAGAAACCAATGTCAGGTATACCACGTACGGGCGTATGAGAGACAGAATCCCGAAATCGACGCCTGGGCAAATGGTCTATTGAAAACGCTCTGGACTGCAACTACCACTAGGGATCCAGGTTGGTATAAATGCCCTCAGCAAGTAGAACCGATCTATTCTAACGAACCGAATCTTTCAGAGCAGTGTCCAAGGATCGAATACGATATCGACACCGCGACATCCTCACTCCAGCCCCTCCCACCCAAGCCGGAGTTGGACAAGACCCTCACCACGATCATCCTTATCCACATCTCCACAGCCAAGGGCTATTCTGCTCGCACACGGGCGTACCTTCCACGTATCGGGACAGTAGATGAGAGTGCGATCGTTCACACCCTGAAGAACCCCGATGATGTGCTTGAAAAGACCCAGAAAGAAGCGGACGCCGCAAGAGAGCAGGAAGCCAAGGCTGGAGCTTTTTGGAAGAAGACTGGCATCGTTGTCGGTGCTGTTGCGGGTGGGGTGCTCATTGGGGTTACCGGAGGCTTGGGTATGGTACCCCTATTACCTTAAGCTTATCTCAGCGTCTGACTGATTTCCATCCAGCCGCTCCGTTAGTTGGTGCGGGAATTTCGACAATCCTCGGCGCCGTTGGTCTCGGAGGATCCGCCGCAGGTGTTCTGGCGACAACATTGGCCAGCTCATCCATCGTTTGCGGTTCACTGTTTGGCGCGTATGGAGCACATAGGACATCATCCATGATCGTGAGACACACCAAGGATGTACAGGACCTCGCAATTGTCCCGGTTTACCCGCCGAAGGACACTCTCGCCATCCGCCTCTGTGTGAGCGGGTGGCTGAATGTCAAGGACGATGTGGTGGATCCGTGGAAAATCTTTGATAAGAGGCAAGATACATTCGCCCTACAGTGGGAGGTAGACGCTCTCCTCGAGCTCTCGGATGCACTGGTTACGCTTCTCAAGGACAAGGCGATCAGCTACATCCAAAAAGAGATCATCAAGCGTACTTTTCTCGCGAGCCTGTTCGCATCCCTATCTCCTGTGGCATATCTCCAGATAGGGAGGATTATTGGTAAGTGGACGAAAGCCATAGCTTTCGGGAGACAAAGAACTAATCCAAAAATCAATTTAACTCCCAAGATAACCCTTGGTCGAACGCCCAGGCGTTAGCGTTGAAGGCGGGCCGAGTGCTGGGAATCCTATTATCTCATCGGGTTCTTGGGACTCGGCCTGTTACTTTGACCGGTTATTCCCTCGGTTCACTCGTAATCTTCCAAGCTCTCAAATACCTCTCGACCCTCCCTCCATCACAAACCACGCATTTGATTGATAGCGTGTATTTGTTTGGACTACCAACATCTACACGGGACATTGTGTCATGGAAGAAGGTCCGGGCCGTAGTCTCGGGCAGGCTGGTCAATGGGTGGGTGGAACCCGAGGAAGACTACGTCTTGGCTATCCTCAGCCGGACGAGTATGCTAGCCGAGGGGTCTTGGGGTGTGGCCGGTCTGGCGCCGGTTCAGGTAAAGGGGATCGAAAACGTTAAATGTGAAGATATCGAAGGACATCTCAAGTGGATGGGAATGGTAGGCAGATGTTTGGAGAAGTGTGGGGTCGATGGGGTTGTCCAACAAGAAGTAGAGAATAAGGTTTCCGATGTTGGGAAACAGTTTGAGAAGATTCATGGCGAAGCAGAGAAGGTTCCAGAGGACGCGACGGAAAAAGAAATGCTTCAGGTCAGGTGAAAACCTTGTATTCCATATCCGCGGTACATATACACCTACGTACACATAGCACGGTTCTACATGATCCAACACACGTACTTTCTGGACTAGTTCGGGACAGATCTGGGAATCAAAAGGCTCGTACGGATCTTTTCGATGTCTCCGTCGGACAGCCCAACCTGGTTCTTGACGTAGCCTTCGACGGTTCCGTATTTTTCACGGAATTGACTCAGGAACGCGATGATCCACTCCGGTCTTTAGTGCAGCATCAGTAATTGGTTTCAAGACATCGTTATTCCGTGGACCCACTTCGAACTGGTCATGTTAACTGTGCCTTCCCAGTTTTCGCGGAAGACGTCCTGGGCTTTGAATCTCTCTACGAGGGCAGGAAGGGCAGGTTCGAGCCCGATGGTGGTGAGGGTGTAGTCTTTGACGATCTCTTCATCGTCGACCCCCAGAAGCTAGTACGAGGTCGTCAGTGCTTTGAAGCCTAGGATCGAACCAAAACGCCCGTACCATAAGGACGACGGCTACGATTGTTCCTGTCCTGTCCTTTCCCCCTGTGAGATATCAGATGCTTGATCCTCGTATTGGATGGACGGAGCATTCGTACCTGTGCAGTGGATCAGGCAAGGCTCGTCCGGGTGGTCTCGAATGTGGGTCAAGACTTTATGGACAGAGTCCGTCCCTCTCTCCATGATTTCCATGTAGAGGTGAAGAAAAGTCTGCCAACCCGACCCGTCAAGGTCTCACCTACAACCGGAGAAGGAATGGGAGGTTACATACCCCCAGGGGATCATCCTGGAATCCCTTTACCCTCTTCGCAAGGCTAGACGGGTCGTAGGCCTCCACGGACGAAACTGGGGCTTTGACGAACCCGACTCCTTCGATGATCAACGGATCGGCTTTGTATCCCTTGACCTCCACATCACTGCGCAGATCGAAAACCTTCCTGACGCCAAGTTCATCCCTCAGCTGGGCGACCCCCCTTGGCGTGATCCTCGAGGGTTCGCCGGCGCGGTACAGATAACGGGGTTTGACGATGTGGTTAGTGTGGGAAGGGAGCTTGGACGGCTGTCCACCGGCATCGCGGAGGTTGATCACGCCCTCCGCTTGGACGAATGGCGGTTCGGTTAGCTTGGGGTTCATGATTCTCAAAAGCGCCCTCGATGAAGACTGGTCCAGTGCTGGTGCTGGTGCTGGACAGATCACGAGGGTGGGCGCTGAGGCCTTGAGGGGCCCAGGTCCCAACTCGGATTGTTGCGATCCACCAAAACAACTGACTTGTCCGTCGTTTCCTGTGAGGATCTGGGACCCGAACAGGATAAAAGGCCCTCGGGTTCTTGAGTCATCAATTCTCTTCTTACGGGCCGTCTACTCTAGCTGTGGGTCTCCCTTATAGGTTTCCGCAAAACCCCGTACGGATTCTCATCGATCGACGGCGTAATTTTTTGGGTAGAGTTGTGGCCACAACTCCCTCCCAACTCCCTCCCAATTTTCACTCTATCAGGAAGTCCCCGTCCAAAAGTGCGGCTGTGATTAATACGGGCTCCTCCCTCGTTATGCAGAATCCCAAGCACAACGTTGCCGGGCGATCGATACTGTGTGTATAAAGGACGGGGGAAACTTTGATTTCGGGGATGATTTACCGCATTATAGCCTATATACTATCACTCTTCCGCCCTCTACCCTATGAACCGGGGCGGGGCGGATACGAAACGTACACCCACCGAGCGTTGTTGACATCCAGGTGCGCACCGTACCATGCTTTCGACCGGCTATTCAATTTCTTTGTTTTTCTTTACATAGGGAGGTGTCGAATGGATTCGGGTCCCAAAGGGAGATCTACTATCTAGCTGCGCGGGGGATCCCCACCAATTTTGTGGATAATCCTTCCGACGACCATGACGTTCTCTGTCACGTTCACACGGTGAGTACCCTGCCAAGATCCTTATCCCACCGCTAGAACCGTGACGCAAGGTTCATCGGTTACAGGTGATTTACTGGAGGCGAGTAGTGGATCTGCTAACTTGCGGACTTTGCTTGGTCGCAGCCGCAGGTGTGTCTACACGCGGTGAGATATCTTCATCGTTCTAACACACCACACGCCCAGCGACCGTCACCATCCTCATATCGGAAATCTCTCAGCCCAGATCACCAAGCTTCATCTCCGGTGGCATCCAAGCGGTCGTCCTGACGATATTCTCCGCCCCTCTCACAGCTTATGGCTGTATCATAGCCATGAGGGTTTTCGGGATCTGTCAAGTTGAACGAGGAGGTAGTCAACTGACTCCCCGAACACAGTGGGAAGCCCACCGCGGATTGATTGTGAATTTTGTCGAGGGGTGCGTGCTGTACCAAGTGGTTCTTCTAAGCCTTCCTCGGGTGGGTCCTTGGCATCATGCTGGGCAGAACGCAGTGAGTGACCCCCGAATCAATATTTGGAGTGTCCTCCATTGACATCGACTGTGCTTAGCTCGATCCCACAAACCAAGGTACCCTCCATTTGCTCGTCTCGCCTAGCTCTCGTGTGACTTTTTATTAGTGGCAATATTTATTCTTGTTCTCGGATGTATTGCACTCTGGTTCAGCAGTTGCCAACATGCCCGAGCGGAAAACACCAATCAAGGGTCGACTGTTGTTCAACTTGAGAACGATCGCTATACGGGCGCTGGGGAAGCGAGCCACCCCGTCACATTTGACTCATTCACTTACGTCGGTGACACGGAAATGGCTGTATCTATTCCGGTAGTAGATTGAGGACTGTTTTTCAGACCACTTTTCGGGCTGGTTCCTCGTGAAAGCTCGAATACGATGGTCACCCTCATGGTCACAAACCCACCTCGGAGTCTCCAGGGGACCCGCTTCTGTATTGTCGTAAAGCCTTTTTTCTACAAAACATTCTATCGCCCCCATAATTTATTGTATTTGTTGAGTGAGTGACACTAATACGTCGAACGGAATGGAGCAATCGTAACGTCGTCCTATATAATGCTTCCTTGGCTCAGTCGGTAGAGCGTCGGTCTCATAGTCCATATGAGCCTGGAATTCCAGGAGCAATCCGAAGATCGCCAGTTCGAACCTGGCAGGGAGCACTGTATTTTTTTCTTCACGATTCATCAAGACGAGAAAATCAAGGAGCCGCGTCACTCAGTGTGGTGTCGCATATATCGTGTTGTAAATGGGGGCGTGGTTCTACAGGAGCACATAAATAAAACCGAGAACTAGCACCAGGGACCATCCATTCCGGAGACTGGAATCCGTACCTCCACCCGAGCCCATGCCAGTTGCCGTGACAGTTGGGGCGAAACTTGTCGGTGGAGAGACACTGGACTACCCTGACAAACTGCAGGTATCGTCGCTGAGAGGAGTGGTGCATTCCACGCCTTCAGGCAAATTACTTCCGTCGCCCATCCATATGTCCATGCACTGATCGGCTAGGTTAGCCACAAGCTACGACAATTATAGAGGGCAACACACCTGGTGCAACCGTTGGCCGTTGGTATCCTGAATGAGTTGAAGAGTGGCGTTCGGACCGAGCCTAACATTGGGAGGAATCAAGGGCAGTATGTTTACGGTGATGCAGCCGGAGGTAGCTGTTCCAGTAAACCAGGGTACGGCGAATCGCTCGGTTGTACCGCTGACAAACGAGTCCGGAGAGTTTGGATTCGTGCCGAAAGCGATGGTCACGGCGGCCGACCAGTTTGTACTCGAACTGCGCCAGAGGATATGTCCGTCCGTCATTGAAAAGATCTGGCGGTTGTCTGACGCGTCGGTGTATCCGTCTGGAAAACGAGACAGCTAGTAAGTCGAGGGAACGGGTGTGCGTATGTTCATTAAAGGGCTCACCGCAGAATTGACCGACGTTGGAGGCTAATTGATCACCTCGAACTGCAGGGAAGAAGACATCCAAGAATGGTCCAGTTGGATTCAGCGCTGCTGCCGCTACCGTAATGAAGGCGTTGACCATTATGCGCGACCAAGATGTATGTTCATCGCGTTCAACCTTGTATACCAGCTGACGGGTGCTATTTTGGGCATCTGACACACACGGCGGGCTCGGTGGTCACATAGGCGAGTGATTGCCTGTTCCCTTGTATCAGCAACCCGTAAGCCGAGTAACCGAGTCGCAGTCGATCGCCTTCTTGCCGACCAAGCGAGGGGTCGGTGGCAGGATGATGGCATGACTATGGCTGGGTCCACTTTCCATTTCAAGACTCGACAAAGCCTTTGGACAACATACACAAACAACACGCCACCCTCAGCTTTATCTCCTGAATATCTCATCCAAACACAACTTCAAACGAAAGAAAAAAAAAACGATGCCACCCCGTCCACCCGCTAAAAGGCCCGCATCCGAAACCTTCGCCTCATCTTCGAAGAAAACGCGATTCCTCGATCCCGATGAGGATCCCGCCAATTTCTCCGAACAGGTCGAATCTAATCTCGAGGACGATCCTCGGACCCGTCGAAAAGGTCGCGTCCGCACGGAAGGCTACGACTCGGATTCCAGTGACGACGGCGAGGGTGTGGTGAACAGCCGAAAGCCCGCCAACGTTGCTGAGGACGACAACGACAACGACGATATGTTCGCCGCTGCCGCCCCTGAAGAGAAGAAGCCAGTAGAGAACGCCAAAAAGGACAAAAACAAATTCTTGAGGCTTGGAGATATCGAGGGCCAGGAATTCGGTGGAAGTGGCCCGGGAGATGGATCAGAGTCTTCGGAATCGGACGAACCAGAGGACGAAGACGACGCCGAAAGGAGGAGGAAAGCCGGGATGGGATACGAATTGTCCTCATTCAACATGCGAGAGGAGATGGAGGAGGGCAAATTCTCTGCAGACGGAGCGTACATCCGGACATTCGACCCTCACGCCGTTCATGATCGGTGGTTGGAGGACACGGATGAGAAAGAGATGAAGAAGGCCAGGCGAATTCGCAAACAGAGGGAGAAGTTGGAGAGAGAGAAGCAGGAGGCGGAGGAAAAGGAATTGCAGGATATGGGTGGGAAGGTTGCCATCGAGATGCAACTGTTAACCAAGCTCAAGAAGGGTGAAACGGTTTTGGAGGCGTTGCAGCGGCTTGGAACGAAGAAAAATAAAGGGTAAGAGTTTTCATATATGCGCAGACGTTCGACTTCTCACCCCTTGTGTGTATTATAGATCAAAGGTCAAGGGGAAGGTTGCAGAAAAGGCTCCCACCGACCCCGTCTCAGATGAGATAAACCTCATCACCCACCTCGCTTCGACTCTCATGTCGCTGGGTGACACCGAAATTTACTCAAAAACCTACGAACAAGTCATCCGTTCCATTCGCTCCTCAGGTGACGTCGAACCTACCTGGGAACCACCATCCGCCGACGTCAAGTACGAATACAAATGGATCGGAGCGACGGAAGAGCAGACGTTCGGTCCTTTCGGCGAGGAAGAGTTAAATGCCTGGTTTAAGGCCGCTTATTTCGGTTCGATGGGTGAAAAAGTCAAGGTCAGGAAGGTTGGAGGGGGATGGGGTGACTGGGACCAGGTTGTCTCCTGAGTCTCACTCCCGAACCTTGGCAAGGTAAATATAGTACATGCAGCTGTATCCGTAATCCTTCTATTGTATACCCGCAGGAAAATGTAGCATATAGTCATCGTCTCACTTGCGTGCGTGGAGGACGACGCGGAGATCACCTCTGGGGTGCATGACACCAGCACCCATCCGTTCCAGCATGAATGTCGGGCGTTCGGTGGATTTCGAATCAATCTCCAACGTGTACCGCAGGAGAAGGAAGACCATAAATGCTTTGAGTTCCTTGTTCGCAAAGTGCCTGAAGAGTAGGTTCGGTAAGATCCAACATGGATCGATGAATTCCACAGACCTTCCCTCGCACATTGAGACCCCCCCTCCCCAGGGCATAGAATGGTTCGTGACGGGCTTCCCGTTCTTGTTGAACCTCTTCTGCTTCATGTACCTCCTCGGATCGTACTCTGAGGCGTTTTGGTGGATATCCTCGTCCAAATGAACGGACCTCGTCATACAAACAATTTCGTCGTCCCTGTCGAAACGGTAACCACCAAACTCTACGGGTTCGGTGACGCGTCGGATGGACATGACAGAGGCAGCGTATCGAAGGGTCTCCTGGATAGCCGACGTGAGGAGGGGTAGTTCTGCTGTCGAGACGAATTCGTAGAGATGATCCCCGATCTTTTGACCGTGATTTTGTTGTTTCCAAGACGCGACAGCCTCGTCGATCTCGTCGGTCAGAGGTTGGAGACCATCCTCTCGTTGGAGGTTAAGGACGATCAGCCAGTACCCCGCGTTGGGGGCGTTCGCCATCAGAGCGAAGAGGAAAGAAACAAAGAAAGCCCCGACGGTGTTCGAATCCTAGAATTACATTCAGTCACCGATCAACCTAAATTTTCCCGCAGACGTCAAAAGAAAACATACATAGCCCTGGTCACGTATCACCTGCTCGTTCTCCAACACCAATTCCGAAGCATCCTCGTGAGGACCGTCAAAATACTTCTCAAACAGCCTATGCATTATGTCCAGCCCTTTGATATGTTTTCTCAAGAAAATACGAGGGATACCGGCAAGCAACAAGTGGAAAGTCCTGTCGAAGTCGTTAAACGGTTCGTACGATTCCAGGACTGGGCATGAACGGCCGAAGAATGCATAGGCGGAGGCTTGATAGAGTACGGGCAGGACGAAATCACGTAGAGGTGTGCTGACCCCTTCGAACCTGGAACCTTCCTTCTCTAGCAGATCCCAAACGGCCGTCGTATAGGATTCAATGATAGGGATAACACCGGTAGGCGAGAGATATTTGTGCTGTGCAGGATGAAGGATATTGGACGTGACGTCCGACTTCATGAGGCTGGAGCAGCGAACTGTCAGCTTCCCGAAAGCACCCGATATGGATTTAGTTCGCTTCAACGCTGACCTTGCAGGGATGTTGAAGCAATCGATGCTCATGGTAATCCGAATATGCTCAAAGTCATATTTCTGGTTATAGCCGGCACCATGTCAATGAATGGGCCCACCGAAGAGGAGGGTTACCTCGAGGACGGACCTGTGCGTTCCGATAGATCTCACTAATCAACTGCATAATTGAAAAATGCGACTTGAGTGAACATTAACGCAAGGCTTCGAGAATACCGACGCACCGATGGTGACACGACATACGTAACGACCCTCCCAAACGCCTTCATCGCGAACACGTCTCCGTATTTCTTCCTGAGAACAGGTCAGCCACACGACGACCAGCTTCCTGATGGGAACCGAGCGTACCGTGCGTGATTGAAAAACGTGTCTGGATCTCCCCCGATTTCCAACGCAGACCCCACCCATGGAATAAGGTGCGAGACCAGTGGGGCTCTGCCCTCTGACACCCGTTTTCGCTTCTCGTACAAAATTTGAGCGGCAACGGCGAGGACAACCGCCCCAGCGGCGAGGAGTTTCGGGTTAGACCACAGCACTTGAAGTTGGAGGTCTAACGACATGGTCGCTCGATGGGGTTATTGTTGGCATGGCGTAGAATTGGACAGTTTTCGTGTTTGGTGATTTACGCAAACCCGATCGGTTATTTAAATGATCGGCTCATCTAGAATCGTTCCACTCCTGAAGCGCTGACGAGCAAATGAGACGCCATCTTGGGGCAGGGTTATGGTAATTGGGAGAGTACAAGTGCCAATGTAGAAATAGAGTCCGTGAAACAGGTGGCTATAAAACAGGAGATCCGTGCGAGAGTCCAAGGCGAAAGGAAGAAACAAAAAAGCGGCAGAACGACATCAATGACTGACAAACTGGAAAACGAACGAAACCTCAGGCAGTCCGACTTCCGCTCTCAACAAATCATCATGATTGTTCTTCAGCTCTCCATTCGTAAAATGATTCCAAGTACTTGCATCACCGTACAACAACGCTGGAGACTTGATAGTTTGTCTCCCATTCTTGCATCTCTTGCATTTAAACGTATCGTGGGTCTCGCAAAGGGTATTCTGGTTGAACTGGAAGAGTTGTCTGAGAGCGTCCAACGAGAAGTGCCGTTCTGTGTCTTCTTTCTCGTCGACGACTGCTGAGGACAAGGCTTGTTTGTTGGCTTGGCGTTGGAAGATTTTCTCTTCAATGGTTCCGGTCGAAATGAAACGATAGACAAAACCTGGAGGGAGGTGGTCTAAGCCCTGTCGGCGATGAGGATGAAATGCAAAGGTAACTCACACTCTTTCTTCTGCCCATCACGCCAGACTCGTGCAAGGGCTTGTTGGTCAGCAGCTGGGTTCCAATCTGGATTCTCGAGTCAGACGTTAAAAGGCAATCCAGAGCGCCTTGAAATACCTGGGTCAAACAGAATGAGTCTGTTGGCACCAATAAGGTTGATACCACATCCACCAGCTTTGCTGCTGAGTAAGAAAATGAATTCTTTCCCTTCGGGGTTGTTGAATTGGTCGACAAGTTTCTGTCGTTTGTTTATTGTCATTGTTCCGTCGAGTCTGAAGAACCCATATCTAACGAGAAGCGTGATTCATATCTTCGGAAAAGGATCGCCGGAAAGGGTTGGTCGCTAGGGTACTCACTTTTTTGTGCGGCATAGCTTTTCGAACAGATCCAAAGTTTGTGTATAGTTGCTGATCAGTACAATTTTGTCATTGGTCTCGGTCCGAATTTTGTGCAAGAATCTACAAACGCCCGCAAAATCAACATGAACCCAAGGAGGAGGGGGGGGGCAGGTACAACGAACCGTTCCAGCACAATGAACTTCCCGCCCCAATCACACCTGACACCGTGGTTCCTACCCCGATCCCTAGCAGAGGCGCCGGCGCCGCAGAATCCTTCTGGTATGAGTTTCTCGGAACCCTGCAGGTCATTTGGCAAGTCCAGTAACTCTGGGTGATTGCAAAGCTTCTTGAGGATGTTTATGGCTTTCAAGGGTTGGGAGTTTACACCGCGCAACAAAGCCTTGATGTCCGGAGATTGGATGAACAGCCGGTACAATGAGAGTTGGAAGTCGGAGAGTCCACAGAATACGACGTGTTCGTACTTCACGGGTACTACGAGAGGTCTATCAATACACCAAAAACAGAATGGAAAGAACAAGGAACTCACAATACTTCGAAAGCAAGTCGTTCGTTCTTCGAATAATGAACTTGGTCACAAGTCCCCCAAGTTCCTTCAACTTCTTCTCGCATTCCTCCTTGACCTTATCCGTCGCATCCGCATCACGGCCCCGAATAATGGCATTCTCGAAATTCTTTCTAAAGTCGCCCTTGCTCCCAAGGAAGTTAGGATTCGCAAAGTTGAGGAGGGAGAAGTACTCCGAAAGATCGTTTTGGATTGGTGTCCCTGAGAGGATGACCCGTCGTTGAACGTTGAGGCTGTTGAGAGCCTGAAATGTCAAAGACTCTGCGGCAACCCCAAAGGTTAGTATAAATACACGAGCCATGGGGAGATATTGTACCGGAGTTCTTGAGCCTGTGTCCTTCGTCACAAAGCAGCAGCCCAATCTTGCAGTTGTTGAGATGGACCGTCAAATTACGGAGCGTCTCGTAAGACACGATCATAACTATATGTTAAGGTTAGTTTGGAGCACACGCGGATCAAGTGGGTTATGGGTACCTGGCTGGGATACATTCCTCCCACTGGCAGCCACCCATCTAGCGACCCTCTCCAGCATCTCAGCTTTTCCGCCCTTCCCGTCGACAGCGAGAGCAGAAATCGCATCAGGGCCAAGCCATTTCACTAGAACGATATGAGATACTGAGAGGCGCATACACCCAAGTCACGCGTACCAAGTTCGTTGGCCCAGTTCTTGACTAAACTCGAGGGGCATGCGATGATACACTTCTCGATAGTAGGCTTTCGGGCATGCGGAGACTGTTTGAGGAGGGTCCACAAAAGGGCGATGCATTGGAGAGTCTGTACGCGGGGCATTCAGCGAGCGTATTTCCTTGGGAGGAACACCACCGACCTTGCCTAAACCCATGGCATCCGCCATAATGCACCCGTACTGATTCCCGACCATCATACCAGTTGTGCACTTGTACAAGAACTGCGATGTAAAGCCGGTTAACATCGTACGGGAGAACGGAGGATACAAGCCACCCACCTGAACACCTTCCACTTGATGTGGCCGAAGAATCTTGGTCAGTCGAGGGTCAATCACGACTGGGACCTTATCGGTTGTCTTCTTCTCCTTACCCTCCCCAAGCAGCTCCTTCAGGCTCTTATGGGGATTAAACTTTCCCGCAGCATTCTCTCTCGCCTCCTTCTCCGCCTTCACCCTGGCTTCCTCCTTCTCCCTCTCCCGCCTCTCCTCGTCTGTCTCCCGGTCATCTACGGTCGGGTCATACAACACAATCGCGTGGTCCTCCATCGGGTCGTGTAGAGGTCTCGGGATGATATTTGCTTGGGGTCGAATACCAAGGGAAACGCCACTTGGAGTATGATGCACTTCTTCCCCGTTCTTCCCTCTCATAGCCGGGATAGAGAATCCCCTCATCTCTCCAAAGGGCTTCGGCTTGAAAACGGGATACTTTTGCGCGTTCTTCAACAGATCCTCCGCGTCGGTGTAATCCTTATCTTTGTCGCCCTTCTTTTTTTTCTTCTTCCGCCCATTCTCGTCTTCGGGATCGTCGTCGTCGCCCCCGCCGGCCTCTTTGTAGGAGACACGTTTGCGTTTGCGCTGTGGTTGGATCCGGTCCGCGACTATCGATGAGGCGGGGGGCTTGAATGGCTTAGAGATGCGATGGCTCTCTTGGGCCCTGTCGATGGCTTTACCGTCGTTAGTGCGTGGCACTCGTCGTAACATATTGTAGAGCCGGTTGGAGGGGAGAGGTCGTGGTATAGAGATAGGGTGAACAGGATGGAAGAAGGAGGGCTAAACGGGGTGACTCATGGGAGCGCCGATTCGAGGGAAACTCGCGACGTGTCCCACGCGATCCTTAATGAGTGACACGTGATCGCGTTTCATACCACACAGCATTCCCATTGGGCGACTGTAACTCGACTTGGTAAAGGCATGATGAGTAAAGATTCGGACAAAGGATCAGGTATTGTACAAAGCGCGTCAAGAAGAACGCGAATTATCGACGGCCGTCCCAAGAATGTGAGGGTAATGATGAGAAACAAAAAAAGCGGAAAGGTCATGCCAACGCCGTGCCAACCCAACAAATAGATGAACGAAGCAGATGGAAACAGGAGGAATTTATAACCATCGGGAACTGTCAGCCAAGTCGGCAGCACCACTGTACCCAGATGCGTCTTCGATATCGGTGGCCGAAACAATAATCTCCCTCTTTAGTCCCGTCAGGATACCAGGGATGCCCAGGGTCTCGCACGCCTCAATATTGTCGGAGGCGACAAGAACAAGGATGTGTACCCCCGCTCCGGTAATAAACTATACCAACCAATGAAAATCATACTGGTAGTAAAACAGCATACGGCTCACCGTGTCCTTGTTTTCCAACCTATCCCTGAACTTCTCCCAGTCTCGTTCATGATCTTCATCTTCGCCAGGCAGGAGCTCGACCCTAGCGCATGGCCCACCCGTCTTGAGTGTTCCCAAAAGTGTGCAGCCAGCCTCAGGGTTATAAAACTTCCCTGGTGCGGCAGATGGGGTCTTCGAAAATATTTCCCTGAGGTCGAGAGTCGTGACGGACCCTGAACCGGTTCCGGGCTTCATATCTTGGAGGACGACCGAAACGTCAACGGAGGTGTCTAGCCTGAGGGCAAACGCATTACGATCGAGATTTCTGCTACAATGCGCGAACCGAATATTTGAAGAGGACCATGCAAATAAAGGGGTGAGCAAAATCGATTCGGGTTGAAGTGTTCGAGTGGGTAAAAACTTACGACGACCCAGCGCCTCTGTCAGACGGTGAGCCATCATAAACTCCAAAGAATGAGGCAAGACGCTCGTACATTGACAACGGTCCAAAGATGCTTGGTTTCCCGAAGACGGCGGGTTTGGAAATGGGTCTCTCTCTGCTTGCAGAACTGGGGCAAATCGTACTTGTCAAATTTTTGGCACTCGATTACATCCCAGTTTAGTATACTCACAGACTCTGGATACTCTCAACGGTCACCTCTGTTACAGTCGTCTGCACCACCTCAGTCTCGACATCCATGGGTTCGTCGTTAAAGTCCGGGAGGTTGTTAACTTCTTCGTCCCTCAATCCAACCATGTCCATCAACTCTTTCCTCGTGATTTCTCCACCTTGGGACGGGGACAGATTCTCGTCTCCCTCCATGTCCTCGTCGATGTCGGTGGGAGGAGGCAGGGGATTGTCGTCATTGACCAGAGTGTCATCCTGCGAGGTGATAAGTCCGTGAGAAGAACGACCCGGGCCGGGTTTCCTCCTTTTCGTTGATTGGCGTTTGCTCGATGAGGCTTCGGAAGAAGACCTGCGTTCACCTCCCGCGAATTTTGCCTTGGCGGAAATAGCTTTTTCCATGTGATTTACCTTCTCTCCTGGTGCGTCAGGAAGTTCATCAATGCCCATTGGTCGTACCCGGGGGTTCGCTGCCCGGTGTCGGTGTTGAGGCGTCTTCGGAGTTCGGGCACGTCGAGGGGGTGGTGTGGCAGAAGTGGCCTTATCACTGTGGTCGGGCGGGTTGGGAATATCACTTGGACTGCCAGCCTCCTGCGAGAGCGAGCTGAATTGGCCCGTTTGAACTTGGCGCCTAACAGGAGTTTCGGCAATCGCTGGCGTGGAACCACCCCTTGGCGTATTAGATGCGTCGCCTTCAGGGGGCTGAGTCTCTGGATCTTGATGGGGTGGATCATTGGTAGCAGAATTGACCGGCCCCGTAAACCTTTTCTTCAGCTGCCGTTTTTTCCTGCTGGGGGGACCTATTTTTATGGGTAACGTCGAGACCGGTTTCTTCGAAGTTTCCTCGTCGTCTTCCGGCAGAGATTCGTCGATCTCCTCAGCCGCCTTTCGTTTCTTGAGTGAAGTCGCCGAGGTGGGTTTCCGTTGAGGAGCGGATCCGGATGCAGTGGCCTTCCCACGAGCGGGTTTCTTATTTAGGGATAGGACTGTCTGCCTGGTAGCACGGCCACGTTTAGGGGGTGGTGGCGAGGATGAGCGTTCAGATTCCGGCTTCTCCTGGTCGAGGATACTCTCTACTTCGGATTCTTCGCCTTGCGGTGAAGACTCGCGTTGCGATTTGCGCCGAGCGCTGACCGATGCCCTTTTCGCTAGGGCTGGATGAGTACGTGAAGACCGGGAGTTGGACAGGGTGATCTTACGCGCTGGAAGACGGTGAACAACGTCTTCGCGTGTCCAATCTTGGGGATTCTGGTTGTCTTTCCCATCGAGGTCAGCGTCGTCCCAGAAGTTATCGACGAAATGTTCAGAGCCCTTAAAGGATTGGATAGGCTCCCACCTGCGGGTAAAGCGCGTCAACTATGCGTAACGGAACAATGTGCGAACGACCGACGTATTTTCCCTGGGGTCATCGTACCCCTTCCACTGGATTCGGAGGCTCAGTAAGAAACCCCAATGAAAGCCGTGCAGAATGGCGAACCTTAACGAGGTACTTCTGCGGACGGAGAAGTGTTAGGCTGCGGGAAACGCGGAGGCCTGTGCAAAAGCGCGCTCACCCAGTAGACCATATCTTTCCGGACGACGTTGACCTTTGCTTCGAGGACTCTCTCTAAGGACGGGGTTGAGCGTCTGGACGCGTTCAGGCGGGGGCGGCATCGAGTCACGCACCGACGACATATTCGCCCGGTTCGATAGGGTTGGGGACCGGATCCTCCTTCTTTTTCTGTTTCCTGTTTGATTTCGCTTTGGCCCTGTACTTGGGCATGACGAAAGCTACTGCGGGTCTCCTGTTCGGAGCAAGTGAGGAATGATGGGAAAGGAGTACAGGATGGGCGTCACACAGCAAGTAACGGACTCTCATTGACCTCGTCTATATAGTGGTCAATGTAATCCGCTCGCTACAATCATCCCTCCATGATCATCAAGGCCGAGCCTGCTATCGAACAGGACCCCCACGACATCCAGCCGCCTCCTCCAGAATACACCGAAACCCTTGTCCGGCCAGAACCACCGCACATCCAGCAGCCGCCCCCGGCAGCGCAACTCCACTACCCTCCCCAGCCGTCCCCACGCAATCGAGATAGCCCTACGACCCAGCAGCCCCAGACCCGAGTTGGCCAGGAATACCGGGACAGATGTAAGCCCCCTCTTCGCGCTTGGCCAAACTTGCTAAATTCTCAACATTTATGTAGTGTTGGCCCAATGCGCAAACGGCGAACACGATGCAACCACGACATTTGGGCTATGCGGCATCATTTGTGCCGTCCTGTTGTTTCCAATAGGCCTGGTGTGTCTGTGGTAAGTTTACGCCCCCCAATGCTTCTGGTCCCCCTATTTCGCCGCAGGCTCACCTCTGAACCCTTCTCACAACAGCGTCGATAACGAAACGAGATGCTCTCGTTGCGGGGCTCGGTTATAGTCGCACCTCTCGAGTTGGGATCCAGTATTTAGCTGCGGACATCTGTTTATATTATTGTAGATACTAGTAGTAGATTGCCTGGATGCGACCCATAATTGAGGCACTGCCGTCACTTAAGCAATGGCTCGCAGCGTATCAGGGACTATGATATGACCGTCACCATCCCACCTTTCAAAGTCCTCCTCGTCGCAGCGGCCCTGCTGCGCATCGGACTAATCATATACAGTGAATGGCATGACGCTAGGTCTGTCGTAAAGTACACGGACATCGACTATAGGGTCTTTTCCGACGCCGCACGCTTCACGCTCAACCCTGATCCTTCGACCGGAAATGTCGCTCAAGGGCCTCTCGCTGGATACTTTGGGCTCGGAGAGTGAGTTCTGTTCAGAAGTTCCCACCGCCGCTGATGTTGAACGTGTTTGCAGCCCGTACCGTAGAGCGACGTATCGATACACACCCATCCTCGCAGTGCTGTTGACTCCCAACGAGTTCCTTCACCTCTCGTTCGGAAAATACCTATTTTCTGCTTGCGACATCCTTGGTGGCATCATAATCCATAACCTTCTATTCAAGTTGATTTTGCCTTGGGTCGGTGCCAATAGACTTGGAGATACAAAAGCCCCCGCAGCCACCGTAGGTGCTGCTCTTCAAACGACACAATGGGCTGCCAAGGCGACCTTATTGACCGCTATTCACCTCTTCAACCCAATGGTCTTTGCAATTTCCACTAGGGGTTCCTCAGAGTCTGTGCTCTCGCTCTTCGTGTTATGTACCCTCTATTTTTCCCTACAGGACCGCTGGGACCTGGCTGCGATTTTTCTCGGTCTGAGTACACATTGGAAAATTTACCCCTTCATATATGGAGTCGCCTGTTTGTGTGTCATCGGTTCAGGCACCCCGAGGAACCACTCGTTAATGGACGGTTTGCGACGGCTGGTTAACGCGCGAACAATCCGGTTTGCTGCTTTGAGCGTTGGAACGTTCGTCCTACTTGGGGTCATGATGTATACGATGTGTGTTCTCATCCTACTCTGTTCAGGCGCATGACTGATTGGAACCATAGATGGGGATATCCCTTTGTCTACGAGTCGTACCTTTATCACCTCCACCGGAGAGACCACCGACACAACTTCTCACCATACTTCTACCTCACCTACCTTACGTATCCTTCCAAAGACGGATCGAACTCCCTCCCTCCCCCTACAACCTTCGAAGCAATCGTTCGGTCCCCATTGATTAGCTTTGTCCCCCAAATGGGTTTGTCACTTTTAGCCGGATTCCTATTCGCAAGGAGGAAGCAGGATCTGGCCTTCACGTGGTTTGTGCAAACCTTTGTGTTTGTACTGTTCAACAAGGTTTGTACCTCGCAGGTAAGCATCAAAACCGTTAAACTTCAACTACCTGCAGAAACTAACCCGTGCACAGTATTTTTTGTGGTACCTCCTGTTCCTTCCCTTGCTTATTCCTCACCTATCTGTCTCCCTTCGAAAAACTGCAGCCCTGATTGGGGTGTGGGTAGGCACTCAAGCCCTCTGGCTCAGCGAGGCTTATAAACTCGAATTTTTGGGAGAGAACGTGTTCTACGGATTGTGGGTGAGGGGGTTGATATACGTGCTCGGGAATGCATGGGTTCTGGTTCAAATACTGGATAGTTACGATCGACCATCGTCCTAGAATGTGATTAAATTCCGCAAGCGCTCCGCAGAACGCGATGCTCCTTGGACTGTGATCGATCTCCAAGATATAACCTTCAGGCTTCAGCTGGTTATCACCAAGAAGGTCGAGCGATGGTATATCTTACTCTCCTCAACAACTTCCATAGCCGTAACATCTAACATAGACTTCCCACACGGTCGACATTCCCCAATCCATCAAAGATTCCCTTCGGAAGTTCAGATTTGCGCGACGGGATTCCGGGAGCGCAGCGGTGGTATTCAAGGTCAATAAACTGAAATTAATCATGGAGGAAGTCGAACAGTTCGATGCCATCTCTATCGAAGACCTGGTCGAGGGTGTGTCCGTCTCGTCGAGTTCTAACCCCCTCATCCTGACCACATATCTCGGACAGAGCTGCCGGAAAACGCTCCGAGGTTCATCATCTTATCATACGAATACAACCACAAAGATGGGAGGAAGTCATTCCCGCTCGTGCTCGTCAACTGGTCTCCAACCACTAGCGAGATTGGACTGTTGACCTTGCACGCAAGTTCCTTCTTGGATTTCCAGGCTACGGTGAGATCGCGTCGTCCTCGCCTAATGGCCCTCGTGTTGATCTTGAAATCCGTCATCTGTTTCGCGCCTCCCCCCCCCCCCCAGGCGGATGTGAGCAAGGTCATTGAAGTGAGGGACAGTGACGAGTTTACCAAGGAGGCCGTCGATGCGAAACTTTCCGCCTTCTAGCTTTTACATACCGCTCCCTCAAACTTTGATACTCGTGGCAACCCCGCCCTTTGTTGAGTCGATGACTCGCTTAACTGCGTACCACCCAGTGCATATGCTTACATCAGATGGCCTCGCAACCAATGACCGTACGCGCGTGATCTGTAGCATTTACGCAACATGGGATGACAGAGCCGGCTGCACAGCTCGGGATGATTCTAGTCATGATCATCAGGCACACTCTCCACGCCAAGAGAAACCCATCAGGTCTCTTCTGCGTTCGACTCCCACATATTATCAGACCTTCCAGCGAACGCCTGTCTGTCGTTCGTCGGCCTACAAGTCGTGCTTGACTGTTGCTCAATAATCCGCAGCAGGTCTCGAGCACTCCTCACGACCTTGGGGACTCGTTTAAAAGCTACACCAGTTCCGCCGTGTAGCTTTTAACGCATCCTCGTAACATTATCACTGGGACAACTATGGTCAGAGGAAAAAGCTCGACTGGCACCCCTGGGAGAAAACCCTGGGGTCTGCGCTGGAGATCCTCACTGTCATTCGTTACGCTTGGTGCGCATTTGCTTCCTGCCCTACCTCGGAACTGGAGATTGATCTTTGGTATCCACCAAATAGTTGTATTGCTTGGTGCGGTTCTGTGCCTGGGGGCACTCACGCACTTGAAACTCACCCGTTATCGGAAACAGGACTTCTAACCGATCTTCTTGTCTACTCCTTAATTATCCCCGTCATCCCATACCAGCTCGAAGCCCTCGGATACGATAGCATTGGTGCCAAAATCGCCTGGCTTTTGGTGGCTTTCGTACGTCTTCCTATGTTCTTGAAATCCTCGTCCCTCACTCATTTTGGCTAGTCTGGGGCATTGGTTCTATCAACACCCCCGGTCGCTCACTTCTCCGAGGTCTACCGTAACCGCAAGGTCCCCCTTCTCGCCGGTCTTGTCGCCCTAGTTGGCGCACAAATCATGTTCATGGAAGCCCCTACCTATTGGGTCATGATCCTTGCTCGCTTCCTACAGGGAGTGAGCTCTACGGTGATCTGGACCATCGGCTTGGCACTCCTGTACGTTCTGTCCTCCCAGTGATATTTGTCTTGGCTTAGGAATGACTGATCGGCGGCCGTCTTGTGTAGGTGTGACACCACCCCCGAACAACACCTTGGACGCCAGTTTGGGATCGCCTCCATGGGCATCACCGTTGGGAGTCTGGTCGGGCCTCCTGTCGCCGGAGCGCTGTACAAACGTTGGGGGTTCAGAGCCCCATTCATATTCGGCATCATCGTTACCGGTATCGATCTTCTCGCTCGGCTACTCCTCATTGAGCGACACGAGGCCATGAGGTGGGGCATAGACCCGATGGCAATCGCTGCTAGTAGCAAGGAGAAGGACCCTGAGGTTGCATCTGGAGTCACAGCCGTGGAGAGGGCGGAGCGGCCTTCGACACCGGTGTCCCAATCCGCTGCCCAGGGCCTGAGTGACGACTCTGTTATCGAAGGCGAAGGACGCGCCGAGGCCAAAGTCGAAGAGAAAGCGAGGGAAGGCGACCGAACGGAGGAACAACCACAAGGGTCGAAAAAACCTCGTGTCATCTTACTCCCGCACACTGCCCTCCTCAAGCTGATGAAATCCCCTCGTGCGGCGGTCTGCATTATCGTGACGCTTATTTGGGGATTGGAATGGGTCGGACAAGAGCCTGCGATCGTCCTCCACCTCAACAGGGTTTGGGGTTTGGATCCTCACGGGGCCGGTATCGCGTTCATAGCTGCTATTGTTCCAGCATTAATCTGTGAGTCCGGACCCCCCATCTTCCCCACCCTGCGATGTATCCTGACTACGTGGGCTGCAGCCGAGGTTCTTTCTGGTTGGTTGAGCGACAAGTATGGACCGGCTCCGATCGCTTGCATCACGATATTGCTTTCCTTGCCTTGGTATGGGTTAGTCACGATTGAGGACACTCTCGCCATGTTCCTGACTTTCTTCGCTCTTGAGGGTGGGTAGGGACCCAACTCTTCAATGCGATCTTTTCCACTAACCGGTGTGGCTCCACTAGCATTCTTTGCGTCGGGTTTGGTTCCACCAATCATGCTGGAGCTTTCATCTGTCAGCAGAACTATGGAAGGTGTCGGATGTATGTTATTTATCCTTGGCACGCCTCTTAATCACGGAGTTGACACGCTCGTAAAGATGCTCACGTTTATGGGGCATTCAACCTCGCGTTCGGGATTGGGACGACAGGTTAGTGGACCCCCCAAGTGACGTGGATCTGATAATTACTCACCCATTACTCCAGTCGGACCCATTATAACTGGACAGGTGATTATTGCCTTGTAGAACCTGTGTTCTCGGTACTGACGCGTTTTGGTCGTAGATGTATGATCACATTAAGCGGGGCTGGTTCGCTATCTCGCTTATGGCGGTGGGGCTCACGTCAGCGGGATTCGTCCTCGTTCTATTCATGCTCGGGGAACGGCCTCTGGGTCTTCGACTCTTTAAGCGTGAAGACAAAACTCCAGAGGAGTAAACCTCTGAGGAACAAATACCCAAGGAGAAGGCGCCAACGAGTGGACCAGTCGCCACCCCCCCGACTTTATGTCCGTCCTTGGACGCGGAAACAATGCTACTTAGTACTAATCTTCATGTTAATGCGAGCGGTTCAAGTTCTAGTGACTTCGAAACCGTAACGAATCTTAAATACGTCGTAATGTTCTTGATCTGCACACCACTCAATCACTAATAATAATAATACACCCCAGTCTTCCAAACCGATTGTGATGCAAACGACGGTTAGGACAAACTAGGGCCACGTCAGTTTATCACGGCACATACACCGACGTCTCCATCATAGCCGCGAACGCTAAATGACTGGTAAAAGGCTTACAATACCGATTGTCATCCTAGGGTTGGTCTATGCCGTCGACGGTCAGTGCTCGGCGAACGCCACGTCTTCGTATTCTCTCATGATTACAACTCATTCCGGTTCGAGACCCTTGCCTCGGTAAATTATGGCGATCCAATCTGTCGAGCTTCCTCTCTTGCCCTTGGTACCTCTTACCCGTTGTCCACCGTGACCAAACACGATCTGGGTGAGGAATCCTTTCCACTCCGCGATGGAACCGGGGGAGATAGGACTCAATTAGCCGGCGAACATTCTGCGAGACGGATCAACCGCGTACAACTGAACGACGGGGCACGACTTACGAAGGCAACGATATCTAGCATGAGAAATGATGACCTCGGATGAGTTAATGCAATCCGCGAGCCGTGAGTACGCCGCTCCAATCGACAATATACGTCAAACGAGTTGGGAGGTTGAATGAACTCGGGAAAACAGTTCATTATTGTACTGTAATCGAGAACAATACAGTTCGTAACCGCAAGAACATTCTATATGCGAGCAAAAGAACTTACGGCGACCTAAGGTTACTCCCTCCGACGGATGATAACACGAATGTCGCCCTTGGGGTGCATAACGCCTACACCCATCCTCTCCTCCAGGAAAATCGGACGCTCAGTCGACTTAGGATCCACTTCGATCGTATACTTCATCAAAAGAAGGGCAAGGAGAACCTTCAACTCCCTCTGAGCGAAATGTCTACAAGGAAACAAAAAAAGGTCAGTAACACATATATCCGGTGTTCACTCGATATTTTTTTACCTTCCCTCGCACATCGAAACTCCACCCCCGAACGGCATGGTGTGGTTCATCACCAGTTTTCCGTTCTTCGCGAACTTCTTTTGCGTCATATACCTCGTCGGGATATACTCTTCCGGTCGCTCGTGGACCTCCGGGTCCAAATGTACAGTTCTCGTCGAACACACGACTTCATCTCCCCGGTAGAATGTATACCCTCCCAATTCGGTCGTCTCCATAACGGCCCTGATAGACATGACGGAAGTTGCAAAACGAAGGGTCTCCTGGATCGTCGAGTTCAGTAGCGGAAGGTCGGCTTGGTTGATGAACTCGACGATATTCTGCTGTGAGTCTAGAGGAAGAGACGGGTTCATAGTGTTCCAGCTGGCGACAGCCTCGTCGACCTCCGCGGCCAGTGGGTTGAGGCCATCCTGTCGTTGAAGGTTGAGCGCCACGATCCAGTATGCTGCGAGTGGCGCATTTGCTTGGAGGGCCCAGAGGAAAGTGATAATAAGCCTAGCGACATCTCTAGCGTTCTGCCCAACAGCTCGTCAAAACGTAAAGATAAGCTATGCATACAGAGAGACGACTTACAAATCCTCCCTCTGTCACTATCCTTTCATACTCCTTGATCACGTCGGAGGCGTCATCGAGCGCGTTAGGCTTCGAGAGGTACTGCTCTTCAACCACCCTGGCCAACTCCTCAAGAGCATTGACTGGACCCTTCATAAGCATCTTCGGGACACCCGCCAGGAGGAGGTGGAAGTTGTCATCGAACAGTTTGAACGGTTTGAACAACTCTTTTGTAGGACAGTGTTTCCCAAAAAACGCCTGGCCGGATGCTTCGAATGTCAGAGGGACGATGAAATCCCTTAAGGCGACGTTCAGTCCGTTGTACTGGTTTGCTCGTTCCTCGAGGTGTTGGTAGGTTAGGGCGGTATATTTGTCAACAACCGGTTGGACATATTTCGGGGAGAGAAGCTTGTGGTTCATTGGGAACAATGTTTCTTGCATTAACGGGGCGTGTGCGAGCCTGGAAACCAGGGTGTATGCGCATCAGCGGCTGTGAAAATATGGAAAATCGGATAAGCTACGAACTTGTCACTCATCATGAAGACCTCTGCACCCATATTCTCACGTATTTGAGGGAAGTCGTATTTCTGGTGTGAAAACCGGGGGGATCAACGCATTGAACTGGCCGCTGCATGGGAATTGTCCCACACCTGAGGGTTCTTGTACACTTCCGCAATCAGCTAGCCAGAGACAATTAATATGCCTCATGATGGAACAGACGTGACACTCCTCACCTGCGGTGAAGTAACATATGTAATAGTCCGTCCAAAGGCCTTGACGGTAAAGATATCTCCATACTTGGCGCTGAAACACGGGGAGTTCATATCCAGCCTCCAAACGCGCAAAAAGCTATTCCACGTACATAGCGCGTTTGAAAAACGCGTCAGGACTCTTTCCAAGGTCGATGGCAGATCCAACCCAAGGGACGGCATAAGAAACCACCGGCGGCCGCCCAGTGATCCTGTTTTTGTTATACACCGTTCGGGCGATAATGAGCATCAGAACGCTGGCTACGATCACCTTAGGCTCCTTCCATAGCTCGAGGTCCATATCTGGAGATGCCAGCAAGGTGCCGTTGGGGTGAAAAGCCAGAGGAACGCATTGGCGCGCAATTTGAGTAATGCTGCTTCTGACGGGTGTTGTCTGACAGGGTCAGGCGCGCATTGCGGGCGCCGCCGGTGGGAAGATCGGAGAGTTCGAGACTGGCAGAGGACAACAGAAGAGGGCTACGTTAACAGTGGCAAGGTAGACAGCGGAACCATAACATCGGTGCAAGAAGAACAGCAGGGTAAAACTAGGGGTACATACAGTGCAGAAAACAATAAAAGAGTCGGTAGCGTACAAGGTGAGCTTAAGCAACCCTCGGCCACAAGCTCTCATTTACCTGTCATAGTTCGGGGGCGAATGGTCATGTAAGGTCGATAATGTCACCGGTAGAGGAGATATCCTCCAGTTTCACGGGTTTCTTCGCCTTCTTCCTTGCGATCCGATCCTGAATTCGTTTGAGTTCATCCTGGGTTTAGATCTTGTCAGAAAAGTAATAGGCATGAAAAGTTGTGCGCATCACCTGCAGGGAGCCGAGATCATCATCCGAGTTGATTTCAATTACATCGTCGTCCCCATTCTCTTCTCTCTCTCGCTTGACCCCCTTTCCCTTGTTTTTCCTATCCTCAACCTTCACGGAGGGACCGGGTGAATCGTTTGGGGGAGGAGAGGGACTCGGGGATTGGGGTAGGATCCCTTGCGCTTTAAGCATATCTATAGTGCGGGCCTGATTCAGAACTGACGCCCATATCATAGCGAGTGTCGTACCTCGTTTCCGATAGAGGAAGCGATAGGTCACCCAAGGGGTGAGGTCGATGTAATTGACCATGACAGAATTCTGGGGTCTATAAAAGCCCTCTCCGAGCCTAGGTGGCTGGGTTAGTTGTGTCCGGTTCAAAAACTGACAATCCTACGCAATACGGTGTGACCCAGCCTTTTTGGACCTCTCGTGGATCGGCCCGGTGCTTGGTCCAACGCCATGAAAGCCAGCAGTTCCAGGGCCAGTCTTGGTGCATCTTCGGAGTTCGACCTGGATAGTCCCTATGTGTTCGTTGTTTGGGTCGTCCCTGAACGCGAGATCGTCGTCATCTATTTCGTGGAGAAGGGTCAAATTGATCGCTATAAGAACGAGGCCGTCGACAAACCTGTGGTAGCTATGGGAGCGAAAATGTAGGGCCGGACGATGTCACCCTCGGGCATCCCGTCAGACTTTAATTTGACCCCGAAACCACCCCAGAGGCTTTCTACTTTTTGTCCGTCCATCTTGACACTGACTGCTCGACCGCATAAGTCCAATGGGTTGGTGTGTCCGGAATAACGGGACCCATCGTCGTCAAAATGCAGAGCAAAACTCTTGTGGGTAGGACTTGTCAGTGGGGGATCTGGATTATACAGGGGACTCAGAGTGGCGCAACCCTCACCTTTCCTTCCTCGCTACAAACGTAACACGAGATGACGTTGTCCTTGACCTCGACGGCGTATTCCTCGAGAAGTTTGCCGTCTGATTCAATCCATGTACCGTAGCCGTGTAGACGGAGGACCATAGTTGGTGGTTACCGCCCAAGTAGAGGTTAGAGCAAGTGATCGAGACGCTTGGATGACTGTGGGGGAGTGTTCGCGAGACGCTGAGCGGAAACGGACACCTCTCTCCGGATCCCACCCGTGGCCGTCCAGGGTTCTCCTTTATCTTCGACGACGATGAGTCCTTGGACGCTGAGCGATACCCTCGGCTATATCTCTATCTGCTGCTGGCTCGGTGCCCAGTTTCCGTCAGTAAAACCTCCGACTGTGCTGTCTTCGTGACGTTGTTCAACCCCCGCTGACGACACCTCCCATCTACATTGACAGTCAGGTCGTCGAAAATGCGCGCAGAAAATCAGTGGAGGGTCTTTCTCTCCCCTTTTTGGCTAATTGGTTTTTGGGTATGTGCCATTTAAGTCGGTCTTGGGCGGACGCAGATTGAATCGTGGATCGGGATGCAGGCGACACCACGAACCTCCTGGGCTGCATTCTCACCCACCAACTACCATTTCAGGTGAGATACTCTTGCTCGTACCACTGCTTCACACCGAATATCAAGCCACCCGTTCTAGACCTATCTCGCGACATATTTCGTCTTCGTCGACTTCAGCATACTGTGCCAATATTACTACTACCGGAAACCCTCTCCACCAGTTATACCGTATTCCCGAGTTGCACCGTATTCCCGAGCGCGCTCATTATCATTCAGCGGAAGGATATCTGAAGATAGAGGCCACTATCGAAGCATCTCCGTTGCGGCTGCGAACGTTGCCGCCACCGCCGCAATCGCAGCTAATCAACAAGAAGTTCAAAGCCCCCGTGCACTCCGTAGATTTTCTCAAAGGAGTATCGATGAAATCTCCGAGCCCGTACGGTTACCGGGCGAGATGAGCGATGACGAAGAATATGACGAAGAGGCCCTCGCAAGACTCGCTGATAGCATTCAATCCGAGGGCGGCCGATCGAGGAAGCACGTATCTTGGAATACAGTCTCACGGGGACCCCGTTCCGGAAGTCTTGGTCCGACATCTCAACTGACGTATCCCTCCCGCCGTTCCACTCGACCCTCTCTCCAAATGACCGACCCACGAGAAGGGGAATCTGACGTACGAGGGCGACCACAGCAGCGGGAAGTTAACATGGAGGATAGTTGGAGAGGGACTGAAAACCCCACCACTCCAACCTCTGCACGGCAATCGAGGTCTCGAGCTGGTAGACGGAGCGCCAGTCTCGTGTTCCTCGGGTTCTGGGCTCTTTTCGGGGTGGGAACGCTGGTCGGGAGCCGCCGTGGCCTGCCATCAACCTCGTATGTGTCCATCGGACGAGTTCTAACTCCCGTGGACGTTCAAGTTCCACGAGTCTTTGACCCCCCAGAGGTCATCAAATCTGATCACGAGCTTGAGAACTTCAGTTGGGCGGAGGTTTCAGCGGACGCCGGCGACACCGACCACCAAGATTTGCCACAGCCAGGGGAAAGCCCAAGTCTTGAACGGATAATCGGACGGATGTTTGCATGGGCTTGTACAATATTATACCTCACCTCCCGTTTACCCCAGATCTGGAAAAACGTGAGTACGATAGTATTCACGACATTTTCGCCGCCCTGATATATTATTCCAGTTTGTCAGGAAATCCGTTGAGGGTCTTTCCATGTATCTTTTCGTCTTCGCTTTCCTCGGCAACGTGTTCTATGTTTCGTCAATTCTCGCGTCTCCGAAGCTGGACACTCCTGGACCTGAAGCCTCAGCATATATACGAGAGACCATTCCGTGAGTATTTGGTATCCCAACCCTTTCGCGACTCTGTATCTGACTTTTTCCAAGTTATCTCCTGGGGAGCGGGGGAACGCTCATGTTCGACATAACGATTGTCTCCCAATCCTTCCTGTATCGGATACCAACTGAGAAGGGGAAAGCTGGCAAACGCAGCTTTCGTGCCGGCCGTGGGACATCTGGAGAGGAAGAATGTTTATTGAGTGCAGGTGCCACCGGAACTGACGAAGGTACTCCTCAGCACCGGAGAAGGACCGTGAGTGATACGGACGATAATGTCTAACGGACACGAAGGCTGTGAAATTACAAACTACCCATATTCCCACTGTTCTGCAAGTTCCTGTTCGCTCCTCTCTTGATATCTCCAGGACAATGTGTTTTCGTTGTTCTCTGGCGTTTGTACATTGGCGTAACCGATTTGTAAATGTAACTTATTCCCTTTTGCATATTTCTTCTCCCCTTCACCAGCATACTAGTCGTGGTCTGTTACAAGGCCTGATCTCCTTTGGGGTCGCCTATATAGATGTCCGTAGGAGCAGATGGAATCGTAGATAATTAAAACCTCCATCCCCGGTAGCGGTTGCGGCCGGATCCGAAAGGATGTTCCCTCGATAGTAGATCTCGTGAGTACTGTTTATCATTTACTGTATCTATTTTACGATGCCAATCGTACAACGCAGAGGGAAGTAATTATCAAAAATGCAGCAGTCCCAGGTTCTGAAATCGTAGGATGCAACGGATGCAGCAGGACGCCGGAGACGTCGACATTCACCTCCCACAACAAAAGGCACACAATCGTGTTGTCGATTTCTTACAGTCTTATGTCTGCAGGGCGGACGCCGTACAAGTCAAATCTTAAACCCCACGGATTCGTAACGCGTAGCGGAGAGTGAACCCCCGGCTTCAATGAACGATACCGTCTGGATGAAACTTTCACGCAACACGTTTCATCCGCCCCCGAAAATGAACAAGAATTTTTGTACGACCGTTGGTCTCCGGTAGCCTTCAAAGTGAACGGTTGTGGTACGATGTCACGCACGGCACTTTCATCCAAGTAGTGCTTGAGTTTACTAGCCAGTAGGTAGTGGGCATCTAGCAAGGTTAGCTAAGGAAAATTCAGTACTACCGCATTCATCGCTTGACGAGCAGTACCCTACAAGGGCTGCGATGAAGCCCAGCAGATGAATAGGGCCCGACGCTGGGGAGAACGGAGTGCATGCTGGAGGTCTGGCAACCCACGAATAGGTGGCAAGGACGTCGACTAAGCCGTCTACTGCCGTAGGGAGGTTTCGACGGGGGATCCACGGTTATGGAGAGGAGATGGATATTAGGTGGGGTGGGTCAAGAACGTGGATCCGAGGGAGCAGCTGTTTCTTTCTACGTCTGGGCTTGGCGGGAAGCCGATCGCACGCGTCTTAAAACGTTCCAGCCATGAACACAGTTCCCTTCATCGACAGGCACGGGACGGTCGCCTATTTCCGTCAGGATTCACAGCCCGGGCGCCCACCCTTTCCTCGTGACCATCGTGAATCCCGACCATGCAAACCGAGTCTCAACAACCAAAGGGGAAGGATCAGACCATCTCGTCCTTGAATGTGGCCATCGAGGGTTTGAATCTCGCGAAAGAGGTCTCAAGCGTCACCCCAGCCAAGGCCGTTTTCGGTTCCGCCAGCATCCTCCTCACAATGATCAGGGTGTGTTCCCTCCTCTTCTGCGACGAGGTGTCCCAAACTCATACGTGGCCAGGACACCATGGTCAACAAACGGGACTACGTCGAACTCGGGCTCGCCTGCGCGGACGTATGTGGAGCCCTTGACCGTGGGGTGGGCGGAAGGCAATTGGACCAGCTCAGCCGATCCGTGTGCGAGGCGATTGGGAAATTAACAACGTGGGTTCGGTCAGCGACGTATATCGTGTGTCCTTTCCTCACTGTGACCTCGATCGCAGGACCGTGGCAGAAATCCAGGGCAGGATCGTCGGGAAGAGGGAACGAGGTCTACTCTCCCAGGTTGCCCACGCGAAGAATGACAAAGAGACCATCGCGGCATGGAGGTCGGACCTCATTAGGATCCTTCAAGTCTTCAATGTACGCTCAGCCGGCTCTGTTCGACGACCGCTGATCACCTCCCTCCAGACCGAGTTGACCCTGAGCGCTCACACCATGGTTTCCGACATCCACCAGAACATGTTGAGAGGTTCTGAAGATACTGGTGGCAGAGATCAGGCGGTGAGTGGCATTCGCACTCCACCCGTCATCGAATAGACAGTGACAGTTGGCTAGGCTCAAACCAGGTCGGCAACCTCGAATATCGTGGGACCACGTTCTTACATCTCTGTCTAGAGTATTCGGAGAATCACCTCCCCCGCCACCGAGGATCTTTTTCGGACGCGACGAGCTGATTGAGGGGATAGTTGGTCTGGTGGAAAATCTCAGTCCCGTTGCTCTAATTGGCGCCGGCGGCATTGGCAAGACGTCCATCGCTCTAACCGTTCTCCACCACGATCGGATCAAGCAACGGTTCGGGGGGGATCGTCGATTCATCCGCTGTGATCAATTCCCGGCGACACCCACCCATCTGCTCGCTCGACTCTCCAAGGTGACCGGCGCAGGTGTCGAGAACCCTGAAGACCTAACCCCTCTGCGCCCGTTCCTGTCTTCGAAGGAGATGGTCATTGTCCTCGACAATGCGGAATCTATTCTGGATCCACAGGGGACAAACTCTCGGGAGATATATGGGATAGTGGAGGAGTTGAGTCAATTGGAGACTGTATGTCTCTGCATTACATCCCGCATCTCTACCGTCCCTCCCGAGTGCGAGACCCTGGATGTCCCGATATTGTCGGCAGAGGCCGCGCACGACACGTTCTATCGGATCTACAAACACCACGATCGGTCAGATTCGGTCAACAACATCCTGGAACAACTCGACTTCCATCCACTGTCGATTACTCTGCTCGCGACAGTTGCGCATCACAACAAGTGGACCCCGGACCGACTTACGAGGGAATGGGAGAGCAGACGAACGGATGTTCTGCAGACGGAGCATAACAAGACCCTCGCCGCCACGATTGAGCTATCACTTGCCTCCCCCATGTTCCGAGAACTTGGGCCTAATGCCCGAGGGCTTCTTGGGGTTGTCGCCTTCTTCCCTCAGGGCGTCAACGAGAACAACATCGATTGGTTGTTCCCTACCATCTCAAACAAAGCAAACGTCCTCGACAAGTTCTGCATCCTGTCTCTAACATACCGAAACAATGGGTATATCACAATGCTCGCGCCACTTCAGGACTATCTCTGTCCCAAAGATCCCAGGTCATCTCCACTCCTCTGCAAGACCAAGGAACGTTACTTCACCCGATTGTCGGTTGATATTCGTCCCGGCGACCCCGGGTTCGAGGAGGCACGATGGATCGTGTCAGAGGATGTGAACGTTGAGCACCTGCTCAATGTCTTCATATCAATCGATGCGGAATTGGATGAGATCTGGGATACGTGTGGCCACTTCATGGAGCATCTCGGTTGGCACAAAAGGCGGCTTGTTGCTCTGGGACCGAAGATCGAGGGGCTCCGGGATGACCATCCCTCCAAGCCAGAATGCTTAGTCAAGCTCTCACGGTTACTCAGGGTGGTCGGGAATAAAGTGGAGTCCAAACGACTTCTTACTCATGCCCTAAAGCTCTATCGGGAGCGGAGGGATGACCATTGGGTTGCTCAAGTGTTGATCCTCCTATGTATTGCAAACAAGGAACTAGGCTGCTACAAGGAAGGGATTCAGCGGGCCGAAGAAGCATTGGAGATCTATAAACGGCTTGGTCATACGGAGGGACAAGCAGAGTGTTCAAAAGAACTTGCTCGGCTGTTGTACAAGGACGGCCAGCTCGACGACGCAGAGAAAACCACATTCCGCGCGATCGACCTGGTTTCGAAGAAAGGCGATCTATTTACGGTCTGCGGGTGTCATCGCCTTCTCGGCGAAATATATCGATCCAAGGGCGAGAGGGAGAAGGCCATTCGTCATTTCGAGACAGGCCTGGGAATTGCATCCTCTTTTGGTTGGCACGAGAAGCAGTTTACGGCCCATATCTCCCTGGCAAACCTGTTTCTCAATGAAAGCAGGTTCGACGACGCGTCCGCTCACATCGAACAAGCCAAGTCGTACACGATCAACGACGCATACAACCTGGGTCGCGCGATGCAGCTGCAGGCAGACGTTTGGTATCGGCAATGTAGGTTCGACGAGGCAAAGTCTGAGATTCTGCGCGCCGTCGGTATTTATGAGAAGCTCGGGGCAGCGAAGAGTTTGAGGTGTATGCGGCTCCTCCGGAAGATCGACGAGAAAATAAACAACGGTAAGCTCATGGAACAGGTGCGACTACCTGTGTGTATTGACTTGGCTGTTTCGGCTCAGGGAACTACATAGTGGCATCGACGGTGACATCGATATCTCCCGACGTACGCTTCGTCCCCTCGCTGTGTCTACCGTGATGTCCTTCGATACCGACGCCGTCCCCACCTCCCTCTATTGACCTCTTCTGCTCGCACGCATCATTTCATGTTCGTTATCCCCTTGTTGTCGTTGATCTACATCTTTGGTTCTTTGTCCCCCCACTGTACCATATGTTCCGTATTTATGTACCCCATGCACTACCACTGTGCCCAGCAGTTTCGTTCAGTAATGCCACGGTTTCCGGGCTGTTTACCTTAACCGATACGTTGTAAATGGGGTAGAATCCCGTTCCTGGAACGCCAGGTTCAGAAGCTGGCTGCTATCCCGCGGAGCCCTAGGCTGGAACATTGTTGACGAATAACGATCGCCCGCTCGAGCTGCTGTTACCTGAAGACAATGCACCTTGACACAACGCCCGGAGATTTTGTTGTAGCACCGAATGGTTCAGCCCAGGTCCAGCCTCGCTGAGTATTGGTTGACGATCCGTCGACCTTGTCCAACGTCCCCCGCGAAGAGCGTTTTCAAGTTCGTTCTAGGCTGGAATTCTACCTCAAATCCAGAGGAGGTGAGGGTGTCGTCGTTCGGAGGAGTAAGTTCGTTCGTTCTCTCTTAGGTTGACCGCAACAGTGTAAAACAAACCCGGGCGCAAGACTTCGTGACGTTTGTTTGACCTCCACTTGCGACACCTTCCACCTGTATTGATAGTTAGGTCGTTAAAAACTGCGCGCAGAAAATCAGTAGAGGGTCCCTCTCTCACCTTTTTGGCCAATTGGTTTCTAGGTTGGGTCGGTCTTAGGTGAACACGGATTAAATCGTGGATCGCCGGGTGCATGCAGCTACACGAATCTCCTGGGCTGCATTCTCGCCCATCCAGGTGCCGTTTTGATCAGGTGAGATGCACTTGCTCATACGATTACCTCGCGCTGAATGTTGAGCCGTTCGTTCTAAACCTATCATACGTTATTCAAGTTTGTCAGGAAATCCGTTGAGTGCCTTCAGATATCTTATCATCTTCGCTTTCCTTGGAAACGCATTCTATGTTTGTGGATTCTCACGTCTCCGAAGCTAGATATTCCTGGACCTGGAGCGTCAGCAGATATCCGAGAGAGTATTCCGTGAGTATCCGAGATCCCTGCCCTTTCGCGACTCCGCATCTGACTCTTTCCTAGCTATCCTGGGAATGGAGGAACACCCATGTTCGGTATCACGATTACCTCCCAATCCTTCCTGTGTCGGATACAAACTGAGAGGGAGAGATTTAACAAACGCAGCTCTCGTGCCGGCTATGGGGTATCTGCCACCGAAACCGACGAAAATGCTCCCCAGGAGAAGGACCGCGGGCAATGCGGACAATAATGTCTAACGGGCGCAATAGTTGCAAAATTGAAAACTACCTGCATTCCCACTGTTCTGCAAGTTTTTGCTTGCTCCCTCGTTATCCCCAGATCCGGGATGACCTGTTTCATTGTTGTCTGGCGTTTGCCCCACGGCGTAACCGATCCGTAAATGCAACTTATCTCCCTTTGCGTATTTCTTCTTCCTTTCGCCAGCGCAATAGCCACGGTGTGTCACAAGGCCTGATCTCCTTCGGGGGTCATGTGTATAGGTAGGCGTCCGTGGGGGCAGATTAAATCACACAATAAAAACCTCCATCCCCGATAACGGTTGTGGCCGACTTCGGGATGGATTCAAGAATCTAAGAGGGCGCCACCTCAACGAACTTCGCGGATACCGCTCATCATTTCTTGTATTCGGTCTGTGATGCGAAATCGTACAACACATAGAAAAATTATCATCATAATTGCGGCAGTCCCAGGTTCTGAAATTGTAGGATGCACGAGGACGCTGAAGACCTCCACCTCCCACAATAAAAGGCACACAGTCGTGTCGTCGGTTTCTTGCAGTCGCGCGTCTGCAAGGTAGACGCCGCATAAGGCCAGTCTGCGCGATTTCCACTTGCTGTCCACCACGACCAGTAGCGAAGCACCCAGCGGACGCACTTTGAAGTGAGAAAGAGTAACAATCACCGCGTAGGGTGTTGTCACGCTGCTGTTCGGTGTTGGGAGTTAGTGTTAAGGGATTGTGAACCCGGAAAGGAACGGCAGAAAACGTCAGTCGGGTTACTGAGGCGATTCGGGGATTGGGACTTAACGTAGGGGGCCAACGGTAGTCTGATGATTGGGAATCGGAAACAGTTGGCAACTGACAACAAGGATGAGACACCCCTACGGCGGCACCAATTCAACGCATTTCATACTCACACTCTGTGCTGGTATATTGAACCTTGCGGACCCGCAACGCATAATGGAGGAAAGTTTTCGGCTTGAACGATACTCTCTGGACAGTACCCTACGAGAGCTGAAATGAAGTCCAGCGGATAAATAGAATCCAACGCCAGGGAGACCAGGGTTCGTGCTGGAGGTCTGGCAACCCACGAACGGACGCCTAAGTGGCAAGGACGTCGACTAGGTCGTCGTAGTCGTAGGGACACTGGGGTGGTGTCGACTCGGAGGCCGATCCACGGGAAGGAGATCCACGGGCACGGGGAAGGGATGAATGGAAGATACGCAATAGGTGGGCGGGGGTTGGAGGGTGTGGCTCTGGGGGAACGGCTGGATTTCTGTGTCGGGGCTCGACAAAGAGCTGTGGTTGGAGATCAACCGATCGTACTTACGTCTCAAAACGTTCCAGTCATGAACCCACGAGGATGGTCGCCTATTTCCGTCAGGATTCACAGCCCACGCGCCCACCCTTTCCTCGTGGCCATCTTGAATCCCAACTATGCAAACCGAGTCCCAACGACCAAAGGGGAGGGATCAGACTATCTCGTCCTTGAATGTGGCCATCGAGGGCTTGAATCTCGCGAAGGAGGTCTCAGGTATCACCCCAGCCAAGGCTGTTTTCGGTTCCGCAAGTATCCTGCTCAAGTCGATCAAGGTATATTTCATCCTCTTCTGCGACGACGTGACCCAAACTCATACGTGGCCAGGACACCATGGTCAACAAACGGGACTACGTCGGACTCGGGCTCGCCTGCGCCGACGTATGTGGAGCCCTTGGCCGTGGGGTGGGCGGAAGGCAATTGGACCAGCTCAGCCGATCCTCGTGTGAGGCGATTGCGAAATTAACAGCGTGGGTTCGATCAGCGATGCATATCGTGTGGCCTTTACTCACTGCGACCTTGATCACAGGACTGTGGCAGAAATCCAGGGCAGGATCATCGAGAAGAGGGAACGGGGTCTACTTTCCCGGCTTGCCCACGCGAGGGGTGACAAGGAGATCATCGCGGCCTGGAGGTCGGACCTCATGAGGATCCTCCAAGTCTTCAATGTACGCTCAGCCGGCTCTGTTCGATTATCGCTAATCGCCTCCTTCCAGACAGAGCTGAGTGCCCACGCCGTGGTTTCCGGCGTCCACCAGGGCATGCTGAAAGGTTCTGAGGATACTGGTGACAAAGATCAGGCGGTAAGTGGCATTCGTACTCCACCCGTTATCGAGTAGACAGTGACAGTTAGCTAGGCTCAAACCAGGTCGGCAACTTCGAATATCGTGGGATCACATTCTTACATTTCTGTCTAGAGTACTCGGGGAATCACCTCCCCCGCCACCGAGGATCTTTTTCGGGCGCGACGGGCTGATCGAGGAGATCGTTGGTCTGGCGGAAAATCTCACTCCCGTTGCTCTCATTGGCACCGGCGGCATTGGCAAGACGTCCATCGCTCTAACCGTTCTCCACCACGATCGGATCAAGCAACGGTTCGGGGGGGATCGTCGATTCATCCGCTGTGATCAATTCCCGGCGACACCCGCTCATCTACTCGCCCGGCTCTCCAAGGTGACCGGCGCAGGTGTCAAGAACCCTGAAGACCTAACCTCTCTGCGTCCATTCCTGTCTTCGAAGAAGATGGTTATCGTCCTCGACAACGCGGAATCCATTCTGGACCCACAGGGAACGAACGCTCGGGAGATATATGGGATAGTGGAGGAGTTGAGTCAATTGGAGACTGTGTGTCTCTGTATCACATCCTGCGTCTCTGCCGTCCCTCCCGAGTGTGAGACCCTCGACATCCCGATATTGTCTGCAGAGGCTGCACACGACGCGTTCTATCGGATCTACAAATTCCGCGAACGGTCGGATTTGATCAACAACATCCTAGAACGACTCGACTTCCATCCACTGTCGATCACCCTGCTCGCGACGGTTGCGCATCACAACAAGTGGACCCCAGACCGACTTACGAGGGAATGGGAGAGCCGACAAACGGATGTTCTGCAGACCGGGCATAGCAAGACCCTCGCCGTCACGATTGAACTGTCGCTCGCCTCTCTCATGTTCCGAGAACTTGGGCGTGGTGCCCGAGGGCTTCTTGGAGTCGTCGCCTTCTTCCCTCAAGGCATCAATGAGAACAACATCGATTGGCTGTTCCCTACAATCTCAAACAGGGCAAACATCTTCGACAAGTTCTGCATTCTGTCTCTGACATATCGAAACAACGGGTCTATCACAATGCTCGCGCCACTCCGGGATTATCTCTGTCCCAAAGATCCCAGGTCATCTCCACTCCTCTGCGCAACCAAGGAACATTACTTCACCCGATTGTCAGTTTCGGTTTGTCCCGGCACACCCGGGTTCGAGGAGGCACGATGGATTGTGTCAGAGGATGTGAACGTTGAGCACTTGCTCAACGTCTTCATATCCATCGACGCGGAATTGGGCGATATCTGGGATACGTGTGCCCACTTCATGGAGCATCTCCTTTGGCACAAAAGGCGATCTGTTGTTCTGGGACCGAAGATTGAGGGGCTGTGGGATTACCATCCCTCCAAGCCACGATGCCTGTTTGAGCTCTCACGGTTATCCAAATCAGTCGGAAATCAAGCCGAGTCCAAACGACTCCTTACTCATGCCCTAAAGCTCTATCGTGAGTGGGGGGATGACCATCGGGTTGCTGAAGTGTTGAGGTTCCTATGTATTGCAAATCAGCAACTAGGCCTCTACGAGGAAGGGATATCACAGGCCGAAGAAGCATTGGAAATCCATAAACGGCTTGGTCACGTGGTGGGACAAATACAATGTTCGAAAGACCTCGCTTGGTTGTTGTACAAGGACAGCCAGGTCGACGCTGCGGAGGAGGCCGCATTCCGCGTAATCAATCTGGTTCCGGGGAAATTCCATCAATCTCCACTCTGCGAATGTCATCGTCTTCTCGGCGAAATATATCGACTCAAGGGCGAGAGAGAGAAGGCCATTCACCATTTCGAGACATCCCTGAGAATTGCATCCTCTTCCGGTTGGCACGAGAAGCAGTTTCTGGCCCATCGCCTTCTGGCCGAACTGTTTCGCGATGAAGAAAGGTTCGACGACGCGCAAGTTCAAATCGAACAAGCCAAGTCGCACACGGTCAACAACGCATACAACCTGGGTTGTGCGATGGAGGTGCAGGCAGACCTTTGGTATCGACAACGTAGGTTCGACGAGGCAAAGTCTGAGGTTCTACGCGCCGTCGGTATCTATGAGAAGCTCGGGGTAGCGAAGGATTTGGAGAGGTGTGTGCGGCTCCTCCGGGAGATCGACGAGGGAATAAAGAACGGTAAGCTCCTCGAAACGGTGCTACTTCCAGCGTGTATTGAGTCGGCTGTTTCAGCTCAGGGAACTAGATGATAGCATCTACGGTGACATCGATCTCTCCGGACGTGTGCTCCGTCCCCTCACTGTGATGTCCTTCGATCCCCCTTCATTTCATGTTCATTATCCCGCTATTGTCCTTGATCTGCATATCGGGTCCCCCCATCCCCCGTACCATATTTGTTTCGCATTTGCGTATCCCATATACTGCTCCGGTGTCCAACAGTTTGGTTTAGTAATGTCACACTTTCCAAGTCGGCTCACCTTGACCGCCACGTTGTAAATGGGGCAGACCCCCGATCCTGGAACCTCAGGTTAGCCGGCCGCTATCCCACGGAGCCCTAGGCTGGGACACTGTTGACGAATAACGACTGCCCCCTCAAGCTGTTGCCACCTGAAGACGGTACATCTTGATGCAACGCCAGGTTTTGTCACGGCACCAGATGCATCAGCATTTTTACAAAAATGCTGATCATGCTTGATGCTTAACTACGCCTAAGAAGGGCCAAAAAACGTATTAAAATGTGCTGAACATGCTTGACGGAAGCCATCTATGATGAAATTTCAGCATGCTTACGTGCTTTTACGTGCTAAAATTGCTAAACGTGCTGAAATCAGCACGATTAGCAAATTTGTAAACTTCCTGATGCTGCTTCAGCCCCGTTGAGTGTTTGTTGACGAATCGTAGACCTTGTCCAACGTTCCCCGCAAAGGGCGTTGGTAAGTCCGTTCAAGGCTGTAATTCATCCTCAGATCCAGGAGGGCAGGGTGCTGTCGTTCAGGGGAGCAAGTTCGCTTGATCTCTCTTGTGCTTCTGATGGCTGACTGCAACCGGTAAAACAAGCTCGGGTGCAAGGCGAAATTATCAAGAAGTTCTGAGCAGTTGAACCACCACTGTGCCGTCTTCGTGACGTTTGTTCGACCCCCGCTGGCGACGCCTTCCACCTGCATAGAGATGGTCAGGTCGTCGAAAATGCGCGCAGAGAACCAGTAGAGGGTCCCTCTCCTACTATTTTGGCCAATTGATTTCTGGGTATCGGTGCCGTTTGGATCGGTCTTATGTGGGCACGGATTGAATATTTGGATCGTGGATCGCCGGATGCAGGCATCTACACGTATCTCCTGGGCTGCATTCACGCCCATCCAGCTGCCGTTTTTATCAGGTGAGATACTCTTGCTCCGAGTCATACGATTACCGAGTCACGCTGAATGCTGAGCCGAGATCTGTTACGTGTTATTCGAGTTCGTCAGGAAATCCGCTGAGTGCCTCCCCACGTATCTTGCCATCCCCGATCCCCTCGGAAACGTGTTCTATGTTTGTGGATTCTCACGCCTCCGAAGCTAGACATTCCTAGACATGGAGCTGGAGCCTCAGCAGATATCCAAGAGTATTCTGTGAGTATCCGATATCCCGGCTCTTTCACGACTCTGCACCTGACCATTTCCTAGCCACCTCCTGGCCGGGAGTGGGGACTCCCACGTTTGATATAGCGACTGTGTCTTCGAATCTGGTACCAACTGAGAAGGGGAAAGCTGGTAAGCGCAGCTCCCGTGCCGGCCATGGGACACCTGCGGAGGAAGAAGGTTTATTGAGCGCAGTTTCCATTGGAACCAACGAAGGTCCTCCCCAGCACCGGAGTGGGACCGTGGGTGATACGGACGATAATACCTAACAGGCGCAAGGGCTACGAAATTACAGACCACCCGCATTCCCACTGTTCTGTTGGTATTCACTCGCTCATCGACATCCCTCGATATCTCCGGGACGACGTGCTTTCGTTGTTCCCTGGCGTTCGTGTCACGGCGTAACCGATTTGTAAAGATAACTTATTCCCCTCTGCGCATTCCCTCTTCCTTTCACCAGCGTACTAGTCGTGTGCATAGATAGATGTCCATAGAAGCGGATTGAATCACCACCAGACGATAAAAACAGGTACCTCCATCCCCAGTAATGGCCGCGGCCGGCCTGGGGATGATCCAACAAGCGAGAGGGTGTTCCCTCGACAGCAAATCTCGTGGGTAACACTTATCACTTCCCATATCTATTTTGCAATGCGAAATCGTACAACGTAGAGAGAAGTTATCATTACAAGTGCGGCGGTCCCAGGTTCGGAAATCGTCGGATGGAAACAGACAGCGGTGGCCTCCACCTCCCCCAACAAAGGCACGCAATCGCGTTGTCGGTTTCTTGCAATCTTCTGTCTGCATGATAGGCGCCGCGCGAGGCCATTCTGCCCGACCCCCACCCGCTGTTGGCTAACCAACCGGTAGCGTGGCACCCAGCGGAGGTGTCTGCTACTCACGCACTTTGAAGTGAGAAAGAACAACGATCACCGCATGGGGTGTGTTCACGCTGGTTTTCGATGTTGGAAGTTGGTGCTGAAGGATCGTGAACCCAGAAAGGAGCAACCGAGGACGTCGGTTAGGTTACTGATGCGGCTTGGAGAAGTCAGTTTGAGACTTGACGTGGAAGGCCAACGGAGGTTGGTGATTGTGGTGGCCGATTGCGAACGAGAATGAGACACACATATGGCGGCACCAATTCGACGCTTTTCACACTCACACTCTGTGCCAAAGTCCCGAACCCCGCGGGGCCGCGATGCGTAACAGACGAAGAGCTTTCAGCTTGAACGATACTGTCTGGAAGGTACCCTGCGAGAGCCGAAATGAAGTCCAGCGGATAAACAGGGCCCAACACCGGGGAGAACGGGATCCGTGCTGGGGTCTGGCAACCCATGAATAAGCGGCAAGGACACTGACTAGGTCGTCTGCGATCGGAGGTGGTGTCGGGGCCGGTCGGCGGGGGGAAGAGACAGGCGGGGGATATCGATACGCGATGGGCAAGTGGGGTCGTTCGGGGGTTCTAGGGGAGCAGCTGTTTCTATGTTGGGGCTTGGCAAAGAGTTACTATTTGAGATCGACCGATTGCTCGCATCTCAAAACTTTCCAGCTATGAATACAATTCCCTTCATTGATGGGCTCTATTTGCACGAGGCGTGTTATTAGAGGATGGTCGCCTATTTCCGTCAGGGTTCACACCCTTATTCACAGCCCACGCGCCACGCCCTTTCCTCGTGACCATCTTGAATCCCGACCATGCAAACCGATTCCCAACGACCAAAGGGGAAGGATCAGACCATCTCGTCCTTGAATGTGGCCATCGAGGGCTTGAATCTCGCGAAGGAAGTTTCAAGTATCACCCCAGCCAAGGCTGTTTTCGGTTCCGCCAGCATCCTCCTCACAATGATCAAGGTATCTTTCCTTCTCTTCTGCGACGACGTGACCCAAACTCATACGTAGCCAGGACACCATGGTCAACAAACGGGACTATGTCGAACTCGGGCTCGCCTGCGCGGACGTATGTGGAGCCCTTGACCGTGGGGTGGGCGGAAGGCAATTGGACCAGCTCAGCCGATCCTCGTGCGAGGCGATTGGGAAATTAACAACGTGGGTTCGATCAGCGATGCATATCGTGTGTCCTTTACTCACTGCGACCTCGATCGCAGGACTGTAGCAGAAATCCAGGGCAGGATCGTTGGGAAGAGGGAACGGGGTCTACTCTCCCGGGTTGCCCACGCGAAGAATGACAAAGAGACCATCGCGGCATGGAGGTCGGACCTCATCAGGATCCTTCAAGTCTTCAATGTACGCTCAGCCGGCTCTGTTCGATCACCGCTAATCACCTCCTCCCAGACCGAGTTGACCCTGAGTGCTCACACCATGGTTTCCGACATGCACCAGAACATGCTGAAAGGTTCTGAGGATACTGGCGGCAAAGATCAGGCGGTGAGTGACATTCGTACTCCACCCGTTACCGAGTAGATAATGACAGCTGGCTAGGCTCAAATCAGGTCGACAACTTCGAATATCGTGGGATCACATTCTTACATTTATGTCTAGAGTACTCGGGGAGTCACCTCCCCCGCCACCGAGGATCTTTTTTGGACGTGACGAGTTGATCGAGGAGATCGTTGGCCTGGCGGAAAATCTCAGTCCCGTTGCTCTCGTCGGCGCGGGCGGAATTGGCAAGACGTCCATAGCCCTGACCATTCTCCACCACGATCGGATCAAGCAACGTTTTGGCGGGGATCGTCGATTCATCAGATGTGATCAGTTCCCGGCCACGCCCACCCATCTGCTCGCTCGGCTCTCCAAGGTAACCGGTGCAGGTGTCGAGAACCCCGAGGATTTGTCCTCTCTGCGCCCGTTCCTGTCTTCGAAGGAGATGGTCATCGTCCTCGACAACGCGGAATCCATTCTGGACCCACAGGGAACGAACGCTCGAGAAATATATGGGATAGTGGAGGAGTTGGGACAATTGGAGACCGTCTGGCTCTGTATCACATCCCGCATCTCCACCGTCCCTCCCGAGTGCGAGACCCTGGATGTCCCGATATTGTCGGCAGAGGCCGCGTGCGACACGTTCTATCGGATCTACAAACACCGCGAACGATCGGATTCGGTCAACAGCATCCTAGAACGACTCGACTTCCACCCGCTTTCGATCACCTTACTCGCGACGGTCGCGCATCACAACAAGTGGACTCCGGAGCGACTTACGAGGGAATGGGAGAGCCGACGAACGGATGTTCTGCAGACGGAGCACAACAAGACCCTTGCCGCCACGATCGAGCTGTCACTCGCCTCCCCCATGTTCCAAGAGCTTGGGCATGATGCCCGAGGGCTTCTTGGGGTTGTCGCCTTCTTCCCTCAGGGCGTCGACGAGAACAATATTGATTGGTTGTTCCCTACCATCTCAAACAGGACAAACATCTTGGACAAGTTCTGCATTCTGTCTCTGACATATCGAAACAACGGGTGTATCACAATGCTCGCGCCACTCCGGGACCATCTCTGCCCCAAAGATCCCAGGTCATCTCCACTCCTCTGCAAGACCAAGGAACATTACTTCACCCGATTGTCGGTTTCGGTTGATCCCGGCAGACCCGGGTTCGAGGAAGCACGATGGATTGTGTCAGAGGATGTGAACGTAGAGCACTTGCTCGATGTCTTCATATCAATCGACGCGGGATCGGGTGGTATCTGGGATGCGTGTGCCCATTTCATGGAGCATCTCGGTTGGCACAAAAGGCGGCTTGTTGCTCTGGGACCGAAGATCGAGGGGCTCCGGGATGACCATCCCTCTAAGCCACAATGCTTGGTTGGTCTCTCACGGTTATTCAGATTGGTTGGGAATGTGATGGAGTACAGACGACTCCTTGGTCGTGCCTTAAAGCTCTATCGAGAGCGGGGGGATGACCATCTGGTCGCTCAAGTGTTAAGGTACCTATCTGATGCAAATGTGGGACTAGGTCGTTACAAGGAAGGGATATGGCAGGCCGAAGAAGCATTGGAAATTTTTAAACAGTTTGGTAATACGGAGGGACAAGCAGAGTGTTTGAAAGGTCTCGCTTGGTTGTTGTACTACGATGGCCAGCTCGACGACGCAGAGAAAGCCGCAATCCGCGCAATCAACCTGGTTCCGGAGAACAGCAATCAATCTCCGGCCTGCGGATGTCATCGTCTTCTCGGCGAAATATATCGATCGAAGGGCGAGAGAGAGAAGGCCATTCACCATTTCGAGACATCCCTGGGAATCGCATCCTCTTTCGGTTGGCACGAGAAGCAGTTTCTGGCCCATCGCCTTCTGGCCCAGCTGTTTCTCGACGAAGGCAGGTTCGACGACGCGCAGGTTCACATCGAACAAGCCAAGTCGCACACGGTCAACGACGCATACAACCTGGGTTCCGCGATGGAGGTGCAGGCCGACCTTTGGTATCGGCAACGTAAATTCGACGAGGCAAAGTCTGAGGTTCTGCGTGCCGCCGACATCTATGAGAAACTCGGGGCAGCGAAGGATTTGGAGAACTGTATGCGGCTCCTCCGGCAGATCGACGAGGGAATAAAGAACGGTAAGCTCCTCGAAACGGTGCTACCTCCAGCGTGTATTGAGTTGGCTCCTTCAGCTCAGGGAACCGAATGATAGCATCGACGGTGACATCGATCTCTCCCGATGTACGCTTCGTCCCTTCACTGTGGTGTCCTTCGATCCCCCTTTATACCACGTTCGTTATCCCGTTGGTCTGCATATCGGGTTCTCCGTTTCCCCATCTCCTGTACCATATTTGTTTCGCATTTGTGTATCCCATATGTATGCTGCCCCGGTGTCCAACGATTTGGTTTAGTAATGTCACGGCTTCCAAGCTGCTCGCCTTCGTGCCTTAGGCGACAATCGACTAAGAACAGAACACGAGATAGGGAAGGAGGTTTGCCTGACCATTAACCCAAGCGAGCATCCCAACTCCATCGTCCCTCACCTTCCCGTCAGTCTAGGGCCCGCGCGGCTTCCAACTGATCGGGCGTCATCCGGAGGCAATCAACTTTGGATTTCATCCGAATCCCGTCCAGCAAGGGTTGTCTTCTCCCCACAACCTTCTTTACCTTCCGAACAAACCCTCTCATCTCACGGTCATGGACAGCGAGCTGAGAAGGTCCTTGCTAAATGCGCCAAGTACCTCTGCGTCTGCTGCACTCGTACGTCCTCTTGACTTGAACACTCCCAATCCTGAGGACAGCGCAATTAATCCCGAGTTCCCACTCTACTTTCTTTACTCGGGTATGTCTTCATCGAAATCACGAAATATCATGCGGCGACTACGGCAAACAGCGAGCAATCGTGTTGGACTTTCTATGTCACAGCTCTTACACCAACACGGCTCGCGCGTTTAGTCAAGAGTGCACGGTGAGGAGTGTGAGCGTGGACGCTGACGGGGATGAGATAATGAGTGGAGATGCGGGGGGCGAGTTGGCGAATGGGGAGGATACCGGGTTGGTCCTCTCAGAAGATACCCTACAGCAGATCGAGTTGAGGAAAGGTGAGTCCCATATCCCTGATACCCGAGGCCTCTGCTCTGATCATGCACTACCTGGTGCGCGGCGTCAGAAATCCGCCATAAGATTTTGTCAGGGAGAGTAGAGGAAGCTGTGGATCTCCTTCGCACCCATTTCCCGACGGTCCTGAACAAGTCTTCTCTCGACACGGAAACAGACGACAACTCCTACTTCTTTCCCAACCAAAAACGGAGGAAATTCGACCCCCACACCCCTCCTGGAACCAACCCGGCCGTGATCCAATTCCTCACATCCACAACCGTGGATCCCCTCCATCTCAATCTTAACTTGCGGATTCTAGCCTTTACAGAAGCGTGCAGGACGGTCCCGCTCCCCTACCCTCCACCATCACCCATATCTTCTTTCACCGGTTCTCCATCCCTCTCAGATATTGACACCGATATCGATGACGGGGACGAGGGCGCCTCGGGCTTGATCCCGGATGAAGCGACCGACCCGATAGCGCATCAGCAGCACCTCACGAACCTTATCACCAAGATACAGAAGCTGTATGTTCTCGCAAATGCCCTCACAAAGGAGAGCGATAGGAGGACCTATGCAGAGGAGTTGGACCAGGCCGGTGGGCTTTTGGCGTACAAGGTTCCTGAGAAGAGTCCTAGGGCTAGGTATCTCAGCCAGGAACGTCGAGAAGCGGTCGCGGACCAGATTAACTCCGCTGTTCTTGGAAATCTACAAACAGCGTGGTGATACGGAGAGACGGGCACAGTGTTTGAAAGGTCTCGCTTGGTTGTTGTACGACGACGGCCAGGTCGACGCGGCAGAGAAAGCTGCCTTCCGCGAAATCAACCTGGTTCCGGAGAAAGGCAATCAATCTCTAGTCTGCAGATGCCACCGTATTCTTGGCACAATATATTGGTCCAGCGGCGAGAGGGAGAAGGCCATATGCCATTTCGAGACGGACCTGGGAATTATATCCCCTTTCGGTTGGCGCGAGCAGCTATTTTTGGCTCACTACTCCCTGGCCAAACTGTTTCTCGATGAAGGCGGGTTCGACGAGGCAAAATCCGAAGTTCTGCGCGCGGTCGAGATCTTTGTGAAACTCGAGGCCACGCAGATTCTGAAGAGGTGCAAAGGGTGCCTCCGGGAGATCGACGAGGAAATAAACAACGGTAAGCCTCTGGAAACAGTGCTACGTCCTGTGTGTATTGACTTGGCTGTCTCAGCTCAGGGAATCAAACAATAACCCCGACGGTTACATCAATCTCTCCGGACGTACGCCTTGTCTACCATGATGTCCTTCGATACCAACACTACCCCCACCCCTCTTTATTGGCCCCTTCTACTCGCACACATCAGTTCATGTTCGTTATCCCGCTATTGTTGCTGGTCTACATCTTTGGTTGTCTGTTTCCCTGTCTCCTGTATCATGTTTGTTTCGCACTTATGTATTATCTTTGCGATCACTCTTTGCTTCGATCGTTCCTCTCTCCGCCGAGACTCTCAACATATATACACACCCGGTGTCCAACAGTTTGGTTTAGTAATGGCATATGGTTTCCGAGCCGCTTACCTTGACCGTCACGTTGTAAATGGGACGGAGCCCCGATCCTGGAACACCAGGTTCAGGAGCCGGTCGTTCTCCCACGGAGCCCTGGCTTAGTGGGCTGCGACATTGTTGATGAATAACGACCACCTGCTCAAGTTGTTTCTACCTGAGGACGACGCATCTCGGTGCAACGCCAGGTTTTGTCACGGTACTGGATGATTCAGCTCGCTGAGTATTGGTTGACGATTCGCCAACCTTTTCCAACGTCCCCCACGAAGAGCGTTGTCCAGCTCGTTCTAGCCTGGAATTCAGCCCCAAGTTCAGAGGAAGGAAGGGTGTCGTTGTTCAGGGGAGTAGGTTCGTTCGATCTCTCTTGCGCCTTTGACCCAGTTGACCGCAACCGGCAAAACAAACCCGGGAGCAAGATGGAATTATCGAGAAGCTCTGAGCGCTTGGGTCACCACCGTGTCGGCGGACGGGGCCACACTGTGCCGTCTTCCTGACCTTTGTTCGACCCCCGCTGGTGACGCCTTCCACTTGCATAGACGGTCAGGTCGTCGAAAATGCGCGCAGAGAATCAGTAGGGAATCCCTCTCCTACCCTTTTGGCCGATTGGTTTCTGGGTATCGGTGCCGTTTGGGTCGGTCTTATGCAGACACGGATTGAATCGTGGATTGCCGGATGCAGGCAACTACACGGATCTACTGGGCTGCATTCTCGCCTATCCAGCTGCCGTTTTGATCAGGTGAGATACTCTTGCTCATACGATTACCTCACGCTGAATGCTGAGCCGTTCGCTCCAGAGCTGTTACATATCATTCAAGTTCGTCAGAATATCCGCCGAGTGCCTCCCCATGTATCTTGTCATCCTCGCTTTCCTCGGACTCGGGAATGTGTTCTATGTTTGTGGATTCTCACGTCTCCGAGGCTAAGCATTCCTAGACCTGAAACTGAAGCCTCGGCAGATATCTAGAGAGTATTCCGTGAGCATCCGAGATCCCAGTCCTTTCGCGACTCCGCATCTGACCGGTTCTGAACCACCTCCTGGGGAGTGGGGACACTCACGTTCGGTATAACGATCGTCTTCGTATCGGGTACCAACTGAGAAGGGGAAAGCTGGTAAACGCGGCTCTTGTGTCGGCCATGGGACATCTGCGGAGGAAGAGAGTTTATTGAGTACGGTTTCCACCGGAACCCGGACGAAGGTGCTCCCCAGCACCGGAGGAGGGCCGCTGGCAGTACGGACGATAATGTCTAATAGGCGCAAGGGCTAAGAAATTACAGACCACCTGCATTTCCACTGTTCTGCCTGTGTTCACTCATCCCTCGATATCTCCGGGACAACGTGCTTTCGTTCCTATCTGGCGTTCGTGTCATGGCGTAACCGATTTGTAAAGATGACTTATTCCCCTTTGCACATACCTTCTTCCTTTCACCAGCGCACTAGTCGTGTGCATAGATAGATGTCCGTAGAAGCGGATTGAATCACCACCAGACGATCAAAACCGGCACCTCCACCACCGGTAATGACCGTGGCCGGCCTTGGGATAATCCAACGAGCGAGAGGATGTTCCCTCGACAGCAAATCTCGTGGGTACTGCTTATCATTTCCCATATTTATTTTGCGATGTGAAATCGTACAACGTAGAGAGAAGTTATCATTACAAGTGCGGCAGCCCCAGGTTCGGAAATCGTCGGATGTGACCTCCACCAAAAGGCACGCAATCGCGTTGTCGGTTTCTCGCAGTCTTACGTCCGCAGGGTGGACGCCGCACAAGACCATTCTGCCCGATCCCCACTTGCTATCGGCTAACCGACTGGTAGCGGGGCACGGGCCAGAGAAGATGTTTGGTACCCACACATCCCAGAGCGAGAGAGAGCAACGATCACAGGATGGGGTGTTTTCACGCTGGTTTTCGGTGTTGGGAGTCGGTGCCGAAGGACCATGAACCCACAAAGGAACGGCAGGGGATGCCGGGTAGGTTACTGAGGCTGTTCGTAGAAGTAGGATTGGGACTTGGCGTGGAGGGCCAATGGGGGTTTGGTGATTGGGAATCGGAAGTGGCCGATTGCGGACAAGGGTGGGACGCGCACACAGCGGCACCAATTCAATGCTTTTCATACTCACACTCTATGACAAAGTCTTGAACCTCGCGGGGTCGTAATGCGTAACAGAGGAAGAGCTCCCGGCTCGAACGATACCGTCCAGTCGGCACCCTACAGAGCCGAAATGAGGTCCAGCGGGTGAATAGGTCCAACACCAGGAAGAAATGAGCCCATGCTGAAGGTCTGGCGAGCCACGAACAGGTAGCAAGGACATTGGCTAGGTTGTCTGCGGCTGTAGGACCCCTGGGGTGATGTCGAGGCCGATGCGGGGAGGAGATAGAGAAGAGATGAATGTGAATACGCGATGAGTGAGTGGGAATTCAAAGACGTAGCTCTGAGGGAGCGGGCAAAATTTCTACGTCGGGGCTTGACAAAGAGTTGCAGTTGGAGATCAGCCGATCGCTCGCACCTCAAAACGTTCCAGCTATCAATACAATTCCTTCATCCATAAGGTCTGTTCGCACGAGGCATGTTAGAAGATGGTCGCCTGCTTTCGTCAGGTTTACAGCCCGTACGCCGCGCCCCTTCCTCGTGGCCACCTTGAATCTCAACCATGCAAACCAACTCCCAACGACCAAAGCCTAAGGGGAAGGATCGGACCATCTCGTCCTTGAATGTGGCCATCGAGGGCTTGAATCTCGCAAAGGAGGTTTCAGGCGTCGCCCCAGCCAAGGCTGTTTTCGGCTCCGCAAGTATCGTCCTCACAATGATCAAGGTATCTTTCCTCCTCTTCTGCAATGAGGTGACCCAAGCTCATACATACCCAGGACACCATGGTCAACAAACGGGACTATGTCGAACTCGGCCTCGCCTGCGCGGACGTGTGTGGAGCCCTTGATCGTGGGGTGGGCGGAAGGCAGTTGGATGACCTCAGCCGATCCACGTGCGAGGCGATTGAGCAATTGACAACGTGAGTCCGACCAACGATGCATATTGTATGACCTTTGCTCACTGCGCCCCCGATCGCAGGACCGTGGCAGAAATCCAGGGCAGGATCGTCGGGAAGAGGGAACGGGGTCTACTCTCCCGGTTTGCCCACGCGAAGAATGATAAGGAGACCATCGCGGCCTGGAAGTTGGACCTCATTAGGATCCTTCAAGTCTTCAATGTACGCTCAGCCGGCTCTGTTCGACGACCGCTAATCGCATCCTTCCAGACCGAGTTGACCCTGAGTGCTCACACCATGGTTTCCGACATCCACCAGAACATGTTGAGAGGTTCTGAGGATACTGGCGGTAAAGATCAAGCTGTAAGTGGCACCCGTACTCCACCCATCACCGAATAGACAGTGACGGTTGTCTAGGCTCAAACCAGGTTGGCAATGTCGAATATCGTGGGATCACATTCTTAGATTTCTGTCTAGAGTACTCGGAGAATCACCTCCCCCACCACCGAGGATCTTTCTTGGACGCGACCAGTTGATCGAGGAGATCGTTGGTCTGGCGGAAAATCTGACTCCTGTTGCTCTCATTGGCGCTGGCGGCATTGGAAAGACGTCCATCGCTCTAACCGTTCTCCACCACGATCGGATCAAGCAACGGTTTGGGGGCAATCGTCGATTCATCCGCTGTGATCAATTCCCGGCGACACCCGCCCACCTGCTTGCTCGACTCTCCAAGGTGACCGGCGCAGGTGTCGAGAACCCTGAAGACCTAACCTCTCTTCGCCCGTTCCTCTCTTCGAAGAAGATTGTCATCGTCCTCGACAATGCGGAATCCATTCTGGACCCACAGGGCATGAACGCTCGGGAGATATATGGGATAGTGGAGGAGCTGGGACAATTAGAGACCGTCTGTCTCTGTATTACATCCCGCATCTCCACCGTCCCTCCCGAGTGTGAGACCCTCGATGTCCCGATATTGTCGGCAGAGGCTGCACGCGACACGTTCTATCGGATCTACAAACGCCGCGAACGGTCGGATTTGGTCAACAACGTCCTAGAGCAGCTCGACTTCCATCCACTCTCGATCACCTTACTCGCGACGGTCGCGCATCACAACAAGTGGACCCCAGACCGACTTACGAGGGAATGGGAGAGCCAACGAACGGATATGTTGCAGACGGAGCATAACAAGACCCTCGCCGCCACGATCGAACTGTCGCTCGCCTCTCCCATGTTCCGAGAACTTGGGCGTGATGCCCGAGGGCTTCTTGGAGTCGTCGCCTTCTTCCCTCAAGGCATCAACGAGAACAACATCGATTGGTTATTCCCTACGATCTCAAACAGAGCAAACATCTTGGACAAGTTCTGTGTTCTGTCTCTGACATTCCGAAACAACGGATGTATCACAATGCTCGCGCCACTCCGGGATTATCTCTCCCCCAAAGATCCCAGGTCATCCCCACTCCTCTGCGCAACCAAGGAACGTTACTTCGCCCGATTGTCGGTTGATGTCGGTCCCGGCGAACCCGGGTTCGAGGAGGCACGGTGGATCGTGTCAGAGGATGTGAATGTTGAGCACTTGCTCAATGTCTTCATATCCATCGACACGGGATCGCGTGATATCTGGGATACATGCGCTCACTTCATGGAGCATCTCAGTTGGTACAAAAGGCGGCTTGTCACTCTGGGACCGGAGATCGAGGGGCTCCGGGATGACCATCCCTCCAAACCACGATGCTTGATTAAACTCTCACGGTTATTCAGATTGGTCGGGAATGGAGTGGAGTACAAACGACTCCTTACTCATGCCTTAAAGCTCTATCGAGAGCGGAGGGACGCCCATTACGTTGGTGAAGTGTTGAGGTTTTTATGTGTTGCAAATCAGGAACTAGGTCTCCACAAGGAAGGGATATCACAGGCCGAAGAAGCATTGGGAATTTTTAAAAGGCTTGGTGACACGGTGGGACAAGCATCGTGTTCGAGATACCTCGCTGGGTCGTTGTACGACGACGGCCAGCTCGATGCCGCAGAGAGAGTCGCATTCCGCGCGATCAATCTGGCTCACGAGAAAGGCCATCAACCTCTGGTTTGCGGATGTCATCGCCTTCTCGGCCAAATATATCAGTCCAAGGGCGAGAGAGAGAAGGCCATTCACCATTTCGAGACATCCCTGAGAATTGCATCCTCTTTCGGTTGGCACGAGAAACAATTTCTGGCCCATCGCCTTCTGGCCGAACTGTTTCGCGATGAAGGCAGGTTCGACGACGCGCAAGTTCACATCGAACAAGCCAAGTCGCACACGGTCAACGACGCATACAACCTGGGTTCCGCGATGGAGGTGCAGGCAGACCTTTGGTATCGGCAACGTAAATTCGACGAGGCAAAGTCCGAGGTTCTGCGCGCTGCCGGCGTTTATGAGAAACTCGGGGCAGCGAAGGATTTGGAGAGGTGCATGCGGCTCCTCCGGCAGATTGACGAGGGAATAAAGAACGGTAAGCTCCTGGAAACGGTGCGACCTCCTGTGTGTATTGACCTGGCTGTTTCAGCTCAGAGAACTAAACGGTGGCATCGACGGTGACATCAATCTCTCCCGACGTACGCTTCGTCCTTCGATCCCCTTCATTTCATGTTCGTTATCCCGCTATTGTCGTTGACCTGCATATCGGGTTCTCCGTTTCCCCATCTCCTGTACCATATTTATTTCGCATTTGTGTATCCCATACGTATACTGCCCCGGTGTCCAACAATTTGGTTTAGTAATGTCACAGCTTCCAAGCTGCTCGCCGCCTTCGTGCCTTCGACGACAATCAACTAGGAACAGAATACGGGATAGGGAAGGAGGTTTGCCCGACCATCAACCCAAGCGAGCATCCCAACTCCATCGTCCCTCACCTTCCCCCATGGTGCAGTCTAGGGCCCGCACGGCTTCCAACTGATCGGGCGTCATCCGGAGGCAGTCAACGTTTGATTTCATCCGAATCCCGTCCAGCAAGGGCTGTCTTCTCCCCACAACCTTCTTTACCTTCCGAAAAAACCCTCTCGTCTCACGGTCATGGACAGCGAGCTGAGGAGGTCCTTGCTAAATGCGCCAAGTACCTCTGCGTCTGCTGCACTCGTACGTCCTCTTGACTTGAATACTCATAATCCTGGGGAAAGCACGATTAATCCCGAGTTCCCACTCTACTTTCTTCACCCGGGTCTGCCTTCGTCGAAATCACGAAATATCATGCGGCGACTACGGCAAACAGCGAGCAATCGTGTTGGACTTTCTATGTCACAGCTCTTACACCAACACGGCTCGAGCGTTTAGTCAAGAGTGCACGGTGAGGAGTGTGAGCGTGGACGCTGACGGGGATGAGATAATGAGCGGAGACGCGGGGGGCGAGCTGGCGAACGGGGAGGATACCGGGTTGGCCCTCTCAGAAGATACCCTACAGCAGATCGAGTTGAGGAAAGGTGAGTCCCGTATCCTTGATACAGGAAGGCTCTGCTCTGATCATCCACTACCTGGTGCGCGGCGTCAGAAATCCGCCATAAGATTTTGTCAGGGAGAGTAGAGGAAGCTATGGATCTCCTTCGCACCCATTTCCCGACGGTCCTGACCAAGTCTTCTCTCGACGCGGAAATGGACGACAACTCCTACTTCTTTCCTAACCAGAAACGGAGGAAAGTCGACCCCCACACCCCTCCCGGAACCAACCCGGCCATGATTCAATTCCTCACGTCCACAACCGTGGATCCCCTCCATCTCAACCTCAACTTGCGGATTCTAGCCTTTACAGAAGCGTGCAGGACGGTCCCGCTCCCCTACCCTCCACCATCACCCATATCTTCTTTCACCGGTTCCCCATCTCTCTCAGATATTGACACCGATATCGATGACGGGGACGAGGGCGCCTCGGGCTTGATCCCTGATGAGGCGACCGACCCGATAGCGCATCAGCAGCACCTCACAAACCTTATCACCAAGATACAGAAGCTGTACGTTCTCGCGAATGCCCTCACGAGGGAGAGCGATAGGAGGACCTATGCAGAGGAGTTGGACCAAGTTGGTGGGCTTTTGGCGTACAAGGTTCCTGAGAAGAGCCCTATGGCTAGGTACCTCAGCCAGGAACGCCGAGAAGCGGTCGCGGACCAGATTAACTCCGCAGTTCTATGCAAGTCACAATCTCCACATGATGGAAATACGGTTGTCTAACGAACCCTCGACAGATCGGACACAACGTTCCGCTGTGTCCAAGCTCGAACTCAAAGTTCGGCATACCACCACGCTGTGGGGGTGGATGCACGATATGAGGTACGAGTTGCCTCCGCAAAGGAAATGGCCACATGGTGTGCATCCTCCCGGGAGCTCGAGTGCGGTTGCGACCCCGACTATGGAGAAGTTGGCTGCGCAAGGGAGCCACCCGACTGAACAGAAAGAGGTAGGTTTGGGTGTGCGTGAAAGAGCGAGTAGGTACTAACTACGAATCATGCACCCAGATCGTCCCGCCCTTCGATTTGGAAGAGTTCTTGGATACCAAGTCACAGTGATCGCTTTTAATGAGCCTCACGACTAACGTGAACCATCCAAGCAGACCATGGTCACTCGCAGACCCCGTTGTCAATCCAATTCTCCCTCCGTTTTTTCTTCTTCCCGTAGTTCTCGACATTTTCTTTATCTCCTCCCCGCCCGCGTATTGATACTTATTCGCGTATAGAAGCATGTACGACACGAAAACCCATGTAGCATATGTTTTCCGTCATTGAGAATCCGGTACAGTTCTAGACATGTGATACCGATACAAAAGATAAGTCATAATTAGAGGTAAAGGTTAATCGACATGCAAGCTCTCATCAGTCCTTGATTTGTTACACCCTGTCCCAACGAACATGAATTATAGGGGGGATGACTGGCCGAGGATTATCTGGACATCCATCCATCGATTTTGGTTCACTCGGTCCAGTGTGTCCTGGTACACGGAACAACTCCGCAACCCCAAAACATTGAGGTCTTTCCACTTATCCCAGTTGACCATCCCAAGGTTCGTACGCGACCGGTCCGGGTCTTCGAGCCACGAGTTGAAGGAAAGATCCAAGACCACGATCGAAGGGCATAATGAGGGGAGTCGGAATATCGGAGACGGGGCGGGGATGTCTATCAGGGCGAGCCGTGTGAGCGAGCGGGGGAAGGTGAGGAGGGTCCGGAACGGCAAGTCGGTGGAGAGGAGAGCGAGGGTTTGGAGTTGAAATGAATCTACGAAAGGATCCTCGGCTTCCCAATCTTGGGGGTCGTCGACCGGGATTTGGCGGTCTGGAGGTTTCAAAGCGATCGTGTCCTTGCGTAGGCTGGCGTCCGGACCAACTACGATAAGCTCTCCGTTGAGGTGTCCTGAGTCTCCCAGGAGGGCGTGTAACCTCGGGCTAGGAAGCGGTGCGTGGATTGCCGTGTACCGCTGAAGGACGTATCGCAAGTGAAGTGGGAGGAGAGGAAGCAGGACTTGCTGAAAATCCTCCGGCTCGGAAAATGCACCGAGAAGGACTTTCATGCAGAACTCGGTTAAGGGAGGTACGACCGTCTGGTCGACGGCGGGAAGCCCATCCAGGACGAGGGAGAGCGCTTCTGCACGCCATTCTGGGGTCTCTCTATCTTGAACCTCTCTTGGGACGACTCGCCAACTCTTGGGAATGGGACCAGCGGTGTTCGGTAATCTGTTGGAAGTCCGTGGGGAGATTCGATCCTCTGAATCGGGTGACGGAAGGAGATGCGGAGGGAGGGATTTCGTAGGTATATGCACGTGGCGTCTTGCTTTATTCTTCCGCACGTTCTGGTCATGGCGAAACTGTTCTCCTCTACAACCCCATTGATCAACACGAAAGATCTCGCACCCGACCGAAGAGAACGTTGCCCCTCACCTCGCTTTATGGAGCAGGTCGTTGACGGATTTTTCCATCTTCTTGGCTAACACCCTTCGGAGCCCCGGGGATTTGTGTTTTATGGTGTGAAGTTCATGGCGGTGGTCAGGTGGAATCACCCGTGGTCATCCGAGTCGTCATCGTCGCGCAGTGGTGGGATCGTGATCGGTACCGGTACCGTCCACTCAAGCTGAGCATCAAAGCGTTTAGATCCGGCTCTGTTCAAGCCCCCTTCTTATCGCCCATCCATCATCTTGTTTCCCCGCTGACGCCGTGGCGTAAGGCACTACGTCCGTCTGGTCATCTGCCTGTCACCTTCAACGCGCTCTGAGACCACCATCACGCCTTTGGAAGGGCTCGGTCGAGAAGCGGAAGAGCTACGACCGCTCATTACATACTCCCCACCCCCCATTATCGCGAACCCAAGACTTGTGCAGGTATGGTTCTGGGGTCTCTCCAAGGTTCTGAACACTTGACTCACACGCATGTAGACGGTATATGGGCGGCGTACTCCCTATCCAAGCCCAGCTACATCACCTCCGCCCCGCGAAGTGATGCCCCACGGTGTTCCATTCTCCGGCGACAGGTGAACGCCGGAAGGAATACCATTCAGGGCGTAAGAGCGGCCTCCCACAGGAGGTATAAACCTCGCCTGACGAGTGAGATAGTCCCTGAAGGAAAACTACCCTCTGTCAAGTTTCTTCTCCACACAATCCGAAAATCTGCGCCCACTCCCCAAACCAACCACACTCGCGATAAACAAAATGGAGGGATATCCTAGTAGCGGTTTGAGCATCCCGCAACTGTCGCAGTCTCTTAACAAAGCTGTCGATGATTCGATGGCAGAGGCCAGAAGGTACAGTCCACATCCCGACTCATTCGATCGTCGACGCATTCTCACACACCCACCTGTGCAGGACGACCCTGAACATGAATGAGGTTCGCCCTCCTTCCCATCTCATCTACTCGCCCAAAGCTGACAGGGTTCCTAGATCAAATCTCGTCAGACGGAGGTCTTGGAATCCTTCACACGAATGAAAGCGCTCGTGAATGAGCTGAGCCCGATCAACTGCCTCCCGCCAGAGGTCTTATCCATCATCCCAACATACTGGCCCGCAGACTCTCAAGGGGATCTCATAAGGGCCACCCACGTCTGTAGGTACTGGCGCACCACTCTCATCGCCTCACCGAGCCTCTGGAACGTCATCAAGAGCGGCAACGAAGCCCGAATGCGAGCTTGCATCCATCGTTCGCAATCTTACCCTCTCTCCATGGTCATCAAGCACCCGGGTCAAGAGGACGTCCTTTCGGATGGGGTGTTTTTCCGGCTGAAGTCATTGACTCTCAACCTTCCCATGGCGAACCTGTCAAGACCCCTCGGAAGACTCATCTCCCCAACTCCGATGCTTGAGGATCTCAGCATCACCCTGGTCGATTCCGAAGATTATTTTCCGGTCCTGAAGACCGGCGATTTCTTCATGTTGTCCAGGCTTCATTTAGATGGCGTCTTGCCCAGCCTCACGTACCTTCCTATCCCGAACTTGAGGATCTTGCAGCTTGAGAACCTCCAGAACTGCCCATGTATGTCGGATCTCCTTCAACTTCTGGCGCGCGCGCCTTGGTTGGAGGAACTTTCATTGGTCAATGCCGGTCCAGAAGGAGACGGAGAACCTCCAGAGTGGGTTGTCAAGCTCCTCTCACTACAAACCTTGACTCTCCATGGCACCGTCGTCAAAGCCAAACTCCTCCAACACCTCGCCCTCCCCGCTTGTGTCAATATTAACCTGATCGGACGTTTCAACCAACGTCTCGATGGGTTCATGGAGGAGTTCCTCCCTCCTTGCCTCGACAACCTCCCCGCCACCTCAAACTTCACATCGCTCAGCATCACGAGCACGTCTAGGTCTTCATGCGACTTGAAATTTTCCGGTCAGGGGGGAAAATTGAGCATCACCGTCAAAAACGAGAACCACCGGGGTATCCTCGCTCACGGCCAGCTGTCACCTCCCACCGCGAACCTTTGCCTCCAGCGCCTTACCTCGCTGGCCCTGGACACCGTCACCCACTTGACCCTCCGACGCGACCCTTGGGGACAACAGGCCTTCCCAGAGACTTCCGCTTTCCGCGAATTCCTCCATCAGCTCCCGGCCTTACAATCCATCGACTTGGTCCACTGCGACTTCGTCAGTATCCACGCATTACACCCTGTTGGCGTCGATCTTCCTTTCCTTCGACTTCTCACCATATACGTCGCCCCAGGAGCAAAGATCGACCTCGACTCGCTTTCTCACATCGCGAAATCCAAGGAACTAAGTAGCCCTTTGGAGAAGGTCAAATTTGTGTTCGGCTCTGCGACACGAGTCATGTTCATGGAATCGGAGATGGAACGCCTCAAGGAGCATGTCCAGGTGGTAGAGGTCGAAGAGGTTGATGAAAACAATATCACGAGCGCGTTCTAAGGTTCCGAGATGTGTCTTGACGGCAAATCCTGTGCTTGTATCTCCATCTCGCAACGAACATGATACAGAATGTTTCATTTTGAGATAATCCATACGGTATGCACGACCAACGACTGCGAGATGAAACCATAAAACCCAGCACCTAGTTCATCTGTCGGATGAGCTTGTTGATGTTGGCTTCCCGGTTGCCGAAGTCACCGCCCTCAACGTAGTGCTTAAATTTGCGTGTCCTCCAGCCGCCAGTGGGGTTGGACAGCTTGAAAGGCCACAGGAAGTTGGCAACCTGTAATAATATTCAGTCAAAGCCCAAGTACGTAATAGTGGTTCCTTGCCTGTTTGAAGTTGGGGCCAACAGTGAAGATTTCGTGGACAAGGTCCTCGACGGAAAGGATGTCGTATTTTCCGAGTGCTTGCTCGATCACTTGGTTGTTGGAGAGGGGTACTCGCTGTTTGTCGACCTTTCCGTAACCGCGCTTGTAGATCAACTCGCGGACAGTCTTGAGGTTGGGCTCGCTGGAGAGTGTTCAGTGTCTGCATATGCATGCGGTTTTAGGGAAGACTAACCCATAAGTGATATATGGCTCGACAAGGCGGAGCATCTGCTCGGTAGCCTTTGTAACCTTAACAAAGACACCATTGTTGATTTGCAGCAGACGGAGCAGCTGTAGGATTTTGCGGGGTTTGGGAGCAATCTCGTTGATACTACACAAGAGGTCAGGTCCCGATCATTCACACCAAACAGGATTGCAGACGTACCCCCGAATTCGGACAACAAAGTAAACCTTGGCTTGGGCTGGAACGTAGAAGTTACCAGCTTGGCGGGCTGCACGCTTCAGACGGATCTCTTCCCTCTCCTTCGAAAGGTACTCCTTGACATAGGTCTCGGCACGCTTGAAGATGACCTTTCGCTTAGCTTTTGAAGCCTGATGAAAGCTGGTCAGTGAGATGTGTTTGGAGAGGTTTCGAGATCAGTCCCGAAAGATGGTTAATTGACGGCAGCATAGTGAAAGATGGTCCCACTAGCCATTCAAAGGAAGATATACATCATAAGTGAGCGAGAGGACGAGTATCCCACCTTGCGAGCGGCAGAAATAGCAGCAAGCTTTTCTTCCCGAGCCTTTTCGTTTTGTTTGCGTTTCTTGAGGAGAGTCTCTGGGACTTCAATGGCCTGCACGATCAACGAATGAGTTTTCGGTCTCGCGG